>Ga0302347_1000015_pt1 | contig 473198 bp, 455 predicted proteins | sample PhyWR1_FD_202178 | JGI IMG/M metagenome (GOLD analysis project Ga0302347, IMG submission 202178) | Leaf surface microbial communities from wheat plants in UC Gill Tract Community Farm, Albany, California, United States - DLSL W.R1 (v2)... | ecosystem: Host-associated > Plants > Phyllosphere >... | reverse complement strand
TTACATTCCAACTGATAAAAAGCTCACTAGAAAACCAAAACTAAGGATCTTTTTAAAAAGATAATTTCTGTTTGAAAATATGTGACCACCAAAAGTGGGGAAGAACCAGTATTACCGAAACCTACAATTAAATAACCAATCGCACTTATAAGATAAAAATTATGAAACACCTATTGAAAGCTGCCTTTATTCTAGGCTTTATTATCTCAATCGCCGCTACTGCACCTAATTCGATGCGAGCTGATTTTAATGGATCGTGGCAAATTGATACCTCGAAAAGTGACTTTGGAGAGTTGCCGATTGAGAGAGCTGCGGCAATTAAATTCATCCTCATACAAAGCAAGACTGATGTAGCTTTTGACCGGACTTTCCACAATCTTCCGGTTGGATCCAAAGAAACCTTAAAGCTGGATGGTACTGAATTCGAAAACAAACAAAGCGACCATACTGTAAAAAGAACCCTGCAACTATCTGAAGACAAATTGACACTAACTGTAAACTCCAAATACCATATGACTCCAGAGGAACAAGAGCCCTGGGATTACACAAGAGCGGAAACGTATGCCCTGGCGAAGGATGGCAAGTCGATACTGCTGACCCGTATTTCAGTAACGCCTGGAGGAACGGAAACGGTAAAGGCTTTCTATAACCGTGTATTTAACTAGATCCAGAAAATACACATATAAACCTCTACCGATGAAGAGAATTAACGCGATCAATTCAGTATAAGTTTAGTGAAAAAGCTGGCGGGAAGGGTGTTATATGTTTTTTTTGATCCCGCCATGCTTTTTTATGAATTGGAATTAAGAATGGCAAGATGCTGACCATCGTCAGCGAAACAGTCCTCCCGAACCGAACGGATGTATTGACACTGGTTTATAACAAGCAATAACAACAAAAAATGAGCGCGCAGGCAGAGAATTGTAAACTTAAACAAAGTGACATTCCTTGATCGGCTCTGCCTCGCGCTCTATAATAAATAACCAAAAACAAATATCAAATCAATGAACAACGAACCTTTATTGACGCTCCAGGAGATAGAGCGCTTTATGGAGAAACACAAAAACAACTACGTAAATGCCAATGGCATTGAAATAGACCTGACCAATGAGCTGTGTACCACGGCAGTAATCTGGAATGAAGCCCCGGTCAAATTTATCTTAAGCCTGGCAATAGACAGAGATGACCCAAAATTCAGCAAGAAACTGGGCTTGAAGTCTGTAGCAGAACTGGATAACCTCAACATCAATAATTTATGGTCTTATTATATGGGTGGTTGGGCCCATGTATGTGCCTGCACGTTTGAACTCTTCCAGTTTGACTTGATCTTCAAAGCTGTGGGCTGGAAAACACTCATCAGTGCCGATCCTGAAAGAAGTTACCGGATAGGGCTGGAGGACGGAATTTCCAGAGATGTAGACACGTTTAGGGCCTATGTAAAGTACAACTTGTTGCGCTTTTATGAAGAGGCAGAACAGAAAAGAACGGTAATAGATATGAATTGAACAAGCATACAGGTAATATCAGTATCAGTGGCTGCGGCCCGGAGCGGCGCAGCCTTTGAATATTTGAAGAAAAAGACACGCTCTTTTTTTTTCTAAGCAAACATAAAAAAAATTCTAAAAACACTAAAAATAATCAGTAATCATCAAATTAAATTATAGAGCTCTATATGAAAACAAACAAAGTAAAACTGGATCCGGAAAAGATCCTGGAAATGAAAAGGGCCACAGTAGCCTACCTGGAAACCCTGTACGATAAGGTGCCTGAAGAACTGAAAGCACAACTGATGCTACCCGGTGTGCTGAATGCCAGCTGCGGTGCCAAAAAGACTTTCCTCCTGGAACCCGGTATGGATGCCAGCAAAGCCTATTACCTCCATAAAGGGCTCGCCATCTTATATACCATGAGCCGCAAGAAGGGAAAGAAGAAAATCTTTTACATCTGGCGGGAGGGGGAGATCATCGTACTGCTGAAGGCTTTCCGCGACCGCTTGAAAAATAAGGATTTCTACATCCAGCTGATTGAGAACAGTGAGCTGGTGAGCATCACTAACCTCTGCATGGACGACATCTACCAGCAACACATTGCTGCCCATGAGCTGACGCGCCGCATCAATGACCTGAAGACGGAACGCCGGGTACGCCAGCTGGATATCCTGATGGAGGAAAAGCAGGACCGCTACGTGCTCTTTGTTTCGCTCTTCCCTGATCTTTATAACCGGCTGACGGGAGAACAGACCTGTGGTTTCATCGGCATAAACCCCACGATGCTGAAGATTTCGAAAAGGAAATTTTTGGATATTTGATTTGACTATTTTGGTAAAATGGTCAGTATTGGCTAACTGTGGCCCCTTGCCCCTTTTATCTTTGTGGCACATCAAAACCTTAAAATTATGAATAGGTTATCCCTTTCTATTTACCCGAGGCGCAACGGTACCGCCTGCCTGATGCTGAAAGACGCATTGCATTTGTACCGGATCAACCACCTTTTCAATTACCAGTATTTTACCTCCCAACTGGAAGCCATTTGCAGCCGACTGGGAAAGGGCCTCTACCATAAGGAATGCCTGGACATCTTTGATAAGAAGAACAGACATTGGGTACTGCTCTGCAGTTGTGCCGATCGTAAAGCCGCCCTGGCCTTGTGGTTCGTGTCTTCTGAAGCGATGCATATGCACGCGAAATTCAACTGGAGCGGTGCGGTTTCGGTACTCACTGAGGCTGTTCGCAGGTTAGTGCAAAGGTTGTATTGATTTTCTGCCCATCAGACGCGTTCCACCTCCCTGTGGCGTTTGGGTTTAGCCGCGTTTCTGCGGCAGTTTTATATTAAGTGTTTTTTTTATGAGTTTGGTCTTGGAAAGGATTGAGGTTTTGCTTGGGGAGTTTATTAGGGAGCTGAGGATTTGGAATGGGAGTGGGAGTGGAGGCACAAGTCTGAAGACGTTGTGCCAGTGTGGTGATGAGGACTGGATGACCAAGGCTGCAGTTATGGATTGGCTTTGTGTTTCGGAAAGGACATTTTCCCGTAGGAGGGCTGCAGGGAGCTGGGTGATGCGGAAGAGCGGAGGGAGGTGGTATTATCTGAAAAGTTCGATATTGAAGAAGTAGTGTTGGGCTTATCTTCACAATTACGTAACTTAGAAGACGATTTTGAAAAAATTACCATTATGGAACCAATATCGAGTTTTTTTAAATTAGAGAAAGATCCCTTTTTTAAAAAGGGAATAGATCAAGGGATGCAGGTGGCGACAATCAATAATGCCAGGGAAATGAAAAATGAGGGTATTTCATTAGAGACGATTGTGAAGATAACTAAGCTTTCGGAAGAAGAGGTTCAGAAACTCTAACATGGAGCTAGAGGGCGTGGCAACGCTTGACGAATACAACTGGATTGAGGCATTCCGTCAGGGTGATGAGCAGGCCCTTGCTTATTTTTTTAAGTTGCATTACCGTTCGCTTTGCTATTTCGTGACGAAAATGGTTCAGGACGATACCGAAGCTGAGGATATTGCTGCTGTGGCTTTTGTAAAACTCTGGGAACGCAGGCAGAATTTTGAATCTCCTCAAAGTATCAAAGCGTTCTTGTTCATTACCTGCAGGAATGCCAGTCTCAATTACCTGAAGCAACTCAAGCGCAGGACTGCCGATCAGCAGGAATACATTCATCACTTAGAAGTAATTGATGCAGAAGTGCTCAACCATGTTATAGAGTCTGAATTTCTCAATTCGCTGTACCAGGAAGTAGAACGCTTACCTGAACAATGCCGCAAGGTCTTTACAATGTTGTATTTTGAAGGCCGTAAAACGGATGAAATCGCCATCGCCATGGACCTTTCTGTCAAAACCGTACGGAATTATAAAGCCCGGGCCATAGAAATGCTGCATCATGCTTTCCTCAAAAAGGGTGTTGCCGACGCGCTTTCTCTCGCAGTTTTCCTCTTCATCGGAAAAAAATAAAAATAAATGTATTTTCAATAGGGCGTTTTGCTTTTTTGTGGTTTCTATGTTAGACGCAGGTTAAAAAATTATGAAATCAACCTCGAACAGCGTCTGAGGAATAGAAATGTTTGAAAACGAATTTGATATCGCAACTTTGATCAGTCTCCAGCAGAAAGGCGGACTTAATCCTACTCAGCAAAAAATGCTGGATAGTTGGATTGAGGAAGACCAGGCGAACCGTTTGCTTTTTGAGCAACTGGGCAATGCGGAACTTGTACAGGATAAGCTTGCCGAATTTAGCAGGATTGATGATGAAGCGGCCTGGCTAAAGCTGAGTGCTACGCTTGCAGCTGCGACACCACAAACCAGACATATACCTTTGTGGCCAAAAATCCTGGCCGCTGCCGCTGCAATAGCGATGATTGTATTTGGACTTTGGTTCTTTGAATTTGGCGGGTTGCCGGCTTCGCAAAAGGAGGACTGGGTGAAGAATGATATCGCACCGGGTCGGAATGGCGCAACACTGACGCTTTCCTCCGGAGAGGTGGTTGTGTTGGATGGCAGTAAGTCCGGCGTCGTGATTGCTGCATCGAACCTGAAGTATGACGATGGCGAGATCCTGAAACAAGTTCAGGATGACGTGATAGGAAGTCGTCAGTCTGAACTTGTGTCAGAATCTCAGCTGACCGCGAGTACGGCAAAGGGACAGAATTACGAATTCAGACTGTCTGACGGAACGAGGGTCTGGCTGAATGCCGGTTCTAAACTCAGTTTCCCAAGGACTTTTAAAGGTAAACAACGTAAGGTCTTATTGACCGGCGAGGGCTATTTCGAGGTAGCAAAGGATCATAAACACCCTTTTGTAGTGCTTAGCGGCGCGCAGGAACTGGAAGTCCTGGGTACGCATTTCAACATCAACAGCTATGCAGATGAGCGTTCTGTGAAAACAACTTTGGTGGAAGGCCGCGTAAGAATAGGCCTCAAGGGTGATGCGCAGAAAGGCAATGGCGCAGCGCAAATGGTGCTGATCCCCGGTGAACAGGGGCTGCTGACAGATGGTCAACTGGCTAAACACAGCGTAGATACCGAAGAGGCATTGGCCTGGAAAAATGGCTATTTCAGGTTCAATGATGAACCTATAGCAAGTGTGATGCGCAAGCTCTCGCGCTGGTATAATATTGATGTAGTCTATGAACCTGGGGTATCCAATGAAAACCTAAACGGAAGGATCTCCATGAGCAACAACATCAGTCAGGTGCTGAATGCCCTGCAAACCACCAAAACCATTCATTTTAAAGTCGAAGGAAGGAGGGTCACCGTTATGCAGTAAACTTACTTCAGCGGAGCAGACCAAAACAAAAAAGTCAGGAACCGTTCGTTGCGGATACCTGACTCTGATCTGGCTGCTCATCAATTGTTAAAATCGATCAACTACGCGATACCCCCTCCATCTAGACAATGCAAGGGTATTCGCCTCAACCAAACCAAACAAATGTACAATTTTTATAAACAAAAATTATGTACGCCCTCGGGCTACGTAGCTAAATTTCTGTTGATGATGCGGTTAACCACCTTTATTCTTTTTACAGTCATCATGCAGGTAAGTGCAGGTTCTTTCGCACAGCGGATCAGCCTGTCGGAAAAAAATGCTTCACTGGTCGCTGTTTTCGACAGGATCAGCAAGCAGACGGGTTTCGATTTCATCGTGACCAGCGATATGCTCAAGCAAGCCAATCTGGTCAGTATCAGGGTCAATAATGAAGAGGTGTCGAGCGTGCTTGCGAAAATATTCGAGAAGCAACCACTCGACTACTCGATCAAAGACCGCATTGTGGTGGTCAGCAAAAAGGAAAAAACAGTAATTGGACATGTCGTCGATTTTTTCAATAGCTATACCTTGCGTGGGGTGGTGCTGAATGAACGCAATGAGCCGCTGGCAGGGGCCAATGTAATCGTTAGGGGCCAGAACCGTGGCTATGGTACGCTTGAAAACGGAAATTTTATGCTGGAAGATATTGGCGGATCTGAAATGCTGATCACTTCATATGTGGGTTACAAAAATGATTCATTGATGCTCAGCGGTCAGCGGATGGTAACGATCAGGATGGTGCCTTTGTCGACAAAACTTAGAGAAGTAGCGGTGCTGAACACCGGTTACCAGAAGCTTGATAAAGAACGCGCGACAGGTGCGTACAGCAAACCGGATATGCAGGTGTTCAGTGAGCGTGTGGGTACCAATGACATCATCAACAGACTTGAAGGTCTTGTGGCCGGTGTTGCCGTAAGCCCCGGTCCGGGAGGCAGGGGTGCCAATCGGTATGGGACTGGAAACAACCAGCAGAGTGTGATCCGGGGACTAAGTTCGGTAAACCTCCAGAGTGAGCCGCTGTACGTACTGGACGGAGTGCAGGTGCCTAACCTGAGCTACATCAACCCCAATGACGTGGAAGATGTTACGGTGTTGAAAGATGCTGCCGCTGCTGCCATCTACGGTGCCAAAGCGGCCAACGGAGTAATTGTTGTGACGACCAAAACCGGCAAAAAAGATCAGCAGGTACACATCAATTATAATGGGGCCTTCAGCTTCAACGGTAAGCCTAAGTATAACGAAGGGTTTTACATGAACAGTGCCCAATATATTCAGGCAGCGAAGGAAACTTTCGATCCGGTCGCTTATCCGATCGCCCAATTGTCGTACAATTACATTGCCCCGCACGAGCAGATATTGTATAACCTGAACAGAAGCCTGATCACAGAGGCTCAGGCCAATAAAAGTCTGGACAGCCTCTCGCGCATCAATAACCGCTCGCAGATCAACGACCTGATGTTCCAAAATTCTTTCAGTACCAATAATACGGTTTCGGCATCGGCCGGTAACCGCGTGTATTCAATTTACAGCTCGATATCTCATACCCATACCCGCAGTACCACTCCGGGTGATCTGAACAATAATTTTTCCCTGAGCTTAAATCAGACGCTGAACCCCAGTAACTGGATGACCATCGGTTTGAATACGGGTCTGAACAATGGCCTTGCCAGATCCAAAAGACCTGTAAACGTGGGAACTGGCTTCCTCCCTTATCAGTTGTTTGCCGACGATAATGGCGATGCCTTGCGCATGAACTACATGGTGGGCTGGGCGCCGGAACGCCTGGCTGATTACCAGCTGCGCAGCCGCATCAACCTGGATTATTATCCGCTCAATGAACTGGATAATGGTTTTTCCAAGGGTAACCTGTTAAATGTAAACACTTCGGCTAATGTAGGGATCCGCTTCTGGAAGGGACTGAGCTTCCAGGGTACCTATGGTTATCAACGCAGTACCGGAACTACGGAAACGTACCAGGATATCAGCAGCATGGATAGCCGTAAGGAACTGCTGAACTTTACGGTGGCCCGCAGTGCCAATGATATACCAGTGTACTATCTGCCTGCAACGGGTGGAAGGTTTTCTGTGGCGGACCGGAGCTCCCAAAACTGGACATTAAGAAACCAGCTGGCCTTCAACACCGTTCTGCGTGGAGGGAAAGATCGAATCAATATACAATTGGGTAACGAGGTACTGGAGCAGTCAAGCGTGCTGAATACCACTGTACGCAGGGGCTACAGTATCGAGATGAAGACGTATAGCCTGCTCGACTATGTGACCTTGGCCAAGCCTTTATTTGGTGCAATCGGTTCGGGATATTCGATGTTTAATGAAAAGCCCTTTGACAGGCTTGCGGAGAAATCACGCTTTATGTCCTACTTCGGCTTATTTAACTATGCCTTCAATGAGCGCTACATGTTGGACGCGAGCATACGCCAGGATAAGAGCAGTTTGTTTGCCTCCGACCAATCGGCGCAAAATAAACCTGCTTTCAGCATAGGTGCCAAATGGTTGCTGACTAAGGAGCGCTGGATGGCCCGGCAGACCTGGTTGAACAACCTTGGACTTCGTGCTACTTATGGGGTAACGGGCAATTCGCCGTTCCTCGGTGCAGGTTCTACATTTGATATCCTCTATTCCGGAAGGGACAATGTACTGGGCAATTACCTCCACGTGAACTCGCCTGCCAACAACAAGCTGAGCTGGGAAGCAACCCATACCTGGAACTTTGGGATGGATTTCGCAGTGCTTCGGGGCCGTCTTACGGGTAGTACTGAGCTGTATTTCAAGAATACTAAGGACCTGTTGGGACAAGTGGAATATAATCCCTTTACAGGGAGTTCGAGCACCCGAGGTAATATCGGTAACATCAAAAATTCCGGTGTGGAGCTGACGCTGAACAGCCGTAACATTCAGGACCGCAATTTTAGCTGGTCGACCGGTATGGTGTTTAGCTACAACCGAAACAAACTGGTTTCGTATTCTGTACCTTCACAGTTTCTGGTCGGTGCCAGTTCGCAACTGGGTGCCAGTTATCTGGTAGGATATGCGAGAAGGCCGGTTTTCGCTTACCGATATGCCGGACTGGACAACCTGGGCGACCCGCAGATTTTTAAGGCCGATGGCTCTGTGAGCAAGGAACCGAATACGGCCTTACCTGAAGATTTGATCTATATGGGGACCGGGCAGCCGAAATATAATGGCGGCCTGAGCAACACCTTCCGCTATAAATTTGTATCGCTAACGGCAAACTTGATCTATAACTTAGGGGCGGTAATGCGCAAGCCAACAGAAAACTATACCGGGCGCCTGACGGTGGGCTCTTTCTCTGACGGCAACCGCCTGGCGGAATTTGCCAATCGCTGGAAACAGCCCGGGGACGAGGCACGTACCAATGTGCCTTCCTATGTGAGCAATCAGGGGACTAATTACAGCCGGCGTGATCTGTCGTATTACGCTTACGCAGACATCAATGTGATTAGTTCAGATTACCTGAAACTGAGGGATGTGACGCTGTCTTTTGACCTGTCCCGGTCATTATTGGAACACATCCAGGTTGAAAAGCTGAGCTTTTTTGTGCAGACTGGCAACTTTCTACTGTGGAAGGCCAATAAGGAAGGAATAGATCCGGAATACGGCGGAGGAGAAAAAGGCGGTCATGCCTTTAGTTTGGGTTTAAATGTTTCATTTTAAAAAAGAGAGCGTCATGAAAATTAATATATACCGTTCTGTGATCTTCGGTCTGCTGTGCCTCGCGTTCAGTTCCTGTAAGAAAGATTTTTTAGTCATCGTTCCCGAAGGGCAGAAGGTGGCAACCAGCACCGAAGACTATCGCTTGCTGATGGCCGACCCTGCCCTGGCACTGTACAATTTTGCAGGTGGCTGGCAAGGACAGGCGATCATGGGGGACGATGTCGCAGCCGAATCGAGCATGTTTGGTCAGGCCCAGCTCCCTACACAGGCAGCTTTTCGCTGGGACAACCAGATCTTTCGCATCGAAGATAAGGACTGGACGACCGACAACTGGCTGGAAAATCTATATCAGCTGAATAAAGTGATCAATGAGGTGCAGGCTGCCAAAGGCGGTGATGCCCAGTTGAAAGACGAAATAGAAGCCGCTGCCAGGGCTAGTCGTGCCTGGGTATATTTCCAGCTGATTAACCTGTACGGTAAGCCTTATCTGGCAGGAACAGCTGCTACTGATCTGGGTTTTCCGATTATCCTGACTTCTGACATTACAGTGGAGCAGTTTAAGCGAAACACGGTGCAGGAAGTATATGAGTTCATCATCAAGGAATTCAGTTCCGCAATTCCGAAATTACCGATGAACCCGGCAACAGGCATTCAGTTCAATAAATCGGCGGCGGAAGGGATGCTGGGTAAAGTATACCTTTTCATGGGTAGAAATGCGGATGCCTTGAGTAGCTTCAACGCAGCGTTTGCCGACAATGCCCTCCGTGCCGTACCGGCAAAACTGTACGATTATGTGCTGGAGTTTGGCAGCGGAGGCAAGTTTACGCCGATCAATTATGACGGGCCCAACAATTCGCCAGGCAATAATTACAATGATTTTACTGAATCGCTGGTTTCCCGGCGTTTCTACAACAGCTCGTATTCCGGAAACGGATATGGGAACGATGCGTTTGTACTGGATCCGAAAGCCCAGACCTTGTTTGGCAATGCCGACCTGCGCCTGAAGTTTTATGCCCCTGAGTTTCCATGGAGCACGCCGAACCCTTCGGGACGCTTACGGAAATATGGGGTGACTTATAGCGCTTTTGGCCTGCAGATTTCGGAGCTTTACCTACTGCGTGCAGAAGTAAAAGCCCGTACCAATGACCTCTCTGGTGCCGTGGCCGATCTTGAAATGCTGCGCAAAAACAGGATGCCAGCTGCTGATGCGACTGTACCTTCCGCTATAGCGGGCAACCAGATTAACCTGATAAAATATGTGTTTGAAGAACGTATCCGTGAATTTGCGATGGAAGGTTACCGCTGGTTCGATATGCGGAGACAGTCGGTGGATCCCATCTTTGCCGGACAGGTGCATACGCATACCCTGTATAACTTTGAAGCGGGAACAAATACGGTGTTTACGCTGAGACCGGAACGATTGACCCTGCGTCTGCCGCAGTACATCACCGATAAAAATCCCGGGATGCCAAATAATCCTTAATAATCACAAAAAAGCTGATCCTGTGGCTACATTTTACATGTGGCTATAGGATCGCTATACCCAGAAAATCAAAATAAATCAAATTTCAATGAACCAAAGCATCGTAAAAATTGAAAATCTGTCGCACCGCTACAGTCGCGACTGGGCCATCAGGGACATCAACTTCGAGATCGCCCCGGTGGGAATTCTCGGTCTGCTGGGCTCCAATGGAGCGGGGAAGTCGACCACAATGAATATCCTTTGCGGGGTGCTGAATCAAACAGAAGGCAACGTCTATATCGATGGCATCGACCTGCGGGAACAACCCGAAGAAGCTAAAAAATTGTTAGGCTTCCTGCCGCAGAATGCGCCCTTGCACCTGGACCTCAGTGTCAGTGAGTACCTGACCTATTGTGCACATATCCGCAATATAGATCCTGAAAAGGTACAGAAAGCTGTAGAGGAGGTGATGGAGAAATGTGGTGTGGCCCATTTTGGCAAGCGCCTGCTGCGCAACCTGTCTGGCGGTTACCGCCAGCGTGTGGGCATTGCCCAGGCCATCATCCATAAACCAAAACTGGTAGTACTGGATGAGCCTACTAATGGATTGGATCCCAATCAGATATTGGAAGTACGTAAACTTATTCGTGAGATTGCCGAAGAGCGTGCAGTGTTGTTTTCCACGCATATTTTATCGGAAGTGCAGGCAATTTGTAAAGAGATTCGAATGATAGAGAGTGGGAGGATGGTCTTTGCCGACAGCATGGATGCCTTTAACAATTACATCATGCCGGACACCATGCTGGTGTTTATGGATAATCCGCCGGCGAAGGAAGAACTGATGGCCATTCCGGGCATTACGGGAGTGGAAATGCTGAACGACCGGAGTATCAGGCTCCGCTTTAAAGCTTCGTCTTCGATTTCGAAGGAACTGATCAAAATGAGTGTACACAAAGGCTGGGAACTGAACGAAATCATGCTGGAAAAAAGCTCGCTGGACGAGGTGTTTGCCCAGTTGTCGAATAAATCTACTAGATAAATAGAACATGAGAAAAATTTTAAAAATAGCGAAGTTAGAACTGAGCATCCTTTTTTATTCGCCAGTGGCCTGGCTGGTGCTGGCGATATTTATGATTCAGTGTGGGCTCAGCTTCCTGGACAATCTTCAGGGCATCAGTATGTCGCTCGGGCTGGGCTACCAGACCAGACCTATTACGGGCAGCCTTTTTGGCGGCACTTCGGGATTATTTGGTACCATACAATCCAACCTATACCTTTACCTACCCATCCTGACCATGGGCCTGATGAGCAGGGAAACCAGCAGCGGCTCAATTAAACTACTGCTTTCTTCACCTGTCAAATTACGTGAGATCATCATCGGTAAATACCTGGCGATCATAGGGTACGGATTATTGTTGATCCTGGTGCTGGCGATCTTCGGATTGATCGGTATGTTTTCCGTAACGGATGCAGACAGCGGCCGCATCATTGCCGGACTTTTCGGTCTATACCTGCTGATCTGTACGTATGCGGCAATCGGACTGTTTATGTCCTGCCTCACCACCTACCAGGTCGTTGCGGCCATCAGTACGCTGGCGGTATTTGCGCTGTTGAGGTTTGTGGGGGCACTTGGCCAGAACATCGACTTTGTTCGTGACCTAACCTACTTCCTCTCCATCTCTGGCCGTACCGACAAAATGATTGCCGGACTGGTGACGACCAAAGATGTGCTGTATTACCTCATCATTATTTCGTCTTTCCTGACTTTGTGTGTGCTGCGCCTGAAAACGGAACGTGAACTGAAACCCTGGAGCGTGAAAGCCGGACGGTATGCAGGCCTGATCTGTGCAGCGCTGCTGCTTGGTTACCTGAGCTCCAGACCTCTGCTGACTGGTTACCTGGATGCTACTGCTGCCAAATCCCTGACCATGACCAAGAACAGTCAGGAGATCGCTAAGCAGGTGAAAGGCGAACTGAAAGTGACTACCTATGCCAATATGCTGGCACCGTATGTTTGGAACGTGTTGCCGGCGGCGCGAAATGCCGACCTCAACCGTTTGGAACAGTTCAAGCGCTTTATTCCGGGAATGGAGGTTAGCTATATCTATTACTACCAGAAACCTCTGGATTCCAATTATGCAGAGTACCGCTACAATCCAAACCTGAGGGGGATCTCCAATACAGATAAGATTGCCGATCAGATGGCCACCAATATGGACATTAACCGGAAGCTGTTTATTTCCCCGGCGGAGATGGACAAACAGCAGGATCTGAAATCAGAGGGTTATCTGAACGTGCGTAAGCTGGAATACAATGGCAAAAGCACCTTCATCCGTTTCTACACGGGACTGGGTGAGCAGGATCCTTATCCATCGGAGGCAGAATTTATGGCGGCAGTAAAACGCCTGCTTGTAAAATCACCTAAAGTGTTGTTCCTAAGCGGCAACAATGAACGCTCGATTACCGACAATGGTGACCGTGGTTACGAGATGATCAGTGCCCGGAAAGTGCGGAGGCTGTCGCTCATCAACCAAGGTTTTGACATTGATACGCTGGACCTGAATACTGCAGACATCAACGCTGATGCTGATGTGGTTGTGCTCGGCGATCCGACACAACCCTTAAGTGCAATTGCGCAGCAGCGGCTCTCAGCCTACTTGAATAAGGGCGGGAATATGCTCATCAACGGGGATCCGGAGCGGATTGCGGTGCTGAACCCAGTATTGCAAGGTTTGGGGGTACAACTGCGCCAAGGTACATTGGTAACGGGCAATCGCAAATTCAGTCCGGGATTTGTATCAGGTTTCGTGAATCAAGCTGCAGCTGCGCTGGATTCCAACCTAAGCCGCATGTCCCGGTACGGTGTGGGTGTAGCCATTCAAAATGCTGCGGCGCTGGATTATCAAGGTGCTTCCGGATTCCAGGTTCATCCTTTGCTGATGAGCCCGAAAGATGGCTGGAACAAAGTTGCCAGCATAGATCCGACGGCCCCGGCACTCCGTTTTGATGCGGCAGCAGGAGATCAGCAGGCTGAGTTCCCCATCTCGCTGGCACTGAGCAGAAAGATCAATGGCAAGGAGCAGCGTATTGTAGTCTCCGGCGACGCAGATTTCATGAGCAATAGCGAACTGAACCGTGGCAAACGCGGAGAAAACGAATATTACATGCAGGGGGTATTCCGTTGGTTGTCGAAGGGTCAGTTTCCCATCGACGTGACCAGGCCAGAGCCAAAAGACATGACCCTTGAGGTAAGCAGGGAAGACATCACGGTGATGAAGTACATCTGTCGTGGCGTAATCCCTGCACTAATCGCCATTTTCGGTGCTATTCTGCTGTTTAAAAGGAGAAGAAACTAAGTTGATTTAATCAGAAAGCCAATCGATATGAGTTTCAGTACAGACCAGCAAACGCTGAATGACCTGAACATTATAGGAAGGCCGGGCAGTAGCTCGGTCTACCAGTTGTTCAATAATACCTATACCCGTGGAGGAGCAGATTTGCTGGAGCAAATGTTTCTGTACCCCTTGTCGGAGGTGGAAGCCATCAATGAAAGGGCAAGCATCTTCCGGTATTTCAGTTCAGTAGCCCGAACATTTCCCTTTAAAACAGAGCAGCTTGACAGTGCTGAGCTCTACCTCAGCATGACTGACGAGCGGACCAGACTCTCCAGGGAAGAACACAGCCTGGCCAAGCGTTTTAGCCAGTTCATTTCCCTTGACGGAGATTATCAGATGATCTATAACGGCATTGCGGCAATTCTGGAACTGCTGCAGCAATTGAACAGCTTTGTGCAGGAAGCAGGAGCTTTCGCCGCAGGGACAGCCTATGACAACAGTTTGCAGGACATGAAGGCGCTGTTTGCCGAGCCGGATTTCCATGCCCTGCTCCAGGAGAAGCAGGGCGGCAAACTGCCTTATGCTACTGTAGCCGAGTATGACCATGTGCTGCGGTTCCGGCAGCGGCAGCGTTTGAAGACCATGCTGAGCTGGATCTACCAGATGGACGTGTATATTTCTGTTGCAGAAGTTGCTTTGAAACATCAGTTCGTATTTCCTGTGGCCATGCCAAAAGACTCGCATACCGTTGTTCTGGATCAATTGTATCACCCCCTGGTGAAAAATGCCGTAGCGAACAGCATCCGGATAGACCCCGACAGCAACATTGTGTTCCTTACGGGCGCGAATATGGCAGGTAAATCTACCTTTATGAAATCCCTGGGAATTGCCATGTACCTGGCCCATATGGGTTTTCCTGTGGCCGCAGCTGCCATGCAATTTTCGGTACGGGACGGGATCTATACCACGATCAACCTGCCCGACGACCTGAGCTCCGGTAACAGCCATTTTTATGCCGAAGTACTGCGGGTGAAAACTATCGCAAAAGCGCTGAGTGTGGCCAAAAACCTGTTCATCATTTTCGACGAACTGTTCAGGGGAACAAATGTAAAGGATGCGGGGGAAGGCACGATAGCACTCACCGAGGCCTTTGCCAGGAAACGCAACTGCATGTTTGTGGTTTCCACACACATTATAGAAGCCGGTGAAGTGCTGAAGCAGCGCTGCAGCAATATCAATTTTGTATTTCTGCCTACACGGATGGAAGGGCAAAAACCCGTGTATACCTATCAGCTACAGCAGGGAATCACTGCAGACCGGCATGGCATGATCATCATCAATAATGAAAAAATCCTGGAAATTATCCGAAGCAGGAGCAAGTCAAAACAAATACTATGAGCTTTATTGCAGACAAACAAACACTGGAAGACCTGAATATTCCGGGGAGGTATAAGAACAATTCGGTATCCAGGCTATTTGACCATACCCTGACTGCCGGGGGCAGCAGGCTCATGGAAAACCTATTTCAATATCCCCTGACAGATGCAGAAGCCATCAACCAGAGGTCCGCTATTTTTGAGTACTTTACAGGGCTTGAGCTCAAGCTTCCCTTTGATGCGGAATCCTTTGCTCTGGTGGAAAATTACCTTCGTTCTGGCAGTGCAGGAAACCAGCTTAGTGCAGGAATGGCCATAGGAAGCAAAAGGTTGCTTCAATTGCTGGCCCAGGACAAGGATTATGAATTGCTGATGAATGAAGTTTGCCAGACCATCGCGCTGCTGAACCAGTTCCATGCATTCAGTCTGAGCCTGGATGTGCAGGGGAGTCCTTATGAAGGAGAATTCCTCAGGATCAAAAAGCTTTTCGGGGAGCCAAGGCTGGCCTGGCTGCAGCGGGAGAAAGGCGTTCAACAATTGTCCTTCTTTAAACTGGTCCGCTATGATTATTTACTGAGGTCGGGGCTGCAGGAGGAGATGAAGGAACTGACGACATTAATCTTTCAGCTGGATGTATACCTGGCCGTATCCGGCGTGGCCTTCCTCAAGGGCTTCAGGTATGCAAAAGCTTTGCCTGCGGAATCACATCAACTCATTGCGGAACAGCTGAGGCATCCGGCCCTGGAAAATGCCAGGGGGAATGCCATATCCCTGACTGAGGACTGCAATGTACTGTTCCTGACCGGGGCCAATATGGCCGGCAAATCTACCCTGATGAAATCGATCGGGATCGGCATATACCTGGCGCATATGGGATTTCCTGTGGCCGCTGAGCGTATGGAATTCTCTGTGAAAGACGGACTGTATACTTCTATCAATGTTCCCGATAACCTGGGGATGGGCTACAGCCATTTTTATGCAGAAGTACTCAGGGTTAAGAAAGTCGCGGAAGAAGTCGCTTCAGGAAAGAACCTCGTGGCAATTTTCGACGAGCTCTTTAAAGGAACGAATGTGAAGGATGCCTATGACGCCACACTTTCCATCACCGAAGCATTTTCCGATACTTCTGAATGCTTTTTTATTGTATCTACACACATCATAGAAGTAGGGGAAAGTCTGGCGCAAAAACGGAAGAACTTTAAGTTCGTGTACCTGCCTACAGTCATGGATGGGCATGTGCCCCGCTATACTTACCAGCTGGAAGCCGGGATCAGTTCTGACCGGCAAGGCATGATGATCATTCAGAATGAAGGGATCATTGAGTTGCTGAGCTCAGAAGAAGCGGTTGCAAAACGCTAAATACAGTCAATTTTCAGTCAAGCCCGGCCAATTCCAGGACCGGGCTTTTTTTTGCTTAATGCTGTGGTTATGTTTGTATTGCTGCGCAGCAATTAACAGAATTATTTACCTTAAATTTCTAATTATGGGATTTTTATTAGGAGGTCCATTCTACCATTTACAGGGAAGGACCGGAAACAACGTGGGCCGCGTAAGGAAAGGCAAGAATGTCTTCTCCATGCGACCTGCAAAAACCAACAAACCAGCTACTGAAGCCCAGCTCAACCAGCGGATTCAGTTTGGTTTGATGAACGGATGGCTCGCTAATTTTGCGAGTTTCATCAAGCTGGGTTTTCAGCAATTCGATGCGAAAATGTCGGCAATGAATGCCGCAGTACGGTACAATATGGAGCATGCGCTCAGTGGTGTGGCTCCGCTGTACACGATCGACTACCCGAAAGTGATGCTCAGTAAGGGGCAGCTTCCGGTACCCAATTCGATGGATGTAGAGGGCGGTACGGGACAAAGCCTCGATTTTAGCTGGGGTCCGACATCCGATACCGAGCTGGCGAAGCCCGGGGATCTGGCCGCATTTCTGATCTTCAATGAAGACAAGAACCGTTTTGTGGTATCGGTAGGTATGGCGACGCGGTCGACACAGGCCTATGCGCTGCTGCTGCCGCAGGATTTCTCCGGGGACACGGTCCGTTGTTATGTGGCTTTTGTGTCTGCTGACAAAAAACTGGCGAGCAACAGTACTTACCTGGGCGCAATGCCTGTGGGTTAAACATTTGGCGTCGGTTTTCGGGCCGGCGCCTTAATTGATTTTGAAATGGCAATCATTAGAAATGGAATTGCGGGAACGGTAAGCGGCAAACTCGGGAATACGGTCATGTATACGGTACTCAATAAGACTGTGCTGCGCATGACCGGCAAACGGAGAAAGGTGGATTCACCAAAACAACTTTGCAGTCAGCGGGGGATGAAAGTGGTGAATGCTTTTTTAAAGCCCTTGAAGCCCTTCATACGGATTGGCTTTCATGCCGCGGCAAGGGAGGCAGAGATGTATGCCATGAACCTGGCTGTATCCCACCATATGAAACATTCGCTGAAAGGGGAGTATCCCGACCTGAGTATCGATTACGAAAAGGTACTGCTCGCTAAAGGCCCGTTGCCCGGTTTGGAACAGCCAAGGCTTGAGCTGGAAAATGAAGGACTGTCTATTCGTTGGGAAAGTTCGATGGATCCCGATGCACATCCTGCTGATCAGTTGATGCTCCTCGTTTATTTTCCGGTTTTGTCGGAAGTATGCTACAATTTATACGGAGCAAGGCGGATGCAAGGTTACGATTTTCTTGAACTTCCTGCTAAACTGAAACAGCATCCGATGGAAATCTATTGTGCGATGGTATCGGCAGACCGGTCGAGGGTTTCCGACAGCCGTCATCTGATTTTGGCAAATAAAAATTCGTAAAATAAATTTGTTGCAAAATTTGGTAAAGATTAAATTTTCTTTCATATTTGATCATCGTTAGGCTTTTGGCCTGATGATCAATAGGGATGATTAGCGAGGGACGCGGTGGATACCGAGTCCCTTTGCTTTTTATAAGGTTTTTTCCGGGTGTTTCCTGCTGATGAAATGTTGTAAAAAGAAAAACGGGAGTAAATCAGAATGATCTACCCCCGTTCTAAATTAACGCTCTCGGGTACAAATATAGGACTTAGATGTTGAGTTCAAAATAAAATCGAAATTTTTATTGAAGAAGCGGTTGGGACTGAACAGTTCAATCACAGATATGTTAAGATAATGCCATATAAACACAGAAATGCTGTTTTGGTAATTGACGGTGGTATTTTCGCTGCATAATGTACATCCTTCTATGAGATTTTTTGTCCTGTTTTTGATAGGCTGTTGTATCAGCTTAGCCAGTTGTAATCATTTTGAATATAGTCCTGATCAGGTATTTGACAGGAATTCCTACAAAGATATTAATGCGAAAAACCTTGCCCGTCTGGGTCCGGGTGCGGGTGATGATACCGTGAGGTTTGTGCTTACCGGAGATAGCCAGCGGTCCAGGGACGAGACGGTAGAATTTTGTAAGAAAGTAAACAGTATGCCGGGGATTGACTTTGTGATCCTGGCCGGCGACATCTCGGAGTTTGGCGTCCTGAAAGAAATGGAGTGGATCTCCAGGGCCCTGAAGAGCCTGAAGCCGCCCTATGTGGCGGTAATCGGTAACCACGATATGACGTCGAGGGGACGGGATGTGTTCCTGAACATGTTTGGGCAGCTGAACTATTCCTTTACCTATGGCGGCCTGAAATTCATCTGCCATGATACGAACGGCAGGGAATACAAATTTAATGGGAAGGTGCCCGACCTGTCCTGGATCGATCAGCAATTGTTGCCCCAACCCGGAGTCGATGCCTATATTCCAGTATCCCATGTGCCGCCCAATTCGGAGGATTTTGATCCCGAGCTGATCACAGCTTACACGCAACGTTTTACTGGAGATCCGGCGGTGCTGGCCTCGCTTCATGCGCATACGCACAACTATGATGTATTCTATCCGCAAGGGTCTACAACTCCCTTCCTGATCACAGGGGCAATGGGCAGCAGTGAATTTTTATTAATCGAAATCGTGAACCGTAAACTGAGTTTTGAGCGTGTATTTTTCTAGAATTGCAGTGATTGGCCTGCTGTTGACCTTTGGTGCATTGCGCTCCCAGGCACAGGCATTTAAATTTTTGGTGCCGGATGAGGCCATTGTACAGTTTGCCGGAAGCATCGGCTACCTGAGTGCCGGGGTAGGTTATGACCTGTTTAAGAACGAACGAGGAAACCTGGACCTGAACTACGGTTTTGTGCCGGGAAGTAAGGGAGGAGTACTGAACATCGCAACAGTGAAGTTTGCCTATAAGCCCTGGATGATCAAGGTGAAGGACTGGGCGAAGATCTATCCCGTAAATCCCGGAGTGTTTGTGACTTATACTTTTCATGAAGAACTCTCTTATCGCTTTAGCGATGATCAGTATCCCAAAGGCTATTACTATTGGTCGGAGGCAATAAGACCGCACCTTTCATTCAGCAACGAAATTGAATTCAATGCAGAAAAGTTGCTGAAGGGAACTAAAATAAAAGCGATCAGCGTGTATTCAGAATTCAATACCAATGATTATTACCTGATCAATTACTTCCAGAACATGTCTGCACTGACGCCTTCCGATATTTTTGCCCTGGGGATCGGTCTGCGCGTTAAGTTCTAAAGCTTGACCTGGCGGATGATGTTTTTGACATTGAGTTCGATGATATCTGTCATGGTCTGGCAATCGGTGTATTTAATTTCCTGAAAATAATCAGCCATGCCAGCTTTCAGGCTTGCAATGTTTTCAGGCGTAGTGAGCACTTCGCCATTGGAGACATCCCTAAGGTCGGCCAGACGATGCCTTTCGCTCCTGACGCGGTGCAGTAAGGAAGACTTTTCTTCCTGTTGGTATTGCTGATAGGTTTTGTCGGTCAGCTGCTCCATGCAGAGCTTGACATAGGGAAAATTCTCTTTGAAGAACTGCGGCAGGTATACTTTAATGTTGCCCTCGTAGAACTGCTGATCGAAATCAATGGCCCTGATTCGGAACTGGATGTCGTCGAAATCGGGCGTGATCTGCACGACAAAATTGTAGGCCCGCATGTCGCCGAGAAGCATCACCAGACAGCGTTCATTGAACTTGACAAATTCTTTGGCAATCCGCGTAGGGTTGTATTCCGGGTTGTGCAGGTAATTTTTGGCGAAGACATCACCCGGGATGCCCGCAATGTGTTCTTCGATGAGGGTATCGCGGTCGACCAAATAATTTACCTGATTGGGGGAGAGGATCTCCTCCAGCTCGAGGCCGTAGATGCGGGATGCATCCGCTTTCTTGACATAGAAATAATCATATACGTCATTGAGGCGGTTGACGATACGCACCCTAAAGGGGTTGGTATTGCCAAAGGTGCAATATTCAATCCTGTCGATGTATTTGTGCTGTACGATGCGGAGGTTTCCGGAAGCTTTCAGGTTGGCATAGATCACCTTCAAACCATTATTCAGTTCTTCCAGCTGACCAGAAGCATAGATGGGCGCTTCCCAAAGGGAATCTTTACCATTCTTATCCATAATGGGATAGGCTTCATCGAAGACCAGGAGGTCAGCGTAACCGATGGGGAGCCGGGACTCGCGCTGATAAGTCTTGAGGTATTTCTGCAGTTCTGCGGAAACGGGAAATATCGGCTTCTTCTTTAGGATCTTGATGTCTTGTGCTTCCATTCCCAGCAATTTATAAATTTTATGACCAAGTTAAACCATATATGTATAAATTTGAAAATGCTTATCCCACGTATTTTCCTGTTCCTGTTTTTTCCGAGCTTTCTATTTGCACAAAACAGGTTGCAGCGCATGGATGACCAGGTGCTTATTGACTTGTCTCAGACACGGACTCCGGCCAAAACAGATTTTTTCATGTTCCTTTCCAAGCACAATGATGTGGTGAATATTGGTGTGCCTGTAGGGCTCCTTGCTGGCGGAATTATAGCGAATGATAAACAGATGCGGCAAAATGCCCTTTATGTAGCCAGCAGTTCTGCTGTAAACGCCCTGGTGACGATGCTCGTCAAGAAGGCTGTGAAGCGGCCGAGGCCATTTATAAGAAACATAAAGATCAATGCGGTCTACCAACCGGAATATTATTCCTTCCCTTCGGGCCATACATCGACTTCCTTTACGACGGCCACGGCATTGTCTCAGGCCTATCCGAAATGGTACGTGATTGCGCCGGCCTATTTATATGCAAGTTCAGTAAGTTTTTCGAGATTGTATCTTGGGGTGCATTATCCTACAGATGTGGCTGCAGGAGCAGTATTGGGTACCGGAACAGCTTTGTCGTTTAAATTTTTAAAACCAGATTCCAAATAGATTTAAAAATGGCTTAAAAAAAAGAAAGGGTTGTCGCATCCACGCACATCCCTTTTCTAACCAAATATAAACCTGTATGAACGGGTTATTACCTTTATATAATCAACAATCATTTAGCGTTGATTGTTGTAATTGTTTCTTTGATAACGATACAAATATAGAACAAAATATATAGTGTACAAAATACACTAAGTTAATTTCTCGCAGAATGACATAATTCTGACAAAACTATTTTTTCAGGATGTTCCATTTGTCGATAATCGCGATTACAGCCTCTTCTACGAAGGGTTTAGTGATAAAGTCATCCATTCCAGCTTTCAGGCATTTTTCCCGCTCGCCCTTTACATTTCCGGCTGTGATGGCCACGATAGGGACATGTTTGTCTGTGTTTCCTATTTTTCTGATTGCTTTTGCAGCCTCGTAGCCATTCATTTCCGGCATCTGGATGTCCATGAAAATGATGTCGGGTTTTGTACCCAGGAACTTTTCTACCGCTTCGAGTCCGTTCGCTGCTTCTACGATAATGGCATCCGGATCGATCCTTCGTACGACGGTTTTGGCCAGGAGCATGTTGATGGCATTGTCTTCGGCGATGAGCACTTTAAAGTGATGGAGGGTTTTCTTCTGTTCGGTCTCCCTGTAAATGTAGCGGTTGTGTTTCGGCTTCTTGAAGATCCTCGAGAGCATGTCGAACATTTCCTGGATCTTGATGGGTTTGAGCAGGCGTTGGTCGATCCGTAATTCCCGGCAGGAATTGATGATCAGTTCATCATCGGAGGAACTGTGCAACAGTACGATGGGGTGTAACCTGCCATTGGACTCCATTTCCCTGATCTTTCTGACGGTGTCCAGTCCATTGATATAGGGCATGTGGTAGTCCATCAGGATCACATCATAATATTCGTCATTCCTGTCCAGGATTTCCAATGCCTCAAGACCATTCTTTGCCTCGTCGGATTTGATGTTTTTTAGGGCCAGCATTCTTTTCAGGATCAGCCTGTTGTTTTCATTGTCGTCGACAATCAACACCCTTTTGATGATGTCTATGTCTTCCCATTTGATCGGCTCCCCATGTTCGGCCCTGACTTTCAGGTCAAAGTAGAATGTACTTCCCTTGCCGAACTCACTTTTTAAACTCAGTTTGCTGCCCATCAGGCCCAGGAGTTTATTGGATATGGTAAGACCGAGGCCGGTACCGCCATATTTTTTTGTTGTTGAGGCATCTTCCTGTGAAAAGGCCTCAAATATTTTGGTCTGTTTGTCGGGTTTGATTCCTATCCCCGTATCCCTTACTTCGAAACGGAGCGTGACTTCTTCACCGCTGGACTCCAGTTGGGAGATCTTCAGTTCAATCTCACCTTTCTCTGTGAATTTAGAGGAATTGCCCAGCAGGTTGACGAGTACCTGTTTGAGCCGTACCTGGTCTGCCCAAATGAACCTGGGGAGGTCTGCGGAGATGTTGAGCAGCATCTCCAGGTATTTGTTCTGTACCTGGTAGGTAATGATGTCGCTGGCCTGATTGGTCAGTTCGATGAGGTCGCATTTATCGATGTCCAGTTCCAGTTTTCCTGCCTCTATTTTGGAGAAGTCGAGGATGTCATTGATGATGCTCAGCAGGGCATGGGCAGACTGGTTGACGATGCCCATGTACTGGTGCTGGGTTTCCGTCAGGTTGGTCTTCAGTACCAGGTCGGTGAAGCCAATGACCCCGTTCAGGGGTGTGCGGATTTCATGACTCATATTGGCCAGGAACTCAGATTTGGCTACGTTGGCCTGCTCTGCCAGGAGCTTGGCTTTCTCCAGTTCCTGTTCGGCCTGTTTGCGTTCTGAGATGTCGGTGGAAATCCCCAGGTAGCCGATCAGGTTATAATTCGTGTCGCGCATGGCGGAAACCACGAGGGATACCGTAAATTTTGAACCATTTTTCCTGATGTAGGTCCATTCCCGCTGTTCGGAGCCTTCAATACTGGCTTTGTACACCAATACGCGGACGCCTTTGATGGGGGTATTGTATTCCAGGAGTAGTTCCTCTTCCCGAAGCGCGATTTCGCGCGGGTCATGGATCAATGCCGGACTTTGCCTGCCGATCATTTCAGATGCGGTATATCCAGTCAGGTTCTCAGCGCCTTTGTTGAATACAGTAATGATTCCCGCCTCATCGGTGGCAATGATACTGACTTCTGAAGCAGACTGCAGCAGGTTCTCGAAGAGTTTTCTGGATTCCCGAATTTCCAGCTCTGCCTTTTTCTTTGCATCGATGTCCTGAAAGGTACCATAGATCCTTGCGGGTTTTCCATGTTGTAGCTGTGCATAGCCCATGGCACGGACCCAGATCTCCCGTTTAGTGGCGGTGATGATCTGCAGCTCCATATCGAAGGAGTGTCCATAAGCAGCTGCTTCATTTACTGCTTTGGTGATCAGTTCTTTATTGGCTTCATCCTTATAGAACTCAATGGCACTGACAATGTCGGGCTCGAAATCTTCAGTAACATCGTGGATTTCCTTGGTAATGGATGACCATGTGAGCTTATTTGCCTGGAGATCGATTTCCCAGCCTCCGATGCGGGCTACGCGGTTGGTCTGGAGGAGCATTTCCTTTGTTTTGCGAAACTCCATTTCCAGCTGGTGGCGTTCAGTGATGTCGAGTGCATTGCCTATGATGTAATCCTGTTCGCTCTGGCTTTTGACCAGCACGTTATTGAACAGCCAGATCCTGGAGGAGCCGTCACGGTGCACGGTATGCATCAAGCCGCTCATCCTGCCGTTCAGCTTGATCTCCGCGAGGTAATGCTCCAATTCGTGGAGGTGGTCCTTTTGAATGATATCGAAGAGGGTCATTTCTTCGAGTTCCGGTATGGTATAACCCAGGCTATTGGCACTTGCGGAATTTAGAGACAGGATGTTACCTTTGAGGTCATGGGTACACATGAGCCCGTGTGCATTTTCGAAGAATGCACGGAACCTATTTTCCTTATCGATGATCAGCTGCTCTTTGTTGGTTTCTTCAGTAATGTCACGGATGATGATGAACAACTGGTCGGTCGCGGTTTCGGCCGTGATGTTCCATTGGAGCGTTTTATATTCATCGTCCATGGTCCTGACCCGGTTTTTGAAGCTGACCGTGCGGTTGTCCCGGGATAAGCTACCGATCTCTTTGCGGGTGTGTTCCAGATATTCCGGGTGTACCAGTGTATATAAAGAAGTATTGCGCAACCGTCCTGCCGGCCATTTCAACAAATGTGTAAAGGAAGGGTTGATCTTGATGAAGAAACCCCTGGCATCAGCGATGCAGATCAGGTCTTTGGAGAAATGGAAAAGCTTTTCGAAATGGCGGAGTTCTTCTTTTAAGCGGCGTTCGGTAATGAGTGAGATGACTTCTTCGGCCAATAATTTTAAGGCTTTCTTTTGCGGTCCGGTCAAGACTTTTGGCACCTTGTCCAGCACACATAAGGTACCGAGGGCATGACCATTGTCGTCGATCAGGGGATAACCTGCATAAAAGCGTACTTCCGGAGCCGCAGTTACAAGGGGATTATCTTTGAAGCGCAGGTCTTTTTGTGCATCCTCGATTTCCATAAACTCATGGCTGGAGATGACATGCTCGCAAAAAGAAATTTCGCGGGCGGTTTCAGCTGCATCAAGACCCAATTTGGATTTGAACCATTGCCGGTGTTCATCCATAAGGCTGACCAGTGAGATCGGAGTGTCACATATCAAAGAGGCCAGTTCTGTCAGGCGGTCAAAATCCTTTTCCGGAAGTGTATCCAGAATCTGGTAGCTTTTTAGTGCCTGCAAACGTTCTCGTTCTCCCTTCGGTAAATCAGCCATATCCTATGCGTTAGCGGTTCGTAGTTATATTTGGTATCTATCAAACTTAATGATTTTTTTGCTTTTTTTTAGTGAACAATTTGTATGGGGCAGAGGCTGGCTTTTTCATGCGGATGTCATAACATTTGTGACGAACAGTATTCCTGACTTTTTTACTATAAAATTCAGAAGTTGAGTATTAACTTTGCCCCAGCTTAATTTACTTAAGTGGTATCAATGAACTAATCGACTCAACGTGTATAAAATATTTACTGCTGCAAAGCAGATAGGACAACGCACTTATATCCTTCTTTTACTGCTCTCTTTCAGCAGCCTGCAGACCTTTGCCCAGCAAACCCAGGTGAGCGGTACCGTCACGGACGCGGCGACTAAAGAAACGCTTCCTTATGTTTCCTTCCTGATCAACGGAACTACTAAAGGCGGGAAGACTGATCTGGACGGGCGCTACAGCATTACTGTGAGCGGAGAAAGTGCTGCCATTACCTTTAGTTATGTGGGCTATAAAAGCCAGGTAAAGACGATTAAGGCAGGTGCCGCCCAGGTAATCAATATCCAGTTGCAGCCGGAGGCCACACTGATGAATGAGGTGGTGATCACTGCGGGCAAAAAGCCAAAATACCGCAACAGGGAAAACCCGGCTGTGGAGCTGATCCGTAAGGTGATCGACAATAAGGCTAAAAACAGGACTGAAAGCTATGATTACGTTAGTTATCAGAAATACGAGCGTATGGTTTTTTCCATGAGTAACCTTTCAGAAAAATTTAAAAGCAGGAGGGTATTCAAAAACTACCAGTTCCTGTTCCAGGAGCAGGATTCGACTAAAATAGGTGGCAAGAACCTATTGCCCGTCTTCCAGGAAGAAAAACTCTCTGACAACTACTTCCGGAAAAACCCGGAGAAGATGAAATCGGTGCTTGTCGCCAATAAGCGGGTCAATTTTGATGAACGTTTTGTGGACAACCAGGGGCTGAGCACGTATTTCGACAGGATGTACCAGGACATCGACATCTATGACAACAATATATCGGTGGTGAGTAATCAATTGCTGAGTCCAATTGCAGATAGTGCGCCGACCTTCTATAAGTTTTTCATTTCGGACACGGTAAAGAACCACCAGCCTCAGCTGATCGAGCTTTCCTTTACGCCCAGGAATAAAACAGACCTTTTATTTGAGGGAAAGATCTACATTACTATGGATGGCAACTATGCCGTTCAGAATGCTTTTCTGACAGTGAACAAGGACATCAACCTCAATTTTGTACGCGCGCTGGAGGCGACACTGGAATTTGAGCAGAATCCGGACCGCCGCTATCACCTCAGTAAAAGTAACCTGATCGTTGATTTTGGGATCAGTAAAAAGAACGGTGCGGGATTTACAGGCGAACGTACGGTGAGTTTCAACAACTATGCGATCAACAAAGCGCTGGCGGATACCGTATATGATGGAAGTAAACTGGTTATTGCCCCTGAGGCAGTGAAAAAAGACGAGCAGTTCTGGGCGGCAAACCGCCCGCTGGCACTGAGTCCATCCAATGCCCGGATCTATAGCAATCTGGATACTTTGCAGAGCATTCCTTCATTTAAGCGAACAATGGATGTGGTGACATTGCTGTTTGCCGGTTACAAAGATTTTGGACCATTTGAAATGGGCCCCGTCAACACCTTTTATAGTTTTAATGGGGTAGAGGGTTTTCGTCTGCGTCTTGGCGGACGTACCACGACCGCTTTGAGCAAGCGCTATTTCTTTGAGACCTATGCAGCATATGGATTTGAAGATGAAAAATGGAAATATTTCCTGCGGGGAACCTATTCGCTGAACAATAAATCCATCTATGCCTTTCCCCAGAATTACATCAGTGCAAGTTTCCAGCGTGACACAAAGATACCGGGACAGGAGCTGCAGTTTGTACAGGAAGACAATTTCCTGCTATCGTTCAAACGCGGTGAGAACAACATGATGCTGTACAATGACTTTTACAGGATCGACTACGTACATGAATTTGAGAACCATTTTTCGTATAGCCTGGGGCTGCGCAAATGGGAACAATCGCCAGCGGGTTCCTTATACTTTACAAATTCGCCGAGCAATTTTACGGACCGGATCAATAACATCCGGACTTCGGAAATCTCCCTTCATTTGCGTTATGCACCGCATGAAAAATTCTACCAGGGAAAAATCTACCGGACACCGATCATCGATAAATACCCTACCTTTAACCTGCGTTATACTGCAGGTCTGAAAGGCGTGCTGGGCGGGGAGTACAACTACCACAACTTCCTGGTTAGCATCGACAAGCGGTTTTACCTTTCGCAGCTGGGTTATATGGATGTGACCCTGGAAGGATCCTACATCATCGGAAAAATACCTTTCCCTTTATTGTCTATACACCGGGCCAATCAGACCTATGCTTATCAGTTGAATTCCTATAACCTGATGAACTTCCTGGAGTTTGTGAGTGACCGTTATGCCAGTATCAACATCGACCAGAACTTTAATGGTTTCTTCTTCAACAAGATCCCTTTGTTGAAAAAACTGAAGCTCAGGGAAGTCATGTCTTTCAAAGCCCTTTACGGTGGTTTGCGCGATGAAAATGATCCTTTGAAGAACCTTTCGACCATGCGTTTTGTACAAAATGCGGATGGCGTTTCCATTACCAATTCCCTAAATAAGGATCCATATATCGAAGGAAGCGTGGGTGTAGGAAACATCTTTAAGATCCTGAGGGTAGATGCAGTGAAGCGTTTTACCTATCTGGATAACCCTATGGTCTCTGACTGGGGTATACGCGCGAGGGTGAAGTTTGATTTTTAAGCGGCATTTCCAATAAAAAATGACTTAATTCGCCCATATTTTAGAACATGATGAATTGGGAAAAGTTATTATCGTCGAAGCGCTGGGGGAATGAAGCAAGATTTACAGGCAACCAAAAAGAGGCCAGATCTGAATTTCAGCGGGACTATGACAGGATCATCTTCTCTTCACCTTTCAGAAGGTTGCAGAACAAAACACAAGTATTTCCTCTTCCGGGAAGTGTGTTTGTACACAACAGGCTCACCCATAGTCTGGAAGTGGCGAGCGTGGGGCGGTCGCTGGGAACGATTTTTTACAATACCGTCCGGGAGCAGCAGCCTGATATCGATGAAAGTTGCCCATTACTTAGTGAGACTGGAAATATTGTAGCTTCCGCCTGCCTGGCGCATGACCTGGGCAACCCGGCTTTCGGGCACTCCGGAGAGTCGGCAATATCCCATTATTTTACAACTGGAGAAGGAAAGGTTTTTCAATCGCAGGTAAGTGCGGCAGAATGGGAAGACCTGATTCATTTTGAAGGGAATGCGAATGCTTTGCGGATCCTGACCCATCCCTTTGCCGGGAAAGGCAGCGGTGGATTTGCGCTCACCTATGCGACGCTGGCGGCAATAGCGAAATACCCCTGTGCGGCCACTGCCGGTCATGATAAGAAGAACATCTATACCAAAAAATACGGGTTTTTTCAATCGGAACAGATTGGCTTTGAAAAACTCGCTATAGAAATGGAACTCATCAAGGTGCAGGATTCACCATTGGTTTACAAGCGCCATCCACTGGTATACCTGGTAGAGGCAGCAGATGACATTTGCTATAACATCATTGATCTGGAAGACGCCCACCGTTTGAAAATATTGTCTTACCTGGAAGTAGAACAGCTGTTGCTTCCGCTATGCAATGATGCCAGGATGCCTGAGCGACTTTTGGAAATGGAAGATGATGATGCCAAGATCACCCTGATGCGCGCCAAATCGATCAGCACGCTGATCGGTCAATGTTCTCGGGTGTTCCAGCAGCGTCAGGAGGAAATATTGGCCGGGGATTTCAATCAAAGCCTCATGGATGCGATAGATGAGCCTTTTTTATCGGTGATGAAACAGATTGAAAAGATCTCCATCAAGAAAATCTACAATTATTCCTCTGTGGTTCAGATTGAAGTAGCGGGTTACCAGGTCATGGGCGGCCTGCTGGAAGAATTTATTCCGGCCTACCTTTATAACACCTCCAAATACCATAAAAAGCTGGTAGAACTGATCCCGAAACAGTTCCTTACCAAAAATGAGGACGTGTATTCGAAGATACAAACTGTACTTGATTTTGTATCCGGGATGACCGATATCTATGCGGTAGAACTGTTCAGGAAGATCAAAGGGATTTCGTTCCCTTCGATGAGTTAAGCTGTGTTTTTAAGGTGTTCGCTGATGGCGGTTCCGATGTTCTGATAACATTCGGGACTGAGCCTTCGACCTCCGGGATTTTCAACAAGCCATGATCCATCCTCAGATCTCTTCAGGATGATGGGGTCAGGCTCGCCGGTGACCATTTCCACCTTGAACCTATCGGCTGCCTCTGAACTCGTTACTATAGCGTCCAGGTCCAGACTACCTGTTTTGAAATGTACGGGGAATATTCTCATAATGCCTCCTTTTTATTTAATGACACCTTTTTTAACCATATCGTCCAATAAGGTTTTGGTAAACTCCTCTGCCAGGGCCTGAGGGCTGCTGGGATCCGTACTTTTAGTCTGTGCGGAGTAGACCGGTTTATCCTGGGTCAGGTTAAAGAAATTAGCTTCGAGCATGAACCTGTTGGTCACCTGATAATAACCAGGCTCATAGATTCTGGCGTACATTGGCCTGTAATAGCCCCAGAAGCCGTAATACATGGGGCCAAAGCCCATTCCTCCCGGAACAAATTGTTTCTGTTTCGTCTTATCGAGCAGGGCAATGGTAAAAGTACCATCATAACCCTTTGCTTTGATCTTTTCCAGCGCTGCTTTTTCCTCCAGTCCTTCAAAATCCTTGGGTCCATATTCTGCCAGTGCAGAACCTGCAGTGATGTTGTGTTTCCGCAGGTGTTCAACCAAGGCATTTTCTACATTCTCCCTTAATTTTCGATCCCTATTGCCCATTAAGGCAATGACGAGGATCTTATTGCTCTGCTGAACCGTTAGTTCTTTTGCCGTCCAGGAAGAGACCAATTTTGTGCTGTTACAAGAACTGAACAAAAGTGCGGTCAGAAACACCATTCCCGAAGCAGCAATAAAAGATATCCTTTTCATTTTTTTATGATTAACGTATCAAGGTAACAAATTTAAAGTCATTTGGTTGCAACAATTTGGCGTGGGGAACCGAAGGAATAAGCTTCCCGAACTACCGGGAAGCTATAAGGTTTAGTTTTTAACAATGACGCCACAACCTACACGCGGACCTGAATTTCCGGTGGGCTGGGTTACATAATCATCTGTTCCTCCGTGTACAATGATGCCCCTTCCGATGATGTTCTTCAGGTCATTGTCCGTAATGTTCCAGCGGTCGGTAGTTACGCTGACCGTGCCATGTCCTTTGCTGTCGAGCTGAATATTTCCGATATCGCCGGAATGGTAGGCCGCCGAACCCCATTTACCATGCGCTTCTTTGGTAGGGTTCCAATGGCCGTGGGTGTTTTCGCCCATATTACCGCAATCGCCATGTTCATGAAAATGTACGGCCACGGTGCTGTCTGAACGTTCAGGGTAGTTGATCTCCAGGTCCATTTTATATTTTCCATCTCCCAGCTCATAAAACTTAGCAGAGCCGATTTCCTTTTGGTCGGCTGTAGTTTCCAATTTGGCATGGGCCACTTCTTTTTCGGCATTGCCGGCACAGGACGTGATTAATGTAGCGATGCCCAGGCATGCAATTGTAAAATAGTTCTTCATCTCGTTTATAATTAAGTGATTGTGCTTTACTAACAAAATACATTGCTTTTGGTTTGTATAAGGATCTGAGTGTTTATACAGAAAGGAGGGTGATGAGCGTTTGTTTTGTCGTAGGGGTTTTGTATTATTGAGCCATATTAAAGATTAACAGGAAATTCAGAATAGATGAAAAGATACTTCACCATTTTATTGCTCTGCTGCAGTACAGCTGTTTTCGCACAAGAGGCCTACTGGCAACAACAAGTCCGTTATGATATTGACGTGGCACTAAATGACCAGGAAAAGTCGCTGAAAGGATCAGAGACGATCATGTATAAGAACAATTCACCCAGTACCTTAGATTTTATCTGGTTCCACATCTGGCCAAATGCCTATAAGCAGGAATCTACCGCTTTATTCCAGCAGATTAAAAATGATACATCCAGGGTAAAGAAACTAGAGAAATATACTTTTGGAAGCATAGAGGGGCTGAATTTTAAAGTTAACGGGAAAGTAGCGCAAACAGAAGCCCATCCCAATCCGCAATACATAGACATCATCAAGGTGAAGCTCGCTACGCCTTTGAAGCCAGGAGATTCTGTGAAGATCAGTACCGATTTTAAATTGAAACTGCCTTCCTACTTTTCAAGGTCCGGATTTGCAGATGGAGAATTTATGGCTTGTCAATGGTACCCGAAGCCAGCGGTGTTTGATAAATCCGGCTGGCATGAGTTTCCTTATCTGGATATGGGGGAGTTTTACAGTGACTATGCAACGTTTAAAGTTAACATTACCGTGCCCAGCAGCTATATCGTAGGCGCAACAGGAGTTCTGCAGAATGCCGATGAACTGGCGAGCTATAAAAGCCTGGGTGCTAAAAATGTAGCGAATAGAACAGAAAGTCCGGCTTTATATAGTCCAAAACAAAAGACGGGCACCAAAACATTAACTTACCAGATCGACAATGTCCCGGATTTTGCCTGGTTTGCCGACAAGGATTTTGTGATCCAGTACGATACCGTTAAACTGGAATCCGGTAAGGTGATCGATGCTTTTACTTATTACCACAACAAAAAAGAGACATTATGGACCAACAGTATTGACTACACCAAAGATGCTGTACGCAAATACAGTAAGTGGATAGGCGATTATGAATACCCGGTGGTGCAGGTCGTGGAAGGCCCGAAAAACAATTCCAGTGGCGGGATGGAATATCCAACCATTACATTGATCACGAGTCCCGACGCCAAAAAAGAATCACTGGATGCGGTCATTGCGCATGAAGTAGGTCACAATTGGTTCATGAGTATGCTGGGCAGTAATGAAAGGGAGCATACCTGGCTGGACGAAGGCCTGAATACCTATTTTCAATTCAGGTACGAAGCTGAAAAATACCGTGCGAACTCAATGATGGGCGAGATCCCTGCCGAAGTAAAAGCCCTGTCGGAAGCCGATTTTCAGGCCAGACTTTATGGTGCGATGACGCAAATTCCTATGGATTCACCGATAGATATTCCTGCAGCCCAATTTGCTTCCTCTGATGAGTATGGTCTGATCTCTTATGTGAAAACTGCCCTGTGGCTATACATTTTAGAAAGCCAGGCGGGAAGGGCAAAGATGGACCAGGCCTTCCAATTGTATTTCAGTAAGTGGAAAAACAAGCACCCACAGCCAGAAGACCTTCAAGCTGCTTTTGAACAGTCTTTTGGTGTAAACCTAACGGATTACTTTAAGTTACTTAAAAAGCAAGGTTCGTTCAAATAAGCGCAGCGCTGAATGGGAAAGTATTGAAATATATGGGAAGGACAAAGGTGATGAGTAAAGCATTAATTGTAGTGCTTATCCTGCTTAATGTGGGCTGTGATCAAGCGACGAAAAGCATTGCCAGGACTCAATTGGACTATCATGAGCCTGTTTCTATTATACAGGACCGCCTGACACTGATCAAGGTAGAGAACTATGGTGCCTTTCTCAGTTCGGGTGATTCGCTGCCTGCAGCCTTTAAATTTGTATTGCTTTCACTTCTCCCTTTATTGGTATTGCTTTATGGACTGTATTTTTTGATGAGCAGGGAGCGACTGGATCCTCTTTTTGTTGTTGGACTCAGTTTCGTGATCGGTGGGGGTGCAGGCAACCTGTATGACAGGTTCGTGCATGGTTCGGTGACCGACTTTATGCATATGGATCTTTTTCTTTTTCAGACCGGTGTGTTCAATGTGGCCGACCTTTCCATCATGTGCGGGATGTGCATGATTTTATGGAATGTATACGTCCGGAAAATTAGCGGATTTAGCACTATGCTATAAAATTGCATTAATATGTTAAAAGTTGGCAAGATAATTCAATTCAAATTGCTATTTGGGTATATAAATTGCTAACTGATTTGTAATTTTGCAAAAAATTTCAAAAATGACTGGTAAAAGTAGTAATTCGGAGAACACGGTTGATGTAATATTGATTGGCGCTGGTATCATGAGCGCAACTTTAGGGGTGTTGCTTAAAGAATTACAGCCGGACCTGAGTATAGAGATTTTTGAACGTCTCGATGTTGCTGCAGCAGAAAGCTCTGATGCCTGGAATAATGCGGGTACAGGACATTCCGCTTTCTGTGAGCTCAACTATACGCCTGAAAAAGCCGACGGTTCTGTGGATACCAAAAAAGCAGTGGCTATTGCTGAATCCTTTGAGGTTTCCAAACAGTTTTGGTCCTTCCTGGTGAAGACTAAAATCGTTGGTGCACCAGAAGATTTCATTAAAGGTATTCCGCATATGAGTTTTGTATGGGGAGAAGAAAACGTAAAATTCTTAAAAACGCGTTACAATAACCTTCAAAAAAGTAACCTTTTCAAAGGAATGAGCTATTCTGAGGACCCTAAACAGATGGCAGAATGGATGCCATTGGTTATGGATGACCGAGACCCGAATGAAAAAGTAGCTGCAACGAGAATGACCTTAGGTACGGATGTGAATTTTGGTGCCTTGACCAGAATGATGTTTAATCACCTGCAAAAGTTAGATCAGGTAGACCTTCATTTTCACCATGAAGTACGTAAGCTGAAACAAAAGAACGGCTTTTGGGAGGTTAAAGTTAAAAATGAGACTACCGGTAAAAAAAGGCTCATTAAATCAAAATTTGTATTTATCGGTGCCGGTGGCGGCTCATTGCCATTGCTCGAAAAGGCCAATATTCCTGAAGGAAATGGCTTCGGTGGGTTCCCTGTAAGCGGCCAATGGCTGAAATGCGTCAATCCTGAAGTGATCGAGCGCCACCATGCTAAAGTATATGGTAAAGCATCTGTAGGTGCCCCACCCATGTCGGTGCCGCACCTTGATACCCGGATGATCGATGGTAAGAAAGCCCTTCTTTTCGGACCATATGCAGGTTTTTCTACACGCTTTTTGAAACATGGATCTTTGCTGGATCTACCGCTATCTATCAAAATCAATAATATCCGGCCGATGATCTCTGCTGGTCTGGACAATCTGCAGCTGACGAAATACCTGATCGATCAGGTGAGACAGTCGCCGGAAGACCGTATGGTTGCCCTTAGGGAATACCTGCCTACTGCAAAAATGGAGGACTGGGAACTGGAGACTGCGGGGCAGCGTGTTCAGGTCATCAAAAAAGACGAAAAGCACGGTGGAATCCTGGAGTTCGGTACAGAAGTGGTAACTGCAGCTGATGGATCAATTGCAGCGCTATTGGGGGCATCACCAGGTGCATCTACAGCAGTATCTATTATGCTCACCTTAATGGAGCGTTGCTTTAAAGATCAGATTCATACCCCAGAATGGCAGCAAAAACTGAAACAGATGATTCCTTCTTATGGCATACAGCTTAGTGGAAATGCCGAGTTGACGGATCAGATTAGAAATGAAACCTCAGAAGTTTTGAAACTGGAAGTTCCTGAACTCGCGTAAGGGAGCACCAGAACAAATCAAAATATAGGAAACGGAAGCGTCAATTGCTTCCGTTTTTTTTGTGCTTTTCATGCAATTTGGCTTATCGTATATTATTGGTGTAAAAATTGTTACGCTGTTTGTACAGATAAACTCAAAATATGCCACGCTGGACAAAAATTATACTGAAGATATTGGGAATTCTCATCGGAGTAGTCCTGCTTGTTTACATCGCGGCGGCGGTGTATGTGAACGTCAATAAAAAAAGCTTATTACAACGCGTTACCAGTGAATTGAACAAGAATTTGAATGGAAGCATGGCGATCGAAAGCATGGAACCGACCTTCCTTCGTGGATTTCCGGGGGTATCGCTCGGCTTAAGAAATGTAATACTGAGGGACAGCCTGTGGTCCAGGCATCAACATACTCTGTTGGAAGCCAAGGATTTTGATGTTTCCGTGAATGCCCTTGCGCTCCTTACAGGCACTTTGGAGATCAAAAAAATAGAAATTAATAACGCTACCATATACCTCTATACGGATAGTAATGGCTACAGTAATACTTCGATATTTAAGAAAAAAGATAAAAGTAAACCAAAACCAGAGCAGGATGCGGAGGCACCTGCGGAGTTGGGGAAATTTGCGCTCAATAATGTGAACTTTGTAGTAGATAATCAGAAAGGACATAAACGCTTTCAATTTGTTTTAGATGAACTGAGTGGGAAGATGGATTATGGCTGGTCGGGCTGGGAAGCAGATTTTAAGCTCAAAGCAATAGCCAGAAGCATGGCTTTTAACACCCTAAGGGGAAGTTTTATAAAAGATAAAGTTCTTGAAGGGCCCTTTCAGGTGAAATATAGTGAAGAAACCGGCATCATATCGGTAGCACCAAATACCCTTAATATCGGTTCAGACCCTTTTTTGATTGCTGCGCAGTTTGACACCTCCAAGGAGAACACCGATTTTTCAATAGATATTACAGCAAAAAACATCTTATGGAAAAATGCTTCCGCCTTGCTGGCCCCCAACATCAGTTCTAAACTTAATATGTTCAACCTGGAAAACGCGATCCATGTGAACTGCCGGATTGCCGGCAATATGGGGCCCGGGGGCGATCCTTCCATCGACGTAAGAGCAGAAGTAGGGACAAATACATTAACTACCCCTGGTGGCGTGATCAAAGACTGTAGTTTTGTGGGCACCTTTACCAATAATGACATTAAGGGTAAAGGCACGACAGATCAAAATTCAGCCATTAAACTTTATAAATTTAAAGGCAGCTATGCAGAAATGCCCTTCAGCATTGATACCGCATCGATCCATGACCTGGATAAGCCCATTGCCACAGGCGTATTTACTTCCAGGTTTGAAATCGCTAAACTGAATAATGTGATCGGTGACAACATGCTGAAATTTGGTAAGGGGACAGCTGATGTCAAGCTTGCCTATACCGCAGATATTGTTGATTTTAAGCTGACGAAACCATTTGTGAAAGGTATAGTTGACATCAAGAATGCAGACCTGAGCTACGTTCCGAGGAGGATCAATTTTAAAAACACTGCTATTGCACTGAATTTCACGGATAATGATCTATTCATTAAAAATATCCGTCTGCAAAGTGGCAAAAGCATTGTTTATATGGACGGTAGCATCAAAAACTTCCTTAACCTTTACTATACCGCACCGGAAAAAATCCTGTTAAACTGGAAGATCAGAAGTCCACAACTGCATCTGGCCGAGTTCCTTGGGTTCCTGGGGACACGGAGGCCTAAAGCAAAAAAGAGAACCGTAAAGAGTAATTTCTCAGACAATCTGAACGAAGTCTTTGAGAAAAGCCAGGTGAACATGAATGTAAAAGTAGACAAAGTCTACTATAACAAATTTCTGGCAACGGATGCCAATGCTGATCTGCTTTTGTCAGAAAACCGGATTTCTATCAAAAATGTAAGTGTGAATCATGCCGGGGGGTCATTGAAATTGAATGGGAACGTGAGTCAAAATGGTTCGTACAACGGTTTCAGTGTAAACACCAGTCTGAGCAATGTAGATATTCAGCATTTCTTCTATGCCTTTGACAATTTTGGGATGAAGACCCTGACCTCAAAAAATCTGAGGGGATATTTATATTCGAAAGTAAATGTATCGGGAAGCATCAATGACAAAGGAGCGATCATGCCCAATTCTTTAAGAGGCAGTATCATTTTCGACCTTAAAAAAGGCGCTTTACTTAATTTCGACCCCATCCGGAGCGTGGGTAAATTTGCTTTTCCTTTCCGTGACCTGAACCACATTACTTTCAGTAACCTCAACGGTAAATTTGATCTCAGAGGAAAGGACATTACCATTAACCCTATGCAGATCAGTTCCTCCCTGCTAAACATGGATATTGCCGGTGTCTATTCATTAGGTACGGGAACGAATATTGCATTAGACGTACCATTGCGGAATCCCAAAAAAGACGAGGAGATTGCGGACAGCCAGGAAAAAAAGGAGCGCAGGATGAAAGGAATAGTTTTACATTTACTGGCAACAGATGGTGAGGATGGAAAAATTAAGATCAAGCTCAATAAGAACCGCGATAAAACTAAATAAATTAACAAAAATTAAATTATGAAACGTAATGCTACAGCCGTTTGGAACGGCACCATCAAAGAAGGTTCAGGTCATCTGAGCACTGACAGTAAAGTATTGGATCAAACACAGTATTCCTTCAACAGCAGATTTGCAGATGGCATAGGAACCAATCCGGAAGAATTAATGGCCGCTGCCCATGCAGGCTGCTTTACGATGAAACTGAGCCTGGACCTTACTGAAGCTGGATTTAACCCGACATCACTGGAAACCAAAGCCACCGTGTCTCTCGAAAATGGTGTCATTACCAGTTCGAATCTGGTATTGAAGGCTGATATTCCAGGGATAGAAGATGCGCAGTTCCAGGAGATCGCGGCAGGAGCTAAAGCCAACTGTCCGGTGAGTAAGGCATATAGTGTAGACATCAGTCTGGACGCTTCATTGGTATAAATTTATCTTCTGCCGAAGAAAATCCCCTGGCTATTTCACAGACAGGGGATTTTTTTATGTTATAGTTACGATAAAACGATGTAAATTATCTATTTTCGGTCTTTCGAGTAGGAATTTTACAATATCAAATATAAATGACCAAGTCTATACTTGTTTTAAAATTAGGGTCGGCCTCCATTACGACTCCGAAAGGCGAGATTGATGAAGCGATCATCGCCGACATCACCCGCCAGGTTTCGGAGCTATCGAAAGCATATCACTTAATTTTAGTGTCCTCGGGCGCGGTAGCAGCGGGCAAGAAATACATCAAAAATTATAAAGGTAAAATGAGCGAAAGGAAGGCTGCTGCGGCAATAGGAAATCCCTTGCTGCTGGGTATGTACTCCAGGTATTTTGAACCTTACCAAATTTCCATTGCGCAGAGTTTGTGTGAACGTCAACATTTTTCCAGTCGCAGGCAATTTCTCCAGTTGAAGGAGACCTATGAAGAATTGTGGAAAAATGGAGTGATCCCAATAGCAAATGAGAATGATGTAGTGAGTAACCTAGAACTAAAATTCTCCGATAATGATGAATTGGCGACCTTACTCGGTGTGGGCTTTGGGGCTTCTCTGATCTTGTTGGGTACTTCGGTACCGGGTGTGCTGGACAAAGAAGGTCAGGTAATTCCTAAAATAGATTCTATCAATAATGATGTATTTTCACTGGCAAATAAGAATACATCAGAAGTTGGTCTCGGTGGCATGACCTCGAAACTAACATTCGCTCATCTGGCTTCCAGTATGGGGATTCAGGTTGTGATCTTCGGGGTGAGGACGCCGGATGGTATACTTAAAGCCGTAGCTGGCGGGACAGGAACGGCCTGCACGCCAAAGGAAGGTTCGATCTCATCACGAAACAAATGGCTCGCCAGTGGTAGCCTGGTCACCGGAAGGCTGATGGCTGATGCCGGAGCGGTTGAGGCTATCCGTAAACGGAAAAGCCTGTTGGCTGTAGGTGTGCAGTCAATTATAGCCGCTTTTGCCGACGGTGAAATATTTGAACTCATAGATGAAGCGGGCAACATTGTCGCAGTGGCCAGGGCGAAGGTATCATCGCAAGCATTAATTAAGGATTCAAAACAACACAACCTGGAGATAGCCAATGCCAGCGATATTGTGATTTTATAATGAAAATGGACTCGATTGAAGAACAACTGATCCAGGCAAGGGAAGCAAAGAAATCCATTTCTACACTTGCTGATCGGGATAAACAACGACTGATCAACCGATTGGCCGTGGTGATTAAGGAACATACGGCAGATATCATAACGGAAAATCTGAAAGACCTGCAGAAAATGGAGGATACAGATCCCAAGAAGGACAGGTTGCTGCTGAATGCAGAACGAATTGTCGGCTTAGCCGACAGTCTCCGTGACGTGGCCGCATTGCCTGATCCTACCGAAAAAGTAATTTCGGAGCAGACTATGGATAATGGATTGTTTATCCAAAAGAAAACTGTTGCCCTGGGCGTAGTGGGCGTCATTTATGAATCCAGGCCCAATGTAACCGTTGATGTTGCCGCACTTTGTATACGCTCAGGCAATGTCTGTGTATTGAGGGGTGGACAAGATGCTTATCATACCAACCTTTATATTGTTGCGCTGATACAGGGGGTATTAACGGAATTTGGTCTGGACAGGAATATTGTGCAACAATTGCCGGCAGATCGAAAGTATATTGCAGAGATTCTGAGGGCGAAAAAATACATCGACGTCATTATTCCGAGGGGTTCAAACCAATTGATTGAATTCGTGCGGGAAAATGCGCAGGTACCGGTTATAGAAACCGGGGCGGGAGTATGCCATACGTATATTGAACAAAGTGGAAATTTGGAGTCGGGAGCTGACATAGTGGTCAATGCGAAGGTGTCCCGTCCATCTGTATGCAACTCCCTGGATACAGTTGTAGTGGACGAATCGGTAGCCGCAGATTTTTTAAAAATACTGGCTCCAAAGCTATTGCCCTATCACGTAGAAGTATTTGCGGATGAGCGGGCTTATGCGATTTTAGAGGAGCAGGCGTATCCATTCCTTCAATTGGCAAAAGCAGACGATTTCGGAAGGGAATTTCTGGATTATAAATGCTCAGTTAAGATCGTGCGAGGCATTGATGAAGCTCTGGATCACATTGCGGCCTATTCTTCCAAACATTCGGAGGCAATAATTACAGAAGATTCAGCAAAAAGCGAGCTGTTCTTGAATCAGGTGGATGCCGCCGTCGTTTATTTGAATGCCTCTACACGTTTTACAGACGGGCAGGTATTCGGTCTTGGGGCGGAGATCGGGATTTCCACACAGAAGCTCCATGCAAGGGGGCCGTTCGCATTAGAGAAACTTGTAACAGAGAAATGGATTGTAAAAGGTAAGGGACAAATCAGATGAAACCAGCGTCTATAAAAGATATCGCAAATAAAGCGAATGTATCAATAACTACAGTGTCGTTTATCCTTAACGGGAAGGCAGAACAAATGCGCATTAGTAAAGCGGTGATCGAAAGGGTACAGGCTGTCATTAAGGAATTTGAATTCAAACCGAACCAGATTGCACGCAGTCTACGTACCGGGAATACCAAGACGATCGGACTGATCGTTGAAGACATTTCCAATCCTTTCTTCGCGAGCATTGCGAGAAAAATCGAAGACAAAGCTTATAAAAAAGGCTATAAAATCAGCTATTCCAGTACTGAAAATGATGTTGCGAAAGCCAAGGACCTGATTGAAATGTTTAAATCGAGGCAGGTAGATGCCTATATCATTGCACCTGTGCCTGGTATAGAAGAAGACATTAAGCTGTTGCTGGCGGAGAAAATACCGGTAGTGATCTTTGACAGGAACCTTCCTGATCTTGAAGTGAACTATGTAGCAGTTGACAATTTCAATGGAACCTATATGGCGACCAAGCATTTGCTGGACAAGGGCAAGAAGAATGTGGCCTTTGTAACCGTAGATCTTCATGTTGACCAGATGAACAATCGTTTTTTTGGATATGAAAGTGCGTTGAAAGAGCAGGGGCAAGAGTTCAATAAGGAATTTTACATCGAGGTACCTTTTGACAGCTCCGAAGAAGATACGCATAAACAATTGGCACTGCTGTTTAATGAGCATCCGGAAATTGATGCGGTCTTGTTTTCTACCAATTACCTGGCAATTAAAGGACTGGGAGCGCTGAAGCAAATCAATAAGAAGATTGATGATGATTTTTGTATCATCTCTTACGATGATCATGACGTATTTAAACTGCATACGCCACCGATTAGTGTAGTAGATCAGCCGATAGAGGAGATTGCAGAAAGGATCATTGATATTGTCCTGAATGAACTGGCCAGTAGCAATGATCCTTTGCATAAAAAAGGTGTAATCAAGGTCACCTTACAACCTCATTTTATAGAGAGATAGCGATCTGGAGCTTACTCCTCCAGATCTTTCATGATTGCTTTTACCTTAGCTGTAAGCTCAGCGTCTGTTTGCTTGAACGAAGCCCTGTCTTTCAATACTGTGTTTACGCTGCAGTAGAATTTGATCTTCGGTTCTGTTCCGGATGGTCGTGCAGAGATGATGCTTCCATCTTCAGTGATGAATTGCAGTACATCAGATTTTGGTAACTCCAATTCTGTTTTTTGACCTGTGCTCAGGTCCGTATCAACACCAAGTTCGTAATCCTTCAAAGTAGCCACTTTAGAACCTCCAAGTGTTGCAGGCGGGTTGTTCCTGAATTTCTCCATCATGGCTTTGATTTCCTCAGCTCCGGTTTTTCCTTTTTTGGTGATGGAGACCAGTTCCTCTTTATAAATTCCATATTGAACGTACATGTCCAAAAGCGCATCGTACAGGCTGCTTCCTTTATCCTTGTAAAAAGCCGTCATTTCTGCGATGAATGCACAGGATACGACTGCATCTTTGTCCCTGACGAGTTCGCCGATGAGATATCCATAACTTTCTTCACCGCCGCCGATAAAGGTCTTCTTACCTTCCAGGTCAGTCATCAGTTTTCCGATCCACTTGAATCCGGTAAGTGTATTGTAATACGTTACGTTTTTGGCTTTAGCGATTGCCTCGATCAAGTTAGAGGTTACAATGGTCTTCACAATATATTGCTCGCCATTGAGCTTGCCTTTTTCTTCCCATGCGCTCAGCAAGTAATTGATCAGCAAACTTCCGGTTTGGTTGCCATTCAGGAGTACAAATTCTCCGTCGTTATTTTTAACCGCAATCCCGACACGGTCGGCATCCGGATCTGTAGCCAATACGAGGTCAGCATCAATTTCCTGTGCTTTTTTAAGTGCGAGGGTTAATGCTTCCTTTTCCTCAGGGTTTGGGTATACTACAGTAGGGAAATTTCCGTCTGGTGTGCTTTGTTCTTCAACCAGGGTCAGGTTTGTAAAACCAAACTGCTCCAATGCCTTTGGTACCAGTGTGATCCCTGTACCGTGGATCGGAGAATAAACGATCTTCAGGTCTTTCTGACGGCTGATGGCCTCAGGCGAGACCGAAAGTTCTGTAATCTTATCGAGGTACAATTGATCGATATCTTCCCCGATTAGTTCCACATTACTGTCGATGCGGTCGAATTTCACTTCGTCAATGCTGGTGATCTTTGCCACTTCATCCATGACCAGGGTATCGTCAGGTGCAGTAAATTGTCCACCATCGGCGCCATACGCTTTATAGCCATTGTATTCTTTAGGATTGTGTGAAGCCGTCAGCATTACACCACTGCGGCAGCCCAGTTCACGGATAGCGAATGACAGTTCAGGAGTAGGGCGGAGTGCACTGAAAAAATAAACGTGAATGCCATTGGCAGAAAAAACGTCGGCAGTAATTCCGGCGAAGTAATCTGAGTTGTTTCGGCTGTCGTGTGCGATAGCCACTTTGATCTGTTCAGCCGGATATTTTTTCAGGAGGTAATTGCTCAAACCCTGTGTTGCTGTACCAATTGTGTATTTATTAATTCGGTTTGAGCCTGCCCCCATAATTCCGCGAAGGCCGCCGGTACCAAATTCCAAATTCCTGTAAAAAGAGTCAGTTAGCTCAGTATAAGCTTCTTTATCTAATAATGCCTGTATTTCTTCTTTGGTCTTTTGGTCGTAATTTCCATTAAGCCAGCTGTTTATCGTGCTTAATGTCGCGTCTTCTAATTGCATAAGATATGGGGTGTTTTTTAAAAATTTCTAATAGCAAACAAATATATGGAACTGTAGTTTTCTGAAGCATTGTTAATCATCAAAATATTTTCTCAATATCACGATTATTAACAGCGTTTTCTTTAATTTCACGGCCTAATATAAGTATATAACCAATTTGATTAAAATATTTATTGAGTTTTAAAGATTAAACAATTGTTAATGAAAGTTTCAGGTTTATGCCTGAAGTTTAGTTAACGTAAAAACAATTGAACGGTGAAATCCGGCGGGTCCGGAGGAAATCAACTGTATAACCATTATAAAATTATGAAAATATTAAAGTTTGGAGGAACTTCCGTGGGAAGCCCTGAGCGCATGAAAAAATTGCTGGATATCATTGATCCGGCGGAAGAACAAATTGTGGTCTTATCGGCAGTGTCTGGTACAACCAATAGTTTAGTAGAAATTTCAGCCAAACTTTTAAAGGAAGATAAACAGGTTGCGTTAACATTGATTAACGCATTACATGAAAAATACAATCAATTTGTAATTGAATTGCTGCCGGAAGGCGAATTCCGTGAGCAGGGTCAGGAAGTCGTGGACTATCATTTTAATTTTCTGGCTACACTGGCGAATGATCTTTTCACGCCCATTGAGGAAAAAGTGGTACTGGCACAAGGAGAACTGTTGTCGACTACCCTCTACCACATTTACCTGAAATCTATTGGCGTGCCTTCAGTACTGTTGCCTGCTTTGGATTTCATGAAAATAGATGAAGATAACGAGCCCGATATCCCATTCAGCACAAAGCATTTGCAGCCTTTGCTTGAGCAACACAAAGGAAACAACCTGTTCATTACCCAAGGGTTTATTTGCAGGAACAGTTTTGGAGAGGTAGATAATCTGAGGAGGGGAGGAAGCGACTATACTGCCTCTCTATTGGGCGCTGCTATTCTCGCTGAAGAAGTTCAGATCTGGACAGATATTGATGGTATGCACAATAACGATCCCAGAATCGTAAAAGGAACCAAGCCAATTTCCCAGCTTTCTTTTGATGAAGCTGCCGAGCTTGCGTATTTTGGCGCTAAGATCCTGCATCCGCAGTCGGTATTCCCTGCACAGAAATATAAGATCCCGGTGAGGTTATTGAATACCATGGAGCCCCAGGCTTTCGGTACACTCATCTCCACGGAAAGTGAAAAAGGAAAGATCAAATCTATTGCTGCTAAAGACGGCATTACCGCAATCAAAATCCATTCCAGCCGAATGCTGCTGGCTTATGGTTTCCTACGACGTGTATTTGAAATTTTCGAGCGTTACAAAACGCCGATCGATATGATCACCACTTCGGAAGTTGCGGTGTCGGTCACTGTTGATTTCACCGATAACCTGGAGCAGATCATAGCGGAACTTCATGATTTTGGTACTGTGGAAGTGGATAACGATCAGTCTATTGTTTGTGTAGTGGGTGATTTTAGTGCACAGACACATGGTTATGCTGCCCGTGTACTGGATGCAATCAAACACATTCCCGTGCGCATGATCTCTTACGGAGGAAGCAGTTACAATATCTCACTGCTGATCAATACGGGTGATAAAACAGAGGCCCTGAAGAGCTTGCACAACCGCTTATTTGAGTGATCAGTGGCGCCTTAGCCAGACCAAAATAGCGACGACAAGGAATACGAGTGCGATAAAGAGTCTGATTCTCCTATCGTACTCCTTTCTGCTGATGTGCTGTTTTCTGTAATCCATGTAATTGCCGAAATAGATCAGCGCCAAAACAAGAATAAGAATTACAATAAGAAACTTGAACATTATGTTTTCTGATAAAGATATTTCGCATTTCGCCAGTTTAGAAACACCTTTCTACCATTACGATCTTGCTTTGTTGCAAAAGACGTTGGCGACTTGTGCGACAGCAGCGAAGTTATATAATTTTCATGTGCATTATGCCATGAAAGCAAATTTCAATCAACGTGTATTGGACTGTGTAGAAGCCATTGGTTTTGGCGCAGACTGCGTGAGCGTAGGCGAGGTGAATAGAGCCATAGAAGTAGGCTTTGATAAAGGAAAAGTCGTATTTGCAGGTGTGGGGAAATCTGATAAAGAAATCAATGGTGCATTGGATCAGGATATATTTTGCTTCAACGTAGAATCTATTCAGGAACTGGAAGTGATTGATGAACTGGCAGGAGCCAAAGGCAAGAAAGCGAGTGTTGCGATCAGGATCAATCCGAATGTAGATGCGCACACGCACCACAACATCACCACCGGACTTGATGAAAATAAGTTCGGAATCAATTCCTGGGACCTTCCTGCCTGTGCAGAAACCTTGAGAAAATGTGCTAACCTGGAATTTTTAGGAATCCATTTCCATATTGGTTCCCAGATCACTAACCTGGATGTTTATAAGAACCTTTGTGTGCGTGTCAATGAATTTGCGACCTGGTTTGAAGAACGTGGGTTTAGCGTGAAGGTGCTGAACGTTGGGGGTGGCCTGGGTATTGATTATCACAATCCGGATCAACAGATTCCGGACTTTGATGCTTACTTTAAGATTTTCAATGAATTTTTAAACGTCAGGCCTAATCAGGAAGTTCATTTTGAACTTGGGAGGGCTTTGGTAGGCCAATGCTCCTCACTGATCAGCAAAGTGCTGTATGTAAAGAATGGTAAAAAGAAAAACTTTATCATACTGGATGCAGGGATGACAGAGCTGATGAGGCCTGCGTTGTATCAAGCCTATCATAAGATTGAGAACCTGAGCAAGTCAGGCCTTCCTGCTGTAAAATACGATGTTGTAGGGCCAATTTGCGAGAGTACGGACTGCTTTGGCAAAGAAGTAGAATTACCCGAAAGCCATAGGGGCGACCTGATCGCGTTGCGAAGCACGGGAGCCTATGGAGAAGTAATGGCATCCAAATACAACCTTCGGGACGAAATCAGGTCAGCTTACAGCGAGGCCGTTTCCTAAATTTATTCGCTTGGATACTCATTAAAAAGAGTATCCAAGCGAGATGCTGTTTCCAAGATTGATGTTGCTCGAATACTCATAGGTAAGCGAGACACTATAGATCTTGAGAAAGTAGCTGAATGACTTGGATGAAGGGGTGTTTCCGTATTCATTTTTGAACGCTGAATTTCCGTTGTCAAAGCTGTTCAATGCGCCTGGGGTGAATCCTATGAAGTAACGGAAAGCATGCTGGATATTTTTATTTCTCCTGGCATGCCAAATAATCTCTGTAGACAAGCCTGTGGTCCAAACGTTTTTTTGATCTGAGACTGAAATGTCGCTATACAGGCCTTTATTAAAAAGGCTCTTCCGGTAATTCAGGTAATCGCCAGCTTCTACACTGTACGAATTTTCCCAGTTGATGAGCCGGAAGTTCGTATTGCCGTTACCGGACACCAACTGGTAACCCATGCTTGTTCTCAGGCCCAGTCCATAGGTAGACTTTTTAAATGGAGGCAACTCATCTTCGTTAAGCTCAACAGCCGAATTGCCCTGCATGGCCTTTCCCAGGAAACCGAAAGCACCATAGGAAAGATTAAATGAGTTGAAAGTGTGCGAGCGGTGGGCTGTGAGCATGCCCATTTCGATGCTGAGACCGCTGGGTGAAAGCGCAGCCGCATAGGCACCGTTCACATAGGTTGCGCTGTGCTTGTCGTCAGAAAGCATGGGCCTGGCAAGGTATCCAATGTTATTGCCAAGCACCGCTGGCGACAGGTAGGTTTTACAGGAGCTGACCAGCAAACATAGTGTTCCGCCGATCAGCGAGAGGTAGATTTTGTTCATTGCAAGAATGCGCTAAGATAAATTTTCAGTTATTTCTACTACTCGTCGAAGAAATCAATCAATCCTCCTAAATAGTACTCTGTAATACCAGACGTAAAATCTTCGTAATCCGCTACAGGGATGTTCGTTTGTACAAATTCCAAGGAAGTGCCTTTCCTGTCTTCGTGCAGTTTAATGGTCACTATCGAAGGTTCATTTTCTTCACCGAAATACCATTGTTGGACAATTTTTTTGGCATAATCAAACTCCAGGTTTTTGCCCGAGATGTCTCCATCCCAAAAAGAGAACTCTGTTCCAGGCGCTTCCGTGAATTCCACCTCAGCCCCAGTCCACAATTGAATACTTTGTGCTTTCGTTAGTGCCAGGTATACTTCTTCCGGGGGAGCAGGGAGGTAAGTGTATTTTTTAAATGTTTTCATGCTTTTCGTCGATTTCGACTGTTTCCTCAGCGGGGACAGTCTGTTTTTGTATGAGTTTATGATTGTAATACCTGATCATGGCTTTGGTCCATTCAGATTCAGGATAAGTAAATACGAAAGTTTCCCTGACACGCTTGGATTTTTTTAAATAAAGTATGCAAATCACAGAAACGGATATCGATACCAGCAGTTTACCTATTTGATAACCCGTATTATAGTCAAGGTAGGAATCTCCCGCTGTGAAAAGTGTTAATAGCGAAGAAAGTACTGCACTGCAAATCATCAGTTTGGTGAAAATGGAGTATTGGATCGGAAAACTCTCCCGCCTGTTGAAAAATAAGAAAATACATAAAATTGAATAAGGTATAAGGAGGGAATTTCCCAACAAATAAATCCCATACACTATTGTCAATAGATTTCCTTTTAGGTTTTCCATCTGATTCAGCTGGAACCAAAGGTCATTATTAAAGATATTTAAAGTTATAAATTTAGTTGTTATTACAACAGGCCCCAACAAAACACGTATGGCCAGGAGTATTAGCCATCCTGCTATCGGCTTAGCTCTGGTCAATTTTTCTGTATCGAAATCCGTTCTTTTCTGATAGATCTTTATACAAAAAACAGAAAAGATCATGCTGGTTAGTACAACCGCAAGCATTGCGTAAGCATTCAGGTCAGAAGTCACGGAGGATGAAAGTCCGCCGGCGACATAATAATAACTGAGCTGCCTGTCGACCTTTTTGTAATCCTTTACATAATCCATGATTTCGGAGCCCTCAATATGATCTTTCAAACTCCGGTAGGTATACTTATAATTGATGGTTTTGCCAGAACCGGATGTGCTCAACTCGAAGAAGTAATTGCTGTTTTCAATAGTGGTAGTTTCGTTGTCGTTGCTGTAATTATAAGGCATTCTGATGTCCAGTTCCTGTTCGATATTTACCGGGTGTTTCAGCATTACCGGTTCGAGTCTTTTCTTTGCCTTTAAGTTCCGGAGTTCGCTGCTCAGCATATCTGCATAGAAATAGACCCGTTTTTCGTCGCTATCCTCTGATGTGGTCCAGATGTTCTCAATCTCATACTTTTCAGTCAGCTCAACGGTATTGTCTTTTTCATTATCCAAGATTTTGATCGGGGCTGCTGAAGAAATGTCTGTATAATATTTACCGTAATATTCCAGGTAATCTTTTTCTAATCCATCTGTACCGGATTCCGCGATGGCCGACCTGATGTTGTCGGCATAGTTGCCGGTATATTTACTTTTAATCAGCAAGGTGGATTTTTTATTATCGCTCGTATCAGCAACGTCAAAGCTCAGTTTCGCAACCAGTTTTCCCTTAGGTTTACTGACCATTCTCTCCAGTGCATTTACGCCCGGTTTGATCACCAGTACGTGACCGTAGTCGGGTGCATAGAAATCATCAAACTTAGCCCGCTGGTAAGAAATGGTGGGGTCTATCCAGGTTCTTTTTCCAGCATAGTCTACCGCTACAATTACATGGTTAAATACAAAAGGGCTGGGCAGGTATTCGTTGGTCCTGATGGTACTCTCAGTGTCCGCATATACCATATAAGCTGCGATATGCTCGGCGCTGAGCAGGTGCTGTAGCAGGAGAGACTTATCTTTACAATCGCCGTAACGTTGTTTCAAGACTTGTTCAGGTGAATTTGGGCGATGGGAGTAAACCCCCATTTCTATCCCCATATACCTGATTTCATCCTGCACAAAACGCTTAGCCAATTCGATGTATTTCTTTTTATCGCTCCCAGATTCCGCTTTTAATTCAGTGATTTTTTTATTGAGCAAAGGAGAATTAAGATTGGGATAACTGTTGATGTTCAGGCCCCAATAGACAATTTCATTCCAACTTTGGTACTCGGAAAATTGTGTCCTTTTCAATGGATTATACCAGGAGGGCTCATAATCGGCGATACGGTGGGTTTTCGTTAACCTGCTTGTCCATTCATATATGTTATATCCATTTTGTGCTGTGATCTTTGCTGCCGGAGCACCGTTGAAATTTTTGAACTGCATTTTTCTATTGCCAGAGGCAATCAGGTTCATGTACAATTGTCCGATGCTGCTGGAACCCTCAAAATAAAAGCTGGAGGCATATTTGCTACCGAAGATCGGATTGCTTCCCCTGATGGTATAGGCATACTCTATCTGGTCACCCTTACGTACATCTTCCAGTAAAAGAAAAGCATCATAAGTGCCGCTGTAAATAAACTTGGAAAGGTCCTTCTCATTTTGGAGTACCTTGAAGCGAGGAGCTGCCAGTTGATCCGATGTCCTTCCATTGCGTTTTACAATGATCTGATGAAAAATCAGTTTCTGAAAACTCGGGTCGTAAGTTACACTAATCTGTGATCCGTTCTGGACTCCCGCATCCGATACAATTTCCCTGACGATATGTGTGTATTCCTCCTGCAGTTCTACATGATTCTGATTCTCATAAACAGAGAGGTAATATCCGTCAGAGATGTCCTTGTCTAGGGGCCTGGCCCCTTTAAGTTCCGTTTTAATGATCCAGGACGGATTTTGTCTGTTTACCGAAAAGTTTTTACCTTGTCCATGTACCAGGTTATGGATGCCAAAAAGGAAAAAATATACAATTGCCACTTTTAACGTAAAGAAGTAGCAAGAAGGGAGCGTGGAAGATTTCATTAAAAATTATTTAAAAGCATTTATCCCGGTGACATCCATTCCTGTAATCAGCAAGTGAATGTCGTGCGTTCCTTCGTAAGTCACTACAGACTCCAGGTTCATCATGTGCCTCATGATTGAATATTCACCTGTGATCCCCATTCCACCGAGTATCTGTCTGGCGTTGCGGGCAATGTCCAGCGCAATTTCTACGCTGTTACGCTTGGCCATGGAAATCTGTTCCGCACTAGCTCTGTTCTCCGTCTTTAGTGTACCCAGACGCCAAACCAGCAATTGCCCTTTGGTGATTTCTGTAACCATCTCGGCTAGTTTCTTTTGTTGTAACTGAAAGCCGCCAATGGGTTTTCCAAATTGAATCCGTTCTTTTGAATACCTCAATGCAGTATCATAGCAATCCATGGCAGCACCTAAGGCGCCCCATGCAATACCATACCTGGCCTGATTCAGGCAACCTAAGGGGCCTTTCAGACCGGTAATATCCGGAAAAATATTCTCTTTCGGGATTTGTACATTGTCGAATACCAATTCACCAGTAGCAGAGGCCCGGAGGCTCCATTTGCCATGGGTTTCCGGCGTAGAGAAGCCTTCCATACCTCTTTCTACAATCAGACCCCTGATCTTTCCTGCTTCATCTTTTGCCCATACCACAGCAATATCAGCAAAAGGTGCATTGGAAATCCACATCTTTGCACCATTTAGTAAATAATGGCTTCCCTGATCTTTAATGTTGGTCACCATGCCACCGGGATTGGAGCCATGGTCAGGTTCGGTTAAACCAAAACAACCCATTAATTCACCAGATGCGAGCTTTGGTAGGTATTTTTTGCGTTGTTCTTCCGATCCGTATGCGAAAATCGGATACATGACCAGTGAACCCTGTACTGAAGCTGTAGACCTGATGCCCGAATCCCCGCGTTCAATTTCCTGCATGAGGATACCATAAGCAGTATAGTCCAGACCTGCACCACCATATTCCTGGGGAATGGTAGGCCCAAAAGCGCCAATATCTGCCAGGCCTTTGATCAGGTGTTTGGGGAATTCTGCACGCTGCGCATAGTCTTCGATGATGGGGCTTACTTCTTTCTTTACCCAGTCCCTTGCAGTTGAACGGATCAGTTTGTGCTCATCGGACAGCAATTCGTCCATGAGGTAATAGTCCGGAGCTTCGTAAAGGTCTTTTTTCGCAGATTTATTCATTGTTTACGCTATATTTGGTTCAGCAATCAGTACCAATCCAAAGGTAATAATTTACCGGAATGGCTGGTTAAAACCAAGGAAAAATATAATTTTGCCGCATGAACAGTAAACGCAAATATCTGCAGACCGTGGCATTAAGAGATGTTCAATGTCATGCGTTACACGGATACTATCCGGAAGAACAATTGACCGGGATCTACTTCATGGTAGATGCGGTGGTAACTTTTGAAGCGAACGACGACACTGAAGACTTGAGCAGGACGGTCAACTACGAAGTGATCAATACCATTATACTTGAAGAAATGGCCCGTACACAAAAAATGCTGGAAACTGTAGTCAGGAATATTCTGGACCGTATCATCTCACAATATCCCTTTATTCATACCGGTGAAGTAGGCATACGGAAACTCTCTCCGCCCATGCCTGGACAAATCGGACATTCTTTTGTTCAGCTCTCTTACCAGGCTTAACATGATCGGACCACAGAAAAATTAGCAAAGACCAAGATGAACTACCAAAAAATGAACTCAGATATCCTTGATCAGATCAAGACAGCCGTAGGTGCCGCCAGCGTATTTACCGATGAAGAATCGCTAGCCACCTATTGCCACGATGAAACGGAAGACCTGAAGTATTACCCCGAGGTAGTGGTAAAGCCGGGAAATGCAGCTGCCATTGCGGCCTTGTTGAAGCTTTGCAATGAACTACATGTGCCCGTAACCCCCAGAGGTGGAGGTACTGGTCTGAGCGGAGCAGCTCTGCCAGTGTTTGGTGGAGTATTGCTATCCATGGAAAAGTTTAAGAAAATCATCGAAATAGATACAGAAAACCTTCAGGCCACTGTAGAACCTGGTGTAATTACAGAAGAATTCATCAATGCTGTAGCAGAAAAAGGTCTCTTGTATCCGGTGGATCCCTCGAGTAAGGGGTCGTGTTTTATTGGTGGAAACGTAGCACATGGCTCAGGCGGACCAAGAGTGGTAAAGTATGGCACCATCAGGGAGTATATCCTTAACCTCGAAGTGGTGTTGCCAACAGGCGAAATTATCTGGACTGGTGCCAATACGGTAAAATATGCATCCGGTTATAACCTTACACAATTGATGATCGGTTCAGAAGGAACGCTTGGTGTGGTCACTAAGATCGTCACCAAGTTGATTCCTAAAACCAGTCAAAGTGTATTGATGCTGGGATCTTTTTCTGAAAATGAAGCGGCATGTGCTGCAGTTTCTGCCATATTCAGAGCCGGCGTCACACCCTCCGCGTTGGAGTTCATGGAACGTAAAGGAGTGGAGTGGGTGATACAGTTTGACGAGATCAAATTTGACCTGAAAGCAGGAGTAAATGCTTTTTTACTCATTGAATTTGACGGTGATGACCTGGATACTATATTTAAGGACTGTGAGAAAGTAAACCAGGTGCTGGAAGAACATGGTTGCACTGAAGTTTTGTTTGCGGATACCGCACAGCAGAAAGAAGATCTGTGGAGGATGCGCAGGACGATGGCTGAATCAGTAAAATCGAATTCCGTCTATAAGGAAGAAGATACCGTTGTGCCCCGTGCAGCTTTACCAAAACTGATCAATGGTATTAAGGAAATTGGCAGCCGTTATGGTTTTGAGAGCGTATGTTATGGACATGCCGGCGATGGAAACCTACATATCAACATCATTAAGGCAGGCATGAGTGATGAAGACTGGAAGAACAAGTTGAAAGATGGGATTGTTGAGATCTTTCAACTGACCACCGAACTTGGTGGTACGATTTCAGGGGAACATGGTATCGGTCTGGTTCAAAAAGAATTTATGCCAATCAAATATACCGAACTTCATTTGAACCTAATGAGGGGGATTAAGGCCGTGTTTGATCCCAACCAGATCCTTAATCCCGGAAAGATTTTTTAATTTAATTGCCACTTAATTGCTCGAACACCATCATTTTGTTCCTTTCATTTAAGGGAATAGGGGATGATGATTTAGTTTGGTAATCGAAGGCTACACAGACTGTTTTTCCACGGCTGCAGATCACCTCGTCATTATTGACCATTTTTACCAGCAGGTACTCCAGGTCAAAGCTGGTGTTGCCGATACGTGAGGTGCGTACATACATGCTAATTTTATCGTCAATCAGGATAGGAACAATATAGTCTAAGGAGGCTTTTGCAATAACCACCCCGGTCTTTTTCCAGTCCCATCCAATCGCCTGTTTCCAGTATTTGGATCTGGCTATCTCCATATATGTAAAATACATAGCGTTGTTTACATGGCCCATCAGATCAAAGTCCGTGAAGCGCGTCTCTATATTGGTTTTATACTTGAAACTGTCGAATTGGTTAAGTGTGTCTGTCTTTTTGTCTGTCTCTTTTGTTTTAGTGCGCCAAAATGTCTTGAATATCATAAAAAATACGGTTGGTATAAGAGTTGAATATGTGTTTGTATCAAGTTAAAAATTAAAAAATAGGAGAATATCAAAATGACATTAGTAAAATTTAACAACAGAACCAGGAATACTGCACCTTACTTTAACAACGTTTTTGATTCATTGTTCAGTGAGGCGATAAATAAAAATTTAACCGTAAATAAAGTACCGGGAGTCAACATTTTAGAAACTGAAAATGCTTATAAGATTGAAGTTGCTGCCCCTGGTCTCAACAAAGAAGACTTCCAGATCAATGTAAAGAAAGATACCTTGTCGGTATGGGCTGAGAAGAATGGGGAAGCGCAAGAGGAGAAGAAAGATTATACCCGTAAAGAATTCGATTATTATTCTTTCGCAAGATCTTTCATATTGCCTGAAACGGTAAATACGGATCAGATCAGTGCAGAGTATATCAATGGAATCCTGAACATCACGATTGGCAAAGACACTGCACAATCACAAAGCAAAGAAATAAAAGTTTCATAAATAGGTTTATTTGGTTTTTAAGAAGAAGGGCGATGCTGGATGGCATCGCCCTTTCTTGTTTTAGGTATAACCTAGTATTTTTAGTACCTGTTTACTGTTCTGTTCTTCTCCGAAGACCTCAAAGTTGAATGTCTCGTCCCGGTTCCTCCGGATGATCACGTGTTTAGGACTGGGCAGCAAGCAGTGGTGAATACCACCGTAGCCACTCAATACTTCCTGATAAGCACCTGTGTTGAAGAAACCCAGGTACTGAACTTTTCTGGTTTTTGGCATAAACACACTGTTCATATGCGCTTCCTGATTGTAATAATCCTGCCCGTCGCAGGTAATCCCACCGAGGTTTACGCGCTCATATTCCGCATCCCAGTTGTTGATCGGAAGCAGAATGTATTTCTGGTTCAGTGCCCATACATCAGGTAAGTTCGTGATAAAAGAACCATCCAGCATCAGCCATTTTTCCCTGTCGTTCTGTTGTTTACGTCCCAATACTTTATACAATATACCAGACGCTTCTGCTACCGTATATTTTCCAAATTCTGTAATGATATCCGGTTCTACCACATCATGTTCAGCACAGATTTCCTTGATCCTTTTCACGATCTCATTTACCATGTACTCATAATCGAAATCAAATACCAGCGAATCTTTGAAAGGCATACCACCACCGATGTCGAGGGTATCCAATTCAGGGTTGATCTTTTTGAATTTGCAGTAAAGCGTCACATATTTCTCCAGCTCATTCCAGTAGTACGGAGAATCGGTAATACCGGAATTGATGAAAAAGTGCAGGAGTTTTACCCTGAAATTTGGGTTTGCAGAGATCTTGTTGTTGTAGAAGTCGATCACATCTTCCATACGTACACCGAGACGGGAAGTATAGAACTGTGAGTCAGGCTGCTCTTCAGCAGCGATCCGGATGCCCAGGTTACATGGCGTATCCATCTCCACTTCATCATCAAAAAGGTTAAATTCTTCTTTGTTGTCCAATACTGGGATGATGTTTTTATAACCATCGTGCAGCATATCGATGATATACTGCTTGTATTGATAAGTCTTGAAACCGTTACAGATTACCGTGATGTCCTTGGTCAAAGCACCTTTTTTTTCCAGGGCTTCAATCATTGGCATGTCAAAAGCAGATGATGTTTCCAGGTGAATACCGTTCTTCAGTGCTTCTTCAACAATGTGACGAAAGTGGGAACTCTTTGTACAGTAACAATACTTATAGTCTCCGCGGTAATTATTCTTTAAGATAGCAGTCTGAAATAAGATTTTTGCCTGCTGGATCTTTTTGCTGATCATTGGAAGGTAAGTAAAACGCAATGGAGTACCATAGGTTTCAATCATTTCCATCAGATTGAGATCTTGAAAATACAATTCGTCGTCTATAATATCGTAGCCTTCCTGTGGAAAGCCAACACTTAGATCAAGAAATTCGGAGTAACTCTGCATTTATGGTCAATATAATTTTTGCAAAAATGTAATTTTAAATCGAGAAAAAACGGTTATTAATTAAAATACTGTCATCGGCAAGTATAAATCTATCTTTCCTCCAAATGGATTTCAGCAAGCATGCAGCGTGCACTTCCGCCACCATTTTTTTCTATCGTATCTAAAGGCGAATGAACCAGACGGCAGTACTTTTCCAAAAGAAAGACCTGCATTTCTGTCAATGATGTATAAGCCTGTTCAGACATCACCAACAGTCCGTCGTCCTTTTTGTTTTTTACCTGCAACATATTGCCTGCAAAATGGTTCATCTGGTCCATACTGATCTCAATGATTTCCTTTTCGGTTTGGATGAGGTACTGCATGACCATTTCCCTTTCCTGATAATTTTGAATAGACTCCAGGCAAATGACGACGAAATCGTCGCCAATACACATCATTACATTGGTATGGTAAATAGGAAAGCCATCCTGATCATCTGCTTTAAATGTTACCGCGGTATAGCCGGAGATCCTGCACCAGTCGGCCAATACCTGTTCATTAGTTCTTAAAGACAGGCAGGCGTAAGCTAATTTATGCTCGCGGTCCAGCACCATACTTCCGGTTCCTTCTAAAAAGAGTTCCTGATTTTCATATTCCGAAAGATCGGTGACCATGTCTATGCTAAACTTAGCCCCCAGCTGTTCGATGATGTCCTTTCTGCGTTCCAGCCTGCGGTTTTCTGAAAACATGGGGTAGAGGAAAATTTCAGCATTGTCATGAAAGGATATCCAGTTATTGGGGAATATGGAATCCGGTGTTTCCGGATCGATGGTGTCATTGATGACTGTGACATCCACACCATTGTTGCGCAGTAATTCCAGGAACTGATCAAATTCTTTTAAAGCCAGGTCCTGAACACCATTCTGTTCAGAGGCCTGCTGAAATTTATTGTTTCCGGCCGTTTGTTCATTGAACTTGAAATCCACTGGTCGGATCATGAGTATGTGGTTGGTCGTCTGCATATTACAATTCATCTCTTAGTATGGGTAAACTCATGCAATGAAAACCACCCCTGGCTCGTGAAAGTTCAGCAGAAGGCATCAAGATCAATGTGTCGGTGATGTTTTCCGTACTCATTCTCTCATTTTCCAGGTCATCGATCAAGTCCTTCACTTTTACAATATTGAAACCCCTGGTTCTGAAGGCCTCCACGGTTTTGTCATTGCGGTCGTAGCCCAAAACCACGCCTTCCTTGATTGTCAATAGGTTACAGGAATCCGTCCATTGTTCACGGGCATCATAAGGAAAAGCTCCGTTGCCGCTATAAATGAACTGTGTCTTTTCGGTACTGCCCAATTCATTCCGACTGATGTCGTCTAGGAGATCCTCTATACTATTGAAAGTCTTCGGTTTTTCCTGCCCTTTGCTGAACTGAATGATTTCGGTAAGATTTTGGTTGTCGGGTGGGACCAGGAAATTGATGGGTTCATTTGGATTCGTCTGCTGGTTCTTTGAAATGGAGCTCAATATTGTCCACACGTTTCTTTTCACTTGTGTAAATACGGTGTCGATGTGCATAAAGTCGCGTTTGTTGGGGATCTTAACGATCGTTACCTTGCTAACCACGTTGTTATCAAACAAGAGTTTTATAGCTTCATTGGCGCCGTAAGCGGAAGTCCGCTCGCTGCAACCGATGAGCACATGTTGCGGACTCACCATCATGACGTCCCCACCTTCCAGTGTCGTTCTGTGGTCCTCTTCCTCACCGGGGCGGAGGAAATGCTGGGCCACATCCGGAATTTCCAGAATGTTATTCGCATAGGCGGCAAAGAGGGGGTGGTTGAAAAATATGTAACGCATCAGAAGAGTTTCGCGACTGCGTGCCTTCTTTGCCGGTTTATTTAATAAAATGTAATTATTGATGGTGATGCCCACATCCCTGGTAAAGATCAAATTGGGGATGGGTGCAAAAATCATCAGGTCATTGGCCATGCTTCCGGAAATAAAGATGGTAGCCAGTTCCCTTGCATCCGTCTGGATCATTTCCAGTTGCAGTTTATAAGTGCAGCCTTCTATAGCGCAAACGGCTGCTGTCAGTTTCTTTTTGATAGAAGCATCTTCCAGGATGTCCGACAGCAGGTTTTGTATTTCTATCACTTCAGTAGAGCGGTGGAAACCGTCTGAATTTGGTTTGAAAAAGCTCCTGTCCGATTCGGGGGCGTCGATCTCAGCCAATTTTCCCTTGATCTTTTCAGGATCAAGAAAATACATGAGCAGTTTCAGGTAATAATCGTATTCTTCTTTGCGGATCGTATCCAGGTGAACGATATCTTCAAACAGCCAATCCTGTGCTTTGGAAGGAACCACTTTTCCCAGCCCGCTATCCGGACTATGGATCAGCAATTTGCGTAACCTGCCGATCTCGGTGCTTACACTTACTCTAAAATCTTTGTTTTGCTCAGTCATAATAAGTTGTGGTCGGACAAAGCTATCTAAATTTTTAGAATTTAATATTCGCTCATTATTGCTTATTTTTGGCGATATGGATTTTATCATTACCGAAGCAATTAAGGGTATTCAGCAGCTGTATAATGAAGTTGTTCCTGAAAGCCTGATCAACATACAGGACACGCGTAAAGAATTTGAAGGACAAGCCACAATCGTAGTTTTTCCTATTGTGAAGTACTCTAAAAAATCACCGGAACAAACTGCAAACGACCTGGGCAACTACCTGGTGGAGCATGTGGATGTGATTAGCGGATTCAATGTGGTGAAGGGATTTTTGAATCTTAGCATTGCTCATGAATATTGGCTGAACCTCTTCAATACCGAACTGCTGAATCCTGCTTTTGGAACTTTCAGCCCAAATGGACAAAAGGTGATGGTCGAATATTCCTCACCAAATACAAATAAACCCTTGCATCTGGGGCATGTGCGGAACAATTTGCTCGGGTACTCCGTAGCAGAACTCCTAAAAGCGGTGGGCTATGAGGTATTTAAAGTAAATCTGGTGAATGACAGGGGGATTCATATCTGCAAATCGATGCTGGCCTGGCAGAAATGGGGCGAGGGAGAAACTCCCGAGAGTTCATGTCTGAAGGGGGACCATCTGGTGGGTAAGTATTATGTGATCTTTGACAAAGAATACAAAAAGGAGATTGAATCTCTAAAGGCAGAAGGCCAGACAGAAGAAGAAGCTAAGAAAAATGCACCGCTGATCAGAGCTGCACAAAAGATGTTGCAGGATTGGGAAGCTGGTGATGCGGATGTAATTCAGCTTTGGAAAACCATGAATGGCTGGGTATACGATGGCTTTGAAGTAACCTATAAAAACCTGGGTGTTGATTTTGACCAGTATTATTACGAAAGCAACACTTATCTTTTGGGAAAAGGAGCAGTAGAAGAGGGGCTGGCCAAAGGTGTTTTCTTTAAAAAGGAAGATGGCTCCGTATGGATAGATCTTACGGAAGATGGCCTGGACCAGAAGCTTGTCTTACGTGCAGACGGTACTTCGGTCTACATCACGCAGGACATTGGTACTGCTGAAATGAAGCAGGAAGATTTCAATATGGACAAGTCTATTTACGTGGTAGGTAATGAGCAGGATTATCATTTTAAAGTGCTCTTCCTGATCCTGGAAAAACTCGGTAAATCCTGGGCTAAGGGACTTTATCATTTGTCATACGGCATGGTGGATCTTCCCAGCGGAAAAATGAAATCAAGAGAAGGGACTGTGGTAGATGCTGATGACCTTATTGCAGAGATGGTGGCTACAGCCAGGCAAAAAACTGAGGTATTGGGTAAGGTGAACGATTTTTCAGAAGAAGAGAAAGAAGGACTTTATCAACAAATCGGATTGGGTGCCCTGAAGTATTTTCTGCTCAAAGTAGAACCGAAAAAACGTTTGTTGTTTGACCCTTCAGAGTCTATTGACTTCCAGGGAAATACAGGGCCTTTTATACAGTACACTCATGCACGCGTAAAGTCACTGCTGGCTAAAGCCGATTACACTGGAGGACAGCCTGTTTCCGCAGTAGCCATTACAGCAACCGAATTGGATATGATCATCCTGCTGGCGAAATATCCATCAGAACTGTTGGCCGCTGCAGCCGCCTATAGTCCTGCTACCCTGGCCAATTACCTGTATGAAGTAGCCAAAATGTTTAATAAATTCTACCATGAAGTTCCGCCGATTGTAAAAGAAGAAGACCAATCAGCGAAACAAAACCGGTTAAATCTCTGTGCCGTTACCGCGCAGGTATTGAAATCAGGAATGAAACACCTGGGCATTGAAGTTCCGGAAAGGATGTAATCTTTGTAAGATTTGAGATAAAAACAAAAGAGAAGGATTAATCCTTCTCTTTTGTTTTTTCTACCCCTGGCTTAGTTGCTACAGGCTTTTTCTTTCTGAAGGTAGGGAAGGTCATCGGACTCCTGGTTGGCCGCTCATCACCAAGCAACACGCCCCATTGTTTAAAAGTTTCCGTTCTGTCGAAGATCACTTTAAGTACTGCGATCAGCGGCATGGATAAAAACATTCCCGAGACCCCTGCGATACTTCCACCAATAATGACCCCCAGGATCGCAAACAAAGCATTTATTTTAACCTTAGAGCCTACAATTCTAGGCATCAGGATATTATTGTCCAAAAACTGAACGGCTGCAATGACTCCCAGAACCGTAACGACGGGCCAAAGCTCGGTTGAAGAAGTCAGGGTCAGCATCACCCCAATGATGTTACCCACCAAGGCACCTACATAAGGAATGAGGTTCAGGATTGCGAAGATCACACCGATCAGCAAGGCGTGTTTGATGCCGATCAATAATAAAATACCCCCCAAAAGAATGGTCATATAAGTGACCTGAATAAGCAGTCCGACCAGGTAATTTTTGATGATTGCTTCCGTTTCATAGATCGCCTCTTTCACCTTTGGATGGTGATCTGGTTTGAACCACATGAAAATGAACCGCAGCAAAATGTCTTTATAAAACAACATTAGATAAATGTAGATAGGCAGTAGGCCAACGAATACAAACACTGAGCTCAATGTAACCGCTGCACCGCTTGCAGCTTTACCCGCCATTCCCAAAAGATCATTGCTTTTGTCATTGATGAATTTTACCTGCTCTGTAGTAGAAAAGTTGCTGATGCTGCTGATCCAGCTGCTCAATGCATTGAGGTGAATGCTTACGTTCTTCTTGATCTCAGGGAAATCGTTCACGAGCATACCTACCTGCGCTGAAAAAAACCAGATGATGAGGCCAAGGAAAATGGCGAGCATCAGAATCGGGAGTATGATTGCCGCGACTTCAGGGAACTTCCATTTCTTAAGAAAACGGAAAACCGGCAGCAATACAATGCTGATGAAAAATGCCATGATCACCGGCATGATGATGTTGCTGGCCAGGAATAAAATAGCGATGACCAGGACGATTCCAAGAAGTTCAATGGATCGTCTTACGGTGAGCGGCATGTCTGTCATGAAGGTTAGATTAGTGTTTTAAAGGTAAAAAGATGGTACATTTCAAACAGTAACACTACAAGGTATGAAATGTTTGGCTAGTTTTGCGGAATGATTACAAATGAGACCATAGTCGCCTTATCTACGCCACCCGGAATCGGTGCCATAGGTGTAATTCGCCTTTCAGGTAAAAATGCCATTTCCATTACCAACGCTATATTTAGCGGAAAAAACTTGTTGGAACAAGCATCTCACACCATACATTTTGGTTTGATCAAGGACGGCAATGTAGTCATAGACGAAGTGCTGGTTAGTCTTTTTGTAGGTCCAAAATCCTATACCAAGGAGCATGTTGTAGAAATTTCCTGCCATGGCTCCAATTACATCATTCAACAAATCATCAATTTGCTGATCAAACACGGTGCTTCTGCGGCTAAACCTGGTGAATTTACCTTAAGGGCATTTTTAAATGGAGGCATGGACCTTTCACAGGCTGAAGCTGTTGCAGATTTGATTTCTTCAGATTCTGCTGCTGCGCATCAGGTGGCCATGAACCAGTTAAGAGGCGGTTTCAGCACTGAACTCAATGTGCTGAGAGAGCAGCTGATACATTTTGCTTCCATGATAGAACTCGAGCTTGATTTTGCAGAAGAGGATGTGGAATTTGCTAATCGTGATCAGCTACAGGAACTCATCACCAAAATCACGTTAGTCCTCAACAAGCTGATCCGTTCCTTTGAACTCGGCAATGTCATCAAAGAAGGCATCAATACGGTGATCGCAGGGCGGCCGAATGCAGGCAAGTCCACCTTGTTAAATGCTTTGTTAAATGAAGACCGTGCAATTGTAAGTGACATTGCTGGTACTACACGTGATACCATTGAAGAAATACTAAATATCAATGGCATTAATTTCCGGCTCATTGACACGGCGGGGATTCGTGAAGCTACAGATACTATAGAAGCAATAGGAGTGGAGAAGACAATGCAGAAGATCAGCCAGTCTGCCGTATTGGTTTATTTGTTTGACGTAGTTAACCTGTCAGCCACTGAAATACGTGAAGACATTCTCAGTCTGCACCGACCTGGTATGGCTTTTATCGCTGTCGCCAATAAGATTGACCTCTCCTATAGTGACCGTTTAAAAGAACTCAAGCTGCCTGCTGACATTCAGTTTATTTCGATTTCTGCGAAGGAGAATCAGCAGATCGAAGAATTAAAACAACTGCTCTATGAAATCGCTGTCGGAGACAAGTTATCGGACAACCATACTATGGTGACCAATATCCGTCACCTGGAAGCGCTGCAACGTACCAAATCGGCTCTGGCCAATGTATCCCAGGGATTGGACAATCCTGTTACTTCCGATTTCCTGGCTATGGATATTAAACAAGCACTGTACTACTTAGGTGAAATCACTGGTCAAGTTACTACAGACGATTTGCTGGAGAATATCTTTAGCAAGTTCTGTATCGGAAAGTAAGAACCAAAAACAGCCCTAAAAAGTAGACACGAAATTTTGACAAAACCGCTTCGAAGAAACCTTCAAGCGGTTTTTTGTTGCCCGTTGGTTTTTGACTTTTTCGCTCATTTGGCATATTCTTGTCTTGTACTTGTACCTCGGATTTCAGTTTGTACCTCGGCAAAAAAGTTGGGAGAGCTAACCAGACATCCACACACAAATAAACACAAGTAAGCACAATTAAACACAAATAATGCGATGAGTTCAAACATCAGAATAACCAGAATTTGCGAGTATTGCGGACAGCAATTTGAAGCAAAAATAACCGTAACAGGATTTTGCAACCCAAGGTGTAACTGCCGTGCTGCTAAACTTAAAATTAAGCAACTGAAAATTGGAGTGAGCGACCAGCAGACCAAGCTTAAGATATCCAAGCCGATTACCTACCGGTCACTGATCGGTAGGTAAATCATTCGGTTACTTGCCCGGGCAACAGCCTCGAGTTTTAGCCGGTCAATGATTTTTTTCTTACCTGAACCGCCGAGGCTAACCGGATGGATCAGGCTTTCTTTACACCAGCGGTCCACATTGTCCCTGCCGTATAAACGGTAAGCCTGTGATTTGCTAAGTGTGTCGGACATCTGACCTGAGTCTAGCGGTTCTTTTTCGGCACCAGTTGTAATCTCTTCGGTCAGCAGCCCTGATAATCGTTTCAAGTTATCATCATGTCTTTTCATCAAATCAATTGTTGAAGCAGTCATTTCCTCATTAATGAGTACTGGATTTCATGATTCAACGATGCAAAGAAAGTCAGCAGAATTGAAAAAGAGTGTATGTTAGGTGTATATTATGTGAAAGCGATAAGTGCATTTGATATTCAGTTGTTTATGTGATTAAAATACAATGAATATGTTATTGGATGTATCAGCCGGGCTACACCAAATCCGAGGAAGATTATTGAAATGATGAACGGTTGCGCCAAAAAACGCAACATAAAAAGTATACTCTTTCATTAAACCGGGCCAAATACTCAGAGAGGCGATGCAATTAAAATTTAATAATGACTTGAGGATAACATGAGGTAATGATCAATTGAGTGCCTGAGCCTCAAAAGGAAATCAATGCTTTATCAAAAGCTAAGAAAGAAAATCGGAGTATCGTGTGTTTTGTTAAAATAGGAAACTTATCATCGATCAAGTTGTTGACTAGTCGTCGATAAACGGCAAACACATCAATATTAAAAACTGAATATCATGGGATTTATTAAACACGCATTAATCGGTATCGCCATCTACAAAGCAGTGGAATACCTTATTAAAAAAGACGAATTTGGTGTCAGCCGATTCGAAGATATCAAAGAAGACCTGGAGGAAAGGGTGCCGGAATGGGTTGAGAAGGCGAAAACAATTAAGGAAGACATCCAGGCGGGGAAGGTACCGGACTTGACTTAGCCAAGCCCAATATATAGCATTTTCAGCCGAGCTTTAGCGAATATCAGGTAGACTTGTACCCAATCTGCTCCTTGGAATGAAAGGGAACAAACCAAGGATGGCCGGACTATTCAATTTATAATTATTCACAAACCTAGACATACACATTATGGTATTTGAAAATACAGATCCAAGAGATCAGGAAAAGTACAAAGATCCGCAAGACGATAACACTGTACAGGATGAGCAGGAAAACAATAATCCTGATGAGTTAGAAGAGGAGGACGACATTTCCGGTGACCTGGCAGGAAATGCAGCTGGGAATGACGATTCGGAAGAGGTCCGAGGGCAGTAAATTAAGGGAAGAAGTGGTATGAGAATTACAATAGAGGCCAGCCTCCAGGAGGCCAAGGAACTGATCGACCTGATCGGGGATAACAATGCATTACAGCAAATCAGACAACAGGTAATAAGCGCCAGCGAAACTGGATCTATGGATCTGGGGAGCAGGGTACCTAAAGAAGGAGATGAACCTTATGTTGACCGGATCGAGTGATCAGCTAATAATTAAGATGTCGTTTGAAGTCTGGAAACTAGCCTAGTCATCCTATTCAGGATACCATTAACCAGGAGCATTACATGCTCTTGGTTAATGGATAGTAGATATCCAGACTAGTTAAGGAAGGTGGAAAGTGGTTGTTATAGCGATAACTCCATTCGAAGCTTGGTGTGGTTGTGCTGCGTGAGGAGGCCCGACACTACCAGGTAAGTGCTGCGCATCGCGGAATAGTACCGGAGATTTTACCAATGAGGAGTATCTTTAACTAATGGCAATTTGCTGATGCTGACTTTCGGCTTATTTTTTACAATAACTTTCAGAGGGGTTCTCTTGATTATAATGATGGTCAAGGAAAATCGAAGAGGGATCTGATCCAGGATCGTCCTTTCATGATCAGCTGTGTAATTTACGAAAAGAAAATGCCGCAATACAGATCGCAATAAATGGATTTTAGTGCTTACCCAGTGGCGCTCTGAACATTTGAATGTGCGGAATCCCGTCTTCATCATACACCTGACCAACCTCCGCGAACCCTAGAGAACTATAAAATTTGGATAAGTGGTACTGCGCACTGATGCGAATGCCGCAAATACCGAACTTTTCATAACAACCATCAATTGAAGCCTCCATCAAAAGCTTACCCAAACCGATGCCGCGAAAAGACGGCGCCGTGATCACACGACCGATAGAAGGCTCCTCATAAGATAAGCCGGCAGGCAGTAGCCTGGTATAAGCCGCCAGTTGATCCTCCACATAATAAAGCAAATGAAAACTCTCCTGGTCCTTGCCATCCAAATCCAGGTAGGGACAGTTCTGCCCTATTATAAAAACCTCATTACGCAGTCTCAGCACCGCATAAAGCTCGTGAATGCTGAATTCATTAAATGATTTTATCAAATGGTAATTTGTCATCTCTTCCTATTTTTCACGGCGCCAATTTAGGTAAATCAAAAACATGTTTGATTGAAATCGCATTGCTATTGAATTGCGCCACTGCTAAAGAGCTGATTATAAACTGCCATATTTTCCTATCTTTAAACAAACATAGCCCAAGTCAAATCCAACATGACGCTCCGCATCACCTTCTTCATTACAATCCTACTGAGCCTAGGCAACCTCTGCCAGGGCCAGAATAGCCCTAAAATCCCCAGAGACTTCGTAGAAGTCAACCTGGATACCGCAGGAGCCGAGGAGAAAAGAAAATGGAATTTTCCCAACTATGAATTCAAGGTTGCTCAGGAAAAGGGCAAACTGGTTGTTAAACCGAACAAATACCAAAACACAGTCAAACTAAGGATCCCGGGAGGCATACTTATCGGCGTTAATCGCGGAGAATGGGGAGGGGCGCTCAGTTTTCAGCAAAAGAGCCGTTCTAAAGAAAGCGTCCTTATCAAAAACGGTAATGTTACAGACATTTTCATCTACCGGGATAAAATTTACTTTATCGAGGGCCTGGCCCACCTCACTTATAACCAGGGCGCCTTATATGAACTGAATACCCATACAGCACCTTTCAGCTATCAGGGAGTCATCAAATTCGAAGACGCACCTCAACTGGCAGCGGTATACAAAGATCAAATCCTTGTTGTTTCCTACAACAACTTCTACCTCATCAAGGAATTAAAAAAAGAAACCCTGTTCGAAAAAACTTTCTGGGGAGGACTGTACCCCAATTCAATGGCCACCTTCGATGATCAAAACATCTTTCTTGGCATGAGAGCCGGAATAGCCAAAGTCGATCTGGAAAACAAACAACTGAAATTTTATAAGTACATCGGGAAGAAGAAAGCCATCAAGTAGGATAGTCTGCTACCTGTAGACGGGCCAAAGGCCATAAAGAGTTCATCCTACCACTCCAGGATAGCGCTAAAAAAAACAAAACTAATGAAACCCGGACCTAAACAAGCTGTTTAGTCTATCAGACAATCACCTAAAAAAACAAGATCATGACAACAGCAAACACAGATCCCAGAGATCCGGAAAACGAAAACCAAAAATATAAAGATCCACAGGACGACAACACCTTTCAGGACGAACAGGAAAACCAAGAGCCTGATACCGAGGAAGAAGAAGATGACGTCGCCGGGGACCTCGCCGGTAATGCATCCGGAAACGAAGAAGCTTAAACAAAACAATAAAAAAACTGGCATCAAATCTGCTCCAGGCAGGATATCTGCCAAGAAAAATATAAAGGGAAGTTTCTGTAAAGAGGCTTCCCTTTATGCTTTACAGCGCCAAAGCTATACTTTCTCAGACCATAAACTCCGGCGACTATCAGCCGGTATCCAGACAATTTTAAGCGTACATATTAAGAATCATAAAGCTTAAACCAAGCTCTGGTCAAGCAGCTTCCACATCCATACTCACAATCATATCACCATCGAAAGCATATACATGCCTGGTCTGCCCATCGAAAAGAATATTCCCCTCCAGGTCCCTGACCAGCTGGGATACCAGCACCTCTAACTTGCCATCCTCACGCTCCGAAATAGCAAGCGGCTCCACCCGCGGATTGATTTCAGACCATTGCCTCAACCAATATGCACTCACCGCATCCTTTCCGACCACATGACCGCCCTCAAAAGCCTTCGGCCAATGCACCTGGTCCACCATTACTGCGAACACCTGATCAATATCCCGGGCATTAAAACCCGCATAAGCCTGCTTGATCACAGGCCAATATCTTGATTCCATAAATTACCTCCAATGATCCCTTAATCTAAGAAAAGATCTGATAACCCAAAGGGAGTAATATGACTTAAACTTAAAGCTTTTGATTTAATGACCAATAATTACTAATTTCAGTCCATGGAATCGCTCTACCTGCTGCTCAGCTACATCGATCAAATTTTTATTAACAGCCTGTTCATCAGTGTGCTTTCGATCCTAATCGCCGGAAATATCTCGCATACCAACATCAGAGAACCTCTGGCCATTGTCAGGTGGCTGATGTTCAGCTACGCCATCCTAAATACCAACGATTACCTGATCGCCTATTTTTCTGCAAGCAATTACCTAAGCTTCAGCACAGAAACAACAGGCTCTTATGGATTCCTCCCGATCTACCTGTTTATCGCAGGCAGGATCCTTCCTCTGGTACTCCTTTTTAACAGGCCAGGACGAAGTCCCTATATTTTATTGGGCCTGTCTTTGCTTATGAATGCCGGCTGGCTCTTTGAATTCCTAAAGCTCTTTAGTACAGAACGTCAAAATCAGACTCTTACTCAACTTTTGATCAACTTTCTATTATTCTTCCTGCTTAAAGGCGTATTCATTGGAGCCCTTATCTATTCCATTGGCCGTTTAATCAAAAAAAGGTCACTAATTCAAAACCAATAATTGGTAATTTAAGCTCATGATACCTAATTATCCAAATCAATCATTAAAAAAATCACAAATATAAACGCTATCAAAATGCAAAAAGACGAACTCAACTGCCCAACTTGTAATTCAACGAATGTAGAAGCCAAAGAAAAAGGCTTTGATAACGACAGCGCCGCAGTAGGAGCGGTATTATTTGGAGGAGTCGGCATGCTGGTCGCTGGCTACAAATACCGAAAAATGGTGATGATCCATTGCCTGGACTGTAAATTTCAATGGAATCACAATCATGCGTTGGGAATGAATTACAAAACCTTCAAAAAAGAATTCTACGAGCTGTACAAAAGAAAAGAATTTGTCCAGGCAGCACAGCTCTATATCAGTTATAATGAACAGGAAGAACTCAATGAAGATGTTCATGAAATCTATTCCAGAATGCGAAGCGAAGACAGAAAATCATCATTAATAGCTATTGGTTTTGCCCTATTTGCCCTAATTCTCTTGATCGCATTTTTCGTTTTTGACATTCAGTAAGCAGCACATAATTTAAGGATCAGTTATCCAAAACCAGTTCAATTGATAAAAATCAGACTGGTTTCCTGCCATATAACAGCAAGCGCTTGAACGCATAAATCGCCGGCAGTTCCACGAATCGCTCCGCGATACGGTATTTAAATGCCTGCGTCAATTCCAATTGTTGCGGAGCAGCTAAACGTTCCATATAAGGAATCAAAGCAGAACTGGCGATGAAATCATATAGTGTCTCATGATCATTGGCAATAATAGGGTAGACCTTCGTCATTACCACCAAATTCTCCAGACCAGCCGCAAACATGACCTGTGCATAATCATCCATACTCAATACCGGAGAAGGCCGGTACCAACCATCCAGCCAGGCAGAGAAAGGTTCTTGCTGAACCAGCTCTAATAACAACACATTCAATACATTCTCCTTCTGAACCGGCATCTGTACCGCAAACTGACCACCGGGGTTCAGCATCCCAATCAAATCACGAAACAAGAGCTCATGGCCGTCCAGCCATTGCAATGCCGCGTTACTGAAAATTAGATCAAATTTCTCATTAGAACCCAACAACTCCTGTATCTCCAGCCGCTGAAAGGACAAACGCGAATGTGCCAACACATCTGCTTTAGCCAGCATCTCCGCAGAAGCATCCACACCCATAAACACCGAATCCCCAAAACGATCGGCCAATACCGCTGTCTGCGAACCTGTACCGCAACCCAGGTCCAGGGCTTTCATCCCTTTTACAGTAACAATCAAATCCGCCAGATCATAAAAAGGCCGGTCACGTAAATCTTTAAAACGGTTATATAAATCAGGATTCCAGGGCATAACAGAATAGACATATCAAATAAAATAAAACACTCAAACCATAATCACAAAGGCATCAACATTGCCAGAGAAATTTACCCAGCCTGTCCTTAGGACAATCGAATAAATAAGCCACACCAGAACCAAAGTTCATCGCCGTCCGGTAATCCGGTCCTTCCTCCAGCTGTGCAACAAAGCGCATTGGTTCCCCACAATGCGGACAAACCGGAGTTTCGTCTCCCTGTATCCAGGAAGGCGATCCAAACAACTGTCCCAATACCTCACGCCGCTTCTCGCCCCAATCCTCCCGTGCCTGGTCATAATCCAAAGCTTCCACATCAGCCAGCTTAACCCCATACTCCGTATCACGAACTGCTTCAGGAACAGGCGGCTCTACAAATTCCAAATCGCCATCCTCCACAATCAGCACTGTATTTCCACCTGAATCTGGTTCCCACTCGTCACACATCCCCGGATCGTTCGCACACATAAATATCATTTCCAGACCCAGATCCGTCTTAACCTTACCCTGATACTGCAGATCAGCATTACAGGACTTGCACTTCGGCCAGTCAAAAACACTCCCCACAAGCTTTACCGGTAGTCCGCCAAAGCTGCTTTCTCTCACATTGTTCTCCTGTTCAGGGAGATGAATCATCAATTGTATTCCCATACTATAATTAAATAATCTATGAAAACTAACAGCGGAGCCCTTCAAATGGTTTGGTGTTGCCAGTTCAATATCTGGCGGCTGAACGATTTTACAGCATAAAAGCAATGATCCATTGGCTGAGGCACCAATTATCTGGAATGCCCATGTTTCCGAAAATCCTGGATCAACTGATTCACGCAATACGCGATGAATATCCTCGACAGCCCGTCAATGAATCTACTGTCAGCGGGAAATGAGTTCGCAACAATCAAATCCTTAAAGTTCTCTGACGGATGGATTGGGTTAATGAAATCGAGTAGATAGGAGGATATCAGCCAGAAGTAGTCTATGTTTTTAACCACAAAAGGGTCAGCATGTTAGAAGCCCAAACTCCGGGCGAAAGCGATGAAGAAAACAATAGGAACTATCAGGGTAACTATTAAAGCCCTGATCCAACTTTGCCCCTGGTTGTTGGAAATCTTATTCAAGTACAAAATGGGATGAATTTTTATAGAACAAATTTTCCTGCCAAATGTCATGGGCATAAGGTTTGTTAATAATCAGCGGGGTTCCATTTTTTCAGGGGCTCCGCTCAATAACATTCCAAGGGTAATTGTTCCAATGATCGTTAACTACCTGCACACCGCAACACTCGGTTTTCGTTGATTCACTTCGGCCGCACGTGTCTTGTTGTTGCATTTGCCAAGCAGCGTATAGATCAGAATAAATATGACAATAGTAGAGAGACAACCGCCTCCCAATTTTTTTGCTCCCCAGGCAGCAATAATACCTCTGAAAAAATTGTTCATGTTTTGCTTTTTAGATTGAAACAGTTTCGGGCAGTGAAAGTTTTCCTTAATCACCTGGGATCATTGATCCAGAATGCTGACTACGGAAAAAGAAAACATGTGGTTTCAAAACTAAAAATCTTTATAACGGTTTAACCAGAAAAATACTTTTGCAGATTCTCATCCTCCTGATATTCATTTTTCTGCTCGCCCGACTTTTAGTGGCAGCTTATAATTACTATTCTAATCCGCGGCTACCAGCAAGCCGTCGTTCAAGCGATGAATTCGTGTCTATTCTTATCCCCGCCAGAAATGAAGCCCAAAATCTACAGCTCATCTTAAATTCCGTGCTGGGCTTAAAGGGTGTTAACTATGAGGTTATTGTATTGGATGACCATTCCGAAGATGAGACCTTTTCGATGGCCAGTAGCTACGCTTCGAGGCATGAGGCTATAAAGGTAATTCGTGGTAAGCCGCTTAATAAGGGCTGGACCGGTAAGAACTATGCCTGCTGGCAACTAGCCGAAGTTGCCAAGGGAGAATATTTGCTGTTCGTGGATGCAGATGTAAATCTTCATCCGCTTCTGCTCTCCAGCGCATTACACCGACTCAAAGAACAGAAATTATCTTTGTTGTCCCTATTTAGCAACCAGCAAATGCTGAGCCTGGCTGAACAAAGTACAGTTCCGCTGATGCATTATTTATTGCTCACGCTGTTGCCGTTAAAACTGATCCTTGGTCACCGGTTTGCCGTATTTTCGGCTGCCTGCGGCCAGTTCATGTTGTTTCCGGCTAAAGAATACCATCGGCACTGCTGGCACGAAACTCTTCGTGATAAGGTTGCCGAAGACCTTTGTATTATGAAAGCCCTGAAAGAAGCGGGGCTGAGAGGAGAGGGATTAATGGCAAACGGGCTGGTCAGCTGCAGGATGTACCGCTCATTTAATGAGGCCATCATGGGCTTCAGTAAAAATTTCATGGCGCCATTCGATAACAGGCTCAGTCTTTTTCTTCCATTTATTGTTACCCTTTCCCTTGGGCCTTTGCTCATCATGGCTGCCGGAGAGCCCTATCAAGTCGTCGGACTAATACTGATCATTTTCTCAACCCGCATTTACACTTCAAAGCTTGCTGGAGAGAACTGGCGTATCAATCTCCTGCTGCATCCGCTACAGATGCTGAATTTGGTGATCATTAGCTGGACTGCAGTGCAGCAGTATTTTTTCAAGAACTCCGTTTGGAAAGGACGAGTTGTGGTACAGGTACCTGCCAGCAGCTAGGCGATTTTAATCAATTATGCCGAACAGCAACTGGACGCCGACATCTTTTTATCGTCAGACGTCAGAAATAATGAACAAATAGCATGGTATTTAAGGGGGTCAGACGTGATCTGGTTTGACTTAAAAGCCAAGCCTATGTTCCTGGATCAATGCGCCCATTTCATTTACAAATTGCATACTGAGCGGCTCCTCGGATCTCCACTCCAGCTTTGTACCTTTCAATTTTGCATAAATTGAGCCGACTTTGTGGTCCCCTTCAAGGATTTGGAAATGGCCATTTTCCTGTGGTTCAATGGTCAGGTCCAGGGCTGGCAGGTGTAAGTTATAAGTCATCATAATATTTGATTTTAGTTGTTAATGAGATAATTTTAAACTGTTTTTAAATCTGGTTGAAATCCATGCGCATACATTTTTAAGCTTTTCTGCAATTCTTTACGGGCCATATGTATACGGGTCATCACTGTACCTATTGGAATGTTAAGTTCGTCGGCGATTTCCTGGTATTTATTACCCTCAAAATACCGTAGAAAGGGTACGGCGTACCAAGTATGCAATGCGCTTAGCGCCTTTCGTATAGTCGTTGGTATTTTCAAGATCTTCGGTGAGTTTATAAGCAAAACTTTCCAGGCAGGAACGCTGCATGCATATCTCATCGTTAAAGGCAGTATTTTCCATAGGTAGATGATTCATAGGTTTTTAAGCTTAGCAAAGCTTGTTCCAATTTTTTTTAAGATCACTCAAGACAATGAGAGACGTATCTAATGCTCTTACATGCACACCGGCGAATGGATGAATCATTAATTTGAGTAGACTGTCTAATTTTTTGATCAGAATAGTGAACAATCATTCTGATTAACCTAGCCTATCAATCGCATTAGCGGGAAAAGATTTTTCCGTATTTCTTTCTTACAAGCGGGTTCCGTCTAGCAGGCATCAATTTTTGATATATCAGGTGTGCGATGACCTTTTTTCTGGAGTTTCCGACAATTTTAATGGCTCTGAGGATAAGCCTTGGGCTGACGAAAAGTTGCTCGGCCAGCAAGACAAGATCAAGGGCAGAGTTTACGTCTATTTCGTCCTTTTCTTCGGGAAGGTTTTCAGGGATGTTCATAAGCTTAACCATTGATTGAGTTGAAAACTGTGTCGAGTGGGAAAGCGCTCTGTAATGGAAAATTACCTATTTACCGAAAGATCCAGGTGGATGTCGCGGGTGATCATTGGCCATTATAGCTTGAGACAATTGAGGATCATCTTTCTTCAGTAATAAGAACGAATCATTTTCGATTATGTTGTAAATTTCAGATACAGATCTTGAAAAGGCAGTTTCATTTACAAGAGCGGAAGCCCGCCAATGTGTTTTTCCTGAAACAATCTGATGTTTCAAGTGTCCTGCTAACAATAATTCAATCAATTAGCTCACAAAATTATCCCTATGAAAAAGTTATCATTAATGACCATCACGACGCTCAGTTTATTTTTCGCCGCCTGCGGTTCAGATAAAACCGATCAACGTTCGGCGGATACTACCCAGTCCAGTGTTTCTGATTCAACAACCTCAACTGATTCCCTGGCTACTCCAATTGATACAGCAATTGGTAGGGGAGCCAATACCGGTACACCTGCAGCGACTGTAGATACTATCGGCAATTAAATTTAAAGTCTTAATGAAGGTGAAGCCAACGACGAGGGCACCTTCAGTAAGCTAAATCAGAAAGAGTCGATGAAAGGCTATTTCCGCGACAGTAATGGTGATGCAATGGAGAAATCCTTCGCAAATAGCTGAACACCGATATCTTGATTATGGGTCGTTGCTGAATCGGTAATACCTTGTACATCTCCAAACGATTTTTGATTAGTCAAATCAAATTCATTTGTGTGAGCAAGAGTCGGATATTAGCAGGCATTGCATTATGTCTCTGCTGATCTGGCAATTGATCTGCTTAAACTTTTTCTGGAGAAAGGTACTGAACGATTAAGCTTCGCAAAGGCGCAGCAATAATGTCGCGTGCTAGGGAGCTCACCATCATGTTACTACAGTTGAAATTATGGAAAATAATCGGAAAAGGAATCCCAGGGATGCTCAGAATCTGAATCCCTGGCAAAATACTACGATCTAAAAAGCAGAATAGCTGGAAAGCATTGTTTAAGTGATCAGGGCAATGCCGGGGTACCCCCGGGCATTGCCTCTCTGAATAAATCTGGTTTCATTTGGACAGGTAATAGTAGAACATGGCCTTAACGATCTGGCTCATCTTGCGCTTTCCAGTTACCCAGTCTGAGATGCTTTCCCGGTCTATTCCCGTGTCGAAAGCGATTTGTTTGATCTTGATTCCTTTTTCATTCATTTTCTGATCCAGCCAGGCTGGAGATACCAAACTGGCCGGCGATGGCCTGAAGGTTACTGGAAGGATGATTAATTCCGACTGTGGCAGAAACTTACCGAACAGCTCTCGTGTCCTTTTGATCAGGGTAGCTTCAGTAGCGTAATTACCAGATCTGTTTTCTTCCTGTCTGCATTCAATTTCCGTAACGTTTTCATCTGAATATTTAATGGAGAAGGCAATGCTAGATTCTTTCAGGTGCCTGGCCGCTGCCGTTTCCAGTTTACTGATTTGCTCTTGCGGGATTTGCGGTGCTAATTTATCGATAGATATAATGATGCTCATTTTTCAGTTTAGGGAATAACAGTAGTGATGGTTATTTGGTTTTGTAGCTAACTATTGTTCTAATCCAGGTCCTTTTTTTCGGGCCGGATAATTAATCTCAAGGTAGGATCGTTAGTCGCGAAGCTCCAGAACCAGTTAAAAGCGAGCTTTAATTTATTTCTAAAGCCGGCAATCGGGATGATGTGGATGAACAGCCAGACCAGCCAGGCAAAAAAACCTTTGAAGAATCCCTTTGGCAAATCTACGACCGCCTTGTATTTGGCGATGATTGCCATCGACCCTTTATCCTTATACAAGAATGGCTTCATAGCTGTGCCAGCTTCGATTAGCATCAGGTTTCTTGCCAGGAGTGTGCCTTGCTGAATGGCCACCTGTGCTAATTGTGGATGGCCCTGGGGGAATTTAGGGTCGCTTTCCTGAATACACAGATCACCGATAGCAAATACATTGGACAAACCCAGAACCCTGTTGAACTCATCCACTTTAATCCGTCGACCCCTAGCAGTACTTCCCTCAGGCAAGCCTGGAGCTTCCCTGGCAATCACGCCGGAAGTCCAGATCAGTGTAGCGCTTGGGATGCTTTCGCCATTGCTAAAAATCACTCGCTGCCCGACATAATCCTTGACGGCTGTATTTAGCATAATCGTCACGCCAAGTCCCTTAAGTACTTTTGCAGCTTCCTGCTGGGATTTCTGGCTCATTGGTGCGAGCAGACGGTCCAGCGCATCGACCAGATAAATCTTACCGAGACCTTTACTCGCCGCGGTGGGATAGTCCTTCTTCACGATATTGCCGCCCATCTCCGCCAACATGCCAGCAATCTCTACGCCTGTGGGACCGCCGCCTGCAATTACAATGTTACCGAGTAGCTCGCGCTCGGCAGGATCATTGCTTTCAGCAGCCTCTTCCAACCTCAATAAAACATGGTTACGTAGCTCCAGTGCATCGTCAATGGATTTCATGGGTAAGGCTGCGCGTTTCACATTTTCCATTCCGAAGTAATTGGTCTCGGTGCCCATGGCCAATACGAGGAAGTCGTAATTGAGTTCCGCTTTATCTGTTCTTATGCTATTCTTCTCCGGATGGATCTGTTGGAGCGTACCCATGTGGAAACTGAAATGGGATTTGGACTGGAACATACGGCGAAAAGGATAGCTGATGTTGGAAGCTTCAATGAAGGCCGTGGAAACCTGGTAGAGCAGGGGCGGGAAAAAATGGTAATTATTCTGATCGACAAGCGTGATGTCGTATCCGGGTTTATCTTCCAGCGTTTTAGCGAGATTTAATCCGGCGAAACCGCCACCTACGATGACAATTTTTGTTAAGGACATAGGGTATGATTAAGTGATAAAAAAATAAAGCATTGGTTTTTTCATCGGTATGATATTATTTTTTTAAGTCTCATTTTCCGGTCTCCATATCCGAAGCGTCGACCGGTTTGGACTCCGGTGAACCTTTCTGCCGAAGGTAGATCGTCAGGAATACAATCGCAAAAACCGAGAGAAACTCGCTCTGCCAGTTTTGGAAAGTCTCGAACCAGAATTCTGATTGTCCCAGGTATTGAAGTACAGTGTCTTTCGGCAAATCTTTTGCAGATTGTTCCACATTGTGGTTTTGCCAGGTGCCGTAGAGGTGCAATCCCCAGCTCGTAAAAAACAGGATGCCGAAGGCGATGGAAAGGGAATGTTGATACACCTTCAAAATCCAGCCTCCTCTGCGAACCGCCCATGGCGCCTCCGGACCGGGCACAGGTTCACGGTCCACATCTTCCGGTTCATCCAGGCTCTTGGATTCCGCGGATCCGACTTGTCTAAGGGAAACCGTGAGCAGGACATATAAGGCCATTTGCAGGAACTCACTTTCAAAGTTTTCAAATGTGGCCGATATGAAATGCCCGCTCTGCAGGTAAGTACCAATTCCGATTTCTGGCCTCTGATCATCTTTCAGGTCCTGGTTGTGTTTGTTCCAGCCAGTTAAGGCCTGGGCAGCCAGCGTGATCAGGAACAAAGTTAAAAAGACAAGGCTCAGGCCATTCCGGTAGAGGAATGACCTGGATTGAGGACCAGATTTCATATGGTGTCGGACCTTCCGCTTTGACTGAGCTCAGTGCCGCTGAACACGGGCGGAAAGGATACACTGGAACTCCGGGCAGCGACCGTCGCACCCGTATCAGACTTTTTGAGCTGCTGTTTTTTCGAAGATGATTTTTTACGTGCCATAACATTCAGATTTATTTGACTGGATATTTGAATTGACGGGTCGCATGGTTCATACCAGCTTTATCCTGAACAGTTCCCGGGTAAAAAAGTTTAGAGATCCTATATCGAAGATAACAGTTCATAGCAATTCCAGTAATTCACCTGGGTTTTACGTATTTGACGCATTTACAATGTTTTAGACGAATTTCCATCGTTGAAAACAAATGCCCGAGCAATTGGTTGATGCAAGCAAACAAAAACAAAGACCTATGAAAAAATTAATTTATGCCATCGCAATTTCCGGATCTGTAATCGGCTTCCAAAGTTGCGGCAACAGCCCGAAAAGTGCGGATGATGCAACTGACACCTCTGCTATGGTTACCGATACCATGATCTCCGATGATCCTGCCATGGTAAATACCGGCACACCTGACACTTCCTTCACGAACAAAGCGGCCGTTGGCGGAATGGCGGAAGTGGAGTTTGGTAAACTGGCGCTGCAAAAGGGAAGCCACGCGAAGGTAAAAGAATTTGCCTCCATGATGGTAAAGGACCACAGTATGGCCAATGAAGAACTAAAAACAATCGCCACTGCTAAAAGCATCATGTTGCCGACGGCATTGGATGCCATGCATCAGGCCAAGTACGAGGAACTCAAATCCAAGTCAGGCGCCGATTTTGACAAAGCCTATACCGCTGCCATGGTAGAAGGGCACCAGAAAACGTTAGCCCTGATGGAGGACGGTAGTAAAAACCTCAAGGACGCTGACCTGAAAGGTTTCGCAGCCAAAACCGCTCCGGTAGTTAAACATCATTTGGAGATGATCAATGCGGTACAGGCTCAACTGTAATAGTTCAACCAATCATTAATATCAAAAACTATCCCTATGGCTAGGAAAGGACCAAGTGACCGGAAAAAAGTCAACTCTTCAGAAGACTATGAACTTTCCCACGTTGCAGAAAAAATGAAAGTGAGTATACAGCAGGTCGTCGGCGCAAAACGCGCGACTGGCTCTAATGACCGCAAAGTAATCGAGGAGTACATCTCGGCGAAAGGTAAGAAGAAATAGCTGAGGTAATTAAAATGAGGTGGCCGCCTGCAGGCAAGCCATTTCATTTTATTGCGTCTTAGCCCAGCATTCAAGTTCCGGGTACGAATGAAGTTAAACCGATCCAGAACTACGCCCTTATTCGAAAGCAACATGAATTCAATTGCAAATTAAAGATGAAAATTATGGAAAAAGTGAATCAATATGCCTTGATCACCGGAGCAACCAGCGGTATAGGTTACGAACTGGCGAAACTGTTTGCAGCAGATGGATACCATCTGGTTATTGTGGCCAGGGACCAAACTCAGCTGGATGCTACAGCAGCTGAACTGAAAGAAAGAGGTATTACCGTTCTCACATTCGCTAAAGACTTGTTTGATCCTGAGCAGGCTTTTGCCTTGTATGCCGAGTTGCAGTCGCAGGGCATTGATATTGAAGTATTGGTAAATAATGCCGGCCAGGGTGTGTATGGGGAATTCGAAGACACTGACATCGACAGGGAACTGGACATCATTCACCTGAATATCTCCTCTCTGGTCGTACTGACGAAACTTTTCGTCAATGACATGATCGCCAGAAACTCCGGCAAAATTCTGAATACGGCCTCTATCGCAAGTGAGACGCCTGGGCCATGGCAAGCAGTCTATCATGGCACAAAAGCTTTTGTGCTCTCTTTCACTGAAGCCATACGGGAAGAGTTACGTGATACTGAAATCACAGTAACTGCGCTGATGCCGGGAGTAACCGATACGGACTTCTTCAATAAGGCGGACATGCAGGAAAGCAGAGCCGTGCAGGATAAAGAAGCGATGGCTGATCCGGCAGATGTGGCGAAGGACGGCTATCAGGCCCTGATGGCGGGTGAGGATAAGGTAATATCCGGCTTTAAAAATAAGGTCCAGGTAAGCATGGGCAACCTAACGCCCGACAGTGTAGTCGCGCATCAGATCTATGAGCAGCAGAAACCCGTGGACAAGTAATTGACATCGGGAAGCGTAAACATCTGCGGGATTGAAGTAGAACGGTTAGTTTCAGCTTCAGTCCCGCAAATTCCAAAGCACTCCAAGGGCTTCAGAAGGATTAACATTTCCCTTCATTTTTCAGTAGCTCTGCGTTTCGATTTCCCATAACCAATGTTTTAAAAAATCTTAACGTCTGAACATACGAATGTTTTTTAGGGGTTACAAGCAGCGGAGGAATCACAAAGCAGGAGGGAGCTGGAGAATTTGGGATTGAATCTGAAATTTATTTATACCAGTATTCCTGCGTGTGCGTTATCTTTGGATATGAGTCTACCACTTCGAATTACCTTTGAAGAATCCGATTATACGTTTTCGGTATTAACAAAGTCCATTAACAAACAGACCAACCTGATCAGGATCAAACTCAATGATCAGGAATATGACCTTGCCGTAAATTCGAGAGGAGAGTGGGATGCGGCAGATACCACTGTTCAGGATCATCCGGGTCTGCTTCGGGCAATAGCCAGGAATGTGGCATTGCGGTACAGGCTTTAAATTGAAAGGTTTTGGTGGTCAAATGATGATTTTGTTTGAATACGCCATGTTAAGAACAATTTCAGCCCGCAGATTAGAATCCCTGCTGACCGGACGGCTTTAGGGCAGACAACAACCTGGAATACCATCTAAGCTATCCTTAGAGCATTCCCGATCAAATAAATCATCCTCTATTTGCCGGGCCGACCCTGTTGTTAAACATGGTTAACATAAGCTTCCTTTCAAATATCAGCCTGTCAAACTGTTCTATAAGCACAATGTTCTGGCAACTGAGTTGCTCAAGAAATTTCCTGATTTCCGAAAACAACAACAATTGCTCGTCCAGCATTTGCAGCAACTCAGGCTGTTGCGCTGAGCAGCTGACATTCCACGACACAACTGTCTTATAGATGAGCATAACCTGCTGCTGTAACTGGCCCACCCTCATTCTGAGCCAATCATCCCTGTCTTCTTTCATATTTGATGATCCCTGCGTTAATGCTGCCCTGTATGTCTCAGCACCCTAAATTTAAAAAATGCCAAAAATATTCCGAGAGAGCAGCCAGGGAAATTGAAATTCAGGTATTTCCCGCAGGCCATGCGCGATTTACGCAATTTGGCACCTCAATTCCGTTTTACGCTGTGCTAAATGAAGTATAGCACGAGTAACAGGTACGCTGGAAGTCGTGTCAGTTGTGATGACAATTCCGATGACTTGAGTTATTTTGATTAAGTTGAAACTATAGTTTGTGGAAATGGTTTTCAATGGACAAAGTAATTTAGACACCTAAAGTTCCATTCCTATGAAAGCTACACATTATGTACTTGCAGCAGCCCTCGCTATGATGGCCTCCTGTGCCTCGCCTGAAGAGCGGTCAACCGACCAGGCAGATACCACCGAAAACCAATCCATGAAAGACAGTGCATCGACTGATACCGTCACGAATACTGGCAGTACCTCGGGCAGTAATGGAACAGGAACCGATACTACCGATACCAAACGGCAGAAGGCGACCCGTCAGGCAGGAAATGATTAACCTATAAACTAGAACGATATGAACGATCAGGAAACACCAAAACCAGGATCTTCCGATTATCCTGTGAACAAGCCTCAGGATTTGACGAAGCCAAAATTTCGCAGTGATGGCCAAAAAGAAGGTGATGAAAGGCCACCCGTAGAAAATCTAAATGACCAGGAGCGGGAGACAGAAATTGATTCGGACGAAACTGCTTCAAGGCCACACACTGACCTGGGAAATGACAGGGACGCGGACGAAGCGGACGATGAGCGCATTATCAGACGATAGCGCTCAGTCCTTGCAGGAAAGGCAAGTGTAGACAGCCCACATGAGGTGTTCTTCCAGATTTTTTAAGGCCAAAAGATCATTGAGGTTAATGGTTCCATTTGATGCTGATTTTTTGGTTGCCGTTGAGCTGATATTCCTTATTTCCATCTTTCACGGATTTTTCCTGTAGAGGTCCAGAGGAATGGCTCCCCTTGACCTCAAAATGCGGAAGTTTTTTGTTTCCGGTTTTCACGATCATCATCCTGCAGCTCATGCGCTCGTCCCCTAATACCTGAAAATGTATGTTTTTGCCTTTACTTGCCGTGAAGCGGGAAGTCGGGTAATCCACATATACCATAAAATCTTCGCCGGGAACCTGTAGGTAGTGGCGCGGAAGAATCCCAAAAGCATTTCCTGCTCCGTAAACTTCCTGACCGACGGTTCCGGATTTCAGCCAACCATCCTGGAGATCTTCCAGGGCGATCCAAAGCTTTGGATCAACTTCACCGATCTTTGGTTTTCCTTCCAGCATCTCTGTTGGCAACATTGTTGGATAATAATATACAGCCCGGTCTACCAGGTAGCGGATATATTCTGCAATCAGCAGCCTGACTGAGGGTAAGAGATCTACTCCTTCAGCATGTTTCAAGTAATCATGCATTGCGCAGAAAACTTCCTGCTCTTCATAAACAGCCGTGTAAGGGGCGTCATTAAGCGGGTACAAAGCAAAGAATTTTGGAAAGTTCTTGCCATAACCGTAGTTACAGTCCCAGAGCTGGGTATTTCTGAAAATGCCAGCCAGGCACATGTAGCTCAACTCCAGATAGACTTTTTTATTGGTGATCTTATACAGTCTTAGGAGTGCGCCTGAAGAAAATGCCGTATTATTGGCTTGATAGAAAACCCGGAAGCCCATTCCCTGTAAGGTTTGTGCTGCTTTCTCCGCTTCATTGAGGTAGCGCTTTTTGTGGGTCAGCTCCCATGCCTGCAGCATCACATGGGCATAAATGCCGGCAACATCCTTTTCCCCGCCCATACCTTCGGCTGTTTCCGCCTTCAAAACTTCCAGCGTATCCATTTTATAGAACACTGGCCAGTCATAATTAAAATGATGCGCTACCTTAATGGCATAATCCAGAGAGTCGAGGAAAAGCTGCTTCGCTACCTGATCACCTTTCAGGGCAAGGCGGGAAAGGTTGAGCAGCGGATGGTGCAGGTACCAGCTGTCCATAACACCAGGTTCTTTTTGTTCTTCCTCACCTTCAAGCTTATCCTCCGCGGCAGGAAGCCAGCGGGTAATCGTTCCCAGTTTCGGGTCATAAAATTCGGGTAGTCCTGCTTTGATGGTTTTCATGACCTCCAGTTCACGCGCACTCCATTCGACATAATCCAGCAGTGGAAGCAGGACGGCCAACTGGACCATAATTTCCGGGGGTGTATTGTAATCGCTTACATACGCATTGAAATAGCGGTGCCCGGCGACCTGCGTCCAGCATCCCGGACTATCGATCAAATCAGCCAAGCCCTTATCTAAGACCTCTGGCCATGGCTTGTAGTTGGTGGCAGGCAGCGGGAGAAGTGTATAAATCCTCGCCAATAAGTTTAGGTATTGCCTGATCATTGACGGTTCATCGTCCGGTACTTCTGAATCAAAAGCAACCAGCGCATCACAAATAACTACCTGTTTTCCAGCCTTAAGTGGTTTTTCGTTGGTAGCAGGTAAAGCAAAACCAAGTTCGGGCCAATTGCCGCCCACACTGTCCCCGGCGGAGGTCTGGGTTTGTTCGCAGTAATCTGCCAGGGCCGTCAGGTTTTGAAGATATAGTACAGATGCTGATTTAGGCCTGCTCATGCTCATATATAGGAAACCGGAGCGTGTGCCCCACTGGCTGGCATGAATCTGACCTTCAGTATTTTCTGCGTTCCCATTTTTCGCAATCGCCAGGATATCCCTTGGCCAAAACGGCACTAAAAGGTCATGTGCCGGTTTTAGAGCGGTAATGTAGCGAAGTACGGGGAATTCGCCCTCTTCTATCCAAATCCGCGTTTCCAGAAGTCCGGCATCGCAGCTAAGCCAAAGATCAAGACCGCGTTCATGAGTTTTATACCTGCTGATCTCCAGGGAAGCCCCGGGACTAAAAGCCGTGCGGAAAGCCATTTGCCCGCCACCTGGCATTCCGGCTACTACCCATATGGCATCGGGAGTGTTATACATATTGAAATTGAAGCTTCCGGATGTACACTCAAATAATGAAGGTACTCCTTCGGCCAGTTCGCTGGCAGCTGATACTGCCCATGGGGATAATCCATTCATAATGACAGTTTTTAAGGTTGCATAACGCCGATTAAACATTTGTTCTTCCTATATGTTTTCAATTAAATGAAATGATCTTATTCCTAGGCCTTACATGAGCCTGCGTTAGTGGACTCCAATAATTTCGAACGAAAAATCCAGGTGTTCGTATTTGCTAGAGTCTAATCTTCTATTGTTAAGAAATCCACGCCGGGCACTACCTTGTAGACTATAAGTGCTACAATAACAGCATTTTTGGAAAGGAAATAGAATTGTTGAAATCATTTTGATCAAATTAATGTTATGCCTAAAACTGAAAGCTTATGTGGGTATTATGGGCAATATTAGCTGCCGTTTCAGCAGCATTGGTCATTGTGCTGACCAAAGCGGGATTAAAGAATGTGGATTCGAGTCTGGCCTTTGCCATTCAGGCTGTGCTGATCGTGGCCATCAGCTGGTCAGTGGTCATGTATCAGGGGAATGCGGGAGACTGGAGGCAGATCGAAAGAAATGGCTGGATTTTTCTGATTGCTGCCGGAATCTGCACCTCTCTATCGACCTTGTTCTCTTACAAGGCCTTGTCAATGGGAAATGCTTCCCATGTAGCGACAATTGAACGGCTTTCGCTGGTCATCGCTATTGTGCTTTCGGTAATTTTTTTAAAGGAAAAAATCACCTGGCAGATCATCGTAGGTGGGTCGGTGATGATTGCGGGCGCGGTGCTGATTGCCCTCTCTGAACCTGGCTGATGTTAATTATACCAATTTATGGAAAAAAAACGCAAGCCTACTTACCTTGACTTTGACAAGGAGCAGTATCCCTGGAAACCGGAGATCGATTACCGAAAGCGTCCGGAGGCCTATCGGGTTGGGAAAGGTGAGCAGGGCGTATTGATCTGTGAACCTTATAAATCGGAAATTGGCCAGCACTGGCGCTTCAAAACTCCGGAGATTGCGTTGCGAAGCAGTGCCCAAATATTTGAACAATTCATAACCTATCTTCGTGCCGATGATTTTGTGGGTGCGGATATGTCGCGGAAGTTTCTACAGATGGGCTACACCAGGGCCAGGCGCTACGCCAACTATAAGGGTGGCAAAAAATACGATAAAGACAATGATTATGCGCAACTGGAGCGTGGGACAGGCGAACTGCTCAAAGCAGAGGCTGCAGCGATCTTTTATGAGAAGTGGAAGGCGGCAGAATCGGATCCGCTGTACACCGCAATGAAGAAGGACTGGAAAAAACGGCTGGGCTAAACGATGCATTGAGCGAGCTATTCAAATTTATCTTTAGGGAGCTTCGTGCGCAGCGGTATTGTAAGAGCGGAGAATAGGGAACGAAGACAAGCTGACAGGTTTTAATGTAAAACTAAAAACGGTGTCAAATTGGGATCAACTGAGGCGATTTTCAAAACTTTCGCTGAACCAAGCTGTTGCTGAATCACACCTATGATGATATTATGAAGGACCTGGCCAAACGATTCCCTGAAAATCCTTTACTGATGCCTAAAGACATCCGTCCCAGTGCGGACGGCCTGCAGGTCATCTGCCTGCTTAACCCCGGTGTATTTACCTTTGAAGGCAAAACCTGGCTGCTCGTTAGGGTTGCTGAAAGTATCAAACAGGTCGAAGGCTGGGCATTCATTCCCGTGCTTAATGACGAGGGTAAGCTGGAAATTATTGAAGTTCCACTCAATGATCCGGACTTGATTGCCACAGATCCCCGTGTTTTTAATTATCAGGGTTTGGATTACCTGACCACTGTCTCACACCTCAGGTTACTCAGCAGCCAGGACGGAATTCACTTTGTCGAGGAGGAGGGATACCCTGGTTTGTTTGGCAAAGGAAAGCTGGAACGTTATGGTATCGAGGACTGCCGCGTATCGGTATTGGATGGGAAGTATTACCTGACTTACACTGCTGTTTCGGATAGTGGGGTAGGCGTAGGCTTGCAGACCACAACAGATTGGAAGCACTTTGAACGTAAGGGTATGATCCTGCCTCCGCACAATAAGGATGTAGCAATCTTTGAAGAGCGGATCGATGGAAAGTACTATGCACTGCACCGACCCAGCAGTAAAGACATTGGTGGTAATTACATCTGGCTGGCGGAGTCCCCGGATGGGATTCATTGGGGTAATCACAAATGTATTGTCAAGTCACGTTCCGGCATGTGGGACAGCGCGAGGGTAGGTGCTGGAGCGGCTCCGATAAAAACAGATCAGGGATGGCTGGAAATATACCATGGAGCTACAGCAGAACACCGGTATTGCCTGGGCGCCTTTTTAATGGACCTGGAAGACCCCTCCATAGTACTCGCCAGGAGTGGCGATCCGATCATGGTACCTACAGAAAATTACGAACTCAGTGGATTTTTTGGCTTTGTAGTATTTACAAATGGACATCTGGTAGAGGAGGATGAGCTGACAATCTATTATGGAGCCGCAGATGAATTCGTTTGTGGCGCGAAGTTCTCCGTCAGGGAAATCGTCCAGCACCTGGAATGGATTTAAGCTTAAACGTAAATCACAAGAGAATACAACATTCCCGCTGCACTGCTGTTACTAAAATATGAAAGAATTGCTGTTCAAAGATTGGGAAAGCATCTGGCATGTTGCCGTCTGCGCTTTGCTTGCCTATTTTATCCTGTTTCTGTTTATCCGTATTTCGGGCAAGAGGACACTCGCCAAACTCACTGCCTTTGACTTCGTGGTTTCGGTAACCCTAGGCTCAACCTTGTCCTCAATGATGCTCGGCAAGGTAACACTCGCAGAGGGTGCTGCTGCACTACTGGTTATCATTGCCTTACAATATGTGCTCGCCTGGACCGCACGGGAGTCGAATACCCTGGAAAAAGTGATCAATTCTTCGCCAACGATGGTGTTCTACCGGGGAAGCTTCCTGGAAGATGCCATGAAAAAAGAAGTATTGACACCTGAAGAGATCTATGCGGAGATCAGGAAGTACCGGATGCTGGATGTAAATCAGGTTGCGGCGGTCATCATGGAATTGAACGGGGAATTGACGGTCATCAAAAAATCGGAAAGCTCCGGCCATACCTCACTGGATGATATTGAAAGTGTCGGCCGATGAATGCGTTTGAGCCCTCCCTGATTCTTACCATTCGTATTGACGAGCAAGCTCAGCATTTTTTTAATGCACTCCGTCAACAGCACTTTCCACCGGAACGGAATTTCTTACAGGCCCACCTCACGCTATTCCATAAACCCCCATCCGATCCGGAAACTTTCAAAATCCTATCTCAAACAAAACCTAATTGCTTCTCTATGGAAGTTACGGGATTGACGGGTCTCGGTTCTGGCGTGGCCTACAAAATTCACAGTCAAGAGTTAAATTCTCTTCGCGAGCAGCTGCGTATGCGTTTTTATCCTTATCTGAATGCTCAGGACAAACAAGGCTTCAGGCCACATATAACCGTTCAAAATAAGGTCAATGCAGACACAGCCCGCATTTTACTCAGGAAATTAACCTCAGAATTTCGACCATTTATGGTTCAGGCAGTCGGGCTTGACTTATGGCATTACCTTGGCGGGCCATGGAAACATGCTGCATATTACCCGGCTGTAGACTTGTAAATCAATCGCACCACGCTAGAGCGGGTTCTGTTTATGCCAGTTAAAGTTAAATTCAGTCTATGCCGGAGATTTTCAAATAAAGGTGCTCCGCTTCCTATGGCTATAGGATGAACCGAAAGTATGAAAAAGTCGATCAGCTTTAAGCTAATGCCCATGCCAGAACAGAACAAAAGCGTTTCGTTGAAATGAGAAGTCCTTATTCCTATCAGATCCGATTACTGTATTCACTATGATTTATACGGTCAGTTTCCCTCCAGTGACTGGGATTGTGGCACCCGCTATATAACTTGCCTCATCTGAAGCTAAGAACACATACGCTGCAGCCACTTCTACGGGTTGTCCTGGACGTCCCATTGGCGTGTCCTTTCCGAAGGTTTCCGGCTCCGGCATCGTTGATGGGATCAAGGGCGTCCAAATCGGTCCTGGCGCCACTGCATTTACGCGAATTCCCTTTCCAGCTTCCAATAACATCTGCGCTAGATTTGCCGTGAAGCTAAGAATCGCACTTTTAGTCGCAGCATAGGGCAGCAGCAAAGGCCCTGGCGCATAGGCCTGAACAGAAGTTGTATTGATGATGCTGCTTCCCGGCTTCATATGTGGTTCAGCAGCCCGTGACAAGTAGAACATCGCGTGGATATTGGTGTCAAAAGTACGTTGCCATTCTTCCGGCGTAATCTCCTCCATACGCTCTCGTGCCATCTGGAAGGCCGCATTATTTACCAGGATATCGATGCTCCCGAATTCTGCAACTGCTTTGTCGACGATTTCCCGGCAATGTGCAGCTGACCTGATGTCGCCTTTCACCAACAGGGCTTTTCTCCCTGATTTTTCCACATAACCTGCCGTGTCCCTTGCGTCCTTTTCCTCTGAATCATCGAGGTAGGAGATCAGCACATCTGCACCTTCTCTGGCAAATGCAATGGCAACAGCCTTTCCAATTCCGGAATCCCCACCAGTGATGATGGCCTTTCTACCACTCAGTTTTCCGGAACCCTTATAACTGTCTTCTCCATGATCCGCTTTAGGCTTGAGCTGGCGTTCTGTTCCAGGTGCTTCCTGCGTCTGTTTTGGGAATGGTGGTACCGGGTATTTCGTGTGGGGATTGTTATCTGTTGTCTTCATAATTGTTAGATTGATACTTTACGAACAGCTTTCAGCCAAAAGGGTTTAGGAAACCTTGAAATATCGGGAGCATGACCGATTGACGGGAGGAAAGATTTCCGTAGAGAGCACCCTTGGACAGGGCTCGGTATTCCGGATTTCCTTAAGCTGGAACCATTGGACTCCTGGGTTTAGGATAGGGGTCTCCGGGCTAACTACCTATTTGTTTGATTCCTGAAACTATTACGGGCCCGGGGTGTTGGGTAGCTGATGGGCAAGCTTTGAATTCAGGCGGGATGGGTATTCTCTTAAAGGCGCAGGGGTAAAGGTATGGTAAAGGAAATTTTCGTTTTGGAAGATGATCGGGATATTGGGTTCATTTTAAATCATATCCTGTTTGATGAAGACTACCTGGTCAGCGTTTATGAGTCTATTTCCGCTTTTAAATACGCCCTTCGATTAGGAACACCCGATTTGCTGCTGATGGACGTCCGGTTGCCTGATGGTAATGGCATGGACCTTTGTGAGGAGCTCAAAGCCGATTCGGAATTTTTACTTCCGGTGCTGATGATGTCAGCCGACTGGCATCTGCACAACCAGAAGCAGTGCAAGGCCAACGAATATATTTCTAAACCATTTGATATCGACCTGATTTTGAAGAAAATTGGTAACTATTTAAAGCCTGCGGTACAAGGGTAATATTGTACTGGCAACAGAACTTGCTAATGTGGCTTTTGCACTCCAGGAAGTCTTGATATGAAAAAGTTCAGATAAGTGGACAGCGCTGCTGCAAGTACGAAACAGATTCCAGTGATCCAGTCGATCAGGATGGATGGGATATCATGTCCGCTGATTTTGTCTGCGAAATATTTAATAAAGGAAGCAGGTAATTTAGTTTCTCCCATGCTTTGTTTGATTTTCCACTGCCAATCGGTGACGGGACAGTAGCCCAATCCATACCATATTCCCAGAATGAGCCAGCAGCCTGCGGTCAGGCAGACAACAACGAAATGAAATTTTCTTGTCCCTGGCCAGATCCATCCGGTGAGATTAAAACCAATGATGAACAGATGGATCAGTGTAAACAGGTGGTCTAGAAACATGCTGGAGATTGAATTTTGCAATTGTTCGCCAATATTAATGCCAGCTTTGTTCCGGTGGCAGCCATCAATGCCCGAGCGGGATTACAGCTGTGCATGATTTCCCTTCTGTAATGTTTAAGCTATTTTCCCTTTTAGGTTTACTGGTACAAAACTAGCACGTCCTGAAATTGTCATTTCATAATCGAGTAAAACCCAATGCGGGAGATTGATAACGTGTTTAAGGCGACCGTTAACATGACGGCCAAGAGCCAGTTTTGAAATTATCTGAAAAAAATAATTAAACTGAGCAGAGATTTCGTTGGGCTCAATTGTATCTACACAAAAGGAACCTAATAAACTTAAGCTGTCACCATGAATTATTGCCAACTTTTTATGATTAAATGTTTTGTTGTGACGTCGTTGTTTGCCATTTCATTTTCAGGGAACGCACAAATGAGCGAGCGGGAGGTTTTTAATATTTCTTCAGATTATGACCTGCTGATCAAGAAAATAGAAATGCAAACACTCCATGCCGAGATGTCGGAGTTCGACTTGTTTTTGTCGCACATCAACAAGGTTAGAGAAGAACAGAGCATTAAAGTGAACCTGCCGCCCGCGCTTCGGGAAGACCTCTTGCCGGAAGAGATTTACCAGCTTCGAAGCCCTGGTGTACTGATGGTGGGAAGTTTCTATGATTGTGGTAAATGCGATAAAATGCACACAGCCATTAATGCCACGGCGGCCATACTCACAGAAGAGGGAATATGTATTACTAATCATCACGTATTCAAGTCTACGGGCTTAGGAGCGATTGCAGACACCTCCGTTCTCAAGAAACACATGTACATTTCAGACATTGATGGTAACATATTTCCCATTCAGGAAATTCTGACTTTTAGCGAAACAGGAGATGTGGCGATATTCAAGATCGATCCTAAAGGCATCAAACTGCGCCCTATCCCTTTTGGTGAAGATGCAATGGTGGCCTCTACAGTCCATGCCATTAGTCATCCTAAAGGAAAAGAGCTTTATTATTACAGTAAAGGTACAGTGGCTAGGATCACCTCCGAAGCAGACGATCCCCTGATGGACCGGATGTATGTAAGCTGCGAATATGCTGTGGGCTCTAGTGGCGGACCTATATTAGACAACAAAGGCAATTTAGTGGGTATCGTATCCACCACCCGGCCGCTATATACTTCTGCCAGGGAGCCAATGCACCTGCAAATGATATTGAGGGGAATTGTACCTGTTAAAACCATCAAAGCTTTGTTTAATAAATCATAGTATGGAACCGAATATAAATGCACTCTATCACAAATTTTTGATGCAGCAGTGCTCAATAGATGAGGCAGAATGGCTCATGGAGTACTTCTCCACACCAGAGGGGAAGGAACATCTGGCAAGGATGATAGCCCATGAGTTTGATGCCATGCCAACCGCTATGCCAGCAGATCAGTCAACGCTACGAAGTGTCAAAATTGGCAGATCAACGCTCAAAAATATCATTTTTGAGAGAAAGTTATTTCCCTTTCGATTACTAAGCTATGCCGCTGTTCTTTTTATGATCGTGGCAGTTTCCTTCTTTTTGCTGCACAGTTACGAGGACCCTGCTGAGGTGATCATGTCTGCAAGTAGTAAAGCGGTGCTTACCCTACCAAATGGTGACAAAATTGAATTGAGCAGCGAAAAGAATGAAATATCTTTACAAGAAAACACGATACGTTATGAAGATGGAACTAAGGTTCGCAATGGCTTAGATGCCCGATCGGCTCAATTCGTTTCCTTAACCACACCCAGGGGCGGCCTTTATCGGTTAGTATTGTCAGATGGATCTAAAGTGTGGCTCAACACGGCAACCGCATTAAGGTACCCGCTAAAGTTTACTGGTAAACAACGCCTGGTAGAACTTGATGGTGAAGCTTATTTCGAGGTTGCCGAAGATAAACACCGTCCATTCCTGATTAAATCAAGAGGTCAGCAGATCAAAGTTTTGGGCACGGCATTCAACGTAAGTGCCTTTAGTACTGAGCCAGAAACCCGCACCACGCTAATCAGAGGCGCTGTAGAGCTTTCCAACTCCCAGTACACCATTAAACTATCACCAGCTGAAGAGGCCATTTTGACCAAGCAAAGCTTTAGTACCAGAAAAGTAGATCCCACACAGGCCATTGCCTGGATCGACGGTAATTTTAGTTTTGATGACGAATCGCTTGTCAGCATCATGAACAAAATTTCCCGCTGGTACGACGTGGAAATCACCTATCAGAATGTAGATCAAGAAGCACGTTTTTTTGGCGGGATTTCTCAGTATGACAACTTGCAGACCGTTTTGAACCGCCTTGAAAAGACAGGTGGCATTCATTTTAAATTAACAGGAAGGAGGGTAATTGTGATGAAATAATCTCCGAATGGGGAATTGATAAGGCAAACCTAATATTAACTATAAACCAAAACAACTATTAACCGATGGGTAAATTTATACGAATTTATTTAACATTCATTTTTTTTATGGTGGCTATCACTCATGGCTACGCACAGAAAATAACCTTCAACAAGAAAGAGACTAATCTTAAAGAACTCTTCCATGAAATTCGGAAACAAACAGGCTTTCAAATCCTGGTCCGTTCCGAATTAATTGAAAATAGTAGAAAATTTCTCGCCAGCTTCAACGAAGAACCACTAGAGGCTGTACTGAAAAGCATTTTGAACAACCATTCCCTTGCATATAGTATAGAAGGCAAAGAGATCATCATCAACAGGAATGAACAGCCTGTTTACAATATGGTTACGGAAGTTAATGAACCAGAATTCAAAAATCCAAATCACAAGGTTATCAGAACCATCGTGGGCAGGGTGACCGATACCCTCAACATCCCGATACCAGGAGTTAGTGTAAAAACCGGACAGAAAAACATTGCTGCCATTACCAATGACAAGGGTTTGTACAGTCTCGTTGTGGCGGATGATGCGGTTTCGCTCGAATTTAGCTATGTGGGTATGTTAACTCAGATCATCAGAATAAACAACCGGAGTACCATCAACGTGACACTTAAAGAAGATAGTAACCGCTTAAATGAACTGGTCATTACTGGTTATGGAGGTGCCACCACATTAAAAAATAATCCAGATGCGACCTCAAGGTTAGATATGAAGCTGATCCAGGAAAACCCGTCAAGCAATCTGATTGAAGTGATACAGGGCCAGGTTCCGGGTATGATGACGATGATGGGAACCGGTGAGCCCGGAGAGGAGCCAATGGTCGTATTAAGGGGTGTGGCCAGCCTTACGGGAAGTCTTGCGCCATTAGTGGTCATCAATGAAGTTCCCATGGATGAAACCTTTAGGCTATCAAGCATCAATACCAACGATATTGTTTCCTTAGATGTGCTGAAAGGGGCCTCAGCAATTGCCATATACGGCTCACGTGGTGCGGCAGGGGTGTTCATGATCAAAACCAAAACAGGTTTAACCAGTAAGCCGACCATCAGCTACAGGATGAATTATGGGGTTGAAAAATTAATGAAATCTTTGGACGTACTCAACGCGAGCGAATTCAAGATGTTGCTTGCGGAATCAATAACCAATCGTATTCGCGATGAAAATGACTATGGAAATGGTGCACCGATCAATTTCAATACACATACCTACTATAATAATTTTTTTAATGCAGGATATTTTGGGGAGGCAGAAACCGATTGGATGGATGTACTTTACCAGGATGGCAGGAAGGTCAACCACAATCTGAGCCTGACGGGAAGAAGTGGCGAACTGGGTTATGCGATAGGCCTGGGTCTTGACAAAACCGTAGGGCAGATAAAAAAGACAGGATCGGAGCGGAAGAATGTCGACATCAGGATTGATTCACGCCAAAACAAACGTGTGCAATTTGCGCTCTCTGCAAATGGATACCAACAAGATGTATCTCAGCCCGTAGGGAACTTGAGCGACGCACTCCTGATGCGGCCGGATATGTCGCCCTACAATCCGGACGGATCGATTTTCGTACCCGCAGCAAACACGGGTTATCGGAACCCCTTAGTTGATTTGGAAGGGATAGACAGGGACACAAAGATTTTTAACTATACGTTGGCTGCCAACGCCCAAGTGAATGTAATGAAGGGCCTGAGATGGACCTCAATTGTATCTACGAACAACTATTCAAGCAAAGGCGAAAATTATTACGATCGGACCACAGTAATAGGAAGCAATAACTATAGCACGGTTGTGCCCAGAAGTGGAAGAATGGACAAATCATCAACAGAAATACGGAAATATGAAGTTGATACACGACTGAATTATGCCAGAACATTATTTACCAATCACAATGTAGATTTCACTGCCGCATTTACCTATACCAAAAATACCTTTTACAACGAGAGCATGATCTTGTACGATTTTCCGGAGGATGATTATCTGAATGCACCTTATCAGGCGCTTAATCCACAGCCGCCTACCGGAACCGCCTATGGAGCTGCCCTGGTCTCAGGTATTTTCAGGGTAAACTATAATTCTTACAATGGGCGCTATCTGGCTTCACTCTCCATGCGGAGAGATGGTACCAGCAGAATGGCGCCTGCAACGCGCTTTGCCAATTTCCCCTCAGCTGCGCTTGGCTGGAACATCGGTGATACGAAGTTACTTAGGAAAGTAAAGGCAATAGAGATGCTCAAATTAAGGGCAAGTATGGGTACCATGGCCAACACTGCCGTAGCCGCATATGGTTGGATGAGCACCTTTGACGCTGCCAACTATAACAATAACGTAGCTACAATACCTAAACAGATCCCCAACGAAAATCTGAAGTGGGAGGTGTCTACGCAGTATGATCTGGGCCTTGATTTTAGTTTATTTAAGAAGGTAAACCTGAACGGTAGCATAGGTTATTATAAAAAGATGACCAGGGGTGCGCTGTTCAATTATACGCTACCTATGAGTACGGGATTGATTACTACAAGTACTATGGCTAATCTGATTGACATTGATAACCAGGGAATTGAATTAGATCTGAATGCCAACCTGCTAAGGACAAAAAATACCAGTTTGGTGTTGGGATTTAATATCGCGAGAAACACGAACAAACTGGTCAGAATGGATGCTGCGATGAAGCGTAATTCCGCTTATGATGCTACTGTGTTACGTGTGGGAAGCCCGATTGGATTGTTCTATGGTTTTAAAACGGATGGTTTATTCCGCACGCCGCAAGAAGCCGCCTATTATAGAAATCTAAACCCGGGCCAGCAATACCAGGTCACTCATGTGGCCGCCGGTGAGGTCAGATTGGTGGATATGAATGGAAACGGCTGGGTAGATTTCGGTACGGCAACTGCAAATTACACGGAGGCGGATAAAGTTGTGTTGGGTAATTCTTTCCCGGACTTTTATGGCGGTTTTAATGGCCGGTTAAACTGGAAAGGTATTGCTTTAAGTGTACAGGGTAGCTACAGCTTTGGTGCGATGAAAAACTGGTCGGTCATGGAAACACAATTTCAATTTGCTTCTACCAATCCCAAAAACCTGTTGAAACTGAACCTGAACAGATGGACACCGGACAATGTTAACGCAGTGTATCCAAAGATGTTGGTCAATCCATTAAATGACTCCAGGGGCTTTGGGAGAATCCGGCCGCTCAGTCAATATTTTACGGACTACAACCTTTACGATGCCTCATATGTACGGATCAACAACATCGCTGCATCGTATAACCTTCCTCAAAAAATGCTGAGCAGGTTGAGGGTTGTCTCTAATCTGAACCTTGGACTGAGTGTAAATAACGTGGTAACTTTTACTAAATACCCGGGTGTAAATCCGGAATCATTCAACCGTGACGACCGCATTGCGGGACCTGCCATGGACAATTCAACTTACCCGATGACAAGGACTTTCAGCTTCACTTTAAATGCATCATTTAAACAATAAATATGAACAAAATCATTTATATCATACTTGTGGCTGCATTGATGATGCAAAGCTCATGCAAAAAAATACTTGAAAAGGAATTACCGGAGCATGAACTCGCTGCCGAGGTGGCTATTGTGGATGAGAAGTCAGCAAGCGTTGCGCTTAACGGTGCCTACAGCTATCTGCAGTATACTTATACGCCTCCACTGTATGCCTCGATATCACCTACATTTACCACCGGATTTTCTTATGACTATGCCGTAAACGGGGCGCAGATGGCCGGCTTGCTTAAAGGGGGTCAGCGCTTTACATTTGATGTTAGCCTCAGCACCTTTAGTGTAGTATCCTCAGACAATATCATCCCGAATTTTTATCGTTTGGTATACCGTATCGTGAACGCCGCAAACAATGTCATTTTCTATACGGAAAAAATACCCGCTGATAAAATCGGAACAGAAAAGCGGGCCGAGATCATTGCAGAAGCTAAGTTTTTACGGGCCTTCGGACATCTATGGGCATTAAAATACTATGGCTATTTCTGGGACAATGAGAGTACTTACGGTCCTGTTTTACGTTTGGAGCCAACCAGCATCAACAACTTGCTTACTTCCCGCTCCACAGTTAAAGCTACTTATGAGCAGATTCTGGCCGATTACCAATACTGTATTGAGAATGGACCGAAAACACATAGCACTGTCTATAGAACATGCCGCAGCACCGCGAAGGCATTCAAGGCTGAAGCGCTGATGATGCGTGGACTGGCAACAGATTACTCGGAAGCCTTAAGGTTGGCCAACGAAGTGATCAGCGGTACAGAGTTTAAAATGGAAAGTTCTTTTGCCAATGTATTTTTACCTTCCAACGATTATCTGTCCAACAGGGAACTGTTGTTTTCCAGGTTTATCAATGCGCAGACTATTGCAAGCACGATAGCCAATCCGCTTACACAAAGTCCTTATGGTGTTTTCAGTTATGCTGTGGGCAACGCTGCAAGTGTGTATTCTGAAAGTGAGAACACCTATTACAGCAGCCTGATACGGGCGGATGCGAGGTACCCGTACACCTGGGCCGAAGATACTTTCACTTCGGGTAACCCGCCAGTAACAAAGACAGGCGTCAGTTTCAGAAAGGTCTTCCGCTTTAATGGCAATTGTCCATCATATATCATGCGCCTTGCGCAACTTTATCTCATCAAGGCCGAAGCTCTGGCACAAACAGGCGCTCTGGTAACGGAAGTATTGGCACCGCTGAATTTTTTGCGGGCCCGTTCTGGTAATAAGCTTTTAAATGCTGCCGACTATGGCAGTAAAGGCAAGCAGCTTGAAGCCATCGTGAACGAATATGTGCTGGAGCTCGGGGTAGAAAATGCATCTGAATGGTTTGCCATGGCCCGCCTGAAGGACGAAGCTGGAAATAGGTTTATTACCAGATTCAATTCTTCCTTCCTGAGCGACTGGCAGCTGTGCCTGCCAATTCCTCAAGATGAAGTAGCAGCCAATAAAGGCGTGGTGATACAGAACCCAAATTATTAAGCTTTTTTGAAAAGAATATGAAAATACTACAAATGCTATCCATTTTCCTGGCTATGCTGGGGCTTTCTTCCTGTTCTCCAGATGAACTTTTGCTCGTAAAATCTGAGTCCTTCATTGTGAAGAACATGGACCCGCTGGAAACACCTCAGGTGCAGGTGAGCAAGGTAACCGGAGCTACAAAAACATTTTCAATTTTTGCCTCGAACCCCAGCGATAGCATCGCTGCCTTTACCAGTTCTGAGGCCAGTGCAAATTTTGAAATCGCTCCCCTGGCTTTTAAGATGATTGATACCAGAAAACCTGTTAGCGCAGATGCTCAGGGAAGATTGAGCCGTAAACTCGCAGACGTTGTCTTTGAATTTACAGTGAAGATCCCAAACACATTCACCGAGGGCGAATATAGTGTAAAGCTGAATGTGACCTCTGGAAAAGGCGAAACCAAGTCGATAATAGTCAAACTTCAGGCGTCAAACTTTTTGACCTCTATAAATGGAGGGGCCCTATATAATGGACAGGTTGCTAATAGTAAAAAGATATATGCAGTTGGCGCGACATCCTTTTTGTATAGTGTAACCACCTTTAGCAATGTTACCGATAATACAGTCAATCCCCCTGTGGTCAAATCAGTACCAACAGCGGTTGCTATGGCTGCTGCAGCTGTGGCAACTGCAGTAACAGCAGCCAACAGACCGAATATCTATGGTCATATTTATACAGACCTGTCTGATTTTGAAAAGCGCCCCATGTATCTGGTTTCTCCGAACGCCAGCTGGATAGCCGATTCTCTAAGGGTGTTTAACAAATTCTCCGGAACGTATCCTACAGCGCAGATGCGCGACGTAAAGTACCTGGATCTGGGAGAGATTGATTTCAATAGCTTAAAGTTGAGTGATTTAAAGAACAGGCAAATTGGTACGGCAGGGGAAGCAAAGGTGCAGTTGATCAGGGGTCATGGATATGCCTTCTTAAATAAAGATGGAAAAATAGCCGTGATCTATGTGAAAAACATTCTTTATACGTCTCCTAGTTATGCAGGGGCTTCACCAACGGCCTATGTAGTCCATAAACTTGAGGAGTAATCAAACCTAAATTAAAAAAGATGTATAAAATAATCACATTTACGATTGTAATGTTACTGCTCAGCACTTGCAGTTTCGCGCAGAAAAAAGCCTTTACATTGAGCAGTCAGCTTGATAACCTTGAAGGAAAGGTGGTTTATCTAACCATCTGGGATGGTACTTCTAACCTAAGGAATATGACCCTGCCAGTTGTGGATGGTCAATTCAACTATAGCGAATTAGCACAAGCGCCTTTGGTCATGAGGATTAGTGCAACCAATACAAGCATTTTGAAAAAGCCTGACCCAGCCCAATCAGGAGCTTACCCAACAAAGGCTGCTTCGATGTGGTGCGTAGTACAGCCTGGTGAAGACGTGAAGTTGTTGGGCAAATTTACAGATTATGCAGAAATTACTGCTGAAGGAGGTGCAGAGAACGGCGTTTGCAATGAAATGATCAAATCCTATTTTCCTCTTTTGAATCAACAGATGAACCTGCAGGTCAAGTTGGCCAGGGCTTCTTCATCCGCTGCTGATAAAGCTGAACTAAAAAAGGAGTTTGAGGCAGCAAGTCAGGCCTCATTTGATGCATTGAAAAAAATGGTCAGTCAACACAGCTCCTCAATCATGGGTTTGTATTTGATCAATGATTTAATGCTGCGTGGTCAGCTTTCTATTCCAGAAGCCACAAATCTTATAAAAAACATAGATAACAAGTATAAGGAGACCGAGTTTTACAAATTGGTAGCAAGCCGAATTAGCGCCGGGAAATATGTAGTGGGCGCTAAAATTCTGGTCATGAACGGTACATTACCTGACGGCAAAGCATTTTCTACCGCCTCTTTGGCTGGGAAATATTATCTGATTGATTTTTGGGGAACATGGTGTGTGCCTTGTATGGCCGCTATGCCCCATCTCCAGGACCTGAAGAAAAAGTATGCCGGGAAACTCGAAATACTGGGTATTGATAAAGGGGATACTAAAGAAAAATGGAAGACGGCAATTGCCGAAAAAGGACTGGATTGGTACCATATCATGAGCGGCACTGGGGTATACGATTACGTGGCTCAACTCAACGTGACAGGTTTTCCTACCACAATATTGGTTGGACCGGACGGCAGGATTTTGTACCGAAGCTTAGGAGTCAGTGAGGATCTGGGAGAGCAACTTGACAAATACCTTTCGGCGAAGCAATAGTTATATATATCCTGGCAACTGTTAAAAATAATCAGCATTGAGTACACTGATAGACGAAAATATACTGGTCAAGCAAATGATCGAAGGCAATTACCAAGCCTTTGACCGTCTGTACCATCAATATGCGCAGGAAGTTTTCGTTCGCATTAAAAAAATAGTCATCAGCCATTCAGTTGCGGAGGAATTGCACCAGGATGTTTTCCTGAAGATATGGCAGCAGCGCGAAAGGTTGGACATAGGTGTTCCGTTCAAAGCCATTGCATTTCAAACTGCCAAAAACCTGGCCATCAACCATTACTGGAAAGCCACCCGTGATGAAAAACTGAAAGCACACTTAATTAGCCAGGCCACCGCACACTACCACCATTTGGATGAACATATCAATTTTAATGCTACCAATGAGGCCTTGCAAAAGGCGATTTCACAGCTCCCGCCACAACGCAAAAAGATATTTATCAGTTGCAAGATGGAGGGGAGGAGTTACGAAGCTACTGCAGTAGAAATGAGTATATCGCTGAGTACGGTAAAAGACCATATGAATAAAGCGATGCGGGCGTTGCGCAAGCACATGAGAAGCCACCTTTCCTTACTACTGATATTTTTAGAGGTACTCATTGCTTAGGCTGAAACCGAAATTCTAAAGCTTATAAATCAACATACACCACCTAAATAATGAAAATATGATGTTTACGAAGAAATTACTAAAAACGAGAAAAGGATATCTTTTGATATTCAGTACATTCCTGCTCCTTCAGGTTTTAGCCTGCAGCAAATTTGGTTTAACTCCCGGAGCCGAGGTTGCCAGTAGTTCGACAAGCAACTTGAAACTGGTCATAGTTGGCGGCAACGATCAAACAGCCTTGCCCGGAGCGACACTTTATGATTCACTTACAGTTAAGGTAGTAGACCAGGGAGACAATCCTGTTCCAGGTACCCAGGTCACATTTAGCAAGCTGGACAGTAATAGTGTCATTTCTGCTGTAGAAGGCGTTACTGACCAGGATGGCACCTTAAAAATCCAACTGTCTATCGGGAATATGATCGCCGGCAATCGCAATACGGTTTCGGCGAATATAAAGTCATTTCCCGGCATTAAAGTGGATTTCTCCACCAAAGTGGTAAGTAGTACTGAAATTGATGATTGGCTGGCTGATCATGCGCCGGTCGCAAATGCGATCATATGGCCCAATCAACAGCGTATAAACTTGCCCTACAACCAATGGAATGCTACGCAAAAAACCGAATTGTACTGGTTTTTTGAGAAAGCCAGAAAAGACTGGTTAACGGTAGTCGATGTTCCAACGGCACTTCAAGATTATAACGCAACGAGTACAATTACTGTTCTTTATACTCCGCGGGAAACATGGCTCCTTTACCTGGATAATATTGCTACAAGCCTTCATCTGGAAATAGATGATCTTGTCAACTGGAGCGTCCTGGCTTATAGTGCAACCGAATTGAAGATGATTTTTGATGCGAACGAGTTTTATATACCACTCGTAAACGGAAGCAACAAATATGCGCAAATAATCAGAGGTGCAGTATACAATACATCGGTGCAGGAACCAGGAACTTATCTGCGTTCCTTCATGAAGGAAATTGGTGGTATAAAAACTAGCAGGCTGGCCACAATCGGAGCGCTCTTAAACTGGTCCAAAGATCTGTATCACTTTGGCGGGGCCATAGAATTGAGTAATATGTATAACCATTGGCAATACGGCTCGGTCTTGCCGAGCAGAATAATTAATGGGACTACAGTGCAAAATAATAACCTGTTTGGTCATTTTACCGCTGGGTGTCACGGCACCAACGCATTTTTAAAGATCGTGCTTCGGGCCTTGAACATACCGGTAAAGATAGTCCTGAGCCAGGACAGACACAGTCAGGCTTACTTTCCTACCGAGGCATTATACATGGCTCATGGTGATGACCCATACAATTTTTTCTCAAGAATAACACCGGTGATCTCCTTAGAGAACATGTTAATAGATATACCAACATATAACAGCTGGTTTACGGGAACTGCACCGAAAAGTGTTGCGTCAGGTATTGTAGCCTTTGCCATTAGGAACCTTTCCAATAACCTGATTTACCAACGTGCCCAGGAGCCGGTAAACACGCCTCACAGTACCAGTAAAGTGTATAATTTGCTGAAAACATTCCATACATTGCAAGAGTTGGAGACGATGCAGATATGGGATAGGCTAGATGCTAAGATAGATAGTTTGGGCGGACGGAGTAATATACCTGCAGCTTTAATCGGGAAGTATAATTAGGTTTCCTTGAAAAGCACGGGATAGAAACTTTTGATGATAATGATGGTCATTTGAACTGGAATATAAGAATACTGTCCGGATTCACATCCGGGCAGGCCTTTTTTCTGACAGTATAAATGGTAGTGTAATTATTCATGGAATGGTTCGGTTCTAACATACTTGGTTATCATTCTGATTGGGCCGGTTCAAGATTCGCGGTATTGATATTTGGTCAAGCCCGCAGGCCCGGACTACAGCTGATCATTGAAGCTTCATTGCCCCTGTGCTTTCAATTACTGTAAACATTATAGTTCGATATGTTATTTTCCAGCTTATCCAGTAATTTTCTACATTAGCAAATTAGGTTGATAAAAAATGATGCTAAAGATCCTTCCCGATGAGCCTGAATTGCTAGCATTATGATAACTTATCAATTAATGCTTTTCTCAAATAGATATTCCATTTCACTTCTGCCGACAGCAGCCATATTTTCAGCTACTTTTAAAATGGTCCATAGATGGCCATAAAGTCCAGGACGCTGATGCGCGCCAATTCGGTAGAATCAATACTTGCTGCTTTATCAATACAAAAAATTACGGGATATCTTGCCATCATACAGAGTTGAGTGAGTGTTTTGGCGGCTCTGCCTGCATCTGCCGGAGGTAATTTCCCCATACTCATTTGGGTTTCCAGAAAATTTTCAAGTAATTCTTCAGTAGCTTTAGGTGCACGCTCATAAAATAACCTGCCTACTTCCGGGAAACGCGCGCTCTCTCCAACTGCAAGCCGATGTAAATCAATCGATTCGGGCGAACAGATCTCGTCAATATAATTCTTCGCAAAGTCCCTGAGGGATTGCTCCAGCGGTTGGCCCGATTTCAAGCTCGGTGCTAACCGTCCACGAAAAGATGCGGTAGCATACTCAATATATGCTGCAAAAAGCACTTCCTTGCTTGGAAAGTAGCGCCACAAGGTTTCTTTTGAGCCTCCATAAGCTGTGGCAATTGCAGACATCGTAGTAGCACCATAACCATAGTCAAGGAAGTGTTTTCCAGCTATTTCTATGATCGTTTTACGCCGGGCTTCTTGTTGCAATTCTTTTGACATACTTTTTATTTGCTTTTTACCGTACTAAGTAGTACGTTTGCTGTTGACCGTACCATGTGGTACGGATTAAAAATTTAGTTATGAGTTTCACAACAAAGATACAATCCTACGATGGCGTAGGCAAGTTCAGCGTTTATGTAGCAGAACCTGATGGTAGACCCCGGGGAGCGGTTATCGTTATTCAGGAAATTTTCGGAGTAGATACCGACATTCGCTGGCGCTGTGATCTTTTAGCCCAGAGCGGTTATCTGGCCATTGCACCCGATCTTTTCTGGCGTCTGGATCCAGGTATGGAATTAGACCCGGACATATCTTCCACGATGAAACGGTCTGTAGATGTAGTCATCCGCTTCAATACAGATAAGGGGGTACATGACGTCCAGACCACCATTAATAAAGCCCGTGAGATTGTAGGCAGTAAGGCCAAAATTGGCCTGATAGGATACTGTCTTGGTGGACGAATGGCCGCATTTGCATCGGCCCGTACTGATATTGATGCAGCAGTTTCTTATTATGGCGTACAGATTGAGCGCATGTTGGGTGAAAAAGAAGCCATCCGAAACCCACTCATGTTACATATGCCTGAGTTTGATGAGCACGTTGGTGCGGAAATTCAAAGCCAGATTCACGCTGCATTAGATGGCAACCCACAAATTACAATCTTCGGGTATCCAGGACAACATCATGGGTTTGCCTGTGCGCTCGGCAAACGCAGATCGGAAGCCACGGCAAAACTAGCTGACGAACGTACCGCTCAATTTTTAGCAGAGCATATTGGTTGATCTACGCAAACTAAATTATCGAAAATAGAACAATGAAAATAATAGCTTTAGAAGAACATTTTGTACCTCGTATGGTTTGCGACGCCTGGGCGGCAACTTCTACAATACAAGACTTAACAATCTCCATGAATGGCAATCAATATGGCAGACAATTGGAAGATTTGGAAGATATTCGCATTCAGGCGATGGATGATGCCGGTATCGACGTTCAGGTGTTGTCCTTGCCTTCGCCTGGTGTTCAGAATTTTGAGCCAGCAGATTCCATATCAGTTGCGGGAGATTTTAACGATATCCTCAGTGCAGCCATCGCAAGCCGTCCAGATCGCTTTGATGGGTTTGCTACCCTTCCTGTACCTTCGCCAGTTGCCGCTGCTAAAGAGTTACAGCGTGCTGTGCAGAATCTCGGACTTAAAGGAGCGCTTTTAAATGGACGTGTCCATGGACGTAATATGGACCATAGGGATTTCGATCCAATCTATGAGGCAGCAGAGGCGCTACATGTGCCGCTATATATCCATCCACAGCTTCCTCCAGCGTCGGTGCGTGATGCATATTATTCTGGTGTAGGTCAGATGGCCGACATCATGCTTGCCATGGGGGCAATTGGCTGGCATTACGAGACTGGCATACAACTCCTGCGTATGGTACTCACCGGAGTCTTTGACCGTTACCCCAACCTCCAGGTAATTGTCGGTCACTGGGGGGAAGTGGTCCTGTTTTACCTAGATCGCATTGCGCAATTAAACCATGCGGGCCTCAAACTGGAACGCCCCATTGCTGACTATTTCACACAAAACGTTTACTACACTCCAAGCGGTATCTTCAGTCAGCATTATTTTTCTAGAACTATTGAGATTGTAGGAGCCGAACGAATGATGTTTTCCCAGGACTGGCCTTATCAGAGCTGTGGTGAAAAAGGTGCCCGTACATTCTTGGAACAGGCATCAATATCTACAGTTGAGAAGGAGGCAATAGCGCATGGGAATTGGGAACAGCTCATTCGTAAAATATCGCATAATACAGGTGCCGAAACGGGAGGTTTGGGAAAGCTATGACCAGCATAGAGGAACGGCTCAAGGGCTTAGAAAGTGAGAATCAGATCCGGGCACTGACCAATTCCTTTGCCGATATCTGTATTTCTGGAAATGCAGAACGTTTTGGAGCATTGTGGATAGCAGATGGCACCTGGACCTTAGCCAAACCGCTTGATATGGAAAGTAGAGGTCGCGAAAGTATTACAGCGCTATTCCTGGAACTAGCAGCAGGTAAACGTTTTTTTTGTCAGAAGCTTCATTCAGGTATAGTTACAATCTTGGGAGATAGGGCAACTGCGCGCTGGATCATTTCGGAAGAGGCTGCCAATCATGATGGATCCTCATATCAAAGCACGGCAATATATGATGATCGGCTGGTTTTAGATGATGGAAAGTGGTTATTTGAGGCTCGACATTGCAAATTCATCGACATATCCCATACTGGAAATCATGCTTGAGAGCTTGACAGACGGTAACTGCACCCAATTTATGTGCAGCTACCGTTTTCTTTGTAATGAAGTTTTACATATGAGGAAATTTCAGATTGCAGTTTGATTAATGGTTGATTATTGTGAAAATTTTATACCTAAGGAATAAGCAAAAAAATGAAAGAATGGAACGACTTTTTTTTAGCCACAGCAGCGGCAGCGGCAACTTTGACGGGATTGATATTTGTAGGAATTTCGATTAACCTCAGCCATATATTATCTTTTCCACTACTTATAATTAAAGCTTCAGTCGCTTTAATATTATTATTAATGATCTTGATTTTTTCAGGGCTTTTACTCGTGCCCCAGGAAAGTCAATGTTTAATTGGCTACGAAAGCACTGCACTTGGAGTAATAGTTTGGATTTTAATAACCAGGGCGGATTTTAAAATATATTATCAATCGCTGGAGGAATTCAAGCGCATCTATTTTTTTACATTATTGTTTGATCAGGTTGCTACGATATTGTATGTAATTGGAGGAATCTTTCTTGTACTATTCGGTACATCCGGGCTTTATTGGACAGTAATTGCAATATTTTTGTCCTTCATAAAGTCCGTTTACGATGCCTGGGTATTACTTATTGAAATCAAAAGATAATCTGTAATTATTTTCCCGTCTCTATATTGGAGCGTCGACCGGTTTGGATTCAGGCGAACCTTTCTGCCGAAGGTAGACTGTCAGAAATACGGTGACGAAAACCGAGAGGAATTTACTTTACCCGAGAGGAGCATGACCGGTTGCAGGACCGGCCGAAAAACAAAATTGTGTTTTAAATTTATCTTAGTGGCCAAACCTAAATATAACTGGAATGTTGTTCTATCATGGAATCATTTGAAATACAATTATTGAAAGACCGCTTCCGAATCGAACCACAGGAAAATGGTCTTTACCGGATCATGGAAGACGAAAATAAGATCGGTACTATTTACGCCCAGGCTGAAGGTGACCAGGTCATCTGGACCACACAGGATAAACTGGAAGATGGTTTCGTGCAGCAAGTTGGCGAACTCATTACCGAACACAATAAGTAGCCTATGAAAACGCGTTTCTACGAAATCGAGCCTTACCGGATTACCGCGGGAGGGATGCCACTTGAAGTCATCCCGATGGAAGACGGCAGTTACAGGGTTTGTAAGCGCAAAAAGATCCTTGCGGAACTCTACCCGGAAATTACAGCTGCAGGTATCTGCTGGAACGGTTTCGGCCAACTGCCGCCCTGGTTTGCCGAAGAAATAGGAGCTGAAATCTATGCACATGAAATTTAAACATTAGCGATGGAAAGCAAGGCGGAAATACTTAATTTGACTGACGATGGGATAATTTCAAACAGCAAGTTTCCGGTGATGATCGACCACAGGGTGTCTAACGAGACCGGGAAAACTACTGTTGATTTTTGGAAGATCGGTTTGCAGAAAGCGGCTGGAGCAATGCCTTTGACTGGTGGGTTTGTGATTAACATCATCCCCACACCAATACCTATGAGGTGCTGGGGGTGTTTCAGCTTCCTGAAGCTCTATACTTCAATCCACATGTTCAAGACCCCACTTGTACAATTCGTTGATACTTGGCTCTAAGCCCTGTCCCTTTGCAGTCAGGGTATATTCCACAGTAGGAGGTACCGTCGCGAAGACCTCTCTGGTAACAATCCCATTGGCTTCCATATTTTTCAGTTCCTTTACCAGCATTCTGGTATTGATCTTAGGAATCAAACGCTCTATCTCACTGAAACGCTTCTTACCAGGAAACAAGGCATAGATAATCGACATGGACCATTTTCCTCCAATGACCTCGAGAATTTCCTGAAGCGCGCAGCGCTCTTCACATTTTTCACTTTTTTTTTGCTTCATAACCGGCTGATGATGAGTTATTCTTTACTTTTTGTTATTACTGTACATTTGTGTTACTACTTTCAAAAGTAAAGTATTGTGATTTACTTTGCAAACATTTTTAAATCAACAATATGGAAACAACATTAAAAGGACAGGTAGCCCTGGTCACAGGCGGTACAAAAGGTATAGGCAAGGCGATTGCAGATAAATTGAGCGATAAAGGAGCGCAAGTAGTGGTGACTGCAAGGAATGCGCCTGAGGAAAACACCAGGGGACATCACTTCATTTCAGCTGACCAGAGTGATGAGGGAGCTGCAGGGGCCATTACCCGGGAGATCATCGAAAAATATGGCAGAATAGACATCATCGTCAACAATACAGGGGCTAACCTAGGTCCTAGCGGTGGTTTTGCTTCACTTTCTGATGAACATTGGTACAATGATTGGCAATTCAATTTTTTGTCTGCAGTACAAATCAACAAAACATTGCTGCCGACGATGATCCAGCAAAAAAGTGGTGTAGTGATTAACATATCTACCGGCGCGGCCAAACTTCCACTCTGGGAAATGACCATGTCCTACTCATCAGCGAAAGCAGCGTTAAACGCCTACAGCAAAGCGCTAGCAAATGAATTAGCTCCCCAGGGGATTCGTGTGAACGTGGTTTCTCCAGGCATGGTGAAAACGCAGTTGATGATGGATTTTATAGCGCAAATTGCCGTTTCCTCAAATATCTCAGTTGATCAAGCCTACCAGTCGATTATGGACAAAGTTGGCGTTCCTGCAGGAAGAATGGCAGAGCCCGAAGAGATTGCCGGCCTCGTTGCCTTTCTGGTATCTCCCGAAGCCAAATACATCACTGGGACCAATTATTCGGTCGACGGCGGGGCCTTGCCGACAGTCTGAAACTGTAGGCTATTTCAAATTGATTGATCCGATTGTAAAACCAGATAAAATTACCGATCTGGAAGACGGTGAGGTAGAAGTGTTGGTACATCAAATTGTGAAAGACCTTTCAGGAAACGAACTATCCAATGGGCAGGTCAAACACATTTATACCATTCAGTCTGGTCTTATTCAAAAAATGGATATTGCATAATACTAATAACGATATATGGGAGATTATCTGTCAGTAAAGATCGATGAGATGATGCTATGGATTTAATCTCCCATTTTTCCGCAGTTCCTCGCCAGCTCGGGAAACTGGCTCAACTGGCATCCATACTATTATTTTAAGTTTTCTCCATCCTTAAAATGCAGCCGTCTGAATACAAAGCCGGACAGTATGGTTAATATTCCCACTACAAGAAAGGTGTACCTGAATGCATTGTGGATATCGTCATGAATGAGCTTGACATCTCCGCGAAATAACTTCAAGATAATCAGGCCAAAGGCGACACCAAATCCGACTGCAAGTTGCTGGTTTACCGAAATCAAGGAATTACCGCTACTGGTATGGTAATCCCGCAGGTCAGCAATTGAAATGGTATTCATGGCTGTGAATTGAATGGAGTTGAAAAAGCCCATGATTACAATGATGGGTACATAGTAATAAATGGACGAACCAATTCCAGGTATAGCCATTGTACAGATCAGGCTGCCGATGATAAAAGTATTGGCCATTAATGTTGTTCTGTAACCGAACTTATTTAAAATTTTGATGACCTGGGACTTTGCGATAATAGCTGTTAAGGCCATAGGTGCTATAATCCAGCCCGAAACCACTGCAGACTGGCCGTAGGCGATCTGAATCATCATGGGCAACAATAAAGGTATTGCACTGATGCCTAGACGAGTAGCGAGATTACCCAATATACCCACCCTGAATGTTCTTACCTTGAATAAGTTCAATGGGAAAATCGGGTTATTATCTGTTACCGCATGGCGATAATAAAGATAAAACATCAAAACCCCGAAGGATAAAATAGCCAGCGCAGGGGTAGTGTAGACCACGTCACCCAGGAGTTCAAGGGAAATGGAAAGCAATAGGGATGCAGCAGCGAAAATTAAAAAACCCCTCAAATCAAAATCTGTCACTGCGGATTTGTAATCTGGCATATATCGAAAGCTGAGCACAATACCCAAAACTCCCATCGGTATGTTGATCAAAAATATCCAGTGCCAGGATAAATAGTCAACCATGTAACCTCCAACGAGCGGACCCAGGACGGGTCCGATGAGGGCGGGAATAATTGCAAAATTCATTGCTTTCAAAAGGTCTTTTTTTGGAAAGGTCTTTACCAGCGCCAACTTTCCTACTGGTGTCATTAAACTTCCACCCACACCTTGTATGATTCTTGAAATGACCAATTGAGTCAGATTTCCGGAGAGCGAGCAAAAAAGCGATCCCGCACTGAAAAGTACCATCGCCAGTATAAACACCTTCTTTGTGCCAAATTTATCCGACAGGAAGCCACTAACGGGCATAAAAACTGCGAGTGTCAGGACATACCCAATTATCGCATTCTGCATATTCAATGGAGATTGCTGTAAATCCTTTGCAATGGCTGGCAGTGAAGTATTGAGTACGGTCGAATCCAGCATCTGCATGAAAATTGCAGTTGCAAGGATCATGGGCAAAATACGTTTTGTAGCTTCTATATTTTTCGATGGGAGACTTTGCGGCATATTTGTAAATAAAACTACGCTATCTCATTTTAGTTTTCTAAATATTTCGTTTAGGTATCATCAAAAAAAATGGATATAGCCCTTGAGCTTTTTGGGAATTTGCTCAATCCAAACCAAAAAAATATTGTTTGATACATATGATTTCTATGAAAACAATTTTTTTCTTCGATTTGGATAACACCATCTACTTCACCGAACCTAACAAAGAAGTGCTCATGTCCGGCCTTTATGAAAAGCTTGACCAGGAAGACCTTGGATTGACGGAGGAGGAATATTTAAAGGTAAAAAAGGAGATGATGCGTACGCCTTTCCTAAAATTAGCGAAAGCATACCATTTCCCCAATGATGTGGTCGAACGGATGGTGGAATACTTGTCCGAACGTGAAGTCACTGAAGCGCTGATACCCAGCTCAGACTATCACTACATCAAAAGCTTGAAAGGGAGGAAGTTCATCATTACCGCCGGTTTCCCCAAACAACAACGCTCAAAGGTGAAAATGCTTGGCATTGCCGAAGATTTTGAAGATGTCAAAGTGGTAGACGTATCTGTAAGCAATAAAAAGGATGTATTTATTGAGCTGATCAAACAGTATGATTTCGATAAAGATCAGATTCTGGTGATCGGCGATGATCCTGAATCCGAGATCAAGGCAGGGCAGGAGCTTGGACTGGAAACTTTTTTGATAGATCCCGAACAACGCTTTGCTGAAGCCATCACGACCTACAGAGGAATAAATTTTGAACAGCTATCTGCAGCCGCCGGGCAATCGGATCAGCGCAAAAGATAAGGACCTTAAAAAAACAAACGGGGCTGAATCTGGCGACCCAACCCCGTTTAAATTAACGCTCTCAGGACAAAGGTATCAATGGGAAAGTATCTTTCAAAATATTTATGAAAAAATTATGCGTGCATAGTAAAATTGCGTCTCAGGTTGTCAACAAAAATTTGATCAAATATGGATTTCAAATAAAAGGTGCATCCTTCTATAAAATTATCACTATGAAAAGACTATCTATCCTGCTGTTACTTTCAGCATTAACCCTGGCCTCCTGTTCCGAACAATTCGACAGCCGCAGAAAAATATTTGTGACCGGATCTGCGGAGGAGGAAGTCACGCCTGATATCATTTACTTTGGAATTGCCCTTAAAGAATATACTGACATCACTGGTAAAAAAGTGGTCATTACAGATTTGGAGAAGCAGTTGTTCGAAGCAGTTAATAAAGTAGGAATACCTAAAAAAGACCTTCGGATCAATGATGTTTCCAGCTATAGCAACCCCTCTCAAAAGCAGAAAAATCCCGACTTCATCATCCGCAAACAGTACCGAATCAGGATGAACGACCTGAACAAGATCAATACGATCATTAGTGAATTAGACCCAAAATCAATCGAATACACGCAGGTAGAAAGCTATGACTATTCCAGGTTAGCCGAGCGCAAGAAGGAAATTAAAATCAAAGCTTTAAGAGAGGCCAAAGCTAAAGCTGAATACCTTGCTGAAGCGGGAGAAAGTGAACTTGGCAAGCTATTAGAAGTACGGGAGTCTTCGGCTGAAAACAGTCCGCAGGCCATGCCCATGATGGACGAGATGGCTGTTCAGCAATCATCGGCCCAGAGTTCAAACATTGGATTTAAGAAGATCAAGCTCAATTATGTAGTCAGCGCAGTATATGAGCTGAAATAGTTAATTTTCAGTCACAAGATCATACCTGGGCAGGTTAGTTTCTTTTTCTGTTACGGATTTGTATCTCGAGTTATAAGGGCTTGATTTTATTTCGGACTCATGTCCCGATTAATCAAGCTATTGTCCGTAAAAAAGGCTAAAAACGTAAGGCGCGCAGAAACTTGAATGATGTCATCCAAATAATGAGTATTTGATCACCTTAGGCCTGAATCCAGATCCATCCTTTCAATGCCAGAAAGTTTGAAATTTCAAAACATATCGTTTTTTAAAAAGTTATAGGGATATCTACTAAATAAAGAAAACTATGGAAAAGAAATCAGCAAAATCGCAAGCATCCAAGGAGATGCGTGATCCAAAAAGCACGAAACAGGAAAAATCGCAGGCCGCTAAAGTAATGAGTGACTCTGCAAAGAAAAGCACAAAAAAATAACGACCGGGGCGCATTAACTGCGCTCTTTTTGCTACTAAACTTTAGGAGATCAATAAATTAATCTGACGTGATGAGTCATCAAATTCAACATACCAGCCCGCTTCAAAAAGTTGCAAGAATTGTCCTGGGCAGTTTTATGGTTTTTGCGGGCCTAGCACACCTGACTTTTCAACGTCATACCTTTAAGGCTCAGGTACCCGAGTGGCTCCCAGTACCTAAAGACTTTACTGTAGTGTCATCTGGAGTGGTTGAGATCGCGCTGGGCTTCGCGATGATTTTCTACCAGAGGCAGCGCGCAAATACAGGACTGTTTTTAGCTGTATTTTTCATCCTCGTCTTTCCTGGAAATGTCGCGCAGTACTTAGGTCAAAAAGATGCTTTCGGACTGGACACGGATGCCAAAAGGCTGGGTAGGCTCTTTTTCCAGCCTATATTGATCTTCTGGGCCCTTTGGTCTACCGGTGCGTTGAAAAAACTAAGTTTACCGGCTAAACAGTTGCGCGGATAATATGGCTTTCACCAAAAATCTCCCTATTGCCAATTTTAACCAAAAGTGGTCCCTGGTTGCAGCCTTTGAAAGCATGAAAGCTTTGGGCTGGCGCATCCGCTTCCTCTCAGATGCCGGTGTGATTGGATATACCAATAACGGGGCTCATTCCTGGAATGGAGAATTGCAGATAAAAGTGACCAAATCTACCCTCGAAGTCCAGTGTCAGTCGGTGTCCGGGATGCCCGGTGAGCACAGCAGGAACGAGCAGGCTGTTGATCAATATCTAGCTAAATTCCAGCAGACCGTTAATCAGCTGCATGAAAAGAAAATAAAGGAGCTTTACAAAACTTATGAGAAGGATTTTATTCCGGCCTACGAGGATACTTTGAAACCGGATACCAGGCCTAAATTTACATTCATTGCTGGCTTTTGGGGTATATTTAAACCGGGCGATACCTATTTTGTGACCCCGCTGTTGATGATCATCAACATTTTTATATTCCTTGTAATGGTATCCAGCGGCATTTCAATGTTCAAGCCTGAGGCAGCACGGATGCTTAGCTGGGGAGCAAACTCGATTCAGTACACCCTGGGCGGTCAATGGTGGAGACTATTGAGCAGCTGCTTCCTACATTTTGGCATCATTCACCTGGCTTTGAACATGTATGCATTGTTCTTCGTCGGAATGCTTTTAGAGCCTATCTTGGGCAGGATGAAATTCCTCACGGCCTACCTGCTCAGCGGTATACTTGCCGGACTGGTCAGTTTATGGTGGAATGACTATGGCATTTCTGCGGGAGCATCAGGAGCGATCTTTGGCCTTTACGGTGTTTTCCTCGCTGTATTGTCCACCAATCACCTGGAGCGTTCGATGCGCAAGGGTTTACTGATGAACATTGGTTTGTTCGTGGTTTATAACCTCGTGTATTCCAGCTTCCAGCCTGCTATCGACAACGCGGCACATCTTGGAGGACTGTTGGCTGGGATCATTAGCGGCTACCTCTATCTTCCGGCTTTGAAGAATCCGGACAAACAAAAAATAAATGCATTTGCCCTGACAACCGCCATTGTTGTCGTACTCATCGCCTCTGGTTGGGCTTACCAGGCAATGGCGGCCAGCGACCGTCTGCGTTATGTCAAGGGCATCAATACATTTTATGACTTGGAAAAGAAAGCGGTGTCCCTGATTCATCAGGAAAATGAATTGACCGATTCCGAAGAAATAGAAGCTTTTTATCAGGGCATAAAGTACTGGGAGCAGGGAATTGGGAAGCTTCAGGAGTTGGACAAACTAAATTTATCCCATAAATTACACCATCAAAATAGCCTGCTCATCAAATACGCCCGCCTTAGGGTCAGGAGTTACCAGCTCATGGCGCAAAGCCAGGGAGATGAACAGGGTGATCAAGCTCAGCTCGAAGGAATCCATAATCAGATCAAGACCATCATCGAAGAATTGTCGTCAAAGTGAGTATTCTAATCCTATTTACCAAAAAGCCTTCGGTAATAATTTAAGTAAAAAAATAAATAGGTAGCTGTTGGTCCTGGCAGCTCCGGATTAGTTAGGCCCGTGAATTTTTAAAAATGGTCAAATTTTTACCCTTCTGGACATAGCTGAAAATTTGAATAATACATCTACACGAGGCGAATGTAATTCTTTGGATTAAAAGCTAAGATAATTAGTTCAACTATTTTAATTATCAAATTAAATACTAATATAATTAGCATTTAATTTGGATTTACGCCTTGGTTTAGACTAGCTTTGCAGCTGTAACCTAATTTTATCATCATGTCAGCGGAGAAACAGATTATCCATATGGATCAGGATGCCTTCTTTGTTTCAGTAGAAGTAAAGAAAGATCCCAGCCTGATCGGAAAGCCCGTCATCATAGGCGGGAGCTCGGATCGGGGAGTGGTTGCTTCCTGCAGTTATGAGGCCCGTAAGTTCGGCGTGCATTCTGCGATGTCCTCACGCATGGCCAAGCAACTCTGCCCACATGCAGTGTTTATCCGGGGCAACATGGACGAATACTCCAAAGCTTCCCATGAGATCACCGCCATTCTGAAAGACCGTGTGCCGCTCATAGAAAAAGCAAGTATCGATGAACACTACATCGACATGACCGGTATGGACCGTTTTCATTCTACGCACAAGTATGCACATGAACTCAGGGCATTGGTGATCAAAGAAACTGGGCTGCCGATTTCTTTTGGCCTCTCGGTCAACAAGACGGTTTCCAAAATGGCTACCAATGAATGTAAGCCAAACGGAGAACTTAATGTCGCTCAGCCTGAAGTGCGGCCATTCCTGAACCCTTTGTCCATCCGCAAGATACCGGGACTGGGAGAGAAAACCTTCGTGAAACTCAGTGATATGGGGATCAAAAAGATCTATACCTTATCGCAGATTCATCCTGAACAAATGAACTTCCTGCTCGGAAAATCGGGACTCTCGTTACTTCAAAAATCTAAAGGAATTGACAACAGTCCGGTGATTCCTTATTCGGAGCAGAAGTCAATTGGTACACAATGTACCTTTCATGCAGATTCGATAGATATTGAAATGATCAATAACTTGCTGGTCGCCCAGGTGATGGACATCGCTTTCCAGCTCAGGGAAAAACAGAAATTATGCGCTTGCGTAACTGTGACCATTCGTTATGCGAATTTTGAAACGGAGACCAGGCAGATCGCCATTGCCTATACTTCGCTGGATACCGTGCTGATTTCTACAGCAAAGGATCTGTTTAAAAAGATGTACAACCGGAGAATGCTGCTCAGGCTGGTCGGGGTCAGGCTGAGTAACCTGGTGAGCGGCTTCGAGCAGATCGATATGTACAGCGAATCCCAGGAACAATACAGCCTGGTGCAGGCATTGGATAAGATCCGCAAGCGTTTTGGTCAGGATGCGGTCACACGTGCTGCAGTCGTGGATATAAAGCTATAACACGATGTATCTGAACGTCCATTCCCATTATAGCCTGCGTTATGGCACCATGTCGATCAAAACGCTCGTCGAGGAAGCTAAGGCGCGTGGAATTACGCAGATGGTGCTGACGGATATCAACAATTCGACTGGTGTGATGGAGTTCATGAGGGAATGTCGTAGGCAGGGCATCAAGCCAATTGGCGGGATGGAATTCAGAAAGGATAAAAAACTGCTCTACATCGGTGTCGCTAAAAACAAGGAGGGGATGAAGGAGCTTAAAGATTTTCTGACCCTTCATAACCTTTCGCAAAAAGAGCTGCCTGATGAACCTCCCGGATTCTTAAACGCCTGCATTATTTTTCCTTTCGGTCATACGGTCGCGTTAAAAGCAAATGAATATGTCGGAATCCGCTTCGATGAGCTGCATCAGTTATACAATAAGGAAGTTGAGCATCCTTCAAAAATGCTTGCCCTGCAACCAGTTTTTGTGTCCAGCAAGATCGGATATCGCTTACATGAATACTTGAGGGGTATTGATCTAAATACGCTGATTACCATGGTGGAAAAGGAAGACAAATGTAAGGAAACGGATCTGTTCCTGAATCCTGGTGAACTGGAAAACAAGTTTGTGAAACATGCCTATATCCTGGACAACACACGCAGACTCATGGATCTTTGTGTTATGGATTACCCTGAAGGGAAACTCAAACTGAACCGTAAAAGTTTTACTGGTAACAAAAAGGATGACAAAGCTTTGCTGGAGAAACTGGCATTGGAGGGGCTGATCTATCGTTATGGAGCTAAAAATAGGGAAGCGATGAAGCGGTTAAAGAAAGAGCTGAAAGTGATCTTTGACCTGGATTTCTGTGCCTATTTCCTGATCACCAATGACATCATCCAGTATTCCATGCGCCGGGGTTATTACCATGTGGGCAGGGGGTCCGGAGCGAACAGTATTGTCGCTTACTGTCTAAGGATCACAGATGTTGACCCTATAGAGCTTGATCTTTACTTTGAAAGGTTTTTAAACGTAGAACGGACCAGTCCTCCGGATTTCGACCTGGATTACAGCTGGGATGAGCGGGAAGATGTGCAGGATTATATTTTCAAGCGTTACGGGCGCGAACATACTGCATTACTGGGCACCATGTCGACCTTTAAAGACCGCTCGGTGATTCGGGAGATCGGGAAGGTCATGGGATTGCCCAAATCTGAGATTGATGGCTTTACTGATCCCAGCCGTTCGGTATTGAACCGCGATAACGAGACTTTTAAAAAGATCATGATGATCCATCAGTTGATGAGTGATATGCCCAATCAGCGCAGTATCCACGCTGGTGGAGTGCTGATCTCTAAGGAACCGATCACTTATTACACCGCATTGGACCTGCCACCTAAAGGAATGCCGACTGTGCAATGGGACATGTACGAGGCAGAAGAGATCGGCTATGACAAGTACGATATCCATTCCCAGCGCGGGATCGGGCACATTAAAGAAGCGGTAAAGCTGGTGGAAAAAAATCAACAGAAGCGCATCGATATCCACCAGGTAGAGGAATTCATGAAAGACCCGAACCTCAATGCAAGACTTAAAACCGGCAATACCATAGGCTGCTTTTACATTGAATCACCTGCCATGCGGCAGTTGTTGACGAAGCTCAGTTGTGGGGATTACCTGACACTGGTGGCTGCTAGTTCAATCATTCGCCCCGGGGTAGCCCAATCGGGTATGATGAAAACCTATATCCAGAATTTTCATCAACCTCAGCAGGTAGTTTACCTGCACCCGGTAATGGAAGAACAGATGAAAGAGACTTTTGGGGTCATGGTATACCAGGAGGATGTGATCAAAGTTTGCATCCATTATGGCGGGATGGATGGGACAGATGCCGACATCCTGAGAAGGGGAATGAGCGGTAAATACCGTTCCCGTGTGGAGTTTGACCGCCTGGTAGAGAAGTTCCATGAAGGCGCTAAAATATTGGGTCGGCCGGAGGATGTGACTAAGGAGATCTGGCGGCAGGTCTCCAGTTTTGCGGGTTATAGTTTTTCCAAAGCCCATTCGGCTAGCTTCGCCGTGGAGAGTTACCAAAGCCTTTTTTTAAAGACCTACTATCCTAAAGAATTCATGGTTGGTGTGTTGAACAACTATGGCGGATTTTATACCAGATGGCTATATGTGCATGAACTTAAAAGAGCTGGAGCAAAAGTTTATTTGCCCTGTGTAAACCTCAGTTCATCAGTTGTCTCCATTTTTGGTGATGAGGCTTACCTGGGCTTTGTGGGTATCCAGGGCCTGGAAGGAAAGTTTATAGAAGCCATACCTGAGGAACGTAAACAAAACGGGGAATACCTGGATCTGGAAGATTTTGTGAAGCGACTGGAGATCGGTCTGGAGCAGGTGATCATCCTGATCCGCTGCGGAGCATTGCGTTTTACAGGGAAAAGTAAGAAGACCTTGCTTTGGGAGGTGCATTCGCTGCTTGGACAGAAGAGTAAACCAAACAACCATGCTGAGCTTTTTCATGTAGAAGCTAAGAAATTTGTACTCCCGGAATTGGTCAATACCAAACTGGAAGACGCTTATCATGAACTGGAACTCCTGGGTTATCCCTTGAGCCTGTCAATGTTTGACCTGCTTAAAACGAATTACAGGGGTGATGTGGCAACTAAGGATTTATCATCCTGTATCGGCACGGTAATGCGTATGGTCGGATTGTATGTCTGTGAAAAAACGGTTCATGCGAAGAACAATAAGAAAATGTGGTTCGGTACTTTTCTGGATCACAACGGTGAATTCTTTGACACAACGCATTTCTCGAATACAACCCCGGTATATCCTTTCCGCGGTGCGGGATGCTACCTGATCCAGGGAAAAGTGGTCGAGGATTTCGGATTCCCCAGTATAGAAGTACAGAAGTTTGCCAAGCTGGAAATACAGCCGAACCCAGTAATGGACTGATAATGATAAAGATTAAAATTGATATGATTGAACTGATCTATTTTTCTAGAGCCGGGGATTCGAAAAAAGCTTACCAGCTGATCCAGTCCCGACGTGGCGAACCCTGGCAGATCGTTGACGGGGATGAACTGATAGGTGAAATGCAGAAAATGCAGGGCCTCTGGAAGTTGCATAGTCATGCTGATATTCCTGAAGGGATGTGTAAAGATCTGGCGATGCTAATCGAATCGCAACACTTTAATCAGCTTCCTGAAGAAATCAAGACCCACTGGCCTGGAAAGGTGCTTGAAGTGATTGTTAAAAATGACGCGGAATACCTAATCATCTGTCAGCCGAAAACAGATCTCGAAAGGTTTGTAAAGGTATTTGCCGCCTATGTCCCGCATTTGCTGAAGGATGAATGGGCGATCTTGTTTAAAGTATACGATGCGGAAATGCGCGAAGATTTTGAGGTGACCATTCAAAGAGGGGGGGCTTGATGGAACAACTGAGCATGTTTAGAGAAGCAGGGCAAAGCCCTGGACTACCTGAAGAGTTACTGGAATACCATCCGGGGTTATTTGCTGAAAATGAAAGTAGTATCTTACTGAATCATTTTATTGCCAGTTCTCCCTGGAAGCAAAAGATCGTCAGGATGTACGATAAGGAAGTCGTTACACCAAGATTAACTGCATGGTATGCCGATGAGGAAACTTATGACTATACCTCTTTGCGTAGGTCAACACCCAATGTCTGGACTCCTGAGTTGCTCATGATCCGGAATAAGGTAGAAGCCATTGCTGGTATCCGGTTTAATTCGGTTTTGCTAAACTATTACCGGGATGGCAATGATTCGGTGGCCTGGCACAGTGACAATGAAAAGGCGTTGGGAACACATCCTGTTATTGCTTCTGTAAGTTTTGGACAGGTTCGGTGCTTTGACATACGGAACAAGTTGGATCATGGAGAGAAATATTCGATAAAACTAGAAAGCGGTGCTTTGATGATCATGAAAGGTGATTTACAACAAAAATGGGAGCATCGGATAGCGAAATCAATTAGGCCAATGAAGGCCAGGGTCAACCTAACTTTTAGGAATGTGATTTGATTTATTTTCGGCTGGTTGACTTTGTTTTAATTGCTGAAGCTGATTTTTTCTCATTGCCCAAGGTCTTCACTGATTTTGGAGGCTTGACCTTCTTAGCTCGTTTTCCCTTTTCCATTCTCTTTTCAAGCAGGACCAAGCGATTTTGCCATTTAACCAGCAGCGGATCAGGGAACACAGGCAGACCTTCTTTATCCATAAGACCCAAACTTATCGCTAAGTCTTTCGATAAGCCTGCGGCAATCTCATTCCTTTCAATCCAACCTTTTTGTCTTTCCAGGTAATTCGTTTTAAAATTAGCGATCGCTTGTTTAATGATTTCGACTTCTTTCCGGCTATCCTTTTGTCTGCGATAGATGATCATTAAGCGATCGTACGCTATGGAAGTGCTGGAACTGGTTTTTAGCACTTTCAAATATAACTTCTCGGCCGCTTTCAAATCACCATCTTTTTCTTTTTGCCTGGCTTCATCAAGTTTATGATCTATTCTGTATCGATTTTTCAAACCTTTTTAATTAGAAGAACAACTGGGCGGGATTATAGTTGTTGGAGATGTGGATTTCTCCGTCTGAATAATAAATTCATTCAATCGCCCTTTAAAATTTTCCATGAAAAATATCTTGTTAATGTTACTGGTAGCTTTGATTTTATATGTAATAATCTAATGATCAGATCTTCGTATAACTTATTCTTCGTTGAATCTGGCAATTCAATTCATATTTCTGGCGGGAATTATTGTACTCCTTTGCGTTACCTTAGGCCGATCTGAACCCTGTAACAAATAAAGATTGGACTCCACAGCAAAACGCGTCTTTGTTTTTTTGGAGAGATTTGCAGTAGGATTTAAGCTATAAAAAATGAACAATCAAAAAGTATTAGTCACTGGTGGTACCGGATTTGTCGGTATCCATACGGTCTTACAATTATTAGCGCAAGGATATTTAGTAAACACAACCCTGCGTTCCATGTCTAAAAAAGACGTTGTCATCAATGCCTTAAAAGATGGCGGCATCTCTGATTTCAGCCTGCTGTCCCTTTACGAGGCGGAACTGACCAGCGACAAAGGCTGGGATCAAGCAGTTAGCGGCTGCGATTACGTGCTGCACATCGCTTCCCCATTTCCGGCTAGCAATCCTGAAAACGAGGATGAGCTGATCATACCTGCCCGCGATGGTGCGCTCCGGGTGCTAAAAGCCGCCAAAGAAGCGGGAGTTAAAAGGGTAGTGTTGACTTCGTCATTCGCAGCTGTCGGCTATAGTATCAATGTTCCAGGCCATGTCTTTAACGAAGAAGATTGGACAGATGTGAATGTACCGCTCCCTGCATACATTAAGTCAAAAACTGTTGCTGAGCAAGCCGCCTGGGATTTTGTGGCGGATGAGGGCGATGGTTTGGAACTTACCGTCATCAATCCTGTCGGCATTTTTGGGCCTGCAATTGGCGGAATCACATCTGCATCCTTAGACATCGCGATCACTGGCATCGTCAATGGGACTACCGCTCAGAGTGGCGAATTTACAATGGGCGTTGTCGATGTCCGCGATGTAGCAGATCTGCACATCAAGGCGATGACCAGCCCCGTGGCAGCAGGTGAAAGGTTTCTGGCCAACGCGGATGGGGTAATGAGTTTTTATGATGTTGCCGAACTGATCAGGGCCGAGCGTCCGACCATTTCATCAAACATTGCCCGGATGCAGCAGACTCCTGATCGGTTTTATAAAGAAATGTCGAACCAAAAGGCCAGAACAGCACTCCACTGGGCACCAAAGAGTAAAGAAGAAGCGATCTTAGCGAGTGTGGATAGTCTATATCCCCATTAGTTTTTATCTTTAACATTAATCAATATCAAATAAGGTGAAAGTAAATAATATTCAATCCTGTCATCTGGGCCCGGAGATATCACCTGAAATGGTGATCCAGGAACATTATTTTCTGTACCTGCTTAAAGGTTCCATGAAGGCCTATGACGGGACTAAAAATTACGAACTGTATCCGGGTGATTATTGCCTGGCCAGGAAGAATTATCTGGTGCGCTATACCAAGTTTAAAGATGAGGGCGCCTTTGAAAAAATCATCATCACCCTAGATGAACCTTTTTTAAGGAACTTTTTGGACAAGCACGCTTACGCTGTGCATACTTCAAAAAGTCAGGATGCCTATCTTACCATCCCGGAAAATAAGCTTTTAAGGAATTTTATTCAGTCGCTGGAACCCTATTATTCCGGGGATTTGCAGCTGGACGAAACTTTTGCCAATGTTAAAAGGGAGGAGCTGCTGCTGATTTTGCTGAAGACAGATCCTGGGCTGGCGGATGTATTTTTCAATTTCGGAATACCGCACAAAATAGACCTGGAAACGTATATGAACCGGAATTTCCGCTTCAATGTTCCGCTGGAACGTTTTGCATATCTGACCGGAAGGAGCTTATCTTCTTTTAAGCGCGATTTCATGCAGACATTCGGTACTTCCCCGGGCCTTTGGCTAAAAAAGAAACGTCTGGATGAAGCCTATTTTCAGATCCATCAACAGCATCAAAGACCCAGCGATGTTTATCTTGAGGTCGGTTTTGAAGATTTGTCACATTTTTCATTTGCCTTCAAAAAGGAATTTGGAAAAAATCCTAGTGAGTTGAGAATGCCTTAAGTCAATTTCCAGAATTTGCTTGATTGCACAGCGGGTGCTTTCTAAGGCAGGTACATGGTCAGAAACACGGTCAGTTGATCTTGAAATTGATAACTGTGCCTGGCAAGTCGTTCCATTTATTGTTTTAAACTTTCCAGAACGATTGTAGCTGAGCGGTGTTTACTTAACATAAACCCTATAATTATGGATACTCAGGAAAATCAAAAAGACGATTCGCTCCTGGCCGGCCAGGAACCACATCAACAGGAAGAACTGGATCAGGCCAACGCTGCCAGCGCAGCATCTTTTACACTCGAACCGGAAAAGGGCATCAGCCCGGAGCCTAAGGGTCAGGGTGAGCACAGCAATATCAAACAGGCTGAGGCAGCCGATGGCGATGAGCCAGAGCCATCAGGAGCTGTAGGTTTTGACACGGTAAATGAGGCAAATCTGGATGCAGGCGAATATGACTTGACAGATGATGACCTGCAGGCTTTAAGTGGGCCTGATGGGAACGCAGATGAGGAAGAAAGCACCCTGTAAAAAATGGAAAAGATTGCATTTGGCGGAAGTTGTCACTGGTGCACCGAAGCCATTTTTCTTTCACTGAAGGGAGTGACTACAGTTGAGCAGGGATGGATCGCCTCATCAGCAGATCCGTCCCGCTTCAGCGAAGCGGTGCTGGTGGAATTTGATCCGCAGCTCATCCCAATCAAAATCCTGATTGCGGTCCATTTGCACACGCACAGCAGCACCTCCGATCACAGCATGCGTGATAAATACCGTTCCGCAGTCTATACGATGGACAGGGAACAGCAGGCACAGGCGGCTGGGATGGTACAGGACGCACAGCAGGACTTTGAGGCTCCGCTGATCACAGAAGTACTGGCGTTCGGCTCTTTCAAACTGAACACTCCTGAATACCTGAACTATTATTTCGCCGACCCCGATAAGCCTTTTTGCCGTAACATCGTCAATCCAAAACTACAGCAGCTCTTGAAGGACTTTTCAGCAGTGGTCAACCTGGATAAGCTTGCCCATCTCCGATAAGCGTTCGGCGAAGGTAACTCATTGCGTTTGGCCTCGGCGAAGATGTTGAAAAATGGTCACGTTATTGATAGCTTGAAAAAAACTCAAATAAAAAAATGAAAAATGAACGTCCATATGTAATCTGCCTGATGATGACTTCGGTAGACGGGAAAATACTTTCAGAGAAATGGGGAAACAGCCCCAGGGTTAAACACCTGGCGCAGAAGTTTGAGCAGATCCATACAGAGATCGGCAACAAGGCCTGGATCGTCGGCCGCACAACCATGGAGAAAGATTTTACGCAGTACGCTAAGCCTATCCTCAAAAAAGGCCATCAGGAAATCGAACGAAAGGATTTCGTAGCAGGGCAAGGCGCGGAATCCTTTGCCATTGCCATAGATGGCTCAGGGAAACTGGGATGGCAAAATGCGGAGATGCAGGGAGATCATGTGATCACAGTATTGACTGAAACAGTTCCGGACGCCTATCTGGCGCATTTGCAGGATATCGGTGTTTCTTATATTTTCGCCGGGCAGGAACAAGTAGACCTTAAGACTGCTTTGTATAAATTGCGGGCGCTGTTTGGTATCGGGAAACTCATGCTCGAAGGCGGTGCCCGGCTCAATGGCAGCTTCCTGAATGAGGGGTTGATCGATGAACTGCATCAACTGATCCTGCCGATTGCGGACGGGACACTTGAAACATCTACCCTGTTCGAGATTGAGCCTTCGGTTAAAAAAGGAGGAGCTACTTTATTAAAACTGGAGCGTGTAAAACAAATTGAAGATGATGTGCTCTGGTTAACTTACAAGATCAAGTGATGAATTGGAATTTTGGGCAATAAAGGCCGAACGCCAGGCAGTAGAATTTTTGATCAATATCAGTTTCGAGCAAATACAAAAAAAAGAAGGGTAGCATGAAAAACGAAGGTTTTGTAAAAGTAAGCGGCGCAAGGGAAAACAACCTGAAAAATGTAAGCCTTGAAATCCCCAGAGATGCCTTCGTGGTTTTCACAGGAGTATCCGGCTCGGGTAAATCTTCATTGGCTTTCGGTACCTTGTATGCCGAGGCCCAACGCAGGTACCTGGAATCGGTATCTCCGTACGCAAGACGGCTGTTTAACCAGATGGCGATTCCGGAGGTTGACGAGATCGAGGGGCTTCCTCCTGCCATCGCATTGCAGCAGCAGCGGGGTGCATCCAATTCCAGGTCCTCGGTGGGCAGTGTAACGACATTGTCCAATTTGCTGCGTATGCTGTATTCCAGGGCCGGAAATTATCCCAAGGATCAGGAGATCATTTATGCAGAAGGATTTTCCGCCAATACCCCTGAAGGTGCCTGCCCGCAATGTCATGGAATAGGTCGTGTTTACGAGGTCACTGAACAATCTATGGTTCCCGATGACTCATTGACCATCCGGGAAAGGGCGATTGCCGCCTGGCCTACAGCCTGGCAGGGACAAAATCTTCGTGACATTTTGATCACCCTGGGATATGACGTTGATATACCCTGGAAGAAACTTCCTAAGAAGGACCGGGACTGGATTTTATTCACAGATGAACAACCGGTAGTTCCGGTATATCCCCGTTATACCGCCGAGCAGGTAAAAAGAGCCATCGCCGGAAAAGTACAGCCTGATTATATGGGCACTTTCACCGGCGCTAAAAAATATGTGATGCAAACTTTTGCCGGAAGCCAGAGCCAGCTCATGAAAAAGCGGGTGAGCCAGTTTATGCTCAGTGCGCTCTGCCCGCTATGTCAAGGTAAAAAGCTGCGCAAAGAATCTTTAAGTGTGACATTTGATGGAAAAGACATTAGCGAGTTGCATGCCTTGTCCCTGGATGAACTCTACGAGATATTTAAGGGATATTCCCGGGCTGATGAGGCGACACTACCCACGCATCCGGAAAAAAACATGGTCACCCAGCGGATTGCAGCGGACCTGGTGTCGCGGCTGGAAACTATACTGGATCTGGGCCTGGGTTATCTGAGCCTGGACAGAAGTACGCCCAGCCTTTCCCCCGGTGAGCTCCAGCGTCTTCGGCTGGCCACGCAGATCCGCTCGAATTTATTCGGGGTGGTTTATGTGCTGGATGAACCTTCTGCAGGATTGCACCCGGCCGATACACAGGCTTTATTGAGCGCACTGGATAAATTGAAGGCCGCAGGCAATTCGGTATTTGTAGTGGAACATGAGCTGGATGTGATCCGGCACGCCGACTGGATCGTGGATGTAGGGCCTGGGGCGGGAGAAGATGGCGGGCAGATCCTCTACAGCGGCAGGCCTGAGGGGCTTCGGCAAATCAAAGATTCAAAAACCAGAGCGTATATTTTCAATAAGAAAAATACCATAAATGCAAACCCGCGTGAGTCCCAGGCATGGTTGAAACTGGAAGCGCTGAGCCGGAATAACCTTCAGCACCTGGATGTAGCATTTCCGCTTGGGGTGCTGACCAGTGTGACCGGGATTTCCGGTTCCGGTAAGAGCACCCTGGTGAGCCAGGCACTGGTATCATTGGTTTCGGCGGCATTAGGACAAAAGTCGAAGGATGAACCCGAAGACAACAGCCCTGATTTGTTGCAGGAAGAAAACCTACAGTTGACCGGAAAGATCACATCGGATATCAGTCACATCAAACGATTAGTCCAGGTGGATCAAAAGCCGATAGGCAGGACACCGCGGTCTAATCTGGCCACCTACACCGGACTATTTGATCCCATAAGGAAACTTTTTGCCACCACACCACAGGCTCGGAAAAGGAAATATGATGCAGGACGCTTCAGTTTCAACATTGCAAAAGGTCGATGCGCACATTGTCAGGGTGAAGGCTTTGTTATGGTTGAACTGTTATTCCTTCCCAGCGTGTACAGTCCCTGTCCGGTATGTAAAGGGACACGCTACAATGAAGAAACCCTGGAAATCACGTTCAATGGAAAAAACATCGCTGAAGTTCTCCGAATGACTGTGGATCAGGCCTGGGAATTTTTCAGGGAAGAGGTTTCGCTTGCACGCGGGCTGGATATTGTCAGGCAGGTTGGCCTTGGCTATCTAAAACTCGGTCAGCCTGCAACCGAACTTTCCGGCGGTGAGGCGCAGCGGATCAAACTGGCCACTGAATTGCAGCGCAGCCAGCAGGGCAGGACACTTTACGTGATGGACGAGCCTACAACCGGACTGCATCCGGCAGACGTAGAGAAACTTATGGTTCAACTCAATTATCTGGTAGAACAGGGCAATACCGTGATCCTTGTTGAGCATGACCTCTCTGTCATTGCTGCAAGCGACTGGATCATGGAGATTGGTCCTGGTGCAGGGCTGAAAGGCGGTAAAGTGGTATGCAGCGCCAGCCCCGGGGACTTCCTTAAATTCCATGACAGCCGGACAGCTCCATTCCTTGCGGAATATTTAAATCCAGGCTCCCGATAGAACGAACGGTTATTGTTTAAGATTCAGGTGCTTGAACAGCTATTTGCTGATCTGTTTTGCATTCTCGCCAAGCTGGACCAGGCTGCAGTGTTTCAGATCTAAAGGGTAAGGGATTCCATTTTTCTTTTTTATCAAATCGACCGTCATGAACGAATCGGGCGATACTTCCTTACTGCCTTGCAGACTGTCGAACAGCCCGCCGCAAAGCGGGCATCCTGGCCAATATCAAAACAGCCATGGGTTTCAATGCCCTTACAGGTTTTCATTTTCAGGGAGATTCAAATGCAGTTTCTATATGTGGCCAAAAAGGGCCGCTGCTAGGCGGCTCCGTCTAAAAACTCTTGAAATAACCTGATTTCGATCTGGCGTGTTACCATCTCGACGATCATTAAATTGAGGATATGCTTTACTTTTTGAGGGCTTTTTTCTTTTCCTCGGGATGATCTTTGAAATATTCCCTTGCCTTTTTTAGCCCTGTGGCGATGGCGATGCCTTCGTCTCCGCTTTCTGCCAGTACGCCGTTGGCAATCTCTGTTGCTTTTTCACGAAGGTATTTGGGCTGGTTTTTATATGATGGTGGGTATTCTCCTTTAGGCCATGGCATAATTCCTCCTTTTTTAAATAAAACAAGCATGATGCTCAGGTGTTTTTCCCTTTTTATAATCGATTAAATGAGGGGTTTTACTGGACGCGGCATTCTTGGGCGGGGGCTTCCATTTCGTTGTCTTTGTCAAATTCTATGTTTACCAGGCTGGCGAAACATTCTCCCTTCTGATAGTTTCTACTGGCAGCCGTCTGTGGCGTGATAGGGATATTGGATGAGTTGGAATTGACGCTGGTGCTCCGGGGTAATGTTTATGGTATAGGGTGTTGCAAATGAAGATCGAAATACACCGGGCCCCGGCTCATACATATAACAAAAGTGATACGTCTTGCTCGCGAAATTCTAAAAAAGTTCCCAAAAGTTTAAGAGCTGCGGAATAGCAGCAGCAAGAGCGATAATGAATTCCGATATGTCAAAAAATTGTTTGGGATTTTTACCACGGTTAGCTAACCACTTGTGTCATATCAACATTTAAATTCTGCATCGGAAAGTAAGGAGCGCTAACGCGCTGTGAGTATTTGTTTACTTATAAGCCAATAACGCGACGATCGATACTGCAAATCCAATGCATAAAATGACCTTGATTGCTGACTTAGCGTACGAATAAGGGGAGTAAAGGTATATAAAAAGGCTGATTACTCCGAAAGGATAGGAAATGTATAATGCTATATAATAGAGCCATGCCCAGGATGTTAGCGCAAACCATATTGCAAAAAGGACTCCCAAAACATTTAGAACTTTATACATAGAGACACATTTTCTTAGCTGATTACTCCAACTGGGTTGAAAAATAAACGGGGATGAATCTGGCGACCCACCCCCGTTCAAAATTAACGCTCTCGGGACAAAGATATCATGATGGTTGCAGTTCTGCAAACTTATTTGAAAATATTATGCAGGCATAGTGTGTTGTAACACCTAAAGCTATCTTCAAATACGGAAGATCACTGTCTTTCTGATTTGGTGTGATCTTTGATGCCAGATCAATAAATCTATATACCTATGAAAAAATTATTCTTATTTAACGCCATGTTGCTCATTGCGACCAGCGTTTTCGCTACAAGTGCCGTTTCCGGCTTAATTTCTAAACCTGCGAGTGTAGGAAAATCCAATCTTCGTTGTACCGCTGAGTATACACTAACTGTGGTTGATGGAGATGGTAATGTATTGGCAAACTATATGGCCGTTGCAAGTGGTAGTACATGTGCGTCTGCAATGCATGCTGCTAAGGGGATGGCTTATGTAGATGCTTATACTTTATTACATAGTTAGTTTTATGCACCACAACGTTGGTCAACAGGCTAATCAATATGATGAAAGAATCTTGCGATAAGCAGGATTCTTTTATTTTTATAAGGTTTCCGGTATTGACTGGATGAATAATCCTTAAACGAGGTTTTGCAATTCTGCTTCGGTCATCCTACGACTGGGAAGCTGTCCGAGTATGGCCATGTGGATTTCATCCTGGCTATTCGGATTAATCACACGTGAACAATAGCCTGTACCATCCGAATGACAAAAACTGATAATTACCCGCTCACTTGGGTGTTCAATTTCCGGCAGTTGCAGTAATGTATCGTAGATATTGTCGTACAATGGTTTGATCTCTTCGGATTTCGGTATAATGAAGAGCAATTCATCTTTTCCCTTATCAAAGTTAGCGCGTAGAACCCAATCGGTCTTCAGGTAACAATGTTCCAGGTTTTTTTTGAGTTGCGTTTTGTAAGCGTGTGTCATGGTTGGTTTGGTCTTCGTTGCTAAGATATTATTTTCTCGCATTTTAGGAGCTATGCTTGACGTTTTTTTTGGCATGGTTCCTGCTACAATCATTGTATCTACCTTGAAAAACATAAAGGGAAGTTTCTACACAGAAGCTTCCTTTTATGTTTTGTACTGAATTCTTCAGTTATATCGACAAGCATCACTTTCTTTTTTATAATTCGTAAGCCTTAAAACAAGCCTGCTGCAAACATTCTTTAAGGCAAGGTGTTAGCATTAAAAAAAGGAACGAATATGAAAACACGTCAATTGATCAAATCATTTTTGAATACCAATCAATCGTCCAGGACGAACGGTTTAGTCGCGCTCGCAGGTGGATTGGCTGCTGGCGTCTTTATTGGCGTACTGTTTGGAACCAAATGGGGCAAGAAAGTAAGAAACGACTTCTCAGATGGTCTTTGCGCTTTATTTGAAGCAAGGGGCACAGCGGAAAATTCAAACGATGTGCCGCAGCATACGGCTCAAAAAATCGGCAAAAAGCCAAAATCAGACATCAAATCGCTGATCCATCAGGCACATGCAGGAGCGGCACACACAGAGCAGGATATCATTTAAGTATCCGGATATGAACAAATTATCGAAAACAGTGATATCAGGCACTGGAGGTACCACATTTATGACCGCTTCCAGTGTCCTCATGTCACTTTTGGGCCAGGACTTCAGGGAGCCTGAGCACCTGGGCACCATGGTTGGCCGTTTAGCTCCTTTGCTCTCCAAAAGGGCCAAGGTAATTGCAGGTTGGGGTGCACACTATGCCATGGGGATGATTTTCGCAGCGATATATGTAGAGTTATGGGAAAGCGGGAAGATCGAACACAGTCTTAAAAACGCGCTTATTCTGGGAGCGCTAAGTGGCGTAGTCGGATTTCTGATCTGGAAAACAACTTGCAAAGTTCATCCCTTGCCACCCGCTATGAATTACACGAACTTTTACCTTCAGCGCATTCCTGCACATATTGTGTTTGCCATATTTGCAACCCTTAGTTATCGTCTGATTAAAGATAGGGAAGATAATTCAAAACAGGACAAGCCTTCGTTGTACTGAAAACAAAACACCGGATAGTCTGTTATCAGAGACACTCACACACCTAAAAAATCACACCTGTTATGACAAAGAAAAATACTCCTCCTAAGGAAGGTACCGAGGCTGCGATAGATAAGAAATTGGTCCAGCAGCCAGAAAATTTAAAGACAGAAAAATTAATGCCACATACCGCCGACGCAGGTGGTGAACCAATGACGACTAACCATGGCGTCAAAATCAACGACGACCAGAATTCGCTGAAAGCAGGAGAACGCGGCGCTACATTGCTGGAAGATTTTATACTTCGGGAAAAGATCACCCACTTCGATCACGAAAGGATTCCAGAGCGGATTGTACATGCCAGGGGTTCCGGTGCGCATGGTGTATTCAAGTTGTATGAAAGCCAGGACAAATTCACGAAAGCACATTTTTTGAATGATACTCAAACTGAGACGCCTGTGTTTGTACGTTTCTCTACTGTTGCGGGATCCAGGGGTTCTTCCGATCTTGCAAGGGATGTCAGAGGATTTGCTGTCAAATTCTATACCCAGGAAGGTAATTTTGACCTGGTAGGGAACAATATGCCCGTGTTCTTTATACAAGATGCTATGAAGTTTCCGGATTTGATTCATGCCGTGAAGCCTGAACCTGATAATGAAATTCCACAGGCTGCCTCTGCTCATGATACATTTTGGGATTTCATTTCGCTCATGCCGGAATCTGCGCATATGATCATGTGGGCTATGAGTGACCGGGCCATTCCAAGAAGCTTAAGGATGATGGAAGGTTTTGGTGTACATACTTTCCGGCTCATCAATGAACAAGGAGAATCATTTTTTGTGAAGTTTCACTGGAAGCCGTTATTGGGTGTACACTCGGTAGCCTGGGACGAAGCGCAAAACATTTCCGGAAAAGACCCTGACTTTCACAGAAGGGATCTATGGGATGCAATTGAGTCTGGTGCTTTTCCGGAATGGGAACTCGGTTTGCAGATTGTACCGGAATCAGACGAATTTAAATTTGAATTTGACCTGCTTGATCCAACTAAACTCATCCCGGAAGAACTGGTGCCTGTTCAGAGAATTGGTAAAATGACGCTCAACCGTAATCCAGATAACTTCTTCGCGGAAACAGAACAAGTCGCGTTCCATGTGGGCCATATCGTTCCAGGAATTGATTTTACCAACGATCCGCTAATGCAGGGAAGGCTATTTTCCTATACGGATACTCAACTGATACGCCTCGGCGGACCAAATTTTCATGAAATACCGATCAATAGGCCTGTAGTAGGCGTACACAATAATCAAAGGGATGGATTCATGCGTCAGACCATCAATAAAGGTAAAACGAGTTACAGTCCTAATTCTTTAGGAAATAATGATCCGGCGCAGGTTAAAGCGGCTGATGGTGGATTTACCAGTTACGCAGAGCGAATTGATGCGAAGAAAATAAGGGCCAGAAGTGATAGTTTTTTTGATCATTTTAGCCAGGCTACCTTATTTTTCAATAGTCAGTCGGAACCCGAAAAGAACCACATTATCGATGCGCTGACCTTTGAACTGGGTAAGGTGAAAACTGTAGCAATACGTGAGCGAATGCTCGGTGTACTGTCGCAAATCGACAGTACATTGGCTAATAAAGTTGCCTTTGGATTGGGTATCCAATTGCCGGCCAAGCCAGATTTTCCTGTCAATGGAAGTATTCCTGCAGATGGTGACCCAGAGGATTTCAAATCCAGGAAACCGGAAAGCAAAATTAAATCATCGGCAGCATTGAGTATGGCCCACACCACAAAGGATACTATTAAGAGCCGCAAGATCGCTATACTCGCAGCAGACGGTGTCAATGGCAATTCCCTGAACGTATTAAAAGCAGCTTTAGAAAAAGCAGGAGCCATCACAGAGATCATTGCACCAAGACTTGGAAGTATCAGCACTGCAAGCAAAGACACACTAGCGGTCGACCAAAGTTTTCTCACTGCAGCCTCTGTGCTTTTTGACGCTGTATATATCCCTGGAGGAAAAGCAAGTGTGGCAAGTCTGGAAAATGAAGCGAACGCCATTCATTTCATTAACGAGGCCTATAAACATTGTAAAGCGATTGCACTTGATGCCGACGCGCTGGCAATCTTAAATGCCACATATGCACAACAGGAAGATCCGGGTGTATTAGTCGAAGTCAAGGCTGATTCGCTTAGCAAGAAGTTCATCTCAGCAATTGCCCAACATAGGTTCTGGGAAAGAGAGAAGCCGAGGAAGATACCTGCTTAAACAAAAAAAGCGCCTGTATTACAGGCGCTTTTTTTGTTTAAGCTTTTTAATTTGGTGTCATTCGCTTGCATTTAATAAGGCAATAGCTTGCGTGTTTCCCTGCTGAGCGGCGAGGTCATAAACAGAAAGTCCACGGACATCCAGAATGCTTTTGTCTGCACCGGAGTCCAGCAAGATCTTTAATAGGTCGTGTCTGCCAAACATAGCGGCGAACATCAGTGCAGTACCACCATTTCCATGCTGTAAATCTAATTCAGCCCCATTACTGATCAAAAGTTCCGCAATCCTGTGGTATCCTTTAAAAGAAACTCCCATCAATGCGGTATTACCGCCATTGTCCCTGCCATTCACATCGGCTCCGTTTTCTATCAGCAATTTTGCGGCATCGTATCGATCGTTGTAAGCGGCAATGATGAGTGGGGTGTATCCTTTCTCATCCTGAACGTTCAGGTCTGCACCTTGACGGATAAGTTCCTGCAATACATCCAGATTTCCCAATCTGGATGCATGTATAATGATTTGAATCGAATTTGTCATTTGAATTTTGGCCTTATCATCACAAAATTATTCAGTTGCCGCCGATTCGTTTACAGAAGATTCTGCAATTTCGGTCAGGGCTACGTCAGTGGCTTTTTCATTTTCAAGGGTCTGTGAAAGTAGTGCTTCCACATCGCTGTGGCCCATATTGGCAGCAAATACGCGAAGTGTGCCATAAGTAGCGATTTCATAATGCTCTACTTTTTGTGCAGCGAGGATCAGGCCTGCATCACGCACCATTGTACCCGCATCTGTATCTTCGATAATGCCATTTGCTTCTTCCAATAGGCCAGCCATTGCATCGCATTTCTTCGCCTGAGCTTTTTCGTCCAGCAATTCGAACACCTTTTCCAATGTTTCGATGTGTTGTTGGGTCTCCTGAGTATGTTTCTCAAACGCAGCAGCAAGTTCTGGACTGGTTGCCGCCTTCTGCATTTTGGGTAATGCCTTTACGAGGTGTTTTTCTGCCCAGTAAATGTCTTTCAATTCATCAATAAAAAATTCATGAAATTCTGAATCTTCCATTTTTCCTGTTTTTGAAGCTTTTGCTTTTGAAGTTTTTGTAGTTGCCATAACGTTTTGTTTTTTATAGTTTAAGATGTATTTGCTTAATGCGATTGTAGAACCGACTCGAATACATTTTGTTTCAGCTAATTTTAATCATTGGAAATTTCTTATTAAAATCTGTTCATACTATTATATACCAATCGGTATATTTTAGCTATCTTTGGCTAACATATTGGAATATCAGATGTCAAAAGCAATGCAAACCCGGCAATTCATTATCGAAAGAACTGCCACAATATTCAATAAGAAAGGCTACATGGGCACCTCAGTTGCTGACCTCACTATAGCCACGGGATTGACTAAAGGCAGCATCTATGGTAACTTTGAAAACAAAGATGCGGTAGCACTCGCTGTTTATCATTACAATTCAGGAAGCCTTACAGATCGCATAGCAGAAACCATTCCGGAATCGGGCACAGCATACATGCAATTGAACTCGATCATCCAGTTTTACCGGCAGCATTGGAAAGAGGTGTTTGAAAAAGGCGGCTGCCCTTTATTAAATACTGCTATAGAGGCAGACGATCAGCTTCCACATTTGCTCAGTGCGGTAAGGAGCAGTTTCAAAAACTGGGCTGAACGAATTGTTGGAATTCTGGAGCAAGGCAAAAAACATGGAGAATTTAAAACCAGGATAAATTCAATAGACTATGCCCACACTTTCCTGATCCTGATCGAAGGAGGTATTTTATTGGCTAAGACTTTAGCTGACCATAAGCACCTCTACCTCGCATTGGACAGAGTAATGGCCATCGTTGATCAGGAAATCAGAAACTAAATTTTTTTAACCATACCAACCTGGATAATAGATTAAATATGAAAAGAGTTGTAATCACAGGACTGGGAACAGTCAATCCTTTAGGAAATGATGTTGTCAGCTATTGGCAAAACCTTATCGCGGGCAAAAGCAGCGCAGGCCAAATCAGTCGTTTTGATGCTTCCCGTTTTCGCAGCCAAATTGCCTGCGAAGTCAAAGAATTTGAGCCTTTGCGATACCTGGACCGAAATGAGATCAAGAGAACAGATTTGTTTAGTCAATATGCCATTTATAGTGCTACTCAGGCATTGGAAGATTCCGGATTGGAAATAGATAAGATGGATCCTTTTGATATTGGTGTCATCTGGGGTGTGGGGCAGGGTGGAATGGAGACTTTCGAATCTGAAGTAGAGCAGTATGTAAAAGGCGATTACCAACCTAGATTTAGTCCATTTTTTGTTCCGAGGCTCATTATCAATATGGCGTCTGGAATGATCTCTATGAAATTCGGTCTGCAGGGTATCAACTACACAACGGTTTCTGCTTGCGCTACCTCAAATACGGCAATTATGGATGCGTTTAATTACATCCGTATGGGCAAGGCTAAAGTATTTGTTACAGGCGGCTCAGAAGCGCCAATCACGGCAGCTTCCGTAGGCGGATTTTGTGCGATGAAAGCAATGTCTACCAGGAATCAGGATCCATTACGTGCAAGCCGCCCGTTTGACCTGGACCGTGATGGTTTTGTAATGGGGGAAGGAGCAGGAGCACTTATTCTTGAGGAATATGAGCATGCAAAAAAACGCGGAGCTAAAATCTATGCCGAAATAGTGGGTGCTGCTATGACTGCGGATGCTTACCATATGACATCTCCACATCCGCTGGGTATTGCTGCAGCCAAATCAATGGAGCTGGCAATGACTGAAGCTGGATTGAGCAGTGATCAGCTGGACTATCTGAACTTACATGCCACGTCAACGCCGGTAGGTGATATCAGTGAACTGAAGGCTGTACACAGGATTTTTGCCCAGTCAAAAAACCTAAAGCTGAGCTCCACCAAATCAATGACTGGTCATTTGCTTGGCGCCGCGGGCGCTATTGAAGCGATTGTATGCATAAAGACCATCAATGAAGGAATCATTCCTGCCACAATTAACCTGGAAACACCAGATCCTAGCATCCCCGAAGGCCTTCAGATCGTTGCCAACAAAGCTATAGATCAACCGGTAAATGTTGCCATGAGCAATGCGTTCGGTTTTGGTGGCCACAATTCGAGTATCGTATTTAAAAAAATATACTAACGATCTGGCTCGAACCATCCATTATCCCGGTAGCTGCAATATCCCTGGGCATGAGTAACTATATAATCCAATACGACCATGCTCAGGGTATTTGCTGCCTCAATCAATGCAAGGATGTTAGTACGGCTTGCTTTGTCGGCTCTGGAAGATATCCATTTGCTGTGATTGACTAATAATAATGAACAGGATTTCTGTTCCAGTGCAATTTGCAGGATCTTCCTATGATCGTAGAAGCTGTTCTTCGTATCACCCATATGGTGCTTATGTTGCAGTTTACCCTGGCCATCAAACAGAAATAACCAAAAGCTTCCCTTTTCTGCCTCCTTTAGTTCAGACTTGATGATGTTGAAAGAAAATCTGCTGTCGTCTGCCTGATGTAGTTTTATTAATTTATTTTCCGTCCTTTTATGGAGTAAGGTGTTCGCTGCAGCCAACGCAAGCACCTTCGAGTAACGGACACCTTCAATATTGAGCAATTCTTGTAAAGATAACCAGGCCAATCTGTTGAGGTTTCCTTCAACATGGTTTAATATCAAATCTGCCTGATTCAAATTACCATCTTCACAATCGTCATCCGCGCTGATCACTATAGCGAGTAGTTCGCGATTAGATAGCTGTTCGAAATTAAGGTAATTGTAGTTGTCGCGGCTTCCTGAATCTTCGGCGACACAAGGACTATTGAAGTGGTATCTGGCGTATGTCATATCAATTTTATTTGATGCTAATATACTTAGTAAAGACCAAATAAAGAAAAGAAAAATGAGAAAATATTACCCTAAATCACTGTAAAACAGAATTTTGAAAATTAACAAAATAATTTGTGACTCATGAAAAAATTTTGAGAAATGGCTCAGCCATTATCTACAAAGCCGGGATAAAGCGTCATCCCACCATCTACATAAATTGTAGTCCCTACCACATAGTCACTATCTGCCGAAGCTAACCAGGTAGCAACTTGACCAATATCGTCCACATTTCCGATACGCTGATAGGGGATGAGCTTTAATAGTGCCTTTTTCTTTTCCTCATCGCTCCAGACATCTTCATTAATATCCGTTGCGATCGCACCAGGAGAAATTGCATTTACCCTGATCTTCTGCGGAGCTACTTCCAAAGCAAGTGATTTCATCAGCATCAGAATGCCTCCTTTTGAAGCAGCGTAATTCACATGTCCCGCCCAGGGGATCAAATCGTGCACAGAGCTAATGAAAATAATATTTCCTTTACAGCCCTTTACATGCTGCCTTTTCTCGAAGTGCCTGATCGCTTCCCGGGCGCATAAAAACTGTCCGCTAAGGTTGGTGTCTATTACGCCTTTCCATTCTTCCAATGTCATTCTGGAAAAGGTATTGTCCATTTGTATACCTGCGTTGTTGATGAGTACGTCAAAGCTTCCATACCTCGCTATAGTCTCTCTAAATAGTTCAGTAACCTCATCTTCCTGACTTACATCTGCCTGATGAATGAAACCCTTGCCTCCAGACTGATTGATGATGTCCATCGTGTGTTGGGCACCTGCCTCATCACTATGATAATTGACGACTACATTGGCACCCGATTTACCGAAAGCAATGGCTATACCTTGTCCGATTCCGGAGCTCGCCCCTGTCACGACGACTGTTTGATTTTTATACTGCATGCTGCTGATTTTTTTGATAAACTTCCGGGTTCACACACTCCGGGAGCGGTTTTCCTTCCAGTCCCGCCAGAATGTTGTATGCAGAAAGAGAAAGCATGGCCTTCCTGGTCTCTGCTGTAGCTGAGCCGATGTGTGGCAATATGGCTGTATTCTTCAGGCTTAATAGCGGATGATCTGCTTTCATGGGTTCCGGGTTGGTGACGTCTAATCCGGCGCCCGCAATAATGCCGTCCTGAAGTGCTTTTAAGAGATCATCTTCCTGATGTAGCGCTCCTCTGGCCGTGTTGATGAATATGGCCTCCCTTTTCATTTTCGAGAACACATTCAGGTCAAAGATGCCTTTATTTTCATTATTCAGATTGGCATGCACACTAAGAACATCACTTTGCTCCAGCAATTCTTCAAAACCCACATATCTTGCACCGAGTGTCTTTTCAGCTTCTTCATTTTTATTTCGGTTATGGTAGATCAGGGGCATATCAAAGGCCCCCTGAGCACTTTTAGCGAGTTCAATGCCGATGCGGCCCAGACCAAATATACCAAGTGTTTTTCCTTGAAGATCAATTCCCAGGTTTTCAAAGGGCTGCGCAAAGCCCCAGTTGTCATCGAGAATTTGTTTATGCCAGAATAATGCTTTCCTGGCTACCATTTGCATAAGTAAAAAGGCCGTATCTCCCGTGGCCTTACTCAATACGCCTGGTGTGTTGCCTATAGGGATGCCAAGTTCGGTCGCTTTGGCTACGTCGATTTGATCGTAACCAACACTGTTTGTCGCTACCACGCGCAGGTTTGGGCATTGCAAAAAGAAATCTGCGTTTAGGGGCTGACTGATGCAAAGCAAAGCCTCGGCTTGCTGGCATTTAGCGATTAATTCCCCGCTTTCCAATGCGCGTTCTTCCTGCCAGATTTCAATTTCATGGCCCGCGTCCGTCATTATTTTTTGTATCATCCCGGGGATCAGCCGCGTTACAAATATCTTCATAAGCTGTTTTGTCTACCTATGCAACGCCTGACAGCCTAAATGGTTTAGATGAATTGAAATTACCGGCAAGGTAAGAACTGCTGACTATTTTAGAAAGACATCATACGCAAAGCGTAAAATGGTACCGGCAACTACGATCAGAAAGAATACCCTGACAAATTTATTGCCTTTCAGGAGGGCCAGGTGTGTGCCCAGGTAAGAACCGGAAAGGTTTAATATAGCCATGGGGATGGCAAACTGGTATAAGATATGTCCCGTGCTGCCGAAATAGATCATCGAAGCAATGTTAGTAGCCACATTTACATACTTTGCATTTGCACTGGCGCTAATGAAATCGTTGCCCATGAGACTAATAAAGGCCAGCACAAGGAAGGTGCCTGTGCCAGGTCCAATCAAGCCATCATAAAATCCAATGACCAATCCAAATCCCAGGCCGATCAATAGTTCTTTGTAGAAGGAAAACTCCTTCAAACTCTGAAGTCCAAAATCTTTTTTAGTGTACGTATAGATCGCCACTGCGATGAGAATGACCAGGATGATTGGTTTGATCCATGTACTGTCCAGCATGGAAATGCAGTAGGCTCCCAGGAACGAGCCAAAAAAGGCGATCAATACAATAGGAAGTAACACCTTCCAGTTGATTTTTACCCTTCTTGAATACTTCCAGGCTGCCAGCGCCGTACCGCTCAGCGATGGAATTTTTGTCGTTCCAAAGATGGTGGCCACCGGATATTGCGGCAATATGATCAGCATGGCAGGGGTCTGTAACAGTCCCCCGCCTCCGACAATAGCATCTATAAAGCCTGCACAGAATGAAACCAGGCATAGGATTAAAATGTCTTGCATGAGCAAGGTTTATTTTACACGCTCTACGTATTCTCCGGTACGTGTATCCAGTTTGATTTTATCTCCCTGGTTTACAAACAAAGGAACTTTGATCTCTACACCATTTTCCAGGGTTACATTTTTAAGTGCTCCTGAAGAAGTATCGCCTTTTACCGCAGGCTCTGCATAGGTAATCTCCAGTTCCACAAAATTAGGGGCCTGGGCCATGATCGGCTCTTCGCTTTCTACAGAAACAATCACATCCATACCTTCTTTAAGGTAAACGGCTGCCGGACCAAACAGTTCCTTGGCAACATTGAATTGCTCATAAGAATCGTAGTCCATCACTACGAAGTAATTGCCTTCTTCGTATAAGTATTGGTAGTTATTGGTCTCTACGCGGCAGATCTCCACCTGCTCGTCAGTTCCCAAACGGGCTTCCACAATTTTTCCTGTTTTGATATTGCGAAACTTACCTAAATAAAATGCGCCGCCTTTTCCGGGCGTACGGTGTATGATCTCGTTTACGATTACCAATTCGCCGTTAAAGCGTAATATGTTACCATTTTTGATCTCAGATGCCTTGGCCATAAAATATATTTCTAAAAATTTGTGCCCAAAGGTAAAAGCTTTTTCCAGTATCTGCCGGAAAATCCATACTCTTGCAAAAAAAACTTATCTTAGAGCAGGGACAAAGCATGGCAGTATACGGAACTCTTTCTGATCAGGAATTGACCGCCTTAATGAGAGAAGGGGACCGTTTGGCTTACACTGAATTGTACCATAGGTACTGGCCCTTACTTTATAGACATGCCAGAAAAATGCTTCAGGATCAGGACGACGCATTGGATGTGGTGCAGGATGTCTTTACATCCCTTTGGTTGAAATCCGCCGAATTGGAGATTTCAATGGCACTATCTTCTTATTTGTATTCGGCAGTGCGGAATGCCGTTCTGAATTTCATCAAACGCAGTAAGCTGAAGAACACTTACCTGGATTCATTAGCAGATTTTCTGGAAAAAGGTGAATTTGTGACGGATGAGCAGGTTCGTTATAATGAGTTCGCTGCAACAATTGAGGCCGAGATCAATAAATTGCCACCCAAAATGAGAGAGATTTTTATTTTGAGCCGTAATTTGGGACTTTCCTATAGTCAAATTGCCACCCAATTGAATATTTCTGATGAAACGGTACGTAAACAGATGTACCGCGCCTTGAAACAATTGCGTTTGAGACTCGGCCCACAACTGTTTACATTAATTTTGTGATTTTTTTTAAGTCCTTGTACCATTTTGTGCTGAAGAGATTGTCATAGTTAAAAGGATGATCATTTTCCAACGAAATCATGCGTACAAAATATTCAGAAGAACTACTCGATAAATACTTAAACGGAACAGCCGATTCTAGGGAGCGTGCCATTGTTGAATCCTGGTATACCAGGCAATCGGCCTTGATCGCAGATCCTTCAGAGGAACCAGACTATAGCCTGATCAATGCAGAACTTCGCAAGCGCCTGGAACTGGAAAGACCTAAGCCGAAGTTGCTGTCTGCAAACTGGTTCAGGCTTAGCGCCGCTGCCACAATTGCATTCGCCATACTCGGAATCTGGCTTTTTAATCCTTCCAATCCCTTAAAAAAGGATGAGGACATGGTCTTTCAATCGGCAAGTGATATCGCTCCGGGACGACTGGGTGCAACCATCACATTGGCAAATGGTGAACTGATCGAATTGAAAGGGGATAAGGAAGGTGTGCGGATTGGGGAGGCTTTAACCTATAGCGATGGTACTGTAGTAGCCGATAAGTTAAAATCCCTAAGCCCTGGAGGTAAGACAGAAGAGGCTGCAGAATTGACCGCCAGCACTTCCAAAGGACAGACCTATCAATTTACCTTGCCCGATGGCACGCGGGTTTGGCTCAATGCAGCTTCATCCATTCGTTTCCCGGCTTCATTTTCCCGTGCTAAAACAAGGGTAGTAGAATTGACCGGGGAAGCTTATTTCGTTGTGGTGCATAACGACAAACAACCTTTTCAGGTGCGTTCAGAAGGACAACTTGTGGAAGACATCGGCACGGAGTTCAATATCAATGCATACCGGAACGAGGGCCACATACGCAGTACGTTAGTCGAAGGAAGCGCAAGGGTTTCTCAGTTGGATAAGACAGGTTTAAACGTAAAAACACTCACGTTAAAGCCTAATGAACAAGCGGTGTTGAGTGAGGAGAACCTTGAAATGAAAACAGTGGACATCTCAGAAGCCATTGCCTGGAAGAATGGTATGTTCCAGTTTGAGCAGGCCGACATTCATACGATCATGAACCAACTCTCGAGATGGTACGGTGTGGAGGTCGTATATGAAGGAACGATACCTACAGACAGGTATAAGGGCAAGGTTCCCAGAAATGTAAACCTGTCCCAGGTATTTAAAATATTATCAGCAAGTGGAGTCAATTTTAAAATAGAAGGGAACAAAATTATCGTCAAATAAACAAATACGAAGGTTGTTGCAGCCAGGCTGTACGCCTTTGTTGGTCCTAAAAAAAAGCCGGTCCGTGTTGAGACCACGAACCGGCAAATATCCTGGGCCAACGAAAAGCTTCTTTTATCAATCCAACAAATCAATAAACCCAAAACCTAAACAAAAGTATGCAAATTTTTACTATTTGTAGGCCGCGCTATATGCAATCCAAACGGCTTAAAAAATTATTCATTATCATGAAGCTAACCACTTTTCTAATGATCCTGGGCTGCCTGAACCTACATGCCTCCGTCTTCAGCCAGACGGTCAATATTTCGGAGCGTAATGTGAGCCTGGAGACGGTGTTTTCCAAAATGGAACAGCAAACCGGTTATACTTTTTTTTCTAAGCTGGAAATACTGAATGACACACAAAAGGTGAACGTGAACTTTAGGAATGTACAGCTCACCGAAGCATTGGATGAATTGCTGGGTAAGCTCTCGCTGACCTACTCCATGATCGGTAAAACCATTGTCATCAAACCTAAAGCCAGGGTCACTTACAATGTGGCACCAAATGCCATACTGGTACTCGGAACCGTGCTGGACGAAAATGGTGACCCTAAACCGGGTGTCAACATCAGCGTCAAGAATACGGTACAACGTGTCAATACCGACCTCGAAGGTAAATTCAGAATCCTGGTTACCGATGCAGAAGCCGTGTTGGTTTTCAGTCATATTGGGTACAATAGCCAGGAAATGAAAGTGAAAGAGCTAAAAAGCCCGGTCATCATCAGGCTAAAGCTGACCGCTGCAGATCTGGATCAGGTGCAAATCCTGGCTTACAGCACAACAACCAAAAGACTCAATACCGGCAATTCCTACACCATCACGAGTGCAGAGATCGAAAAAAATCCGGTTCCAAATATCCTGCAGGTAATGCAATACCGCGTTCCCGGATTGTCGATAACCCAAAATACAGGACAAGTAGGAGGTTCTTTTCTGGTGAGAGTCAGGGGATTGAATGGACTAAATAACATCGACCCTTTATATATCGTAGATGGCGTGCCTTTCCCCGCTGGCGGACTGAATAACAACCCCAATGGGATGTCCGGTGGCTTACCTACCTTGTCCAACAACCGTGGATCGGGTACATTGGCCCAACAGGGCGGAAATGCGTTGAACTACATCAATCCTGCAGACATTGAAAGCATCAACGTATTGAAGGACGCAGATGCAACATCCATTTATGGTTCCCGCGGAGCATATGGAGTCATCCTGATCACCACAAAAAAAGGAAAACAGGGTAAACCAAAGCTGAGTGTAAATGTCAACCGTGCCTTAACCCAACCCGGTACATTTCCTGAGCTACTCAAAACTGCAGATTACCTGATGCTAAGGCGTGAGGCGATTGCCAATGACGGACTTACCGTTGCAGCAACAGATGTGGACCTAAACGGAACCTATCCGGAGGATGCCTATATCAATTGGTCCAAAGAACTTACAGGACATACGGCCAATACAACACGGTTGAATACCACTTATAGCGGAGGAACAGACCTGACCAATTTTTCCTTAAGTGGAAGTTACAATGACCAGGGCAACGTATTGCAGGCCAAGGGTTATAACCGCGACGGATCGCTGCGCTTTCAAATCAATAATACCACGCCGAATAAGAAATTCAGCGTTGACCTTTCCGGATACTACAGCTCTACCGTAAACACCATGGTTCCTTATGATTTTACCGGTGATGCCTCTATTTTCCGCGCACCCAATGCTCCTTCATTTTTCCTGCCAGATGGTTCGTTAAACTGGGAATCGGGCTCTAATCCTTATGGCTATATCAATGCCATCTATAAAGGCGTGACGAACAATTTGGTTGGTAGTACCTCGCTCAGCTACAGACCGGTGAAAGGCCTGACATTGAAAGCAATTATGGGCTACAACCTGTTGACGGGTAATGAACTGCGCGCGATTCCCACCACGGTGTTTAATCCTGCGAATGCCAATAATGGCCAAAACACCAATAGTGCAAGTAACGCCTATAGCATCCGTACCTGGTCTTTTGAGCCCTTTGCCAATTACACCACCAGGATTGCCAAAGGAACATTGAACATTACTGCAGGTGCTACATTGCAGGATAAAATGAATACCCAGACCACCATCACAGGTACTGGTTTTGTTGCCGATGCACGGTTAAATAACCCATCAGCAGGCACTACGCTCACACAAAACTACAACCAGTTTGTGTTCCGTTATGAAGGCTATTTCGGCAGCATCAATTATAATTGGGACAATAAATACCTGGTGACCTTAAGTACAAGATATGACGGCTCCACCCGTTTTGGTCCCGGAAACCGGTATGGACTGTTTGGCTCTGTTGGCCTTGGTTACATTTTTACAGAAGAAAAATGGCTAAAGGAAAACCTTTCTTTTTTAAGCTTCGGTAAGCTGAGGGGGAGTTACGGAACGAGTGGAGGTGACGGCATTCCCAATTACCTTTATCTCTCTACTTACGCGACTACTACTGCTTATTTGGGCAATACAGCCTTTCTAAACAACGGTTTGGCCAACAGAGACCTGCATTGGGAGAGCACAGATAAACGTGATATCGGCATTACGCTCGGCTTTTTCAAAGACCGCCTGACCATTGATGCTGGTTATTACAAAAATACCACCACCGAATCATTGGTGCAGCAACCGCTTTCGAGCGTGACGGGTTACATCTCTATCGCACAAAATTCACCCGCCAAAACGCAGTCGACGGGAGTAGAACTCATGCTGAACAGCAGCAACCTGAGCAGTAAAAACTTCAACTGGAGTACCAATATCGTTTTAACGCTACCAAGGACGAAATTGGTCGCCTTTCCGGAAGGACAAGTGCTCACGAGTTCCAATTACATTGTAGGCGAATCGCTGACCAATATGAAAGTTTATGATTACTCAGGTGTAGATCCACAAACAGGTGTCTACCATTTCACCAATGCAGCAGGGGTTAAGGGACCCTTCCTTACTGGTTTAGGCGAAGTAGATAAAACCAGAAATATAGATGTTGCGTCTAAATATTTTGGGAGCATCTCCAACACAATTAGCTACAAATCGCTTTCTGTCGATTTTACTTTCAGTCTTGTGAACAAGGTCGGTTTCAACTACCAGGGCAGACTGTCTTACCTACCAGGTACATTGAACCAGAACACCACGAAATGGGCATTAGATCGCTGGACCACTCCGGGACAGGAGACGGATGTGCCAAAGGCAACCACCAGTTTCCTAAACAGTTTCCTTGGTCAGAATACCTACAGGCAAAGTTCGGGCGCTTATGAGCGGATCGTTTATTCCCGTTTGCAAAACGTAAGCATCGCATACGATCTCTCTAACTCCTTTTTCAAACGCATCAATGTCAACAACATGCGTGTGGTGCTGAGCGGGCAGAATTTATTGACCTTCTCCAAATACCATGACCTGGATCCGGAAAACAATTCCCTGAATTCTATGCCTCCATTACGTGTATTTAACCTTGGTCTCAACTTTACGCTTTAACAGAACGAATATGAAACGAACATATAGCATTCAACACCCATTTTTGGCTTTGACATTGCTGCTGGGATTGTGCCTGACATCAGGCTGCAAGAACTTCCTGGAAATCCCATTGCCCACCGACAAACTCGCGGCTGACGGAGCTTACCTGACTGACAATTCTGCTGGTGCAGTGATCACGGGCATACTGAGTAGTGCAGCGGCAAATTCTGCCTATGGAGGCAGTCTCAACAATGAATCGATTGGGTACAGGACCTCTCTGTATGTTGATGATTTTCAACTCATCAATCCAAACAGCACTTCCAATACCGCTTACCTAACCAGCGCAGTATACCATACCAATACCCTTACCTCAGCTTATTCAACTCAGTGGAGTATACTTTACAAGCAGTTGTATTATACCAATCTGGCCATTGAAGGAATCAAAGCCAATGAGAGTAAGCTGCCTAACAAAAACCAGTGGCTTGGAGAAGCGCTGTTTATTCGCGCACTTTCGCATTTCGACCTACTCAACCTGTATGGTGATGTTCCGCTAGCTACAACCTCCAATTACCTGGTCAACAATGTTTCTACGCGTAGTCCGAAAGCAGCAGTTGTGAACCAGATGATAGAGGATTTGAAACAGGCAGAGGCCCTGCTTGGTACTACGTATTTGAACGGCCTGAGTGTACTTACACCTAACCGCGCAAGGCCAAATCAATATGTCGCTGCAGCATTATTGGCTCGTGTATACCTGTACAATGGCGACTGGGCGAATGCGGAAACCGAAGCAACTAAGGTCATCGGCAATACCACGGCTTACGAATTGGTTGCACCCGCCGCGGCCTTTCTGGCCAATAGCAGGGAGACCATCTTTGCATTGGCGCCAATGGCCAATACAGGAGCTACTTTCGTCCGCGACTATGGACTCTATAATGGCGGAATGCCTGCGGTTGCACCCAGTCAGGCCAATATGGCTAGCTTTTCCATGACGCCCATCAGCGAATCTCTGAAGAACTCCTTTGAAACAGGAGACGCAAGGTTTAGCAATTGGCTGAGGTTGACGACCACGACAGCATCCCCAGTGGGCGGACAGTTTTATTTCCCAGCCAAATACAAAAGCAATGTTGTAGGTGCAGAATTCAACATCCTGTTACGGCTCGCTGAACAGTACCTGATCCGGGCAGAAGCCAGGGCCAGGCTGAACAAGTTGACTGAAGCCAAACAAGACATCGATGCTGTAAGGGCCAGGGCTTCCCTGGGTGGAATACCGGCAAGTCTACAGCCGGATCTGATCAATGCCGTGATGAAGGAGCGAAGGGTAGAGCTATTCGCCGAATTCGGTCACCGATTCTATGACCTCAAACGTACCGGAACTATTGATGCCGTGATGAACATTGCAGCTCCACTTAAAGGGGGCACCTGGGCAAGCTGGAAACAAATCTGGCCCATTCCTGCTACCGATATCATTGCCAATCCAAATTTAACACAAGCACCAGAATACAACTAACATGAATTACTTAAAAAAACTAACACATGCCTCTGGCATATTGATGCTTTGCGCCTCAGCTTTTCCAGCGAACGCCCAGCAAAAAACAAATTTCAATATTAATGGCAGCCTTAAAAACATGGCTGAATTGCCAGCTAAGGTTTACATGTACAAGGACCGAATACTCACAGACAGTGCCCTGATCAGCAATGGTCACTACCAGTTCAAAGGCCAGATCACTAATGTGGCGAGCGTAACCATTACTCCGAAAAAATTTGCCGGTTTGGGTGAATACGATATGCTCAATGTGATTCTGGATGCAGGCGAGATGAATTTGGCTTCAGAAGGTACATTGCGCAATGTAGTGATTTCAGGAACAGGGGCACAGGCGACGCTCGACTACAATGAGGCGCTAAAGCTACTATTTAAGACTGCTGATAGTCTACGTGCCATCGCCGCTACGGAAGTATTCAAAACAGACCCTGTATTGCGTGCCAATACTCAGGCTGCTGCCTCCAACCTGGTAAAACCGATGTCAGACCAGATGGTCAGTTTTCTAAAACGCAAGCCGCAATCGCGTGCGGCAGTGATCATGATGCCGGTAGTGTCATCTTCGCCATTCGTGACCCCGCAACTTGCCGACAGCCTGCTCAAGACCTTACCGGCTGCTACACAGGCCAGCTTGTCGGAGCATGTACGGGCGGAAAATGAACGCAAAACAGCTGCTGCTCAGGAAAAAGCCAGCCTGGAAGCCAAAACTGCCATCGGATCAAAGGCTATGGAATTTAGTCAGAATGACACGAATGGCAAGCCGGTCAGTCTTTCCTCTTTCAAAGGAAAATACGTGCTAATTGATTTCTGGGCCAGCTGGTGTGGACCCTGCAGAGCGGAAAACCCATATGTAGTGCAAGCTTACAAGGCTTATAAAGAAAAAGGGCTGGAGATCCTGGGTGTATCTCTTGACAGTGAAAAAATGAAACAAGCATGGATAGAAGCAATTGCAAAGGACGAATTGTCCTGGACGCAGGTTTCTGATCTCAAAGGTTTTGATAATGCTGCTGCTGTGCTATACGGTGTGAAAGCCATTCCGCAAAACTTCCTGATAGATCCTAATGGCGTCATCATTGCAAAGAATTTACGTGGGGAAGCACTACAGCAAAAGCTAGCTGCAATCTTCCTGAAATAAAGTAAATACAAGTAGAGGAGGGGATGCAGTAACGCATCCCCTTTTATATGTGAAATCCAAAACCTGTTAAAAAAGAAAACATTCAAAAAGCCTCCGTGTTTAATTTTACAAACACAAGCATATGACGAAGCAGAAAATCACGTTCAAAGGCATCTGGGAGGTATTGAAAAATGCCTTCACCGGATTTACAGACCATAAAGTTACCAAGCTGAGCGGCTCGCTTGCTTACTATACTGTATTTTCAATGGCGCCTTTATTAGTGGTAATCATCTCTTTATGTGCCATATTCCTGGGTCAGGAAGCTGCAGAAGGACAAATTAAAGCACAATTAGATCAGTTTTTGGGAAGTGATACCGCTGCCCAATTGCAGGAACTGATTAGAAAAGCATCTATTGGAGATAAAGGCACAGTCGCCTTCATCATTGGCGCCGGTACTTTGTTGGTAGGTGCCACTACAGTATTTGCTGACATACAGGATTCCATCAACATGATCTGGGGACTTAAACCTAAGCCTAAACGTGGCTGGTTAAAAATGCTGCAAAACAGATTCTTATCTTTCTCTGTAATCATCAGCCTTGGCTTTATCCTGTTGGTTTCTCTCGGTGTTACGGCCCTGATCGATGGATTTGGCAACAAACTTAAAAATAACTATCCAGATATCTCTGTGGTAATATTTTACATCATTAACCAACTCATCACCCTGGCGGTAATCTCCACCATCTTCGGTGTTATTTTTAAGGTGCTTCCAGATGCCATTATCAAATGGAGAGATGTTGCTCTTGGCGCTATTGTTACTGCCTTACTTTTTATGTTGGGTAAGTTTGGGATCTCATTCTACATCGGACAGAGCAATGTCGGGAGCACCTACGGTGCAGCCGGATCACTAATCATTGTTTTGCTCTGGACTTACTATTCTTCCATCATCCTGTATTTTGGTGCCGAGTTTACCAAAGCTTATGCGGTGGCTTATGGATCAGAGATCAGGCCTTCGCATTATGCAGTGACCACCAAAGAAGTCGAGATCGAAACTGGAAATAAGTCCATTCAGGACAATGCGGAGTAGTTTGTGTTAATATAATGGATAAGTGTTAACATAATGATAATGTAAAAATGACTATTTGATAACCTATCTTCGTGATTATTGACAAATTTTATGAAGAAAGATAAAAAACTGCAGGTAAAAGCCGAAAAAGAGACGATACGCAAAGCAATGATTTTAGCCATCAGCGCCGAACTGAAATCTATTGCAGGCATCCATAGTGTGAATTCAGCTAAACTGGAAAAATCGATAGAAAAAGGTGCAAAGAAACTGGCTAAAAATCTCGTTAAAGATATTAAAGTTAAATTGGTTGCAGCAGTTGAAGGAACGCCCCCCGGCAGTCAAGGAAAAAGTTGCAAAGACAAAAATTACTGTAGTCAAAGAGACTGAACAGGTATAGCATAGTAGGCCAAGTCTGGAAGACTTGGCCCTTGTACGCCCCTCACCACCAAATTAAAAAGCTTTTGCAAACTCCTGTGCAAAGTCTTCCAGTTTTACTTTTCCAAAAACTGCTGGCTTATTCGCATAGTAATGTGCAAATAGCTTGCGGCTTCGGACAGCATCACCCATCTCCACATAACTTTTAGCCATAGGCGCAGGTAGTCCGGCTTGCAGCATTCCTTGCAAAGCATCTGAATCACTAAATTCTATCCAGGGCAGTTCTGGTTTGCCGATTGCAGTACCCAATGCCTGAGTTACCGATCCTGCACTGGCTTCATCACTCACTACATAACGAATGCTGTTTCCTTCAAAGCCTGCTTGTAGTTCTTCTGCCGCTGCGGCAGCAATGTCTGTCGGATGAACGAGTACCAGTGGAGCTGCAGCATCGTAATTTGAACCTAAGATACCTGCATGCTTGATCATATCCATATTTCCAAATAAGTTAATGTAGAAGTACGCAGGGCGTAAATGTTTGATGGCTACCCCACCCAGCGTCGAATAAGCCGCTTCCACATCATGCAAACCAGCAATCGGGCCAGTTCCACCATCCAAATCCGCACCGATGCTACTCAGGTTCAATACTTGCTTTACGCCGGATGCTTTGATGGCTTCCACATATTTTTTACCAACCGACCCAATGAAAGCCCTGATGTCAGGCGCGCCAAAGTTTGGCGGCACCATCGTGTATATCGCATCTTTTCCGCTGAAAGCTTTCGTTAAAAATTCGATATCTTCTACAGAGCCAATTGCGGCAGTTGCGCCCAATGCGGCGATAGCACCTATTTTATCTGCATTGCTGCTTATGATGGTGACCTCGTGACCTGCTGCGATTAATGTCTCTGCCAGTGGCCTGGTGATATTTCCTAATGATCCTGTTAATGTAAGTTTCATAATCTATTGTTTTTTTATTTGTAGAACAAAGGTATATTTGTACTTACTTTTTTACAAGTACTTACCCCAAAGTATGTATCATGACCGCAATTAAAGAAAGCTCTACCCGCAATTACAACAAACAGATTTCTGTGGCTTCCTGCCCGGTTACCTATGTGATGAATAAAATTGGCGGACATTGGAAGCCTATCATCCTTTACCACCTCACAAATGGTCCTAAACGCTACAGCGAACTCCGTAAAGCAATTCCGGAGATCACCGAAAAGATGCTCATTCAGCATTTGAAACAGTTGCAGGAAGACCAGTTGGTGCTGCGTGTAGCCGAACCGGTAGTACCCCCATTCGTCACGTATTCATTGACGGAAGCAGGGGCTAAGCTGCAGCCTGTATTGGATGCTATGGCGGTGTGGGGATTGGATGATATGAGTAAATAAATGCCTATTATTGTGAATTAAAGTTTTACATTAATTATGGCAACATCCTTTAAGAATCTATGTTTTATACTCGTTATGTTGTTCATGCTGAGTTGTCGACCCGCGGCTTACATCACACATGGAAGTAGCTTTGGCCACTGTCAGGGCATGTGCAATAAGGAACTCAAATTATACCCCAAAAAAACGGAGTTTAAGACCTGGTCCAATGGCCCGGGAATCAGTCAACTTGAAAAGGGCGTCGCCACTACTGGGAAGGACTATGAAGCCATATTAGCAAAAATAGATGTCAAGAAATTTAAGCGGTTGAAAAATACTTACGGTTGCCCCGACTGTGCAGATGGAGGCGCGGAGTGGATCTCCCTAAAAATGGGTTTTAGTACCAAAAAGGTCCTTTTTGAATTTGGTAATCCACCCGAGGAACTAAAGTCAATAAATGATGACTTAAGGAAAGTACAGGAGTCCTTTGAAACCAAAAAGAAATAAAGCCTTCGGGTTTAGGTCTTCAAAAGAAGAATTAAAACTGGGTTACCTTTCAGTGTTTTGGGTATAAAATTACAAATTGACACAAATTTTTACCTAAAACCCTAAAACAAAAACGACATGAAAAATGCATTCAAATTTGGCTTTTTAGCAATGGCAATCGCGCTTACTGTAGCGGCTTGTGGCGGTAATGAAACTAAAAACAATTCAACCGACAGCACAGCCGTAGATACCACACTGACACCGGTTGATTCAACTGGTCTTGATACCACTGCGCTAGACAGTACTACTACGGATACCACTAAATCAGTACCGGTTCAATAGTAGGAAACTGCTGATAAAATAAGCTCTATGCATTTGTATAGGGCTCTTTTTATACCGCTAAAGTTCTGTACTTTCAGATGAGTTCCTGATTGCGATCTCAATATCGCGTTTAGTAAAATACAGTTCTGCGAATATATAAAGCAGATAGCCTATCCCTGCCGCACACATCGCCATGAATGCAAATTGATCACTGGCATTGGCAGCTATACCCCAAATTAGCAGTGGAATGATGAAAATTAAAAATAAAATTGCTGTAGCAGTCATCCAGCACAAGCGGATCTGGTAATGTTTAATATACTCCTCATTCGGGACATGAACAATCAATTTGGGAAAGTAAGCTTCCACCGATGTGCGCATTCTCGTAAACTCCAGTCCTGTTGTGTCCTGATATTCCCAAAACTTATTTTGTGTGTTGTATTCATAAGCGTCCGAAGTTAAATCCAACGGGGCCTTCTTTTTCACAGCCAGCTTTTTCATTGCCAGCTCAAACTTAGTTTTATTGACTCCTTTACCAAAAGGGATTTTCTGAATGAATACCATAATCTTTGTAAACGTTAATAAACAACATCAAGATAATAAATACTTTGTTTCCTGCTAAAAGAATTTGATATTTTAGTGTTTTTAAGCATTAACGCAAATCATGAAAACCAATAAAGAATTACACGTTGTTTTTGGAGAAAATTCCTATTTAACGCTCCACAAAAGTGGCCTGCTCGATCCAGATGATACTGAAGTAATAGCCTTATCCAACGCATTAAATGAAGGTCCTGTGTGCAGCCTTGAATCTACTGAACAGGAATTACAAGCTAGGGCGGATTGGTTCATCAGAATCACGAAGGCCATGTTTGCAGGTTCTTATTATGATCAACATCGTTCTCAAATTGAAGATTTGGGAAGGCTGTCCAGAATACTTGAGTATGTAAGACTGGGCAGCAGGATTTATTTATGGACAGGTCTCAATGCCGCTGAATTCACTGGGACCGCCAGACTATTTTATTACATACCTAAGTATGCCGACAATTTTTTCATAGCAACCTTCCCTCATTTTTCTATTACCAAGGTCAATGGGAAAATAACCTGTACCAATTCTTTGGCTACAACCAGGCAGGAAGAGGTTCCGTACATTTTTAAAAACTTCAAACTACAGAGCGAAACAGATTTTCAGGTCTGGAAGAAGAGAGGGCAGGTGTTGATGACGCAAAGTGGAAACCTAAGAATACTTCAGGATGATGGTTCATTAAAAGAGGTGCCGGAAAATTATTTTGACAGCGCGCTTCGCGACAATTGTAAAATTGACTTTCAAAAGTCTGCCCTTACTGTAGCCTATACTCTTTTCCAGATAGATTTTGCAGTTGGGGATATATTCCTGACCTGGCGCTTAATTGAGATGGCAAAAAATAAGGAAATAGAATACAAAGGGGATTTAAAGGCATTGAGGGATTTCGAGGTCAGATTGCCTGTACTTCCATAATGATCAGCTTACACCAGCAGCGTATCCCTTACCTCCACTTTTTTCCAATACTTCTTAAAGCGTTTGGAAGCCTCCAGATGTTCAGGATGATTTTCATAAACATTGATGTCGTCCAGACTTTTAAAAGTAAGAATCAGGTTGAAGCTATAAGAATGATCCACCACCTCACGTTTGTGGGTAGGAGCTGGTTGGCCATAATTTAAAGACTGTACTCCGGGAATCTTTGCCAATATCTCAAAATATTTCTGACAGTCGCGCTCATCTTCTTTGGTGCTTTCGTCCTTTAGCCAAAAATAAACTGAATGAACAATGACTCCGGCTTTTAAAGGATTGAAATCGCTATACATAGACTTGTTTTCATTTGCCAATACAGGCCCTGTTAATAATGCCAATGTAGAACCCGCAATAAAGCTTCTTCTTTTCATGATATTTGGTTGAATAATACTCCGGCAAATATAATTTATTTGAGTAAATGCGTATATTCCTAAGTCAATTCCTTCAAACGCCATGAAAGCACAGCAGATCCAAATTATTTTTCTTTGTATTCTTTTTATGAACTTCAACAACAACGTCAATGCGCAGGAAAGCACTGCTCAAAAATTTAAGAAATTGGATTGGCTGATTGGAAAATGGCAGCGAAGTAACGCAAAAGTGGGGCAATCAGGCTATGAGACCTGGAATAAAGTTTCCAGCAGCAAATTGGTCGGTAGGGGATTTACGTTGGAGGGAGAAAAAATTGTTTTCGAGGAACAGCTGGAAATCAGCATCAAAGATGATCAGATTTTCTATACCGTGAGTGTCGCAGGGGATCCGAAACCAGTCGCTTTCAAATTAACTTCCATCACTAATGATGCCTTTGTATTCGAAAACCCGGACCATGACTTCCCAAAAAAGATAGCGTATACGCGAGATGGGCTGGGCATTAAAGCTGTCATCTCCGGAGAGGGGCGCAGTGTAGACTTTAACTTTCAAGCACAGGTCCCAGCAGAACATGGCTACGCCGAAATCAATGGTATGAAGATGTATTATGAAATTCATGGTGCAGGCCGGCCACTTGTATTGATTCACGGGGGCGGTTCTACTATAGAGAGTAACTTCGGCCGAATCATCCCAATGCTTGCCAAAAATAGAATGGTTATTGCAGTTGAATTACAGGCACATGGGAGAACCAGTGATAGGAATGCAGACCTTACTTTCGAGCAGGATGCAGACGATATTGCAGCACTTTTAAACCATCTGAAGATTGATAAAGCCGATTTTTTAGGTTTTAGCAATGGAGGAACCACAACCTTACAACTCGCTATTCGCCACGCAAAAATCGTCAATAAAATCATCCTGGCTTCAGCACTCTCCAAGCGTACTGGTGTTCCTTCTGGCTTTTGGGACTTCATGAAACAGGCAAAATTAGAGAACATGCCACAGGAATTGAAGGAGGCTTACCTTGCCGTTGCAGCTAAGCCAGCTGGCATTCAGGTGATGCACGACAGGGATGCCAAACGTATGGTAAACTTCAAAGACATTTCAGATAAGGAGATCGAGGCCATTAAAGCTCCAGCACTGATCCTGATTGGAGACAAGGATGTCATTACTGCCGAACATGCCATTGAAATGCACAAGCTGATCATTGGTTCAGAACTGGCCATCATTCCAGGTCTGCACGGTGAATATATTGAAGAAGTAACCACTTTAAAAAATAAATCCCGACAGGCAAGCTTTGTGGTTCCAATGATTGAAAGCTTTCTGGATAAATAGTATCTAAATACTTTTTATTACTTCAGCAGTGTCACCTCAACACGTCTGTTCTTCAACCGACCTTCAGGGGTTTTATTACTATCTACAGGCTGATTAGGGCCTTTACCAGATGTTTTGATGCGTGATTCGGCAATGCCCTCGGCTACAAGAAAGTTCTTTACCGAGACAGCTCTTTTCTCAGAAAGCCAGATGTTGTACTCAGGCGTGCCCGTAGCATCACTATGCCCATCAATCTGTATTTGGCGTTTCGGGTCTTTCGATTTTAATATCTTCGCTACATCTGTCAGCTTGCTCTTTGCCGCATCACTGAGGTAAGAAGAGTTCGTAGGAAACAGTACTTCCGAGCTAAAAGTGAATTTAATACCGTTCTCAGTTCGCACCACTTCATCACTGGGCAATTCCTTTTTTAACCAGTCCAGTTCATCGTCAGCGCTCTTCTTTTCAGTAGCAGGCATCTCAGATTTAGCAATGGTCTTTTTCGTTTTGCAGGATAGCGTCAGGCTGACTACAATCAGCAATAAAATGAGAGAATGTCTATTCATGTGTTTGAAGGGTATTAATTATGTGGTACTTAAACCCAAAAATACACTTATTGTTAGGATGTCCTAGATTACGTCGGTATAAAAATTACAAATACCATCATACTTTCTAGGCCAAATTTGTAGATTTACTTATCTAAATAAGCTTTCTAAAATATGGCAGTAGGATTTATCCCAAGGAACAAGAAGGAATTCTCCCTTAGAGAACTCAGTTCAATACAATACTTTACATTATTCGCTATTTTACTCTGCACCGTGTTGCTCGGCTGCCAAAATAAATCCCAAACCATTTCAAGAACGGGGGAGCCTGATATTGCTCAAATAAGCGGAGATGACGTCGCGATGAATAATGCCATCCTGACTGCAAGAAAAACCATCACTCAATTCGATTCGGTATTGAACAGCGTTAATACCAGCATAGACGGAGTAGCGCTAAAAGCCCGCTTTGACACACCTACTGGCGATGGTGAGCACATTTGGCTTACTGATGTCAAAAAAATAAAGGGCCAATATTCTGGTGTCATTGGTAACCTCCCAAATTCAACTCAGGAAGTAAAAATTGGGGATACCGTGTCGATTTCGAATGACCGTATAAGCGACTGGATGTATCTACAGAATGGTAAGTTAAAAGGAGGCTTTACCATTCGAGTATTGAGGGATCAACTCTCTACAGAAGAAAAAAAAGCATTCGATGAAGAAAACGGAATCATAGTAGAATAACTCAAAGCCGTTTTTATAGATTCCTACAAAAAGGGCTTTGATTCTATTACGGTTGTCCATTCGATTCCTGATTTAGAATCATCAGTATACTTCGCTATAAGTACTACTTTACTGCAATATAGATATCTACTTCCGACTCAGTACCATTCTGTGATTTGGCTCCATAAAGTTCAAAATCATAACTGTATTTTCGTTTCAGTTTTGCGTCCCTGTTCCATACATCTACCCAAACATCCACAACAGCTTGTGGCATTTCACCTTTAGCAACGAATTTTTCAAAGTTATCCGGTAGAAACTCACGACCAATTAAGCCTTCTGGAACTTCGTCAAGCGTAGATACCGGAACGCCTATGAGAGTAGTATATGCTTCTTTGAAGTCACTTACATAATCCGTGTAGATCGCTAGAATGTCACCAGAGATTTTATTGGGGATTCGATCTATAATGCCATCAGCAAAAAACTGCCCCCAGAGCTTTCCTAAATCAGTTTGCGACTGATTATTTTGGTTCGTCGTTCGCGTAGAAATTCCTATTATCTTAAATCCTTCAGTCATATGATTTGGTGAGTCTAATAATGCCTTTAAAACGAGAGGCGAAGATAACGTAATTAACTACTACAAAATACCCTAGTTCAAATTTACAGGTGGCATCTCATAAGAGAACGTCATTTCATCTACAAAGATCTGGTCGATGTGCTTATTAAATCGTTCCAGATCTTTTTCATGGAGGTGTAATACAGAATAGTAAATCAGTTGAGGCAAATTGTTTTGATCGTATGATTCAAACATCAGCTTGCTGTAGCACTGTCCATTTTCTTTGACTTCATCATATGGAATAAATGTAATTTTTCTGTGAAATGGGATAGTGCGTAGGCTAGTAGTAAAAAATCCATAATGATGCTGATAGCTCATTGATCTAGCATTGATGATGAGCCATTCTTCGCCGTACAGGTTCCATAACGTAAATCGGATCAGAAAAAATTCAAGAAGCGAAAAAGCGACCGCAGCCAGTGGAACTTTTTCAAGAGAGAAAATCGCGATCGCAGACAAAAGTACAAGGTTCACGAAAGAAAGAATGATTTTAGCAATGATGCTGGCTCTTACAGCGATCGTCGCGTATACACATATACCGTCATACCGTATGTCGAGCTCGTTAATGGTCATAATCAAATGTAATCATATTTCTGATTTTCTATAATAGCCAATGAGAACTATATTCTTTATTAAAGCTCCACAAGCTTTTTAAGTAATTTATTTTACATCTTTAATGCATAGTTTAGCACATTCTCATTAATCTGGCATTAGCATGATAATCTTCAAAGAATCCTTCAGAAAACAACTTCCTTACGATAGGCAGCAATACCAAGATCTGACTATTTCGCATGGTCAAATGCCATTGATCATAAAGATTTCCGCCCATTTGAATATCGACCTGCTTAGCACGGATATGGAATTGCTTCGTAATGTTTCAAGAAGACTTTCTCTAGAACCCTTTGTTGTAAAACTATACCGAGGAACGGTTGATTTATGAAATCTCGAGATGTAACATGATCACGATAGCGCCCAATTTATCACCCGAAAATAAGAAAAAAATGCTATTTTAACAGAGCAATATCTAACATAAACGGTCATTAAAAACTAAAACATATGTCTTCGGCACTCGAAGTCTGGCAACGAGGCCCATTGCCTGAAGTTCCAGCCTTATTACAACCAGTAGCCCATGCGCTTTTACAAGCCAGGGAAGAGATTAACGAATATATGGAAGCTTTTCCAGCAGAATTACTTTGGACAAAGCTAGCAGGAAAGGCAAACGTTGGCTTTCACCTTCAGCACCTCAGTGGTGTGCTAGACAGGGTTTTTACCTACGCAAGGGCAGAAAAACTTTCTGAATTTCAATTTGCGCAGCTGGCAGAGGAGGGGCATGACTCACAAGATGGCTATAGTACCCATGATTTAGTTGAACGCTTCAATAAGCAGGTCGACAGTGCATTAAAGCAATTGATAGAAACCGACGAAAGCACTTTGACTAATTATAGGGGAGTAGGGCGGGCAGGTCTTCCATCGACTGTAATCGGACTCCTTTTCCACGCGGCAGAACATACTATGCGACATGTAGGTCAATTAATGATTACTGTTGCAGTACTCAGATACAATTAGAAAGCTAACATCCCACTATGAAATCGCTCCTTTTCCTTACCCTCATAACCCTCATCATACAAAACAATTCCTTTTCCCAAGACCGTCCAATCACGGAAAAATTTATATTGTCCGGTCAATTGCAAGGAGCAGACAACAATATCCTGATCCTACAATACACCAACGCAAATGGGCAATATACCTCCGATACATCAACCGTAAAAGATGGACGCTTCAAGTTTTCAGGTTTCATCTCTGAGCCAACTATTGCATATTTTTCCGATCTGCGCAAATCCCGTAATATGGATGATCCAAATCGCCTGGTGCTTTTCCTGGAGCCAGGGCTCATCACCGGCGAATTTCACAATGGGAACCTGCGTTATGCGAAAATTGAAGGATCTAAAACGCATCAGGAATATAGCGAGGTCTTCTATAAGTTCCAAAAGCGGAGCGATTCGCTCAGCGCTCAATTTAAAGGTCTTACCGGTGTAAATAAACAATATCCAGATTCAGCATTAATTAAAAAAAAGCTAACCGAACTGTCAAAAGATAGCAGGACATTTAGTGATCTGTATAATGAAGCAGAATATTCTTTCTCGCTCAATTATCCCAATTCAGTCGCGAGTGCATTTTTGCTTGAGAATTTTATTGGCAGAACAGGTTACAATATCGATTCATTGCAACTTATCTATAAAGCTTTTTCAGATGAAGTCAAGAAAAGCAGACTGGGGAGGCAGGTACAGAAGTCGTTCGAGATTTATTATGGAACCAGCGTAGGCGGGAGGGTTAAAAATTTTACTGCTACAGATATCCTTGGAAAGAAGTTTAGGCTAGACAGTATCTCTGGAAAACGACTCATATTGCTTGACTTTTGGGCCTCCTGGTGTGCCCCATGTCATGAACAAAGTCCTTCTTTAAAAAAGCTATATCAGAAATACAGTTCACAGGGTTTAGAGATCATCAGTATATCTGTTGATACCAGCAGGGAAGCATGGAAAAAAGCAATGATCAATAATGGTATTCAGAACTGGACGAATATTCTAACAAATGATGCGTTTGTATCCAATGACGAACCGCCCTTAATCACCAGGTACAACGTTACCGGCTATCCGACTGTAATCCTCCTGGATGCTGAGCGCAAGATTATTTTTAGAGCAACGGGTTTTAATGGCAAAAACAGCGAGATCGAATTAGAGAATGTCGTCGATAAAGCGCTAAAGTAAATCAGCTTAAATATCTAAAATAACACCTATTTAGCAACCATTGCAGTGAGAAGCTGATTCGAATCAGTAAAATATTAATACTATTTGCTGATAAAAGTAACCTTGCCAACCACCTCTTCAACGTTACAAAGGGTTGAATTGCGCTTTTAAGTAATTAAAGGCCTTTAGCTTCCATCTGCAATATTAAAGCGCTGCATAATGAACAACCGTAGGGAAAGGATCGTAAAAATGATGTAATAGAGCTTTCCATTGCTGATACTCAGCTGAACCACGGAATCCAATCGTATGATCCTCCAGTTTGATCCATTTTACCAGCAAAATATACTGATGATCGTCTTCTAAACAACGTTGCAAGTCATGACTGATATAGCCCGGCATTGCAGCTATAATCTGCTGCGCCGCTCGAAAAGCATCTTCGAATTCTTGGGTTTGCCCAGATTTGATATTTAATACGACAACTTCTAAAATCATATTACAGCTTGTTGTATTCAACAATTAAAGACCTTACAAAATCAAAAGAAAACCTATCCTCGGTTTTATACCGCTGCATCACATGTTCATTGTCCCCAATCAAGCTGGACAATGCATCTTTTCTGTCCTTTCTGCTGCCCCAAATGCTGTTGGTCTTTACTTCTATAAGTGCTGTGCCTTGCTTTTGTGCAAACCAACGTTGGCTTGTCATATTGTAACTGGTACCCATACTGCTGAAATTGCTTCCATTGTACATCGGTGCACCTTGTACACGGCTGGTCACCAAATACTCATAAAGTTGAATTTTGCCATCCTCCAGTACATGTAAGAATGTAGGGCGTTTCCCCTTATCCATACTTAAGGAGCGGAAGGTACCATGTCCGGCTTTGTACATTTCGTTGATCTGTTCCGGATTGTATTTCTGAGCTTTCTTTGTGCCAACAGGTACAAACTTCACCTTTTTCACCGAATAATTTTTCACTTCACCCATGGTCTTTATGCCATCCTTGGTAATGACGTAATCTGTTTGAGCCACCACGCTTCCGGTCGACACCAGTAAAAATAGAAAGGTTAAGAATGCGAGCGAGTGTATTTTAGTGTATTTCATGCTGAGCGATTTAAATGAGTCTCAAATTTAAATATTTTTTTCATGCAATACCTTAACACGAGCCAACCCATTTGATAATTCTGAGTTAACATCGCCAAATTATCTTTGTCGAGTACGGTCATGGGAACCAAAACCCACATGACCTTGGGAAAAGCCATCTAGAAATTGAGGGAAACGAATAATCATATGGATAACTATAAAGACCTCGCAGACGATGTTTTGCTGGACTTGTTGACTTCCGGCGATCATCTCGCTTACAAGCAGATCTACCAACGATACTGGGCAGTACTTTATCGCCATGCCAGGCGAATGATCTCCGATGAGGAGGAAGCCAAGGACCTGATCCAGGACCTGTTCACCAACCTTTGGTACAAAGCAGATGAACTTAAGATTGAAACTTCCCTTTCGTCCTACCTCTATGGAACGGTACGCTATCAGGTCTTTGGCCTTATCGATAAGCGGAAAGTTCGCCAGCAGCACATTACCTCACTTCAGAAGTTCATGAACGAGGCCGAATTCACTACCGATACCACCGTCCGGGAAAACGAACTCAAAAGACTCATTGAAAGGGAAATCTCCATGCTGCCCGCCAAAATGCGCGAAGTATTCGAACTGAGCAGAAAATCGCAGCTCAATCACCGGGAAATCAGTCAGCAAATGGACATATCCGATCAGACGGTCAAGAAGCAAATCTACAATGCAGTAAAGATCTTGCGCCTCAAATTCAGCGGAATAGGCGTTTTCCTATTCTTTTTCCTGCAATAAAAAATATTTCATTTTCTTCTACCACTTTTCATCGAGCTAACCCACTCACACATATACCGCCTACATGCGGATGAACATATGAGTAATGAAGAGTTGGACATCTTAGTGAAAAAATACCTGGACAACACCTGCAGTCCCCAGGAACGTGCAGCACTGGAATCCTGGTACAATAAGGAAACGGAGCTCAGCGAAGTCCATGAGGATTCCGGCGACTACCGAAAACTGGAATCTGCAATCTGGAAATCCCTGGAAAAAGATACCCTGCCACCAAGACGCATCAACTGGCCAGTCATTTCGGGTGCAGCAGCAGCGGTCCTGCTGCTCCTTTGCTCGGTACTTTACTTCCACAATCCGCAACAAGCGATACAATCTGTAAAACAGGAAGATCAAACAGCGAGCAGGATCCTGCCAGGTGGCAACAAAGCCGAACTGCTGCTGGCAGATGGCTCCATCGTTCCGCTTTCAGATGCCAAAACCGGACTTCTTGTAAAACAAGGCGAGGTGGCCATTAGTAAACCGGAAGAGGGCAGGATCAGCTACCAGGCTTCGGCAGCACAAACTGAAGAGGACATCAGTTTCAATACTTTGAAGACACCCAAAGGCGGACAGTACCAAATCGACTTGCCGGATGGAACCCGTGTCTGGCTCAATTCTGCTTCCTCCCTGAAATTCCCAACGGCCTTTAGTGATGCTGAGCGTCGCGTTGAAGTGTCCGGAGAAGTCTATTTTGAAGTCGCTGTCAATAAGAAAAAGCCTTTCAAAGTTTCTTCAGCCGGTCAAACGGTTGTGGTATTGGGCACGCATTTCAATGTCAATGCCTATCCCGAGGAACGTATGATCCGCACTTCCCTGCTGGAAGGCTCGGTAAAAGTCATTTCAGAAAGGAAATCGGTGACCATCAAACCCGGTCAGCAAACGGTTTTCGACACTCAGACCCAGGAAACTACCGTACAGAATATGGATGCTGATGCGGTACTGGCCTGGCAAAAAGGCTATTTCCAGTTCAATAATGAAGACATCCGGAGCATCATGCGCAAGCTTTCCCGCTGGTACGATATCGAAGTAGAGTATTCCGACAAATTTATAGATCAAAGGTTTAATGGATCGGTTTCCAGGTTCGAAGAGGCCGCTAAGGTACTCCGTATGCTGGAATACACCGGTACAGTTCACTTCAAGACCAAAGGAAGGAGGGTTACGGTTATGCCTTAGCGCTACACTAACAACCTTTTTTCCAAATAAAAAAGCCGGAGATGCTTGGAACCATCCCCGGCTGCGATTTGGAAAAAATTAAATATTGCCTTCTAACAATCTTAAATCAGCCAAAACATATCAAAAGTATGAATTTTCATAGAGAAATTATGCGTGCTACATTAACCTTCGTTTTAGTAACGGTTTGTCTCATACAGGTGTCTGCGGCCAGCTTTGCCCAAAGGGTGACTTTATCCCTCAAACAGGCTTCGTTGTCTACAGTCCTGTCCGACATCAGGAAACAAACAGGTTACCATTTTATTTACAACAGCCAATTGCTGGGAAAGGCCAGTCCGGTCGATATCCAGGTAAAAAACTACACAATTGCCGATGCCCTGGAAAAATGTTTTATAAACCAGCCCTTCACCTACATTATAGAGGAAAAAACGGTCGTCATCAAAGAAAAGAAAATTGTTGCGGTACCGCCTGCGGAAATCAGGGGACAGGTTACTGATACTCTCGGCCGTCCCTTACCCGGAGTCAATATACACGTCAAGGGCAGCAACATAGCCGTCACTTCAGATACAGAGGGCAGATACCTCATCTCAGTAGCTACAGAAAACGACATCCTCGTCTTCCGCTCCATCGGATTCCAGACCCGGGAAATCGCTCTTGCAGGCAGGAAGATCATCAATGTCACACTAAGGGAAGCCGTTGCCCTGCTCGATGAGATGGTGGTCATCGGATATGGCTCCGTCAACAAAAAGGACCTGGTGGGTGCTGTGGGTTCCGTGAACATGGACGACATGAAAAAGGCACCGGTAAGGTCTTTTGAAGAAGCCCTGGCTGGCCGCGTGGCCGGCGTGCAGGTCACTTCGGTCGATGGTCAGCCGGGCTCAGCCATCAATATCATCATCCGTGGTGCCAACTCCATTACCGGCACCAATGCACCGCTCTTTGTTATCGATGGTTTCCCGATTGAAAACCCGGACAACAATACCATCAATATGAATGACATTGAATCCATTGAAACCCTTAAGGATGCAGCAGCTACTGCAATCTATGGGGCCAGGGGATCCAACGGGGTCGTCATGATTACCACCAAATCAGGTAAAGAAGGCACAGCGGTAGTGTCTTATGACGGAAGTTACGGCAACCAAAGGGTGATCCAGCGCATCGGTGTATTCGATTCCTACGAATTTGTCAAGTACCAGTTCGAGCGCTCACCTACACTTGCACCCTTGCTGTATTATAGTGATGCACGTCCCACTATAGAATCCTACCGGGATGTACAGCCAGTGATCTGGCAGGACCGCATGTTCAAAGATGCACCACAACAGAGCCATAGTATCTCCATCAACGGCGGAACAAAAGGTACTAAATATGCCTTCTCCGGCAATTACCTAGACCAGCAGGGGATTATGGTATCCTCTGGCTTCAACCGTTACCAGGGCCGTCTGCGCCTCACGCAAAAGGTGAGCAAAGATTTCACGATCAGTGGAAATGTGAATTATAGCGCTACAAAGCGGTACGGAAGTTCACCCATCCCGGAAAAAGGTTCGTTCCTCTCGGCTGCACTCATGTACAGCGTCTGGGGATACCGTCCGGTCAATGGAAATCCCGGCGTAGATGTGGGGGAGGAAGACATCGATCTTTCCATCGACATCGTCAATGACCAGCGTTTCAATCCATTGAAAAATTACGAAAATATGCTCCGGGACCAACTGGGTAGTGTGCTCACTGCCAACGGCTATGGGGAATACAAACTTAGTGACTTCACTTTTAAAGTATCAGGAGGCATTACCAGAAACCTGCTCAAGTTCAATTCTTTTGATGGCTCCAATACCCGGGCCGGCAGCCCATTGACGCCCCAGGGCCAGTCGACCGGTGTGAGTGGTTCGGTGTCTTTTACGGAAGTCAACGATTACGTGAACGAGAACACGGTGACCTACGACAAAAAATTCAATGGTTACCACCAGATCAATGCAGTTGCTGGTTTCACCATCCAGGGCAAAACCTTGAACAGTTTCGGCGCAACAGCCAATTTTGTCCCCAACGAACCGCTGGGCGTTTCTGGCTTGGACGAAGGTATTCCTAATAGCATATCTTCCAGATCTACAGGAAATACACTGTCGTCATTTTTAGGAAGGGTTCAGTACAATTACGGATCAAAATACCTGGCTACCTTCTCCATGCGTGCAGATGGTTCCTCTAAATTTGCCCCGGGCAATAAATGGGGTTATTTCCCCGCCGGTGGTCTGGCCTGGCGTTTCAGCAAGGAAGATTTTATGAAGCCATTGAAGAAGGTCATTTCAGATGCGAAACTCAAGGCCACCATCGGCGCTACGGGCAACAATCGTGTTGATGATTTTGCTTATATGTCTACCCTAAATCTTTCTAACAGTGCGATCTATGCATTTAACAACCTGGTGTCGCGCGGACTCATCACCACGGCCCTGGGCAATGACCAGTTGATCTGGGAGACCACAGTACAAACCGACTTTGGCCTGGAACTGGATTTATTCGGCGGCCGTGCCAACCTGGCGGTGGATGTGTACCGCAAGACCACGAAAGACTTACTACTCAATGCCAGCTTGCCACCTACACTGGGCTTTTCCCGTTCTTACAAAAACATCGGAAGGGTTCGCAACGAGGGGCTGGAGTTTACGCTGGAAACCAATAACCTCCGCAATAAAGCCTTCAGCTGGACCACAAATTTCAATATTTCCTTTAACCGCAACCAGGTGCTCGCGCTTACAGAAAATCAGCAAGGTTTGGTGAGTCAGATCAATTGGGATACCAATTACAGGAATTTACCAGGCTACGTAGCCAAAATCGGTGAACCCATCGGGATGTTCTACGGACTCATCTGGGAAGGCAACTACCAGTACGACGATTTCAATAAATTGCCATCCGGCAAATACCTGCTCAAACCGGAGGTCGCTTCCAATGGAAATGACCGTACAGACATCCAGCCGGGCGACATCAAGTACCGCGATCTGAATGGAGACGGCATCACCAATACCAATGATTATACCATCATCGGCAATCCAAATCCGGATTTCATTGGAGGCTTGTCCAATAACTTTTCCTACAAGGGCTTCGACCTCAATGTGTTTTTTCAATGGTCGGTGGGCAACGATGTGCTCAATGCCAACAGGCTGGTATTTGAGGGGTTCGGACGCGCTTCACAAAATATGTTCGCGACCTATAAAGACAGGTGGACGCCTGAAAATCAGAGTAATAAATATTTCAGAACGGGTGGCTGGGGGCCATATGCTTATTCCAGCAGGGTCATAGAAGATGCTTCTTTTTTACGGTTGAAGACGGTATCCCTGGGCTATACGCTTCCTGCAAGCTTACTGAAATCCTTGAAGATCAAGTCACTCAGATTCAATGCATCTGCGCAAAACCTGTACACCTGGAGTAAGTATGAGGGCTACGATCCGGAAGTTTCTGCTTACGATTCAGCATTAACTCCGGGCTTCGACTGGTCGGTATATCCACGTGCCCGCACATTAACATTCGGTGTCAACCTTACTTTTTAATTACCCTTATGAAAAAAATACATTTACTCCCCATAATCATTGCTGTACTTAGCCTGACTTCCTGTGAAAAGTACCTTGATGTAAAACCCAGCGACTTTACCACGCCAGAGACTTTCTATGAGTCGGCTAAAGACCTGGACCAGGCGCTCACAGGTGTATACAGTTCACTCAACAACACAGGTACCTTTAGCAGGAATCTGGTATTCGACCTGGCCCTTGGCAGCGATGAAGCCTTTTACAAACGCTCCACTCCGCAGATAGATCCCATTGTGTACAATAACGATGGCTCCAATTCTACCGTGACGGCTACATGGAGCTCACTTTACAATGGCATCAACAATGCCAACCTGCTGTTGGCCAATATCGACCGTCCGGTAATGGATGAGGCGGTCAGAAGCCGGATCAAAGGGGAAGCTTTATTCCTCCGTGCCTTCCTGTACTTCCAACTCGTACACCATTGGGGAGATGTGCCGCTGATCCTGACGCCTACACTGAATGGCAACCATGTAAAAAATGCCCGTACCCCACTCAAAGAAGTGTACAGCCAGATCCTGGGCGACATGGTTATTGCCGAAGGCCTGGTGGGGGAGCTCAAAGATTTCAATCCAGGACGGGTCAGCAAACCTGCCGTACAGGGTGTACTCGCCAGAGTCTGTCTCAAGATGGCAGGTGAGCCTTTAAAAGATGTTTCTAAGTTTGACGAGGCCAGGAAATGGTCAGATAAGGTCATCCAGTCGGGCGTACATTCCCTCAATCCAGATTATGCGCAGGTTTTCACTAACCTTACCCAGGACAAATACGATCCGGTCGAGAGCATCTGGGAAGTGGAGATTGCTGGTAACGGACTCAGTAATCCCGTACTGGGAGGTGGTTGGTTTGCCAAGAAATTCTCAGTGAGGAATACCTCTCCTGAACTGTATGGCTATGCAGAAGTGGGCGCCACAGCTGTTTTGTACCGTAGATACGATGATATACATGATGTGCGCAGGGACAGGAACATTGCTACCTATTATTTCCCTACCATCACCAGCCCCAATATGAAGGATACACTTGCGCACCCGGCTGCCACCTTGTACGCCAGGGACACAGGCAAATGGCGAATCCAGGAGGAGCTCTCTACTGCCAGGAATCCAAATGCAGGCCCTACCAATTTTCCACTTTTACGCTACGCCGATGTGCTGTTGATGTACGCCGAGGCGGAGAATGAAGTAAACGGGCCTACTGACCGCGCACTTGCGGCACTTAATCAAGTCAGGAGCCGGGCGAAGGCCAGGTCTTTCAATACAACTGATGCAGCTGATAAGGATGCTTTCAGGAGGATCATCCAGGACGAACGATCGCGGGAACTGTGTTACGAAGCCACCCGCAAGTACGACCTGATCCGCTGGGGCATATTCCTTAGTGTGATGAAGGATGTAGAAAATGACATCCTGACCAATGCACCGAGCAACCTTCAGTATGGTGCTGTAGGCTATACCAACGTAAAAGCAAGGAACCTGCTGCTGCCTATCCCGACCATAGAATTAAGTTTAAATAGTTTGATGAGACAAAACCCAGGATTTTAATCAATAACAGATGAAAACAAGACATTTAACAGGGCAGTTTCTGCTGCTGCTGGCACTTTTGATCAGCAGTTGCAGTAAAGATAAAATAGAAAACCCCAGCTTCGACGCTACGGTAGCCAAAACCAGTTTTAAAGTGGGAGAGCCAGTTACCTTTAACCTCGCGGGCAATCCGGATTTCGTGTCTTTCTATTCTGGTGAATACCTGAACGACTACGAGTTCATCGGAGGCAGGACATTGGACATCAAGTCTTTTAGCCTGTCTTTCCAAACACGTGTACAAAACGGCAGCCAGAAAGACCAGTTGAGCGTATACCTTTCTTCCGACTTCAACGGTAAGTTTGACATCGAATCCATCCGCTCCGGCAATTTCCGCAACATCACCAACCTGGTTACACTCGGTACCGTGAACACGGTCTATGCTTCTTCCGGGGTACTGGATCTGACCCCTATTGTGACCGACCGCACTAAGCCGCTATATGTGGCCTTCCGTTATGTGGTCAAACCCCAGGATGCGGTCAATGGTACGCAACGCAACTGGTACGTGCGGGACCTTGTGCTCAATACGGTTACAGATCTGGGGCAAAGTGCCGCAATTGATCAGTTGACCGCCGCCTGGAGCCTGGTAGAAAGTGGCTCCATTGTAGAGGCTGGCAGAAATACCATCACCGCCAGCAGCGGCCTGGTCACCTTCCGCGGCAACGCCACAGCCGAGGGAAAACTGGTGGAAACTGAAGCCTGGGTGGTCAGTAAGGCGGTCGACCTGAATACCATAGTCTTAGGTCCTGACAGAAGCATCCCGATCAAAGCTATCTCTGATACCATGCCCCCGGTATACAACTACACCTATACAAAACCCGGCAAGTACAAGGCGGTATTCGCCATTTCCAACAACCGCATCGAGGGTAAAAAAGAAGTCTTAAAAGAAATAGAAATCACTGTTGAACCATGATCAGACCATTCACAAAATACCTCTTCCTAAGCCTGTTATGCTTATTGAGCGCTACCGGTTTTGCACAGAACTTCATCCCTGCGGGCAGTATCGTCTATCCCTTCAGGGCTTCACCTGCCATCGTAAAAACCGGTACGCAGTTCCACATCCTGTATAACAATAAAGGTCAGTATGCCATCGATTCAATAGTGCTCAAGGGACCTTACAGCCGTGTGAAACTCAAGATCGATTCCATCTCCAAAGGACGTTTCGAGTACGATTCCTATACCACCATGTACACCAACAACAAGATTTGGGTCACAGTTCCGGCAGGCAAGCCCGAAGACATGTACGACCTCATGGTCTATGCCGCGGGCGAAGTAGAGCTTTCCCGCAGATCGGTGAAACTGGTCAGGGAATTTGCCGCCAAACACAGCTTCATCCACATCAGCGATACGCATGTGTCCCGCAATTGGGTGGGACCGGCCGACAATGGTTTCGCGGAAGAGCTGCAATTGCTGGACCGCTTCATCACTGTGGCCAATATCATCGCGCCCGACCTGGTCATCGTGACCGGCGACCTGATCCACGACTATACCCGCTTCAACAAAGATGCACGGGGCTGGGGAGGTGATACCATCAAGGGCTATACCAAGCTGCCCACCATCGAAGAAAAATACAGGAACTACTTCGAAGGTGCAAAAGGTTACCGTGGCGTGCAGGCCATCAATGCACCGGTGTTTTCCGTTCCGGGCAATCACGATTTCTATGGCATGAAGGAAGACAACCATCCCGCCAAGGCCTCTCAATGGAATGCGCTCTGCGGCATCAGGGTATCCGGTTTGGCTTATGCAGGCACCCGTTTTATGTTTATAGACGATTACCTCGGCGATCCGGTGAAGGACATACCCAATAAAAAACCAATGTCGGGCCTACAGGGCAAAAAGCTTTATGAGTTCCTGGAAAGCAACGGCCCTGGGCAATTGCGTATTATGGCCCAGCACAGGCATGACAGGGCCGATACTGCTTTCCTCAACCAACAAAAGGTAGCCCTGATCGTCAATGGCCACATCCATACCCCGCATGTAGACACCCTCGGTAAAACCCCAACGATAAGGATGCGTCCGGGTGTAGTGGCCCGAAGTGGAGAGGCCCACCGCTGGGAACAGATCCTTGGATTGTTCCGCATCATCAGGATCGATGGCGATAAATTTGAGTTCAGCGAACCGCTGCGCTTTTGTTCCAATCCGATTGAGGCCTATGACAAGATCAAACTGAACCTAACCTTGACATACAAATCAGGTAATACAGGTTTGTCAGTTAATAATGAAGCCATTATAGATAACAAGATTCCGGCAGATCTGCCGGGATGCAGGGTTCGTTTTGTGATGAAAAAAGGAAATTATCAGGTCACAGGAGGAAAGATCAGGCAGCAATTTGACAGCGGAAAATTTTCCATTGTAGATGTAGATACCGATGTGAATGCTAACACAATTAAAAAAATAAGTATTAAATTGAAAGGATAACCAATGGCCCCTGGCATCGTCTAGGGGCCATTATTTAGCTTAATCCTAAACCGAATGATGACTTTTAAGAAGATACTATTCTTGCTGCTATGTTTTTTGCCCTGTTGGTTGACCGCACAGACAAGCAATTCACTGCTTTTTAAGCTATATGCTGAAAAGAAAGATTCCGGTGTATTCGGGAGCGTTGAGGAGATTAAAAGATCAAAGAAAGAAGATATCATTGCGAGGATAAAGGTATTATCGACAAGCTCAAAATCCGAAATCATCAAAAATGCAGATGCAGCAGTCGCCAGTCCCTGGAGCATCTTGACCCTGAGCGAATTCAATGAGTTTAAAATCTCAGGCAATAGGGTTAATTATGAAAGTAAGTACTTTTCCCGCAGAAATAAGCTCAATGCGCTCATCATTGGAGAACTGGTGGCTGATGATGGCAGGTACTTAAAGGAAATTGTTAATGGCCTGGGCTTGATCCTGGAAGAAAGCACCTGGGCGCTTCCGGCACATATGAGTCTGCAGAAAGCTGGTAACGGCCTGCCTGACGTAGATGAACCAATTGTAGATCTTTTTGCTGCACAGACCGCCTCGGCTCTCGCTTATACGAAATACCTGCTGAGAGATGAACTGGAAAGTTATTCTCGCCTGTTGATCCCACGTATCGATGCGGAGTTGAAAAAGCGCGTTTTCGATCCCTACCTTAACCGCGATGATTTTTGGTGGATGGGCTTTAAAACCAATCGCAGAATGAACAACTGGAATATTTACATCAATTCCAATGTCCTGCTATCTACGCTATTGGCAGAGGAAAACCCTCAGCTTCGCAACCGGATAATAGAGAAAACGATTAAAAGTGTCGACCATTTCCTGGGATCATATCCAGCAGATGGAGGTTGTGACGAAGGCCCTTCCTATTGGGGAATGGCCGGTGGGGCGCTGATAGAATACATAGACTTGCTTTCTGTTTTTTCCGCTGAAAAATTAGACTTTTCCAGGATTAGACTCCTTCAGCAAATAGGCAGCTACATCTACAAGGTTCATATAGACCAAAACTACTATGTGAACTTTGCCGATGCCGCTGTTGCCAATGTACAGGACGCAGGAAAGGTATATAAATTTGGGCGCTTATTTCATGACGACAAGCTTTTGCAATTCGCGGCATACCTTAGAAAGATAAACCAGGGAACTGATGGTCTTGACCTTGGAAACATCAATGGCTTTGTCAACTCCCTGCAAATCAAAGATGAGATTTTAGCCCTTAAACCACTTGCGCCACAGCTCAAATACATGTGGCTGCCCGATGTTCAGATCCTAACGGCCAGACAAGAGCAAGGAAGTGCGAAAGGTTTGTTTTTTGCCGCGAAAGGTGGTCATAATGGAGAAAGTCATAATCATAACGACCTGGGCAATTTTGTCGTGTATAAAGATGGACTACCACTGGTGATTGACGCGGGGGTGGGTGTATATACCAAACAAACCTTTAGTTCCGAGCGCTACAAATTATGGTATATGCAATCGGACTGGCACAATTGTCCGAGTATCAATGGCTTCATGCAACAAGCCGGGGCAAGTTATAAGGCCAGTTCGCTGCGCTGCACAACCAAAGGCAACAACACAATACTCAGTATGGATCTGGCCAGGGCTTATCCCGAACAATCTCAGGTAAATTTCTGGAACAGAACTTTTAACTTTGATCACAAGCAAGGCATCCTCAACCTAAAGGAAAGTTACAGTCTGAAAAGTTTTAAAGAGCGCAACAGGTTAAACTTCCTGGTCAACGGAACCGTGACTAAAGTAAGAAATGGAATGCTGAGGTTGACGAATACCCAGGGAAAGTCGATTTCCTTGATTTACGATCCGGAAGAATTTGACGAGGAGCTGGAAATTAAAAAAATAGATGATGCCCGCTTAGCGGCTTCCTGGCATAATGATTTATGTCGTGTCATTCTTAAGGGGAAAAGTAAAAAATTGAAGGGGACACATCAAATAGAATTTAGAAGTCAATGATTATTCAATATAAAATGAGAAATGCCAGTCTGCTCGCTATAATGCTTATTTGCACATTATCAGTTACTTTCGCTCAAAGCAAAGCTGATCCTAATTTCGAACTGTATATCCTCATCGGACAATCAAATATGGCAGGCAGGGGAGCCCTGAGCCCTGAACCGCAAGCTGTAGTAAATCCAAGGGTCTACATGTTCAACAAAGATACCATATGGGTATTGGCAAAGGACCCCTTACATTTTGATAAACCCAAAGCCGTAGGAGTGGGGCCGGGACTTACGTTTGGTATCGCGATGGCCAGCTCAAACTCTGGAGCTAAAATTGGCCTGGTCCCTTGCGCCGTTGGCGGAACGGGAATAGAGGCATGGCAGCCGGGTGCTTTCGACAAAGCGACCCAAACCCATCCCTATGATGATGCCTTGCTACGCATCAGGGCGGCGATGAAATATGGACAGATCAAAGGGGTGATTTGGCATCAGGGCGAAGCCAATAGCACAGAGAAAAAATCCTCCTCGTATCTGATACAATTGGAAACACTTATTAAAAGAATTAGAAAAGAGGTCGGAAATCCCCAGCTTCCATTTGTGGTCGGAGAACTGGGCAGGTACAGAATTCAATATGACCTGATCAACGTTCAATTGGCAAAAGTGCCCAATCTTATTCCTTATACCGGACTCGTAAGTTCGGAAGGTTTAGTTCACAAAGGCGACAGCACCCATTTTGATGCGCCTTCCGCACAAAAGCTGGGGCAACGGTATGCAGAAAAAATGATGGAGCTTCAAAAGCAACAGCAAAATAAACTATAAAAACTACTGCTATGTCGGTCGCGGTATTAAAAATAATTTGATATTTTAGAGCATCAAAGTTAACTTGAAGCACATGAGCGACGAAATCTCTCCTGGCGGAAGCCATATACACAAGTATGAAGATCATGTTCAAAAGGAATTTGAACCAGCCATTGGCGATGGAGAAAACATTGAGGCCATCTCAGATCATATCGAGAAATACATCGGCAAAATAGAAAGTGTTTTTCACGAAATCATATCAGATAATGTTCACATCGACGTCCATTGGGTAAAACCAAGTTCGCAATTTCCATTTCATACGCTGGTAACTTCAGGAATGAGCGACAAGCCGATGAATGTACCGCAAGGGCTGCAATACCTGCAGTATGCAGAGCTATGTATTTTACTTCCCGTAGATTGGAAAATTGAAGCAGAATCATACGAATTAATGACGAAAGTCTTTGAAGAGGAAAGTAACTACTGGCCTGTAAGGTGGTTGAAACAGTTGGCCAGATTCCCACATGAATACGATACCTGGCTTGGTGCATACCATACCCTTCCGAACGGGGAAAATGCAGAACCCTATGCTGACAATACCAAATTGGGCTGTATGTTCCTTTACCCGTCTATAGCGCTTCCTCCAGAGTTCAGGGAACTTGTCATTAATGAAGATAAGAAGATCAATTTCTACGCACTATATCCGATATATAAGGAAGAAATGGACTACAAATTGCAAAAAGGCGGTGAGGGATTACTAGATAAATTCGAGAAATATAACGTAAGCAATGTGGTCGATATTGATCGGGAAAATACCTGCACGCGCAAAAAGTTTCTTGGACTTTGGTAATGGCAATATTGTAATGTTTATCTTTTCCCCCCCAAATTAAGTGATGTACGCAATTTTGACATTATTCGTATTGGGCTATATGATCTACGGAATTGTACAGGTGGTCAAAAGCAAATCGCTATCTGTGATGAATAAAATCGTTTGGCTTGCGATTGTGATTTTTCTTCCTGTATTAGGTACCGCTGGATATTTGCGAACGAACTTTAAAGAAAGGCACGGCAGATGGTAGCAATCAATCTATCAGGCTTATTTATAGATTCACAACCGGGATCCGCAGTCCCAAAAGCTGGTCATTTACATCAATATCCAAACCCAACAGCGGCTCCTGTACCCGCAGACCGTAAAATTTCTCGGGCACTACTGGTATACTATCTTTCTTCTCGAGTAGTCCGGCCTGCACAGGCAGCTTTGCTTTTGGACCAGGTTTTTCCCTTCTGGCTATTTTCGTATGGGAAACAAGCTTCTGTAGAACAGCCTGTTCTGGAAGATTTATGGATTTTTTCTTTAGCTCGTCCTTCGACTTGGGCAATTCTACTTTAACATGTCCGGGTTTCAACTCTGGCCTGGCTGAAGGCCCTGCTTTAAAAAACACTACGCCCAGGCAAAGTGCTACGAATAGGCAAGCTGCAAGAGACAAATGTTTCGCTGACAGCGATACGCGCAGCGAAGGTCTCCTTGCCGCATCAAAATGCGCTTTCAGCTTCGCAGGAATAGCCGCTGAAGGCACCAATGCCTCATCACTGGTATCACTCTGCGTGTGCTTTAGGATCAGGTGATAAGCCGTGTAGCTTTCTTCAGTAAGCGACGCAGCTACAAAAATGCGCTCCTCGGCATTCAACTCCGCGAAAGTTTTGCGCATCAGGAGCGATTCCATTCTTGGTTCCAGGGTATCCATTATTTGTCTTCTTTATAAGGGTTAAAAATATTGAGTCCCGAGTTCAGCTTTTTCAAGGTATAAAACAGCCTCGATTTTACCGTACCCTCAGCACATTCCATGATCTCACTGATCTCCTTTACAGAAAGGTGGTCCTGATACCTCATGGCAAAGGTAAGACTTTGCAGTTCATCCATCTTGCCAAGTTCTTCCCTAAGCATCTTGTTGAACAAGCTCAGGTCAAATTTGCCCAGCAGGGCAGAGGAGCTGCTGTCCATGATCGCTGTGAAATCATAATCGATCACCTGATGGCCCCTGACCTCATTTTTTCGGTATTCATTTTTACACATATTGCTCGCCATCGCATAGAGCCAGACCTTAAATTTTTGATCCCTCTGAAACAATGCTGCTTTTTCGATCACCTTCAGGAACAAGTCCTGCAAAAAATCCTGTGCCTTTTCCTCATCCTGGTGCAACTGCCTGTAAAAGAAGCGCAATAAGGGCTTCGAATACCTGCGGTACAGTTCTTCAAATGCGGGGTGCCGGCCTTTTACCACATATGCCATTAGCTCCTCATCGGAGCTAACGGCATATGATTTTGGTAAAAATGAAAGCATTGATTCCGGTTTCTTATTTCAATTATTTAGATTCTTCAAAATCAAGGTTTTGTGGGCCGGACACTGCAGTTCCTTTCTCCAATATATTGGTAACGGGAACACTTTTGTCTACCACCTCAAATTTCAGATCATCCAGCCATACTTCTCCGGGACCAGCTTGCAGTACGCCGAAAGCAAAGCCCTTACTGTTTTCCGGTGCGTCCAATACGATCTCGTATTTTTTCCATCCGGTGGTACCTGTGATCGGTCTTTTTTGCATATTGTCAAAGGCAAGTACATTGTCTTTGTCCGGTCCGTCTATCCTGAACCACATTCCTGCCCAGCTTTTCACATCTTTAGATTTGATATAGCCCGAAAGACGTACCCTTTTTCCAAGATAAGTGCTAGGATTGAAGCTCTGCATGATCGTCCCAAAGCCATCTACTGCTTTTTTCGACTTCAAAAAGGCCACATTGCCATTTCTTTCCGCATCTTTTACCGTACCGATTTCATAGCTTTCAGGATTACTTCCTGCAAGGAACCAGCCCTTGATGTCGTCCATAGGGGTGAAGGCAAAGACGCTGGAGAGTGCCAGAAGCGCAGCCCCGGCTATGGAATAGAGTTTTAATTTTTTCATGTTGTTTCGCAATTGATTAAATATAACTGATTATTTAAAGCTTAATACTGTATTTACTTCGTCAGAGGAACACTTTTGTCCACAATTTCAAATTTCAGATCATCCAGGTAGACTTCACCAGGACCGGCCTGCAGCACACCGAAAGCAAAGCCTGCACTGTTTTCCGGAGCATCCAATACAATCTCGTATTTTGTCCAGGCAGTAGTCCCTTTGATTGGCCTGTCCTGCATATTGTCGAAGCCCAGTGGCTTCTGATCCGGTCCATCTATCCTGAACCACATACCGGCCCAGCTGCTTACGTCCTTAGATTTGATATAGCCGGAAAGCCGTACCCTTTTACCCAGATAAGTGGTAGGTTTGAAGCTCTGCATGATGGTTCCAAAACCCTCCACGGTTTTCTTGGATTTCAAATAGCCTACATTGCTGTTTCTCTCCGCATCCTTTACCAGGCCAATTTCATAGCTTTCAGGATTACTGCCCGCAAGGAACCATCCCTTGATGTCTTCCATCGGTTTAAAAGCGAAGACCGTAGCCAATGCCAGGACCGCAATACCAGCCACTGAGTAGCGTTTTAGTGTTTTCATGTGTTTGTCGTTTTAGCTGTTTAAAAAATTAATATTTGATCCTTTATACACCTAAGTAAAGCAAACGTTCAATAGAAACTGAAAAATATTTTCCACCTGCCGGAAGCAATTATCCAAAAGTTATAGCTGGAAGCAAAATCATATTGAGTACAGACTTTCAGGGCTTTTTATTACTTTCGCAACCGTAATTTAATGCTCAGTATGAAAAAATGTTTTCTGTTTTTAGCGCTCTCATTAGGCCTGGTTTTTCAAGGCTTTACTCAAGTAAAAATTGGCACCAAATTAGGAGCCACGTTCGCTAACCTTTACACCTCGGCTTCCGGCGAATCACTCGAAGGATCGGGACAGCGCTTGTCCGCTTATGGCGGAATTACTGTCGACCTTCCGGTGACCAATAAACTGACCTTCCAACCCGGATTGTTACTGGTCGGAAAAGGCTCAAAAAGTGAAGAGCAACAATCCGTGAGTACTGGGAATAATAAGCTTACTGTAACTGCAAAAAGCAAAATAGCACCATTGTATCTGGAGCTGCCATTGAATTTTCTTTACAATTTTCAGTGGGGCAAAGCGAAGTTTGCCGCAGGTTTTGGTCCATATTATGCGATCGGATTAGGTGGAAAGTATGAATTCATGATTACGGAAACCAGAGAGGGGCCAGGATATTCAGGGAGTACTGGTTCAGAAGGCAGGGGAAAGATCACCTACGGAAGCGAAGGCAACATCAACCGTCATGATGTCGGCATTAATGGAAGCTTGAGTTATCTATTTAACGAAAACCTTGGCATTCAGACAGGTTATGGACTGGGACTTACTCGCGTATATCCTGACCGGGAATTCAACGAAGATACCGATGCAAAAACCAGGAATGCGGTGTTTTCTCTGGGATTCATTTTTAAATATTAGCCATAAAAATATTAGCGAAATACTGCTATTTTTGCGACCGCTGCTGCACTGGATACCGAGTTCGTTACTGCAAAACTTCGTGCTTTGCCATTCCGGTCCTCATCCGGAATGCAGGGAAAGATCTCCTGAACTGCTGGCAGCAACAATATATTGAACACAATAAATAAGCAATGATAGAAATAGCTGATGTTTTTTTAAAGAAGGTGATGATGCATAGGGTGAGCTATGTGGAGAGTCAGGCCCGGGCAGGTGAAGAAGTCTTCGACCTGAGTGACGAAACCCTATCGGACGTACTCAAAAACATGTTCCTGAAACCCTTTACCAACAATGTTTCCTCTCAGGAATTTCATCACACCATTGACCTCAATTTCAATGTGTTGTTTAGCTTATCCAAACAAATACGTGAGAACGGAAACTTCATAGAACTCTCCAAAAAAATCTTCGATCACCTGATGTCTGTGAGCGACAATGCCAACATCAAGGATGGTGATGTGTTCGTTGCCCGATTCGACGACATCAAACTGAATGATAACTTTTATGAAGGCCTGGGCATCTTTAAATTTGAAGACAAACAGTCTTTCGTAGAAACCGATCTTACTTCCAGCAGTCTGACCCATTCCCTGCGCAAAGGGATTGGTGCCAAGAAACCGGAAAAAGCAGTATTGATCCTTTTTACCGAAGAGCCTTATACCTTGCTGGTCTTAGACAACAGTACCGCTGAAACGGATTATTGGCAAAGTAAGTTTATCAACAACAGGCAGAAGGCAGATTTTGTGAACAATACCACTGACATTTTATTGATGGCCAAGAACTTTATTACTGAGCAAATCCCTCAGGAGTTCGACATTACCCGGGCCGATCAGATCGACTTGCTGAATAAATCTTTCCTTTATTTCAAAGAGAAGGAGAGTTTTGACATTGAAGAGTTCTCCCAACAGGTCATTGCCAATGATGAGGGGATTGCAGCCTTCAAAACTTATAAAAAGAATTTCGATGAAGGACTGGATACACCAATTCCGGATAGTTTCGATATTTCAGAAAAAGCGGTGAAGAAGCAAGCTAAGGCTTACAAGAGCGTATTGAAACTGGATAAGAACTTCCATATTTACATTCATGGCGATAAGGAACTGATAGAAAATGGCTTTGATGACGGCAAGCGCATGAATTACTATAAGGTTTATTACCATCAGGAAGAATAGCGCTACAATTGTGGAACAAAGGGAAGCAATTAAACCAACATCCTGATCAAATCCACCGTTAATTTTCTTTTCTTATTTAGAATTTCGCTTGCCGGCTTTGCAACCCAATTACCTTGGCGAGATCATTTTGATTGTATCCCAATTGTTCCATTCTGAATTTGATGGCTTCTATTGGATCAGGGTATCCAATTTTGATATGTTGATTTTCATAATTTTCAATCAATATACCGAGAACTTCTAGTTCATCTCCTTCTACAGAACCGGCCAAGGCGTCAAAAATAACTTCAAGTCTGAGCAAGGCATTCTTATAGTCCTCTTCAGTTTTTATAGGTTTGATATCTCCTAGGTGTTTTTCCATTCCGCTTTCTCTACTTTTTTAAATATCCCATTATGGGAAAATCTATTTGTCTAATATATTTATTTTTGATACTAAACTAGTAATGACATAAACTTCCTTTTTTTGTAAGCAATGGCAAAGTAATTTTCCTTAACTTTTCGCAACCAAATATAAACTAACAGCCGTCCCATGAAAAATGCGCTCCAACTAATCCTCGCAACATTGCTATTTAGCTCTTGTGTTACCCTACAAAAACAACGTACGAAAGACTGGGTTTCACTCTATAAAAGTCAGGCGTTTATGTCTTGTCTAAAGGAAGAAAATCCTACTTTGTTGAATAACGACATCTCCAGGGCTATCAATTTTGACGTTATTGGTTCCAGTGCTGCAAATCAAGCAGACAGTCTGGGTCGGTCAGCTTATAAAACGATCCTTCCCTCATCAATCCTGGACCTCGACCATAAAAAGCCCGTTTGTAATTCCTGTCTCGACTTTTATTCCAGCAAGGAATTAGACGAGGCAGCGAAAAAAGCACATAAAGAATACCTGAGATACAATAGGAAAGTGGCGAAAATTTAGTTGAAAACACTAATAGTAAAGTAAAATTGATGCTATCAGAAAAGAATCGCCAGAAAGATACCACCTCCAATGCCTTATGAATATTGTACACCCGAACAGCACTATTTCATGGCGCAGGCAAACATTTCTACAGGAATTATGAATGGGGCGATTTAGCAAAAGTAGAATTGCGTGCTTATGACCACACAGCTAACAAACACAAAAACCACCTAAAAGCTACAAAGTCGAGAAACTAATCCTATCATCCGGATTAAGCTTAACAAATATCTTGGTCCTATGTCTTACAGTATAGATGCCGTTCACTGATCTGGGCAACCAAATCAATGATTGCTGATTAATAAATTCTATAACCCGGTCAGAAAAAGGAGAGGGCTTGCCCATATGCAACTTCAACTCCGTAAAAGAGCCGTTTTTTTCAACCACTCCTGTAAAGATCAGTGCAGAATCTGCAACTTTGAGTGGCTTCCATCGCTTGTATTCATCATTGAGTTTCTGTTGCAGCACCAGGGGATCTTTTTTTAGCTTTGGATGCAAAAAATACACGGTGTCACTACTAAGTATGGTATCGCCGGATTTCGCAACAGATATCATCCCGTTGTTTATACCTGGCCGACTGTACCCGTCTTTATTGCGGACATTGATAAAATAACTAAAATTGTGAATCAAACTGTCCCGTCTTATAGTAGTCTTTACCTCGGCATAGACACTGCTATCGGTCTGTTGCTTTAAATTGGGAAAGTGCCATACGCTTAACTTGGGCTCTTGAGGTAGCCTGAGTCCCGGATAAAGTTTATTCACCGCATAACGGTCTCCCTCAAAATTCATATAAAAAGTTTCCTGAAGCTCCGGCTTACTTTTATTCTTTTGCTTATAGACGTAAATCACCATCGGCTTTCCATCGCTGTATTCAACCGTCAAGTGATCCAAGTCAGGAAGCAGATCAAACACCCTACTGGAAGATGCATCTGCTATAGATACAGTGAAACCTGCCACATGGTTTTGTGCCTGGCTGTTTGCCAAAAACAAGGTAAACATCAGGAATAAGAGCGTCGCTTTCATATTTGATCGGTTATCTTGTATGAAGATAAGCAAACCAAAATCCCTAACCAAAAGAAGCCCTAAACTCCAAAGGAGAAAGATTAGTCTTGGTCTTAAACAACTTACTAAAGGACTGCGGATGCTCAAAACCAAGTCCATAAGCAATCTCACTTACCGACAAATCCGTTGTAGACAGTCTTTCTTTGGCCTTCTCGATCAGCTTGTCATGAATGTGCTGCTGTGTACTTTGACCGGTCAATACCTTCAATAACCCGCTTAGATAGCTGGCCGATATATTTAAAGCATCTGCCACATACTGAACAGAAGGCAGGCCTTTCTGACTGAAAGCATCATCGGTAAAATAATCCGTCAGCAACCTATCCAGCCTGTCCAGCACCTGATGGTTGGCTATTTTACGGGTGATAAATTGACGCTGGTAAAACCTTTCCGAATAATTCAGCAGTGTTTCCAATTGAGAGATGATGATGTTTTGGCTAAAGCGGTCTATATTGGCCTGGTATTCCTGGCGGATATTTTGGATTAGGTTCAGCAGCACCATTTCCTCCTTTTCCGAAAGAAACAAAGCCTCATTTACCGAATAATCGAAAAACTCATAACGCTTTATAGCGGTTGCAAGCGGTGTATTCCAAAGAAAGTCCGGATGAATCAGCAAGATCCATCCGGAGGGTTTCACCAAATCATTCAAAACAGGGTTGGTGCGCAGTACCTGACCCGGCGCAATAAAATACATCACCCCATCATCAAAATCATAACTTTGCTGCCCATAATGCATCTTTTCACCCAATCCGCGTTTTACCGAAATCGAATAATAGTCGGCCACGATTGTTGTTATGCCGTTATCCTTTTTGGCGGCTACCAGTTCTGCGTAATCTATCAGGCTAATGAGCGGATGCTCAGACTTAGGCAGGTTTAGAATACCGTGCATTTCACTGATGGAATGGATTCTGTAAGGCTTCATACCGTAAAGATAAACAATTCTTAGAGTGCCTGTCCGCCCGAGACTTCAATCCTTTGTGCATTGATCCAGTAAGCATCTTCTGAGCATAAGAATGCAACCACACCACCGATATCATCCGGCAATCCTGTTCTTCCCAGGGCAGTAATACCCGCAATCTGATCATTGATCTCTTTGTTGTCCCTAACGCGGCCACCACCGAAATCCGTCTCTATGGCACCTGGCGCAACAACGTTTGCCCTGATCTTTCTTCCACCCAATTCCTTGGCCTGGTAACGTGTCAGTGTTTCTATTGCCGATTTCAATGAACCATATACAGAAGATCCTGGCATCGAAATTCGGGTTAGACCAGAAGAGATGTTGACGATCCCGCCACCATCATTTAAGAAAGGCAATAGCTTCTGGGTCAGGAAAAACACCCCTTTGTAGTGGATGTTAAATATGGCATCCATCTGCGATTCAGTAGTTTCTGTAATAAGGGAATACAATGCAGTACCAGCGTTATTGACCAGGAAATCTATATTCGAACTCCCATTTTCTGCTTGTAAGTGTTTGGTCAAGCCGTCTACAAATGTGTCAAAAGCGGTGATGTCACTGGTATCCAGCTGAAAAGCTGTAGCATTTTGTCCTAATGAACGGATCTCTGCGATCACCTCATCCGCTGCTTCCTTGTTGGAATTGTAAGTGATCACCACATCAAGGCCTTTTTTGGCAATGGCCAATGCCATGTTTTTGCCTAAACCGCGACTTCCACCAGTGATCAGGGCTATTTTATTTTTTGTTTCCATGTTTTTATTTTAAAGATTAACGTTTTTGATGAAACAAAGTTCCATATCATTTGACAATCCGACGTAGCCGAATCTATCGACCCTGTAGTCTAAATCACTTTTCTTCAAAAAAAGAACCAAGACACCTGATTAACGCGATCATTCCACCAGCTGATTAGGCTAAGGGCAGGACAGCTAAGTATTGAGGCCCAATTAACAATTGTCCGCAAACCATCAAATAGTAGCCTTATGATAAGTTAAGGATAGAAAGACCAGTAAAAAAAATAGCGCTTTTTGCCAGCCCCGCTAAAACTTTCAATAAAAACACTGGTTATAGCGCTATGGAAATTTCAGCACAAGAACCTGCAGCACGCAAAGTGAAAAAATTATATGATTACCAGGAGAGTGACATTGCTACACTTTTCGATAAGCTGGAACAAAATCCATCAAGGTCGCGGCTCCTGTACCAGCTTCCCACGGGTGGGGGCAAGACCATGATTTTCTCAGAGATTGCCCGTAGGTTCATCAGTAAATACGGAAAGAAAGTTGTGGTGCTTACCCATAGGAAAGAACTTTGCAACCAGACGTCAACCGCGCTCAAAATGCGTGGGGTAAACAATCGGGTGATCAACAGCCTCGTGAGGAAAATTCCCAAAAAGGATTCCAACCCTTGTTATGTCGCCATGGTGGAGACCCTGAAAAACCGGATTGCTGAGGGACTGATCAATCCTGAAGAAGTTGGGCTGGTCATCGTAGACGAGGCACACCACAATTCGTTTCACAAACTGCTGGGGAAATTCAAACAGGCAGCAGTGATCGGTGTCACTGCAACTCCTTTTAGTTCCGACATCAATTTGCCCATGAACCGCAACTATGATGAGTTGCTGCTCGGCGAGCAGATCTCCACCCTAATAGACAAGGGCTATCTGGCAAGGCCGAAGCTCTGGCAATATGATGTGGAACTCAACACCCTGGCCACTGGTCTTCATGGCGATTATACCGTCAGCACATCTGATGAACTTTATAGTTCCCCAAAGATGCTGGAGCTCCTGGTAGAAGCCTATGAAGCACATGCCAAAGGCAAAAAGACCCTGATTTTTAATAATGGCATCTTCACTTCCAGAAAAGTACTGGAGGTATTCAACAACCTGGGCTATCCCATCAGACACCTGGACAATAAAACTCCAGCGGCAGAACGTGCCGAGATTCTGAAATGGCTGAGAAAGACGAAAGGTGCTATCCTGACCTCCGTTTCCATCCTCACCACAGGCTTCGATGAACCTACGATACAGGCTGTTATCCTCAACCGGGCCACTACCTCGCTCACACTCTATCACCAGATGGTGGGCCGGGCTTCCAGAAGGCTGCCCCAAAAGAAGACTTTTGGCATCATTGATCTGGGCAACAATGCAGAGCGCTTCGGAACATGGAATGCCGAGATCGACTGGCAGCATGTTTTCAGACATCCGGAAATTTATCATGAAAGCCTAAACAGAAAAACCAGTTACGAGGCCCATCAGATCCCTTCAGACCTCAGGGGCAAATTCCCCAACAGCAGGGAAATCTCTTTTGACATACAGGCCGCACATCAGGCTGCAATGGAACGTGGGGAGAAACCGAAGAACGTCATCCGCGATTCCATCCGCCAGCATGCCTTAATGTGTGCAGACAATAGTGATGCCATCGCTGAGGCATTGAACCTGAGTGCAGAACTTGAAAAGGAGATCGACTGGCGGATCAAACAGTACGCCAAATGCCTTGGCAACGTGACCAAAAACTACACACAATGGCTCAAGGAGGATTACCAGCAAAAACTCCACAAGCTGATCCAAAAGATCATGACCAGGCGTCTGTTGTTGAAGGCTGCAGTTTAATGCCATACACAGGCCGGCACTGCAAACCCCGCTATCAGTACGTATAGCTGATGTCTGGCAATACCTTCCGGTTTTTGAATTTCAGCTCCACCTTGTCTTTACCGTTTCGGAGCCAATGGCTGTACATGCTCCTGATTTCCAGTCCAGACAGGCTTTCAATTTTCGCTATAAATTGAAGGTCTGTCAGGCCAAAATCCGCCTTTTGGATCAATCCTGACTGATAATACTGCTTTACGGTGCTGCTCATGAACTGACTGGCCTGCTGGCTGTCTTTGCCATTGAAATAGCTGTCGTTCAGATAAGCAAACTGGATTCGGAACCAATTGGCATGCCGACGGCTTTTTACGAAAATCCGGCCTTCTTCTACCACAAGGCCATCTACAAACCAATCAATGTCTTCCCGGCTGATCTTTTTCAGGTGGTACAGGTCCCTCAGCGTATAATCAATACGATCCGCACAGAGTGAAGGCATCGGGTAGTCCAGTAGTTTAAACTTTTCCAGGTCAAGAAAGCTCCGGTAATCAAAGCCATACCTGCTCAGTATCTCCACAATCTCCGGGTCAGATAGGTACGCTGCAAAGATCTGTTCATGGTAATCTTCATTTTCATAGCCCAGCACATAATCTACCAGGTGCGAAAAAGCAGTATGCGAAAGGTCGTGCAATAGTCCGGCAAGCTGCTCTTCAAAGCTGCCACCAAGCTTTTTGATCAGCAATGAAACGCCAATAGAATGTTCATAGCGGGTCAGCGAAATGCTTGGATCAGCGATGATGACTGCACCGCCCTGATGTATGCCTTTTAGCCGCTGAAAAAGTCGGCTCTGTATCAATTCCTGGAATACTGCTTGCAGCTCAAAGCTGCCATAAATCTGATCTTCAATCTGCATCTTCATATGGTTTTCAGGTAAGGGCCTGTACATTTTACAGCTACAAATCTAGGGAATTTTGAGCCGCGCATCAAATAAAATACTAATATTTTTAGCTAAGTTAATTTCCTTTTAAGCTTTTCCAATCTTGGCATACACCTTGATCCATTCCAATCAAAATTCATCACCTATGTTTTTAACGCCGCATACCTCATGACCGATCAACTAGCATCATTTTCCAAAACTTCCCTTCGAATTTTGATAGGAGTGACGTCCATTTTCTTCCTGCAGGGATGTTGGGAAAACCCAAAAACACAGCAAATGCCATCGGCCAATGCATTGCCTCCGGCAGTACCTTCCACGAAGAAAGAAGCGCCAAAACCCGTCCAGCATGCCCTGATGGAATTTATAGGCTATGAAGATGATGGCGATTATTTCCAGTTCATCGCCCTTAAAGGCGACAGTGTGCTGCACTTTGTCAATTCCGAGGTAAAGGAACGTAACCTAAACCGCGGAGACCTGATCCAGGTATCCTGGAAGGAGGGAACCATTACGATGGCTGGAGATGACGAGGCGGAAGTTCCGGCCGATCTTCTCATTGCGGTGGACAAAATCCGGGACGGCTCCGTATCCTTATTCAGAAAATCTTATGCAAAGGATATACACTTTACTTTTTCTCCGGAGCAAAATTACAGCGATGGCTACAAAGACAAAATCTACCTGATTGTCGAGTACTATTTGTCTACTACCCAGAACAAACTGCTCAAACACCTCATCCGTGAGCGCGCGGAAATTAGCTATTCTATAGAAGAACAAAACCGTGGCGGCAGGGCTTACATTGTGATAGGAATATCCGGAGGGCAGAACCTCGCCAGTCCCGTGCAGTGGTTATACATCGACAATGAAAATTACCAGCTTTATGAGTACGACCTTCCAAACGACGAGTTAAAAGCTTACCGCTAAACGGCAAATTGCTACACGACTTACTTACTTACTTACTTACTTACTTACTTACTTACTTACTTACTTACTTACTTACTTACTTACTTACTTACTACGAATCATTACGCATATGAAAAAAATACATAAGCTCAGTTTAATGCTCCTGTTTACTTTCGCCTCCTCAGCGGCTTTCGCACAATTGCCGGAAGAAATTCAATGGAAACACCTCAAAAAAGACTATACCGCCGATAGCAGCGACCTAATGCTCAGCCTGAATGGAAAAAGACTCAACGGCAAATACAAAATCCCTCTAGACGAGAAAAGCTTTGCGCTGTATACCATCGACAACGGAATGATCACAGGAGAAGCTTTTTGGTACACCAATGGTGGCCATATGGAGTGCAAGCTGCACTATAAGCGTGGCGTACGGAACGGTTTAAAGGAAAATTACGATAACGATGGCAAAGTTTGGTTGCGCCAAAACTATAAAGATGGCAAGCTCAACGGCACAAGTGAGATGTACAGCAATGGCAAATTGACGAGTAAGTCCGAATACCTGGCAGGTAAGAAACACGGCTTATCAACCAGCTATTCCGGCGATAAGGTCATCTCCGAAACCCATTACAAAAACGACCAGCGAAACGGACTTTCCCGGGTGTACAACAACGGACAGGTCGTCACAGAAAACAATTATCAGGATGATGTGCAGGATGGTTTGAGTACCAGCTATATGATGGGAAAGAAAACCATGGATGCCACTTATCGGAAGGGGAAACGTCACGGTCTTTCGCACATGTATAAGCCAGATGGTTCCGTACTTTTTGAAAGCTATTACCTGCTTGGCGATAAAGTAAATAAAGCCCAATTTGAGAAATACGAAGCTGAGCAAAATGATAAATAGGCTATAAGCCTGGCATTATCAACCTTACTGCTTCGGCGGTGGTGGAACGATCATCGGAGCTACCGTATCCAGCTTTGTGGTTTTACCAGCGGCCGTCTGAGGCTTCAAGCCTTTGTAATGGTAGGAGCGTTCAGATCCCTCGCCACAGACACTAAAAAAAATGCTGCCTTCAAGCTGTTTGCCGCTAAGGCCCGCATTTTCCTGCTTTTTCAATGGCTTGATTTTCACATATTTCTTCAATGCCCGGTCGTCCTGATATTCGTTATCGCGAAAGTACTCCTCATCATTATTGTTTCCTGAATTCTTGGTGTACAGGTTTTTCTTTGCATCCAGTTTATAATTTGCCAGGGACAGCTCTGGAAATACACGATAGTGCTGGTTCACGTAGGCGTTATTCGATTCAGCTGCCCTTCCAGCGTCATACTGTTTTTTCCAGTCCAGCATTTCTGACCAATTCTTCTCTTCTGCCAGGTTCAGCCGGTAGCCTTCCTCACCTCCATAATTAGAGAGCTGGATGAACTTCTGACCCTCAGCACTCAGCACTCTACCCTGAAAATCCTCATACTCCCTTTTCGGCGCATTGTAGATTAGGATGAAATCATTATACCCTTCCTTATTGTCATAAGTCCAAAACTGCCCATTCCTCGCAGGCCTGAAGGACGCGGGTACCGCCGGTGTGACTAATCCGATCTGCTTGGTTACACCAACTGTTTCATACACAAAGGGACCGTCAAAACAATTTGCATCTTCATTAAATACCCGTTGCATCCCCTTGCCGCTCAAATCAATATATGTCGGGTCGCCACGTTCAAATCCTTTAAAATTGGCACGCATACCTTTAGCTATACTTTTGTTGTGATGCCCGTAGACCTCAAACAATTCCAGTTTATCTGGAAAAAAGAGCAGGCTTTCATTATTGATCTTGTAATCACCAAAGACAGCGGTAGCATATCCATAAAGAAGAAATCTCCCATCATCAAACAAACAAATTCCGGAATTACTGCCATAGCGGCCCGTGTATTTTTTGTAATCCATATTGGTAGCTGGTTTTTGAGCTGATGCCAGGATGGGCAGCATCAGCAAGATCATTAGCGTAAGCGTCTTCCAATTCATCATTAATCGATTTTACGCATCTGAAACTCTATAGTTTCCTTGTAGGTGATGCTATTATCTACCTCAACTCCAGAGTCATATACTAAGTAAAGGTTAGTTTTAGATAAAGATTTGATTTTCAGATCAAGCTTAACATCCCGTTCCGTATCCAGTTGTAGCACAGACTCCGTGGCTGTCCATTTGACCTCAACATCTTCACCCTGCAAATTAACGGAGGCAGTACCATCCGCTCTAAAATCACAAATCTGGTTGGGGAGAGACTGCTCTTTCCGATCTACTTCCTTGTCATTTTCATATTCAATGTAGGTTGCAGATTCTACTTTCCATTTTCCTTCGATTCTGTCTGTGTTTTTTTCGGCTTTGTCTTTTTTACAGGCAGATAAGGTCGTAATGAACAATAAGGCAATTAAAGTAAGGTTTTTCATAGATGATCAATAAGGGTTTATGGCAGGCAGTACACCTGGCCCAGATCTGTTTTCAAAAACCAGGCCATTGATTTCTTTGTCGAACCCTTAATCCCTTACCCCTGTGACTTGAGGAATTTTCTGAACCATGCCTAAAGCGTGGAAAAACTAATGGTATCATCTTTATTCAGCCTTACAAATATCTTTGCCTGAGCCCGTATCCGCTTGGTTCTTATGGCTATGGCCGGCGACCAGGGCTTGACTTCTCTGCTAATAAAATCCAAAACCTGAGCAGAAAAAGCCGAGGCTTCACCGAGTAACAACTTGACATCATGCATCGAACCATCCTGTTCTACGATCGCTGTGATGACAAGCGTGGAGTCTGTCGCTGCTACAGGTTTCCATTGCTGATAAGCAACATTTAGCCTTTTTTCAAGTACTTGCTTGTCTTCCTTTAGTTTTGGCGCTGAATAGGGATCTGTGAATGTGTACCAATGCACTCCCTTGCCCAGAATGAAATGGCTAAAGTGGTGATAAATGGTATCACGCTGCAGGTAGGAGGTCACTTCGACATGCACATTGCTGTCTGCCAGATTTTTCACTTTATACAAGGATGCCATTTCTATTTTCGGCGCATGGGGTAGCTTGAGTCCGGGATATTTTTTGAGTAAGGCATATCGATCTCCCTCAAAAGCCATTGAATAGCTTTCAGTATACATAGGTTTATCTTTTGACTTATGGTAAATCACCTGAACCTTATTGGCTTCTCCATGATCAAACTTCAGGATAAAATGTTTCAGTTCTGGCTGGAGGTCGAAAATAGCCCTGTTGGAAGTATCCCGAATAAACACCCTGATTGTACTGCTTGCGGTCTGTGCAAACGCATGGGAGCTTAGCGCAAGCTTGAGGAAAAGAAATACGAGCGTTGCTTTCATCATTGCTTAGAAATCTGTCATGAAGATAAGGTTTTTAACTATATTCGCTACACACACAAATACAAACTACATGAAAAACGTTTTAACTAAACAGCATTTGAAGATGCTGTTCTGCCTGGCACTACTTGCCAGCGCCACACTCCTGATCCCAAGTTGCAAAAAAGGAACACCGGTGGATATTCCTGTATTGCCAGAACCTGAGCCACAGTCGACCTGGAAAACGGACAGCGTGTCTTACCAAATCGGCAATCAAGTTTTCGCTGGTCTTCCTGATTTTTCTGGTCTTTCGAGCATCATGAATGGCGGTTACCGGATGAAGTACTTTGACAAGCCTGATGCAGGAATGAAGGCGTATCGGACCTTCGGCAGTACCGGAAGAGGGTGGTACTCACCAATAGACTCAATCTATTTTGCTTGCGGGACTTATTTCCGAATCAATGGCAGCAATGAATTCAAAATCGCCTTCGCTAAAGGATTTCATACCAAAGACATGAAAAAGTATGGTAGTTTTTACTTTCCCGCAGACACCAGGAAGATGCTGCCAAAAGGCCGGCTTACCTTTGCTACCGACTTTGAAAATACCAATGCTAAAGAAGGCGTTGCGATTTCAGTGGGTGCTTTTGGGAGAACAGGGATGCCGGAATCTGCTTTTGAAAATTCTGTAGATAAGTACAGCCAGGAGGATGCTATGTTCGAGATCCTCAAAACAGAACAAATAGACGAAGACCATTATCGTGTAGAAGCGATCTTTGAAATCAATCTATATGACGCCGGCGGCAACAAGAACCGCTTAAAGAATGGCTACATCAGGTTCACCGTTCAAAAAACATGGTGGGGCGGTTATTTCTATAACGGATCATAATTATACCAACTCAATACCATCTCCATACCTTCCTCGCACCTTCTTCGCAAAAAGGTACCTGTTTTGCGAAGAAGGTGTGGAAATGGTACGCCTCAGGTATGACAATGGCGAAGGAGAGGTTACCTGGCCTCTGCTCTTTACTCAGCTTAATTCTTAAGGGGCTTGTTCAAAATATCATCGATGATTATTTTTTGAACTTTCTCTGCTTCTTCGGTCAGTACAGAATGTCCGGCATTTTCAAAGACAAAGATCTTCTTCCTGGGTGCTTTTAATGTTTCAAAGTATTCTTTTGCGATGCCAAAATTAGTCTGCAGGTCTTTGGTACCCAGGAAGAAATACACTGGGCAATTGATCTTCGGCAATTCTTTGAAAAGGTTTTTTCCTATCACTTCATTCCATGTAGAAAGCCATGTGTCTGACCAATCTTTGATGTATTTGTCATAGACGACAAGGTCATCGGCACTAAGCGAATGTCCGTCATGTACCAGCATCCATTTTTTCGCATAGTTCATTTGCAGGTAATCGCCATAAGGGATTTTTACTGTACTGAGTTCTTTCTGGGCCAGTTCGTTGTCGTTTTCTTTAGCATAGCGCTTTAGTTTTTCCAGTAATATCTGTTCGCTTTTTGCCTGGCTTACCACCGGACTGAAGGCGATGTAGGCGTTTAAGAGCTCAGGATGTTCCTTTGCCATTTCAAAGCCCAGGACAGTTCCAAAAGATTCCCCAACGAGGTACAGTTTCTTTTGATTGAATTTTTTCAGCAGTAGCTGGATCACTTCATAAGTGTCATCTTGCATTAGCCTGATGCTTAGTGGAACCGAAGATTTGTTTAGTGCAAGCGTTCTACCCGCGTTTCGCTGATCCCATTGAACTACCAGAAAATGTTTTTGGAGCAGATTGGTAAACCCTTCGGCTTGCTTCATCCTCGAGCTTCCCGGTCCTCCATGCAAAAAAAGCAGGAGCGGCAAATTTTCAGCACCCGAGTAGGAGAGTACCTGTTTCAAATTCCCTACTGAGACGGTGTCATACTTAACTGGAGACTGTGCAAATGAGTGAGTGCTGATGAACACAGCAATGAAAATTAACAGGGATTTTTGGATCATAATTAGCGTTATTTAAATTAAAAATCAAGCTATTGCTAAGGGCAACCAATATAGTAAATCCTCTCCAAACAATTCCGCGCTACCACTGGTTCATGTACATAGAGATTCAAATCACTAACGCTATGTTCCGCTTCAAAAATCTATTGATACTCATGGGCTTTCTTAGTTTCTTAACCAGTTGCGCCAGACAAAAGCAAGGACCGCCTCAGGCGATTGGGATTGGTATATTGACGGTCAACACCCAATATCCCATTCCTTTATATAAAAATGAAGCGGATGAATTGCCTTTTGACACGCTGAAATTTGAGCGCAGCAGGTCCGGCAAAACCTTGTTTGTTACAGATGTGAAACTACAGCCTTACCTCATGAACGAGGGGGATTCAGATAAAGAAGGAGAAGAGCATTTGAAAATGGGATTGATACATTTCGGGCCAGAACTGGTTTTTTCCGTCGTAGACACCGGAGCATCTTATTTTCGGGTGATCAGCAATCAAGCTAGCGGAGAGGAAATCGTCATCAAGAAAGTGCCCGGTGCCGTTTACTATTCCGAGGAAAGAATGTTGTCTGAGAACAACTGCAGCAATTGCCCGGGATCCAAATATAATCCGCATTGGTACATCTTCGAAACCTGGGAACGGTATCTAAAGAGGGTAGAGTTCATCACCCAAGATAGCCTGGTCATCTACGATCAGCCTGCAGGGAAGCCCATATTTCAGCAGAAGGATCAGACTTTCCTGCCTTTTGGGGTTACTGAAGTGAAGGGCGACTGGCTCAAAGTAAAAAAGGGATTTGGCAGGGAATCCAATTTCGACAATGGAAAGAATTATGACGGATGGATTAAATGGCGAGCGGGCACGAATCTGCTGATTGACATTACAGAAAGGACGTATGAATAAATATTTAATCTTATTTTCGAGCACCATAAGCTGTTAAATTCGCATCATGTTTAGTAATGGAATTCCGATTGAGTACTTAGTGAGCGTCAATAAGGCCGTACAATTTATTGAAAGCAACCTGGACCAGAATCTGACTCTAGAATCGGTTTCTGCCATTGCCTGTTATTCTCCCTTCCATTTTCACCGGATCTTTAAGAACGTTACAAATGAAACACTGAACAATTACATCAGCAGAAAAAGGATCGAAAAAGCAGCTTCTATTCTGCTTCATAAACATGAAGTGAGCATCACTGAAATCTCTTCTCAATATGGGTTCAACAGCAATTCTTCATTTACGAGATCTTTTAAGAAATTCTACAGCCTGAATCCTTCCACATTTAGGCAACAAGGACCTGCTCAGTTTAGCAAGATAGGTGAAATAGAAAGCAAGATGGGACAAGTCTACAAAAACCTGGAGGCATACTTTTGCGATATGAATAATCTTAAAAACTGGATTGAAATGAACGCAAAAATTGAAATTAAAGAGATGCCGGAACTGAATCTGGCATATGTAACCAGCCTGGGCCACAAGGGCATTGCAGCTGCTTATGACGTATTGGTTAAATGGGCCAAGCCCAAGGGAATTTTGGAACTGGCAGCTACAAAAATTGTAACCATTTACCACGACAGCTTTAAAATCACATCGCCAGAAAAGGTGCGGATTAGCGCATGTGTAACTTTAAATGCACCAATCAGTGCCTCTGGACAAGTTGGCTTAAGGACTATTGAAAAGGGGAGGTGTATCGTTGCAAGTGCTGAACTGGAACTGAAAGATTTTGGAAATGCCTGGAAGGGTCTATTCGTATGGATGGCTGAAAATGGGTACAAGAAGGCAGAGCGAAACCCCTATGAAATCTATCATAATGATTACCGAAATCATCCACAGCAAAAATCCGTTGTTGATTTTTGCATCCCTATTGAGTAAAATACTGAATTAATGATTTGTTCCTTACTATTTTATCTTTTTCCAATGGAATGACCCGTTCTGTCTTATGACAAATCCGTTTGCTTTGTTATTTTCGATCATGAACTCTCCCTGGGCATCAGCAATATCCTTAAACCCAAATTTGAGCTCTGACTGAAAGACAAACTGCAACTTCTGGCCGGCCGAGGTGGCAACAAGTTTTCCGTTTTCTATTTTAACACTAATTTGTCTTTTCACATCTCCCGAAAGTTCATAAACCCCGGTGTAGCGGGCAAGGATAGCTCCAGTTAGCTTTACATCGGTTTGGAGAGGTCTTCCCAGCACCAGTGTTGAAATCGTAGTAGCTAATTCCTCAATGGGTACCTGCTCGCAATTCGCCAAAATAGCGATATACACATCTGGATCAGGATAATACAACTGGAACGTTCTATAACCGGTTATGGCACCGCCATGTGAGATTACCTTAAGATCGCCCGATTGGCCGATGGTCCAGCCATATCCATAATTTATTGTGCTGCCATCCCTTAGCCTGGCGGGCAAAAAGGCTCTTGTTAGTGTTTCTTGCTTTAGCAATTTGCCCGATAACAATCCCAGATGCCAGTTCAGCAGGTCATCCACGTTAGAAATCAATCCCCCTGCTGCAAATGGGAGGCTTGCTCCCCAATAGTCTGCTTTTTCGTATCGCTCATGCTTCTGATAGCCATTGGTACGGCCTGAAAAAATGGTATCGGCATTGTCGTAAAAAGTGTTCTTGAGGCCTAATGGATTAAAAATGTTGTCTTGCAGGTACTTCGCGTAGGTTTTTCCACTGATTTGCTCGATAATATATCCAAGCAGCACATAGCCTGAATTGCTATAACGATACCGGGTGCCAGGTTTAAACTCCAACGCTTCATTTTTGAAATAGTTAATCAGCTCCACAGGTTTGAAATCGTGCCGGTCGATGTACGGGTCGCTATCGTTCATCTGCATATAATCCCTTATTCCCGAGGTATGGCTGAGCAGGTTCTCGATGGTAATTTTGTAGCCTTTCGGTGGAAACCGGGGAATATATTTTTGGATGCTATCCTGTAAAGAGAGTCTACCGGATTCCATGAGCTGGAGCACCGCCACGGCAGTAAACTGTTTACTGATGGAGCCAAGATTAAATAACATATCGGGCTTCATCGCCACATTTAGTTCAAGGCTTGCTGAACCAAAAGCTTTGCGGTATGTTATTTCTCCCTTTCTGGCAACAAGTAAGGCCACACCCGGTTCCCCAGGTTTAAAATTTGCCGATAAGAGACTGTCCAGCCGCGCATCCAGGCTGAGGTTTCGCTTTAGCTGTGCCGAAGCACTGAAAATCCAAATAGGTAGGATAATAAAAAGAAATGACTTTTTCATACGCTTTATTGAGCCACAAAGCTCTGTAAACATCAGCTGGAAAAGTCATTCATCACTTCTCAAATCGCGATTTGAGAAGTGATTTCATTGATCGGTTTCGATATCGCGAAACTTCGAGGGGGCGTAACCCGTTGATAATTTGAAGACCCGCTGAAAGGTAGCTTGGGAGGGGAAACCACATTCGAGCGCGACACCTGCAATTGTCAAGTGTTGGGAATCCTTGCCCGCAAATCTTTTCTTGAATTCCCTGACACGATACTCATTTATAAAATCATTGAAATTCTTACCAAAGTGTTGGTTGATCACGGCAGATACTATTTTTGGCGCACAATCAACCATTTTCGCGAATGAATTGAGATTGAGTTTAGCATCCAGGTAAACGCGATCTTCCTGCATCTTTTTTTCAATAGTAAGTATCAGTGCATAAAGATCAGTTCGGCCCAATGTCTTTTTAATATCAGAACTACCTTCTTTAGCCAGTTTTTGGTTCTGGGAATGAATATAGCCTTTGATACCCAACCAGTAGATCAGCACCGCCAGGGGGATGTAAATGGGATACCAGCCAAAAAACTCCAGAAGTTCGTTACGATAGCTGGGAATGAGATATGGGATGAGGTAGATTAGCCACACCATTTCGAATGCTGCAAAAATGTAAACCAAATTGCTGAGCCAATTCACATTTGCCTTTGAAAAGTGAGCTTGATCTTCCTGGGAGGATAGATATTTGTAAGCCAGATAGGTGTAAAAACTTAAGGACAGCCAGCGTACAACGTCTACATAAATGTTGAATTCCTCAATGAAATTTACCCAGGGCCTTGGGTTTCTCGCTATCCATCCGAAGATTGTAGCTATGATGTAGCTGGCAACAGTAAGTGCCGGAATGAACTCGATCAGGACAGGATAAAAATGATACTTAAATCCATGGGCAGTGCTGAAGTCGGGCCGACTAACGCGTCTTATATAGAAATACAGCAATGGTCCAAGTGGCATGATCAGGATCATGGGCGTCAGCTGAACAATGAACTGGATTGCGCTCAGATTGAACCAGTTTACATAGTTTCCATACAGGTTAATACTTGCAAGTGCAATAAAGAAAACCAGTAGTCCAAGGTATCGGGCAGCAGCTCTATTGGTCCTGGAAGAAAACAGCAATGCACTCATGATAAAGCCCTGTACCGCGCCAAAAAGAATCACGTTGTTGAGGATATCAGTCACCTTCATGAGCATTAATCTGATTGGCTTGTAAGTCTTTCTTCATAAATCAAATATAGTTTATAAAGAACTGCCGCCAAAACAGCAGCTAGATACATCACGCGCTACAAGGTTCCTTAGCCAGAGAGTTTCGTCAGCCTGTCAAGCTCGTCAAACTCAGCAGTGATGGTATTGCCGTTTTTACTACCTGTTAGTTTTCTGTCGTTTTCCGTCACCTTATAGCCCTTTGCCATCAAATAGTTGGATAGTGCAGCTTTGTGGTTCATCTCAAATTGCGAAATCAACTGCGGGAATACCGTAGGAATTCTATAGTGGTCGTTTTTTTGCACTTTGTCTATAAGATCACTTTTTATGGTGACCACCAAAGCACCCTGCCCATAGTCGGCGATATAGTAGGCGCTTGCGCCAAACATTCCCGAAGCCACCATGCCGATCATGTGCATGTCGTCCTTAGTCGCATCAAACTGACTGATGTTCAGTAAGTCGATCTCATTATCAGCACCGTACTTTTGCAGTTGAAGGGCTTGCTGTAAAAGTTTTTGTGGGATGCCCGACTGGGTATTTGCCCAGGCCCAGAGCCAGGTTTCTGAAGAATGGGAAAAACTGCCGAGCACCTGGATAGGGAACACGAGGCCAGGTCCAAAATCCATTTCTCCTTTTTGCATGTCCACATTCCAGCTGTTGCTGCCAATAAGATCAGCAAAATCCAGCTGTCTTTCAAACCCAATGCCGCCATAGCGTTCCAGCAATTCCTGTTCAGTTTTACAAGGATGCTGATTTTGTTGCAATTTGCTGCTCTCAGGTTGCTCAGCCCCGCCATCATTTCCGAATAATTTATTTAAAAATCCCATAGGTAGTAAGAATTGTATTTCTAACTAAACATGCCAATTCGGATAAGGTTTTCCAGCAGGCCTTTCCGGTAGGATTTATAATATTTTCATTGGAACTACCAGGGAAAGTAATTTATGACCCGGTCAGGATTTGGCCATCCTCAAAAACTTTGTTATGTTCTTTCTATACGGTTAGGCTTTTTTTCGGTCATCAAGCTTGCAAATGATTACATCATTGAACCAAGCCATTCCACGAGTTTCCATATTCCATAAACCAGGGCGGCGAGGAGGATCAGCAAGACAATCGACACCCAAATCACGATGTTCCTTCCGCTGCCTTGGTGTTTGTTTTCCGTATAGTGCTCCTGCATCAGCTTCATATTTCTGGCATTGGCTTTAAAATAGAAATCAAATATTTGTCCGATGATCGGAATGGCACCGATGGTTGCATCCAACAGGATATTGAGCGACATTAGGACGACGAGTTTATTGCTGGCACCTTTGCGTGCCATAGTTAGGAGCAGTCCGCCAGATATCAGGAAACCAGCCATATCACCCGCAAATGGAAAAAGGTTTAGTAGAGGATCTATTCCAAACCGGAATTTAGTGCCAGGAAAGCGAAACTGATTGTCCATCAGATAGGAAATTCTGGCTATCCATTTGAGTTCGGGATGCTGGTATTGCGGCTTTAGTTGTTCCTCTTTCATAATCTTTGCAATAGCACCCAAAATCCAGGCCAATTGATTTTCTTTCTTATATTTACCAGTATAACATAGATCAATAAAAGATTTAATATGAGCATGATTGGCAATTTGCTTAGGGTTTCTAACACTGAGCTGCAGGAATATCTAAAAGATAGTTCGTTACTGGAAAACCGTGTCTATAGCGAAGGTGCTGATCCGTCTATAGTCGACATCGATAAATCATGGGAAGGCATATTGTTCCTGCTTACAGGTCAATCCCTAGCAGAGGCTGATCATCCGCTCGCAGCAGTCTTGTTTAGCGGGCAAATTATAGATGAAAACCAGGACCTGGGATATGGGCCAGCACATTACGTTACCCCCGCGCAAGTGTCTGAGCTAAATGCCCAGATTTCCAAAATCAGTTTTGCTGATCTGGAGCAGAAATTTGATCCGGCTAAGATGATGGAATCGGGCATTTATCCAGAAATATGGGAGGAAGGCGATGATGTTATCGATTATCTAGCAGAAAATTATAATTTGGTTCGTGATATCTATGCGAAGGCCGCGGCCAATGGTGAGGCCATTATTACATTTGTAAACTAGATACAATGCTCAGTGGTCGGCTCCGACTTCGTTCCGCCACTCCTCCGTGTTTTCTCCGACTTTTTGCACAATTTGACGGAGAAAACACGGAAAATCGCAGGAGCTAATTAGCCGCTCCTCACCACTCAAATCTCTCAAACAATTCAGCGCTTCAGGTGGTTCATTTACATAGCATTTAGCTGTCTAAAAATGACATATATGGCGAAATCACGATTTCCAAATTATGCCCCAGCATCATTGCCGGTACATTCAGCTTCGAGGCGATAACTTAGGGTGGAGGTAAGGTTGAAGTACGGGAGGGAAGGTTTGATCTGCAAAGGCTGTAGATCGAAGCATTGCCTTCACACTAGATTGAAATGACCTGTACTATTCTTTCTCAAAATAGACGCTCCGAATTCTGTGGTTCATGCCTGTCCAAGTCATTGATTTTCCGTCTTTGCTGATTTCGATATAGAAATTATCGTTGATTAGTCCGATCTCAGTCAGATAGGATTCTTCTGGAGTTGTGGGACGTATAGAGGGTAATGGTGTGCCTTCAGCAACACGAAATTCGAATAATGCAAAGGCTTGAGGCCCCTTTTTTTCCGTGATTCTGGATGATTGTGCATGCATTTTAAAACCGACAGCGTGCACCTTATTGTTAAAATAAAGGTTTCCGGTGACGTCATTATTTTTTTCGTAATAACCTTCTGAATTCACATGGTTTAAGTGCAAGTCGCCAAAATTATAAAGTACAGTGTCGTTCGCCTGATCGTTTGGATTGGCGTAAAAATTTTTAGGCTTTAAGATTAAGGTTTTTATCTTCCAGCTGCCTCTTATGACCGGCCTAATGCTGTCCATCAAAACTTTAGAGGCCTTATTGAAATCAATTTTTTGTATTTCAGGCGAATTGACTTCTTTACCACAGGAAGAGAGCAAAAATAGTGCGACGATACTGGCTGTCAGGATGTTTTTCATAGAGAGGATTTCTACAAATATAAAAAACATCATTGCAATCTAAAATGCAAGCTTGCGTTTGTCTAGCTTCGTAGTATTGACGATAGGAGAACCGAGCCCTTAAGCGAGCTTACCGAAGGTAAATTTATTGAACCGATAATCAGGCATTCTTCTGCTGGTAATACACACAGATCTGATCAGTCAGGTAATCAAAAACATCATCTTCCAGATAAGGCTTTTTAGCATAGGTCAGTTTTTTAGCAGCGCTGCTGATCTTGTCTTTTTCCTTCTTGTCAAAAAACGGAGCTTGGGTCAAAGTGCTGGCTATAAAATCTGCATACTCCTTATGCGTTTTGCCAAAGTTCACATTGCCATTCCTATGGGCTTCATCTCTCAAATTATCCAATCCCCTTAGCATTTCCCCTTCGGTGGTATCTGCCTTTCCACGGACAGGAATTAAATCGGTCCTGATGTGTTTTGCGATTTCAGGGTATTTGAGTTTGGTCGGGAATTCCGGCTGCTGTGTTTCGCTGGCTTTGTAAACAGGATTTAACTTTTCGCATTTCCCGGCCAAAGCCTTTACATCCTCAGCGCTTCTTTCCAACCAAACCCTTGGTGTCACGCCGAATTTGTTTTTACGATCCAGGTCTGCACCAGCCATAAATATCTTCTCCAGCACTTTCAAATGAAATTGCCTTTCCTCGCCCTCAGTTCGCCATGGAAAACTCTGAATGGCCCAATATGCAACGGTGCCGCCGTTATTATCCGCCAGGTTTACATCACCGCCAAAGTCCAAAAACAAGTCCAGCGCTTTAATCAAGCGTTGCTGTTGCACCGCCACATGTAGGCTGTTGTAGCCCGCTTTACAATTCAGGTTTGGGTTGGCGCCGTTTTCAAGAAGATAACGCAATATCTCCACTCTCTCGCTTTCGTTTTTGATGCCGTATGATGTGAGTACGCCCATCAAAATCGGCGTATGAAATTGTTCTTCGTAAGCGTTCAGGTCGATGTTGTTTGATTCAATTATGCTGCGCATGCTATCAAAATCGCCTTTAGCAATGGCTGATGATAGGGCTGGTCTGTGTTGTTCCGGGATGGTATTCATTATATTTTAAGATTTCGGTATTAACTTAATTAGTTATCCGAGGAAATTGTTTTATCAGTTGTCGGTTTTAGACTTAATAGTAAACCTCCCGATCAAAAAAACTATCCCTACAGGAACACGTATTAATACTACGAAGAATAAAACCCATACAGTCACTTTTCCTACGAGAGATCCGATTTTATAAGCAAAAGGGTTTTCCATTCCCTGCGTCAATGCTGTAGCTGAAGGATTTATGGCAAACGAGTTAAAGAATGTGCTGCTGATGTTTTCAGCCACTGCTCTATTTTCAGAATTGGTCAGGATATTTATGGTAATCAACGCATCATTTATAAATACGATTCTCTGAAATCTTAGTTCAGGAAGATCTGGGTTTTTATGAGAAGTGTAGACTAAATCAACACCGCTCAAGCTGTCGATCTGGATTTTTTTTGCTTATCAAGTTTCCATTAGTGGCTGCCAGTATACCTTTAATGACGCCCTCATAATATTCAGAGAGTTGAGCAGCATCTAACACATGGTCTTCCTCAGTATTTTCTTTTACAGTTGCCAGGTACATTGCCAGAGAGTCGACGTATCTACATGCGTTCTGTCCGTAGATCTCTAGAGCTTTGATCTTGGTATAGTTGGACATTGAAGGCTTAGCGTCCCGTCCTTCTTTTTTTAACCCAGCTATCTCCAGACTTCAAGTTCAATAAAGAAATCCGTTTTCATTAAGTCCTTTACTGCAGGGCTATTGAAGTGTAAGTGGCAGGGAAAGCTATTGGTGATTGAACTTTTAAATCTACCGTTATCGAATTGCATCTCGTTTGACAATCTGGTTCGCTCACCATCTAGAATTAGAACCTTCGTGGTATAATCATTCACGTAGGACTTGGAAACGTCTATTTGACTGCACAACGTGTAAAAAATCTCAGATGAAGAGTCAATTTTTATAACACTTTTCTCATTTAAATATATCTGATTCCACACATACTGATTACTCCACAAGTGTTTACGTAACTCTATTCTATCTCCGAAGTAATATTTTTTAATTAAATTTATAAAATCACCACAGCGCCCTATAAAACCACCACTGTTCAAATATCTAAAATGATTGTCTTTCGAGATTAATGGATATTCCAGGCTTAGTGCTGATTCTGGCCAGCATGCGATTTCTCCTGAGAATACTATTGGTATGTTAAATTGATGGTATTTCTCCAGAATTTCATTTTCATCAGCTAGAAAGTAAGCATCGAATGCATCTGTGAATAAAATGGTCTCTTCAATATCTAGACCTTCCAAATAATCTAATAAAATCATATCCTTGATTCTATGACTGGTATAATGGATTTTTTCACACATTAGCACCTTCAATTTCAAACGATATGAAGCTATATAGTAAATACATGCAAAAAATCATCACTTCCATTATTGTAACTTTAACCTTTGTTCATGTTACTCTGGCTCAAGAACTGCCTACCAGGACATTTGACATTGGTCGGGGCAGGTCGATAACCGTGACTGGTGAGCCAGGTCCTAAGGCGGACCTGAAACTATCGAAATTAAAATATACAAAACCAAATCTGTTCAATGAAGTGGGTAAAAGCGAGTGTTTTTATGACAATGTGAAATTGAAGGAAATGCTAACTTGTGTTCCTAATCAGTTAGTATCCGATGACGGAGAATTCGTCATTTTATATTCATTGATTCGCCCGACAACAAAAACTGACTCAATTAGCATCAGTAAAATTTTTCCGGGTTCCATCCGCTCCTTAAATGGTATGCATTTGGGCCAACTGAAACATCAAATCAGTATAGCGTATGATGCTGAGGCGGGGAAGCACTGGAAAGACTATGTTACTTATTACCCTAGGGCAGAGTCTAAAGCAAAATTCAATGCCGATACGGCAATTACCCATAAAATACGTTTAGATAGTAGCTTTGTTTTTCGAGGTAAGTATCCCAACATGGCCACTCTGCTTCTTCAAAAGAAGGACTTGGGTTTTGCCTGCATGACCTTATTTTATACAGATAGGGCAAAGGCAAATTTTAAAAGATACTGGCAAGCCATGGAAGGAATGCTTAGGTATGAAGATTATTGATTTCGTAGAAGTCGTGAAAGACAAAAAGGGGGCAGTACCCGAACATTTTCTGTAGAAAACAATTAAAACTAGGGAGGTAGATGAAGTTAGTTATGGACAAGTTAGAATTAAACGGTAAATTTAGATGAGTTACTCCATGCTGAAAATGTAAATGACAGCATAATAGAAAACGACAATTTTATCGGGAATGCCTGTAGTTACGGCGATGATATGGAAGCGATTACAATAACACAGCAGAAGTTTTACCTCAATCAGAATTTGGAACGTGAGGTGAATAACGGAGGCTTATGGAAATATTTCATGAATTCTAGCGGTAACCATGCTCATGAAACCCTATTGAGCCTGAAGGAGATTGGTGCAGTTAAAACGGCGAACGTTTTGCGACAAGATATTGATCTATTTCCAAACAGGGAGGTCCCTTAAAGATCGAACAATGAGGATAGCGCTTGTAAAGCAAATTGATCCTAAAAAGTCCATCTGGGAGGATTTAGACGAATAGTGTACAGTTGTGTTCCGATCAGGAAGCTAATTATTTAAAATACTGAAACTCCCATTTGCCTTGCCTGTATTCGAAGGAATTGTGATAGGAGTCATTTTCCGGATGATAAAATGAAAAGTCAATATTTGGATGTTGCTGATCGAAGGCCTCGATTAGCACATGCGGGCTGTTCCATTTTCCGTTCAAATGAAGCTTAGTCAGGTATCTGAAATCATCCCAAACCTGATCGTTCAGGACATCCGTGTTGTCTATATTGGCCGTTAGACTGCTCAATTGCCTGGGTAATGATTTGATCAGCGCTATGCTCATCCCTTCACAGAATACCAGATTAAGCGAAGTTAAATTCCGACAATCTGCCCAGGGAAAGGCCTCGAGTTGCGATAAAGTAAATCCTTCAAGCCGGATCTCCGTCGCTTCGCCGACCGAACTCGTTTCCGGTTTGCACAGTATTTTGCTGGTTTTCTTCATTGCGCAAATAATTGAGTTTGTTATCCTAATAGCTTTTCCGTCTTTGACAAAAACTTGGTCATTGCCTTTTCGATGTCTATGTCCGTTCTATTGGCCAATACGATTAACCACCAGATACTTTCGCCCAGTTTATGTTCCAATTCTTCCTGGCTACCTGCTTTAGGCCAACGTTGTTGCTGCGACATGATATTTCTGCCTACCAGGCCCGCATCGGTTAAAAAAGCCAGGGCATCTTCTTCAACTGTCCATTCGCTACCATGATGCTGACGTTCCAATGCATGGTACTTTTTTCTTATTTCAAGAGCACGTTTGATGATCTCCTCCATATTGTTGCTGTTCATATGCTTTACATTAAATCTGCTTTAACTGCTGCTATTTTTTCATCCCGAAAAACAAAATCGAACAAGCCTCTGATCTTTCCTTCCGGAAATTCACCTGTAAATTCCACTTCCAGGTGCGCCTTGTTGCCATCGACCACTAACTGCAATATTTTTGTTTGTGTTTTATATCCAATAAAGTAACTGGTGTAGTATTCTTCAATGCCTTTATGACCTACAAACTGCCTGCCCACTGAAGGATCGTCTAATACAGCCTCCTCCAGAAATTTATCCAGGTATCTTTCGGTATCATAACTATTGCTTACTGCAATCCAGTCCTGCAAAAATGCTGCTATATCCATTTTCATTAGTTCAGGTAAAAGCTGTGTTTATATTGAACAGGTGTTTGATTGGTTTTGCTTTTAAAAAGTTTGTTGAAAGACTGCGGATGCTCAAAACCAAGGCGGTAAGCCACTTCTGCGACTGAAAGGTTAGTGGAGCTCAAGAGCTCCTTCGCCTTATCTATTAACCTGTCATGGATATACTGCTGCGTGTTTTGTCCAGTGAGCGACCTGAACATATCGCTCAGGTAATGCGGGGAGACATTTAGTACATCTGCAATTTGCTGAACCGAGGGCAGTCCCTTCAGCAAGGCCATGTCCTCCTGGAAATAATTGTCGAGTATTTCTTCAGCCCTGGAAAGCAAATCATTACTTGCCGCCTTGCGGGTGATGAACTGCCGGTTATAAAAACGCTTGCTGTAAGTGAGCAACAGTTCCAACTGGGAGACCACCACTTCCTGACTAAACAGGTCGATCGCAGTCTCCAGTTCCATCTCCATCGTTTTAAACAGCCCTATGATAATTTCTTTCTCTTTTTCTGAAAGATAAAGCGCTTCTGAAACCTTGTAAGAGAAGAAGCCATAGTCCTTTATTTTTTTGCCCAGGGGGAAGTTTCGGATAAAATCAGGATGCACAAGCAAGGTGTAGCCCCCGTAGTCGCCCTCATCGGCCGAGGCCGAGATCAACTGGTTGGGCGCTACAAAAGAAAGTCCGCCCTCGTTAAAATCATAATGCGCCTGTCCGTATTTTACCTTACCGCTGAAGTTCTTTTTGTAAGATATCTTATAAAAATTGAATATCATGCCTTTCTCAAGCTCCCTGGTATCTGCCTTTATATGGCTGTAATCTACCAGACTGACCAGCGGATGCAAGGGCTTGGGCAGGCCAAGCGCCTGGTGAACTTCAGATATGGAGTTGAAATGACGGGCTTGATTTGCGTTTGTTTTCATCTTCACAGTTTTATATAGTTTTGGCTTGGTAGGGGCTCTGCAAATTAAGGTATTTTGTGAGATTAATCCGATACGTTTCCGGCCCAACAGCCAAACGCTCGGCATACAGGCGGAGGGCATCATTTCCGGCGGGATAGGTCAACTGATCCTTATTGTCGGTAGCCGCGCGATAAACCACTTCGGCAATCGCTTCGGCCTCGGTAAATTCCATCAGTGTCCCGTCATTGAAACCTTCCATCATCTTCGCCATCGTTTTTTCATAGGCTTTATCTTCCGTTACCTGCATGCCCTTCATAAATTCCGTTTTGATGCCACCTGGCGCTACGTTCTTGATGCCAATGCCGAATTGAGCGAGGTCGTAGGACATACTTTCGGCCAATCCCTGTAAGGCCCATTTGCTCGCATTGTATACGGCCGACTGTGGGTTAGAGACTAAGCCGCACAGCGAGGTTGTGTTGATGAACAGCCCTTTTTGCTGTTCCCGAAAGTAGGGGATAAATGCACGGATAACCTCAAGGGTACCGAAAAAATTGGTGTCGAACTGCGCCCTGATCTGTTGCTCCGAATGTGATTCTACCGCGCCCACCAAACCATATCCTGCATTGTTAAATACCACATCTACAGGACCTAATTCCAATGCTTTCTGCACCGTTTCCTGGATTTGTTCCGTTTTGGTCACATCCAAAGGTAGCAGGACCACATTCGGCAGTTCATTCAATTCGGTTTCCTTTTCCGGGCTGCGCATGGTAGCAATGACCTTCCATCCCTTGCTCAAAAATAATCTGGCCGTTGCTTTACCGAGTCCAGTCGATGCTCCTGTAATAAAAATTGTTTTCTTTTCCATTTTTTGTATTGTTTTAAACTGATACAAATCTCAGGAACCTTGGCCTGGCCAGATGATCCGGAATGGAGGAGATTGTAGCCAAAACGGATCTGACTAAATTTTTCCATGGAAATATTGGCCAGAATCTGCCCAAATAAATTTACATTTATCATTACACACCATGACCACCAAACCTGTTCGATGAAAAAGCGCTTCTTATTTTTAATCCTGCTCCTGGCAGTTTCCTATTGCCATGCACAAAAACCCGGCTCCGTCCAAAAGAAAGATTTTGAATTCAGCATCAGTACCGTCAATAGTGGCAGTCAAAAAAGCACAAGGCAAAGCATCTTCCAGTTTCATTACATAGGAAAGGAAGGATCGAACACGATATACGAATGCCGGCTAGTGAAGGCGGTAATCACTGAAAATAGTACTGAGCCCAATGGCACAGTGATCGCCATGGAAACTGATAATATTCGGAAACTACAGTTCAATAACACAGAGGTGTTTATGCCTTTGGCGCTCCTAAATAAGCTATTGAAGGTAACCATTGATGCAAGTGGCAAGGTGATTAAACTGGAAGGGGTTACAGAAGCCCTCACTGATGCTGTAAATACCTGGAAACTAAACCAGGGTCTGAAAGACCAGATGATGGGCAATGGTGCCAACTATCCGGGCAACCTGATCCAGTTGTTCTTCAGCGCTATGCCAGATCAAAAATTAACTGTCGGTAAGAGCTGGACCAATCCCGATCAGAAACTAACTTACCTGATCACAGCGAAAAATAACGATCTGACCACCATTTCAGCCACTTACAAACAAGCTGAAGACCTCGCAAAGAACATGCCCGGAGGTGCTACAGAAAGGACCTATACCTATAGCGCTAACACCGGCCTGGTACAAAAAGCCAATATTGTGCACCGCTACAAAATGCCAAATGGCTACCTCATCAATGAAAATAATGAGCTTCGCTTAGGCACTTTAGTCAACAAATACAAATCAGACACCGCCTGGGTAAATATGTACATGAACTTAAACGTATACCACAGTTCTGCATTCGTGAAGGGGGTTGGTTTCGACACGGTTAAGTTGAACAATTACTTTAAGCTCCACGATCCATTATACTACAATGACCCATATTACAGGGCTAGCAGGCTTCAGTTTATCCAGTGGACAGCATCGCCAGATGAGTACAATAAAGCACTATTTGAAACCCCCAATAGCTTTTTGACTGGGGAGCAAAGCAATCACCTGCTAAACAAGCTCTTTCAGATGGAGAAAATATCGGCAAAGGAATCCTATGATGTAAGTCGGAATTTATATCAGCTGCAACGATTTGACGATTGGCTGCAGAACAGTTTTGCCCAAAAGTTTATTGATACCAAAGAACCTTCAGCTGATGACCAAAAGTACAAGCTATTGATAGACCTGTACCAGCAGTCGCCCATTGAAGTGCTCCGTCAAAAAACGCTGGCTTTCAATCTTTGGGCAAATGCGCGGTTGCGCAAAAATGATCCGGAGTATCTTATTGAAACAGCCAACAACCTGATGAAAATGACCGGGAAGTCGATCGACCTGGCAAACAGCAATTGGTATGCTTTGATGCTCTACAACATGCTATTGGATGTGAACAGGCCTGCTGTCGCACAAACCTTACTGGCCAAAACAATGAGCAATTTAGAAGCAAGAACAGCGGACAGCACCAAGTACGATATCGCCCGCAATAAGACCCTGCTTGCTTATGCCTATTACTCCAAATACCTATACACTAAAGGGGCAGATTCGGCAAATGCAGCAGCGTATCTGGCCAAGGCCGCATTGTGTTCTCCCGCTGGCACTACTGTTGGCAATGACCACTACGCTACTGACCGCCTCTTTTTACGGCATGCGAAAGAAAGCTACCGCGATACCTATATGGAGCAGCTCTTCGACAACCGCGATACCGTAGCGGCACTTCAAAACTTTGTGAAACTGCTAAACTCAGCGCCAAAGAACATCAGTGCAATGGAAAGAAGCTACGCCAAGTATCGCCCAAAAGGGGATTTTAAGCGCTTTTTCGCTAATGAGGTGGTGCCAACATGGCAAGCCGCGCCGGATTTTACATTAACAGGCATTGATGGCGCCCAACATACGCTTGGCGATTATAAAAACAATTGGCTGCTGATTGATTTTTGGGGAACCTGGTGCCAGCCCTGCAGACAGGAAATGCCTCAATTAAATGCTTTCCATCAAAAATTGAGCGATAAGGATCATAAAGGCATTAAGTTTTTGAGCGTTGCCTGCCGGGACAATGCGGATAAAGTAAAGTCCTATCTGAGCTTCAATAAATTTACCATTCCGGTGGCTATGGAAAATGATACCATAGCAAATCAATACCACATTAGCTCGTATCCAACAAAGATCCTGGTGTCACCAAATGGTCGAATGATCGAAGTAGCATTTGGCGACAATTGGGAAGAAGTCATAGAGCAGTTTGCAAAGCTGTATCCGGTTGATTGAAAGCCAACAATCTATCATGGTTTGTGAAGAACAGGGATTTTAGTATTTTGCGTAAAAATTATCGCAATGCAAAATCTCATTTTTTTATTGAAATCTAGAAAGTCCTGCTCAGTTTTCGTATTGTTACTCGTAGCTTCTATTAATGTCAAGGCACAGGACACTGCGGCAATAAAACGAACTGCCAGAACATGGACAGAGTGTTTCTGGAATGGTAATTTACTTCCAATATGAAACACACATTAGCGGGTATGAAAGCAGAGGGAATGGCTTTTCACAGCGTTGAATTGGGAGAAGTAAGTAAAATCTACAAAGCTGGAACTGAACTACATTGTGCCATCCCGCAAAAGGTGTCTATGATCATGAAGAAAGCTCATTTTATCACTTCGTCGGATGTACTTGCTGTCAGCATAGATAATGGTAAGACCTGGAAATTCTATACCGGAGACCTAAGCGAGAAGACGATAAAAAAACTGTTTCCCAACTTCAATAAACAACTTGTGCTTAAACAGCTTTCTGCATCAGTAGTTCCGAGCAGCTAACGTTGAAATTTTTCAAGGTGCTTAGGTGCCGAATTCTATATTTGAATAAACAAATTAAATATGCTCTACATCAAACCAACAACAATAGTCGCTTGCCTGCTCTTAATAAATTGTAGCCCAGCACCTACAAAAATTGAATGTAAGAAATTCCACGAAGGAACATTCAAAATGGCAGCAGGAGAGAAATCAGTTGTTATTAAGCGTTATGCAGGTAAGCAATTAGAATATTTTGATGATGCGGAAGTACCTATGTCATTCGATGTCACTTGGATTGATGATTGTAGTTATACTTTGCGCCCTGATTCCTTGACCTTGATAAAAAATCCCGAGATACCGAAAAATTCAATTTTAACGGTCAAGATACTCAGGTCCTCAAAAAACTCATACCAAATAGAAGCAAGGTCCAACTTCAGTTCTACAGTGCTTCGTGATGAAGTTTACAAGATCAAATGATCGATTTAGATCAGCTGAAATTCTCTAAAGACGCGAAGGCAAGTATAGCAAAGCTGATTTCTTACGTGCTGGTTTGTTATTATTATCCAGGAGAGGATGGCCGTTCTAGTTTCATCAGCCTGTACGATGGCTAGTCCGGTTCAGATCTTACCTGCAGCAATTTGTTACCCCTCCACTGAAATATGTTTCTTACAAAGCCCTCTGGTGCTTGGTCAAACTTGTAGAGCTCCTTATTGAATGCGTCGAAGTTTAGATATTCCAGATCTACCATCTGCTTATTAAGTTCGAATTTCTTACTCGAAGGATTGTAAATAAAATAAAGGAAGGCTCCATCATATTTGGTGCGCTGTGGAAAATAGATGGGCACTTTTACGTCCAGTATTCCGTCAAAATTTAGGTCTTCTAAAATCACCTCCGGACTACCTTTTCCCACACATTCGTCGAATCCAGTAATGCGCTGGTACAAGACCTGCCCTTTGTAGATTTCCATTGCCTTGATCCTGGTATAGTTGTCCATTGAAGTGCCGGCATTTTCCATTTTAGCCCGATAACTTGAAAACTTGAACCGATAGTTCTTTTGCTCTTGCCCTGATTTAGAAAGTTTGGAAAGCTGCACGATCAAGCTTTTGTTAGTCTTGGGATTTTTCCAGTCCCCATGTAAGGAATTAACACCTTCGAGTCTTAAATTCCCCGTAATAATGGGCTCATTGTTAGCGCTGCGCTGCTTATAATCGCGCTCGACAAATGCCAGGTTTCCTTTTTGCTGCTTGCCCTCGATAAACAGCTTAGCATCCCTTCCGTTTTTGAGATAATAATAGTGGCCGAAGAGGCTGTCATTCTGCTGATTGAATTCGATTGTCAAGGCAATGGGATAGCTGCCGATTTTTCCCGTATAGTTCTCGATACGCGTAACTCTTGTCTGTGCCTGAACAGCGGTGCATAGGCTATGGAGCAGAAAGATCAATAGTGTGGAGCATGTTTTCATACCAGGAAGCTATCAAAAAACGAGCCGGTGAAGTGACATTTGGCAGTCGCTCGATATTCAGTAAATGAATGGCTATGGTACCAACTCAAAATGTTTTAGCAATAGCGCATTTACTTAAACAACACGTTCGTAGGATAAGTCTCCAAACCGCTTAGTCATTATTAAAATATTTTTCAGTTTGTTAGGATGATTGGAACAATTTTGGTATTCACAGGTTACAGCGTTCGACTGGGAATCTAATGGAGCAAATGAAATTAACGAGTAACATGACGGAACTTTCTTCTGAATTACCAATTCTGGGCAATGAACCAGGTAGCCTGAAACTGCTTAAAGCAGCGCTGGATTCTTCAATATCCGGCATCATCATCACCGATAACAGGCTGAATGACAACCCGATTATTTATTGCAATAAGGCTTTTGAGCAACTTTCCGGTTATCAAAGAGCCGAAGTCATTGGCCGCAATTGCCGCTTCCTGCAAGGCAAGGAACGAGACCAGGAGGCGAGGCAGGCAATTCGTGAGGCCGTATTGGAAGGCAAATCTGTGACGGTAGAACTGCGAAACTACAGGAAGGATGGGACACTCTTCTGGAACGAACTGTATATTTCTCCCATCAATGGAGAAGACGGTAAAGTTACGCATTTCATTGGCGTGCAGAACGACGTTACGCGGAGGAAAAATGCGGAAGAAAATCTGGTCTTCGAACGTCGGCAGGTAGAAAGAAAAGTCGAGGAAAGGACTTTAGAACTCAAAGAAAACCAGGAATATCTGGACAGTATTGTCCAGACCATCAGACAAGGTCTGCTGGTACTGGACCCGGATTATAAGGTGATCTCAGCTAATGACTTTTTTCTGAAGACTTTTAAAGTGGAAAAGAGAGAAACCATTGGAAGAAGCCTTTATGAACTGGGCAACGGCCAATGGAATATCGACAAGCTGAAAAACCTGCTGGAAAAAATTCTCCCCACCAATAACCCTGTGCTTGATTTTGAAGTGGAACACGAGTTCCCGCACATCGGCAAGAAGTTGATGTTGCTCAACGCGCACAGGATTGAACTGGAAGGGACTTACAAAGACCGAATTCTGCTTGCTATAGAAGACATTACTGAGCTTCGCGCCTCTGAAAACAGGAAAGATGATTTCCTTTCCGTGTCCAGTCATGAATTGAAAACTCCGCTGACTACCATAAAAGGATATAACCAAACGGTGCTTAAACTCCTGCCTTCAGACATCAATCCGAAAATCCGGTCAATGGTCAATAAGATCGGGCAGCAGGTTGACCGCCTGCAGAAAATCATCACCAATTTGCTGGAGATGTCCCGTATCCAGTCCGGCCGTTTGGTATTGGAAACTGAAGAAGTGGACTTAAACCTGCTGGTCGCGGATTTAGCGGAAGACTTCAAGGAAACGCATCCTTCTCACCTGATCAGCATTGAAGGACAAATTTCAGGAACGGTACCCGGAGATGAGTCCCAACTGAGCCAGGTGATGCAAAACCTGATCTCCAACGCGATTAAATATTCGCCTGACGCCAGGGAAATTAAAATACTACTTTCGGAGGTAAGTAACTTCGCAAAAATTTCTGTGACCGATTACGGTCTGGGAATTAGTGTAGATGACCAGAAACAGATCTTCGACCGGTTTTTCAGGGTCTCCAATGTTCAGAAGCATTTCCCCGGGATGGGAATTGGTCTGTATATTTCTGAACAGATCATCCGGCAGCATGGTGGCAGTCTCTGGGTAGACAGCGAGCCGGAGAAAGGTGCTACCTTTAGTTTAACGCTTCCATTTCAGGTCAAGGAGGAAGGGCATGGTTAAGAAATTACTGATCTGTGATGACGATGCTGATATCGTTGATATGCTGGAAATGGTACTGGACGAGCCAGGGTTCCAATTGATCACAGAGACGGACAGCAGAAAGGTGCTGGAGTTGGTGCTCAACGAAAAACCGGATCTTTTGCTCATGGACCTCTGGATGCCGGTGATGTCCGGAGACCAGGTACTACAGCAAATCCGGAGCAATGAATTGCTAAAAGCACTGCCCGTCATGATCATGTCGGCCAGCAGGGACGGCCAATCCATCGCAATGGACGCAGGTGCCAGTGGCTATATTGCCAAGCCATTTGACATCGACGAGTTGGTTACCAGAGTTCATCAACTGGCCGAATAAAAGCATTCAAACGTAGCAAGATTCCAAATTTTAATAAACATTCTTTAGTTTAGCAAAATGGACCATATCAAAACGCCTATTTTTCAAGCTCTATTCCAATCAGAGGTTCCCCGGATCATTTTAAAAGCAAATGCGCCGCATTTCACCATTATGGATTACAATGATGCCCATCAGCTGGTCACGGGTAAAACCATTACCGATCACCGTGGTGAAGATTTGTGGGAGGTCTACCAAACACAAATTGCAGGAAAAACCGATCCCGAGGTTGTGACCAGGGGCCTGGAACAGGCCATCCGGGAGAATAAGGTTATAAAACTGGATCCTTTCAGGTTTGATGTGGTTTCAGAGGCAACCGGGGAAGTGATGCTCCGGTGGTGGCAACTGGAGATCTTACCGGTCGAAAAAGAACCCGGCTCGGTTCATTACCTGATGATTACGACCAATAACGTGACCTCAGCCATTCTGGCTGAACACCGGGAGCAGGAACTCAGCCAGGAGCTAGCGGCAACTAATGAGGAGCTGGCGGCTGCCAATAAGGAACTGCAGGCTTCTCTGAAAGGCCTGGAAAAAGCCAATCTGGAGCTCGCGGCACTCAATCAAACCCTGGAGGCGCGTATAGAGAGTCGCGTGAAAGAACTTTCCGAACGCGAAAGCAGTCTGCGGAGCCTGGTGATGACTGCCCATTACCCCCTGATGATCTTGCGCGGGAGGGATTGGATCATCGAAATTGCCAACCAGCAGCTGGTAAACCTATGGGAAAAAACCATTGAAGGGGTTACCGGACACAGGTTAATGGACATCCTCCCGGAGCTTAAGGACCAGGCATTTCCGGGCTTTTTACGTCAGGTATATGATACGGGTATAGGCTATGGAGAAGAAGAACGTATTTTCCACTACAATTCACCTACCGGACCGGCTACAAAATATGTAAGCTTTTATTATGATCCCATGCACGATCAGCATGGCGAGGTCTGTGGGATTATCGTAGCAGCGGATGATATTACTGCGAAGGTGGAACAAAGGAAACAGCTTGAAGAAAGTCTGCAGAATGAGCAGGCCATCTCTGAAGAATATACAGCCCTCAATGAAGAACTGGCGTCAACAGTTGAAGAACTTTCGGTGGCAAACGAAGAGCTTTCCTCGTCTCAGGAAGAACTGAGCCGTAAAAATATGGCGCTAACTGCTAGTGAAGCCAGGTTTAAAAGCCTCATCAGGCAAGCCCCGGTTGGGATTTGTGTCATCAGGACCAGTGACCTGATGGTAATGGATGTCAATGACGGATATTTGGAACTGGTCGGCAAAAGTCGTGAAGAACTCGAAAGCAAAACCATTTGGGAGGCTGTTGCCGAAGCTGCTGAAGCTTATGCTCCGATCATGGCCCAGGTCATTGAGAATGGTAAACCTTTCCTGGCCAATGAGCACGAATTGATCCTGATCCGGTATGGAAAGCCCGAAACAGTGTTTGTGGATTTTGTCTATGAACCGGTTTTTGATCAGCACGAAAAGGTTTCTGCGATTATGGTCGTAGTTATTGAAGTCACAGAAAAGGTAAGGGCACGCCTGGCCATCGCCGATGCAGAGGAGCGGAGCCGCTTAGCCATCGAAGCCGCGGAAATAGGTACCTTTGAATTCAACTACCTCAGCGGAGCGTTGATCAGCTCGGATCGCTTCGATGAAATTTTTGGTCTCTCGGGTTCAAGCAGCAGGGACCAGGTTTTGGCAAAATATCATCCGGATGATGTGCAATTGAGTGCCCTTGCACATGAAACCGCAAAGCGTGAGGGTAAAATGATGTATGAGGCACGTTTACTCGGCAAAGACGATTCCATTCGCTGGATCCGCGTTCAGGCCAAAACCTTCTTCCAGTCTGACGGTGTTCCGGAAAAACTATTGGGTACAGTACTGGACATCACGGAGTTCAAAAGATTGCAGCAGCAGAAGGACGATTTTCTATCCATAGCCAGTCATGAGCTAAAGACACCACTCACTGCTTTAAAAGGTTCAATGCAATTGCTGTCGCGAATGAAGGACCATCCCAATTCAGACTTACTGCCAAGGCTCATTGCTCAGTCCGCAAAAAGCATGAACAAAATCAGTTCACTGGTAGACGATCTATTGAATGTAAGCCGGATGAACCAGACCGGTATCAGCTTGAAAAAAACAACCTTTAATTTGAAAAAACTATTGGATGATTGTTGCGGTCATGTCCGTGAGGAAGGCAATTATGAGCTGATTTTCCAGGGCGATGAAGACCTGGAGGCCTATGGCGATCAGGACCGGATCGAGCAGGTGATCGTCAACCTGGTCAACAATGCGGTGAAATATGCACCAGATTCCAGGGAGATTTACCTCATCGTTGCGCGTGAAGATGACCGGGCTAAGGTCATGGTAAAGGATAAGGGGCCAGGGATTTCATTGGAAAAACAGCTGCACATTTTTGACCGGTATTACCGTGCAGAAGAAGGAAAATATCAGGTTTCCGGCCTGGGCCTTGGGCTGTACATCTCTGCGGATATCATCGCCAGGCACAAAGGTAAGATTGGCGTGGATAGTGTACCGGGTGAAGGTGCCACGTTTTGGTTTACGCTGCCTTTAGAACCCGTTTTATCCCGGGATTGACACCAAATGAATCATTGTCCCATAGCAAAGGATAGGGACTTTACGTGGCAACCTATGGAATAGTCGAAGTTACTGTCATTGAAAATAGCCTGTTGTCCTTCCAGCAATAAACGATATTATAGGCATCAGCTCCGTCACCCGCATCAAATACGATGTAGTACTCTTCTTTTTCGCCCCGGTACACCGTAGTGTAAACTGCGCTCACACCAAATAGATTTTTAAAGGTTTGTGCAGGAACGATATATTTTCCTGTTTTAGATTTTAGGGTAATGCGCTTGATCTCATGGGTTTCTGCCCCATAATAGGCGAAGGCTCTTTTCCCATCTATTAAATAAGTGCCGGTCTTTTGTTGAATGACCTGGTGATCCGTTGGCCTGAATGCACCAGTCTCAATGGTCACGGCGAAATAGCCATCGTCATGTGTCACGGTGTTTGCATCCGATTTCATCAGATCTAAACTTGGCAATTGTTCTAGTCTTACTAATCTGCTTTTGTGAATGTAGCCTAATTGTTCTTTACCCGAAAACTTAAGTAGGTCACCAGCATATTTCTGGACAGCCAGGGGGAAATTAATGGCAACCCAATCTGGAGATTTGTTTTCTTCCTCCTGCGTGTAGGAGGCAATTGCGAACACCTGACCTTCGGTGATTTTCCCAATCACTTTGGAATTGATCGACGCAGATTTCCTGACGTTCGTAAATCCGTCATTATCGTAACATATGCTCAGCTGGGCTTTGGAAGGCATCGTCATTAAGAATAGGGCGAGAAAGATTGCCGCTTTAAAAAAGTTTTTCATTGCTGTGTTTTCAAGGATACCATTTCAAGATCGTGCCAATTCCATTTAAAAGCTTGTCATAAGTTGAATATGTCTGAGCAAACAAAATTATTTTAATGCTGTTGTTTAGCTAACTATCTGGTAAAACACAAAAAACAAGTATTATGGACAAGTTGGAATTAAAAGGTAAATGGAACGAGATCAAAGGTAAAGTGAAGCAAGCTTATGGCGATTTGACCGATGATGACCTGAAACACGAAGAAGGTAAAGACGATGAACTGTATGGAAGACTACAGCAAAAGACCGGTAAAACGAGAGATGAGCTGGTCGACTGGATCAAATCACTTTAAATCATATCAGCCTCGGTTCTATAGACCGGGGCTTTTTTATGTTCAAATTTGCAATCCTTTTTCTTCCTTAGATTCATAAGCAAGCATACGCCCATAAAAATTCCATAGCTATAGCGGACTTAGCCAAGTGTTTTAGCGGGTTTGGTCTGGTTGGCAACCGGTCAACTCCTGCCTAACCCCGCCCCAAGACCCCTCCAATACCCCGCCAGGTAAGGCTTTTCTCTAGTCTTTCTCTGGTATTTCTCTGGCTTTTCAGATAGTGAAGGCGGTACCAAATGATACAAAAATTTGGAGTATATCTCAAAATAGAAATATATTTAGTTAACAAAAGTAAACGCCAAATTAACGTAATCTTATGAACCACCATTATTTTGATGAGGGCAAGCCGGCAGGCAGGCTCCTCATTTACCTGTCCAATAGGGCAAAACTCAGCGATCAATTTCTGGAGACCATATACCCGATGCTGGAGGATAGCAAACGAAAATCCAATTTTGAATGTCCGAAAGAAGAAGGAGTTTCTAAGACCGCAATTTGGATAGATGAGGGTTTTGGCTGCTGCTATGAGCTGGTAGCTGATGAGAATGGTGTGAGATCGCCTGTGATCGTTGGCATTTACCCTGCAGGGACGATCATGCTGGATGAGCATGGTTTTTTCAATGGCGCGGTTTCTAATCTGCACTATGTGGTGAAGAAGCGCTCGGTGTTCATTCCCTTTAGCACAGTAGATTTCCAGGAACTGGCCATGAAAGCACCCGAAGCGGCAACACTGGCTATCAACGTGGTGGCAGAAAATAAACGCTATGAACAAGAGCGCTCCTGGCTGTTGCGGATGGATAAATGGGAGCGAAGGGATGCCATGATTGCATTTTTTGGCAGAAAAATAGAAGAAATTTTTAGTTTCAAAGAATTGGCCAGCTACCTGGACATGACCGAGCAATACTATGGTAAGATGAAGAAGGAAAGCCTGATGAAGAAAGGGTAGGAGTTAAACATTTTGAATTATTTTCAAAAATTTGTTTACAACGTTTGGTTGTTAGGTAAATATTAATAATATTTGGTTAATCTCTCCTATTGAATTGTATCGTATTGATACAACTGTATTTTTTAAACGCTTCTTAACCATGATTTTTTACTGTAACCAACCAAACCAAATATAAACGTATGTTCAAAAATCCTTTTTCCTTTGAAGGGAGAATTCGCAGGCTGGAGTATGGGCTGAGTTATCTCATCTACGTGAGTTTATGCGGCTTCATCAGCATAATGGTGACCATGCTTGGTGCTGCGGCAAGTGGCACCGCAACGATCATTAGTTTAGTGTTATATATTCCTGCTTTCTGGTTTTTGCTTGCTCAAGGCGCAAAAAGGTGCCATGATAGAGGGAACTCAGGTGTATGGCAGATTATACCTTTTTATCAATTGTGGATGCTTTTTGCAGATGGGGATATAGGGGATAATGAGTACGGGCCAAATCCGAAGGGAATTGGATTACCGACTTTAGGTCAGGATCTAGACTTTAAGTTAAAGGTGACTGATGAGGACATAGATATTTTAGATAAAGGTTAAGACTCGCGGGATAAAAAAGTATACGACAAAAGGAATTCCAATCAGCAAAATTTATAAACCTTACACGACATCACGGAGTCAATCTGGACATTAGGTGTTACATATCAAATAAAAAATCAACCAAGCTAAAATGTTAACCAGAAAAGAATTAAAAGACAAAATCCGGAATTTGGATGAAAAAAATTTCCGACAAGTACTTTCTCAATTGTATGAGAAGATGGAATATATAGATGTAAGAATCACTCATGGTACTCAAGAGTTTGGGAAAGATTTAGTTTTCTATGAAGAGGACAAGTTCGGCGAAAAAATCTGGTTTGCGTGCGTTGTTAAAAAGGGCGATGCTAATCAGTCGCTTTATGGAGATATTAGCCGTCAAGTAGCAGAATGTCTGGTGAAACCTTTTGATCACCATATTTATGGTAAGGTTAAGATAACTAGAGTATTTGTCGTTGTATCAGGCTCTTATAAAGACAACACTAAAGCTTTAATAACAGAGTCCATCAAAAATGGTGAAAATCCGATAAAATACTTTGAAGGAAGCAATATTGCTGAACTAATTGAGTGGAAGGATTTAGGTTACCTATTTGACGAACAGGAAAACTTGAGCGTTGCCAATGCTCTACATAAGGAATTTGTAATTAATAATTTAATTAATAACACCACATTGAAGTTTCTTGAAGCGGATTTTGGCATATTACTCGATGAAATGGACGATTTCAGCATAAATGTCAGGGCGAAATCGAATCTTTTATTCGAAGAAAGAAAAAATTATGTGGAAGAAAAAGAGCATAAAATTAGCTTTAAAATTCTCCCTGAGATCGCCGAAATTATAATCTCGAAGAAACCGTACTTATTAAACGGGATAGCAACTTCCGGTAAAACCACAATATTAAAGAAGTTAGGTAAAGATTTTTTAAAATTGAATCCATCAGGTAGGCTTTTCTTTTTTGAACTAAATAAAATAGCTAAAGATACTAGCTTCGATCTACAAAAGACTGCCGAGGGTTTTTTCCTAAATTTAACCGGAGTTGATTTTGATTGGTTAGATAATTCGAAGGTGTTGATTTTATTGGATGGCCTAGACGAGACGTCTGATGATGAAATCAGATCATGTATAATCGTGGAAATTCTGAAACTGATTAAGAATCCAAATTGCCAAATTATAATAACTTCGAGATCTATTGATTTTTTGACTGCGAATAACCAAATTGAATCGAATTTTGAAAGATTTGAATTACTTCCTTTGAACTATAATGAAATGGTCCAGATAGGTAACAAAATATTATCCGATCCATCACAGGCTAAGAATTTTGTCCATTTAGTTAAAAACAGTGAGCTGTTAAATTCTTTCCCCAAAACTCCGCTAACGACTATCTTACTAGCAATACTCCTCAAAGAAGAAAAAATAGATGTCAAAGAGTTACCGAAAAATATATCTGAATTATATTCTAAATTTATAGATTTGTTTTTAAACAAATGGGATAAGGGTAAGGGAATCTCCGAACAATATAAATATGCCGAAAAGGAGTATGTAATTAAAAGTCTTGCTCAAGAGTTACATAAAAACAATAAGATTTCATTTTCCGAAGAAGATATATTGAAATTCTTAAATTCATTAAAAAAAGAACGTCCGATAGATATTTTGTCCAATCCTTCTGAATTTTTAAACAATCTTTGCGATCGGTCAAGTCTTTTGATCCGTGATAGTTCTGATGGAACATATAAGTTTTTTCATCTAACACTACAGGAATATCTAACAGCTGCAACACTAACTAATAATGATGAAAGACTTCTGACGGATAATTTTTTAAATGATTGGTGGCTTAATCCAAATATTTTCTACGCCGGGAAACATCCTAGTGATTCAAATGTCTTACGTGAGATTTCCTCTCTAAAAACTTTTCCGTACGAATTTGATGAAAAAATGAAGTTCATAATCAACACCTCAAAAGTGTTGAAGGCCGTACACCTGTGGGATCACGAAAATAGAAAGAGGACACTAATATCAATGTTGAAGGTATTTGAGGGAATGATTTCGGACGTTATTAGCGCATATATTGATTCTGAAATTCTAACACTAAGAAACAAGAGTCTTTTAGATGTAGTATTATGGTCTCGATCATTTTTTCTGGAATTTTTAGACTCTGAACAATTTACGGATACTTTAAAATCAATTTTCGAAGACATGAAAGTATCACCAAGTAGTTATAACGATATAATTAGATATTGCCTATCATATAGCCTTTCACTGAAAGAGGGTAATTCGATTTACCTAGAAGAGTTTATTGAATCAGATGAGCTTATGAATCCAAGGTGGTTCAAAATAGTCTTTGTAGATATTAATGTTAAGAAGCTTAATCGAAGTAACAATAAACTAATATTAAAATTCAAGCAAAAGGCTTTTGAGAATAAAAAATATATTCAAAAACAGTTCCAAGATCGCGTGAAGGTACACTACACAAGCATAACCGGACTACCTCCACTTAGGAATAATGAAATTGAAACTCCAGATGCAAGTCTTTAATTCAATTTATCCATAGAATCATGCATGAAGTCGAATTAAAATATGGCTTTCCATTATTTACCAGAAAAAATAATAATGTTTACTTAGGTAATAATAAGAAATTAATTATATCTGACATATGGTCATTCTGGGACTATATTATTAAAAAATCTAACAGGGATATTGAATTCATGAAATCCCTGCTAGAACAAGCAAAAACATTCTATTTAGCGGCAGAGACCAGCCCAGTCAAGTCAAAACCATTATTGTATTATTACTCATTCTTAAATTTAGCAAAGATCATAATTAATCTGGAGAAGCGATATGGCAATTCAAGTTACATGCACGGGATTTCTGAACAGCACAATGGCAGATTTATACATTCCTCAATAACGGTATCGAAGAAAAAAGCAAGTACCATAAACGTTTCATGTGAATTATTGGAATGCTTAGATGAAGTTATTTTGAATGTAGATACAACTATAAACCTTAAAGATTTTCTAGCCCACTGTGTTGGCGTACACCGAGCTTACAGCGAAATCTATACCTCAAAAGAGGTGTTTTTTAGACTTGAAGACATTAAGCTATTCAAAGACGCAAAACGACTAGTTATGAAATGCAGAGTATGCTGTAATATTAGTGATCTCCCTAAATTAAGACTGGAAGGATATAATATTGATGATGAAGAAGGAATATTTTATTGGACAGAGAACTACATTATGCCATCGTATAGTATTACCAGGGAATCTTATTACGAACTGGCGAAAATTATTAGAAGAAAGGGCATTTGGTATTTCATAGGTAACGATGGATATACAATATATATATCGTCTCATCCTTCATCAAGATATTCTTCGGAAATGATTATCTATGACTCCATGTTTTTTTTAGGCTCAATAACAAGATATCATCCATATATGTTTGATAGAATTTTTTCAGATAAGGAACAGTGGTTGATGAGTGAGTTTTTAACTACTCAACCCAAACAATTTTTATACTTGGCAACAGCCAAAATACTTGGTCAAAGCGTACTTAAAGCTTACTCAAGTTTCTAATTTTAATTTACATACAATCCAATGACCTTTCTAGAACTAGCCGAGAAAATAATAAATGAAGAAAATAGAACGCTCAGTGTGAGCGAAATTTGGAAAATTGCTGTCAAGAAGGAGTACAACAAACAATTAAACAGCACTGGTAAGACTCCTTGGGATACGCTTGGAGCTCTTATGTACAGCAGTGTAAAAGACAATCCTAACAGTATTTTTTCCCAGACCGATACTAAGCCAAAAAGATTCTATTTAAAATCTCAGAAGGATACCATCCAGTTAGTTCAGGTTACGGAGCCGAATGAAGAAATAATACAAGAGGAGACAGCAAAACTCAAAGAAAAGGATCTACATGTTCATCTAGCAAACTATGCTTTTTATCATTTGAGGTATTATACCAAAACCATTAATCACTCTTCATCTACAAAAAAGGAATTTGGAGAATGGGTTCACCCAGATATGGTAGGATGCAAGTATCCATTTGTTGAATGGAAAGACGAAGTGTATGATTTGAGCTCCACCATTGGAAATACGTCTATTAGCATAGCTTCTTTTGAACTAAAAAAGCGTCTTACTTTTTCAAATTTAAGGGAAAGCTTCTTTCAAGCTGTATCTAATTCGTCATGGGCTAACGAAAGCTATCTTGTAGCGGCGGAGATTTCAGATGATATTGACTTCAAAAAGGAGTTATCGAGGTTGTCAACCTCCTTCGGAATTGGTGTGATTCATTTAAATATTCAAGATTCGATTTCCTCTGAAATTATTTTTCCGTCTAAGTTCAAGGATTATCTAGATTGGGAAACGATCAATAAACTAACAATGAATAGTGATTTTAAAGAATTTCTAGCAAGGGTAAAAATCGATGTAACAAGTAAAAAGGTACACAAAAAGGAATATGACCAGATTACAGAACTTAACAATAAAAACTAAACTCTATTATACAGCTACATGGTTCTAGCAGATAATCCAAATCCATCAAAAGTATTAAATGATTATTCAGTTTATCTGCGTAATTCTTTTATCAACTTAGATATGAGTGTGTTCGATGATGTTTTATCATTTAATATTGATTGCTCAACACTTCCGCCATTTTCACACTTTGGTTTTAATCAGTCGTCCGAACTGAATGCAATAATATCGACATTAGATGGTAATGGACGAAATGGAGATTCGGCTGTGTACTGGATCGAAGTTGTCTCGCAGCATTCAGCAAAAGATTTACATGAACCGTATGGGGCGTTTAAAAATGAATTAATGCGCAGTTTGCCTGCCTATAAAAAGACATTCAATAAATGGGATTCTCGGGTACTCTACGTTGGAAAAGCTAAATCAAATATCGCAGGGCGTATGGTTTTGCATTTGGGGTATGAAGCAAGACCAAATTTACAAGGATTGCAATTATGTCATTGGAACTACAATCATAAGCTTCAAGATTTAAAGCTCCAATTAAATATTATTTATCTACCCAAAGAGCTTGCGGCGTTAGCACAAGTTTTTGAGCTGCAATTGGCTAAAGCGCTACATCCGATTTTAGGTAAGCATAGCTAGTTAACTATTCAATTTTAATAAATAAAAGAAGCATCAAGTGTATGGCAAAAGCTAAAGAGGGTCTCACTGAGGAGGAGACGGCAGCGATATTAACCATGGCTAACCCCAGACTGGTTAAGCTGATCGTAAAGAATTTTAGATGTATTGGCCCTCAACCAGTTCATATTGATTTAAACAGCATCGTCGTTCTCGTAGGATCCAATAATGCTGGCAAGAGTTCATTGTTGCGAGCATATGAATTGGTAATGTCGGAGGGTTCAAATGAAGCTAAAATAAAATTAGATGATTTTCCTAACAACAAAATAGATGAAAACAATTTGCCAGAGATTGAACTCCACACGATTGTTTTTGATGACCGGGTCGGTAAGGAATGGCTGGACAAAACGGCTGAAGGAGAATTTTTGGTTCGTGAGCGTTGGATATGGGAAGGTGTTGGTGCCCCGGTTAGAAGGGGATGGGATGTTACTACCGATGACTGGCATAAATCTAAAGCGCCTTTTGGACCTGCAAATATCGCAAATGCAAGGCGTCCTGAGCCGCATAAAGTCGACGCATTTAGTAAACCTGAGGATCAAGCCGAAGCTATAAAAAAGCTTCTGATGGCCGCCATCACTGAGCGTGTCAGACAACTTCAAAGTGCTGAGGAGAAGAATGATTATCACAATATGTTGGAGACGATGAAGTCGGTTCAACTAAAAATTGTTGAGGAAACACGAGATCAGATAGATACAGCAAACAATGAATTGACCACGCAAATCGAGAAGGTTTTTCCTAAATATAGGATAAACTTTGATGCACAGCCTGATGACAGTCCAAATGCTACCTTATTCAAGTGGACATCAGAGCTTTTAATGGGGCCAGTTGATGGCTTTATGAGTACCATTGAGAAGCAAGGAAGTGGCGCAAGAAGAACGCTACTTTGGACAGCACTAAAATATGTATCTGAAACCAATCGTCCTCCCAAAAAAGATGATGAGAAGGTTAGGCCACATATTCTTCTTATAGACGAACCAGAAATCTGTCTGCATCCAAACGCTATTCGTGAGGCGTGTAAAGTACTTTATGATTTACCTAACTATGGAAATTGGCAGGTCATGGTTACTACACATTCGCCAATTTTTATTGATTTTTCTCGAGATAACACGACAATAGTTAGGGTAGAAAGGAATAGTAAAGGCGATGTCGAGGGAACCACTGTCTTTAGACCAGATCGGGCAAAGCTTGATGAAGATGATAAGGTGAATTTAAAGCTTTTAAATATTTGCGATCCTTATGTTGCAGAGTTTTTATTTGGTGGCAAGGTAATTATTGTTGAGGGAGATACGGAGTACACTGCTTTTAATTTTGTACGAACTAGATTTCCAGAAAAATATAGGGATGTACATATCATAAGGGCCAGGGGGAAAGCTACAATCGTATCACTGGTAAAAATATTGAATCACTTCGGATCTGACTATTCGGTACTCCATGATAGTGATACACCTTTGACAAAAACTGGAGATAAAAAGAACCCAGCCTGGGGTAATAATCCAAATATTCTCGAAGCGGTAAGTAACAAACCTGGTGGAACACAAGTGCGTCTCTTAGCTTCAATTCCGAATTTTGAAAAAGCCTACTTCGATGATGAGGTTTCTAAGGAAAAACCATACAATGCTTTAATAACTATGAATGAAGATCCTTCCAAATTCGATATAGTTCAAAAACTATTAGATGCTTTGACAGATCATGGGGCAGCTACGCCAGAGAAGTGCATAGAATGGAAAAATATAAAGGATCTAGAGGAAGCAGTATTGACGTTATAGTACTACGACTTAAAATGGACCAGTTGACTAAACATAGATGATTTAATTTCAAACGTTTACCATAGCTTACATATGCAAAAAATTACTATAAAAGAATTGGTGGATTTCAGACGTAAATCCTCGGATAAATCAAAGGCAAGCTTCGCGCTAAAGCTGAAAACTAGAGAAGTAAAGATGAAAGCTGATGATGAAGATGGTACAGGGGGGGGAGATTATTGGATAACCAGTACTAGTTGTATATGCAATGTTTTTAAGCGGAATGATGTGGAATTATATGACGATAAGATAGCGGAGCTTGAAAATAAAATCGAGGATACCGAATTGAATAAGGTGAAGTCCATGCACCAACGTAATTTAAACATACTTGAAGGGTTCAAGGAATTTAGCTTCGAAGACATCAGACCAGCCAGAATTTTGAAATTTGAAACAGTTCAAAAGATGCATAAAGTGGTAAATATTGACAGCTTTCCACTGTATTTAAACCCAAGCGTTGTGTTTTCACACGAAAGAAATGGAAAAAAAGAAGTCGGTGCTGTTTGGTTCATTGCTAAACTCGGTGGGTATAGAATAGAGGAGCTCGGGTTATTTTGCGAAATGCTTTGCAGATTTTTGGGTACGGCTTATTCAGATGTTTATCAAATATCATCTGATATGTGTGTCGCTATAGATACTGTTAATGGTCACAAAGTTAGCTATAAAGATCTAGAAGATGGAAATGTACCATTACTACTTCAAAAGACCTTAGATGAAATTAAAGAATTAAACTGATCAAAAGAATTACGTACACACTTTAATAAAAAAAATGAATACTGAATCAGTGGCGGGACAACCCGTAAATGAGGCTGTTGAAGAAGTAATAGCGCCATATTTACAAAAGGACTTTGGTGTAGAACTAAATTATAAACTTTGGACTACAAAAGGAGCGAGGTTTGCGGCGAGTCATAGAAACAAAATTCAAAATGAGCTTTCATCTAAAACATTAGGATACTTATCAGCTTACTTGACGATTGTGAGTCTGCTCGTAGTTTATAAAATTCCTTTTGAACCTATCGGCGAGAATTATCTCAACTTTACGATAACGGCACTTTCAATTTTGATTCTTATATTTAGCCAATTTGAAACTGCAAAGGAATTCTCTATAAAATCTGAGCGGTTCCATCAATGTTCACTGGAAATTGGTGAACTGTATAATGAACTAAGGATAGCAAAAACATTCCCCAATATTACAGAAGATGATCGCTTTCAGCGGATTATCGATATTTCGAAGAAATATGATAAGGTTCTCCAAAAGTGTGAAAATCACAATTCTATCGATTTCGATTATTTCAAGACCTCGAAAAAGCAATACTTTAAATTGACACCTGCCAAATTCTGCTACATTAAATTGAAGCACTATTTTTTCGTCCGATTCAAGTATCACCTCTTCATATATGGTCCTGGTTTGTTTCTTGCCGCTGCATACTTCTTATATTTGCTAAATGAACTTTAGCATTGATTAGTTAGAAGGATTGGAAATAAATTAAAATGCAACATGAAAATCCCTTAGACCAGCTGCTGTCCTAAATATGTTTACTAGGTTATTATAGAGATAATTTAATTTTAGCCATTAATCCGAAAAAGAGCGAGTGTTTAAAGCTACTGAATTGAAATGAATTCTGTATTTTTCCATGTTTATTTCATGCTGGTATGAACCCAATTATATAAGTTAATTTGACAACCAGAGTAAACTTACTCACCATAAGGCACTCCGACTAAATTAAGTCATTAGATTACAACGTCTTTACTTTTTATGATATCAAGTCGGAATAAGCTAGCGTATATTTACGTGAGATTTAGAATTAAACACAAATGACAAGCACGATTCAAAGAGAAATATTACAAAATAAAATATGGAAAATAGCCAACGAGGTCCGTGGCTCCGTGGATGGATGGGATTTTAAACATTTTGTATTAGGGACACTTTTTTATCGATATATAAGTGAACACTTTGCAAATTATATGGAAGGTGGTGATGATAGTGTGAATTATCCCAACTTATCAGATGATGTTGTTACCCCTGAGATTAAAGCCGATGCGACAAGAACAAAGGGCTATTTTATTTACCCTAGCCAATTGTTTGTAAATATTGCAAAAAAAGCAAACAGAAACGAAAATCTCAATACTGATTTAAAATCTATTTTTGATGCTATCGAAAGTTCTGCAAACGGCTATCCTTCCGAAAGTGACATCAAAGGACTTTTTGCTGATTTCGATACGACTAGTAGTCGATTAGGAAATACGGTAGAAAACAAAAACAGCCGTTTAGCTGCTATTTTAAAAGGTGTGGAAGAGCTGACTTTTGGGAGTTTCGAAGATAATCAAATCGATCTTTTTGGTGATGCCTATGAATTTTTGATTAAGAACTATGCCGCCAATGCAGGAAAATCTGGGGGCGAATTTTTCACTCCACCACACGTCTCGAAGCTTATAGCACAGTTGGCGATGCATAAACAAACCACGGTTAATAAAATTTATGATCCGGCAGCAGGTTCGGGTTCTTTGTTGCTTCAAGCAAAAAAACACTTTGACAACCACGTTATCGAAGATGGTTTTTTTGGTCAAGAGATTAATCATACGACATACAACTTAGCGCGTATGAACATGTTTTTGCACAACATCAACTACGATAAGTTTGATATTGCATTGGGCAATACCTTGATTGATCCCCATTTTGGCGATGACAAACCTTTTGATGCAATTGTTTCCAACCCACCGTATTCAGTCAATTGGATAGGTTCGGATGACCCCACGTTGATTAATGATGACCGTTTTGCCCCTGCTGGTGTCTTGGCTCCTAAGTCTAAAGCCGATTTTGCTTTTGTATTGCATGCACTCAGTTATCTTTCCGGTAAAGGACGGGCGGCTATAGTATGTTTTCCGGGGATATTTTATAGAGGTGGTGCCGAACAAAAGATTAGAAAATATTTGGTAGATAATAATTTTATTGAAACCATTATCGCTTTACCTTCCAATTTGTTTTACGGTACTTCTATTTCGGTAAACATCTTGATTCTTTCCAGACACAAGACCGATATTAAAACTCAGTTTATAGATGCTACAGGAAAAGATTTCTTTAAAAAAGTAACTAATAACAATGTGTTGGAAGACAAACATATTGAAAAGATAATGGAGCTATTTGATAGAAAAAGCGATGAAGTGCATATAGCTGTATCCATCGATAATCAGAAGATTGCCAAGAATGATTATAACCTGTCTGTGAGCTCCTATGTAGAGGCGAAAGACAATAAAGAAAAGATAAACATTGCAACGCTACACCAGGACGTAGCTCAAACCATAGCAAAAATAGATAAACTGCGTTTCGATATTGATAAGATAATAAAAGAGATTGAAGCATGAGTTTTATAGAAAAAATACTGGAAGGTGTAGCAATGGAATGGAAAACATTGGAGGAAGTATCTACATTTAGAAGAGGATCATTTCCCCAACCTTATGGTGAGCCAGGATGGTATGATGGCGAAGGTGCAATGCCTTTTGTTCAAGTTGTTGATGTCGGGTCTAATATGCGATTAGTTGAGAAGACTAAAAATCTAATATCAATACTAGCACAACCCAAAAGCGTGTTTGTTCCAGAAGGTACAGTAATTGTTACTTTACAAGGAAGTATAGGCAGAGTCGCTATTACACAGTATGACGCTTATGTTGACAGAACTTTAGCCATTTTTGAGGAGTTTAAAATAGAAATTAATAAGAAGTATTTTGCTTATCAAATTGAGAATATCTTTAAGTCAAAAAAAGAAACTGCACGTGGTAGCACCATAAAAACAATAACAAAGGAGGAATTTGGCAAATTTCCAATCCCCATACCACCACTTGAAATTCAGCAAAAGATAGTTAACATTCTCGATTCGTTTAAAGAGCTTACAGCACAGCTCGTAGCAGAGCTTACGGCAGAGCTTGCAGCTCGTAAACAGCAATATCATTACTATCGAGAAAGGTTGTTGACATTTGAAGAGGATGAAGTTGAATGGAAAATGTTGGGCGAAGTGGGAGAATTAGTTAGAGGAAATGGGTTACCTAAATCTGACTTTACTGACATTGGCGTTCCGGCAATTCACTATGGACAGATCTATACATATTATAGCACTTTCACAGAAAAGACAATATCTTTTGTTTCACCAGAGACAGCTAGAAAATTAAAAAAATTTAATAAGGGAGATGTTATTATAACCAATACAAGTGAAAATTTTAAAGATGTAGGAAAATCAGTAGTTTATCTTGGAAATGAAAGTGGTGTTACAGGTGGACATGCGACTATCTTTAGGCCATTTGAGACGTTAATCGGGAAATTTTTTGCTTATTATACCCAAACAGCTGCGTTTGCTAAAAAGAAAGGTAAGTATGCTAAAGGAACTAAAGTAATTGATGTTTCTGCGAATGATTTAGCAAAAATTATTTTACCTATTCCATCTATAAAAGAACAAGAGCGCATTATTTCCATTTTAGATAAATTCGATACTCTTTACCATTCTATTTGTGAAAGTTTGCCAAAAGAAATGGAATTAAGACAAAAGCAATATCAGTATTATAGTGATATGTTATTAAATCTTTAGCAGATAATTTAGATGTATAATATGGCGCAATCATTGAATGAAATAGCAATCTCTTTAAGAGACTCTGATAAAAAAGTGCAGTTAATTTACGCATTTAATGGTACCGGTAAGACACGTTTATCACGTGAATTCAAAGAGTTAATAGCACCCAAAATTACCGAAGTCGAAGAAGAGGAGGGGAAGATCAAGATCATATACTACAATGCATTTACCGAAGATTTGTTTTATTGGGATAATGATTTGGATGCTGATACAAATAGAAAATTGATGATACGACCTAATAATTTCACTGACTTTGCTTTAGAGTTTTTACAAGATCAAGGATTAGATAATAATATTGCTACCAATTTTCAATATTATACTAAAAGTTCAATAACTCCTCTTTTCAATGAGGAGTATGTTACTCAAGATAATATTGGCAATGAGGTTGTAATTCAAGCATATTCAGAAGTAACATTTTCAATTTCAAACGGAGATGACCAAGGTCTACCAAATATTAAGATTTCTAAAGCAGAAGAAAGTAATTTTATTTGGTGCGTGTTTTATAGTTTGTTAGAAGAAGGAATTGAGACGCTAAATGAGACTGATGAAACTAATCGTTCCACTAATAAATTTAATCATTTAGAGTATGTATTCATAGATGATCCTGTAAGCTCACTAGATGACAATCATCTAATTGAGTTAGCTGTCAATATTTCAAGATTGATAAAAAATAGTAGATCAAAGCTTAAATTCATAATAACAACTCATAATCCGCTATTTTATAATGTTATCTCAAATGAACTTAATAATAATATACCAAATCCACTGTTCATAAAGGGTGAACAAAATGCTGGTTTAAAGAGATGGATTTATAACTCTGACGATTCCATAAAGTATCGTTTTGTTAAATTTGCGGATGGTAATTTTAACCTCGATCCACTCGGTAGAAAAATCCCTTTTTCATATCATTTACAGCTTCTTAGAGAAATTCAAAAAGCTAAAAACAATCCTATCCTAGTAAAAAAATATCATTTTAATTTTATTAGAAATATTTTGGAGAAAACTGCTACTTTTTTGGGGTATTCTAATTGGGAAAAATTGTTACCAACTGTAAATGGAGAGCCAGACCCTTTTGCAAATCGTATTTTGAACCTTTCAAGTCATTCGGCTCATGCAGGTGATGAAATTGGAGAAGTTCAAGAAAATGATATAGATAAGCTAATTGAATTAGTAAGTTATTTAGAGAGTAATTATAAATTCTCAGAACTAATAGAACAAAATGACGCAGTATAATACCATAACCGAAACCAATAACTTTATCGTTCTCGACAAATATGATAAATATTCAACATTGAACGAACCACCTGCGGTCTATCAGACTGAAGCCGCCCTTGAACAGGAATTTATCAAAGATTTAGTCGCTCAAGGTTACGAAAAGCCATCTGATCTTAAAACACAACAAGCTATGTTGGCTAATGTAAGGCAGCAACTGCAGGCACTAAACAACATGGAATTTACAGATGTGGAATGGGTTCGTTTCGTAGAGGAATATCTGGATAAACCCGGTGAGAGCATCGTTGATAAAACAAGAAAGCTTCATGAAAACTATATTTATGATTTTGTATTTGATGATGGTCATATCCAAAACATTTATTTAGTAGATAAAGAAAACGTCGTCCGCAATAAAGTGCAGGTCATTTCACAATTTGAACAAAAAGGAACACATGCCAATCGATATGATGTAACCATCTTGGTGAATGGTTTGCCTTTGGTACAGGTAGAAATAAAAAAACGTGGGGTTGCTATCCGTGAGGCATTTAATCAGGTACATCGTTACAGCAAAGAAAGCTTCAATCGCGAAAATTCTCTTTTTAAATATTTGCAGCTATTTGTTATTTCAAACGGTACCGACAGCCGTTATTTTGCCAATACTATAAAGCGCGATAAAAACAGTTTCGACTTTACCATGAATTGGGCAAAAGCGGATAATTCTTTAATTAAAGACCTTAAGGATTTTACAGCCACCTTTTTTCAGAAACATACATTACTAAATGTATTACTCGCCTATTCCGTTTTTGATACCAGCGATACATTGCTCATCATGCGTCCGTATCAAATAGCGGCTACAGAAAGAATGTTGTGGAAAATAAAAAGCTCTTATGAAGCCAAAAAATGGTCTTCTGCAGAAGGCGGTGGATTTATATGGCATACCACTGGTTCGGGAAAAACCCTGACCAGTTTTAAAGCGGCACGGCTGGCAACACAGCTTGAATTTATTGATAAAGTGTTCTTTGTAGTTGATCGGAAAGATTTGGACTTTCAAACGATAAGGGAATATCAACGCTTTTCACCTGATAGTGTAAATGGCTCAGATAGTACAGCCGGTTTAAAGCGGAATATCGAAAAAAACGATAATAAGATTATTGTTACCACTATACAAAAGCTAAACAACATTATGAAAAGTGAAGGTGATTTATCCGTTTATCAAAAACAAGTGGTATTCATTTTTGATGAGGCTCACCGCTCTCAATTTGGGGAAGCTCAGAAGAACCTGAAGAAAAAATTTAAAAAATTTTATCAATTTGGTTTTACCGGAACGCCTATTTTTTCGAAAAACGCTTTGGGTTCGGAGACTACGGCAAGTGTTTTTGGACGTGAGTTGCATTCCTATGTCATTACAGATGCCATTAGGGATGAGAAAGTATTAAAGTTTAAGGTAGATTATAACGATGTAAGGCCTCAATTTAAGCTTATAGAAAAAGAACAAGATGAGAAAAAACTAAGTGCTGAGGAAAACACAAAAGCACTACTTCATCCTGCTCGTATTAAAGAAATTTCGCAATACATTTTGCAAAATTTCAGAATTAAAACCCATAGAAATAAAGGTAGCGACAAAGGATTTAATGCCATGTTTGCTGTAAGTAGTGTGGATGCGGCGAAGCGTTATTATGAGGAACTCACACGTCAGCAAAAAGAGAGTGAAAAACCGCTTAAAATTGCAACAATTTTTTCTTTTGCTGCCAACGAAGAGCAAAATGCCATTGGTGAAATTCCTGATGAAACTTTTGAAACAACAGCAATGAATAGTAGTGCTAAGGAATTTTTAACCAAAGCCATTAATGATTATAATGCAATGTTCAGAACCAATTATGGGGTTGAAAGCAAAGAATTTCAAACCTACTATCGTGACTTAGCGAAACGTATAAAAAGTAAAGAAGTTGACCTAATCATAGTAGTAGGTATGTTCCTTACTGGGTTTGATGCACCTACACTTAATACGCTTTTTGTAGATAAGAACCTGTGTTATCATGGCTTAATGCAAGCCTTTTCGCGTACCAATCGTATTTATGATGCAACGAAAACTTTTGGTAACATTGTTACATTTAGAGATTTGGAACATGCGACCATCGATGCCATTACGTTATTTGGGGATAAAAATACCAAAAATGTAGTACTTGAAAAAAGCTATAAAGAGTACCTCGAGGGCTTTACAGATATTGTAACAGGTGAAGCCCGCAGAGGTTATCTTGATGTCGTAAATGAGTTAAATGAAAAATTCCCCAACCCTGATGAAATCGTTAAAGAAAAAGACAAAAAAGAATTTGCAAAGCTTTTCGGGGAATACTTGCGTGTAGAAAATATATTGCAGAATTACGATGAATTTACCCATCTAAGAGCGTTACAGGAACTCGATTTGAATGATGCAGATGCAGTGAAAGCATTCAAAGAAGCTTATTTCGTAACAGATGAGGAATTTGAGACCATGCAAACAATTGCGATGTTGCCAGAAAGAACAGTTCAAGATTATCGTTCTACGTATAATGATATACGCGATTGGATAAGACGAGAAAAAAATGGAAAAGAAGCAGCAGAATCTATCATCGATTGGGATGATGTTGTTTTTGAAATAGACTTGTTGAAATCGCAAGAAATCAATTTGGATTATATTCTTGAATTAATTTTTGATCACAACAAAAAGACCAAAGATAAAGTTGCTCTGGTAGAAGAAGTTCGTCGTGTTATTCGTGCAAGCATTGGCAATAGAGCAAAAGAGAATTTAGTTGTTGACTTCATTAACGAAACTGACTTAGACAATATTCAAGAGAAAGCGAATATTATAGATTCATTTTTTGCGTACGCTCAAGGAAAACAGAAAGTAGAGGCGTTAGAACTAATCACAGATGAAAATTTAAATGAAGAACAAGCAAAGAGGTACATAACAGCTTCCTTAAAACGTGAATTTGCCAGTGAAAATGGTACTGAACTAAACGCCCTTCTTCCTAAAATGAGTCCTTTAAATCCTCAGTACTTGAGTAAAAAACAAACTGTATTTCAGAAAATCAATTCCTTTGTTGAAAAATTCAAGGGTGTCGGTGGAGAGATTTAGTTAGAATATTTCAATTGAATTTTCTCACGCTTGGCGTTTTAGAGTACGTTGGATAACATCATTTTTTCTTGATCGCGAGTAATAAAGTTTCGGAATCCAAAAAAATGGCCGATCTTGTCGTCAGCCTTTGCTACTGCATTAAAGCCTTTTATCGAAAACCATTTCAACATCTTTCGCGATTCCATTAGTTTCAGCTCTACAGGCGATTATATCTTTTAAAAATAGCAAATGCTTTTCCCTATTAGAGAAATCTAGATTAAATGATTTTGTCTTATCCGTATTAAGCTATATACGAGGAGCATCCAAGTCTTTGCAAAACTAAGTTCAACATCCCCAAGGCATCTTATTTGGCTTTTACAGTCAGTAAATACGTTTTTACAATAATAGTATCTCTATCTCCAATTCTATTGATTACATCGGCATTGAATTCGTTAATTACCAAGCCACCTCTACGGTTTAAACCGCTAACCGGGCCAGTAATCCATGAAGAAGTAACATATGCAAACATTGGGATTTTGAGTTCATTGTAGCCACTACCATAAGCAATTCTGACATCCTTGCTGATTTCTGTGTTTCCTTCAGTTTTGATGTTTTGATATTTGGTAACATGATGGTACAGCTGGTTTTGGAGGACTGGCACTGGTGCAATAGATTGAATTGTAGAGGTCATGGTAAGCATTTCGCCATTTCTGGAGATTAGATAGGGCGAATGCGTATTGAAAAAGTCTACACTATCTTTGGACATGAAACTTAAAAAGCGTTCGCCAGCATTTTGCATTTCCTGCTCTAACCTAAAATTACGGCTGTAAATCCACATGAGCTCCTGAGTCTTCTTGGGGTCGTTGAGCAAGCCACCTTTAACGTAGACTTTGGTATCAGAAACTACTGTTGCTTGTTCAGCATATAATGTAATTGGAAAATTGACCTCAGGCTCGTCCTTTTTACACCCGGAAAGGGCTATTATTAATAGGTAGAAAAGTGTGCTATATTTGAAAAATGCCTTCATTTCACAGTTCGTTTGGGTAAGTGCGTGGACGAATATAACATTTCAAAATCTTTAAATCGTTATACTTTATAACCGCTTCTTATGTACCAGGCTTCTGCAAGGATAATGTTACCAGAATTCTTGCATTGCCTCTGGTACAGAGTGGTAGGAAAGTAGTAGGAGAGTAGTACAGCTGGCAGACCCTGGTAAAAGAGATCTGGTGCTGGAAAGACTGGAGTGGATTACTGGCTATCATGGGCTGCTATGTGTAAGGACAATATGATAGTTAACAATTGTTATATTTGAAAATCTAAAATTAATATGTCTTTCAACATGCCCACACGCTAATTAAAATATAAATGGATAAAGAAATGCTCTCGGCCACAGTCCCACTGGGTCACGAAAATATTGAACGTCAGTACATCATCACCCCTAAAAAATTTCTGATCTTACATACCCTCAGCATGGGGATTTATACTGTTTGGTGGGTATACAAGGTGTGGCGATTCCTTATCCAAAGGAATGATTCAAATGCTAATGCTGCCTTGAGAACAGTGTTTGAAATAGTTTATTTCATTCCTCGTTGTACCCAGATATTACGGCTTGCGAAAAGTAGGGGCTATAGACGGACATATTCCCCAACAATATTGTACCTGCTATACTTCTTTTTCGTCTTATTGAGCCTGACACCGCCGCCGTTATTTTTATTTTGCATTATGAGCGGATTGTTTTTCGTGCAGCCATTGATGGCATTCAATTATATTCTTTCAAAATCGCCAGAATTAGATGTAGTTATTGACCGCAGGTTCTCTGTGACGGAAACAATTATCGCAGTTTTAGGAGGGATATGGTGGCTACTCATTGTCATCGGGCTTTTGGCTATGACATTGGACGAACAGCATTAATATTCTCCTAATATAGGAATGTTACCAAATACGCCATTTTTATAACATCATCGTTCCTCGCAAGGACAAGGTGGGAAGCAACCACATTTCTTAAAATAGTTTCATTTTTTGAAGGATCATCCTTCATTATTTTTGGGTATGAAAAATAAACCAAACCCAAAGTATTATGAAAACATGCTCTTTATTTATCTCCATCAAAGACGTGGAGGTTCTGGCAAAGGTAAGCCCTAGCACTGCCCAGCGGAAATTACAATCGGTCAGAAATCTATTCAATATTGCCCCTTATAGGGAAGTCACATTACGGGAATACTGTATCTGTTATCGCCTGGATATTGTAGATGTGCAACGACGACTTGATGGCAATGATGGAGCGAAATAGTTGTCAAATGTTGTCAATTCATATCAATTGTTGTCATAAGTTGCAAGCCGTTAGTATTTTATAAATCCCACCGTTAGTTTTGGTTCACAATTAACTAATGGTTTCACAATAAATTCTTATGATTATGGGAATTCAACATTTAGGCGCCTTTGGCGGTTTCCAGGGAAAGGCTGGACCGCTCGTGGGGCACCGCGTAAATGGACAGAACGTGATTACGGGCGTGCCGTATCCGTCTACTAAGCCGCCCAGCCAGCCCCAACTGGATGTGCGCAGCATCTTCAGGAACTTGATCGACTTTACCAGGCCGATCAATAGTTTTCTGCAGGTGGGATTTAAACACGTGAAGAAGGAGAAGCAGTCGGCTTTCAACTATGCCTTCAAGGAAAATTATGATGCAGTAGCTAAGGTGTTTCCTTTCGCCATCGACTACAGTAAAATCACCATCAGCAAGGGGCATCTGGATTTGCCATACATCCCGGAGGTGTCTACTGCTACATCTGCCGTGAAATTTGAATGGCTGGCCGATGTGGGCATGGGTGGCGGTGCGGCAACTGACCGGATCTCGGTACTGGTGTACAATCCGATGAGGGACACTTTCGTAGGGCAGCTACAGGTAGTGCCTCGCTCCGCACTCACTTACACACTGCTCTTGCCTGCCGATTTTTCCGGCGACATGGTGGCTTGCTGGATCAGCGCGGTTTCTGCTGACGGCAAGGTGGTGAGCGACAGTGCTTACCTGGGTCAGGTACCTGCGGGTTGACCTTTCCTTACAGACCGGTGGCCAGCTGTGCTGCCGGTCTTTTCTTTTACTTAAAATCAAATGATCGTATGGGAATTTTAGATGATGGCTTGTTTGGCGGTTTCCGCGGCAAGGCCGGTGCCCTGGTAGGGCGCAAAGTAAATGGACAGTCTGTGATCACCGCCCTGCACCGCAAACGTGGCAGGATGAACAGGGAGTCATTGCCCCCTCAGTTGCGGGCATTGCCAATGATGGTGAGTTTTTTGTCGCCCCTCAGAGCGCTGATCGCAGTTGGCTTCCACAAGTACAAGAAATATCAATCGCCCTTTAATTCGGCTGTGGGCTATAACCTGAGTCGTGCCATAACGTATATTGGGACAGAACCTTACATCGATTGTTCGAAGTTGTGCTATAGCAAGGGAACGGTAGCTACGAACTTTTGTACGGTGATTATGATGGATGAAGGGGGCGAGCTGGTCTTCAGTTGGAATTCTGGTACGCAGGCTGATCAGATGGATCTGGGCACCTTCTTGATCTATGACGATGATGCGCAGCTTTTCTATGTGAAGCGTGATGCCGCCAGAAGGCACGAGGGAATGTACTTTTTTGCTTTGCCACCAGGCCTTGCCGGACATAGGCTGCATGGGTACATGAGCTACGCTGCTTCCGAGGGCAAGGGGCAGAGTGATACGATGTATGCGAGTTATGTAATTGTATAGCTATGAGTACTGTAGATTTTGGCCCATTTGGCAACTATCGTGGCAGAATGGGCAACTTGGTGTTTTATAAACTGATGGGCAGACAGGTGGTACGGCGCATCGGCCGGAGTACTTCGCACTCTGTAGCGCAGTTGGCCAGTTGGCAGCGGATGTCGGTGGTGAATGCTTTTCTGAAGCCAATCATTCCCTATATCAATGTAGGTTATGCGGTGCAGGCGCAGGAGCGGAACATCTTCCCGCAGAATGCGGCGGTGTCGCATTTGTTGAGGTATAGTCTGAAGGGTGTGTATCCATCTTTGGAGATGGATTATGCAAAGGTTTTGGTATCGCAAGGTGTATTGGCACCGCCGCTGAATGCCAGTGTAGTTTTGCTTTCAGAAGGACTGCATTTCAGCTGGGCTTACGATCCCAGTATTCCGCTTTCCCTGCCCAGCGACGAGGTGATGGTGATGGCCTATTTCCCGGGACTGGCAAAGGCGGTTTTTGAGATCGGTACTGCGGTAAGGATCAGTGGTTCGCTGGTATTGCCGCTACCGCAAGGTTTGGCAGGGGATATGGAGTTGTATATTTCTTTTGTGGCAGTAAACAGGAAGGCGGTGAGTGACAGTGTGTATTTGGGTTGTCTTGTCCGTATATAGCTATACATTTTGTCTCATAATTTTGGAGGATACACTTGTGGCTTTTATTTCAAAATACTGGTAAATCAACCAATATTCTTAAAATTACAAGAAAATATTAATTACAGAGAAATACTTGGTTGTTTGAGTTATCTTATATATGTTTGCCATATGAACATTAGAAGCAGAATTGTAAACGATAATGTAGATGAACAGCCAATGAAATAAAGAAATACAACAACATATCACTACTTCTTAAATGAGGTATTAATTTAAGAGTCTCGAGTTCCAAATTCTCACACTTAGTCACCGAGACAATAGATTAATGCCCGTGACAATATTTGTTGTACTTTTGCGGGTGCAAATAGTGTTGCGGGCTCTATTGTAAACCCGTGTGACAGGCCGTGAGAAGCCCGGAACTGCGGTATTTAGAGCCCCCGCTATTTGCATCTTCGTTTTTATAGCCCTGTATCTATTACAGATGTAGCATAAACGAAACCAGCTTTCTAAATCCCTTCGAGACTCATTTTCTAACTAACAGAAAAATGAGTAAATGGCAAATCAACAAAACCTTAAAATCTCCGGCATGCTGAATCAGCATGAGTTTATAGAGCGCTATGTTTTCATTAAACAGCGTGTCACGAATGGCTTTACCAGATCTGAACTTGCATTTTTATTGGGCAGAAGCCCAAATGATGTGGCCGATTATGAGCATTTTGACGCTCATGTAAAAATGAATTACCAAGATCATGAAGTTATGGCGGCCTTTTTTAAAAAGCGGGCAACAGCTGCGCCGATATTTCAGGCAAGGGTAAACGACATCGACATCTCCAGTGACAAACGAATGATCCGGGGCACAGTTGTGGAAACTGATGCGCAGCGTATCTATGACTTTATTCATCCCTGGAAGATCAAAGGAGAAAACAAACCGATTACCATTGTAGAAGAGCTTGGCCACGACATGACTCAGGATGTCCTGATCAGGGCATTTGTTGAAGAGCACATGGCCCAATTGAAAGCGCAAGGATGTTTTGAGCGCGGGTGTACTGCGCTTTATCTGTATCAGCAATTGGCCGGGCTAATCTGCAAGGCCTGGCAGCCGCTTTTCCTGAAGATACTACGGGTCAGCATCTATGCGCGTATCCATACTCAAGAGATCCGGCTACATCAGGTAAACGGCCAAACTATCTATAAAACAAAACCTTAAACTAATCACATGGAATTCATCAATAAAATAGCCCAACTATTTCCTATAGAACGCATCTACCTTAAGAATGATTTCAGCGCTCCCCGTGAGCAGCGCAAGGAACTGACCATTGTGTTGCCCAGATCTAGTAAAATACATGCCACAGAAGCCAGGCCATTGATCGGTATGGTCATGGCCGATTATCCTGAATATAGCTTCTCTATATTTACGGTTCCGGACATCAAACGTGCATTGCAGTATGGGAGTATGGTTTTCTATGCGCTTTGTCAAGAGGAAAATTTGCTGTATCAGTCGGAGGGAAGCGCTGACTTGCTTTCCCCGGATATCACAGCAAATGCGGTGCTCAAAAAAGCTAAGCGCAATTTCGAAAAGGAATGGAAGAAAATAACGGGCTTTGGAGATGGTTTTCAATTCTACATGGATCAGGGAAACCATACGCTGGCTGCTTTTATGCTTCATCAGGTAGTGGAGCTCAGCTACCGCACGGTAGAGTTGCTGGTCATCGGCAGGGACAAGACTACACATTCCATCCTCAACCACCAGAAGCTTTTGAAGGGTCATTGCGCTGAATTAGGCTCCCTGTTTGATGAACAGGATGAAGCGGAAATGGCTTTGCTGACGCTTTTGGATGAGGCGTATCGCTCGGTGCGTTATGAATTGGATTATGAGATCGGCCAGGAGCAACTGCAACAGTTATCGGGCAAAGCAGATTTGCTGAAGACATTGGTTTTGGCGCAATACGAAAAGATGCTGGCCTGGTTTACGAAAGAAGTGGAAAAGGAAGAGGAACCTGTTATTGAGAAGAAGGTGGCTATTCATCAGATTGTCAGTGAGATTTGCACTCTGGTTCCGGTGCTGCGAATTTATAAACTGGCGCGGCACGCAAAAGTAGATTACAGATCGGGCATGTGCGCTGCCAGCGAGGAAGATCGGGTTGAAGTTCATTACTATCTATTGGTGATCTGCAATACGCCATGTGGCCCGGATGCATTCAATGTGCAGGGACTCATCAATCAGGATAAAAACATAAATGCCACAGTGACCTTGCTGATGCATAGTTTGAAGGATGTACAAGATGCATTGCATGATCATCAAGTTTTTTTCCATGAAATACTACGCGAGGGAGAACTGATTTACGGCGCTGATTCCTTTGATTTGCCTGTTCCGGAATTGGATATAAGCCAAATGATGTTGGCGAATGCGCAGCTATGGTACAACCGCTACAACAGGGCAAAGGCGCTGATGGAAGCGGCAGCTAATGTGACTGAGGAAGAGAATGGCATCGTAATGGCCAATATGCTGAGCCAGGCAATGGTACAGCTTTGCCTGATATATATCGAGCACAGCATTAAGTATCGGCCAAATCAGCTTTCTTTGAAGCATCTTTTCGCTCTATGTAGAATGATAGATCCACTGATAGATGAGGTGTTTCCGGTTAGCAGGCAGGAAGACAGGGAGTTGTTTGAGGTTTTGCTGGATGCGGACAGGAACCTGCGGTATAGGATGCTGGCTTGTGTAGATACTACGGATCAGTGTGTGTTGCTCAGGAGGTGTAACGAATGGATGGAAAAGGTAGCGCAGCTTCGAGTCTATAAAAGCGTGGCAGCTTTAAATCATCCTTAACTTTCAGATCATTTGGCGAGTTATTGTTTATAGCCCAATCTGGCTAATTCTTTTCTTACGGCTCCTGCAGTTTTAAATCTGGCTTTTCGAATGGTTCCGTCGCGTTCGTAGCAATCACATCCACCATCTAGTTTGCTGCTAATTTTATCCAAGAATTTCCAATCGGTTTTTGTACTTTTTAAATCGTAGTCGAAAACGAAGGTGCCGTAAAGTGTACCGTTAAAATCGTAATGCCGCTGTTCCCACGATGCGATGATGACTAATTCCTTGGTCAGGTCTTTGTCGGCATTGGCGAAGAAAACCGATTCGATGTGGGGATTGCCGCCTTCGGTATCTATGGTGCCAAAATTTGTTTTGCGGTAGGTGTTCTTTTCGAGCTGGATGTATATCGAACCGATTATTTTATGGTTAGTTTGTTGCTCCGGGTCATTTTCAAAAGAGAGTACGTAGGTTTGGTCGTACAGCGCAATAATTACGTTGTGTGCATTCCACTTTGTTTCTAAAACCTCGTGTGTTACGCTAGAATTTTTGGGTTTCAGTCGTTCTGAAAACTGTTGTATGGTTTCTTTATCTTTCCGTTCTACGGTTTGGGCTGATAATATAGCCGTCCAAGAAAGCAGAAGAGTAAGAATAGTGTAGTTTTTCATTTGAGATAGATTTTAGGTGAGAGATCCCTTAGTATGGCTTTCATTTCTCCTTTTCCAGCCGAATGTATTTTTCGATTACCGTAGAGATTGATATTTTACTGCCAACGGGCTTGCCGTCTTTGTCGAACAAGTTGGTGATCAACCTTTGGGCTGCACATTTTTAAAATCGAAAGGAATTTTTCTTACAGCAGCTTCATTTTCAATCATCAATTCTATGCGAATTGATTCCCTTTCGACCAATGTCATGTTTTGTTGCAACTTAACCAGCTTGTACACCATTCTGGTCTTTTTGTCGGTTAAAGTCAAAGTGTTAAATCCTGGTTCAAGATCTCCGTTTACGGCAACTGCAAAATCTCGATTTTTATCTGCCTTTAAAGCATAAATAAGATCGAAAGATTTAAAATCAATTTTTTTGGGTTCATCCGTCTCACTATTTCTATATTCAAAATTTGGAAACACTTTGTCAATAGTTGCAGCATCAAAAATGCCGAAAAATAGGTGTGGGTTTTTGCTAGTTACGCTCTTGCTGATGAGATTGGTGTTTTTCTGTAAACCTTTAATTTTACCTAAATCAAAATAAGAACCATCATCTTTCGATGGTTTGAAATAGTTGATTACACCTTTGATTTCCAAAGATCTGTATGGCTTGTTTTCGTCAATTTCATACCTCGCCAGAACATTGGCTTTTCTAAATTTATTCTGAAAAATGTTGTGGTTTAGGCTTTGTTTTTTGCCGTCAATAACGGTAAGCGTATCTATTTTTACCAAATGAAAATTATCATTGGGCTTGTTTTCAATCTCCAAGCTTACTTCAAGCATGTCATAAATTTTTAAGGCACGCTTAAGTGTTACCTTTTCTTGCGAATAAACTGTAAAACTCATAAATGCTGACAATAGGAGTGTGATTAGCTTTTTCATTTCAATTTAGTAGAACTGGTGTAGTCAAATTTAATTGTGGTCGGCAGTATCACCAATTATGTTTGTTCAAATTTTATGGTTGTAATTATTACTGAAAATGCTAATCCAAATTTGTGCCACTTGATACGTTGGTAAATTATTTTTTTCATCTCATTTTTTAGATATTTCAAAAATTGACTGCAAATACATCAAATTTCAATCCGATCTTGCTGGTGAAAACCACTAAACTCGGTGCTTAATGGCGGGTTCAAATAAGGTATTTGAAGATGAAATTCTAAGCAGGCAATTTTTAGAAAGTTTTACGTTTCGGGGGCTTCGCGATGGTGGAGAAATAGCATTTGTGTGTTGACTGTATTTGTCTCCACTTGACTTGTCAGCAGGTGTTTTTATTTTTTCAATATGATGTGTTCAATTTCCTGCTTGTCGAAATTGTAATGATACATCGCATTCATTTGCTCGCTTGTACGAGTGGTCTCTTGCGTGCCGTAATTTATATCTATGTAGTTGATTTCGCCAGTTCTTATGTATAAATTTTGTTTCCAATTTTTAATGTAAAACTTGGCATTGATTTTTTCCTCTCTAGAACTGGTATGATCGCTATAAAAAAAATTCACAATTTTAGTTTCGTGGATTTCGATTAAAATTGGAATATTCTTGACCACATAAATTGTAATGTTTTTATAGTTCCCATTCAGGATTTTGCCTTTTTTTTCAATTTTTGATACCTTAGTATTTTTAAGCATTGCATCAATGTTTTTCATTATTTGGGTTTCAGGCACACTTTGTCCGTAACAAGGAAGTAGTAACATATAGAAAGATAAAAAAAATATTTTTCTTGAATTGATACTTAACGTCTTCGCTGTTCGGTATCTGAAAAACCATACAAGTCCTAGAACTGGGACTATCAAATATAAAACAATAACTATAAAAATAGAATACATAAGAGGTTAATTGAAATATTGTGGGACTAAAATAATTAAAAAGGACATCGTTAACTATGCATGAAGCGGAATATGATATTTTTACAAGCCGGAATTTTATGTGGTTTCTTTGATATGATGTTCATTCAGTCTTTGATAACGTTCTTCCCATGATAGATTTCCGTCATCCGTATATTTCGGCACTTTGATCCATTTGTAGGTGTTCAATATCTCAGCTTTTTCTTCAGGAGTCATTTCTCTTTTATTTGAAAGTGGTAGGGTATGGCTTCAGTCTAAACCTGATCTTCTTTTTCTTAGGTAGTTTTTTAGCAGGCCAAGGGAGAAATACGAATCTATAGATTGCCTTCAGAATATTCCAGATATTACGAAATATACCTTCAATAAGTATTTCTGCAAAGAATTCGGCAATTGGAGTCATTGGAGCTTGAATCATTTGTTTATCACTAAGATAATAAATCTTATAATAGCATTATACCGTTTTGGATTATGTATAAGATTGCTTCGTTCCTCGCAATGACGAATTGGGGAAGTATCGTTCCTCGCAATGAAATAGTGAAGTATCATGCATTGCAATGACGAGGTGCAGAAGAATGTGCTGAAAAGAAGCTGGATGCGACAGCCACATTTCTTAAAGTAGTTTCATTTTTTGAAGGATCATCCTTCATTATTTTTGGGTATGAAGAATAAACCAAACCCAAAGTATTATGAAAACCTGCTCTTTATTTATCTCCATCAAAGACGTGGAAGCTCTGGCAAAGGTAAGCCCTAGCACTGCCCAGCGAAAATTACAATCGGTCAGAAATCTATTTAATATTGCTCCTTATGGGGAAGTCACATTACGGGAATACTGTATCTGTTATCGCCTGGATATTGCCGATGTGCAACGACGACTTGATAATGATGGGGCGAAATAGTTGTCAAATGTTGTCAATTCATATCAATTGTTATCATAAGTTGCAAGCCGTTAGGATTTTATAAATCCCACAGTTAGTTTTGATTCACAATTAACTAATGGTTTCACAATAAATTCTTATGATTATGGGAATTCAACATTTAGGCGCCTTTGGCGGTTTCCAGGGAAAGGCTGGACCGCTCGTGGGGCACCGCGTAAATGGACAGAACGTGATTACGGGCGTGCCGTATCCGTCTACTAAGCCGCCCAGCCAGCCCCAACTGGATGTGCGCAGCATCTTCAGGAACTTGATCGACTTTACCAGGCCGATCAATAGTTTTCTGCAGGTGGGATTTAAACATGTGAAGAAGGAGAAGCAATCGGCTTTCAACTATGCCTTCAAGGAAAATTATGATGCAGTAGCTAAGGTGTTTCCTTTCGCCATCGACTACAGTAAAATCACCATCAGCAAGGGTCATCTGGATATGCCTTACATCCCGGAGGTATCTACTGCTACATCTGCCGTGAAATTTGAATGGCTGGCCGATGTGGGCATGGGTGGCGGTGCGGCAACTGACCGGATCTCGGTACTGGTGTACAATCCGATGAGGGACACTTTCGTAGGACAGCTACAGGTAGTGCCTCGCTCCGCACTCACTTACACACTGCTCTTGCCTGCCGATTTTTCCGGCGACATGGTAGCTTGCTGGATCAGCGCGGTTTCTGCTGACGGCAAGGTGGTGAGCGACAGTGCTTACCTGGGTCAGGTGCCTGCGGGTTGACCTTTCCTTACAGACCGGCGGCCAGCTGTGCTGCCGGTCTTTTCTTTTACTTAAAATCAAATGATGTTATGGGAATTTTAGATGATGGCTTGTTTGGCGGTTTCCGCGGCAAGACCGGTGCCCTGGTAGGGCGCAGAGTAAATGGACAGTCTGTGATCACCGCACTGCACCGCAAACGTGGCAGGATGAACAGGGAATCATTGCCCCCTCAGGTGCGGGCACTGCCAATGATGGTGAGTTTTTTGTCGCCCCTCAGAGCGCTGATCGCAGTTGGCTTCCACAAGTATAAGAAATATCAGTCGCCCTTTAATTCCGCTGTGGGTTATAACCTCAGTCGTGCCATAACGTATATTGGGACAGAGCCTTACATCGATTGTTCGAAGTTGTGCTATAGCAAGGGAAGGGTAGCTACGAACCTTTGTACGGTGATCATGATGGATGAAGGGGGCGAGCTGGTCTTCAGTTGGAATTCTGGTACGCAGGCTGATCAGATGGATCTGGGCACCTTCTTGATCTATGACGATGATGCGCAGCTTTTCTATGTGAAGCGTGATGCCGCCAGAAGACACGAGGGAATGTATTTCTTTGCTTTGCCACCAGGCCTTGCCGGACATAGGCTGCATGGGTACATGAGCTACGCTGCTTCCGAGGGCAAGGGACAGAGTGATACGATGTATGCGAGTTATGTAATTGTGTAATCATGAGCAGTGTAGATTTTGGCCCATTTGGCAACTATCGTGGCAGAATGGGCAATTTGGTGTTTTATAAACTGATGGGCAGACAGGTGGTACGGCGCATTGGCCGGAGTACTTCGCACTCTGTGGCGCAGTTGGCCAGTTGGCAGCGGATGTCGGTGGTGAATGCGTTTCTGAAGCCGATCATTCCTTTTATCAATGTAGGTTATGCGGTGCAGGCGCAGGAGCGGAATATCTTCCCGCAGAACGCGGCGGTGTCGTATTTGGTGAGGTATAGTCTGAAGGGCGTGTATCCTTCTTTAGAGATGGATTATACAAAGGTTTTGGTATCGCAAGGTGTATTGGCACCGCCGCTGAATGCCAGTGTGGTTTTGCTTTCGGAGGGACTGCATTTCAGCTGGGCTTATGATCCTAGTGTGCCGCTTTCACTGCCCAGCGACGAAGTGATGGTGATGGCCTATTTTCCGGGACTGGCAAAGGCGGTTTTTGAGATTGGTACTGCGGTAAGGATCAGTGGTTCGCTGGTATTGCCGCTACCGCAAGGTTTGGCAGGGGATATGGAGTTATATATTTCCTGTGTGGCGGTAAACAGGAAGGCGGTGAGTGACAGTGTCTATTTGGGGAGGGTTAATGCGGGAAATCAGAGCGATTAGGGAAACCTATATATAATATTCAAAATATTGGTTTAATTATAAATATTCTGCATTTTAATTCAATAATATTAATTTTTTGGAACTATTGGTTCTTTTAGGTTAATTGTATAAGTTTGGCCAAAACAAAATAGATATGTAAAAGCTAATATTATACATTTGCAAAATCTTCAAAATATTTGGAGCATTTAGCACTTAAGAATCTCGCTACAGAAACCTGAGAATTTTCAATACAAACGAGAGGATAAGTGAAAAGATGCTCGCGCCGTAAAAAGCGTGAGCTTCGCTTATTCGTTTGTTGGGTCTCTCAGGACCTCTGTAGCGGTAAGTGGGGTTTCACGCTTTTTGCGTTTAACAGGGTTTGGATAGTCTTGGTTGCTATGACTATCGCGCGATCTGCAAAAACCCGCTTTCTGATTCCGTATCGTATAGCTTTATTGATTGGTCTATTTTGCCAAAAAGGTTGAACAAAATCAGATACGCATGAAAGCACCATCTAAAATCAGCACACATCTACTAATCAGGGCGCAAAGCCATACTGATGACCCTGTAAATTTCGCGATCATCTCGCTTAGCCCGGAATGGAAGGAGCGAACCGCCACTCGCTTCCATTCTATAACTGAATTTGACACGGATAAAGACCACAACTGGGTAGGCTATTGGGAAAGTCCGATCGTGTATTTCCATCTTCCTGAGATGCATGTCTTGGAGGAAGGGTTATTATCTGCTGGAGAAGATCATGGGATTGTTGTCCTGGATCCCGGGGATCTGGAATCTTTTGCAGCGCCATTGAATAAACTGGAAGGACATCAGTTCCTGATCACCAAACAGGGTATAGGGCATTATGTGGCCTATGCGAATGGGACCGGGGAGAAGTATTGGACTGCGGAGTTTGATGTGAGGAGGTTCTTGTAGCAGGAGATTGTTCCCTAAGCGCTCAATACGGAAGCGTGTAAATAATTAAAACTTACTGAAATGAAAAAAACGATGAAAATGTTCGTAATGGCCGCGCTTTGCCTAAATTTTTGTTACGGTCAAGCGCAGAAAGATTGCCCTACGGAGAAGAAAAAAGGGGCTCAGAGTATAAAAGAAGCGCATACTTCTGCGAATACGCAGGTTTTTAAGTATGCTTTTACGGGCTATAAGTCGGGTTACAAAACCGGCTATCGCATCAGCAATGATGAGTTTCTGAAAGGCAAATCGATTACAGTGCGCAATTATAAACTGAAGGATTTGTATGCGCTGGCGCTGAGGTTGGAACCGCCCCATGATTCTTCGGAACGGGAGGCTGTGCAGGATAGGATCATACTGGATCTGCGCCAGCCAGAGAAACTGGAAAAGCTCTATTGCTATAAACTGGCAGTGCCGTATCAGCAACAGGATGATTTCTGGGTGATCATGCAGCGCTCACTCAATGAGGAATTTCCTGAGTATACGGCTGTAATGGAGTGCAGGGGTAAGGAGTATTTTATGGTGATCAGGGATAAGGAGTATTGAACAGCGTAGTGGTCTGGTCTTTGCCATTGTGGAATATGCTTTTGAAAGGAAACTATAATTTTAGTATTTTAGATTGACTCAACTCTACAGACATGGCAAGCAGGTATTCTTTATGCTGAAAAGGATCATCAATCAGCTTTTTCTAATATTTGGCAGACCTTCAATTCCGAGACGGCCATTAACGTATTATTCTACAGATATTTTAAGAAAGACGTTAACAGAAGTTATAGCTGAGATGCTACGAACATCTTGTCCCTGCCATTATCCGAGATATAGATTTTTAGTGACGTTCAATCATAAACTATATGACACGGGGCCGGTATCTTGCGCTGAAACAAATTATCTAACCTCTCTAGCAACAAATGAAGAATTGAATTATTTAGAGCAAGTTGGTGTATCGGCTGGTAGGCCACTTGGCGATTATGGGGATGATATAATCTATAGGTGTAGGAAATGTTCTACTCAATTTAGACATGTTGCAAGCCAATATAGCATCAACTTTGAATTTGAATACCTTATAATAGAAGATATTCAATTTCAACAAGATGTTGGTTGCCCTCTATCACTGCCAATGCCATTGTATCAAGGGCTTTATGGTTTCAAGGATGGCGACATTTTGAAATGCGCTATGGATTTCAAACTTTCAAATCCCAATAAGCTGTTAAAATATCTAACTTGTAAATTATGAATGAAAATACCGATTGTATAGTCAGCGATTCAAATTTGCTCCTTAGACGTTAGCCATAGTTATAGTCGCCGCGAACACTTCCAAGCTATCCAGGTATTTAAGTTTTTGCATTTCTTGTTCATTAATAGGAGTGAAAAATTGAGATACCTGGAGAACGTCTTCACAGTTGCTTATTCGTGGTTTGTACCGCTAACATAACATTTTAGTAAAGATGAATTTTTATGACGATGATAAGATTGATTGTAATAAAGAAAATACATTCAATTCTGATTAGATTTTCAATTTACTAATAACTTAGAAAATAAAAACTCTCAAAAATGAAAAAATTAGCGCTCTATTTCCTCATCTTAATTGCTGGCGTAATCTTATTGCAATCTTGCCAAAAAGAAATTTTAAGTCCAAAAACAAATGGTATAAGTCATGATATATCGATTGAAGAGGCAAAAGCATTCTTTGAAAAAAAAATATCCGGTAGTTATACTCGTCAAAAAAGAACGACGAGTTCCCTCAGTGGGCATAATCATGATCATTTAGATGCTAATTCCATTTTCGATAATAAGCAAGCATTATGGGAGAGAGCAAGTTTAAAATTGATTAGCACAGGCCAGTCGGTAAAAATTCCTCTTGATTTTGGGCATGTATATTGGCAAGTCAATTCTAAAAGCAAGGCGTTGATGCCCTTTAGTAGTTTGAATTACCTCTTTATGTATAAGGATACTTCGCAAAACATACATAGCGAAGTAGTCACCTTAATTCCAGATTCATCATGGCTTTACGGCAATAGGGATAGGTATACGGGTAAAATTGTTGTGCGCGACTGGAATGGCAAATTAATTAAAGTGCTCAAGTATAACGCATCAAATAAGAAGGCTGAGAAACGAGATAGATCAATGTCTATTCGCAGGACTAGCAATGCTGACAATCCTGAAGATGAAGACGACGAAGACTCTGATGATGGCTTGCCTCCAATTTGTATCCTTGTTCAAGATTGGGCAAGTTGCACTTGCAGTAATAAATACAATTGCGATTATTGCGTACAATGTACAATGTTGGTGTGCGGATGGCCTCAAACTCCAGACAACCCTCCGATAGATAACGAGAACGGAGGCGGCAGTAACCACGGAGGTGGTGGTGGCGGTGGTGCCTCTGGAAGTGGTCCTAATGCAGGAGACTATTCCCCTGGTTGCAACCCAGATCCAAATTACTCCGTTCCGACCACACCTCCTCCAGCCGGAACTGATTGGATTTTACCCTGTGGAAATGATATTCCAGAACCTGTAGACCCACCCGATGGGGGAACTGAAGAGCCTCAAGATGATGAGCCTATTGCAGCAGACTATGTTATTCCTGAAACTATAAATATCAGCTACACCCAGGATTGGTTTGACACTGAAGACTTTCTTGGTCTTCTAGCTGGCGAGCTATCAGTTCATGGTATAACACACACTGATCCGATCCCAGAAATGTATTATAAAAACGGTATCGCAATTGATATGAATCCCGCGCCGGCACTTTCTAGAACCATTACTGGTGTTCCAAGAAATCAAAACTATTTTTGGAAGCAACTGGTCGCGGAAAAACCAGAAATGTTCAGCTTATCTAATCTCAATTTGATAAAAAACAATACAGCGCCCATAATAGATGCTAAGTGGATTTTATATAACCCCACACATAAATCCTATCTCAACACAAAGCTTGTACATCATCATGAAAATCAAGGACGCTACGCTTATGCAATTCCAGAACGTGTGCATCGTAAATGGTCTAGTATACTTCACACAGTTAAAACTCAAGGAAAAGTTTCGAACATAACCGGCAAGTTAAATTCTTTAGCTGGTGCCTTGCAAATATTTTCTATGTTAACTGATCTCCATACAGGAAACCCGGATGCTTGGATCAATTGGTTTGGGCCTCAGAATGTAATTGGGCAAATTTATAAGGATAATGCAAAAGATGTATACTTTGAGATAACTAGCAAAGTTGAAACAAAAAATAGTGCAGGAAATGTAGTATCGGCAGTAGTTAGCTACACGGTTTATTCTGATTATATTTGGGATTCAGATGAAGGCAAGTACATGGGGGTGCTTAAATTAGGTAAATTCACTGAAAACATTGATGTCCTCAGCTTAACTTCCAAGGGCAGGACTTTTATTATTAATTAATATGAATTTTGTAGAATCCTTTTTCAAAGAATATTTCAAAGAAGACCAAATGGCAGTTTACACACATGATTATCCTGAGTCCATGGTCGCCAGCGAGGTTAATTCCGAGGGATGGTTCAGATGGAAGCCTATTCGGGGTACCTTAAATGAGGAAGATTATAGCAAAATTCAGATAAAGTACGACCTACATTTTCCAATTAGTTTTATACAATGGCATAGTGCTTATTTTTTCCCTGGCTGTGACCTTCCTTTCGTCCGCTTACCCGGGTCTATGCCTAATGCGCCGTTGGTTGAATTAGAGGAGCATCTCGATTACGATCTTGCCAAAAAGCTGATCAGTGAGTCCATCTTCCCGTTTGCAAGCGAAGGCAATGATACTGGACCTTATGTATTTGATGCGCGTGAACAAGTTTTGAATAATGAATATCCAATAAGAGTTTACAATTTTGACTACAATGGTGATTTAGAAGGCCTAAGTGAAATTATATTTTCATCGTTTCCGAAAATGCTGGAATGCCTTACTCACTATTTGCGGGAAATTAGAAAAAGACCAGACTTCGAAATTTTTCCGGAGTTCTTTGCTATTGACCCATTTGGTGCTGGGAAGAATGGAATAGACTATTGGTTGTCATGGGCAGCTGTCTGTAAAGATAGGCAATGAGGGTTACCGGATATATTACTATTCAAACATTGAGAGTGGCACTAGAAGAATTCCAAAATGTGTTGGACATTCATATAATCGCTTTTTCTGATAATGCAGCACTTAATATCTCCATGTCCCGAAACACCGCATTGTCAATCATAACAGTTTGCTCACTTGGAAAACACCATTATGAACGCTCCCACACACATGCCGAAACTGTCAAGACAATTCAAGAAAAGGATGCGAGATGAGGGGAAAACACATGGATAGAGCAAAGATAGCAGGGGAGGCCTTAACCGCAACCATGTCTCCTCTCTTATATCTCCAGCTGTGTGATCGTTATAATCATCTTCCGGCAGTTTTGGAAGATTATACAAAGTGCCAGATTGGCGTCATCATTTATCCAATCTTCTATCAGATTATTCTCCTTAACCCTTTCCATATACACGTGCTCTATGATCATGCAGCCATTCGTTTAAAGTGAATTCACTAGGCATAAACTCGATACCCGTACAGCTCGCATTCTCTATTTAGAGTTTTAGATTTTCGGAAACTAAATACTTAACCCCGCCCTCAACATCCGTTAAAGTGAAAAAATCTAACGTAAAATCTTCTCTGGTGCTAAACTTAACAATTCTTATCCCATTCGGGGTTCCCATACTTTCTATTGCAGCCTTTTGAGCAATGAAGTCATCATAAGAAGATACAGTTAGCTCTTCTACATTTTTTACAAAGTTCCTCGTCTTGAAAACTACAGATTGCTTAAAATCTATAGCGTTCATGTCAATTTCATGGGAATGCAGTATCCAATAATCGTCGATTTGTTTATTTTTATAGATGAGTGGAGCATTAAAAAACTGCAAGCCAGTCTTTCTTCTGGATTCAATAATAGCCTTAAGCTTTCCACTTACTAGCAATTTCATATCGAAACCGGTTCCACTCGCATTGATTAAATCTGTCAAATTGGAAGTATTGAAAAGTACAGCATTTGGCGTAAATGGCTCGAAATCTATCTTCGTATAAAATATTTGCCCTATAAATTGAGGATTATCAATATTGCACGGGTATACAACTTATTTTACCTGTTCGTAATGACCGAGTATTTTTTTATCAAGTGATGGTTGAATGCAATAAAATTTCATTTTTAAATTTTAATTGATTTATATGTACACCCGGGTTATTTTGAATCGCTGTTCTTACATCGTCTATAATATCAATGATAGCGTCATACGTTTTGTTCCATTTTTTTTAGCAGCCAATTGTATCGCATGATGCGATTGCTTTCCCCAAGGTAAAATGTGATGTGCCTGTCGTGCATCTCCTGGCAATAAATTTAAAATCTTTCTAAGTTGCGTCCTATCTCCAAAGTTAACAATATTATTTGCCTTTCTCGCCCATTTTAGCGTGGTTTTAGTGCCATTGGAAATATTAATCGTTCTTTTAGCGAATTTTGCACCTGGGAAAGGTAGGGCAGCTTCGGGAGGAGGTATCTGCTTTATAACCGCTTCTTATGGATCAGGCTTTTGCAAGGATCATGCTACCAGAATCCTTGCATTGCCTCTGGTACAGAGTGGTAGGATAGTAGTAGGAAAGTAGTAGGAGAGTAGTACAACTGGCAGACCCTGGTAAAAGAGATCGGGGGTATTAAACTGAGATTGATATCTAAAAGATGGAATCGCCTAAATATTTTGATAATTACGGATTTTTTGATAAATTAGTATCATGGAAAAAATGAAATGGTACAACTTTTTTAAGAGCAAGCCATATGCAACAATTTGTTATATCTGGATGATAATTATGATTATACAAATTATTTTCTTTAGTTAATCCTGTTATAATATCTCGGGGATCTCTTTTTAAATATTCATCTGAATTAACGAATACTAATATGAAACTATCAACTCTCTTATCGATTGGGTCATTCCGCTCCCTGATCTTACTTCAAATTTTTGCAATATGGGGATTCTACGAGTTTTTTACTTCAGGAAACAATGGCCTGCTAAAGATTTTTTTATGCGGCATGGCAATTCATATCCCATTGTTGATCTATAAGTTAAAACAGCAGAATTTGGCTAAGAAGGCTTAGAGGATTCTATAGTTCTTTCTGCTAATTGTAGGGTCAGTCGCGGCTAATCTATGGATACTATCATGCCTACCCATACGGTCTACCCATCTTTTCCAATCTGCCCGACTTGACTGTACGATATAGATATCATGCCATGAGCCATCCCAATAATAAATTTTATCTTTTAGTTCGTTCCTGTACGTACTTAATTGTCTGGCCATTGGCCATCGGAACCCAGTACTATACCGATCAAACAGGAACAAGCGTATGCCCAGATTAATTTTATTTTTCATAATTCTTTTGTCCTGTTATTCAGAAGTTTTAAAAGCACAACACGCGGATGATGAAATGACCAAGTTTAGTAGGTTTGCTCCTGGCAAACTGGATTTTTCTCAGTTTCCTGATTCTTCAGCAATGTATACTTGTAAGTTGGTTTTCACAGTGGACAAAAAAAATAGATTCACATCGATAATCAGTAATGACAGTACGGTCTCGAATCGAATAAAGGACATTAACGATCTAATGCAATTCGATTTTTCAACTCTGAGGGGCAAAAAGAAGTCTATCGTATTACAGGTACCTATTTTAGTTGTGATCCTTGACTCAAAAAAAGGTAAAAAACAGATTGATTCGCACTTAATAGCCGAAAAGATAAGGATGTTATATGTAGATGCGGACAGTAAATACCATATCAGACCTAATTCACTTTTAATGTTTCCAATTATGGTTACATTAGATAAAACGGTCTACTATTAGCCCCACATTGTTCAGATTACTGTAAATTATGAGAAGAAGAGTCATAGTAAATATTGTTATAGCATTTGTTATCTTGCCTTTGGCTTATCTGACCAAAGTATATCTTGAACGTGAAGTATTCACTAACACCTACTCCCAATCTTCATTTTCAGAGTGGCTTGCTCATTTCGCAATGCTGACTTTTTTTTGGATTCCAGTAATATTTACAGTATTCGTCCTTTTGCCATACAACTATATTATCTTAAACAATTCCTTTTTGAAGGTCAGCCTACTTAGAAAGTGTCTTATTTTTCTCGCTATTTTAGTTGCACTGTTTAGTTTGGTTGGATCTTTTGCGAACATCTGGTTCTATCCGATTTGGAAGAATTTGTACACCCTGATGGTAATGGCTGTGATAGCGGCCATTTTTGCAAGTATGATCCATTTTTTAGTAGATAAAAAAAAGGTGAATGATAACTTTGTCAAAACGCTAGAATAATTCATCAATAAGCAAAATAATAACTCTTAGAAAATTAACGCAGATGTTTTTTAAACGATTTAGAAAAAGTCCAGAGATTCCAAAATCTGAATTGATAGAGCAGTTGTCCATAAAAGACAAATACCTTGTTCGTACGAAACCATGGGATTGGTTAACAAAAAATGAAATTTACATCATGTCAAAACGCGATGGACAGCCAGCTATGATTACAATGGATCCTTGGCCGCAGGAAATTTATTTACATGCCAATGGACAGATTACCGTCGCCAATTTCTATGATTTGATGTGCAAGCGGTACTTAGACAGCAGAACGGCAATTCCCGAACTACTTGCCAGGACGATAATAGATGAAATAACGTCACTGTTAGCTGAACAGTTGCTGGAATGTAAAGACGAGATAACACTATTGAGTAGTGATTTAGCAAATCCCGCATCCAAGTCTTTACAAAACTAGATTTGTCGTTCAAAGCATCGATAATGATTAACTTGACAATCAAACTAACGCTAACATTTTTATTCCTTTCGTTGCTTATCACTGGTTGCAATCATCCATCCATACTGAGCAAGAGTCCGGTTCCGACAATTGATGCAACTATAGGGTACAGGTGTAGAGGCTAATACTTCAACATTTTTATTTTTTTCAGTTTTTTGTTTGTAAGTTTTGGTTGTTAGGATACGCACATGTTTTTTACCACCAAAACTGGGGAAGAACCAACATCTCCAAAATCTCCAGTTTATGAACACTTCCCTGGCAAATAAGCAATTTTTTAAATAACGACAAAAACATGAGACTACTATTTTTTACAATTCTGCTTTTAATACTTAATGTTTGCCAAGCGCAAAATAGGATCATAGGTACAATATCTGGACTATCTCAAGCTGGTGTTAACAAAATTTTTATCTACCACGTTGAACAAGGTGGAGCTTTAGTTGATTCGGCATTAGTTGTTAATGATCGTTTCAAATTTGAACTTGGCATTAAGCCAGCTAAATTGTATTCATTGGGATTTAGAGAAAAAAATATTGGCATGATATTATGGCTGGACAACTCAAATATAAAAATTGCCTCCACAATAAGTCAAATGATTATCGATACAAAGAGAATCAAACTTCAACGTTTATTTTCTGGAGTTTCAGTCACAGGTTCAATCACTCAAGACTTGCATAATAGACTTCTTAAAAGAATTTATCCTTTATTAGAAGAACATTATTATAATAGGCCGACAGGTGAGGCAGTATTTGCGGAGGGTAAGGGACCGATTACTAATAAAGCAAAAATCACAGAAGAAATCCGTAAATTTATCGAGGACAACGGGAACTCACCTGTTAGTTCTTTCTTATTATTTCATTTTGGAAAATACGACGGCATATTACCAAATTCTCTTTCAGACGACTTATATAATAAATTGACCGAGGACAATAAAAATTCTTATTTCGGAAAGTTATACAAAAGCTGGCAATAAAATCTGAGACTACTTTAAATATAGGCTTTTACGGGTTATAAGACTAGCTATCGCATCAGCAATGATGAGTTTCTGAAAGGCAAATCCATTACAGTTTGCAATTATAAACTTAAGGATTTGTGTGCACTGGCGCTGATACTGGAACAGCCCTATGATCTTCGGAACGGGAGACTGTGCAGGATAGGATCATACTGGATCTGCGCCAGCCAGAGAAACTGGAAAAGGTTTATTGCTACAAGCTGGTAGTGCCGTATCACCAGCAGGATGATTTCTGGGTGATCATGCAGTCCTACAGTAATCATCCAAAATATTGTATCATTCACCAAAATTATTAATATTATCACAAAATATTAATTAAAGGGTAATATTTGGTTGTTTTGGTTGTTGTCGGTATATTTGTTTCGACTTGTTATTTAGGTTGAACGAATGAAAACATATCAGGATATATTAGAAGATATACCAGTTGACACCAATCTTGCCGAATCCGTTGTCGAGTATTCGGTTGGAGAGAGAAATCCTTTTATTGACCCTTTAGTAGATTGGGCTTTTAAGCGGATTTTTGCAAGTGAGGCGAATAAAGAGGTGGCTAGGGCTTTCCTAAACGAAGTCCTGAAAGGGAAAAGAGAAATTGTCTCTATTGCTTTTGGTAAGAATGAGTATCCGGGAGAGATAAAGGACAAGAGAGGGGCTGTGCTGGACTTTGTTTGTGTCGATGAAAATGGGATTTCTTTTCTGGTGGAATTGCAGAGGACACAGCAGACGTACTTTAAGGATCGTTCCCTATTCTATGCCAGCAGATTGATCAGTGACCAGGCACCAAAAGGAAAGAAATGGAACTACGAGCTAAAGCCCGTCTATGTAATTTCCCTGCTTGAAGAATTCTGTCTACCTGGTACTGATAAAGGGCTATATGTGCACGACGTTGCCTTGTTTGATACTCGGAAGGCGACGGTTTTTTATGATAAGCTTCATTTCGTTTATATCGAACTAAAAAAATTTGACAAAGCTGAATCTGAGCTTGAGACAGGTCTGGATAAATGGATTTATAGTTTAAAAAACGCTTCTACGATGACTAAAGAACCGGCATTTGCTGAAGAAATGAAGGTGTTTTTTGAATCGGCGAGATGCGCCAAATTTACAAAGGAGGAATTAGAAATGTACAGAACAGCACAACAAGAAGAATGGGACAATCAGAATGTCCTTGATTTTGCAATGGAAAAAGGGAAGCAAGAAGGTCTTGAAGCAGGTCTTGAAGCAGGTCTTGAACAAGGTGCTTTAAGTAAAGCACTTGAAATAGCTAAAAATTTAAGAGGTAGAGGTTGGAGTATAGCTCAGGTTACTGAAGTTACTAGGCTGTCTAAAGAACAAATTCAGGCATTGTGATGGCCTGTAAAAGTTCCGCCACTGTGCTCATCGCTTATCTTTATCCAATATTTCCAACAAGCGGGCTTTTAAGGTAATTCAGACTGAATGTATTTGATCGTCTCTGCTATTTTATCTTTAGACTTTAGTTCAATGTCTGGCTTTACGCCAATACCTTCGATGGAACGACCATCCTTAGTCTTTATTTGACAGGTTGGGATGAACGTGAAAAAACTTTTGTCGGAGTCGCTTAAACTAAAAATACTCCAGAGCCCGGGATTTCCAGCTCCAGCACTCGTTTGTCCCAATACCTTTCCGCGTTTGGTTTCTTTTATAGTCAACGCGAAATACTCAGCGGCAGATGCCGTTTGAGCTGATATAAGGATGTATACTGGCACGTTATGGAAACTCTTAAATTCACTTTTGTTATAGATTGGTTCAAGCGGTTTCCAATCTGATTCACCTTTGCACTTTGTTAATAATAGTTTTTGATAATCATTAGATGAATAAAGAATGGAGTTAAGATATGCGCCGCTTTGCCCCCCACCGCCGAAATTTTCCGTCAGGTCTATGATCAGTGCGGAGCAACCTTCCAAATAGTGAAGTGCTCCCCTGATCCTATTAATAACATTTTCACCGTCAACACAGGCATCCCACTTTAAATAGCCTATATGTTTATTTAAGATTTTGATCTCACTAATTCCTGCCCCCACGTTTCCCGCTTCATTTTTAGTCCGTTGAGCTTGTTCTTTATTGTCAAGAACCAATAAATTAAAATGTTTGTCATTAGTCTCTGCCCTTAACATCTTAGTAATCTCAGCAGCGGCATTTCTAAGAGAAAAGGTGTCCAATGAATGCTTCCTCAACATCTCGTCGAGTTTAGAAATTAAGATTTTTCCTTTGGCGGTATCGAAATATTTTATACTTATTTGGCCTTGTAACTCAGACACCATATAGTTAAGATCCCGCATATTGGAAACTTTTGATTTAGGTTGGGCCAGGGTTGATGATGTAGAGGCTAGAGTTAACTTATTTGATGCAATGCCATATATAGCAAGAATTATCAGCCCGATAATGATAAGAAGTAGAATGATTTTGGAGCGTTTCATATCGCTAATATAATCATTTATTACTGATGAAAGATAAGCATCACCCTAAGTATGATTTGATCATTTGTATGGCTTAAATCTAAACCTGATTTTCTTTTTCTTAGGCAATTTAGCGGGTGAGGGGAGAAATATGAATCTATAAATTGCCTTCAGAATATTCCAGCCATTGCGAAAAATGCCTTCAATAATTATTTCAGTAAAGAATTCGACGAACGGAGCCATTACATATTGAATATAAAATTGTACGTATTATTTCACAACTGCTGTTGGGGTAAACCTATCTACTTGGATTCCTCTGCACCTATTGGGGCATCCTCTAATTACATTTATAACTTAATTGATAATTTGTCGTAGTAGTCCAGTTATGATAAAGATCTTTTCCCGGGGTTTTACCGTAGCTGGAATTCGTTATTACCACATTTGTAGCGTTTCTATCAGCATCAAATGTGTATTTAAACTCTGTTATAAATCGCTGCCCGTAAATGTTACTGGCATTTAAGTCATCACTATCTTCTGTAACTTTCACTAATCTACCTTTAGACATCTTGCCAAATAATCCCGGGATTATATCTCTCAGTTGTATAAAACTCAAAGGTTCTGCAAGGTTGTAATCGTAATTATGTTTATCATCACCAGCATATTCGAATACAAAAACCCTTTTATTATTCCAAACAGGCGTAATTCCTGTCATGGTACTTAGGTTTCCATTATTGTATGTCAAGGTATAGGTAGTTTCATGTTGTGTACGGTACTTTTCCGTTACTGTCGCTACATGCCCTTCTGAATTATAGCTAAAGGTATAAATGACATCCCCTCTGTAAATACTGGCTCTAACTGTCCGGCCCGAGCCGTCCAAATCATAGGTGAAATCTCCGTCATATTTAGTTTTTAGGATGACACGTTTTTTTTCATATACTGCGGTGAATGATCTCAAAACACTGTCTTGAGTAGAATTTATCCTTGAAATCCGATTTTTAGAATCATATTCTATAGTGGCAATGCCTTTGACACGATCTTCAAAATTCCCCACGAGACGTACAACTTTACATTGTGCAATGTCGACATCATTGTCCTTATTACAGGAATTGAAAAATAGGGTACAGAATGTACAAACGAGCATTAATAGGATTCTTGACATTGGGTTTTAAATTATAAATAAATGAATGGTTTCAAGAGATTCATAAAGCTAATATAGCAAAGTTTTACGCTTCGCAACACCTACATCCGATTGCATAACTTTATAAAGAATGATTAAATTCATGAGGCGGTTTTCATAAGGTGATTCATCCTTAATGTTTTGAATGCAAGTTATTTTTGCTTATATTAGAATATGACCAATCAACGCTCCACATATAGCCTCCCGAATAAAAAGCTGAAAGCAACTGGTTCATCAACAGTAGAGAGAAGACCCACACTGTACAGTCTATTTTTCCCTTCAATATATTACATCTTTATATTGGTCGTAATCGGCCTTGGTGGTCTATTGTGCCTCGTGAGAATTTATAATCGTCCACAACAGAAATTTGGAATCGACGAAGGATTGAGCAAGGTTGTAATGACGCATATTTCTTCTCTACTGGTAAAAGATGGGTTTGTTTATGATAGTGATACGCTAATGACCGACCCTGAGAAATTCATTTTGCATTATAAATCGGATAGCAATCATTTGACATTTAATGTACAGATTTATAAGGAGGCTTCCAAAGACATGGTTACGCCAGCTCGTATGTTGTACAAATTGGAAAATGAGTCAGCGGACCTCGGGAATAATGCAGTTTTAAAAAGCCTTCAAAATAAATTGAATGGGCCCAACTAAAATGAACTTTACATATACAATATGAAATACCTCTCAATCATTTGTCTTCTCTTATTGCACACCTATGTATTTGCGCAGAAAGGGGATTTATGGTACAAATTTTACAATGCCGACAGCACCCTCGCAGGTTTCAAAGATGCGAATGGCGTTGTGAAAATTGAACCAAAATTCAAACCATTTTTGTTGAATGGCGTTTTCGAAAACATCATTTCGGTGACTGAAAAGCAGGGAGAGAAATATGCCAGATATTACCTAACGAAGTCTGGCCGCAAAGTCGGTCGGGACAGTGTCCATATTTTCGACTTTACAGAAGACTGTGAACAGGAGGGATTTATCCGGTTTAGAGACCACAAAGCAGATAAGGGAGGTTTGTTCAACAGGTATGGAGATGTGGTAATTCCGGCATTGTATGATGGCATGACAAGTGTCCATAATGGGCTGATCATTGTCCTGCAGGGAGCAAAGAAGATCGTGTCAGAGGATGGAGAACGTTTTTTTTGGGAAGGTGGAAGTCAAAAATTGATTGATACCAATGGCCGGGTACTGATTGCCAATTTTAACAATGACAAGAAGCTCAATCTGCACTCGCTTATTGTTTCAGACAAGCAGGACCCATCGCCGGTGAGACAGAATTTTAAAGGAGAAAATGGCAAGTTTTATTCCTTTATTGACTATAACCTCGAATTTAAAGCCTGGTTGGAGAAGGATCTGCTGGTAAATCTGGATAAAGAAAAACTGCTACGGGCAAGCTTCAACACCATTGCCAATCCCGCTGCCGTGGAAGGCTGGGCCTTAGAACCTAAGGAAAAATACATCGGGCAGTATTATGAGCGGATCAAACCGAAGCTCTTGCAATTGAAGGACCCCGCTTGTGAATATTCAATTTTTATTGATGACCTTAATCCATTTATTTACGAAACAGAGGAATTTCGGCCATACATGAATTATTTTGGCCAAAACAGGATGCCTGAATACCCGACTTTAGAAGTGGTCATTAGCTACGAAATCACGACCCCAAATTTCCAGCAGGATTTCTTTGAGTTTTTGAGAACAAAGGAGGGCTATAAACTTGTAAGTGCTACTTTGCGGAAACTATAGTGGATTGCAGGGAGATAGTACTATAAATTGTTTAATATTTCTACTACCTAAGGCTAAGCTCGCTGCGCTTATGAAATTCTACTTACTACTTATCGGATGCGCTTTTTCTGTTATGAACGCGAAAGCACAGACAACATCGGCCATTAAGTTTGAAAACAGTTTGACCTGGGCTCAAGTCAAGCAAAAAGCCAAAGCTGAAAACAAATTTATCTTTATAGACGCGTACACAACCTGGTGTGGCCCATGCAAGCAAATGAGCCGGGAAGTATTTCCAGTGAAGCAAGTTGGAGATTTCTTTAACAAGCACTTCATCAGTGTCGCCATACAGTTCGATGTCAACGAAAAGGATGATGAGCATACAAAAAAATGGCGTAATGAGGCGGAACAAATTAAATCGCTTTACAGGATAGCGGCTTACCCAACGTACCTGTTTTTGGCTGCAGATGGGGAGCTCAGGCACTCCATAGTTGGTGCAATATTTAATCCTGAAGAATTTATTTCAAAGGCATCGGAAGCACTCGACCCGAAAAGCAACCTACAGGGAAGAAAGACAGAATTTCTAGACGGAAATCGCTCTGAGGCATTCTTACTTTCTTTGATAAATTCTGCAAATGCCGCTCGTGATCCACAGTTACCCGAATACGTTAATGCTTATCTACTGTCGCAAGACCCAAATAAGAGGACTGAAGAAAGCTTCAAAGTCGCAGCACTGGGCACTATCAACCTGGATGACCTGGCTTTCAAATTAATAGTTGATCATCCTGAATCAGCGACGAATGCCTTGGGCAAACACCAACGCGCCGATGTGCTTACACCAGTGATATTTGATAACGAGATTTTTCCGCTGCTGAGAACAAATGGAAAGGTAAAAAAGAATGGCGCGTATACTGCGGGTTACGAAGGAGAGATTAATCAGAATGTAGACTGGAGTGCTTTGAAAAGAAATCTATCAAAAAAATATGGTGAGCTTGGGGCCTTTCTTTATACAGATGCGCGCGCTAATTATTTCATGTGGACGAACGATTGGCCAAGTTTCAATCAGAATATGATCAATTATACTGAAAATCGGAAAGAAATGAGCCTCGACTATGTGTTGAAAATGGTAGGATACCTTACCGTCTACACCAATGATCAGGCCAGCCTTCTTGGTTCATTGGCCTGGGCAAAGGTGCTTGAGACTGAGAAAGGAAACCCATTCAATAAAAAAATGTACAGCTACTTACTTTATCAGGCTGGTAAACATGCAGAAGCAATCGCACTGATGGAAGCTTATGTCAATATGAAAGACGTGTTTGATCAAAATGCGGTTGACAATATTCCAAAGATGAAGAAAGGTGAGAAAATATATCTTTAAATTTGGATTCTAGCTGCACTAGCTTGATAAAGCGCTCTTCATGGTTTTTTGTTCATGAATTTATCCATTTGCTGTCTTTTGGTTTCAAAGAAGTTCATATTGTAAAGCATAATGTTTTGCTCCACCTCTACTATGGGTCTGCTTTCTCTCAAGAAAATATAAGCATCGAATCTTCTTTTTAATGACGCAAAACGGTAAAGATCGCTATTAAGGCTTGCCCTGGATATTTTGCCATGGGACAATATGTTATCAGGTAAAAAACTTGAAGGGAAGAAAAAGAAATTTGATCCATAAGCAAGCGCTGAGCATTCAAAGCTGTATGATGGAGGTGGAGGCAGGCTAACAGATATGACGTTTCCATTGATTGAACATTCATCCTGCGAGTATGATCCTGTACCGATCTGAGCACTTATCGTAAAATATTTTTCTTTATAGATGTTCTTCAAGTAATATCCTAAAGGTATATCTGCATTCATAAAAGTATCGATTTCTGGTTGAGTCGTAATGTGACCGCTGTGCGCATACACAACTGCAGTTTGGTTGGGTTCAAGATATAGATTTGTTAAAAACTCTACTTTGTTAAACATATTAATATCGCGATTACTGGGATTGTTTCTTTGGAGGATTTCATCTCGAATAATCTGTAAATAAAGTTTGACTGATTTGGTGCCTACCTGATAGGAAAGTGTAGAATCTGCTTCTGCTTGTTTTAATGCCGTTTCGTACTGACCACTGTTGATAGCTTTCAAATGTGATCGTGAGGCTTGCTCTCCAAAAACAGCCAATTGAAATTCAAAAAAGTTTATTGGAAGATAAATAGAATTATCAATTCCGAATATATGCACTTTTGTCTCTGCAGTTAAATTGTAGAATCTTAGCCAATTAAGAAATTCGATAGTATTCTTGTATCCGCCTATTGAGGGTTTGAGAAAGGGTATGATGTTATTCTGATAACTTGATGGTACCTTGCCTTGTACATAAAGATCCATAACTAGCGTATTATCTATAGGCATCTCAAGCAGCACTAATTTGCAATTTTGATTCAGAATAAGATTTTTTATAACTTGATAGTTTGCTATTTGTATAGAACTGCTTCCATGAGTAGATTCTCCTAAACCAATGATTTTTCTATTTTGTAATCCTTGCACATCCTTTAACATCGTGCTATCGTTGTGCAATTGTAGGGCAACAGCGTGCCTAGTTTCTAACTTATTCGAGAAAGATCCATTTCCGGACGATAGCGCCTGGACATAATCGTAATTATTTACAGTCTTTTTATCAATTTTTATGACCAACCGATCTAGCCACATACTTTGTTCGGGAGAAGAATTACCTGTGTAACTGATGCTAACCCTAATGGCCTTAACATTCAACAATGGTAACGTCAATGCATGTGTTCGCCATTGTTTGCTATTTATTTTGATTACCTCAGAAGCGATCTCCTGTTCATCTTTATCATATGCGGTTAATTTGAAGAGTACATCATTTGCTAATTCGTCCTTTGACGAGACCGATATTTGACATTTGCTCTTCTCAGAATGATCTGGTAGTATGATAATTTGCGAGAGGTTAAACTGCATATTTTTTTCTCTAGCGAACTTATTGTAGTACAATTTAAACGGCGCTTTACCTTTATACTTACTAGTTGTATCGTTGAGATAGAGGGTGTTCCCTGATGATAACCAGTTTCGATTGCATTTAGATACATTTTCAAAATTGAGATTGTATTTTTGTTGCACCGTCTGTGCGCTTAATGTTATAATACTAAAATTAATTAGCAAGATAAGGGTGAGTGGTAATTTGATTTTGAAGCGTTTCATATAGCTAATGTAATCATATATTACCGATGAGTGAGATTAATCGAGGCAAGCTGCTCATATCGAATTAATTGGTTGCTCTTGCTAGAAAGAACTTGATGAATGCGATTTGTAAATCAGCTAGCGGTCGGGATGATCTAGCGATGGCATTCATCCTTAATGTTTTGAATGCGAGTTATTTTGCTTATATTGGAATATGACTAATCAACGCTCCACATATAGCCTCCCAAATAAAAAGTTGAAAGCAACTGGTTCATCAACAGTAGAGAGAAGACCCACACTGTACAGTCTATTTTTCCCTTCAATATATTACATCTTTATATTGGTCGTAATCGGCCTTGGTGGTCTATTGAGCATCGTGAGAATTTATAATCGTCCACAACAGAAATTTGGAATCGATGAAGGATTGAGCAAGGTTCTAATGACGCATATTTCTTCTCTACTGGTAAAAGATGGGTATGTTTATGGTAGTGATACGCTAATGACCGACCCTGAGAAATTCATTTTGCATTATAGATCGGATAGCAATCATTTGACATTTAATGTTCAGATTTATAGGGAGGCTTCCAAAGACATGGTTACGCCAGCTCGTATGTTGTACAAATTGGAAAATGAGTCAGCGGACCTCGGGAATGATGCAGTTTTAAAAAGCCTTCAAAATAAATTGAATGGGCCAAACATAAATTAAAGCAGCAGAATTTGGCTAAGAAGGCTTAGAGGAAATAGCTATTCGCTGTCCTCTTGATCCTCTTCTTTTTTAATAATTAAACTTTCTGATCTCTGCACGGGATTGTTTGCACCGGTGCCAGTGGTTTTAGGCGCATGTTCAGTGTCCTTTTCAATTACTAATTTTTCCAATGCTTCAGAAGGAGTAACATCCTCCTGATTTTTCAGTTGTTCTGCGTCTCGATTTTCCATAATGAATGTTTTAATGATAAACATCCGGAAGTACGAATGGTTTTAAAGGGTGTTAAAGATAGTCACCATAAGAGAACAGCCAGAGAAATTTAAAATCAGGTAATTCCCGCAGGTGCTGCGCGATTTACGCGCTTTTAGTACCTTAGTTCTGTTTAATAACTTGGATGAGCGAAAGATATCATGGAAGCCATGGGCCGCGATAGGAGCGGCCCATTGTTTTCTTAGATGATAGTGATGCCGGCATATGGCATCTTAGAAGGGATATATCCTAAGGCATTAAGGCTCCTGCCGATATTTGGATTTTTCGACTAGTTCATGGATGGTTTCCTGCTTATCGGAAGACTGTCCGGTCATATGGTTCTGGTGAAGCCCCCCTCGCTGATAAAACCTGCCTTTGTCAAAATGATGGTGGTTGTAAAAATGGTTTTGATCAAACTCCACAATTGTTTCCTCCATCCTTAAGGCGGCGGGGCTTCCGATAATTGCTCGGATCTGCACCTCGAGTTCGGGACCAATCTGATCCTTTTCATATGCAGGGAGCGCATTGTACTGGTCAGCGTGCAGGCCGGGTAGGACGACCTCATCGTCACTTGTATGCAAATGAGCAATGCCCAATGGGATCATGACAGACTTGTTATCCAGGTTCATTCCATTATCATCCAAGTCTACGATAAGGTAACGGACCGCATTTGTGTTAGGGTCAAATAACAATTCTTCCACTTCACCGATATAGGTTCCGTTTTCGTTTTTTACCTCCCAGCCAATAATGTTGGGCTCGTCGTCTACAATCTGGAAATTACTTCCAGTCAGTTCTCGCAGGTATCTGTATGTATTTTGTTCCATGAGGATCTCATTTAATTGTTCAAAAAAATGCTGGTTATTGTTTCAGAAAGACAACAATGGACACATTGCGGTTTTGCTGTCTTCTGGATTTTGTGTCATTAGAGGCGACTATTTTAGTCCGGGACTGTTTTTGCCAGCAGCATTCCACTGGAATTGGCAGCTCTGGAAAGGACTGTACTTGTTTTTTCTTCTGAACTGAATTTCCTGAGCAGGATTCCTGCCAGCAAAATTACCAGCAAGACGATCAGCAGCCAAACCCACCAGGGTCTTGAAGGCTTTGGTTGTACTTCTAAATGTGCCATTGTTTTCTCGTTTAATTGAATTGGCTCTTATAAACCGTAAACTGAACAGTCGCTAACTGGATTTGTTTTCCACAAATGGTCAAGTGAAAGCTCCATGTTCGCCAAAAAGCGCTCAAATTATAACTTGGAACACTTAAAACCTATGCCGGACCAGGTTGTTGTTGATATGGAATCATTTGAAATAACCACCGAAAGGTTTTAGCCTGAAAAACGTTATGATCGTAAATTATACAGAAAATGGTTGGCAGATCATTACCCAGCGTTCGCATGGACTGCTTGCTGCTCAAATTTGCGCCCGGTGGAAGAAGGATAAACAGCCGGGTAGGTGGGTGGATACACTGATCGCCACTGCGGAACACGATGACGTATATAATGAGCTGGAAAATGAAGACTTGATCAATGAAAATGGCGGTCCGGTAAACTTCAAACAAACAGAATTTGAAGCAAAGAAGAGCGAAGCACTCATCGCGATGGCAGAAACGAAAAGTGCTTTTATTGCGCTACTAATTTCCCGACATATCCAATTTGTTCATGGTTCGGAGCCCAAAGCCAAACCATTTTTTGCCAAACTGGCAAATAGCGAGAAGGATTGGCTCCAGATTGCGAATACAACTAAAGGCGAAATAAGTAAAGCCTACGAGCTGCTGGAATTCTGCGATGCATTTTCATTGCTCATCTGCCAGCAACTGATACAGCCAGAGCAGCGTAAGATCCAAATCAGTAATGGGCCTGAAGGCGAGCCCTATGAAATGTTTGCTTCCGGGGATAAGCTGATCGTAGCACCCTGGCCATTCGAGGTCGCCTCTTTTCCGGTTAGTTATGAAGTAAGGCTCATTACACAATTGAGCTTCAACAGCTCGGATGAATTCAAAAAGGAATTTCAGAAAGCTAACGCCATGACCCAGTATTTGACCATTTCAAAATCTTAGCTATATGCTTGCCATTTGGTACATTGGTGATGTCGGCTCTGACCGTATCGCTTCGGGACATTAATCCATTTGTAAATAGAGATGTTAATGTTGGTTAAAACCGGATTTTATACGCAATCAATATTTATATTTAACTGCTTAATAAATCATCCGCAAATGAGGTTATTATTTACGCTATGCCTAATCATTGCTTCCTTAACTGGATTCACGCAAACTCGACAGCAAATACGCAATTTAAGCGCATTCAGCAAATTATACGGGTATGTCCATTATTTTCATCCTTCAGATGAGGCATCAAAACTTGAATGGCAAAGTTTTGCTGTCTATGGAAGTCAAAAAATGCTTCAGGTTAAGGATGATCAGGAATTAGTATCCACTTTAAATGAGCTATTTCTTCCTGTTGCACCAACAATCAAAATTTCTACGAGTAAAAATCTAAAGTTTGACCTTTCCGATATAAGGCCTCAGAGCTTGATTGGGTACGTACCTGTTTATTGGCGGCACGTAGGTTTAGAACTGCCCTATTTCGACAATATTTACAGCAGCGTTCGAATAAACAGAATTAATCCTATATCTGAGACGAGAATCAAGCAAAGTGCATTTGCTTTAACATCACCAATTGATGTTAGCCCACATAAAGGCAAAAAGTTTAGCTTAAGTATTCATGTAAAATCAAACATTAAGGATTTAGTTTCAAAGCCGTATTTAGATAAACTCAATTTTGTAGAAGAAGCTTCCGTTTCAAGTAATGAAAAAAAGTATGTTTTCAATGGTGTTTTTGATCCTAAGCTGGACTTATTTACGTTTGCCATAGAACCCAATTTAGGCGCTGCTGGATCCCTGGATGTTAATAAAATCGAGCTACGGCTCATTGATAATGGAAGAGAAACCCTTGTTCCCTTAGTTGAAAATATGGTTTTATTGAGTCAATTAGATTCGAAGGTGGACAGTAGGATAATTCGTTTTTTTAAACATCAAGGCAATGAAAAGATTTTCGACAGGGAACTTAAGATTGGTGAATATGTACTGCATAGCTTAGTCCCGGGAATACAATGTATGGTTCCTTTAGTTTTGTATGGAAATGAAAAGCATACGTATCCTGAGGTAGGGGAAGGTAACGTTGCTAAACTCACAAACCTTGCTTACGAATCGTGGCCAAAAGATGAACATGGAGATTTCAGCATTAGTGGCTCAGATTTGTCTATTAGATTAGCCGATTTTGTAATTTTATATAATGCACTGAAACACTCTTATCCCTATTGGGAAGATGCTTCAATGAACGCAGATGAAATTTGGAATGCAGGAATTCATAGGGTATTCTCTGACAAAACAGATCAAGATTTTTTAAGAACGTTGAAGTGGATTGCGAATTCCCTCAATGATGGTCACATGTTCGTGGATTTGCACGGTGACACTGATGAAGATATCGCTTCTTTGCCATTGCTTTTTGATATTGCAGAAGGAAAAGCAGTGGTGAAAAAAGTACTTGACTCTGGCTTGACTAAAACCGTTAAAGCAGGAGACGAACTCATTCAAATAGCGCACAAAAATCCCTTTGACGTGTTAAGATCCAATGATTCGCTTTATTCTGGTTCGGTGCAATGGAAACGGGCAAAGAGCATTTTAAGCCTCACTAGGGGTAAGCGAGGGGAAATTTGTCCTTTGACTTTAAAAAGTGGAGACCATAATTATTCCCTGAGCATTCCTCGCACCTACGCTTACCATGAGTATATTTCTGGTTCCGATAGAAATAACAGAAGCATGAGTGACTGGATTTCAGATGATATCTTCTACATCAATTTAAACAAAACGACCACTGAGGCCCACATGGCTGAAATTTTGAAAGCAAAATCGGTAATTGTTGATCTGCGCGGTTATTTGAACGAAGATGCGGAAACATTTTTATCGCATTTGACGGATAAAAAGCTGAACGCAAATAGCGGGATGTTTACACCTCAAATTTTATATCCAGATTATAAAGATGTATCGTATACCACGGGATATTACACTATCTTGCCCGCACTGCCTCGTGTAAAGGCAAAAATATTTTTACTATCTGATGCCACTGCTCAAAGTGCTGCAGAAAGCTTTTTATCTGCCTATAAACAATTTAAGGTGGCGACTATTGTCGGTCAGCCAAGCTCAGGTAGCAATGGAAATATCAATTTAGTATCCATGCCTGGCGGATATCGTTTTTTTTATTCTGGTATGCTAGTCAAAAATCCTGATGGAAGTAAACATCATCTAAATGGTGTATTACCTGATGTCCTGGTCAATAATACCATTCTGGGCATACAGAAAGGTAAAGATGAAATCCTGGAAGAGGCCATTAGACTGGCTGGGCAGAATTGATACAAGCTTTATACTTTCGAAATCGCCAGAATTGGAGGTAGTCATTGACCGCAGGCTTTAACTGGCAGAAATACATTACGTGAGCTGGAGCAGTTTAATGTTAGTTAAAATTAGCGAAATAGTTCGGTTGGCATGCAATATATTTACTACAGTTTTAAAATTGCATCTGTTTGATTTATCTTGGCGATATGAAATTTTCAGCTCTGGTATTTCTCGCACTATTTTGTGGTGCCACAACCGGTTTAAACGCGCAGTATCTGGATCATATGTCTAAACAGCTGTATCCACCATCTGATTTTAAAAAAGACATTGATCTCGTGCAAAGTACACTGGAAAAAGAACATCCGAATTTATATCTATACATCTCAAAAAAAACACTTGACTTTAAATTTGACAGTTTAAGAAAAACATTAGACAAACCGATAACCCCGATTGCGCTGTATATCAAGCTACAACGGGTGATCAGCAGTATAGGGGATGGGCACCTGACAGTAGAGATAGATTATTCCAAATTTACTCCGCAGGACATTGTCTTTTTGAAAAAACCATCATTGCAGCATCCCATTTATCAGTTCGGCTACTATGTGAACGGAAAACGGCTCTTCATTACGAAGAATTTATCTGCCGATTCCACAATTGGAAGAGGCAGCGAGATCCTGAGCATCAACAATGTGCCTACCGCGAAGTTGATAGATACCTTGAATAGTTATATCACCGGTGATGGCTACAATACTACCTACAAGAGATTTTTGATGAATAATGCCGGCCTGTTCGCAGAGCGTTACCGATTTTTGTTTCCGGAAAAAGTACCCCTGAACATTTCGCTCCAGTCATCAAGTAGCCTCAGGGAAATTAAATTAGAAGCCCGTCTTGAAAAGGGCTTTGACAGCATTGGCGGAACGCCACCGCCTACTACAGAATATAAAAGATTAACTGCTGACAGTAATATCGCCTGTCTCAAAATCCGCACTTTTTATAATCCGCCTAATTTTGTGGGCTACCAGTACATCTTTGACGATATAGAAAGGCGCCACTTAAAAACACTCATCATTGATCTCAGGGGAAATACCGGCGGGGAAATATTTTGGGCAGCAAGGATATTGAGTCACCTGTTCGATACTCCAAAGTATATATTCAGACTGCCCGACGAGATCAAACACCAGAAAAGGCTGTACGACAACCCGAAAATAAAAGCCTGGATCGACAAAATATCAATGTCAGAATACCAGATGGTCTATCCTTATTCCTTCACATTCAAAGGCAAAGTATATCTATTGATCGACGGGGGCTCTTTTTCGGCCAGCGGCTTGCTTGCATCGAATTTGAAAGGACAGAAAAACGTAACCCTGGTAGGGGAAGAGACTGGCGGCAGTAAAAACATATGGACAGCAGGTGTACATAAAAGCGTAACCCTACCTCATAGTCAGTTGCTGCTGAAGTATGGGAATATCCCCGCTTATTTTGGTGACATCACAAATATCGACGGCAGGGGCGTTATGCCAGATGTGCTGATTAATTACCAGATTGAAGATTATCTGGCTGGTAAGGATTTGGAAATGGATTGGGTGATGAAGGATATTGAGAAAAACAAGTTAGGTAAACAGTTATAATTCAGCAAGCCTTTGACGACAGCCGGCAACATTATCTTAGTGTTAAGAAAACATGAATTGTGGCGATACGAGTGGTGTGATGGATGCAGATAAACTATATTTACGATTTAGGAAATATTAATGTTTATGAAGTCTTTTAGGATTATTTATATTTTGCTCCTTGTCTCGTTGTGTAGCACCGCAGTTTTCGCGCAGAAGGATACTGTTCGTAGGGGAATGATTCCAAGCCAAGCCCAAATAATTCCCCCCGGACCATTGTGCTTACTGGTTTTTAAACACAAATATTACGTCATCGAAAGTCGCTTAGTGGACAGTTTGGTAAATCCAAAAACAATTAAATCGATTGCGGTTGAAAAGGAGATAAGAGCCGCCACCATTTATGGTTCCCGAGCCGCGAATGGGGTGGTGATTATGCATGTGGAGGATAAGCTAGCTAAAGAAGAGTTTGACAGGCTGGAGCCTTTTCTTGTAAAGTTTTCATCAGCAAATTACTGATATCCGCTGAGATTCATCGCATTTAATAGCGTATATGGGCAGGTCACTTATGTCTCAATTATTTCCAATACATTGTTTGGGGAAGGTGCTTCTTCTATTTGGCCGCCTTAACGCCACTACGCTTAGAGAGAAAAAAAGTTGGATGAAGTGATGCAAGCATGCTCTTTTTATAATTGGCACCTATCTTTATAAAGAAATTGTTCTCTAAGATTACGTAATCGCCGTCGACAGAGTGAATCTTTGACTCGTTGATAAGATATGATTTATGAATCCTTAAAAAAGAAGTGTCGGATAGCTTTTGCTCTAACTCTTTCATAGTTAAATAGGTCACATATTTGCCTTTTTCGACGTAAATGGTCACATAGTTTTGACACGCCTCAACGTAGAATATATCATCGTGATTTAGCCGAATCATCTTTCCTTTTGTTTCGCTTTGTATATAAAAATGCCGGGGTTGGTCTTTTGACGGTATAACTGGTTTATTGGATCTTACTCTACTCAAAGCGCGTTGCAGGTCTGTTAGAGTTATAGGGTTAATCAGAAAATCGACAGCCCTATGGTTGAATGCAATTATAGCGTCTCCCTCACATCGGGATGTAAGGATCAGAGAAGTGTGATTTGTTATCAATTCAGGAAGATTGCTTCGATGAGCTGCGCATAGTTCAATATTTAGGATTACAGCATCAGGAAATCGTTCTTTTTTAAGAATTTCCTCTAACGCGATATTCGGGTTTTTATGACTGCCCGCTAGTATAAAATTGGTGTGCTGATGCAAGTGCTTCGCTATTCCTTTTACGGTTTCGCTTTCTTCGATCACATATAATGAAAATGTTTGTTTTGTGGCCAGTTGGGATATCATGACTGTATAGGGAATGAGATGTGCGCTATAACTAAGATAGTTCTTTTCTGCCAAATTCTTAAAATTATTCTATACGCAGTTGATGTCTTATCTATACAAAAGACCATTTCGTCATGAGAAACCTTGATGTTCATGTAATAAAATAAAAATCAGATAGACTTTTGCTTAAAATTGGATAACCATTAATTAAAATAAAAGAGAAATGAAAAACTTGAACATCACTATTGCAAAGGCGAAAATGTCAAAATTGCCTCTTGGGACCTCAGTAAATGTGAAGTGGCTATACAGCCTGTGCACAGTATTATTCTTCCTTGTCTGTTCATTAACAAGCCAGGCTCAAACGGATGCAGCAACCGCCGTTGATCTTGGCAGTTTTACCCCTGGAGGCAGAGACTATTACGATCAATCGTTTTATAACTCAGATTATGCCTGTGTCAATAATTATGGGATGGACGGCAATGATTATTGGGTTAAGGTCACTGTGACTGAATCCTGTTATCTGAAAGTGTTTCTTGGAAGTACCTCGGGCAGTGGTATTTTTGACACCGTTTTACATTTATTAGACTCCGACGGATTTCTACTTGAAACGAATGACGATTGGTCTGGAGCTAGCCAGGGTTCTAATTGGTTTAGCTCCAGCATTAACTATTATGTTAGCCCAGGTGATTACTATTTTATAATTGACGGCACCTCCAGTAAAGGCCATGACGCGAACGGCGGGGTTCATACGTCTATTTCGGTGTATCATTAGTTTTGTCTTTTATACCATATATAAAAAAAAATCTTCCAGGTTTGGAAGATTTTTTTTATATAATCTCTGCGATTTTTCGGAAGAATTATATGATTTATAGAGCAGTATAGAGGAGAGGAGTTCCCCGTCAGCAGAGAAACAGATTATTCATATGGATCAGGATGCTTTCTTTGTTTCTGCAGCAGTAAGTGCGGTGTTTTGAGAAAGATAGGATTGTAAAGTTCATTAAAGAGATGAAGGCAGGAGTGACCCTGAACTTACAACTTGTTTCAAAATCACATCCCGCAAATGGTCTTCGTGCACATCGCCCCATTGCCCTAATACAGCAATCACCGGGATTAACGTTTTACCGAATTCAGTAAGGCTGTATTCTACTTTTGGTGGTACAACGGGATAGATTTTTCTTGTGACCAGGTCGTGTTTTTCTAATTCATTCAACTGAATATTCAAAACCCGCCGTGAGGCATCGGGGATTTTGCGCTGCAATTCGCTAGGACGCTTGTGCCCTTCATTGATGAACCATAGCAAACGGATTTTCCATTTGCCATAAATTACCTCGCCAATCAGGTCAAGACCACAATTCAGGTTCGCCTGGATCTTTCTTTCGTACATTTTATAAAGTTACATCAATGTTCCAAATCGCGCAATAGGGGAAAAATTTATCCCTATATGAATCGTAATGCCGTACTTGTGCAAACTGTTTTTACCTACCAATTTTGTCCTAAAGACAAATTTCAAAAAATGGAACAATTTAATTTTAACAATGAGTTATCAGGCAAGATTGCCTTAGTAACAGGCGGTACAAAAGGAGCTGGTAGGGCAATTGCAGATAGACTATTACAAGCTGGTGCAACGGTGATTATCTCCGCAAGAAATCCAGCTGAAAAAGAAAACAGCAAGTTACATTTCATTCCTGCTGATTTAAGTAAAGCAGAAGGTACGCAAAAGGTAGTCAGCGAAGTACTGTCAACCTATGGGAGGTTGGATATTTTGGTGAATAACCTTGGTTCTTCAGAAACACCCGCTGGTGGTTTTGCGGTACTGACTGATGAAGATTGGGAGTCGACCCTGCAGGCCAATTTGCTTGCTCCTGTTCGATTGGATAGGGCATTTTTGCCGAAGATGATTGATCAAAAAAGTGGCGTTATCATTCACATTGCATCTATTCAAGGCAAACTTCCCCTGTATGATTCGACTTTGCCTTATGCAGCTGCGAAAGCAGGACTGATAAATTACAGTAAAAGTCTATCAAAAGAAGTTACGCCAAAGGGTGTTCGTGTGCTCACTGTCTCCCCAGGGTGGATCAGAACGGAAGCGGTTAATGGATTTTTGGACAGAATCGCTAAGGGTTCAAATATTTCCGTTGAGCAGGCCCAGCAAAGCGTGATGGACGCGCTGGGTGGAATACCTTTCGGAAGACCGGCAGAGCCCGAAGAAGTTGCAGAATTGGTAGGCTTTTTAGTTTCTCCAAGAGCCAAATATTTAACAGGAACGGAATTCGTCATAGACGGTGGAACTGTACCTACTATTTAATCACCTTAAAAATAATAACAATGAACTTACCGAAAATAGTCGCAGACCTAGTGCAGACTCAAAACAACTTTGATAGCATTGCTTACGCAAATTGCTTTTCCGAAACAGCCGTAGTCTTTGATGAGGGTAAAACGCACATTGGAAAAACGGAAATAGAACATTGGATTGTGGATGCTAATGAACGATACAAGGCTACCATGAAGCCCCTAAGCTTTGAAGAAAACGAAACGGAAAGCATTTTAAAAGCAGAAATTTCAGGAAATTTTGATGGAAGTCCTATTGCATTGAGTTATCATTTAGAAATTGCCGATGACTTGATAAACTCATTGAAAATTACAGGATAAGTAGGAGGCCGTTGAATAAGACAGGAAAAGCAATGATATGGCCTGAGGCATTTACTCAGGCCATTTAGTGCGGTTGCATTTCGGTTGCCTATTTTAATGAAGCCTGTATTTCCTGCGCCATCTTATGGTGTGATTCCAGAATAGGAAGCGTACGTCCTGCAAATTCTTTAACAGGTCGTTCCGTGATTGTGGTCGCCGACTTAAACAACTCCAGTGTTTTAAGATGGTCATTGACCATCATATCTATATAATGTTGATCGAAAGCTGCACCTTTTAATTTCTTCATTTCTTCCATATGGCTTTTGACTTCTACTGGATATTCTGATGGCAAAATGATACCAGCACCCGATGCTAAGGTTTTCAACTCCGCATTTGCCTTTTCGTGATCTGTGACCATCTTTGCTGAAAATGCCTTGACTTGTGCGTTGGCTGCTTTTTCCTGAGCTAATTTCCCAAGCTCGACTTCCATCATCCCGCCGAGGGCTGCTTGTTTCATAAATGCAGCGGCGTCGTCGCCAACAGCACTTTCACTGGTTGCATTCTTCGGCGCTACGTTTCCTTGATCTCGTCTGGCGGAATCCGCCTGTTCGTCAAGCCTCGTAGAATCTTTTAAAGATCTGCTGGTGTCGTCTGCGCCCTGGCAAGCTACTAAGCTGGCTGCGATCATGGCGAGGTAAGCATACTGATGTGTTTTCATAGCTATAGTTTTGATTGATGCTTTAACATCCATCGCTCGGCTTTGTTTCGATTTTGAATAATGAGTCAAGTATTTGAGATTGTGGAATTATGATCGAAGAAATGTTTGTAATGAATCTAAATAAGGATAACTTTGGCGCAAATAGCTAACATTCATAAAAGAGAAACGATGACTCATTATCAACCAAAACAAATTCATCCTAAATCAATTTCTTCATACCTGATCATTAAAATATACCTTATGGTGCTGGCAGCGGTAGTTATTGCAAGTCCGACTGTCACATTTGCGCAAAACAAAATAAGTTCAAAGACTTCCTTATCCGGAACAGTCCTGGATGCTGATGGACAACCGCTAAAATACGCTACGGTTGCTATAAGTGGGGGAAAAAGCAGTGCCACGGATAATCTGGGCAAGTTTATGATCTCTGGTGTGGCCGGAGGTACTTATCGTGTTTCTGCCAGCCTCATTGGTTACCAGACGCTGGTTAAAGAGGTGGTGATTTCTGCTGATTCTGATACTGAGGTATCCTTTGTCTTGCTTAGCGGAAACGACCTGTCTGAAGTGGTGGTGACTGCCGGCAGGAAACCGGAGAGTTTAAAAGACGTTCCTTCTTCAGTGACAATCCTGAACTCCCGTGATGTAAAAGAGCAATTAAATGTCAATCCTTCTATTGCTGCTATACTTGGAAATAGTGTGCCTGGCCTTGGAACTGCTAGTAACAAGGCAACCAATGCCGGACAGACGCTGCGCGGACGTCAGGTATTGGTGTTGATTGACGGAATTCCGCAGTCGACCCCTTTAATGAACGGGAGCCGTGATATCCGCACACTTGACCCATCTGCAATTGAAAGGGTAGAGGTAATCAAAGGTGCAACGTCCATTTACGGCAACGGTTCTGCGGGCGGTATCATCAACTTCATTACAAAAAAAGCAAGCGGCGACAAGGCCATTAGCGGCACTACAACTATGGGTCTGAACGGCAATCTGGCCCGGCCATCAGGCACTGAAGGATACCGGGTTTCTCAAACCTTGTCCGGTACTTTGAACAAGTTTTCTTACGTGGTTAATGGCACTTATAATTATACTGGAGTATTGAGGGATGCCAAGGGCAAAGTGAATGCCCAGCCCGATGGACTCGGTGAAAATTCATTGTACAATACTTTTGTGAAGCTGGCTTATAGGCCAAACGCGCATAGTGAGCTTATTGGCTCTTATAATTTGTTTAGAAGTGTGCAGAGCAGTGATTATGTAAATGTGGTAGGTAAATATGGCGTAACGCCCTCCGTTGGGGAGAAAGGCGATGATCCGGGTGAGGCTGCCGGTACGCCATATAACCACAATGCACTCCTCTCATATCATAACGAGGCGCTTCCACTGGCCAGTTCCCTGGATGTTTCTGCATATTATAACAGCTTCGTTTCCATGAACAGGTATGTAGCCCAGGGCACAGCCTGGTATGGTCCCGGTCAGACGAAGATCCAGTCTTTCAAAAAGGGGGTAAGACTGACTTTAAATACACCCTGGAAAGTAGGGGAATTGGGAAATGGTGAACTGACCTATGGACTTGACCTGTTGCATGACCGCACCAACCAGGTGCTGACCGACGGGCGGGTGTATATACCTGATATGAACATGCTCAACGTAGCGCCGTATGCCCAAATGAAATTTGACATACTGACCAACTTCATCCTGAAAGCAGGGATACGTTACGAAAACGCGAATGTTAAAGTCAAGGATTTCAATACCATTGCCAGGGGGCCGAATGGTCAAGGCAGTATTGCAGTAACGGGAGGCGAAATTCCTTACAAGTCGACCACTTACAATGCGGGTTTGAGGTACAATAAATATGAAATATTCAATCCTTTTGTGAGCTTTTCTCAGGGCTTTGCAATCAATGAGCTGGGACGTATCTTAAGAACCGCAACAAGCAGCACCCTGGAAAGTATTGCTACTGACCCCATCATCACCAACAACTACGAAGCCGGATTCAGTAGCAGAATTGGTGTACTTAACCTGACGGCATCTTATTACATCAGTACCTCCAAGCTGGGCGCAAACCTGGTGGATGTGGGTGGATTTTTGGTAGCCCAACGTGAACCTGAAAAAATAAAGGGCTATGAGATTGCAGCGGATGTGACACTAAACCCGCAATGGACGTTGGGTGGAAGTTATTCTTACGTAGAGGGTAAAGCTGAACAGGCTAGTGGGACCAAAGTGTATATGAATGGGCTACGTCTAGCCCCACCTAAAGCCACAGCCTATCTGGGTTACCGTCCGGTAAATGCTTTGGACCTGAAATTATTCTGGATTTATACCGGAAGCCGCGACCGCTTCGATGTGCGTGCGAATGGGCTGTTTGCAAACAGTGAGGGCGATGTCAAAGCCGTAAGCCTGTTTAACCTTTCCGCTGGCTACCGCTTTAACACCAAATGGTCGGCTGGTCTTGGTGTAGAGAATCTGCTAAACAATTCTTATTTTCCTGTAGTGAGCCAATACCGTGCAATTGATGCGGAATACGTTCGCGGCAACGGTGCAACGATGAGTTTGAATGTATCTTATAACTTTTAAGGATGTTGCGTAAGGTATTCTTTTGGCTACATAAATGGCTGGGCCTGATCACAGGTCTGGTTGTTTTGGTGGTTAGTGTGACTGGCTGTATAAACGTTTTTTCGGACGAACTTAAGACCTATTTTTATCATGACCGATATTATTCAGAAGCTCTTCCCGGTGCCAGGATACTGGAATTTAACGAACTACGGGAGAATGCGCAGAAGGCACTTGGCCAGGGACTGAAGATCTCCAGGAGCGAGATTTATCCTCAAAGGGGGCGAACCTGGGTGTTCCGTGCTTCTAAAACCAATAAGGGAGCGATAGGACACTGGAATTATTACCAATATTATTACCGGGTCTATGTGGATCCCTACAGCGGGAAGGTAGTTCATGTGGAAGATACCAAAAATGAGTTCTTTCAGCTGGTGCTGAACCTCCACATGAACTTGCTGCTGGGTGATCCGGTGGGTACAATGATAACTGATATTTCTGTATCATGTTTTTTCATATTGCTGCTGACTGGGCTCGTGCTGTGGTTTCCGAGGAAATGGACAAAAAAAGGTTTTAGAAGAGGACTGGTATTTAAACGTGGAACCGGATGGAAGCGGCTCAACTATGACCTGCATAATATTTCGGGGCTGTATGTGCTGATTCCTGCGCTGTTGATCACCATTACCGGACTCGTGTTCGCCTATACCTGGGCTGATGACTCGGTGCAATATCTGGCAAATGGGGCAAAAGTGGTTAAGAAACGCATCATTCCGAAGTCCAGTCCAAGTGAAAGTTATCCACCTGCCACTACCAATGCCGTAGTTAAAGCTCTGCTGCTCAAACATGCTGATGCAGATGTTTTTTCGATTCGTTTCCGTGAAAAAGATACTGATCCACTGGATGTACAGGTTAGGCTTGCCCGAAACCGTACTCATCTTTTTGAATGGTATTATTACGACCGTAATACTGGCAAGCTTTTGATGCATTACAATGATAGGACTGTTGGAGGAGGGGAACAATTCAGAAGCATGAACTATGACCTTCACACCGGGGCTTTCGCCGGGATTCCTACCAAAATACTGGCATTTTTGATTTCGCTGGTCTGCGCGGCCATGCCTGTTACGGGATTTCTGATGTGGTATAACAAACCGGCGAAGAAGAGCAATTAATTGCTCCTGATTGGTTCAAAGATATCGGCATTGTCCTTAATGAATTGCTTGATGGTCGGTTTCATTCTATCCATGTAAAAATAGGTGACAACGATTTCAAAATCTTTACCCCCAATTTTTATGATGCGATGATTTGGAAACCTATCCATGAATGGTAAAGCTTTTTTAGCCGAATATTCTACGCCAAAATCCGTATTGAATTGCTTCAACCAATCTTTATCTAAATAATGATAAGTGCTTCCAACACTATCTACGTAAAATTTAAAACTGATTATAGAGTTTTTTAGAACATCGAATTGATTGGTATGCGTAGTCTTTAAACCGATTAGAATTGAGGAATCCGAATTGACCAGAAACTTATTGAAATCCTGAATGGTATGCCGAAATGGGTTTCGCGGTACATGTAAAAATTTGCTTTGATTTATCCAGGAATATCCTACCTCATGGAAGCCTTTAGGAATGTTTAAGTTCAAATTGATTTTATTCCTGCCTTCTTGGAACGACAGTTCGTATTCCGCATCAGAGATAGTCCTTTTGATTAGCCATGAGGTATCTATTGCGTTTAAGGACTCAAGGTAAGCTTTGGGGATTGGGTACTTCGTCTTGATACCTGGAATCTGATACAGGTGCAACAACTTGTCTGCTTTACGGTCAAACAGGCTATATCTTACCGCCTTCAGATAGTCGAGTTTACTGATCACATAGCGATCTGGCATATCGGATGAAACTAACGGCTGAATGTAATAATTGACTGTGGCCTCGACAAGTCTATCGGCTGCTTTGCTGATCGTCTGATCGAGGTAGGGGATATATTTCAGGCTATCCCTTTTGATTTCCTTAACTGCCTTACCATAATCACTTTTAAATAACTCTAACTGCACTACAGCTTTACGTTCTTGTTCAGAATTTGTACGTTTTGTATCCATTAAGGCATCGTATTGATGCTTCAGTTTGAGCAGTTCAAAGACTTTGTTGCTCAGGTGCTGCTGGTCGGATTTTCCTTGTGCCACGGATTGTACTAGTCCAGGTATGCAGAGGATCAATAAGCTGAGGATTGTTTTTGGTAGAAGAGCGTTATTCATAAGAGCTGCGTTTTATAACCGAATGTAATAAAATATTTGTATCGACTTGTTATGATCTAAGCCGGCATAATTTAACTAATTCTTATCTAATTCGATAAATATTGTTAATTTTCATAAAATGAAATTGAAATTTTACTGGTTAGCTCCCATAGTATTCATTACGCTTTTTAGCTGCAATGAACAAGATAAAACTAAGCGCCCAGCGGGGGATCAGCTGGATACTATAATTGCATTGAAAAAATCTCTGCCCTATACCGAACAAGACAGCATTGCTTTGCTACAGCTTACCAAAAAGCTTTATGAATGGAACGAAACCGATAACAACGATGATTTTTTCAGCCCATTACAAAGGACTGAAACTGATACAGTTTATGCCAGCCTTGACATGAACTTTCACAAGCAAAAGCTCGGGGAAATGAGGAGTAGCGGTTTATTTACGGAAGGCTTTATTAAAAATTATAATAAAATTGCCTTGCTGATTGATAACGGGATGAGAGATGGCAGCCTAAAATGGAATATTGGCGAAATGCCTCCTTTTGGCAATGGTGCGAACCCCTGGTGCAACTGCCAGGATCAGCGAGATGATTTTTTGAGCAAATTGTATATCATGCACTTGCAGGCAGATAATGGAGGTCTGTTTTACAACTGGGCCGATGGCAGTGGTGGAACACCATACAACATCAAAGCCCTTAAAGAGGGCAAGCAATGGAAAATAAACTATATGGAGGGTTTTGACTATAATAGTTTTGAACGCAGAATTGAAGAGGGAAAGGGTCTTACAGGCAAATGGGGGAATGAAATGGTCGTGCTCAATATTGGCGAAACCACGCTCGCCTTTGAATACCACGGCCAATGTGTGTATTTTTATCCCCTTAAAAAAATAAGCAATACCGAATTTGAAATGATATGGGCAAGGGATATGGACTGCAAATTCGATAACGGAACAAAAGAAACATTCGGAATAAAAGAGACACCGCAGCTTGGTAAGCCATTTGCAAAATTTACACTCAAAAATAAGACTTTACATGTTGAATACTATTATAAAGAATGGGTGAGGAAATATTCGGAGCAAGTGCAAAGTGGTGTTTTTTCTGAGAACTATAAAAGAAATAATCAATTGTAATTTTATTTACTGGATATCAACGGGCTTAGTAGCGGTGGGTATGGTATTATCCTTTTTCAATTATCTCTTTAATCCGGTGATGGTAGCGGGCTATGCGCACATTGGCTTTCCTGATTGGTTCCGCGTAGAGTTGGGCATTGCCAAATTGCTCGGCGCGTTGGCGCTGGCAATCCCGGCCGTTCCTGCCAGAGTGAAGGAATGGGCTTATGCGTGTTTTTTCGTGAACTTTTTTTCAGCATTCCTGGCCCACTACTTTAAGGGGGACGCGATGTTCAACCAATTGGCACCGATCTTCCTGCTGGGGTTACTGGTGGTTTCCTATATAGCCAGAGAAAAGCTGACTAGTGCTACGCTATGCTAAAATGGCAATTTCCGTCATCTCGGATTTTTACAATAAATTTCTCAGCCTGATCGTGTTCCCAGTCGACTAAACCCATACGCACTAAGAACGAGTAAAATTGCAACGCAAAACCAGAGTGCATTGTATCCAAGCTGGTTGGCGAGATAAAATCCGGCTAATGGCCCAATAACCTGTACCAATGACCAGATCAGCAAATATATTCGTCAAATGATTTGATATTCAGTACATTTAGCCGTCGCTTATATGGCTTCATGGAGTATGGAAAACAGGGATATAAGCATAGCGCTCGGGCAGCTACAAATTGAGGTAATAGATCTTAAAAACTACAGCCTGCTCAACACAGATCGGATTATCGGAATTCTGTCTGACTACCGCTCGCTGTTGAGCCGGCTCAATGTGTTACACCCATTGGCGTATGATAATTTATTTGACATCGGCCTGGGTGAAATCAGTGATCACCTGGCGCTGATGCAGTCGGTGTGTACAGTAGAGGGGAAACAACTCACATTTAATGACCTGCAGTTTTACCTTTCGGAATCCATCGCAGATGCCCGGGAAAAACTAGCAGCACTAGGATAGAGAGCGTCAAAGACGGTTATGATGCCTTGGCTGGCAAGGATAAAATGACCTAGGGATCTAACTAATAAACGGGCATAATAAATTTAAACTCTGTAGCGATATGATCCGAGTTGACAACAATGCTTCCACTGTGGGCACGTGCAATCTCTGAGGATATGTAGAGCCCAAGCCCCAGCCCTTCGGTATTTTGATCAGTGGTGCCGCGGGCAAAAGGTTCAAATAAGTTATCGATCATTGATTGCGGTATTGGTGTTCCGCTATTTTGAATGCTTAGGGTAAAGTTATTTGCTAGGGTAGCCTCGACGATTACCGGCTCTTTTTCATCTCCATGACTTAATGCATTACTAAGGAGGTTGGAAAACAGCTGTGCGATCCGGTTTCCATCGCAATGCAATTTTTGAGGCAGATTAAAGTTGGTGTGGATTTTTCTATCTGGCCAGATCATACTCAGCTCAGCCACCACATGATTGAGAATGGAGTGAATCTCTTCTTCCTGTTTATGTATCACGATTCCTGATCCCAGACGGCCCCTCGCAAAGTCCATAATATTTTCGATCAGTCCATTCATTCGATGGGATGAGTTCAATAACACTCCAGCAAAGCGCTCAACGCTGTCCTGATCCACTCTACCACGCTGCAGCAGTTGGGCAACGTTTCTAATTGCTCCTACTGGATTACGTAAATCATGTCCTAAGATCGCTATAAATTGCTCCCTGAGTATTGCAATGCGTTCTTGCTCTTCGAGGCGCTTTTTCGTTTCATCAAGAACTTCCAGCTGGTTGAGATGAAGCGAAATGAGGTCTGCATATAACTCAAACATACCTATAACAGCAGGGTTCCTGAGTTTTGCAGGCTTTGGGTCAATTGCGCAAAGTGTACCGAAAAACGTTCCATCTCTTTTGACAATAGGCATAGAGATATAGCTTTGAAAGCCATACATCAAAGGTGTGTGGTGTTCGCGGAATGCCGGATCCTGGGCAACATGGTCAATCACAACGGCTTTTTTAGATTGGCTGATTTCATCACAGATGGTAGTCTTGAGCTCAAGTTCAGAACCGGGAACGAGTCCGAAATCAATATGATCCAGCACAGCACAGGTGACCCAGTGGTCTTCTGTAACCCTGGCAACAGCGGCGAAGCCCATACCTGTAGTCCGGCAGATGACATCCAGTACCGTTGGAATGACATCTATGGCCTGTATCGCCTGGATGTCGCTGATGATGTTTGGAGGAAGATTATTCAAGGCAACAAATATCTGTCAAAGATGCGATTTTATGTTGATAAAATAAAAGCTGTCACATCAACAGAAAAGGTTCTAAAAGTAGGCGGTAATTGAGGTGTTTTCAAATAGGCGGCGTTCTGTTTTTACCTGATCGGTGCTTTCGGTAACTTTGGGGTCGTCTTCACCCGACAAAAATTCCGTTCGTGTTGTGGATTGCTCCCCTGTCACCAAATCGTACTTAATTCCTTCCTGCTCACCAGCGCCTCTATAGTAAACCTCTATAACGGTAAGTAGCAAATCATTTCCAGAATACCTGAAGGTACCGAAAGCATTATCTTTACCATATAGCTTGATGTTCAAGGCGCCATTTTCAATACTGATATTTTCCGTATCGTATAGTTTAAAGTCGAATTCGTTGTATTCTATTGGCATTGCTATATCGGAAACTTTGTCAAGGCGAAAGGATTGATCTTCGTTTTGCAGCAATACCAATACGGGTCTCTGTCTGGTTTTCAAGTTTTTGTGTTTAAGCACAACAGCAATATCGGGGAGGCTATCTCCGTTCAGGTCACCCTCAGCCTCGTACTGAATTTCGTAAGCATTCGGCAGGAAATCAATCGCTTTGCGACCTGTTTTTGGATAAATGATACGCTGTTCTACGTCGGCAGTACTTGCCAAAGTATCTTTTGCAGGAGTTTCTGCCGGGATTGTCTTTGTTGTTTTGTTTTTGCAAGACTGCAATGCAAAACCGATAATTAAAATAGAGATAAGTTTTTTCATAGTACAAAATTCTTGATCGGGTTTTAAAATAGACTGGGGATTACCCATTAATGACCTTTCAGGTAGTAATGCTCACTACCTATTCCTTTGATTTTCTCTTCCCAAAGCTTTTTAGGGGAGGACTCGTTGCTGAGGTAAACAAAAGCAATATCTTTTGCATGTAACTCTTGCTTTAGTGGGCTAAATTCCTTCATCGCATCCAGGCAAGATGCACACCATGTGGCCCAAAAGTCGATAAAGACAACTTTGCCTTTGTGTTTAGTGAGGATTGTTTCGATGACTTTATCGGCGGCGACGCGGGAGATGTCGTTGAAGACGACAGGTGACTTGAACTTGTCTTGTTCAGCAACTTCTTGGTTTTTTCGAAACAAGATCTTTGCGATTTCACCATTTTTCCAATAGGCATGGGATAGGAGCCGCTAATAGTCACTTCGATTCCGACCCTGTTGGTTTCACCGGGAGTAATAATTATTCCTGTGATCCTGGCTTTGCCTGCTTTTATAGCAGGGTCTTTGATTGTAGTTTCATTAGATTGGCTGCAAGATAAAAAGGGCAAAAGGCCAATTAGGTAGAAAAGCGTTAGTGTTTTTGTCATATAAGTAAGAGTTAAATGGAGCGCCCGGAAGAGCCATTCAGCTCAATATAATAAAAATATGAATTATTTTATCCTGGATTTCAATCACGTGATTAATTTTCAATGAAAGCAATCAGCGTTTGACCTTCAAAATATTTACAATGTCCATTATTCCCAATCCATCTACGTAACTAAAAGACTTCTTATATTTCGCACATTGACGGAATAAAGTAATGACATATGACTTACACTTTATCATGCAATTGATAATCAGATAATTGGATAACAGGAGGAGCTAGTGGTATTGGTTATGAAACTGCTAAGCAATTAATTGAACATGGTGCAGAAGTGATCATTACCGGTCGCGACCAAGAAGCATTAGATAAAGCGTCTTCCGAAATCGGAGTTATTGCATTTGTTTCAGATCAAGCTAAGCTCACCGATATAACTAACCTAATAGCACATGTAGGCAAGCATTTTGGGAAAATCGATGGTATCTTTTTTAATGCAGGTATAGCGTCGTTCAATTCTATAGATAGCTTTGACGAGGAAGAATAAATGCTACGTTGGCAGTCCCCGGTTCAAGTGTTTATGGAATGACAAAAGGAGCTCTTCTTACTTTCAATAGAATACTAGCAGCAGAATTGGCGCCAAGAAAAATTAGGGTAAATGCGGTTTCCCCGGGACCAGTCAGAACACCGTTATATGGTAAACTTGGTATGGATAATGAGGCACTTGCCGGATTGGCTAATGTATTGAGTAAAAAATCTTACTGAACAGATTTGCAGAACCAGGAGAAGTAGCCAACCTGGTACGTTTCCTCTTGTCAGATGAAAGTTCATTTATAAACGGAACTGACCAGGTTATTGATGGTGGCCTTTTGGTAAATTCATTGTGATCTACAGATCTCGTTTTTAAATTGTAGTTTAGATAAAAAATGATTTGTATATGTTTAAAAACGCGATCACCCTAACTTGTCTTTTTATGTTTTGCTTTGTTGCGGGCAAGACTCAACAACTTTCAAAAGGTGTTACAGTAATTATGAAAATGCAACTCCGATACAGTGGCATGGCTCCGATAAAACTGGAGAATAAATTTTATGTGAAAGATGGTTTTATTTTGGAACCTGTGGAACTTCATTATTCCAGTGACGAAATCAAATTGAGTACAAATAGTGGGGTGATCTCTAGAAAAGAACTAGCTTCTGGAATAAGGCTGAAATGGTATTGTTTTACTAATTTACAGGAAATGATGGGGATGAGTTTTGATATAGATTCAATGCCTTCACCTAATGCGATTGTTCCATATCAATATAGCCGGGAAAAGGCGAAACCGCGGGGTAATACCTTTGTTCCGGAACCATATCTTAGTGAGGGTCTCAGCGTGTCAGACTATTCTAAAGGTAAAGACACGGTGATCAATGGCCAAAAATGCTTTTTCATCACAAGAAATAAGACGGTTGAATTTATTCATAAGGGTAAAAAAATGCCTAAAGTTGTTAAATTCTGTATGGCAATCAATCCGGCATTTAAATCATATGCACTACCTTTCGTCAGCGAGAAAATTGTCGAGCACTTTGGAGGCGGTGCTATAGTGTATGTAGATGGAGCAACAGAAGATGGATCTACATCAACATTAGAATATGTCTATAGCGATTTTACATCGGCTGAGACGAAGTTGTTTGAGCAATATAAGGATTTGTATAATTCGAATAAAACATTACTGGCTCCTCTTAAGAAAAAGTAAGTAGTAGTTAACTCATAAACATTTTATGAAAATGAACTAAGAAAGTTAATTCGATTTCCTTTATTGCTTTCATAAATGAAATCTTTGAGACTATCGCTTGAATATTTGTTGAAATCGCCAACGATGATCAAGCTCATTTTGTAGTTGATGAACTTTTGCAGGATTTCACCAGCAAGTTTGGTTTTGAGATCAAAAAAATCGGAAGTGATATTCTTCTCGTGGATGACAATCCTGTCAAAGCCCTGATAGTAAATGTCAACGATCAATTGCAGCGTATCTTCGGGATTTACGATTAATAGCTCATCACCAATGATTTCGGCAGTTTTAAGATCTTGACTGTGGTGGGTAATGATTTCCATCACGAAAAGTAAGGAATTTGCATTGAAGACTCAAATCATTCTTTCAATGGCAGGGATAAAATACGGGTGGTAATTGATAATTTTAGCTTACAATAAATAAATGACTTAAACCAAATTTGTGCTGATAAATGCTCAAATTATGAAAACCTTCCATCTCTTATTGCTCGCGACACTTTCTCAGTTCCTAAGCTTTAATGTTGCCAATGCTCAGGCTAAGAAAGCCGATATAAAAAACCTGATCGGCACCTGGGAATTCGTGAAACCACAAAATGCCGTCAATCCAACTGGTCAGTTTTTCACAACCTTAAGAACATTTGACACAGCGGGTAATTACGAAGAAGTCTTTGTAACTACAGGTGGGACATACATCCAAAGCAAGGCCAAATTTGAGTTGGTCGATAGTGTTGAAACAAAAGGCTTTCTGAATCATTCTGTAAAAGAAGTGATCAACTACTCCATTAATGATAGCCGCTTAGGCAAAACATTTAATTTTAGATGTGGTATAGTATCAGATGATGGCAATCTGTTTCTGCTCACTGAAGGAGGAAAGAAAAATGTGGATGGGGTGGAAGTGATAGAGTGGAGGGAAATGTGGCGGAAGGTACAGGAGCCCAAGAAGTCCCTAAGTACTTCTCCTGCAAAGCTCTAAAGAACGTTGCGATGAATTGCATAAGACTGAAGACTTAGAATATGTTACCGCTAGCTTCATCTAATAGGCCAGCGATGTTCTCACGGTTGATAAAATACATACCTATGCCTTCAATGGAAACACCATCTTCGAGCGTATATGTAAAGCTCAAACCTTTATCATTCATGATATGGCCAAGATGTTTGAATGCGACTTTAGCCGATTTCAGATCGCCTGCCAGTTGAGACAAATGGCTGGATACGATAAATGCAGAATGGCCTATTTTGGCAAATCCTCTGATTACCACGCCAGATGCCGTATAGGCGTCGTCTGGATTAGTGCCTCTGAATAGCTCATCAAGAAGAACTACTATTTTTGTTTGCTGATTCAACACTTCTGCGATCTTGCGCACCCGAGATACCTCATTTAGGTAATGGCTTAAGCCCGAATTTAAATCATCGCCAAGGTTTATGGTGGTCATCAAACCGTTCAGCACCGTAGTACGCATGCGCTTTGCAGGAACCGGAAAACCCAAATGTGCCAAATAGATTGAGGTAGCAAGAGAGCGAAGGAATGAGGACTTTCCAGCCATATTTGATCCGGTCAGAAATATACAGTGCTGATCAGGATTAAAGCTGATGCTATTTCTCACTGCATACTGAATTCCAGGGTAAAAAAGTCCTTCCACCTCAATATTTAATGCACCCTCATTTTCGTATTCTGCGATGCAGAAGTCATCACGCTGGGCGACTTTGGCTACTGACTCCAAAACATCGAGTTCATAGAAGATGTGGAGTAGCTCTATTATTTTTAGTTTGGCTTTTCTCCTTACAAGTTGATCTAGCTTACCAAGTTCATAAAAGCGCAGCTTCTTATGTTTACTCAACTTAACGATGTAAGCCATTAGCGGATCTTTCAAAATGGCTTCTAATCTTTGAGCAAGGTTTTTCAGGTAGGATGAATTTGTCTTTTGCAGCTCGATGTCGAGCTCCCCGGCGTAATTGATTAGTTTCAATAATTGTTTCTGACCAATCAGGACAATATAATAGGAAGGGCTTTCTCGTATCACATTCCCTAGGTACGCCACTGCTGAATCTACTAGACTTCCGTAGAGGTAACCTTTGTCAAACTTCAAATAATGTACGAGCATTTCAAACTGATTGTGAGATATATCTAAATCAATACCTGAAGTTTTAAATGAAGAAATTGCCTCTGATCTGAGTTTTAATACCTTGATGTCATTGGTAGGATTGCGCAGCATTTCTTCTAATCGCTCCCGACCGCCAATGGTTTTGGTTTTTCTGAACAACCCGTAGATCGAAAAGAGATTTTTATTAGTTTGATGTACATTTAGATCAGCATAAGTTTGCTCATCCATCAAGAAGCGTTCTGATTTCATGTGCATTGAAGATAGTCATTTATTTTCAGCAAGGGTATGAATTTTACATTTACCTCTAAACTCTAATGAGTTTCTAATCCAGAGGTCATTAAAATGTCAAATGCAAATTGATATTGTAACCAAAGTTCGACAGTCGGCCTAAAATTTGCGTAGAAGTATATATTTGCGACAGAATGATGGGGCTTTTTCGACATAAATTAGTGATTTACCTACTCAGTGCAGGCTTATTTTTAGGCTTTGGACTCAAAACAGGTATTTCGATAACTAATAAGATATACTGCATGTTTGTTTCTGCTGAGGATGGGCAAATCTCCGAGGAAGGAAAGTGCGATAAGGAAAAAAAGTCCGGCCGAATGGCAAAAAAGATGCCTTTTGCCGAATTTGCCGACATTCAACATCCGGCTTTAAAACATGAGGGATCTTTTGAGGCACATGACAGGGTGTATTTACTACTAAAATGCGCTGAGCCACTTATAGCTATCCTTACTGAGCCCCCTGAGGCATAACCTGATTTACTCTTGAAGCAATAGATGCTTTTTAATTAAATATCATAACATTATTTCACGTTTCTTAAAGGATACTTTATCATGAACAAAAAGCATGATACGCCGGCACTAAGGCCTTGGCAGCGTTTGGTCGGTATTTTACATTACGAACGTTCGACCATTAATTATATATTTCTGTACGCGATCTTTATAGGTTTATTGGGACTTACGCTGCCACTTGGTACCACTGCCATTTTTAATTTGCTGAGTAATGGCTCCATGTACAGCTCTACTTATATTCTGATCGCCGTAGTGCTGATTGGAATCCTGGTTGGAGGCTTGCTCCTCATAGGGCAATTCACATTGGTAGAACTAGTCGAACAAAAGATTTTCGCGCGCGCGGCATTAGAATTTGCTTACAGATTGCCAAGGGTTAAAAAATCGGAATTGGTAGGAGAACATCCACCTGAACTGGTGAATCGGTTTTTCGACATCTTGACGATTCAGAAGGGGCTCACCAAATTATTGGTAGAGATTGTTTCAGCGGCGGTGTTGATCTTCTTCAGTGCTATTTTGCTTTCCTTTTATCATCCGGTATATATGGCTTTTGGGATTTTCATTGTCTTGGTGTTGGCACTTGTCTTGGCACTTTATTACAAAGATGCGGTAAAGACCAGCATTAAGGAATCCTCACATAAATACCAAATGGTAGCCTATCTGGAAGAAGTGGCGGGCAGTCTGGATGAGTATAGGGGCAACCGTGATAAGATGAAGGAAGCCATGGAGATGACTGATGAGATCACATCCAAATACCTAAAGTCCCGGACCAACCATTTCCGTGTGTTACGGAAGTTTTTTGCCAGCTCCATCATCATCAGGGCGATCCTAATGGGGGCCTTGCTACTTATGGGGTCTTATTTTGTGATCGATCGTCAGATGACCTTTGGTCAGTTTGTGGCAGCAGAGGTGATCATCGTGCAGATCAGTTACGCCGTGGAAAAATTGATGGCGAATATGAATACTGTGTTTGATATGGTCACGGGCGCCGAGAAGTTGGCCGTGTTTACAGATTTGGAATTGATCGGAGAGGAGGAAAAAAATGGCTAATCTCCAAGAATCGAACCACCAGGAAAATTGGGAGAACTTGTCCCAGAAGACGAACGATTCGCTCATTCGTGTGAGAAAAGTACTTACGTTGTCACGCATCATTCTCATTGTCTTCCTGGTCTCATTGGTATTCTTATTCCTGCCATGGAGACAAACCATTCCAGGCCGTGGAACAGTTACCGCCCTTCGACCGCAGGACAGGCCACAGACTGTGCAGAACCAAATTGGTGGCCGTATAGAGCGTTGGTACGTGAGCGAAGGACAAGAAGTGAAAAAAGGCGATACGATATTGTTGATTTCAGAGATCAGCCAATCCTACTTCGATCCCGAATTGCCCAAGAGATTACAAGAGCAATTGCAGGCCAAACAAAGCAGCGAGGCAGCTGCCCGGCAAAAAATGCGCGCCACAGAAGCACAGATGTCTGCCCTGGACCGTGGTCTGGACTTCCAATTGGTGTCCGCTGAAAATAAGGTGAAGCAAAGCATCAACTATGTGAAAAGCGATAGTGCAGATCTGGAAGCTGTTCGTCAATTCTACAAAATCAGTCAGCAGCGCCTCGAACGTTATGAGCAGGGCTATAAGGATGGTTTGTTTTCACTAACAGATATAGAAACCAGGCGACTGAATGTTCAGAATGACAATGCAAAGTTGATTGCACAGGAGAATAAACTAAACACTTCGCGGCAGTCGTTGCTGAATGCACAGATCGAATTGGACAACATTAGTGTCAAATATCAGGAATCCGTGGCTAAGGCGCAGTCGGATATGGGTACCGCAATTTCCGGACAGGCTACTGCGCAAGGTGATATTGCCAAGTTGCGCAACGAGATAGCCAATATTGATTTTAGGTTAGGTCTGTACGTAGTGCGTGCCCCGCAGGATGGTTACGTAATCAAAACCCTAAAAGCAGGTATCGGAGAAAACATTAAAGAAGGCGAGTCGGTAGCTACCCTGCAGCCGAAAGAGCCGTTGGTAGCAGCTGAGATTTATGTAGATGCGATGGATGTTCCGTTGATCGGGGATCGGAGTGAGGTACGTCTACAGTTTGAAGGCTGGCCTTCGGTACAGTTTTCCGGCTGGCCATCAGTCGCGGTTGGAACCTTTGCGGGGCGTGTATTTTCTATAGACAGGGTGAGTAGTCCAAACGGAAGTTACCGTGTGCTGGTAAAACAGATGGTTCCCGTTCCCGCTGCAGATGAGCCCTGGCCGGTGCAGTTGCGTCAGGGATCAGGTGTTTATGGACGGGTAATCCTTAATTCTGTGCCTATATGGTACGAAATCTGGCGACAGTTGAATGGTTTCCCACCGAGTTTGGAAAGGGAGCCTAAAGGAGATGGTGAGAAAGCTAAATAGGGGAGGAACTTTGAAAAAGAACACATGGTTACTGTTCTTCCTGCTGCTGTCCGTAAGGCTACATGCGCAGGAAGCTAGAGATTCGGTTGCAGTATTTGAACTGACTGACCTCGAAGACATTGTCTTCAAGAATCACCCGATTGTTAAACAAGCTGCATTGCTCAGCGAATCTGCCAGGGCTAACGTGATGCAGTCGTTAGGCTATTTTGATCCTGCGCTAAAGGCAGGTTTCGGTAGTAAGGTTTTTGGGGAAAAGACCTATTATAACCGCTGGACAAGTGAACTGAAGATCCCGCTGTGGCTTGCCGGGGCGGATCTGAAAATAGGTTATGACAGAGGGGTGGGTGAATACGTGAATCCGGAATACCAAACTTCCACAGCAGGTCTTACTGGTATTGGCTTGAGTATCCCGCTGGGTCAGGGCTTATTAATTGATTCGAGGCGCAACACCTTGCGACAGGCAAAAGTAATGCTTGGTTATGCTGAGGCTGAACGGCTGAAGCAGATCAATGCAATTTGGTATGATATCGTTAAGGACTACTGGAACTGGTACTTTTCTTATCAGCAATATGAGCTCATCAGGGAAGGTCTGCAACTTGCGGACGCACGTTTTAAGGCCATCAGCAGACAAACGCTGCTTGGCGACAAAGCAGGTATTGATTCTGTAGAAGCGGCCATTACTGTCCAAGACCGCTTGATCCAATTCGAAAAGATGAAAATTGAACTGCTCAATATGCGACTTGTCTTGTCCAATCACCTTTGGGATGAGACAGGTAAACCTTTGGAGTTACCAGAATTTGCCCGTCCTCCGCAGATGGCTCAGTTACAACCGCAACCCCAAAAGCAAATGCTGGATACCTTATTGGGATTTGCAGCGGAGCAACATCCGGAACTCCTGAAAATCAGGACTAAAGCAGATCAGCTTTCAATAGAACGTGCTTATCGTGCAGAGTTGATGAAACCAAAGATCAATTTAAGCGGGTCGTTGTTGTCGAGACGCAGGGACTTTAGTTCTAATATTCCAGAATATTACGATTTCGATAGCGGGAATTATAAGGTGGGTGTAGAGTTCGCCTTCCCCTTATTTTTGAGGTCAGAACGGGGAAAGCTTAGGGAGGTCAAGATCAAGCAGCAGGAGTTGGCCTACGATCTGCAGCAATCTGGTCGGGAAATCCGAAATGCTGTGATTTCGAGCTATAATAGCCTGGGCGCTTATCATGCGCAGTTGGAGGTACAGACGAGAAGCATCGCCAATCAACAGCTGTTGCTAAATGGGGAGAATGCAAAATTCGGTCTCGGGGAGAGCACGCTCTTTTTAATCAACAGCAGGGAAACTAAACTGATCGAAATGAAGATCAAGAGGCAGGAGATGATTGCGGCTTACCAAAAGACATTGGCGGAATTATATTATAAAGCGGGGACAAGGAGGGATTAGCTAATGCTAATGTCAACTAAAAATATTAATTGTTAGAGATGCACCTAAACTACTTCTCTCCTCATCTCTTACTAATGGTCACTTTTTTAAGCTTGCCTTCAGGGCTTTTCAGGGTCAGTTTAGCTTCGCTCAGTCCCTCATATTGCTTCGATTTTAAGATGAAATCGCAGGCCGAGATATTTGTGTAGTCGACATCGTTTATAGCAAGTAACTGATCGTTGATACTCACTTTGCTTCTTAGCTGCTCATCCCAAATGATGCCAATGACGACCTTATTATTTTGGGGGATAAACGCAATAGGGAATGACTTTGTAGCAGCATCATTTTTGGCTTTGAAAGGCTCAAAATAGAATTTTTTATGCATGTAATCTACTGTAACCACTCCATATTTTAACAATTCAGTTCCGACAATTGAATCGTCACTTATAACAGTTTGGGCTGTAATGTTATTCAACACAGTTCCGTTGATATTTAAGCCTGGGATTTGCAATAGATATTGTGTGGTATCACCTCCAGGTCCATGTATGCCAAAGGCGTTATTGCCTACTGACTTCGCCTGAAGGTTGAAAATTGGTTCCTTTTCACAGAAGGCATAATGTGCTAAAGCGATATCCATGAGTTTTGGACTGCCAGTGTCAAAAAGCAAGGGAATATTGGCAGTGGTGGTGTTGAGGATGGTCGATTCAAATATGGGAGAGCTCTGTGGTTTGGTGAGAAATAAGTCAGATGCATGCTGATTGTTCAGCTTTAAGGTTTCAACCTGATCTGTGATCACTATTTTTTGAGTGTTTGATGAGATTTGTAAAATAGAATTTCTGAGCATGTTGCTGCCGATGAAACCGTCGACACCTAAGCACTCGAAAATAAACTGTTCTTTTGGAACTACAGTGGGAATGTCATTAAAAATCACATTACCTATGCTGATACCGCTTAAGCTAACGACACTTAGACTATCCACCTTGTTGCTGATATCCCATATCGGCATTTTGGTGATGAGCGGTGGATTTAGTTCATTTAACAAAGCCTGGGAAATGGCATTAGGAGCGCCAGTATCCAGCACAAAGCGATATTCCTTGCCACGAATAGTCGCTTTCAAGATTATCTTCCCAACAACGTTTTCATAGTCGACCTTGGTAAAATAATTTTGCTGACTTGTGCCGCCATGATTCATTGTAAAGCTATCCTGGGCATGGGAAATACTGCCAATCATATTGAGCAGTGCAAGTATGCAGCATATCTTCAAGGATTTGAGTAGTCGTTTCATAAGAGGCCAATTTGGTTTTGTTATTGCAATATAAAAAAAAGAGCAGATGGCCGGTAAGTTAATTTGTGTTAAAGCCCATTAATTTTCATCGATAAAGACATACCTTTCGATATTAATCGCTTAATATGTTCAAATCTAAATGCTTATCCTACATCGCTTGTATAGCTTGTTTATCTTTTCAGAGCTTTGCTCAGGAATATAATGCCGAAATTATCGCCAATCTAAACAAAGTCATACAGCCCATCCAAAGCCTTAGTGGCGATACGACTTTTACAGATATCAGTTTTCTGAAGGAAAAATTGAAAAATAAGGAAATCATAGCTTTAGGTGAGGTGACGCATGGCAGTGCAGAGGTCTTTAATTATAAAGATCGACTAGTAAGGTTCTTGGTGAGTCATATGGGATATAAAGCTATCGCCTTTGAAAGCGACTATTTTGCGATGGCCTATATGGATGATTACATCTGCGGTAAAGCTGATAGCATTACCTATGTAGCAGGCACGGCAATCATGAGGAGTAATCCATCGATGATTGAATGGTTAAGGCAGTACAATACGGGTAAACCCGAAGGCCATAAAGTACACATTTATGGCCTTGAGAGTAGAAATTACACGAACATATTCAAACAACTGTTGGCCCAGATTCCTATGCTCGACAAGACAGACCGCGGATTGATGGAGGCTTACCTCTCAAAACCTTTTGGAAGTCCTTTAAGTAAGCAGGACAAGAAAGATTTTCGATCGATGATCGTAAAATCTGAGCTTAAGCCTTTGTCTGACATCAATAAGCATTATTTGAATATGCTTAGCCAACTGCTTAGTTATGAAGACGGCCGCTCCGTTCGCGACAAGTACATGGCAGTCAATGCAATGTGGCTGAAAGAACGCACAAAAGGCGAGAAGTTAATTGTATGGGCACACAATGGTCATGTGGCTAAAATGGAGCTCTATGGTTACCCAACGCTTGGTACGCATCTTGATAAAAAGTATGGGTCAAAATATACGGTGATTGGTACCGATTTTAACGCGGGAAAGGCTTGGGTTAATGTGTTTGTGGCAAAGAACAAACCATTGGAGGGATTCCAATCTTTTTATTTTCCTCCGGTAAGGTCTGCAGACTGGTATGAGTATTTCTTTGCACAGTGCCGATTCAAAAACTTTATTTTAGATACTGAAGAAACTGGAAAAGAGAAGTTGCTAAATCAGTTTCTGATCCGACCACGTAACATGAGGTCTATTGGCGCACTGAGTTCACCTGAAGGTAAAAAACTATCGATTGCAAGGAATTTCGACTTTATAGTATACCTTGATGAGACAACAAGCATATAAAGTTCCGGGCTAAAATTACGCGAATATTCCTATATTCAGGATTCGGAATTTAATGCAGGAAAACGCTGATAAGCCATCAAATGAAAAAACTAGTATACTTCTTTATATTTACATCCCTTTCCATCCAGTCCTCCGCCCAGTTGAAACCTAAAATGTATTTTACAGATACCTCCTCCAGTGAGATCAGGATTGCCAAAGACCCTGTAGTGCTGAAGTTTAATGGACGATATCTAATGTACTACTCTAAACAGCGGTTTCAAAACACCAAAGATGGAATGCAGGGCTGGAATATCGGCATTGCAGAAAGCAAAGACCTGTATAACTGGAAAAAGATTGCTGAGATCAACCCAGACGCCAACTATGAACAACGGGGCTTATGTGCTCCCGGCGCTATGGTGAAGGATGGCAAAGTGCATCTTTTTTACCAAACCTATGGGAACGGACCAAAAGATGCGATCTGTCATGCCTGGTCTTCGGATGGTATCTCATTTACCAGAAACGCATCAAACCCAATATTTTCGCCAAATGGATCCTGGACGAATGGACGTGCCATAGACGCCGAGATTTACTTCTATAAGAAACAGTATTTCCTGTATTTCGCTACACGCGACGCGGCTGGAAAAATTCAAAAACAGGGTGTGGCTGTTGCATCTGCCGGCACCGATTTTAAACGTGAGGACTGGAAACAGGCGACCAACGAAGCTATTTTGGCTCCGGCTCTGGGCTGGGAAGGTGACTGTATAGAAGGGGCAAGCATCATCCGAAGGAATAATAAGCTATACATGTTTTATGCTGGGAATTACAACAACATGCCACAGCAAATCGGTGTAGCCGAAAGTAAGGATGGCATCCTATGGAAAAGACTTTCTGATCTGCCCTTTTTGAAGAACGGCGAGGCGGGGACCTGGAACTCGAGTGAATCTGGCCATCCCGGTATCTTTGAAGATGAAAATGGTCAGACCTATTTATTTTATCAGGGAAATGACAACAAAGGAAAAACCTGGTATTTGTCCAATGTAAAGATTGGCTGGAAGAAATCCGGCCCGTATGTTTTGCCGGATTAACTAGTTAATGCCTTCAAACTATTAAGAGATTACATCAGCTTATTAGTTTATACTTCTCTGCCGATGAGTCCGATGCAAGCTGTCATCAAATAGGAATATGGTTTAGTTTAGCGACCAAATAAAGGCTTTTTCTTTGGTGGCGCGAAAAATGGTATTGTGTTGTTCTTTAGGTTCGGGAGCATACTTCCATTGGAGATTACTGATCTTGACTGTTTTCAATATCTTGGCAAGATGACCTGTATTTTTATAAATATCTTTGGCATCTGATCCGGCAAACCAGAATCTTTTTGGAACAGTAAAAGAGGTGTTGAGCTGATGCTTCGCTATTTTCAGCAATCCGTCGTTATTCCACCATAGTGACGGATCAAATGCGATGTAATAGGTGAACATCTCCGGATGTAGTAAGAAGGTTTCTGTGACAAAAAGCCCGGCTAATGACTCACCTAAAATTCCTTTCTCAGTATTTGTTCGGTAACGTTTACTGATTTCTTGAAATAATTCGTCTTTTATGAACGTCCTGAATTGGGCTGAGCCACCCACCACTGGTGCAATTTCTTTATCCTTCTTAATTTCTGTGGGGCCGGTGAGATCCCTTCTACGCTGTGTATTTTCAATACCAACCAGGATGAAGGGTTTGATCTTTTTAGTTTTTATCAATTCGGCGATAGTATTTGCAATGTGAGGAAAATCTTCTTTGATCCCACCATCTGGCATATAGAGTACTGGATAGTTCTCGTCGTTTAATTTATAATTTTCTGGTAACCAAACATTTATCAACCTAAGCTCACCAAGCGTTTTAGATTGAATTTTAAATGTGTCATGAGCCGGAATGAGATCTGCATCTTGCGCAATGGCGGAGTAATTGATTAAGGAGATGGCGAGGTACAATAGGACAGATGGAATTCGTTTCATGGGAAGCTCCGAAGATTTATAGATGCTAATCTACGGCTTTATTGGAATATATCCCCGGTGTGCAGGTAAGGAAGATGAAATTTCGGAAGTGAAAATAGCACGGGTTTGAAAAACCCATGCCAAATTGCCTCAATCGTATCAATTAACCAACCATTAGTTTTGAGGTGATTGCGATTCTATTCCAGGCATTGATGGTGACAATTGCCATAATGATTTGCGCCAATTCTTGCTCGCTAAATAGGCCTGCTGCTTTATCATAAATTTCATCAGAAACATGGTTGCTGATTAAGGTTACTTGTTCGGTTAATGCTAATACTACTTCTTCCCGTTCTGTGAACAATGTGGTTTCCCTCCATGCATTCAGGAGGTATAGGCGTTGTTCTGTTTCACCAATTTTACGCGCATCTATTGAGTGCATATTCAAGCAAAAGGCACAACCGTTGATTTGGGAAGCCCTCATCTTAATGAGTTCTAAAAGAATTGGATCTAATTTAATTGTTGACAGGTATTTTTCTAAACCAAACATGGCTTGATATGCGGCTGGTTCTACTTGTTGGATATTGATTCTATTTTCCATTTTTGTTGTTTTTTGATTACGATGTAAAGGTCTACAACAGACGGCTCAAAAAACTTAATCTAGTTTAAGAAAAAAAAGCTCCTAAAACGGGAAGCTATTTCTTTGCCCTGATTTTACTTAAAAACTCCGGGGTGAAACCCAAATAGGAGGCAAGCATGTATTGCGGGACACGCTGCACAAATTCCGGAAACAATTTATTGAAATTGATATATCTTTCTTCTGCAGTTTGGCTGTAAAGGTATTTGATCCTTATTTGTGAAGCCTGATGTAATTTCTGAAAAATCATTCTAAAGTATTTTTCAAGCTTCGGCAATTTAAGAAACAGCTCGTCATAGTGACGCTGTTCGATGATGATCACCTCCGTTTGCTCAGCAGCTTGAATGTAGAAATCTGACGGTCTTTGCGACAGAAAGCTGGTCAGGTCTGATATCCACCAGTTTTCGATTGCAAATTGTGTAGTTTGCTCGGCACCCTTGATATCAATAAAATAGAGTCGCAGGCAACCTTTTACCACAAAATAATTTGCCCGGCAGGTTTGTCCTGCCTCAAGCAAATAGGCTTTTTTCTTATAGGAAGCTGGTTGCACCAAAGTGGCAAGAAGCTCATGCTCTTCAATACTCAAATTGGTGAATCTATCAATGTGATTATAAAGTGCGTGATACATTATTTATTAATTAGACTAAAATAGTAGACAACAAATTAATGAAATTGTACATGGGATTTACCGAAGCAGATGTTCAGGTATTATTTTCAACTTATAAAGCGGCTTTTTCCGGTACTATTCTCCGATATCTAAATGGTAATATGGTATCTTGTGAAAGAATACTGTCTTCAGCGCTTTTCCAAATGAAAAAGGAAAAGGCGGAATACAAATCGGAACAGTGCACGGGCTATGTCTGGATGCTACGTATTGTAATGCTTCAGATCAATGCTTTCCAGGACCAGCAGCAACATTAATCGCTTTCCAACTCTCTAATCAAAGCAAGGGCATCTTCAACATATTGATTCGGAACATCAATAGAAACGGGATTAAAACCGCCGGCTGAGACTGCAAAAGGCTCAATACTTCCCATCAATCCATTTTTCAGGAAAACAGGAATCTCGTGCTCCTCCAACAGTTGCTGGATCAAGGAGGCTTGAAGAAAATCTCCGCTGTATACTTCTTTAAAACTCGGTTCTACTTGGTTGCTCATATGCTTTTTAATTTTTGGAAGCTCAATTGAATTGTTTTCTGCAATATAAGGAAAAAGCATTACAGTCTCACATTGTCGTTCCACTGGTCAAAGCGCATTTCTTGTCCTATGGCAATTTTTTATTCCAGAGAAGTTGTTAAATTAGATTTGTAAATAAATCATAAAAATCACCAAACAAAAAAAGATATGAAAATCGTTAAAACCATTCTGTTTTCGCTATTCGCATTGCTATTCATTAATGCTGGACTGGATAAGTTTTTCCATTACATGCCAATGCCTACAAATATTCCAGTCGAACAGGGAAAAGACTTTGCGGCGTTTACGGAAATCTCCTGGTTAATGCCTTTAGTTGGCTTTGCGGAGCTAGTCGGAGGTATATTGATAATCATTCCAAGGTTCAGGGCCTTAGGTGTGTTGGTGATTTTTCCAGTCTTGATAGGTATTACTTTAATTGCTTGCACGGTAGCTCAGGAAATGATATTCCTCCCAATAGTACTTCTGATAATATTGATCTGGATGATCTTTGATAACAAACAAAAATTTCTTCCATTAGTAAAGTAACTCCGTTGAAAAACACCAAGATATTCCAGACAGCCTTTGCCAGTGTATATCCACATTATGTGGTCAAAGTGGAAAAGAAAGGCCGTACTAAGGAGGAGCTGCACGAAATTATATATTGGCTCACAGGCTATAACGAACAGGCCCTGTCAGAGATTTTGGAAAATCGAACCGATTTTGAGACTTTTTTCGCGAAAGCCCCTTTGTTGAATCCAAACGTAGATAAAATCACAGGCTTGATCTGCGGCTATAGGGTAGAGGATATCGAAGATCCGCTGATGCAGCAAATCCGTTACCTCGATAAGTTGGTCGATGAATTGGCTAAAGGCAAGGTGATGGACAAGATTCTTAGGAAGTAAAGTAGAAATACCTTCTTATCCTCAATTAAACTACGCATTACCTCAATTAGACTACGTACACTTAGTGCCGATTGGCAAACTTTGCAGTATCAGAAATATAATTTATAAAACATGATACAGCAAAAAGATAATACTAAAGTCTGGTTCATTACGGGAACCTCCAGAGGATTTGGCCGTGTATGGACCGAAGCAGCACTAAAACGCGGCGATAAAGTAGCCGCGACGGCACGTAATCTCGACAGTATTGCAGACTTCAAAGAAAACTACGGAGAGAATTTACTGACCATTGAGCTTGATGTCACCAAACCAGCGCAGGTCAACTCAGCGATGAACCAGGCATTTGATTACTTTGGAAGACTAGATATCGTACTGAATAATGCAGGCTATGCATTGGTAGGCACTATTGAAGAAACTAAAGCAGATGATGTAAAGGCACTTTATGAAACAAATGTTTTTGGACCGTTGGCGGTAATTCAGGCTGCATTGCCTTTATTGAGGAAACAGGGATTTGGACATATCATCGGTACTTCAAGTAATTTAGGACAGGTGACCTTACCCGTTATCGGTTACTACTGCTCCTCGAAATGGGCATTCGAAGCGATTCATGAAAGTTTGGCCGCAGAAGTGGTTGCTTTTGGAATCAAGGTGACCATGATAGAACCAGGTGCTTACGCTACTGAATTCGGTAGTCAGGAATCGCTGAAAGCTACTGAGGGCATGGATATCTATGCCGATTTTAAGGCTGAATTTGTAAAAGGCCTTGGAACTATGGACCGGGGCAATCCACATGCCACACCCGAGGCACTCTTTCAGGTGGTAGACTCTGAAAATCCACCGTTGAGGTTCTTCCTGGGTGACCAGTGTTTACCATGGGTACGCAAGGACTTTGCAGAACGGATGGCTACCTGGGAAGCATGGGAGTCTGTCTCCAATTCAGCTCAAAGTAAATTAGTGTAAAAAACAAACGGGGTACCCGATATTAATTGTAATATCGGGTACCCTTATATTTCAGAACTATAATCGTCAAACAGCTACAGATGAAAAACGAAGAAGATGGCTTTCTAAGATTCAAATCCTTGTCGGACGCACACCGTATTTTTGGTTTACCTCAGCCTAAACATCCACTGATCAGCCTGCTGCATCCCGACACACCATTAAGAACAGATGACCTCCCTAGTGCGCATGTGCTCAGTTTCTATAAAATAGCTTACAAACCCAGGCTCAGCGGCAAACTGAAATATGGTCAGCATTATTACGACTTTGGTGAAGGAGGATTATTGTTCGCAGCACCCAATCAGATCATCGGCAATCATGACAACGACGGAATTTGTTCCGAATATACGCTCCTGATCCATCCTGATTTTCTTTTGAATTATCCACTCGCCCGGAAAGTGAAACAATACGGCTTCTTTTCTTATTCCGCGAATGAGGCGTTGCACCTTTCTGATGAAGAGAAGACAACCATACTTTCTATTTTCAGCATGATTGAAAATGAATTAGACAGCAGGATCGATGACTTTAGTCAGGATGTGGTGATTTCCCAGATTGACCTTCTGCTGAACTATGCAAACCGATTTTACAAACGCCAGTTCATCACCAGAAAAGCAGTGAATAACGATCTGTTAGTGCAACTTGACGAACTTCTTGACAACTATTTTGACAAGGAAACCTCGATAAAACTGGGACTACCGACGGTACATTATCTCGCTGATCGCTTAGCCTTGTCGCCCAGTTATCTTAGTGACATGCTCCGGTCACTTACAGGACAAAATGCACAGCAGCACATCCATTATAAATTGATTGAAAAGGCCAAGGAAAAACTGTCAGTCAGCAGCTTATCAATTAGTGAAGTAGCCTATGGACTTGGCTTTGAGCATCCGCAGTCATTTAGTAAGCTGTTTAAGACAAAGACAAACTTAACTCCCATGGAATTCCGGCAGCAGTTTAACTAAGGGCTCAAAAATTCCTGTTCTGCTCCAATCATTTTTGTATATTCGAGCATGAACGCTACATTATTAAACACCTTCGTATTTATTGCCTTAACCTGCTTTGCGTCTTGTCAGAGCAACCTACAGCAGAGGTCTGAAGTCCTTGATACCATTGTAAAAGACACACCTTCGGATAAGGCAGCAAATATAGTTGAAGTAGATGAAGTGAAGCCCTTTACGGACTTTATGCCATTTTGGGAGTACTATTCTTACAAGATAAAGCTCAACGAGGATTTCATCGCCTATGATTACAACCACAACAGAATTTCGAAATTACAATTCCTAAAAACATTGGCTACAGGCAAATATCAGCCGATCCTGATCAATCCTGCAGACTCCATCCGCTATAAGCTGAAAACCAGTCCTGTGGCAGCACCGCCAGAAATTAGCACCTATTTGAAAATGTTTGCTGAACAGGAGATCACGTTTTATGGGATGGAGCGTAAGGCAGCGCCCCAATTCAACTTTACTACTTTAGGGGGCGAAAAATACAACAGTGAAAATACAAAGGGCAAAATTGTACTTCTCAAATGCTGGTTTATCTCCTGTGTACCCTGTGTAAAAGAAATGCCGGAACTGAATGAGCTGGTAAACAGCTATCGGGATAGGGAGGACATCCTGTTCATCAGCCTCGCCCTGGATAAACCTGCTGCACTGCAGGCGTTTCTAAAGAAGACTAAATTTGATTATCAAACCGTGGGAAGTCAAGGGGAATACATCAGCAAGCAGCTGCACATAAATGCTTTTCCCACCCATGTTTTGATTGACCAGGAGGGGAAAGTAGTGAAAATGACAAATAGTGCTGCACAATTGAAAACTTTTCTGAACCGGATTGATCCGGCCCAAAACAAACTTTAATTGCAATTCAGCTGGTTTGACTATCCGCTTATCCGCTATTGACGGCAATATTACGGCATATTTACGACAAAGCCCAAACGGCGATTTAATTGGATGGTTCTTGCGATATATTTGAACAACAACAATTCTAATACTATAACTTAATCAACATGAAGTCTACATTCCTGCTTTCACTGATATTGCTCTCCAGCATTTGTTTTGCTCAAAGCCAAAATACATTTTTACTCAAAGGCAATATTAAAAACTTCGATAAGACTTTTTTCGAAGTGATCGTCGACGGTTTCTTCAACAGTACAACAATTGCAATTAAAGTTGACAAAAAAGGCAATTTCTCAAAAAGTTGTGCCATTGATGGGATACAAAATATCCATGTGCAGATCGGTGACGAATACAAGTCCCTTTTTGCAGCAGCAGGCGATACCTTGATGTTAAATTGGGTTAACAATGAGGATTACGAATCATTCGTTGTTAGCAGTACGAATAAGGACCGGATTCAGGAATTATCTGCCAAGTTGAAATTATCTGAAGCTATTGATAAATCCTTTAACGAGTTAAATGATAAGCTATATGCCAAAGGCATGGCCGATTCGACAAAATTTAAAATGATCAATGACTTGTATGTGGCTGAAATACAATTTCTGAACAAGTTTTCCGCCACATCTTATAGCTTTAAGATTTACGGAGATAGCTATTTTAAGTATGCTTCCTTATTGCAGAGGCACAAATTATCCAACAAGTATACCCTGACTAGGGTAACGGGCATGGATCATACACCGATGTCTTTCATGGATCATACATTTTTGTCTGAACAACTATTTAAGCAATCAGAAAGTTACCGTGACTTTATTTATGATCAAGTCCGGTTCTCTGCTCCATTCAGGGCATTTATGTGGGAAAACAATAAAAATACCCCTTCAAATTTCGTCGCAGGTTATTATCATCGTGGTTTCGCTTTTATACCTATTATATCAATCAGAGATTGGTTCATTACAAAGGCGATTATGGATGGTTTTGGCCATCATCAGTTTAATGACGTAAAAAAAGTTTACGATGATTTTCTGATCACCTGTAAAACTCCAGCCTATGTAGACACCTTAAAAAATTTCTATGTCAATTTTGAGAAGCTGGCACCCGGTAGACCAGCGCCTCATTTTACATTGAAAGACGATTCGGGAAATCCTGTTTCACTCAAAGACTTAAGGGGTAAGGTTGTTTTCATCGATTTTTGGGGAGTATATTGTGGACCATGCATTGGGGACATCAAAGACAATGGCGCTAAATTTCATGAAAAATATAAAGAGAAAGAGGTTGTGTTTGTAAATATCTGCGTTGATGTGGCTGAGAAAGAGTGGAAGAAATCCATTAAGGACTTAAAACTGGATGGCAAGAATTTACTAGCAGAAGGCTGGACCAACAATCAGGTATGCAAGGATTACGCGATCCAGGGCATACCTCATTATGTTCTGATCGATCATAATGGTGACATTATTACGAGCAATGCGCCGGGAATGTGGGAATTGGTAGGAGAGGCTGAAAATATCCTGGATAGGGCAATAGCGAATATAAAAAAGTAACTAAGCGATTAAGCTTGGTTACTTTTCAAATAGCTCTTCAACAACTGAATTAAGTATACATCTGGTTTTGGCATAATGATGATGGTGCCTGGCTCTTTGTCCTGAGACTGCTTGATGTAATTGGCTTTGATCTTTCCCCAGTCTTTGGAGTATAACTGGATAAAGGTATCTACAAATTGTTTATCGGTATATTCTTTTGGAAGCTTGCTCAGCACAGCCGCGATCTTTTCTTCTTTCTTATGCAATACTGCCATAATGGTATTTTTAAAATTGAGCTGCGAAATTACGTAAAAATACCTGTATTTTGCTCAATAATTCCAAAGCATGCAAGTCAAACTACATAGACACTACCGCACAGCGGCATACCTGGTTTTCTTTTCTTCTTTGCTGATCCTGGGCAATTACCTTTTACATCAGGGCAAGAGCATAGGCAATAACCCAACATTTGGATTGGAAAGCGCTTTACTAATGGCAATTATCGGTTATTTCATCATGCTGGGCAAAGACTGGTCTAAATTCGTACTGAGCTTCATCGCCACCATCAGCCTGTTTTCATTTGTCAATTTGTCCGGAGAGTTTGAGCACTTTCCGTTATTTGTAATACTGAATGTCACCTCCATTGCTGCGCAACTATTGGCTGATGTGTTTCTGTTTATGGTACCTAAATCACAGCAATAGGCTTCTTTTTGAGTATTTATGTTTATATTTAAACAATGCTCGAAGAATTGTTTTGGTGGACTTTCGCAAGCTGGTACCAGGCTTTTATCGCTTTATGGATCTTTTTTAACCTGTTGTACTGGTCGGTCACACTCCTGGGACAGTGGTTGTTCAAACTACTTGCCAAGCGGAACAACCTGGTGATGGTAGATAATCACCACCGCTATCCAGGCCAGCTTAAAAAGGAAATCTGGCAATCCATGCGCTCTATCTTTGTCTTTAGTTTACAGGGCATACTGATTCAGCAGGGCTTGCAATATGGAATTTTTCAAATCAGCTATGATTTGAGCTGGTGGGTAATCCCCCAGATCATACTGCTGTTCTTCTGGAACGAAATACATTTCTATGCCTGTCATGTTTTGCTGCACAGACCTTTCTTGATCAAGCACGTTCACTGGGTGCATCACCATTCCAAAGAACCGACGGTATTCTCAACATTCAGCTTCCACTGGATGGAGGCTTTTCTATTAGGTACAGTCATTTTCTTCCCCTTGTTGGTTTATCCATTTCAAGCAACTGCAATTTTATCACTACCAGTCATGAGTCTGCTCATCAATTTACTCGGACATTGCAATTACGATTTATTCAGTAAACATCAACCCGAGCACTTGCTTAAATTTTCCTATCGCCATAGTATGCACCATAAAAAAGGACGCGGCAATATGGGATTTTTGCTACCTTGGTTGGACAACCTATTTAAAACATCAGTAAAATCATCTCAATGAATAAAGTATTTATGACCGCGACCGGAAGCTTCTTCCCCAACGCTCCGGTGGGAAATGACGAAATGGAAACTTTCCTGGGTCTGTTCAATGGGCGAGCTTCTAGAACCCGGCCCATTTTTCTGAGAAAGAACGGGATCAAAACCCGGTATTATGCCCTGGATACATCCCAACAGAGCACGCATAAAGCCTATGATATGGCTGCAGAAGCTATACGTAACTGTCTATCAGGAAGCAATATTAATCCTGCTGAGGTAGAATTTCTCAGTACTGCTACGACACAAAGTGACCTTCCGGTACCCGGATTCGCAAGTATGGTACATGCTGCAAGCGGCTTGGGTAGGTGTGGCATTGCTTCTCATCAAAGTGTCTGTGCAGCAAGCATGATGGCCATACAGAATGCTTTTCATCAGTTAAAAGCTGGTACTGTTCGTAATGCGGTTTGCTGTGCAGCGGAACTTCCCAGCCGCATGTTCAAGGCCGACAGATTCGCGGGACAGGCTGCGTTTGAGGGTCTTGACAATCTGCCAATAGAAATTGATTTCCTGCGCTGGATGCTGAGTGATGGGGCAGGAGCAATGTTGCTACAAAATGAGCCGTCTGGAAAAGGTGTGTCCCTCGAGATTGACTGGATTGACCTGAAATCTTATGCACATGAACATGAGCTCTGCATGTACACCGGAACCAATAAGGCCGCGAATGGCAATGTACCCAAGACCTGGTTGGATTATGCTACCATTTCTGAGGCCAATGCTGCAGGCGCGTTGAACCTAAAACAGGATATGAGTCTTGTAGACAATATTGTTAAGCTAGGCATACAGCGGTTCTTTGAACTGATCGATGAAAGTAAAATTGAAGTTGCGGAGATCGACTGGCTGGTCTGCCATTATTCTTCTCATCATTTCAAGCCTCAGATCGTAGAACTGCTAAAGCAAGGCGGTGTAGAGATCCCAGAGGAACGATGGTTCAGTAATCTCTATACAGTGGGCAATATTGGCTCGGCCTCCATATTTGTGATGCTGGATGAACTGATTAAAAGCGGAAAACTAAAGGCAGGTCAGCGCATACTTTGCATGGTTCCGGAAAGCGGTCGCTTCATCACGGGGTATATGATGTTATCTGTGACTGAGCATTCTGGCAAGGCATTTAACTTCATTGCAGAAGACATTGGCGCGATCAGGGCACCGGAGATCCGGGTGCAGGAGAAGCCAGTACAGGAATGGCTCGTGAGACAGTTGACTGGTGTGTGGTTTGATTTCGAACGTAACCTTCAGAATGTGCCTATTGTAAAAAAGATATTTAAAGGAACACTTTCTCTGGAGGAATATAAAAGACTGTTGGTCAACCTCCGTCAACAGGTGATAGATGGCTCCCAGTGGATAGCTAGAGCTGCATCCAATGTAAGTATGGAGCACTTTCCGGTACGTTCTGCCTTTATCCGGCATTCTTCAGATGAGCATCGGGATTATCAGATGCTTGAAAAGAATTACATCAATTGCGGCGGAAAGGAAGTGGAAATACTTACCGGGATCAAGAATATTGGTAGTGAAGCGCTAAGCGCATATATGTTCCACAGGGCCAGCCAGCCAAATCCATTTGATTTGCTCGGCGGGATGTTTATCATCGAAGGTCTTGGCAACAGGGTGTCTGGCAAGTGGGGCCGGGCAATCCAGCAACAGCTGGGATTAGATAAAGATCAGGTATCTTTCTTTATCTATCACGAAAGCAGCGATAGTAACGACAACCATTTTGAGCGATTTGAACAAGCCATACAGTCTGACCTGCTCAGTAAAGAAATGGCAGAAAAAATAGTAAAAACTGCTAAAGTGGTAGCCAAGCTCTACACCCTACAATTAGAAGAACTAGATAATTTTTAAGCCATGCTGCATAAGAGAGAATATTTCGAACAAATGGTCAATGACCCAAGGAACCCAAGTCATTGGCATGCGCTGTTTTTGGACAGGAGCGTAGCCTTTAGCCCGGATGCAAAGGCCGCATTTCTTTACGATTCTGCAAGCAAGAGCAGACAATTCCTTTATCCGGTCGCAAAAGTATTCGCCAGGCTGTCAATCGTGCTGATGCAGTTGTTTAAGATCTTTATCCCCAACTTAATCAATGCGCCCAGGATGTTGCATAAATCATTGTATTGGGGAATGAAGTATTTCATCACTCCGGAGGCTAATTTTGTTATCCTCAGGCATTTTTACTTAGGATCTGAAGTGCTGCGTTTCATCAAAGACAATGTAGACGGTGCGGAAAAAATTACAATGAATCCGCTAAAGCCCCTGGCTGTCAGCGACGTAAAAGACAATCTATTTTTAGAACATGACCTAAACTTGTACAATTTCATCATCAATCTTAATAACGCGATAGCAGAACAGGGCCTTAAAATTGTCAAGAAGGAAAACCCTGACTTTACTGCTATCACCACCGGGGAAATTCCCTTTTCCGATTTCCGGGACGGCTGGACAAATTTTATTGATCTGGGAACGGCAATCGAGATCTTTACTCCTGTTTATCAGTTCTACTTAACCGATAATGATTTCTGGAGGGCCACCAATTCATTACAACTGGATGAAGTCATTGGTATCTACGCCAGCACCATTATGGATTGTCCGGAAAAATTGACAGCATTGAACAATAAGCACCCGATGATTCCACTGCCTACTGCCGGTGCCGCATTTCGTCTGCTGCTTCATGGCTTCTCTACTGAAGTGTTGCACGCGATGCTTGTACAGGCCAAATTGGAATCGGAATCCAGACTCACTACATCTTACTGAGGATCTCCTTCTTCTTCGTATCAAATTCTTCCTGAGTAAGAATGCCTTCGTCCAGCAACAGTTTCAGTTTCTGTAGCTGAGTTACCGGATCAGTATTGGCCTGGTAGCTGCTCAATGTTTCTTTTTTATCATCCAATACCTTACCCATCTCCATACCGAAACCCAGTTGTAGTCCTGCACCTGCCAGTCCGCCTTCATTTCTGGCTGCATCTCTCAGGGCTTTTAATTTCTCTATCTCTACATAACTCAAACCAGCCTCCGCAGCCGCACGGCTGTCTGTGGTTAGATCTGCAATCTTGCCAATCCTTTCTTGTGTAGCAGGATCGAATGAAGTGCCCTGAATCCTGAAGTCTTTCAGTTCAAGACCTAGTACAGCATATTCTGCATTAAGTTTTTCCCGCAATGCTTTAGATAATACTTCCAATTGGGCATCAATATCTAAATAGGAGAATTTGGCTTGAGCCAGGTAGGAGGTGAGTACCGCTGGAATCCTGGAGTTAAGAAGCGACCGTGCCTCTGAAGTGCTATACCTGTCTGCCGAGCCAACTATGTCTTTAAATAATAAAAGTGGATCTGCAACGCGCATCGAATAGTTTCCGTGCATTCCCAGCTCTACCGGAATCTGATAAACCGCATCCAGGTATTTGATTGGGCTGGCTGTTCCCCAGGACTGGTTCACTACTTCTGCTTTCCTATAAAAGTAAATGTGCAGTTTGTGTTCACTTTCAAAGAACTGTGCAAATTTCATCAGGTTGGTAATGAATGGGTGATTTTCGGTCTGCAAATTAAGCACACCATCTTCCTTAATCACATCTTGAATCTGTCCTTCATATACCAGAATACAGCCCTGACCTGGCGATACGATGAGCTTACTCGCATTCTTGATCTCGGAGGTAGGCACAGGAAATTTATATAGCAGGAGTTCTGGTTCCTGATCCTTCCATTCAATTACTGTAGCAAGTTGTCTTTTGAAAAAATCTCCTAATCCCATGGCTTAATCGAGTTTAAAATTACCAGTTTGAATTCCTTTATTGTCGTAGAAAAATAACTCATCACTATCAGCTACTGCGATGTAGCCGGATTTATAGTTCAGTACACTTTTGAATTTCTGGTCCTTTGGCAAATCGGCTGTCCACTCAGGAGTACCGGTACTGCTGTTGATCTTCTGCATTTTATAAGCACTGTTTGGGGCGGCATTTGCTTTAAAGCTGATGATCAGCGTCCCACCTTCGTCCAATAAAACCTCTGGTGAGAAATAAAGCCTTTGTGGCGTGAGGTCTTTCCAGTCGATAACCCTTTCCGAGGCCTTCATATAACTATCAAACAAAACCTTTCTATAAGGATCGCGGTCTGTAAATATCCCCGAACCACCGTAGTCTTTTCGCCAGGAGATGTTATCTGGCACATCTTTTGGCCCTGATCCATTGTCTTTATATCTGATTTTTAGCAGCATCAGTTTGTCCTCGGGATAGTCTGAACTCTGTCTGGTAAATACATGGATAGTTTTTTCTTGCGCACCAGGAAGGAGATTGCTGAAGCCGCGTCTGGCATCGTAATAATCGTCCTCCTTGTAAAGTTTCTGCACCAGGGGATAGTAGTAAAATTTCTTTCCATCATTGCTGAGCAAAACTAGTCCGTCACCATTATCAGAATAGACAAATTCAACTGTAGCCACGCCAATTTGAAGTTCCTGTTTGGCTGAGAAAAACTTCTTGCCTGCTTCCACCAGCTTCAGCCTTTCCTTGTCAAACTGGTAAAGGGTGGTTTTATCTATAATGACATACATGTTGCCATCATTAAAACTGCGGATGCTCACGTTACTGCCCGAAAAATTATCATCACCGACTTTTTGCGCAGCAAGCTCTTTCTTAGCGAGCGGATCGTATACAACCAGGTAAAGGCCATTGTCTTTTTCTTCCGAACTGGCCCGGTAGCGACGACTCTCGAGTACCATAAAAAGTGGCTGGTCTGTGCCTGATTTGTGAACCAACTGAGGATTGTACCTGCTGGCACTAAAGCCCTGCTCTTCAGGTACGCGTTCTGTCACACTATAGGTTTGTGCAGGGCTGTTGCTACTGTTACTGCTACTGAAAACTGCCGACAAGATGTTGATCAATATGACCAGCAACATGATCACACCAAATACAATGGCCACAACTTTAATTGCCTTCTTACTGGCATCATTTCCGAAGGCAGGATTATTATTGTGATTATAGTTGTGGTTGTAGTTTATCGTGACATCGTCGTCATCCAGAAAATATTCTGTCTGGCAGCTATTGCACCTGTAGAAATCAGGCTTGATCTCGGTTTTATCTGTACTTCCGCATTGCGGGCATTTGATGACTTTAATTTGTTTGGCCATTTAAAAAGCGTTTGTGTTCAAGGTAGACTTAAACACAAACAATTTTTAGTCCAAAAAACTACCGGAAAATATAAAATAATAAGGCCATGATCAGGAAGAGCAACAAGGACAAGAATTTATAGTTGCCAATTCCTTTCCAACCTGGCGCCTGCAGGGATTTAAAGGGCGAGCCCCAGTACAACTTTCTGCTTTCCACAGTATGCTTTGCCGGATGAAGAAATGAAAAAACAGTCTGCACCAGCATGCAAAAACAAAACAGGTAAAAAGCCATCATCATGAAAGGAATACCGCTGAGTGGGTTGCCCGGCAAGAGCTTATTGATTACAAAAATAAACAGCCCGGCTGCCGATCCGATCCATAAAGTGTATTTCGCAGAGGATGCTGAAGCTTTTTCCCAGAAAATACCCATCAGAAATACGCAGGTGATCGGCGGGGCTATATGTGCGATGATCTCATTGAGGCCATTAAAAATACTTTCATAGCTGTTCAGCAGCGGCAATAAAGCCAAAGAAAACAGCACCGCGACTATAGCAGAGATTTTACCGACAGATACCAGCTCTTTTGCAGAAGCTTCCGGCCGGTATCTCTGGTAAATGTCGTAGCTGGCCATGGTTGAGATGGAGTTTAAAGCCCCGGAAATCTGGCTCATCAGACCGGAAATAAGCGCAGCTACCAGAATGCCGATTAGTCCGCTCGGCACCAGTTGGGTGATCATTAGTGTGTAAACCCCCTTACTTTTTAGTACCTCTTTTCCATTTTCCATCACCTTCAGGCTACTGAGGTCCATCTGCCCGCTTTTTGCCAGCGTATAAGCAAAGAGTCCGGGCAGCACAAAGATGAAGACCGGGAGTATTTTAATGAAGCCACAAAATAAAGGCCCGAGACGTGCATGGTTTTCATCTTTTGCTCCTAAAACCCGCTGGACGATCGTCTGATCGGCACACCAATACCAAATCCCGATCACCGGATAGCCCAAAAAAACCGAATACCAGGGCATGCCGCTTTCATCGCCATGCGGACGCATCATGGACAATTTATCCAGCTGATCGTTTTCGCTGAGCACCTGAACCATGGGGGCCCATCCGCCCATTTTGAGGTAGGCAGCGATGCTCATGATCACCGCACCACCCAGCAGCACAATGGTCTGTATGGATTCCGTCACCACCACAGCCCTGAGTCCTCCGATTACAGTATATACCGCGGTCAGCAACGAAATGATGATCACACTCGTATACATATCTATACCAAAGAGTGTTTCCAGTACGATACCACCAGCAAGTAGGGAGAAAGCAATATGGATGATGACTGCAGACAGGATGGAGACGAAAGCCAGCCAGTCTCGGCTTGATCGGTCGTAACGCCTTTCCAGGAAATCCGGTAATGTGCTCACCCCGGATTTAATATAGAAAGGTGCGAAAAACAAAGCCAGCAGGATCAGCACAAAAGCAGCCATCCATTCAAAGTTACCATTGAGCAGCCCCGTATCAAATCCGCTCTGTGCCAGGCTGACCAGATGTACACAAGAAATATTAGTAGCGAAAAGTGCAAGGCCAATCACTGGCCATTTGAGTGTTTTACCTGCGAGAAAATATTCACCAGCACTATCTTGTGCAACAGCCTTCCTCGTGCCTGCCCAAAGGCCTACCGCTACTATTCCGACAATATAGGCGACAATGATGATGAGGTCTAATGATCCGATCATAGCTTAGTTAAGATAAATTAATGAAATCGCAACTACTGCCAGGCTCTTGCGGAGTCTGATAAACACCATGTCTGATTTTCGCGGGCTGCAAAAAATACTTTTGCAGGTGGGGGATATGTTCAAGAAACAAGGCTTCGTGGTTTAAACTGATGTGGTTGAACAGCACCAGATGTTGATGCAACTGTCCCATATCACCAACATGTGGCACTACGGGAATGCCGAATTTTTTACAAAGCAGGCTGACTGTGATGAATTCGCTGACCCCACCAACGCGCACCGCATCTACCTGGATAAAAGCTGCTGATCTGCTCTGCAGATAGTTCTTAAAGATGATCCGGTTGGGCACATGTTCTCCCAAAGCCAGTTTCATAGGAGAAATGGCTTCGGCAAGCACCTGATGTGCAATCACATCATCCGGATGGGTGGGTTCTTCAATCCAATAAGGATTCATAGACTTCAATTGGGAACAAATCCTGAGCGCCTGCGGCAGGGTCCATTGCTGATTGGCATCCAGCATTACTTTGATCTCGGCGCCTGCGACTTCTCTTACGATATTTGCCCTTCTGATATCGCGTTCAGGATCGGCAGAGCCCACCTTGAGCTTCATCGCGGTGAAGCCTTCTGCTATCGCCTTTTTACAATTTTCCCGCACTTTATCATCGCTATAATTGAACCAGCCAATCGAGGTATCGTAGCCCGGATATCCGGTCTTCAGTATGGCTGATCTCGTTTCCCTACCTGTCTGGTTTTCCTTCAATAAGGCAATCGCTTGCTCAGCGCTAAGCTCCTCTTCCAGGTAGGATAGGTCGAGCGTAGCGACCAGGGCTTCCGGACTCAGGCTGGTCAGCAACTTCCAGAGAGGCTGCTGGCGTTTCTTTGCCCAAAGGTCATAACAGGCATTGGTCACCGAAGCCAAAGCCAGATGAACCACGCCTTTATGCGGACCCAGCCAGCGGAATTGCTGTTCGTTGGAAAACTGGTAAAATAGAGCCCCAAAACCGGCCATAATTTCTTCGATGTCCTTACCGATCAGTTTGTCGGCGTAATATTTGGCCGCCTGACATACCAGCTCATTTCCCGCACCCAGGGTGAATGCAATTCCCGTACCTACGAGCCCACCTTCGTCGGTCAGTTCCGTTACCGCATAAGAATAAATGGGATCTTTATGCACTGCATCGCTTCCGGCACTGCCGTCCAGTTCAAAACGGCGGTCGCGAATGGCTATTTTTCTAATCATAAGATTTCTGGTTTACTTCCTGGTGTTTTTTGTACCCCAACTCTGCGCCTCCGCTGACCGGAAGAATACATCCGGTAATGAACCTCGCCTGTTCAGATATGAGGAAGAGGCAGGCATCTGCAATGACATCTCCTTCAGGGCAATAACCCAGTGGATGAATGCCGTCCAGGTAACCTTCAATTGAAGCACTGTTGGGCTGCTCTCCGCTCCAGCTGCGCAACATAGGGGTCCACACGCCAGCCGGCGCTACGGCATTGACACGAATGCCAAATGGAGCGTAATCCAGGGCCATAGATTTGGTTAGGGAATTCACCGCCCCTTTAGTAGCAGTATAAGCGGCATGAATCTCCTGACCGATCTCAGCAACCAAACTACTGGTATTCAATATATTTCCAGCATTCTTTTTAAGCTCAACTACACCTGCAAGTGTGGTATGGTAAATGCCTTTTACATTGACAGCGAACAGTCGTTCCCATTCATCATCACTGGTATCATCGAGTGTCTTCGATGGCGCAGCAATTCCGGCATTGTTGTGAATCACATCTATGCGGCCAAACTGTTTTAAGGCCTGCTCCATTGCTGATTGTACTTCAGTGTATACGGCCACGTCGGCCTTTAGATACAGGATATCAGGATGCCGTAGCAAAAGTGTAGCTTTTGCAATGCTATCTGGAGAATGACTAATGATGGCCAGTTTGGCTCCATGGCTATGGTACAACCTGGCACACTCGAAACCGATACCTTCGGTGCCCCCGGTCAGAAAAATGACTTTGTCTTTAAGTTGATTCATGTGGAAAGTAAAATTAAAATCCATAGCAATTAATAGGAATGGTCAATCCACTTATTTAAATGGACTATCTGACGATCTAAAGATTTTTTATATACATTAGTGCCGATGGAATATCCTATTAAATAACTCAGTACTATGGGCAAATCAGCGAAAAGAAGAAACGGCTTCGAAGGGGAAAAAATGATCAGCCTTCCGCAAAAACTCTGGAAAGATGCAGTAGTTCGCCATCCGGAGATCTTCAACCTTTATATCACACATATCGGCTATTTTCCCAAAGCTTCAGCACATTATAGAGAAAGAAGGAAAGGTTGCGAAGACAACATACTCATTTATTGCCTGAATGGAAAAGGACATTTTATCATCGACGACAAACGTTTTGAAGTATCTGCAAATCAGTTTATCCATGTGCCTGCAACGGACAAATACATGAGGTACTGGGCAGACGTGGTAGAACCATGGACTATTTACTGGATCCACTACCGTGGCAGCAGTATGGAGGCTTTCAATAACCTTTTGAATGTACACATTGGTAAGGGTCCACAGCCCATCCCATTTAACCAGAAAGGCATCGACATCTGGAACAGTATTTACAAGAGCCTCGAAATGGGTTATAGCATAGATAACCTTTGCAACGCAAGTTTTTGCCTGCATCATTTTCTGGCGACCTTCTTTTTTACAGACAAACACATTGTCACTGAAGAGGAAGCAGGAACAGATATGATTACGGAGTCGATCCTGTACATGAAAGCAAACCTGGATCAAAAGCTAAGTGTGGACGATATGGCCGCCAATCATCATTTTTCCAATTCACATTTTTCCAGTCTGTTCCGCAAAAGCACAGGAATGCCGCCTATCGATTATTTTCTGCACCTAAAAATGCAGAAGGCCTGTCAATTGTTGTTTTCTCAAGATATAAAAATCAAGCAGGTGGCCATGCAGCTCGGTTACGAAGACCAATATTACTTTTCGAGGATATTTAAAAAGTATATGGGCATGTCGCCTGAACAGTATCGTTTGTCGACGAAGAAATTCTAGAACCGTCATTTTGCAAGAATAGTCCATCTCCATGAAGGCTTAGTCCATTTTTTAGCTCCTGCACATTTAATAGCTTTACCTCCGTAATCAACCGAATATACTCATCCATGCACCTAGAATCCATTCGTGTGAACAGACCATCTTTACTGACATTTTTATTATTATGCCTGCTTTCATCCAGCTTATTTGGACAGCAGAAACCACTGAAATTGACATCCGATCTTCCGGCAGCGACCTGGGAATCGACATTTCCTTTGGGTAACGGCAGATTGGGTATGACCCCTGATGGCGGCATCCAAAAAGAAACTATCGTATTGAATGACATAACCTTATGGTCTGGTAGTCCGCAGGATGCCAATAACTATGAAGCTTATAAAAGTCTCCCTGAGATCAGGAAACTGATTATGGAAGGAAAGAATGAAGAGGCACAGGACCTTGTCAACAAAAATTTCGTGTGCAAAGGTCCGGGTTCAGGTGGTGCACAGTGGGGGAAATACCAGACCATGGGTGCGCTGCAGATAGACTACAACTACAAAACCTCAGGGGGATCAAACGAGCTGAAAGCCAGCAATTACAAACGTCAACTCTCCCTTGACCAGGCAATTGCGACAACCGAATACACCCTGGATGGCAACAATTATAAGCGGGAATATTTTACCAGTTTTGATGACGACATCAGTATGATCCGCATCACAGCGGCTAAGATCGGAAGCCTGAACTGCAGGATTTCCTTAAACAGACCCGAACGCTTTGCAGTTAAAACTGAAGGGAAGGAACTACAGATGTCAGGCCAGCTGGACAATGGAACCGATGGTAAGGGAATGCAGTACCTATGCAGGGTACAAGCCAAACTGAAGGACGGAAAGCTCAGCAGCACACCAGATGCACTGGTCGTAGAAGGCGCGACTGAACTGATCATCTACTTGTCGGCCGCTACGGATTTCAGGGGTTTTGATTTTAAAACGCAAACCAAGTCCATACTACAAAAAGCTGTCGCCAAGCCATATGCCTTACAAAAGACCAATCACATCACCAGGTTCAGTAAATTCTTCAAACGGGTAAGCCTGGATCTGGGAGAAGGCGCCAATTCAAACTTACCGCTCATCAACAGGCTAGACAAGTTCTACCAGCAATCTGGCGATGATCCGGCTCTGGCAGCCTTGTTCTTCCAGTTTGGGCGCTACCTGACCATCAGCAGCACCCGGGTAGGCTTGTTGCCCCCCAACCTGCAGGGCCTTTGGGCAAAGGAAATCAATACACCCTGGAATGGAGATTATCACCTGGATGTGAACGTACAGATGAACCATTGGCCGGTAGAAGTAACCAATTTATCAGAACTGAACCTGCCACTGGCTGATCTGGTCAGGAACCTCGTAGAACCCGGACAGCGGACAGCAAAGGCCTATTACAATGCTGAGGGCTGGATAGCGCATGTCATCACCAATGTCTGGGGCTTCACCGAGCCTGGCGAAAGTGCATCCTGGGGCGTAGCCAACGCCGGTTCAGGTTGGTTGTGCAATAACCTTTGGGACCACTATGCTTTTACCAACGACCTTGCCTACCTGAAAAATATTTACCCCATACTGAAAGGCTCTGCTCAGTTCTACAGCAGTGCATTGGTGAGGGATCCTAAGACCGGCTGGCTGGTCACATCACCCTCAGTATCCCCGGAAAACTCTTTTTATCTGCCCAACGGGAAAACCGCAAACGTATCTATGGGGCCCACGATCGATAATCAGATCGTCCGCGAGCTCTTTGGAAATGTAATTACCGCCGCTAAAAAACTAAATATCGATCCCGAATTCAGGAAACAACTGGAAGAAAAATTAAAATCAGTTCCGCCGGCAGGCGTGATCAGCAAGAGCGGGCGCATCCAGGAGTGGCTGGAAGACTATAAAGAAACCGATCCGCAGCATCGACACATTTCCCACCTATATGGCTTATACCCGGCCTCACTCATTACGCCATCGCAGAGTCCATTGCTAGCAGAAGCCGCAAAGAAAACACTGGAAGTCAGGGGAGATGATGGACCTAGCTGGACCATCGCTTACAAACTGTTGTTTTGGGCAAGACTGAAAGAGGGCGACCGCGCCTTTAAACTATTGAAGGAAATCCTGAAGCCAACCAGCCGGACCGACATCAATTATGGAGCAGGTGGTGGAGTGTACCCGAATATGCTTTCTGCGGGGCCTCCATTCCAGATCGACGGAAATTTTGGAGCTACGGCGGGTATTGCAGAGATGCTGATCCAGAGCCATGATGGCTTTATCGACCTGCTTCCGGCAGTACCGGAGGCCTGGAAAGCTTATGGAAACGTCAAAGGCTTGAAGGCAAGGGGCAATTTTGTGGTGGATTTTTCCTGGAAAAATGGGAAAATTATCAGTTATCGCATATCTTCACGTTCCGGAGCCAAAGTAAAAGTGATGGTGAACGGAACCATGAAAGAAGTCGTAGCACACAAATTGTAACCTAATATAAAATGAAAATGAATCCAATTGAAGCCCTTAAAGGGCTTTGTTTTTTGTTGTTGCTGCAGTTTTCTGCAGCTGCACAGGAAGGTAAGCCAGAATCCAACAGGTTTACGAAAGTTGTTCTGGCCCAAAAGCTGGAAGAACCTATGCAGTTCCAGATCATGGAAGGCGGAAAGGTACTGTATGCAGAAAGAAAAGGTAAACTGAAAGTCTATGATCCTGCAACTCAGAAAATGGAGGTCATAGCCGACCTGCAGGTAAGCAGGGAATATGTAAAGAAAAACGGGGAACGCGAAGAGGGTGAAGATGGGCTGCAGGGTGTGATCCTGGATCCGGATTATGCCACTAACCACTGGATATATATCTACTACTCCCCGAAAGCAGAGTCGGTCAACCGCCTGTCGCGCTTTACCTGGAAAGGCGGAAAACTCAATCTTGCTACGGAGAAAAAGATCCTTGATGTAGTCGTACAACGGGAAGAATGCTGCCACGTAGGTGGAGGGATGTTGTTTGATAAAGACAAGAACCTGCTGTTGAGTACCGGCGACAACACCTTTTCCAGATCATCAGATGGCTTTACGCCAATAGATGAACGCCCGGGTGAAGCACCAAGGGACGCGCAAAAATCATCCGGCAATACCAATGACCTGAGGGGCAAGATCCTGAGGATCCATCCCGAAGCTGATGGTACTTATACCATTCCTGAAGGGAATCTATTTCCCAAAGGCACACCAAATACCCGTCCGGAGATCTACACGATGGGCAACAGGAATCCCTGGCGGCTCACCATCGACAGCAGAACCAATTGGCTGTACTGGGGAGAAGTTGGGCCTGACGGCTCCAACGGCTCAGAGAGCCGGGGGCCACGTTCCTATGATGAATTTAACATCGCTAAGAAGGCCGGAAACTACGGCTGGCCATATTTTATCGGCGATAACCAGGCCTACAGGTACTATGATTTCGCCACAAAGAAATCGGGCGAACTTTATGATGCCCTGAAGCCGGTCAATAAATCGCCAAACAATACCGGTCAGCAGATCCTGCCGCCCGCCATTGCTGCCATGATCTGGTATCCTTATGCAGTGAGTCCCGAATTTCCTGAAATGGGCAGTGGCGGAAGGAGTGCCGTGGGCGGCCCTATCTTTCACCAGTCCGACTTCAAAGCCGGTGCTAAAGTATTCCCTGCCTATTACGAAGGCAAATGGCTGATCACCGACTGGGTGCGGGGCTGGATCCTAGCTGTAACACTTGATGACGAAGGTAATTACAAATCAATGGAGCGTTTCCTCCCTGAGCTTAGCCTTCACGGACCGATAGACATGAAATTTGGACCCGATGGCGACCTGTATGTACTGGAATATGGAAATGGATATTTCAAGGACAATCCCGAAGCCGAACTGATCCGCATTGAATTTAACGGGGGCAATAGGAAACCATCAGTCCAGGTCGCGGCCAGCAAAACAGCAGGTGCGGCGCCTTTAAAAATCAAGTTAACGTCGACCGGAACAGCAGATGCGGATGGCGACTCTTTAAGGTACGACTGGAAGATCAGCAGGGCAGGGGTAGTTCGCCTAAGCAGCAAACTGGCCAATCCTGAAATCACTTTAACCAGCCCGGGCATCTATAAAGCCACACTTACAGTGTCGGACCCAGCTGGTGCTAAAAACAGTAAAACCGTAGAGATAGCCGTAGGGAATGCGGTACCCGTAGTGAAGTTTGATTTTACCAAAGGCAATTCCAGCTTCTACTTTCCCGGCAATACCATTAAATATGCGGTGAGTGTCACGGATAAAGAAGACGGTAGCCTGGCCAATAAAAGGATCCTTCCCGCACAGGTCGCAGTTTCCATCAATTACTTATCGGAGGGCTACGACATGACTGTGATTGCGCAGCAACAGAAAACTTTTGATGCCAGCGCACAGTTTGCTGCGGCAAAGGCCTTATTGAAAAAGAGTGATTGCAATGCTTGTCATGCTTTAGATGCCAAGTCCCTGGGGCCATCCTTTAAAGCCGTCGCCCTAAAATACAAAGGCAGTAAAACTGCGGAATCAGCACTTACGAAAAAAGTGATCAATGGTGGTTCCGGCGTCTGGGGCGATGCGATGATGCCTGCTCATTCCTCTATGCCGGTCAGTGAAGTCAGTTCTATAGTAAAATATATCCTGAGCCTGAGTCAGAAAGCCCCGGCCAGCAAAAACCTGCCTGTGATAGGAAGCTACACGACGAATGTAAAACCAGAGCAGACCAATAAAGGCACATTCATATTCCGCGCAGCCTATAAAGACCGTGGGAGCAAATTTGCACCTGCACAATCCGGAGAGCAAATTGTGGTGCTGCGTCATCCAAATATCCCGGTGAACAATACCGATGGCTCCAGGGAAATGGATTTCAATAAAGACAGAACCGTAGCGGTATCTAAATCGGCAGGCGCTTTCCTGCAGTTGAAGGAAGTGGACCTTACTGAGTTGAAAGGTATCGAATTCATCTTTGGTGCTGATATGAAAGGAACTGTTGAAGTACACCTGGACTCGCCAGCAGGCCCGCTCATTGGCAGCACGACTGGCGGTTCCAATATTGCCAATCTGCAAGCCACAAAAGGCAAGCGAAACCTGTGGTTCGTATTTTCTGAAAAAGGCAGCCAGTTGTCTGCTGTCAGAATGTTAAGTTTATAGTACAATTAACTCATAGGTTGTCCAGCTGGGTCCGGGGACTCAGCTGGACAACCTATTTTTTTTGCTTAGCCCATAGTAGAGTCAAAGTCTTCCGCTTCCCAGAATCGCCATTTTAGCATGCTAATTACACCTTTTGGCGCTCAAGAGGCGTACAGTAGACGGAGAAAAGACGGAACGGGGCTGCAAAAGGGCAAAACTTATGTGTAACAAATTTCAGGAAAAACTAGGTTATGGCCTTACATTTGTCTAGATTTAAAAAAATAAATTTAGACAACAATGAGATATTCAATATCAGATCTTGAACAGCTATCTGGTGTGCAAACGCATACAATCAGGATCTGGGAGCGGAGGTACCATGCTTTGGAACCATTGCGTTCAGCAGGAAATACACGCTTTTATGACGACCAACAGCTCAGACGCTTACTCAACATCGTAGGACTGAACGAGAGTGGCATGAAGATTTCCCAGGTTTGTGCCTTGTCCGACCAGGAAATGACCACACTTCTGGAAAAGCAGCTGAGTCAGTCGGTCTCAAATGATGCACACTTTGAATATTACATCTCTCAAATGCTGCGCCATGGCATCGCCTATGATGAACAACACTTTGATGGCCTGATCACAGAATGTATCGCCGGTTACGGAATGGCAAAATCTTATAAACGGGTTATCTATCCATTACTGGTCAGGCTCGGCCTCATGTGGCGACAAGATCACATTTGTCCGGCCCAGGAGCATTTCATGTCGAACATTTTGAGGCAAAAACTCTATAAGGCAATAGACGAACTCCCCATCAGATCATCCGCTGCGAATACCTGGTTGTTGTTCCTCCCGGAAGATGAAGGTCATGACATCGGTTTACTTTTTGCACATTATGTACTGAAAGCAGCTGGACAAAAAGTAATTTTCCTCGGGAGCAGGGTACCTCTATCCTCGCTTGAAGATGCCATGAAGAATGAAAGTATCACACAACTCTTGCTATTTATGGTACGTCCCAGGCCAGTTTCCGAAGCCAATTCCTATCTTAGTGAACTTGGTAACAAGTTTAGTCATGCCAAGATCCGACTTGCGGGCAACGGAAAATTAATTAAGGACCTGAAACTTCCGGCCAATGTCAGTTGGTTTCAATCCATTGAAGAATTTGAACACATCATCAGCACCTTGATCAATGCCAATTAATGCATATAAAAAACAACAAGACCTGGCAGTTATAGGCGCAGGTTTTGCGGGCATCAGCGCTGCAGCATATCTGGCCAAAGCTGGCTATAACGTAGATGTCTATGAGAAAAATGCCAGCGCAGGAGGAAGGGCGCGGCAGTTGAGTACGGATGAGGGCTATACTTTCGATATGGGGCCGAGCTGGTACTGGATGCCAGACGTTTTTGAAAAATTCTTCAATGACTTTGGTTATAAGGCCAGTGATTTTTATGAGCTGGAGCTATTGGATCCTGGATTTACCATCGTATTTCCGGAACAGGAGGTAATGGACATTCCCGCAGATTTTGAAGCCCTCTGCCATCTATTTGAAACTATAGAACCCGGCAGCGCAGCTAAACTCAGGCAGTTTCTGGCCGGGGCAGAATTTAAATACAAAGTGGGTGTAGAAAAGCTGGTCTACAAACCCGGACTTTCTGTGCTCGAATTTGCAGACATGGATTTGATCAAAGGGATGTTTAAGCTCCAGGTATTTACATCATTCAGCAAGCACGTAAAACAATACTTCAAACACCCCAAGCTCATTGCACTCATGGAATTTCCAGTATTATTTTTGGGTGCAACTCCTGAAGACACTCCTGCCTTGTACAGCTTAATGAACTATGCCGGACTGAAATTGGGTACTTGGTATCCAAAAGGGGGATTTGGAAAAGTGATTGAAGGGATGAAGAAAGTAGCTGAGGCGCAAGGCGTACAATTTCATTTTAATGAACCGGTAAAACAGTTTATGGTTCACAACGACAACATCACGGAACTCATTTCCAGTAAAAGCACCAAACGTTATGCAGGCCTAATTGCAGCAGCTGATTATCACCATGTGGAAGAAAAATTACTGGGTCCGGATTACAGGAATTACACAGAGGACTATTGGGACAAACGTGTTCTGGCCCCTAGCTGTCTGATATTTTACCTGGGCATCAGCAAAAGGGTAGCGCGGCTCAATCACCATACCCTTTTCTTTGATGAAGACCTGAAACAACACGCTAAGGAAATCTATAAAGAACCACAGTGGCCATCGAAACCGCTGTTTTATGTTTGCTGTCCTTCAAAAACCGATGATAGCGTAGCGCCTGAGGGATGTGAAAATCTTTTTGTACTGATGCCACTGGCCGTGAATGTGGAGGATACTGAGGCCTTGCGGGAGCAATATTTCGAAGCGATTATGCAGCGACTGGAAGACTACAGCGGCACAGCGATCCGCCAATTCATTGCGTATAAGAAGAGCTACTGTCTGAGCGATTTTGTTTCGGATTACAATTCCTATAAGGGGAATGCCTACGGACTAGCCAATACCCTGATGCAAACCGCTAATTTGAAACCTTCCTTAAAAAACAAAAAAATCGCTAACTTGTATTATGCAGGTCAGCTTACCGTTCCTGGTCCGGGCGTGCCGCCCTCCATTATATCCGGCAATGTAGCCGCACACCAATTGATCAAACACCTAACCACTACCTGATATGAAAGAGCTATTTGACCAGTTATCTGCCGAATGCAGCAAAATTACGACCCAGCGCTATAGCACCAGTTTCTCCTTAGGCATTTACTTTTTGCACAAAAAAATGCGCGAACCGATCTATGCAATTTATGGCTTTGTGAGGCTGGCGGATGAAATTGTAGATAGTTTTCATGATTTCGACAAGAGCTATCTATTGGATAAGTTTAAAAAAGATTGTTTTGAGGCCATAGCGCAGGGCATCAGTCTGAACCCTGTACTGAATTCTTTCCAAAAAGTGGTAAACACCTACCAGATCGAAAGAGAATTGATAGATTTGTTCCTTCAAAGTATGGAAATGGACCTCAAGAAACTTGACTATACACCGGAGAAGTACGAACAGTACATTTTGGGTTCTGCCCAGGTGGTTGGACTGATGTGCCTGAGGGTATTTACAGAAGGCGATGAGCGGAGATATGCAGAACTCAAAGATTCTGCAATGAAATTGGGATCTGCCTTTCAGAAGGTCAATTTTCTGCGTGATGTGAATGCTGATTTCAATCACCTGAGCCGGACGTATTTCCCGAATGTAGACCTGACCTCATTTTCCAATCTGGAGAAACAGTTGATTGAACAGGAAATAGAGGAGGAATTTAAAGCGGCACTAGCGGGCATTAGGCAATTGCCAGCCGCTGCCCGCAGTGGTGTGTATCTTGCCTATATTTACTACAAGGAACTGTTCAACAAGATCAAAAATGCCAGTGCGGAAAAAGTAATGTCCAAGCGGATCAGGATCTCCAACGGCCAAAAATTTAGCCTGATGTTCGATTCGATGATTCGGTACAAAATGAATGCAATATGAAGGTTTTGCTTTCCTTATTGATTTGCTTTATAAACCTGTATGTATATTCAGATGAAGCTAAAGTACAGGATTTAAGGAAGCTCTTTTATGCTGCCGAAAACAGCAGAACAGCCTATCAGAAGCTGGCCGCATCTGTAGCCGGCATTGATACTAAATCGGCACCCATATTAGTTTGTTATAAAGGAGTGACAGAAATGATGGCAGCAAAGTATACCCTAAACCCCTTCAGCAAGATGAGTAGTTTTAGAAAGGGGAAGTCACTGCTCGAAAAAGCTGTGAAGCAGGATCCCGAGCACCCGGAAATTCGTTTTCTGAGGTTTTCGGTGCAAACCAATCTTCCTGGCTTTCTGGGTTATGATGAGCATATACAGGAGGACAAACAGGCATTGCTGAAGCAGCTCCCAAACATAGAAGATAAAGATTTGAAAAATAAGGTAATACAATACCTTTCCTCATCTAAATATTGCAGTGAAGAGGAAAAGAAAAATATAGCGAAATGACAGAAAATGTAATACTCGTAGATACCCAGGACAAGGAAATAGGTACCATGCCCAAACTGGAGGCACACCTTGAAGGCTTGCTTCACCGTGCATTTTCTATATTTATCTTCAACAGTCAGGGCGAACTACTGCTTCAACAGCGCGCATTGGATAAATACCACTCGGGTGGTAAATGGACCAATACCTGTTGCAGCCACCCAAGACCTGGTGAGGATACTTTGACGGCCGCCAATCGCAGACTGCGGGAGGAAATGGGCATGAATGCGGAGCTTTCACATGCCTTTAGTTTTACTTACCAGGCAGATTTGCTGGACGGACTGACGGAGAACGAATTTGATCATGTGTATTTTGGGATCAGCGATGATGCCCCGGTGATGAACCCGGAAGAGGTAGCCGACTATAAGTACTTAGACATGAGTACCTTATCAAATGATATAGAGAACTGTCCTGATGACTACACTGCCTGGTTAAAAATTTGTTTCAACAGGGTAATGGATAAATACCCCCAATTATTTTAGAAAGATGAACCATTGGATAATCAATTTTTTGATCGTGTTTGCCACTTTCATCGCGATGGAAGGAGTGGCCTGGCTGGCGCATAAATACATCATGCACGGCTTATTATGGAGTCTTCACAAAGATCACCATAAAAAAGAGGGAGATGGTTTTCTGGAGCATAATGACTTCTTCTTTATCATCTTTGCCATCCCTGGAATCCTAAGCCTTGCACTGGGATCTTTTTACGGTTATGAGCACCTGCTATGGGTGGGGGTAGGCATTACCGTCTATGGTCTGGCATACTTCCTTGTGCATGACATTTTCATTCATCAGCGGTTTAAAATATTCAGAAATGCCGACCATTGGTATTTCAAGGCCATACGGAGGGGGCATAAAATGCACCATAAACATACCGGCAAAGAAGACGGAGAATGTTTTGGTATGCTTTGGGTACCACTGAAGTATTTTTTGGAAACGAGAAAGAAAGGGACAGTATGAAGTTTACCTATTTACTGATTGATTTTTTCACGATCATCGTTCCTTTTATTTTTTCTTTTCACCCGAAACTCAACTTTTACAAGACCTGGAAAGCTTTTTTTCCTGCGGTGCTGATCACTGGCCTGGTTTTCGTCCTTTGGGACATTTACTTCACTTCCATAGGTGTATGGGGTTTTAATGAACAATACCTGATTGGCAGCAGAATCGGTAATTTACCTGTCGAGGAAGTCTTATTTTTTTTATGTATCCCTTATGCCTGCGTATTTACCTACCATTGCCTGGATCTTTTTATTAAAAAAGCGATGAGCGCATCGTTAGAGCGGATGCTTACTCCGGCTTTTATCGTTGCATTTGCCATTACCGGGCTATTGTCAATTTCGCAGATCTACACCTGTGTTACTTTTTTAGGCCTTTCGGTGCTCTTGTTTCTTGCGAAGTATGTCTTGAAGGTTGGTTGGCTGGATAAATTTTACGTGATCTATGCTGTACTGCTTTTCCCTTTTACCATTGTAAACGGCTTATTGACGGGTACGGCACTTGAAAATCCGGTGGTCTGGTATAATGAGTCCCAGATTTTTGGCCTGAGGCTACTTACGATCCCGGTAGAAGATGTATTTTACGGGATGGCACTCATCTTATTGAACCTGCTCATTTATAAACACCTCATTAGGCGAGCAGATAAACTGAGCGGTAAATTGTAACTTTGACGCATGAATTATAGTCCACCACAATTCAGAACGGTTAACGTGACGCGCTATGTGACGCCATTACGCGAAGGCGGTTCGATGCCGGCAATCGCCGAGGCAGATGATGATTTCCTTTATGTGTTGAAGTTCCGCGGCGCGGGGCAGGGTCTGAAAGCACTGATTGCAGAGATCATTGGCGGTGAGATTGCCAGGGCATTAGGTTTTAAAATACCGGAGTTGGTATTCGCCAATTTAGACGAAGCCTTTGGGCGCACGGAGCCTGATGAAGAGATTCAGGATTTACTGAAAGCGAGTGTGGGCCTGAACCTTGCACTGCATTACCTGTCCGGTTCCATCACCTATGATCCTGCAGTAACGACTATAGATCCGAGACTGGCTTCGGAAATTGTCTGGATGGACGCCTTACTGACGAACATGGACCGCACGCCAAAAAACACCAATATGCTGCTCTGGCATAAGGAACTCTGGCTGATCGACCATGGGGCATCCCTCTATTTCCACCATTCGATGCACAACTGGGAAGAGCAGGCTAAAAGACCGTTTGCATTGATCAAAGACCACGTCCTGTTGCCCCAGGCTGCAGAACTGGAAGCAGTGGATTTAGCATTTAAAGCCATCCTAACAGACGAGCTCATTGACGCGATCGTACAAATTATTCCCGCGGAATGGTTAGAGGAAACTTCCGATGATGAGGGAGGTGAAGCGCGTCGTGAGATTTACGCACAATTTTTGAAAACCAGATTAGCCAATTCAGACATTTTTGTAAAAGAAGCACAACATGCAAGAACAACACTTATTTGAGTACGCTGTTCTGCGTGTAGTACCCCACGTGGAGCGTGAAGAATTTATTAATGTCGGTGTCATATTATACTGCGCCAAACAGCGCTTTCTAAAGACTTTATACCATGTCGACGCCCAACGCTTGAAAGCAATTTGTGCGAAGATAGACTTGGAGGAGATTGAAGCTAACCTGCATTCCTTCCAAAGAATCAGTAACGGTGAAGGCGGTAGTGGCCCTATTGGTCAGCTGGATATGCCGTCGCGCTTCCGCTGGCTAACGGCAACAAGGAGCACTGTGGTTCAGACTTCAAAGGTACATCCCGGCTTCAGTAAGGATGCAGGTCGTACGCTGAATAGATTGTATCAGGAATTGGTTTTATTGCCATAATTTCATTCCTTTATGGTTTAAACAAAACCAAGAGCAATGAACGAGGAGTTTTATCTTCATATTTATCATAAACAGCACCAAATAGAGGCCGTCCCCTCCAATCAGGAAATTGCAGATTGGGCCATGAGCCTGATGAACGTGTTGTATCCTGAGCGGTTGACTACACCAGACTATTCCCTCAACGAGATCAAAAGGATACTGGACCGGCAACAAAAAGCATTGGTCATGTTGTTGAACTCAACCAAGGTATGCGAGCATTACGATAATGAAGCGATAGCGGCTTCATTCTTCGAAGGCTTACCCGAGCTGTACCGTAAGATGAACACTGATATCAGTGCTATTCTGGCTGGAGATCCGGCAGCAAAAAGCGAATTTGAGATCATCAGGAGTTATCCTGGTTTTTTGGCTATTGCACTTTACCGGATTGCACATGCCCTGCTTAATGCCAATATACCGATCATACCCAGGATATTGACGGAGTATGCACATTCCATTACCGGCATAGATATTCACCCAGCTGCCCGTATTGGAGAATACCTCTTCATAGACCATGGTACCGGTATTGTGATCGGGGAGACGACCATCATTGGAAATCACGTGAAGCTGTACCAGGGTGTTACTTTGGGGGCACTCAGTGTAGAGAAATACATGGCAAATACCAAAAGACACCCTACGATAGAAGATCACGTGATCATTTATTCAGGAGCCACAATTCTGGGAGGAGATACCGTCATCGGCGCGAATAGCATCGTTGGCGGAAATGTCTGGATCACCAAAAGTGTGCCGGCCAACTGCACAGTCTATCACCAGTCGACCATTAAAGTTATTGAAACCAAACAACCAGATTAGCATGGGAAATATCATTGAATGCGTAGGAAATACCCCATTGGCAGAAATACAAAAGCTAAACACCAACCCCAAGGTGAAAATATTTGCCAAACTGGAAGGTAATAATCCTGGCGGCAGTGTAAAAGACAGGGCGGCGCTAAATATGATCCGCAGTGCCATGGAGCGAGGGGAAATCCAAAAAGGGACGCGCCTCATTGAAGCCACGAGCGGAAATACCGGAATTGCACTAGCGATGATCGCCAGCATCTATGATTTGGAAATTGAGCTCGTGATGCCTTCAAATTCTACACGTGAACGTACATTGACGATGGAAGCTTTTGGTGCCAAGGTGACTTTACTGGATTCTATAGAAACCTGCAGGGATTATGCGGAAGAAAAGGGTACTCAGCCGGGGTATTTCCTGTTGAACCAATTTGCCAATCCCGACAACTACCTCGCGCATTACAAAACTACAGGACCGGAGATCTGGAAGGATACCGAAGGGCAGATTAGTCATTTCGTCAGCTCTATGGGAACTACCGGAAGTATTATGGGAAATTCCATGTACCTGAAAGAACAAAACCCGAATGTACAGATTGTAGGATGCCAACCGACAGAAGAATCTTCTATTCCCGGAATCAGGAGGTGGCCGGAAGCTTACCTGCCAAAAATATTTGATGCCAGCAGGGTAGACCGTGTGATGGATGTTTCACAGCAGGAAGCTACCGAAATGGCACGCAAAATGGCAAAAACAGAGGGAATATTTGCAGGGATGAGCAGCGGGGGAGCAATGGCCTGTGCATTGCGACTTGCCGAAGAGCTGGAATCCGGCCTCATCGTATTTATAGCATGTGACCGTGGTGACAGATATCTGAGCAGCGATTTGTTCGGATAATTGTTTTTTAACTTTAAAGCTTTAAATTTAGCTTTTACAACGATAACGATTGCGTAAATAATTTCTGCCGGAAATAATTATTAATTACAATAATTATGTAGAATTGTTTTAGACACCATAAATTTTGTATGAGCATATCTAAAGTATTTTTAAAGAATATAAAGAATGAAAACGTTATCATTCCGGCACAGTCACTTTTCAATTTGCCGGAGAAAGTATTGCAATTTGGCACAGGCGTACTGTTAAGGGGCCTTACTGATTACTTCGTAGACAAGGCCAACCGGAATGGCACATTTAACGGCCGTATCGTGGTCGTGAAGTCGACCAGTAAAGGTGGAACTGCTGAATTTGATCAGCAGGACAGCTTGTATACCATTTGCGTCCGTGGAATCCAAAATGGACAAAACGTAGAAGAAAACATCGTTTCATCCGCCATTAGCCGTGTACTTACGGCTGACACCCAATGGGAGAATGTCTTAAAAGCAGGAGCAAATGCAGAGGTGAAAGTAATAGTAAGCAATACTACAGAAGTTGGCATCCAACTGGTACAGGAGCAAATCAATGCTGGTACACCCTCTTCTTTTCCTGCAAAATTATTGGCGGTACTTTACCGTCGCTACCAGGCACTGGGCGACAGCACGAATGCCGATATCGTAGTCATAGCCACTGAGCTTATTCCTGACAATGGAAAAAAACTAGAAAGCATTGTGCATGAACTTGCGAACTACAATGAACTGGAACCAGGTTTCCTTTCCTGGTTGAAGGCCCACGTGTTTTTCTGCAATTCATTGGTCGACAGAATCGTACCAGGAAGACCTGAAGGTTCCGCTCTAGCTAAAATTGAAGATGAACTGGGTTATGATGACCAGCTTTTGCTGGTTGCTGAGCCTTACCGTTTATGGGCTATTGAAGGAGACCAGCGCGTGTCGGAGCTCCTTGATCTGGAATCTTCAGATGCAGGAGTGATCGTAAAACCAGATATAGAGATTTACCGCGAGTTGAAAGTGAGACTATTGAATGGCACACATACATTATCCTGTGGAATTGCACAATTGTCGGGCATAGATACCGTAGCCAATGGTATGGCCGATGATGCGATCAGAACTTACATCAGCAATGTGATGAAAAATGAGATCATCCCTGCGATTCCCTATGAAGTTCCGGGAACTGAAGCCATGGATTTTGCTGATGCTGTGCTTGATCGCTTTGCCAATCCATATATCGAGCATCTCTGGATCAACATCACATTCCAGTACACGATGAAGATGAAGATCAGGATCTTACCTGTTTTGTTCCAGTATTACAAAATCAACAACAAAGTACCTGCAGACATTGCGTTCGGTTTTGCTGCTTTCCTGCTGTTCATGCGTACTGCAGAAGCTTCGGGCAATCAATATTTTGGCAATTACAGGGGTAATACCTATCCGATCAATGATGATCAGGCCGCTTATTTTAGTGACAAAACCAAAGTAGAAGACGCAGATTATGTCCGCACTGTACTTTCAGAAGAAAGCCTATGGGGAGCAGACCTTTCCCAGCTCAAAGGATTTGTAGAAGCTGTAGACCAACATTATCAATACATTTTAACCCATGACATCAAAAAAGCTTTAATCAGCATTTAAACCAACAAAACACACAAAAACCAAATATAATGAACGAAAAAAAAGTAACCAATTACAGGTGGACGATCTGTGCCATGTTGTTTTTTGCTACCACGATCAACTATCTGGACAGGCAAGTACTCTCTCTGACCTGGAAAGATTTTATAGTTCCCGAATTCCATTGGACGAATAGCGATTATGGAAATATTACTTCACTCTTTTCCATTTTCTATGCCGTCTCCATGTTGTTTGCAGGACGGTTCGTAGACTGGCTGGACACAAAAAAAGGCTTTCTATGGGCCATTGGAGTCTGGTCTTTCGGAGCCTGCTTACATGCCTTTTGTGGAATAGCCACAGCAGGCGTACTGACGGGAAACTGGCTGGTGGGATTTGAAGGTGCGAAAGAGTCACTATTATTGGTGAAAGATACAGGTACAATCATTACAGTAAGTGTGACCCTCTTTATTTTTGCCCGCTTTGTGCTTGCAGTAGGAGAGGCTGGTAATTTTCCAGCTGCAATAAAAGCAACAGCGGAATATTTCCCTAAAAAAGACAGGGCCTTTTCTACCAGTATTTTCAATGCGGGAGCCACCGTGGGTGCTTTGGCGGCACCGATAACGGTACCTTTTATCGCAGCAAAGTGGGGCTGGGAGATGGCATTTATCATCATTGGGGCACTTGGCTTCGTATGGATGGGTTTTTGGATCTTTGTTTACCGTAAGCCAGAATTGCACCCGAGGGTAAATGCGGCAGAGCTGGAATACATACAGCAGGATCTAATTTCAGACAGGAAATTGGTTGATTATGTAGAAGAAACCACAACAAAAGCCTCATTTGTTGATTGTCTCAAATTTAAACAGACCTGGGCATTTGCATTTGGGAAATTTATGACCGATGGTGTCTGGTGGTTTTTCCTGTTCTGGACACCAGCATATTTGAGTTCTGTATATGGGATGGACTCAACACAAAGCGCATTTCCTCTATTTGTACTTTACATGATCACATTATTATCGATCATTGGTGGTTGGTTGCCGACATATTTCGTAGAAAAAAAAGGTATGAATCCCTATGAAGGAAGGATGAAAGCCATGCTTATATTTGCTTTTTTCCCCTTGCTGACACTAATAGCACAGCCGCTTGGCTATATTACCTACTGGATTCCCGTACTCGTTATCGGCATCGCAGGTGCAGCACACCAGGCCTGGTCTGCAAATATATTTACGACTGTCGGTGATATGTTTCCTAAAAAAGCCATCGCAACCGTTACCGGTATAGGCGGAATGGCCGGAGGAATCAGTTCTTTTATCATTAATAAAAGTTCAGGCGTATTATTTGATTACGCTGGAAGAACACAAATGACTTTCATGGGTTTCAAAGGTGAAGAAGCCGGGTATTTTATTATATTTTCGATTTGCTCGGTCTGTTATTTGATTGGCTGGTCAGTGATGAAATCATTGGTGCCTAAGTATAAACCGATCACTGGGTTATAACTCTCACTCATAGGTAGGTGAGAAAAGGCTTTATCAACTATGATAAGGCCTTTTCATTTTGTCGGACGCCACCTAATGCTAAAAACGCTTAATGAAAAGACAGTAGCACAGAAAAAGGAATAACCATTATTCTTTTCTTTGTTGTAACCAAAAATGAAATCATTAAGTATGAAAAAGATCAATCTACTGGCAATAGTCATGGCGCTGCTCGTCAGTCATGCATTTGCTCAAAAGAATTATTTGCAGGAATCTAAGGCAGAGAAGGCCAAACGCATGCAGTGGTGGGACGATGCTACTTTCGGCATGTTCATTCACTGGGGGCTTTATGCTGTGCCTGCGGGCGAATATAATGGAAAAGGCGGTGGTGCGGAGTGGATTATGGAAACACATAAGATTCCTGTATCTGCCTATGAGAAATTTGCCAAGCAATTTAATCCACAGCAGTTTAACGCAAAAGAGTGGGTGCGGGTAGCAAAGGATGCCGGGGCAAAATACATCGTCATTACTTCCAAACACCATGATGGATTTAGTATATGGGACAGTAAAATCACCAATTACGACATTATGGATGCTTCTCCCTTCAAACGCGACATTCTTAAGGAGCTATCCGAGGCCTGTAAAGCGGCCGGCATCCAGTTTGGTCTGTACCATTCCATTATGGATTGGCATCAGCCAGATGCGAAATCGAAGGACTATCCACATCAAAGCACAGAAAACCCTGATTTTGCAAAGTACAGGGACGAATACCTGAAGCCCCAACTTGCAGAATTGATCAAAAAATATAACCCAAGTATTCTCTGGTTTGATGGAGAATGGATTCCTGAATGGACAGAAGAACAGGGGAAGGACTTATATAACTACCTGCGCAAGCTGAAGCCATCTCTAATCATAAACAACAGGGTCGGTAAAGGCCGGAGCGGTATGCAAGGGATGAACAAATATGAAAATGCAGCAGGTGATTTCGGTACACCGGAGCAGGAAATCCTAAAAAATGCTTCACAGGATTATTGGGAAAGCTGTATGACTTTAAATAACAATTGGGGTTTTGTTAAGAACGATAACAATTGGAAATCTACTCAAACTCTGGTCGATAATCTCGTCGACATCACCGCCAAAGGTGGAAATTATCTTTTGAATGTTGGGCCTTCCGCAGAAGGACTGATTCCTGAACCTAGTGTTGTACGCCTTGCGGAGATGGGGCAATGGATGAAGATCAATAGTGAGGCCATTTATAATACCAAAGGACTGACCAATTATAAGGAAGGTGAACATATCAGGTTTACCAGCAGCAACAATGGTAAATCCGCCTACGTAATTTTTAACAAAGTGGCGGGCAATGAAATTAAATTCAGCCTGTTGACACCGAAGGCTGGTTCAAAGGTATATTTATTGGGGTGGGACAAACCCCTGGCCTGGTCCGTAAAAGATGGAACTACAGTGGTAAAACTGCCGGCAGAACTCTCAGGGAGCTTTGCCTGGACTTTGAAAATCCAACCATGAGGAAATTATTTATATTTCAGTTATTGATTTTCAGTATTGCTTTCAGTTGTGCGGCACAACTGAAAGTTTTGCCTTTTAGTGATTACCTGCAGGTCCGGAACGGACTAAATCATGCCTATCGGCAGATTGAGTACAACAAGAAAGCGACTGTTGCCTTTTTAGGTGGTTCGATCACTTTTAACGAAGGCTGGCGAAATATGGTTTGTGATTACCTGCGTAAACAATATCCTGATGCCAGATTTCAATTCATTGCTGCCGGTATTCCTTCGTTGGGGAGTTTGCCCCATGCTTTCAGGTTTCAGCAGGATGTGTTGGACTCCGGAAAGGTAGACCTGTTGTTTTTGGAAGCAGCGGTGAATGATCAGGTAAACGGAACAGATAGTATTACGCAAGTACGTGCACTGGAAGGAATTATCCGCCATGCAAAAGCCAATAATCCGAAGGTGGACATTATTATGATGTCCTTTGCTGATCCAGACAAAACAAATCAATACAATCAGGGCCGGACGCCACTTTCTGTAGCCAATCATGAAAAGATTGCGGCTTACTATGGATTACCATCCATTAATTTGGCTAAGGCGGTAAGGGACAAACTTCAGAACAAAGAGTTCGACTGGAACCGAGACTTTGTGGACCTGCATCCTTCGCCATTTGGCCAAAAACTCTATTTCGAAGCTATTAAAACCTTGCTGACAGAAAGCCATAAAATAAATCTGAAGAAGAGCAGGAAAAAAAATAGCCATAATTTGCCAGTACCCCTCGATCAAAGCAATTTCAGTAGGGGCAGTTACTATAGTATAAATAAGGCCAATCTGGATGGAGACTGGAAACTCATCCAAAGTTGGAAACCAACGGATCAATTGGGAACGAGAAATAAATTCGTGAATATCCCCTTACTGGAAAGCAGCAGTCCCGGAGCGACCCTGACACTGGATTTTAAAGGTACAGCGATTGGAATGGCAGTAGTTTCGGGAGGAGATGCCGGAATGGTGAAGTATAGGATAGATAACGGACCGGAAAAACAAATTGATTTGTTTACGAGCTGGAGCAACTCCCTGCATCTGCCATGGTACGTATTGTTTGCTGCCGGATTGAAGAACGATCAGCATACACTTACATTAAGTATTGCTGATGAAAATAAGCCTGAAAGTAAAGGGCATGCCTGTCGTATTGTAAATTTTCTGCTGAACAAGTAATAATCTGTAGCAGATTCGTAGTTTTAACTTACCATGAACATTAGTTAGGAATTGTTCATCAACCAAACACACACACACAATGAAAAAGCAACTGTTTTTGTTAATGGCATTTAAAATGCTGTTTCCCCTGACGCATTCACTGGCGTCTAAACCCAAATCTGATGAACTTGTGATCCCTTACGGATCTGATTCCAGAATCATCTATCATTTGAGCAAAGGTACCTATGATCTTCAGACAGGAAGCCGGGTATTCGTGACCGCTGCATACAGCAGGGCCAAAAACGGAGCGCAAATGCTTTCCAGTACGGCCTACACATCAGTAAAGCATCAGGAACTAAAATGGAAAGATCAACAAGGTTCCGGAAAGAAATATACCATTACCCTCAGCGCGGCAGGCCTGCCGCAGATGGAACAAATTTTTTACGTCTACCCTGGGCACGATTATTTCTTTACGGCCGTGCAGCTGAACGGCACTAAACTGAGCAGTAATTATATGGCCCCTCTGGTGGCTGATCAGGCTAGCATCTACTCGGGCGGAGACGTCAGAAATCTGTTTGTTCCTTTTGACAATGATACTTTTATCAGATACAATGCCAAATCTACTGCAAATGAAGTGCTAGACAATACCAGTTCAGAGGTCGGCGCGCTCTACGACAATACCTCCAGGAAAGGATTGATCGTTGCTTCCCTGGAACACATGGTATGGAAGACAGGCATCAGAATGAAGGGAAGAGCCGACCAATTGTCACAGCTAACTGCCTGGGGAGGTTATACCGATGAACAAGTGACCCGAGATAAGCGAGTTCATGGCTCTGTAACAGGGAACCTGATCAAATCACCGTTGATATTTATTGGTTATTTTGCAGATTGGAGATCAGGTTTGGAGGCGTATGGAAAAGCAAACAGGATGATTGAAAAGCCCTATGTATTCAACTGGAGTAAGCCTGTTCCTTTTGGTTGGAACAGTTGGGGTGTGATCCAGGAAAAGATCAATTATGAAAAGGCAATGAAGGTCGTTGATTTCTTTGCCGATCGATTACCTGCATTCAGAAATGGAAATACTGCTTACATAGACCTGGATTCGTTTTGGGATAATTTTACAGGCGGAATGCGCGGCGATTATACCAAACTTAAAGCTTTTGCTGACTATTGCAAAAGTAAGGGACTGGAGCCCGGGGCATATTGGGCACCCTTTACCGACTGGGGATATCAGGGTGGTGGAAATGGTGAAGCTGAGGGCAGCAAATACAAATTTAAGGACATGTGGACGAAAGTGAATGGTGGCTACCATGATTTCGATGGTGCCCGGGCATTGGACCCTACGCATCCAGGCACGAGAAAGCGTATTGATTACATCATCGGTAAACTCAAATCCTGCGGTTTTAAAATGATTAAAATAGATTTTTTGGGACATGCTGCAGTAGAGGCGGATGCATTTTACGATCCTTCGGTCAGCACAGGAATGCAGGCATACCGCTCCGGCATGGAATACCTCACGGATCAGCTGGATGGACAAATGCTGGTTTATGCTGCAATTTCGCCTAATCTTGCGACAGGAAGATATGCACACGTAAGACGGATTGCCTGTGATGCCTGGAAAACGATTAAGGATACTGAGTACACACTGAATAGCGTAAACTATGGCTGGTGGCAGAAATACGTCTACAATTACATCGATGCAGACCATGTGGTATTTTCCAATGAATCGGAAGGGGTAAACCGGGCCAGGTTAACGTCTTCAGTAATAACGGGTACATTGATCACCGGAGATGATTTTTCAAGTTCAGGTGTTTGGATGAAGCGTGCAGAAAAACTGCTTCAAAACAAGGATATATTGAACATCGCAAAATCGGGCCTCGCCTTTATGCCAGTAGATGGCAATACTGGAGATCATTCGAATGAACTGTTTGTAAGAAAGATAGATGATTATTTATATCTTGCAGTATTGAACTATAGTTCTGCTGCTAAGAGCTATCATATTCCTTTGGAGAGACTGGGATTGAAAAAAGCTGCTTACATAGCTACAGCGCTATTTGAAAATAAAGAAATTAAACTAGAGAAAGAAGTAGCGGTTAATCTGGCTGCTGCTGATGCAAAAATTATAAAAATAAAACTTCGATAACACATGAAGAAATATGTATGTTCCTTGGCTATGCTTGCCCTTGGAATCTCTGCCAGTGCAAAAGTCACGCTTCCCAACATCCTTACGGACAACATGGTCCTCCAGCAAAAAGAAAAGGTTACGCTTTGGGGAAAATCCAATCCTAATGCCAAAGTAACCATAACTACTTCCTGGGACCAACAAAAATATACTTTTAGCGCTGCTGAGGATGGACGATTTGAAGGCAGTGTAAATACACCGTCCTATGGCGGCCCTTATACCATTAGTTTTGATGATGGAGAACTCACTACCCTTAAAAACATTTTAATTGGAGAGATATGGATCTGCTCTGGACAATCCAACATGCAATTTGCCATGCGGGAACTTGGAACTAATGCCGATGCAGAGATCGGATCAGCAAAATTCCCGAACATCAGGCTGGTCAGGCTGAGCATGACAACCAGTAATGTCCCGATGGATGAGGCAAAACTTGATGGTGGCGGTTGGGCCGTTTGCGATTCGCAAAGTGTGCGTGACTTTTCAGCTGTAGCTTATTTCTTTGGTCGCGAACTGAACCAGAAATTGAATATCCCGATCGGATTAATTGAAAGCAATTGGGGTGGCACCATTTCGGAAGCCTGGACGAGCGGAAATACACTAAAGAAATTCCCCGAATTTCAACAGGCTGTGAAACAGATGCAAGGTGATAAACGTAGTCCAGAGCAAGTATTGCAAGATTATAAACAATCCCAGACCGATTGGTTTACCAAAGTTCAAAGTACAGACGCGGGCTTTTACGACAATAAAGCGGTATGGGCCGGAAGAGATTACAACGATGCCAATTGGAAAGAAATCCAATTACCGGGTTTCTGGGAGCTTTCTGTACTCCCTAATTTTGACGGTGTGGTCTGGATGCGTAAAAAGATCAATGTGCCAGCGGATCTTGCCGGTAGCGAATTGACACTAAGTCTGGAGCAGATCGATGACAATGACATTGCTTGGATTAATGGCACGGAAATCGGTAGAACTGAAGGCTGGAACGTCAACCGCAAGTATAAAGTACCAGCTGGCCTGGTCAAAGCTGGTGAAAATGTGATCACGATACGTGCATTTGATACGGGTGGTAATGGCGGTGTACATGGTGAAGCAAAGAACTTAAACTTGAGTAATGCAGCAGGAAATAGCATTTCACTTGCCGGTGTCTGGAAATATAGAACAGCGGTAAACTTTGCAGAACTACCCAGTCCGCAATTGCAAAACGGACCAAACCGGCCGTCTGTATTGTACAATGCTATGATCAACCCCCTCATCAAGGTCAAATTGAAAGGAGCAATCTGGTATCAGGGTGAGAGTAATGCCAGCAGAGCTGATCAGTACAGGACGATTTTCCCGGCGTTGATTAAAGACTGGCGCACCCAATTTGCCAATCCAGAACTCTATTTTTATTATGTTCAGCTAGCCAATTTTATGCAACGAAAAACTGAACCAGGCGATTCTGAGTGGGCAGAATTGAGAGACGCCCAACTGCAGACCTTAAAAGTACCAAATACAGGAATGGCTGTAGCCATTGATCTGGGCGAAGCTGGAGACATCCATCCTAAAAACAAAATGGATGTGGGAAAACGACTGGCACTGTCCGCCTTGGCTAAGACTTATGCGCAACCAATTCCTTATTCCGGCCCGATATACAAAAGTCATGTAAAGTCGGGGAAAGATATAATCCTGAATTTTGACCAGGTGGCAGATGGATTAAAGATAAAAGACGGCACTGAACTGAAAGGCTTCAGCATTGCCGGTAAAGACCAGAAATTTAGGATCGCAAATGCAGTGATTAAAGGTAATCAGATCGTGGTGAATTCAACTGAGGTAAGCGATCCTGCAGCAGTTAGGTATGCATGGGCTGATAATCCGGAGTGCAACCTCAGCAATAGTACCGGTTTACCCGCTTCTCCTTTCCGCACGGACAGTTGGAAAGGAATTACCTTTGGTAAAAAATAACAATAAGAGATAGAATCGATGTTTTGTCTCACAAAGTAGAATCATGGAAAGACGGTTAGCGATCAAGCAAGTGCTGTTTTTAGCAGGTGGAATCATTCTGCTCCCTTCCTGTTTGAGACAGGAAGGGAAAGCTTCGGTAAAATTAAAAAACCTGGATGTCAGTCTGAACCAGGAGGAAGTACTTGCTGATCTGTCGGAAATGATCATTCCAAAGACAGATACACCAGGAGCGAAGGATCTAAAGTTACACCTGTTTGTACTAAAAATGCTGGATGACTGTTACGGTCCAAAAGATCAGCAGGTTTTTATGCAAGGATTGGATTATGTATCTAAGCTCGACCCGGCAGCGCGTCAGCAATTCATCTTTGATGCCAATGTAAAGAAACCAAATCTGCATGAAGATGGTTACAATTTCTTTCAAATGCTAAAGGAGCGAACTATAGGCGGTTTCTTAAATTCAAAATATGTGATGAGTAAACTGGTGATATGGGAACTGGTCCCGGGCAGATATAATGGTTATTTCCCTGTTAAAGCAAGCATTTGAAATCATGGCTAATCTAAACATAGACAGTGTAAAGCAGCGTACATTTGACGCCATTGTGATCGGTTCAGGAATCAGCGGAGGCTGGGCTGCAAAAGAATTTACAGAAAAGGGACTGAAAACGCTGGTATTGGAAAGAGGCAGGGATGTCAACCACATTACCGATTACCCAACCACAAACAAATACCCTTATGAATTTGACCATCGTGGAGAACTCACTTTTGCCATAAAGCAGGAAAACCCTGTAGTTAGCAAATGTTATGCCTTCCGGGAAGATGCTATGCATTTTTTCGTAAAGGACAAAGCACATCCCTATGTACAGGAAAAACCCTTTGACTGGATCAGGGGTTATCAGGTAGGTGGGAAATCTTTACTTTGGGCCAGACAAACTCAGAGGTGGAGTGATCTTGATTTTGAAGGACCATTGAGAGATGATTTTGCAGTCGATTGGCCCATACGTTATAAAGACATTGCAGCCTGGTACAGTTACGTAGAACGGTTTGCCGGGATTTCCGGCAACAAAGATGGACTGGCAGAACTGCCAGATGGAGATTTCTTACCCGGATTCCCATTAAATGCAGTAGAAGATCATTTCAAGCTTGCGATGAACAATAAATACGGCAACCGCCATGTCATCAGCGCACGCTGCGCGCACCTTTCTCAGCCAAAACAAATCCATTTTGACCAGGGGAGAGTGAAATGCCAAAATAGAAACCTATGCCAGCGGGGTTGCCCTTTCGGGGGTTATTTCAGCAGTAATTCATCGACATTACCCTGGGCAAAAAAAACCGGAAACCTTACGCTGAGGCCATTTTCCGTTGTAGAGTCGGTCATTTACGATGATCGATTGAACAAGGCCACAGGAGTACGCGTTGTAGATGCCAATACAAAGGAAGTTATAGAGTTCTATGCAAAAGTGATTTTCGTGAATGCAGCGGCAATCAACACCAACCTTATTCTATTGAATTCCAAATCCTCCAGGTTTCCGGAGGGCTTGGGAAACGACAGTGGTGTGCTCGGTAAATACGTTGCCTTCCACAACTATAGCGCAAGGATCAACGCAGAATATGACGGCTTGAAACAATTTACCACAGATGGAAGAAATCCGGCTGGTGGAGGCTACATTCCAAGGTTTAGAAACCTGCTCAAGCAGGAAACTGATTTTAAAAGGGGGTACGCCGCCGGTTTCGGGGCTTACAGGAATGCAGATTCAGATACCTCAGGTATCGGTACAGCACTTAAATCCCAGCTCCTCACAAAGCGTCTGGGTCCCTGGAAAGTTGGTTCTCACATGATGGGAGAAACCATACCAAAGGTGAGCAACTATGTAAAACTTGATGAACATAAAAAGGATGCATGGGGCATTCCGCAGTTGAAGATCTCCGTAGATTACGATGATAACGACGCAAAGATGAAAAAGGATTATGTTGAGCAGTTGTCGGAAATGTTCACGGAGGCAGGATTTAAGAATATCCAAGTCGATGACAGCCCGCAGGCACCAGGGCTTGACATCCATGAAATGGGTGGTGTAAGAATGGGAAACGATCCAAAAACTTCTATGCTGAACAAATGGCATCAGCTACATTCCTGTAAAAATGTCTTCGTCACGGACGGGGCCTGTATGACATCGACCTCTACTCAAAACCCGTCGCTGACCTATATGGCTTTTACTGCCCGAGCAGTGGATTATGCCTTTAATGAAATGAAGAAAGGATCGCTATAACGATCCTTTCATTTTTTGATATTCTTTTAGTAATGCGATCTGATTTTTTGCACGGTTGAAATTATGTCCTTCATACCTCGAACCATAATAGATATCATCTTGTAGAAAATCAGTCAGAAAGCGGATTGCCTGCATATAGATGATGAACTTTCCGGCATAGTTGAAATATTCTTTTTCCTTTAACGTCAGCACATCTTTCATTTCATCCATATAACCGCTATAGATTGCATCATAGAAGTCTTTTCTGATCACGATTTTGGACAAATCTGTTTCCTCTTCACTCGCTTCGGCGAGATAGGTGCGCATCATGTCGCCCACATCGCTGATAAAATGACCAGGCATTACAGTATCCAGATCAATGATGCACAAGCCGTTATTGCCCAGATCAAAAAGTACATTATTGATCTTGGTATCATGATGGACGACACGGAGCGGAATTTCCTTACTGTCTACGATCTTGCAGTAGGTATCTACTATATTTTTATTAGCGTTGATGAAATTAATTTCATTTGCCGAGGCTTGAAGCCTCGATGGATCCGCTGTGTTACAGGCTTCCAGAAACTGTTGATACCGAAGCTTCAGGTTATGAAAATCCGGGATCGTGATGTTTAGTAAGGCCGCATCAAATCCCGCAAGGATCCTGGAAAATTTCCCAAACTGTCTCGCTGCTTCATAAGCCTCTTGTTTATTCGTCAGTGAGTTATGAGAAGTAGAACCTTCCACAAAAGGGAACAATCGGTAATAACCAAAATCAGTATCCAGAAGGGATTCCCCATTTAATGCATTTACAGGTGAGACAAACAGGTAATTTGGGTACTTAATATCCAGATATTGCTTAATCAGCGAAATGTTTTCATCTATATATCCAGGACTCTTGAATACGTCGTTATTGACTTTCTGAAGGATAAAATTTTGATCATCAGTACTTACTTTCCAGGTATGGTTAATTAAACCGTCACCAAACAGCTTAACGGTGGTTTTATCTGAATTTAAACCATACAATGGTAAAATATTTTCGAACATGCGTTTAATAGAGTTTTGTGTATCTAAACTCAAACGTAACCAATTCCTGTTCTAAACCATTGTGCAAACGTTTGCGCAAAAAAACTACTTAGAATTACTGATAATGAGTTCTGATTCAACTACAACGTTAAAATATGCCTGTTCTTTTCCGGTATCATTTTTTGGTCTGTTGATGAGGTCTATCAGGATATCTGCTGCCTTCTTTCCCTGCTTGTATGGAAATTGTTCGACAGAGGCAATAGGGGTATAATCCATATAATTAATAATGGGAAGATTAGCATAGCTTACAAAAGCTATCCCTTTCAAATCAAGTGAACGTGTATACCTTATGGCAAATAAAGCCACATAATCATTGAAGGTTACTATTGCCGTAGGCTTTCTCTTGTGATTGAGCATGGTATTCATCACTTCAATTGTGCCAGGCTCAGAAAGATCGCAATTGACAATGAGTGAAGGATCGAATTTTAGACGGTTGGACATCATGGCTTTGATATAGCCTTCTTTGCGTTCGTGACTGGCGACAAGTGTGGTAGGCCCATTGATCATTCCGATAGTACGGTGCCCTTTCTTAAGCAAAAAATTTACTGCTTCATACGTACCGGTTTCTAAATTTGAGGCTACATAGTGAATGTCTTTAATAGGAGGGATGCGATCAAAAAAAACTACCGGAATATTTAGCTTTTTAAAGATCTCAAAATGGTCATAAGTACTGGTTGTTTTCGCGACAGATACCAAAAGACCGTCTACGCGCTGCGCCTTCATTTTTTCGACCAGGAGCTTTTCTCTGTCGGCATCATCATGAGATTGAGCCAGCAATACGGTATAATTTCGTTTATAGGCAACGTCTTCAATTCCACTGATTGCTGTGGAGAAAAAAGACTCTGATAACTCTGGGAGAATCACCCCTATAACCAGGGATTTGCCATGCAAAAACTGGATGGCTTTTTGATTAGGCTCATAATTCAATTCAGAAGCGAGCTTTTTCACCCTCATTTTCGTAGTCAGTCCAATACTAGAATGATCATTCAGTGCCCGGGATACCGTGGATACTGAAATCTTAAGTATTTTGGCAATTTCCTTTATTGTAGTGGGTTTATCAGACATATCGATCAAATATTAGTATAAAGTTTGGATACCTAATGCAATTTTAGTAAAATTCTATATTTAAATTTTAAAGACGACAAATTACTTGAATTTCCACGCAAACGTTTGTTTATGAATTTGCGCTTATCACAATCACATAGCAGGCGCTTGATTGTTAAAATGCCATTCCGGAGTGACAATTGATGAGCATATCCAAGCGATTTTTACGGCATTTCAATAATTAATAGAATATGACTAAAAAATCAGGAAGTTGAAAAGCGAAATGTATTTATTTTTCTGTTGGGCAACACTAAAAGTTAAAATATCAAACGTTTGCGTGTTTTTTTGCACCTGCTCGGCTCCTCGATTGTGCCGATAGTACATACCTTGTATTGCAATTAGTACGGTTTGAGCTTCATCAGGCCGATGCAACATAAACAAATAAACCAAAACATATAAAGCGTACCAGAATAACTATGAACAGAAGAGAATTTGTTAGAAACTCGGGTTTAACCGCGGCAGCAGTAACCATACTTCCGGAAAACCCCTTGTTTGCCAGTTCAGCAGCAGATAAAGTAAAGATTGCAATGATTGGGGTCGGGCTGCGCGGCCAGAACCACCTGGACTTGCTCCTAAAAAGAAACGATGTCGATTTAGTAGCGATCTGTGACATAGAACCAAGAATGCTGGAAACTGCAAAATCAATGATTGGAAAAAGTGGAAAGCCGATGCCTAAAATCTTTACCGGTGACAACAATGCCTGGAAAAAGATGCTCGAAACAAAAGGTCTTCAATCTGTGTTGATTGCCACTCCCTGGGAATGGCATAAGGAGATGATCATTAACAGCATTGAAGCCGGTATTAAATATATAGCGACGGAAGTGATGCTTGGAATCACCCTCCAAGACCACTGGGACGTGGTGCAGGCAGCAGAAAAACACAATGCACATGTAATGATGTTGGAGAATGTATGCTACAGAAGAGATGTACTCGCAGCGTTAAATATGGTAAGACAAGGCATATTTGGAGAGATTATGCACCTTCAAGGCGGATATCAGCATGACCTCAGGGAAGTAAAATTTAATGATGGTAAACAGCCCTATGGTGGTGGAGTTGAATTTAATGAAAAGGGATTCTCAGAAGCCAAATGGAGAACTAATCACTCCGTATACCGTAATGGCGATTTGTATCCCACTCATGGAATAGGCCCGATAGCAAACTACATTGACATCAATAGGGGCAATCGTTTTCTGAAATTAAATTCCTTCGCCACCAAGGCGAGGGGATTGCACAATTACATTGTAGAAAAAGGTGGAGCAGGACATCCCAATGCAAAAGTAAACTTCCGTCTGGGAGACATTGTAACTACTACAATAGACTGCGCAAATGGCGAAACCATTATTCTTCAGCATGATACCAATCTACCAAGACCTTATTCATTGGGATTTAGAGTACAGGGGACTAAGGGACTTTGGATGGATGTCAATAAAAGCATTTATGTAGAAGGCGTGAGCAAGCCTCATCAGTGGGAGTCTGCGAAGGAATGGTTGGACAAATACGACCATCCCTTATGGAAAAAATATGGTAACGACGCACAAGGTGCAGGGCATGGCGGCATGGACTTTTTCGTTATCCATGCTTTTATAGAATCAGTAAAGCGTAATTTGCCAACACCAATGGACGTCTACGATGCCGCCGCCTGGAGTGCAATTACACCGCTGAGCGAACAGTCTATTGAAATGGGAAATGAAACCATAGATTTTCCCGATTTTACCAGTGGAAAATGGATGAACAGGAAACCAGTGTTTGCCTTTAATGACGATTATTAGGCGAATTGATTTTTAATTCAGGCCTCGCAAATGGCAATGCGGGGCTTTTTATTTATACCATTTTTAAATTCTGATTTCTTAACATTAAATTAACATTAAGAATGCATCTTTGCTTATGTTTTTACCAGTACTAGCACTTACATTTTCTTTTTTCGCGCTCTTTGCAACCTTTAAAATGGACAGCCTTACGCAATCGTTGTTGTTCATCCTACTGATTTCTTCTGTAGCTGGTCTTATTTATTTATTTGTATTATTTCCGGGATATTCGGGTTTGGCCGTCGCTATGGGTCTAGCTGCTTTTATTTTCAGGCAAAATAGAAAATAGACAAAAGTGTATTTATTACTTTAAACAGGCCTTTTTTTAATTGCAGTTACGAAAATAAAAGCCGGCTACTAAATAAAATTTAACAGCTAAAGAAATCCCGCGCCCAAATAGTTTAAAAAAAACCTATGGATTGGGTAATATTGTATTTAATAATTCTTAAATTTATTTCAACCAAAATAGGGGGAGTTTTAAAGATTATTGATTATGAAAACATTAGGGGAGAAATTTAGAATTTTACGTCAGAAAAAGGGGGTCAATCAAAAAGCAATGGCTGATTTGCTGGAGATTTCCATTCCAGCGTATTCAAAACTCGAGACCAGCATTACAGATCCCAATTTCAGCAGGATCAATCAAATTGCGGAGGTTCATAATTTGACATTGAGAGAACTGCTTGATGTAGGTGAAGAGGGGGGTAATGAGCACACACAATTAATTGACGAGCTAAAAAACAAAGTAAGCGAACTGGAAAACACCGTTATTCGCTTACAAAGCAAGTTAATCGATCTTTACGACAAGGAAGATCAAAGGAATAAAAAATAAGCTTAAACAGGAAGTAACCCTACTTCCTGTTTACCATATTAACCAGTAAATGGCAACTTTCAGTAAGCCAGTCGTAACCAGAAGCACCTGCAGGTTTTAAAAACAGTTTAGAACCAAATCCCAGAGCGCTGACCCCAGCATTCAGCCAATTATCTATATTCTCTTTAGTTACATCCACGCCACCTGTAGGCATAAACTTAAGTCCGGGAAAGAGCGGCTTAATTGCTTTGAGAAAACCAGGGCCTAAAGTATCTCCAGGAAAAAGTTTAACCAGAGGTGCACCCAATTCTTCAGCCAGGTTGATTTCTGTAGGAGTCATACACCCAGGTATCCACAATGTACCTTTCGCCAAAGCCAGCTTCGAAATATCCTCTTTAACAATAGGACTTACTAAAAAATCTGCACCAAGATCCAGGTACTGCTCTGCTTGTATTACATTTTTGATTGTCCCGATTCCCAGTTGCAGATCAGGAAAATTTTCATCCCGATATTGCAACAGGATTTTAAAATTTACTGCGGCATTGGATCCCCTGTTGGTAAATTCAAATACCCGTATACCACCCTCATAACAGGCTTTTACAATAGCCTTGCATTCTTCCGCATCTTCGTGATAATATACCGGGATAACCGGATATTGCTGTATGTGCGTTAATGTGTTTGTCTTCATTATTTTAATATCTATTGATTTAAGTCTGGAGGATTTATTTGTTATTTGTAAATAGCCCCGTTCCCAAAATCACCTTTTACAAATAGTTTTTGGTATCCGGCATTCGTTGCTTTATCAATGATTTCCTGACCATCCGTAGTATCGATCAACGCATAGATTAGTCCCGCCATAAATGCGTCTCCACTGCCAATCCTATCTATCACTCCATTTGTTTCCCGTACTTCAGAAATAAAATGGGCATCCCTTGTGTGGTAAGTACCATAGAATAAATTGTGTTGGGCATGGTCCATGAACCGGAAGGTATTAGCTACATGACTGCATTGCGGAAATTTTTCAAAGATCTCATTTGCTGATTTCTTTGCGTGTTCGAAATAGGCTTCAGTACTGGTCTGCCTGTCCAGGGAACTTTCTACAGCAGTTCCAAGCATTTTATTGGCCGCCCAGATATTCCCCATGATGACATCGCAATGCTGTACCAGTTCCGGCATCACCTCTATTGGTTGCTTACCATAATCCCACAAGCGGCTTCTATAATTCAGATCTATGGATATCTTCAAACCTTTCCTCTTAGCAGCCTCTAACGCTTCTTTACATACAAGCGCTGTATTTTCATTAAGGGCAGGAGTGAGTGCTGTAAAATGAAACCAGGTGTGGCCGTTCATTATCGAATCCCAATCAATGCTGTGAGGTATAAGTGAACTAAACGAGGAGAATTTCCTGTCGTATACAACTTCACCATTTGTAAGGCCGTTAGCAGAGAGTAAAAAATACAGGCCAAGTCTACTGCCCTGTAACAATACTTTTGAAGTATCGGCACCCAGGTCTGATAACGTTTGCAGCGCATTTCCCGCCAATGCATTTTGCGGTGCTGCAGTAAGATAGGAGCAAGGCACAGCCCATTGTGCCAGTGAGGCCGCGACGTTGGCTTCAGAACCTCCGGGAAATAAGGATACGGTATGTTTTTTAGAAATGAACTGTTCTTCCGTAGCGCTAAACCTAAGCAAAAGTTCTCCAAAGACCAGAATGTTCTCTCGTTGCTGCATATTTATAAATTATCAATATGCAATTATACAGGTTTAACTTTTTAAATCCATCAGCCAGACCATTTATATAAACGCAATCGTTTTCGGCTTTCTATGTTTTAGATTTTGTAGAAGCACGTACTTGAATGCTCGTTTCCAATAAAATTGTTTCGTATTCAGGTTCCTGATATTTCTTTTCTATCAGGGAGATCAATTTGGAAGCTGCCAATTGTCCGATCTCGAAGGCGGGTTGATGAACCGTACTCAGAGCTGGGTGAAAAGCATCTGCCAGATCTGTATTTGTAAAACCAATCAAGGCAATATCCTGCGGAATCTGATACCCTAGTTTGTTCAATAAAGCCAAACAACGTGTTGTGATTTGGTCCGTACTGGTCAATATGGCATCAGGACGCTCCTTTAAGGCCATATAATACTGAATTGAGGCTTCCAAATCAGAGATTAGCTTTTTAGGATCGGAATAATCGCAGGAACGAAGCAGATCTGGTCTGTAGGGAATACTGTAATCTTTTAATGCTTGTTTATAACCGTTTAGTCGCTCAGTAGCTATGCTCAAAATCGTGTTGGTATTTAAATGTGCAATGCATTTATAACCATTTTTGATCAGATGTACTGTCGCATCGTATGCACCTTTAAAGTTATTTGCACCTACTTTATGTGTATTGATCTGATCGCTCAACCGGTCAAATAATACAACAGGAAACCCAGACTCCTGCAATGACTTCAGATAGCTGAAATCAACAGTATCACAAGCTGGAGAAATCAAAATACCATCTACACCGCCAGCATATAGCAATTCGATACAAGCCCTTTCCTGCTGTTGCGATTCCTTACTCTGCATAATGATGATCTGGTAAGACTTACCTGTACTTGCGCTGTCGATGCCATCCAACATCTGTGCTGCAAAATTATTTTCCAGTGAGCAGACCACCACACCGATCGACCTGCTTTTACCTTCTTTCAATCCCTTCGCTAATCTGTTTGGGGAATAGTGGTGCTCCTGGGCATAATCCAAAACCAACTGTTTGGTTTCGGCACTGATTTCGTGACTATCGTTCAGCGATTTAGAAATGGTAGAAATGGATAAATTTAGCGCTTTGGCAATATCTTTCAGAGTAACGATGTTGTTCATACGGTTCCTTATTGTGTGCAAAAGCGAATTTGCGATTTATAAACGAATAAAGTAAAGTTAATGATATATTTGAGCATCTTACTTTAAAAAAACACAAGAATGCCAATGCTCTATAACTACCGATTCTTTTTATTGCTAATACTGTTGCCTTTCCTTTCTTCCTATTCCCGGATCGCAGACTAGATTAGGCCATTTGATTCGATTTGACAAATAAATGATATGTAATTCAAAAAGTGTTTTTACATTTGCTTAACGGTGTTAGATTATTTACACCCCGTCATAATCAAATTATGGGAAGCAAAGAGAGAATAGCAAGGCTCAAAGACGAAACCAGGCTCAATATACTGGATGCAGCCTTGGATATTGTGAAGGATGAAGGATGGCAGTCGCTGAGTATGCGTAAAATTGCTGACAAGATTGAATATACAGCACCAATCATCTACGAGTATTTCGCCAATAAAGAGGGGATTTTGCTGGAGCTGACGAGGCGCGGTTATATTATTCTGGCTGGAGAGGTGAGAACAGCCATGCAGCAACATACGGATTTGGCTGAACAGTTGGAAGCGATGTGGATTGCTTACTGGAATTTTGCCTTCAAATATAAAGAACTGTATCGTTTGATGTATGGGGTCGACACTAATTGCTGCGAACTTAAGAAATCGATGCCAGAAGCCGAACTTGCAGATGACATGATTTACGATGTGATAGAAAAGATCATGAAAGATGAAAAACCAGCTGAAGATCTGGTATGCAGAAAGTTCTATACATTCTGGTCTATTATACACGGATTGATATCCATTAATCTGGTGAATAAAGGTCGCGATGAAGAAATGAACCAACGCATTTTAAAAGATGCGATAAAAGGTATTATTAAATATATTAATGATTAAATCAAGATAAAAGGTATAAATACCTTTTTTTAATAACAATTACTTAACACTGTTAAATGACTTAAGAGGCATTTGCAGGTCAGTATTGCCAAATTTTCAACCCAAGTACCCATTAAATCAATATACATATGAAAAATCCGCCAAACTACACCCAATTACTTAACACTGTTAAACCATCTAATCGCGTTATGAAAACATCAATACTCGTTTTAGCTATATTTCTTTATGGATGTTCAGGCAAGACTGAAACTCAACCTCCGGCGCCAATACAGGCACTGCCTGTCGCTTCGGTAGAAAAAACTTCAGAAACCACCTATACCGAATACCCAGCCTCCATTGAAGGCGCGGTAGATTTGGAGATCCGACCTCAGGTTTCAGGTGCTCTGGACAAGATTTTTGTAAATGAAGGCGCCCTTGTAGAAAAAGGACAGGCCTTATTTAAAATCAATGAATTGCCTTATAGGGAGGCGCTTAACAATGCCAAAGCAGCATTACTCTCAGCAAAAGCAGCTTCATTAAACGCACAGCTTGAAGTGGAAAAATTGACACCACTTGTGGCCAATAAAGTCGTTTCAGAGTTCCAGTTGAAGAGTGCGAAAGCAAGCTACGAAGCAGCATTGGCCAACGTTGAGCAAGCAAAAGCCGGAGTAGGGACAGCCAATATTAATCTTGGCTATACCCTAATAAAGGCGCCTGTAAACGGCTATGTAGGTCGCTTGCCTAAAAAACAGGGAAGTCTGGTATCCCCAACTGATCCCGCACCCTTAACCTTATTATCCGATGCACATGAAGTACATGTGTACTTCTCACTTGGTGAAGATGATTTTATCGGTTTCAATGCGAAATATCCAGGGAAGAGCCTTACAGAGAAAGCCAGCAAAATTCCAGGTGTAGCCTTAGTACTGGCCGATCAGACTGTATATGCACAACAAGGCAAAATCGACATGGTAGACGGACAGTTCGACAAACAAACAGGTTCTATTTCGTTAAGGGCTACTTTTCCAAATGGTCAAGGAGTACTGAGATCAGGAAACACAGGAAAAATCAGGATCGGGGTTTCGCATACAGATGCCCTGGTTGTTCCTCAATCTGCGACAATAGAAATGCAAGATAAAATATTTGTTTTTGCCCTGGCCGACAGTAACAAAGTTAAAAAGCTGCCAATTACCATCTTGGGTAAAAGCGGCACCAATTACCTGATCAAGGACGGGCTTAAAACCGGCGATCAAATTGTGCTGAGCGGTATCGATCGGCTACAAGAAGGTCAGGTGATTAAACCAGAAAAAGCAGCGCAAAAGGTCGCATTATTAAATTAATCTTTAAAAATCACAACAATGTTTAAAATATTCATACAACGACCTGTGCTGGCGACAGTGATCTCCATTCTACTGGTGATCCTGGGGGTTTTAGGTCTTACGAAATTGCCGCTGCAACAATTCCCTGATATTGCACCACCCTCGGTACTGGTAACTGCGGTATATCCGGGCGCGAATGCCGAGACGGTACTGCGTTCAGTTGCTCCATCCATAGAAGAATCCATCAACGGAGTGGAGAACATGAGCTACATGAGCTCTACAGCCAGCAATGATGGTTCATTGGCCATCACCGTATATTTCAAATTGGGTACAGATCCGGATCAGGCAGCTGTCAACGTCCAGAACAGGGTGGCCCAGGCAACCAGTCAGCTACCGGCCGAAGTAGTGCAGCAAGGGATCATCACTGCAAAACAGCAAAATAGTTTCATTATGGCGATCGGCATGTTTACCGAGGACGAGAGCAAATATGACCAGACGTTCGTAGCGAACTATGCGCAGATCAATATCATTCCTGAGATCAAGCGTATCCCCGGTGTGGGTGCCGCCAGTATTTTTGGTGGTGTAAAGGACTATTCAATGAGGGTATGGTTGAACCCGACCCAGATGGCTACTTATAAAGTGACACCAAATGAAGTTACACGAGCCATACAGGATAAGAGTCTTGAAGCTGCTCCGGGCAGATTCGGAGAGAAAAGCAAAGAAGTCTTCGAATATGTCATCAAGTACAAAGGAAAACTCAACAAACCAGAAGAGTACGAAAATATTGCTATCAGAGCCAACGCCGACGGAACAATACTCCGGGTAAAAGATGTAGCAAGAATAGAGTTCGGTGCCTATTCTTATTCGAGTTTAACACGCCTCAACGGTAAAAAAGGTATTGTAATAGGTGTAATTCAACTTGCTGGTTCAAACTCTAATGAAATCCAGATTGCGATCAATAAACTCATGGAGAAATCTGCAAAAGATTTTCCTAATGGAATTAAACATAACATCTTCTACAGCACAAAAATTGCTCTGGATCAGTCTATTGATCAGGTAAAACATACCCTGATCGAAGCTTTCATACTCGTATTTATTGTAGTGTTTATTTTTCTTCAGGATTTCCGTTCCACATTAATCCCAGCGATCGCGGTTCCGGTTGCCATCTTAGGTACCTTCTTCTTCATGCAACTGTTCGGATTCTCCATTAACCTACTAACCCTGTTTGCGTTGGTTTTAGCTATTGGTATCGTAGTCGATGATGCGATTGTGGTCGTCGAGGCCGTACATGCCAAGATGGAACATAAAAAGCTATCTCCTAAGATAGCGACAACAGAAGCCATGCATGAAATCACCGGGGCGATCATTTCCATTACACTGGTAATGGCTGCGGTATTCCTTCCTGTAGGTTTCATGGAAGGATCTACAGGTGTGTTCTACAGACAATTTGCATTTACAATGGCCATCGCTATCGTAATATCGGCTGTTAACGCCTTAACACTTAGTCCGGCCCTGGCTGCATTATTTCTGAAAGACCACCACTCTGATCATGATGCCGCAACACCGGAAAAGAAAGGCTTTAGTCAGAAATTCTTTGCGGGCTTCAACAGTAGCTTTACCGCCATGACAAATAGGTATGTGGGGGGGCTGAAGTTTCTTATCCGTAATAAATGGGTAAGTCTGGGTGGACTGGCAGTCGTAACGCTAGCTACAGTATGGATGGTCAAAACTACACCCTCCGGCTTTATCCCAACTGAAGATCAGGGATTCATCGCCATAGCGGTAAATACCCCTTCCGGAACTTCACTTGATGGAACTTCTAAAGTGATGACGCAGGCAGAAAATGCTTTGAATGAGCTGGATGCCTCGAGGTTTGTAACCGCGATCTCTGGATTCAACTTGCTAACCAACTCTACAAGTCCATCTTCCGCAGTTTGCTTTGTACTGTTGAAACCCACGGAAGAACGTGGTGAAGTTAAAGACATCAATGCCATCATGGATCTGGTACGCGCCAAACTTGGCGGTATTACAGGAGGTAGTTTTTTCGTATTTAGTTTCCCTACAGTTCCCGGTTTCAGTAATGTGGAAGCACTGGATTTGGTATTACAGGACAAAACCGGCGGCAAACTAGATAAATTCAGTGGAATAGCTAATGGTTTTATCGGTGAGCTGATGAAACGTCCAGAGATCGCAGTGGCCTTTACTTCATTTAAAGCCGATTATCCTCAATTGCAGTTGGAGATCAACGACGAGAAAGCAGACCAACTTGGAGTAAGTGTGAAAGATATACTGCAAACCATGCAGACTTATTTTGGTAGCGCACAAGCTTCAGACTTCAATCGTTTTGGTAAATATTATAGAGTGATCGTCCAGGCTGATGTTGCAGACAGGGCCGACCCTACATCTATAGACAGGGTATTCGTAAAAAACAACTCTGGAGAAATGGTTCCAATAAACACGCTTGTAAAACTCCACCGCATTTATGGCTCAGAGACCGCTTCGCGTTACAACCTCTTCAACTCGATCCAGGTTAATGCGATACCGAAGCCAGGATTTAGTTCCGGCGACGCCATTAAGGCCATACAAAAAGTAGCTACAGAGCAATTGCCATCAGGCTATGCTTATGAGTTTTCCGGTCAAACCAGAGAAGAGATTTCTTCAGGTGGACAATCTACGATCATTTTCATGTTGTGTCTGGTATTTATTTACTTCCTGTTGGCGGCTCAATATGAAAGTTACATTCTGCCACTAGCTGTGATTTTATCGATCCCTACGGGTGTTCTCGGTGTATTTATTGCTATTGGCTTCGCAGGAATAGAAAACAACATCTATGTTCAGGTTGCACTGATCATGCTCATCGGTTTGCTTGCGAAGAATGCCATCCTGATCGTGGAGTTCGCTTCGCAGCGCAGAAGGGCTGGACAGCCTTTGGTCGCTGCAGCACTCGAAGCTGCCAAACTTCGGCTTCGGCCAATCATCATGACCTCGTTGGCTTTCATCGTTGGTATTTTACCAATGAGCGTTGCTACCGGGCCTTCAGCTCAGGGTAACCATTCCATCAGTATAGGAGCAGCAGGAGGGATGCTGTCTGGAGTAGTACTGGGTCTGTTTATTATTCCAGTATTGTTCGTTGTATTCCAGTTCTTACAGGAAAAGATCAAACGCAATCCGACAGCACCCATTGTCAATCATAAAAATCACGTTAAAGAATTAGTCAATGAAATCGCATAACCATTTAAATATATTTCTTTTACTGGCTTTATTTGTAGCCGGATGTAAGGTATCGAAAGACGTCCTGAAACCCGCAGATGCTACGCCAGCAGCCTACAGGGGATCCATTGTTTCTGACACCAGCAGCATCGCTTCTATACCGGTAAAGGACTTTATATCAGCACCTGATGTCCAAAAGTTGATCGATACGGCAATTGCCAAAAACTACGATCTTCAGCTCGCGGTAAAAAACATAGAGGCATCAGAACTGCTGTTCAGGCAATCTAAACTGGGAAACCTGCCTACGCTAAATTTGCAGGTCACGGCCAATTCAAACAGACCTTCTGACAATAGTTTGAACGGATTGACGTCAAGTCAGTTTCTCGGCACTAAACACATCGAAGATTACAACGCAAATGTCGGCCTGAGCTGGGAAGCAGATATTTGGGGTAAGATCAAAAGTCAGAAACAAGCTGCGTTGGCCAGTTACCTGCAAACCGCAGAAGTGAAGAAAGCGGTACAAACCCGACTGATCGCCAATGTAGCACAGGGTTATTATCAATTGCTGATGATGGATGCCCAAATGGCCATTGCGAAAAAGAACCTGGCTCTAAACGACAGCACCTTGCGTATCATTCATATGCAATTTGATGCGGGTCAGATTACTTCATTAGCCATCCAGCAAGCAGAGGCACAGCAACTGGTTGCAGCACAACTGATCCCACAACTGGAGCAGAACATCAGCATTCAGGAAAATGCTTTGAAGATTCTTACTGGCGCGATACCTGGCCCTGTGGAGCGTAGTTCAAGTTTGGATCAAACGAAGGTACCCGAATATCTGTCGGCTGGTTTACCCTCCGCAATGGTGAGCAGAAGGCCAGATGTAAGGGCAGCAGAATTATCGCTTGACGTGGCCAATGCCAGAGTGGGGGTAGCAAAAGCAAGTATGTACCCATCATTGAGTATCACTGCCAGCGGTGGATTAAATTCTTTCAAGGCGAGCAACTGGTTCAATGTCCCTGCATCGCTATTTGGAGTAGTAGCGGGGGGCATCACACAACCTGTTTTTCAGAGGAAACAGTTAAAAACTCAATTTGAACTGGCTCAAATAGAGCGGGAGAAAGTTGTGATCCAATTTAGGCAATCCGTATTAACTGCTGTTGGAGAGGTATCCGATGAACTTGTAAAACTTGAGAAACTAAAGACTCAATACAATATTTCGCAACAAAGGGTAAATACACTGCAAAAAGCAGTAAAAAACGCAAATCTACTGTTTAGAAATGGAATGGCGACCTATCTCGAAGTCATTACTGCACAGAGTAATTCGCTACAAAGTGAACTAGAACTGGCAGCTATTAAGACCGCCAGGTTAAACGCCTCCATCGAATTGTATCGCTCATTGGGCGGCGGAATATAAGATGACTAAATTTTAAAAAAGGCCGATGAAAGTTCATCGGCCTTTTTTTATTAAAGAGGATATGCAGTATCACTTTTAGTCTCTGATAGCACGAAAAAGCTTTGGACGGTGCTCACGTTCGGCAGCGTCGCCAATTTATTGCGAAGAAATAAATGGTAAGCATCCATGTCGCTTGTAGCGATGCGTAAAATAAAATCATAAGCTCCGGTCATCTGGAAACATTCCATCACCTCACTGAACTTTGCTACTTCAGTTTCAAATTCAACCAAAGTTTCCGCAGTATGCGCTTTTAAAAATACATGTGAGAAGGCGATCAGGCTTCTATTGATCTTTTTTCTGTCCAGAATGGCCACGATTCGCTTGATATAACCCTGCTTTTTCAGACGACGAATCCGCTCATGTATAGTAGCTATAGATTTGTTTAGTTTAAAAGCTATCTCCTTGTGGTTCAGAGTCGCATCTATCTGCAACAATTTCAAGATTTCTGTATCTATTGGATCTAGGTCTGTTTGCATATCATTCATTATAACCCATTATTAATTGAAGATGAAATGAAAAAAAATCAGCTAAGGGCATTATTAAAATACCAAAACTGAAAAAAAACACAATTTTAACCCAAATATCTGAATAATTTATGGATATATGGCAGAAGCATTGTTTTTAAAGGCTATTGTATGGAGTTTTGTTAATATTAATTAAATCAAAATATGTCAGCTAATACCGCAGAAATTGCATGTTTATCTAACGATCTAGCCAGTAAGTTTGAACACTTATGGCATCTTGTCGGCAACACTCCGATGCTGGAACTGCATTACGAATATAAAGGTAAACCAGGTATGATTTATGTGAAATGTGAACATTATAACCTCACCGGAAGCATTAAGGATAGAATGGCTTTAAACATTATGTACGAAGCATATAATTCTTGTGCGATCAAGCCCGGTGACACTATTGTAGAAGCCACTAGCGGAAATACCGGAATTGCTTTTGCTGCAATTGGCAAAGCGTTGGGACACAATGTAAAAATCATAATGCCAAACTGGTTGAGTAAGGAACGCATAGACATCATCAGAAGCATGGGAGCAGAGGTAGTATTGGTGACTAAGGAGGAGGGCGGATTTTTGGGCAGCATCAAGATGTGTGAGGAACTGGCTGCAAAAGGAGGAGTATTTCTTCCAAGGCAATTTGAAAACCGTTACAACGAAGAGGCCCATGAGAAGACAACTGGCATGGAAATCTGGGAACAACTTAAATTGAATGGACTGACACCTGATGCATTTGTTGCAGGTGTAGGTACAGGCGGAACGGTAATGGGTGTAGGTAAAGCACTAAAAGCACGCAATCCTTCGATCAGCATACATCCGTTAGAACCAGCAGAAAGCCCTACTTTGACAACCGGGTATAAAGTTGGGAGTCACCGAATCCAGGGAATTTCAGATGAATTTATACCTGAGATAGTTAAACTGGATCAGCTTGATGAAATCATTCAGGCCAATGACGGTGATGCGATCATTATGGCGCAGAAACTGGCCAAAGAACTGGGATTAGCGGTGGGAATTTCATCTGGTGCAAATGTGATCGGTGCGATTAAACTAAAAGAGAAAATGGGAGTCGAAGCTGTAGTGGTTACTTTACTATGCGACAGTAATAAAAAGTATCTCAGTACAGATTTAGTCAAAGAAGAGTCAATAAAGGAATCCTTTATTTCTGCTGACACTAAATTTACAGGCTACAAACCTATTTGTCGTTTAAAATAGTCAAATTAGAACCAAATTTTATAAGTTTGTCAACACATAAAAAAACAATAAACATGAAAAATCTATTATTTTTAGCTGTAGGACTGTTTTTCAGTCTCTCAGCAAGCAGCCAGATCCTGAAGCCAGTAAAATGGGCTTATTCAGCAAAGAAAATTTCCAAAACCGAAGCTATTGTGGCAATGAGAGCAACAATCGATGAGGGATGGCACTTGTATTCTCAGTATATGGCGGATGGCGGACCTATCAAAACCTCATTTACTTTCGCACCTGCAAAAACCTATTCACTGAATGGTAAAACAACTGAGCCAAAACCGGTAACTAAATTTGAGAAAACCTTTGATATGAACGTAAGTTACTTCGAGAAGACCGTTACTTTTACTCAGAAAATTAAATTGACTGGTGCGGCTAATCCTGTTGTAAAAGGCAGTGTTGAGTACATGGTTTGTGACGATTCTCAATGTCTTCCTCCAGAAACAGTTGATTTCTCTATTGCTGTAAAATAATAAATACATAAATGATATTAAGAAATTTAAAAGCAAGCATTAAGTTGCTTGTTTTAGGGATCATATTTTTCTTAGGTGCGTCAGCGTTAGTATCTGCTCAGGAAGCAGATACTACGTTTTCCGACATGGAGTTCACTGAAATCACTGACGATACCACAGCAACTACTGATACTGTAGCTGCAGTTGCAAGTGTCGGCACAGATTCAATCAAGAAAGACTCCACAGCAACTACGGCTGCTGCAGCTCCTGTTAAGGCAGAAAAAGAAAAGACACTTTGGGAAACCTTCATTGCAGGTTTAGTTGGCGGATTTTTGGCATTTTTTATGCCTTGTATTTTTCCAATGGTTCCTTTGACCATCAGTTACTTTACAAAAAGAGCTGGCAGCAAAGAGAAGGGAATTGGTCAGGCGCTCATCTACGGGCTCTCAATTATTGTTATTTATGTAGTATTCGGATTATTGATCACTTTAATCTTCGGTTCTGCAGGATTAAATGCGTTCAGTAGTAGCGGATTGTTTAATTTCTTCTTCTTTATATTATTAGTTGTTTTTGCGATATCGTTCTTTGGTGCATTTGAAATCACATTGCCAAGTTCATTTGTCAATAAAATAGACAACAAAGCAGATAGCAGTAAAGGTCTTGGTGGAATATTCTTCATGGCGGCTTCATTGGCCCTGGTCTCATTTTCATGTACTGGTCCCATTATTGGAACCTTATTGGTGCAAGCGAGCTCTAAGGGAGAATTATTGGGCCCAGCTATAGGAATGTTTGGTTTTGCCCTTGCATTGGCTTTACCTTTCACATTATCGGCAGTATTCCCTGGATTCTTGAGCAGCATGCCAAAATCAGGTGGATGGTTGAACAGTGTTAAAGTATGCTTAGGATTCCTGGAATTGGCATTAGCATTGAAATTCCTGTCTGCAGCTGACTTGGCATGGCGTTGGGAATGGTTTGACAGAGAGGTGTTTCTTGTACTGTGGATCGTTATTTTTGTGATGATGGGATTATATCTTTTAGGTAAGATCAAATTTTCTCATGATAGCGATTTACCATATGTATCGGTTCCTCGTTTGTTCTTATCTATACTATCATTCTCATTTGCAGTGTATATGGTTCCTGGTCTTTGGGGTGCTCCTGTGAACGTGCTGAGTGGTTTAGCACCACCGATGTACACCCAGGATTTCTTATTGAATTCTGGCACTGGAAGCGCGGCTCCTACATCTTCTACCGCATTCCCTGCTAAAGTTAAGCATAGCGAATTTCTGCATGCTCCAGTAGGATTTCATCCATTTTTCGATTTAGAAGAAGGTCTTGCTTACGCAAAACAAGTAGGCAAACCCGTGATGATTGATTTTACAGGTCATGCCTGCGTAAATTGCAGAAAAATGGAAGATAAAATCTGGATCGATGAAGAAGTAGGACGCCTGATTAAGGAAGAATACGTTCTAATTCAGTTGTATGTGGATGAAAGAAATGTTCCAATGCCCGCTGAAAAAGTACACGAATCGAAAATCTTGAAGAGGAAAACAGATGATTTAGGATATTGGAATCTGGATTTCCAGGCTACTCAATACGGATCTAATGCGCAACCATTGTACGTACTTACAACCGCGGATGATCTGAATCCACTGGTCCCCACTCAAGGTGCTATTTTTGATGCCAAAGAGTATGCAGCCTATCTGCAAAGTGGCTTAGATGCCTTCAAAAATAAAACTAAGTAATACCCTTTACTTGTTAAAGAATAGGCCGGCACTCCCTGAGTACCGGCCTTTCTTTTTATCTTTGCTAACTAAACACAATCAGCATGAATGTACAAAGTGACATATTTCAAATGGAGTGCGAAATCCAGTGGGAGGATCTGGGAAACGGAATCCAGCGTCAGGTTTTTGGCTATGATGACAGGGTGATGCTTGTCAAGGCCAAATTTGAAAAGGGAGCAGTAGGCGAGCTTCATGAACACCACCATACCCAAGTCACTTATGTAGACAGTGGTGCCTTTGAGATGACAATTGGCGAGGAAAAGCGAATTATCAAAAAAGGAGATGGCTACTATGTTCCGCCTCATGTGATACATGGTTGCTTGTGCCTGGAACCTGGTATTTTAATAGATGCTTTCACTCCTCACCGTGAAGATTTCCTGTGAATAAAAGAGGGGTTATTTAACCCCTCCAAATGCTGCAAAGCATAGGTTTTTATGTAGCACTTCCACATCCTTAAAGCCCACACGTTTCATCAAATCCAATTGATAATTGACCGAGCGTGGTGTGTCTTCGTATTCAATATAGTCAAATACCTTTTGGCGATATTCAGGCCCTCCCAAGGCATCCAGATAATCACCATAATGTTGTTGGAACAAATGGTTGAGCGGCTCTGCATCATGTGTAACCAAATCAGAGATCCAGAAACAGCCTCCGGGTTTTAAGGCTTTATAAATTTTAGTAAATACATACTCCCAATCTTCATCATTACGCAAATGGTGCAAAGTCGCGGCAGCCAGAACGATATCATAGTGCCCATCCACGAGATTCAGTTTCCGCATATCCAGCTGGATTGTAGTTACAGTGCCAGTGGTCGCAAGCGAAATCCTTTCTTTCGCACGTTCCAGCATCGGCAAACTGAGGTCATTCAGTGTGCAGTTTAGATTAGGAATTTTGCTTAGCATTTTAAGCGTATAATTACCCGCACCGCAACCGATATCCAGCAGCTCCTTTGCATCCGGTACAACGTATTTTGCAGCATCCGTACAAAGTTCCATGGTCAGGGGAGCATCCAAGGTAGTCAGTTGCCCCGTATCCAAGTTAGAAAATCGTTCTACATCCTGATCAAAGCGTTGCTCGATCTCTTCATTGGTCGCTTTATTCGTATAATCGGTATTCATAACTATAAAAAGGTTAAAATGCTAATTTAGCAATAGAAAACTTTCTTTGATGCCAAAAAACGCTGAATAAATAACAAAATATTAAATAACGTATTGCAAGATGATCAGAACCTCATCATCAGTGTTCTACCAAAACCATCGGATGAAACCGCAACCGTTATAAAGTTACCGATCAACGGGAAACCCGATGTGATTCGGTACATACAGAAACCAGCTAAAAACAGTTCCGTAACATTGCAGCCCGGTCTGGCAGACTTCCATCTACCGAAAGGTGACATCTCGATACAAACCAAAGGAGATGCTGGGCTTGGAACTGAGCATCCCTGTTTTTATTTTCCCATAATATTATAATAATTATAATCAGTTGTAGGTGTATCTGTAAAACCAAACATCTGGCCAATTGCAACAATCTGCCCGCGTTTAAAAGTGCTATGATTTATTGCCTGCACTATATATTCAAAATTCTGGAAATTAGATTGAAAGCGAGGATTTACCACTAATGTCGTGTCTTCCATTACTTCCGGATTCAATACAGCGATATAGTCGGCCATTTCTTCAGACTGCTCAATGAGTAAATCAAATGCTTCTTCCAGACTGCCGGTAAATTCTTCATGAGTATTTACTGGGAATTTTCTAATCACAGACAACCAATAAACCTGAGTTTGCCAAATGTTTACAATGGTCGCTTTAATTGAAGGAAAACTGGAAGGAACTGCCTTTTGTAAAACCTCAAAAGGCTTTTTTCTCAGATAATTGATAAGTATCGCATTCGCCCAGAGATTATAGTCGGCCAAATTTTTTATGATGTAAACCGTACTGGTTGCTGCTTTTTGGGGATGGATATGGTCAGTAGTCATAGTGAATTATTTTAATTCAAAATAATACGCAAAGACTGACAACAGTATGGCAGCCTGTTTTATAAATTGAGATAAAAAACAAAAGTCAGGTGATGTGCCTGACTTTTGAATGTTTTCATAGGGGGATTGATTTATAGGAGAGCGTGATTAATATCTTTCTAATTCTGCAATTTACATTCCGTATACAAAGTACTAAAGAGTTCGGATTTGCTTAATCACATCCTTCTGACGTAATTCTATTGCAAACATAGCATGCTAAATCTTATTTATCAACTGCGTAAAAACACAGTTGCATATTTATATCGTCGTTATCTTGCAGGCCTGATAAAAGCAAAATACAAATAATGTAAAAGCCAAAGCCTTTAGCAAAATCATCGATATCTTTATCAATGCAGACCGTCTATTCTTTTTATAGTGCATGATCATATAATACCATTCATTAATCCCTGATTCAAAGCTAGTGATTGCCATGAAAGTGGTCAACTGTGAAAATACACAGTATCCTTATACCAAAAAGGCCGGAGGAATCCGGCCTTCATTGGCTGTTAATAATAGGGATGATTAATGTTTTGCGAAGGATACTATAAATCGACTTGCTTCACTCAATTTATCAAATAACCATGCCAGGCACCCAGATAAACATCAAACAACTATAAATCAAAGAATTAGATAAATCAACAACAGTAAATTACTGTGGAGATATTCTACAAAATGCACAGAAAGTAATCACATTCTTAAAAGAGGTCTTACTGAAAAAGTTCCAATTGATAAGAATTTCTGTTTTTATTCCCAATACCAGGTTGTTCCGAAAAATTTGACAGGGATATCCCCAATAATCTTACCTTTTTATCAATTAAATCCACATGTTCAAGCAGTTGCTTTACCGTATCCAATATTACCTGATAATCTCCTACCGGATGTGGTAAAGAATGATTTCGGGTAATTTGACGGAAATCGCTGTATTTAAGCTTCAACGTAATAGTACGACCTCTTAAGTTGTGTCGATACAACCTTTCAGAAACCTTATCTGCGAGTTTACCTAATTCTGTATGCATTTCATCAATGGTGATCAGGTCATGTTCAAATGTATCCTCCGCAGCAAGCGACTTAGCTACGCGCTCTGTGCGAACTTCACGCTCATCTATACCTCTGACAATCCGATAATAAAACTTTCCACTTTTACCAAAATAACGTACCAAGTCTTGTTCAGTTAACCGTTTCAAGTCTGCACCATTGTGCAAATGCATACTTTTCATGCGCTTCGCAGTTACTTTTCCTACGCCAAAAAAACGCTCAACAGGTAATGACTCCATAAAACTCGCGATCTTAGAAGGTCCTATAAACGTTAGTCCGTCCGGCTTATTCATGTCAGAAGCAATCTTTGCTACAAATTTATTAGAAGAAACTCCAGCAGAAGCAGTTAAGTTCAACTCTTCCTTAATAGCGTTCTTAATTTGCATAGCGATATCCAGTGCAGAACCGATTCCTAATTTGTCTTCTGTAACGTCCAGGTATGCTTCGTCCAAAGACAATGGTTCTATCAAGTCCGTATAACGCATAAAAATGGCCCTAATTGCCGCAGAAACGGATTTATATATTTCAAACCTGGGTCTCACAAAAATAAGCTCAGCGCAAAGATTGAGTGCCTGACGAGAGGGCATAGCTGACTTTACCCCAAACTTACGTGCCTCATAACTAGCAGTTGCAACAACTCCACGTCCATTTGGAGAGCCTCCAACGGCGATTGCCTTCCCCCTCAATTCCGGAAAATCACGTTGTTCCACCGATGCATAAAATGCATCCATATCTATGTGGATTATCTTTCGCATTTCCTTTTAAAAATAAGCAAAAACTCAAGAGAGAAAACAATAGACGGCTGATGCTGTTTTCTGTATAACTTAAATATCAGAATATGGACACTATGCAAGAGAAAGATCTGAATCCTTACGAATTCACGATAGATATCAACGGGGAGCCACACGCCATTCGCGTTGAGGTTCCAAAAGCGGGCGATTACATTGTCTATATCAACGGAGACCGAGTCGGTCACATTTATCCGATTATTGGTAACACGACCATTCAATGGAAAAGCAAAGATCCTATCGATCAGGAGTTGATCGATGAAATTGGAAAACAAATAGAAGTACTGAAATCTAATCATCTCTAAGCCACCGTTAATACCAGTTATCAGAAATAAAGCCGACAACTAAGTATACAACATAAACAAACACAGTAAAATTACGGAATGCAACATACGAAAAAACTAATTATATTAGCATAACCACAATCCAATTCTAATTGTATAAGGTTGTATTAAAAGATTTTTTTGTTTAGGCGCTTAGATGGAAGAACGACTTGCCTCGGCTAAAGCGTTTGACTAATGAAGATAAACTTCACATTCAGGATCTTAATGATGTCCTGAATGTGGAGTTTTGTTTTTTCTTATGAAAGAAAGATAAAATGCCGTAGCAATTACAATAACCACTAATGATAAAAGGACAATGGTGATTGTTAATCCGTGTGCTGACTGCTGATGTTCCATATTGTAAAATTTTCGATGAAGGTATAAAATTTTATATAAAATATAAAGCATAAATGTGTGCTTTTCGATATTTCCTATTAAGTTTGCAAGGATAAAACGGACGCCTACGTTTTATAATTACCAATAACTTTATTAACAGATTTACAAAAACTGTCACAGTTCGTTCAGTTAAATTTACTGAAGTCTTGTGGCTATTTTATTATTACTATTATTTAAATTACCAATAATGAAAAGGTATTCCTTCTTACTGGCATCTATCTTATTTATATTTTTCGCTCCAAGGAGCTATAGCCAGTCTTTCAATCGCAAGACCATCGAGAAAATCAATACAAAAGCGATAGAAAAAGCGTTAAAAACTAGTGTACGTATGTGGGGATTTGACACGCTAAAGCAACAACGAAACAGTTCCCAATTTAGCGGAGTAGTTGTAAGTGCCGAAGGGCATATCTTAACTGCCGCTCATGCCACGATCCCTGGCAATACCTACAAAGTCTTTTTCCCTGATGGGCAGGAACGGATAGCGGTAGCATTAGGGCGGATTGGTTTTAAAGACAAAAACAATTTACCGGATGTAGCAATGATGAAGATTGTTGGAAAAGGAACCTGGCCCTTTGCAGAACTTGGTTGGTCAGGAAGTCTTAAAACAAATGAACCTTGCCTAAGTATCTCCTATCCCGAAACGCTGGATCAAAAACAACCTACTGTAAGATTTGGCCGTATCGTAGTTCCTTTAAATCAATGGGGCTTTGTTCAATCCAGTTGCAAAATGGAGCCTGGTGACTCAGGAGGTCCTCTTTTTGATTATTTAGGCCGTGTAGTTGCTTTGCACAGCCGTATAGATCTTTCAGAAGAAGTGAATCTTGAAGTACCGGTAGACCTTTATAGAAAATACTGGACAGCTTTAAATAAAGTAGAAGATTACGCTGCCTTACCCGAGCAGCAAGATGCCTTTAGTAAAGACCCCTTAGCAGAAAAATTAATCAGTATTCCAGCCCTCGCTCAAATCGACAAGCAGTTTGAAAAAGTAGAGCCAAAAATCAAAGGAACCAGTTTAATGATTAAAAGTAGACTAAATGGAATTGAACAGCAGGCGGTAGGCACATTATTCCTCTTGAACAATGCGACAATAAAAGGCAGAAATCCAAATGGGAGTTACCTTATAGCCAAAAGTACATTGGTAGGTACAGAACCAAATATAGATTCAGAAAAAATTTCCGCCAAAAAATTGACAATCATTGGCAGAGATAAAGCGAACGACCTTGTATTGATGCAATTAGAAAGTCCGTTAAAGTCAGGAATTGTTTATCAATCGTTAAAAGATACTTCAGATATCAAATTTGAAGAAATAGGCAAATTTTTATTATCTGCATTACCTGATAAGGTCAGTAAGATCAGCATTTTGAGCAGTAAGAATATGGACCTACCGAGAAGATTCAGCGCGCCTTATTTCGGAGCCAATGCAAATTTTATCAATCAACAAATTATCCTGACCAGCATTACACCGGGTAGCCCGGCCTCAGAGGCTAAACTTGAACTTAAAGACCAGGTCACCGGGATAAACGGCATACCAATCAGTCAACCCCCTCAATATGGAGGCGAAATCATGAAATATGCACCCGGTGATACGATCACAATACAAGGCGTCCGAAATGGAACGGATTTTAATATATCGGTAGCGCTCAAAAAAATGCCTGTGAGAGGTAATCATCCTGCAGATCGCCTGGAAGGAGGTAAGAGCATTAGACTGGATGATTTCAAAAAAGTATTTGCCCATGATGCAGCGATTAAAGCTGATGAATGCGGCGGACCTGTTTTTGATGCAGAAGGTAAATTTTATGGAATTAACATTGCGAGATTCAGTAGGACTAGTACATTGACGATACCAAGCAACGTGGTTTATAAATTTATATCCGACACGTTGCAATAACTAAAGGATCTGGAATTTAAAATAATTCGCGAAGATAATCTTTCCATTTTTTTCAAATAAAAAACTAAAAATTTGGCCACTTCGGCCAAATTTAAATATATTCGTTCCAACAATAGGGATGATTGGCATTAGGGACAAGGTAATAACCAAGTCCCTTTTGCTTTTTTAGACCACCTGATGATTACAGTTGACGTTAAGCCATACAATAATGTACATTCGTTGAGCGATCTGACTACAAACTGCGCTTTGCCTACACCACAAACAATTGTCGGCTCAAAACGTTACTATCAAGTATGAACGACCAGTCTAAAGAAGAAGCGCTCAAATTGAAAAACAGTCAGATTTCAGTATGGATGATTTTGATCAACAGCGCATTACTATTGATTTATCTGAACTACGGTTACCTAACCGAAGATGAAAAATACCTAAATATCTTGCTTTTCGTACTCGGATTACTAGTCCTCATAGGCGGTTTTGCATTTAGTTACCATGGAAAAGGCTACAACATTGCCAAATGGATTTTTGGGCTTATACTCGTCATTACCTTACTAATGGTGGCAATGGCAGTTTATGTCACAGGTTTAGGCAAGGCATTTCAACACTAGATGACATGAATTTGAATTTTATCAATAAAGTTTATTTAGGAATCACCATACTATTAGCGGCATTAATCATCCATAAATTCTTGATATATAAGGCTTCAGAGCGTTTTTACTATTATTCAAGTGTCTCTGCTCCTGTCAGTTTTCCGATCCATATAAACAGTATTGATTTGATCCTGCCAGATAATGAACTCGCTCTGGGTTTCTATAAGTCCGAACTAGAGGAGGTAAACGTGTTTATGACAAAATGGGGCAAAGAATATTATTTTCCAGAAGTCCACGAGCCGCTAAGGCTACCGCTAAAATTATCCCTGGATTACTGCGACTATCGTTCCCGGACGTTTTACAAGGACACAATTGATCTGCCACAGCAGGTGTTATTGGCTGCGTTTAAGAAAGCGGTAAAAGAGGAGCAAACCGTTGAGATGTACAGTTCACAAGGGGATAAGTTTGGATTGAATTTCGTGGTAGGGATTGCGAACAACGGAAACATAGTGTTATGGCTCAGAGGTAAAGATTTTGAAAAAGTGATCTTTAAGAAAAAATTGCATGCCTATGAACCCGGAGCACAAGATTTACAATATGAACGTCAGCAGTTCAACAAGCAATCTTATCTGGATACTGTTTTTTCTGAGCTGCCAGATAGCATGCTGACCTTATTTAAAAATGGTTATGATAGATCAGCCAATTACATCGACAGCCCCAGCAAATACCTGGACTTGAAATAAAATCCAACAAAAAGCCAATTATCCTGTTGTATTTTAGTATCAATTGAAATTATATATGACGGAGAGACATACCTACCAAACGGGTATCATTGGCAACTGTGCATATCTGGCACACATCAATAAAAACACAAATATAGATTGGCTTTGCTGGCCAAGATTTGACAGTACTTTTATTTTCGGTGGCATACTCGACGAAAAAAAAGGAGGAGAATTTTCTATAAAGCCTGCCGGGGAGTTCATTTCCAGGCAATTCTATCTCGAAAACACGAATGTACTATGCACCGAGATCAGCAATCCTGAAGGTAAATATAGAATAACTGATTTTGCACCCAGGTTTTATCAGCATGAACGTTATTATAAACCCTTGATGCTTATACGCAAGATAGAACCCTTGGAAGGAAATCCACGTGTGAAGGTAACCTGCAAGCCGGTATCCGATTACGGGAGTACAAAATTGAAAGGACGCAGAGGCAGCAACCACATTGAATTCGAAGGATGTGATGAAAGTGTTAGGCTAACAACAAATATATCGCTAAGTTATGTAGAAGATGAGCATTATTTTGCGTTAAACGAGACCAAATACCTGATCCTTACTTATGGCCAGGAACTGGAAGCGCCAATTGCGAGTACATCAGAACGTTTTCTTACGGAAACGGTCAACTACTGGCGCCGATGGATCAAGCATTCTAACATTGCAGGTTTTTACCAACATATTGTTATCCGTTCTGCCTTGATTTTGAAAATACACCAATATGAAGATACCGGTGCTATTATTGCAGCTAGTACAACAAGTTTACCTGAATCTCCGGGTAGTACCCGGAATTGGGACTATCGTTATTGTTGGATGAGAGATACCTATTATGTCATCACAGCACTCAATCACATTGGTCATTTTGAAGAAATGGAAAAGTACTTCGGTTATGTCACCGATATTTCTTTCAGGGATGATGAGCGTTACCAACCTTTATTCGGTATTGCCGGAGAGAGAGTACTTACTGAGCGAATCCTTACTGATATCGAAGGCTATATGGGCAATCAACCTGTAAGAGTCGGTAATCAGGCGTATGAGCACATCCAGAATGATATTTACGGGCAAGTCTTAGTTTCCATGCTACCACTCTACACAGATCACCGCTTTATTTTTCGCGAACGGCAAGACTCCGCACAATGGCTCGATTATTTATTAGCGAAGATTGAAAAAACTATTGATGAGAAAGATGCAGGAATCTGGGAATTCCGAAACATCGCCAACACGCATTGTTATACCAATTTGTTCCAGTGGGCTGGTGCTAATGCGGCTCTAAAAATGGCGAAGACAATTGGCAACGAAGTATATGAGGAGCGCGCTAACATTTTGATCGCAAAAGCAACGAAACATATAGAGGATTGTTACGATCCGGTACGTAAAGTATATAATCACGCAGTAGGAAGTGATCATCTGGATGCAAGCACTTTACAGTTGATTTTAATGAACTATCTGGACCCAGAATCACAACGTGCCAAAGATCACCTGATTGCGTTAGAAAATGAACTAAAAGCTGAAAATGGCTTATTTTACCGATACCTGCATAAAGATGATTTCGGCAAACCCAAAACAACTTTCCTGATCTGCGCATTCTGGTATGTCGAAGCACTTGCCTGCGTTGGCAGACTGGATGATGCTGTCCGGGAATTTGAATCCCTCATTCAATATGCAAACCACCTTAATCTATTCAGTGAAGATGTAGATGAAAAAGATGGCAGTCAATGGGGCAACTTCCCCCAGGCATATAGCCATGTCGGACTGATGAATGCCGCACATCGCATCGCAATTAAACTGGACAGACCTATATTTCTTTAATTTAGGTCTTTAAGCAACGCCCTTACTTGCTTAAAATCTTTTAGATAATATCGGGCAGCTGAAATATTGCTGCCCACTTTTATCGTGTAAGCTTCTGCTGGAAGGGCTTTAAAAATGTCTTCATCCGTATGATCATCTCCTAATGCAATGATGAAATCCGGATTATTACTATATAGCCAATTTTGTGCAGCCTTTCCTTTATTGACCTCTATGTTCTTAAATTCTATCACTTTATTGCCATCCATCATCTGTAAGCCTTTGTCCGCAATAAAGATTTTGAGGTGATTGATGATCTCATTTGCCCTCAGCTCACCCAAGCCCTTTTCTACTTTACGGTAATGCCAGACCAGAGAATAACTTTTCTCTTCTACAAATGATCCCGGTGTCCTGTCGGTGTAGGTATCCAATACGGTTTTTACTTCCTGTTTCCATTTATCTGTGAGTAAGGGCAGGGGCTTCCACTCTTCATTTAATTGTTTCTGCCAGGCACCATGCTCGGCAATCATATCAAGCTTAAGGTGGCCAAACCACTGCTCAAGGGTTTGATAACGCCGTCCGCTGATGATAATAACCCTGTTTTTAGGATCTTCAGTAAGTTTAGCAAGTATATCATATAATTCCTGATCTGGAGAAGCTTTATCTATATCCCCCTGGAAACCTACAAGAGTACCGTCGTAGTCCAAAAAGATATAGCGGTCCGAGGAATTTCTATAGTCCAGTACGATCTGGTCTTTGATACGCTGAACTGCGTATTTGGTGAGGAGCGATTGTTGTAATTCTTTTACTTCTAATAACTTATCCATAAAGTTTTTCACCCACAGGTGTATATTAAATTTTTTAACGATGTGCCGCATATTTTCCATACGGGTTTGTTGTTCTTCCAATGGCATGTTAATGGCCTGTACAATGGCCCTCATCATGTCTCCTAAATTATTGGGATTTACGATCAGTGCATCATTTAATTCTTTCGATGCACCTGCCATCTCACTTAGTATCAATACGCCATCATTCTTAGTCCTTGATGCTACATATTCCTTACTGACCAGATTCATTCCATCTCGCATTGGGGTGACCAGGCAGATATCTGCAGTACTATATAGTGCAGAGAGAAACTCAACTGAAAAAGACCGATAGAAATAATGAATCGGCACCCAGGTAAGCGTACGATACCTCGAATTGATGTTGCCCACCAATTTATCAATATTGTCACGTAACTCTTTGTATTGCGGAACAGTATCCCTTGATGGCACCACAATCATATATAAAGCGACCTTCTCTATAAATTCCGGATGGTTTTGGAGCAAAAGTTCCAATGCCTGTAAACGCTGCAATATCCCTTTACTGTAGTCGAGCCTATCTATAGTTAGAATGATCTTTAATGCCTGCTGACTCTCTTTGAAAACAGCAGAATGCCTGGCTACTTTTGCATGTCTTGTAAGATTTTCAAACTTATCACTGTCTATTCCCATTGGGAATGCTTCCACGACAACCTGCCTGTTCTTATGCAGGATAACATTATCTGAAAGCTTACTCGACGACAGCCTCGAAGAGGCACTCAGGAAATGTCTTACATCATCGAATGTGTGGAATCCAAGTAAATCTGCACCTAACATACCTTTAATGATCTCATCCCTCCAGGGGATCAACCTGAAAATCTCGAAAGAAGGAAAAGGAATGTGCTGAAAGAAGCCAATGGTAACCATAGGCATCTCTGTACGAATGAGACAAGGCAGGAGCAGCAATTGGTAGTCATGTATCCATATGGTATCACCCTCTTCCAGATGCTGCAGTGCTACTGACCTAAATTTATAATTTACCTGCTTATAGAAATCCCAATAGCTCTGTTCAAAGTTGGCGTAAGTAGCTAAATAATGAAAGATAGGCCATAGCACCTCGTTTGAAAATCCTTCGTAGTAAAGGTTGATTTCTTCTGCTGTCAGGAAGACTGGAATCAGATTAAGCGCCGCCAGTTTCAGGCGAACTTCATCTTGTCGTTCTTCTGGTATTTCGATACCTGGCCAGCCGATCCATACATTGCTGCCATTTTTATAAACCGAGCCTAAACCAGTGGCTAAACCTCCTTCACTGGGTCTTAAAATGTACTCGCCGTTCTGTTCTGTAATCTTAACTGGAAGGCGGTTCGATATAATGATCGTTTTTTGATTAGTTATCATACGCTACTAAAACAACCGATTTTAAGCCATTTTGTTTGAATTCGCTAAGGAACGTCCTCTAATGCAAACAGAATGAATAAGATAAGAAAAGCCATTTGCGTTTATAATTCAGCTTCGTACATTGGCGTTAAATTTGCTTAGTCAAACAGCTTCATCCAAAGTAAAGACCTCATCATATGATTAAAAACCACCATTTATCTATTTTTATTACTGCTCTATTGTTCAGCTCCTGCTCCTCTATTTACATGCCTAACGTACCAAATACACCGATGCTTAGCCAGCAAGGCGAATTTAGTGGAGGCCTGCATGGTTCATTGAAAGGCAACTTCAGTCTGAATGGAGCTTACGCAATATCTGACCATTTTGGCGTGATTGGAAGTACTTCATATATGAATTCCAAAAGAACAAAAAAGGACTATAAGCATAAATTGTTTGAAGTGGGCGGAGGCTATTTCAATACTTTCGGACCTGATGATAACCGCATCATTGAAATTTATGCAGGGTATGGTAATGCAAAGACAAATCGTGTATTTAGAAATTATGATGAAAATGACGTGCTGACCGGTACGGATTTTGAAGAAGCTACATACAACAAAACCTTTCTGCAGGTCAACTATAGCTCCAAAAAAGCGAGTAACCTACGTCTATTTGGTACTGATTTCCCAATCAATGCAGGTACTGCACTTAGAATTACATCCGCAGAAATGAAAACCTTTATGCGCAATGGGGTGGGACAGATGCGTGAGGGAAATGTTTTTCTGGAACCAATTTTTTTTACGCGGATGAAAGTAAGTGAAACTGTGCAATTACAATATACCACCAGCGGGACATTCGGATTAAATAGTCGTGAGTTCATGAATGCAAACAATTCCTTATTTACTATTGGCGCGGTAATCAATGTAGGAGGGAAGAAAAGATAATTTCGTATGGATAATTGGCATAAAAAGAGAGGTTACTTTTAAAGTAACCTCTCTTTTTATGCGGATTCTAATAAACCGTAATGTTGGACAACAAAGGTCTGTCCTTTACTTTATCACTTTCATTTTTAATGATGAAGTATATATTATGCATCTTGCCATCTGTAACTGCTTCAATTGGGATAACCGGAGTTCTGGATGTAGATCCTGCCAGCAATTTTCCATTTGCATCGTCAAGTCTGATTTCTATGGAGTAATTGACATCTCCCGTCATATTTACTATTGCAAGTTTGAAACCAGTAACACTAGTCAGGTCAATTTGTCTTAAAATGATTCTTCCATCTTTTTGAGGGAATATGAGCGCCTTTTCATTATTGTAGTCCCTGCGCCCAAAATCCGGAGCATCCTTGATGTCATCAGCCTCCAGGATATTACTATTAAGGTTCACAACATTTGTAGCGCTTAAAGATTTCAAGCCCAGTGCAGCCACTCCCATGTCGGAATATGTTGCTTTAATTGCCATTACCGGTTTGTTTTTATTCACTGTTGCAGGAGGTATAATTTTACCGACCGCAGGCAGGGAAGGTTTACTCGTAGCCGTGGCACTTAAACTCATGATCCACTCCGCAATTTGCTTCGCTTCGGTCTCTTTCATGGTCGGGTGGGCAGGCATTGGTACTTCTCCCCATACGCCGCCTCCGCCTTTCAGTATCTTGTTACTAATGTAGCTAATGGCTTTGCTGTTCTTTTGATACTTGGTTGAGACCAGCGTAAATGCCGGACCTATAGATTTAGTAGATACCTTATGACAGGCTGCGCAATCTGATTTCATCATCAGGGATTTCCCGACCAGGCTTTGTGCAGCTTGCTGGTGTCCCAATTGTGCCCCTGCCATATCCAATCCTTCAGTGTAAGTATTAGAAACATAAATTCTGCTTTTATTGACTACAGCGCCCTTATCACTTACAACAACCTGATAACCTACAGGCTTCCCTGGAAAATAAAAGCTTTTATTGCCTGAGAGAATAATATCTACTTTGGGATGCTCATTTCCGGCAAACACCGAAATGCTTGCACTTTTTGAAGAGGCTTTATTATTGTCAATCACTTCTACACTGATTGGATATTCACCTGCTTTTGTAAAAGTATGTTGCAATTCGGGCTTATTTGTAGTTTTCTTTAATCCTTTACCCAAATTCCAAATATAAGTAAGCACATCGCCATCGTCAGGATCTGTTGCATCTACTTTCGCAATCAGCTGATAAGGTAATAAACCGCTGGTTTTTTCTATCCGAAGGTTCTTAACAGAAGGGGGGCGGTTACCGTCAAGATAATCTATTCTAACCAAACCCGCATCAGGATTTTTAGCAAACCAACCTTTCCCATATTCCAAAATATACAATTTATTATCCGGTCCGAGTTCCATATCTATAGGTGCCGCAAAAGACATGTTATTCAGAAAAGGCTCCATGCTTTGATAATCTCCTGTTGGAGACATGGTCACTGCTTTTATCCAGCCACGCACCCATTCGTATATGAGCAGTTTTCCGTTATAATAGGCCGGATAAGCAGGTACACCTGCTTTTGGCCAATATACCGGTCCAGCCATTGCTGTGCGGCCTCCGCCGCCTACTTGCGGAAACTCTTTAGATTGTGCATAAGGATACCATATGTAAGCCGGCTGTGCTGGTGGTAATTGAGTATGACCTGTATTATTTGGTGAATTATTGAGTGCTAAAGCTGGATCAAAAGCGGCACCAGAGGTTCCATTTGTAAAATCATAAGCTTTGTAGGGATAATTATTCCCAATAAATAAAGGCCATCCAAAGTTACCAGCTTTACGGGCCTGGTTGATCTCATCATAGCCACGCGGCCCCCTCGATTCATCGTCATTGTTCGCATCCGGCCCCACTTCACCCCAATACAAAAAACCAGTTTTTTGATCTACCGAAATACGGTAGGGGTTTCTATTTCCCATCACATAAATCTCGGGCTTGGCTTTAGTATCATTTTTAGGGAATAAATTACCATCTGGAATGCTGTAAGTCCCATCTGTATTTAATTTGATTCTCAAAATCTTACCCCTGAGGTCATTGGTATTACCTGCAGATCTCCTGGCATCATATTGATGAAGACCAGGTCTGTTGTCCAAAGGAGCATAACCTTTGTTCACATATTGCTGTTTAGGCACATCAAAAGGTGTAGAATTGTCTCCGGTAGAAACGTATAAATATCCCTCTGGCCCAAAAGCAATAGAACCGCCTGTATGACAGCAAATTTCTCTTTGCGAATAAAATTCGAGTACTACTTTCTCAGAACTAAGGCTAATCTTATCGTTAACGAGTTTAAAGCGTGACAATCTGTTTACAGAAGTCTTCAAAGGACTGTAGAAAAGGAATACAAACTGATTAGTCGTGAAATTAGGGTCTACAGCCATTCCCAACAAACCTTCTTCTGCATTTACATCAGGTGTATTTGTTTTTGAATAAACCTCAAGTTTACCCGCTTCTGTGAGTTTCTTTGTCTTGTTCTTATAAAGCATCACTTCTCCACGGCGTTGTGCAATCAGTACGTCCAGATTAGGTAAAACTGCAATTTCTGTGGGTTCAGTAAACTGTCCCTGCACCAGGCTTACTTTTACAAATCGGTCTTGGTCTGGCGTATCAATTTTTGTTTTTGTGGATCTTGCATCTGTATTTCGTGTAAATGGAAATATTGCTGCCATGGCAATGCCAGATAGCAATAAGGCAAAAGGTGTCTTCATTAAGCTTATATTGTGTGTTGGTTTCGATTATAAATATAGAGCTTAAATAATTAAGTTGAAAAAATTATATTTACAAACTAATTTTTATTGCTATGAAACTGAAAACCTTGCTATCGCTGGCTGCTCTTTTATTGATCATCAACACGGCCTTTGGCCAAACCAGTCCATTACCTGCAAATGAGGTATTAAATAATGCACTAAAAAAGGCTAAAGCAGAAAAGAAAAGTGTATTGCTCGTATTTCATGCCTCATGGTGTGGATGGTGCCGAAAAATGGACGCAAGCCTTAACGATCCGGCTGTGAAACCGTATTTCGACAAGAACTATATCATTGCAGACATTGTAGTTTATGAATCTAAAGGCAAAGAAAATCTGGAAAACCCCGGTGCGGCAGACTTGTTGAAAAAATACAACAATGCAGACCAGGGCTTGCCTACATGGCTGGTATTTGATGCAAAAGGAAGCCTGATCGCAGATTCACAAATGAGGCCGGAAGGTGTTGCACAAACTGCTAAAGGGGAAAATGTAGGCTGTCCTGCGAAAAAAGAAGAAGTAGCCTATTTTGTAAGCAGCTTGAAAAAATCATCTAAATTGACTGAAAAGGAATTAGGAGCCATCACTACTGTATTCCGAAAAAACGAAGTGGGTCACTAAGGAGGCATTTTTGCAGATCTATAAAAGCAGGGGTTAGTTAATCAACCTCTGCTTTTTTTTAAAATTTTTTTTGCGCTTCAATCAGATAAAAAGGAGGAGGAAAGTGTTTTTTTTACACTCATCAGTTGGCCTCTGGCCTGTATCCTCGCTATAAGAGACAATCCAATTTAAATTTGAGGTTGGAAAATAGTTTTAGCAATCAAAATAAGCCTTATTTATTGATTAATAGGTATAGTTGTTTTTTGTAACAAAATTCTTATTTTGCAGCCCCTTTAATCAAATATGAAATTATTACTTTTAAATCTTTTTAAACCAAATCACACAATATGAAGCTTAATTACTTAAGGTTAGGAACAACGGCTTTTGTCTGGTTGTTAGGAACCGCGATTGTATCCGGTCAGCAACTGGCCGATCAACCGGAAATTAACCTGAACGATCTTGCATCGTTTAAAACGCCGGGGCAAACCTGGACGCTTGCTGGTGGGGTCGTTGCTAATCTGAACGAACAGAATGCATTGACTTTTACCAAGGGTACAGGGGTACTGGTTAATCTGCCAACAAAAAAGAACAACGGTTCTGATTTATTCACCGTTGGTACTCACGGAGACCTGGTACTTGAACTGGACTATCTCTTGGCGAAGGGCGCCAATTCAGGTATCTATTTTCAAGGTGCCTATGAATTACAATTAGAAGATTCCTGGACCAAAACAACGCCTTTAGCTTCTACCAATGGTGGTATTTATGAGCGTTGGGATGATTCAAAGCCGGAAGGGCAAAAAGGCTTTGAAGGTTATGCACCACGTCAGAACGTCTCAAAGGCACCTGGAGTATGGCAACACCTAAAAGTGGTTTTCCTGGCTCCTCGCTTTGATGCAGCAGGAAATAAAACAGCTAACGCAAAATTTGTGACGGTAGAACTTAACGGTGTACAAATTCACGACAACGTGCAATTATTTGGCTCAACAAGGGGAGGAGCTAAAGAAAGTGCATCAGGACCTTTGCGCCTGCAAGGAGATCACGGTGCAGTTGCATTCAAGAACATTAAAATTTCGAAGCTGAACAATGAACAGTTGAACAGCAGAAGAGGAGGCAGTGATGCAGATCCAATCCTTATAGAAGCTCCGGTAAATACCATGATCCGCAGTTTCGTGGACATCTCAGGCGGACCACGTGTTGTACACGCTATTTCTATCGGTAGTCCTCAGAAAGTTCACTATGCTTATGACCTGGATAACGGTTTGCTTTTCCACGCATGGAGAGGCGATTTCGTTGATGCCACTCCAATGTGGGACGGTAGGGGTAATGGTTCATCAAGACCAAGAGGTACCGTTACAACATTCTTTAAAAAGCCGGCGCCTACATTAGCAAAATTGGCCGATGCAAATGCAGCATGGCCAGCTGATACTACTGGCACAAGCTTCAGAACTAAAGGGTATACCGTAGATACACAGGATCGCCCAACTTTCCAGTATAATGTATATGGTGCTAAAGTGACAGATCAGATCCGTGTAACCGAAAGTGGCGAAGGTCTGATCAGATCGATCAGTACTGATAAACCAGTTGACAATCTTTATGCATTACTTGCTGAAGGTTCAAATATCGAAGACTTAGGCAAAGGCTTATACCTGATCAACGGTCAGTCGTATTTGAAATTTGAAGATCCCAAAACCAAACCTGTAATCAGGGAGGTTAATGGAAAGAAAGAATTAGTGGTGCTACTTCGCGGTCAATTAAATTATTCAATTTTATTTTAATCGGGATTAGGAGATAAAGATGAAACATACTTTTAAAATGCTGGCAATGCTGGCTTTAAGCTTTAGTACAACGGTGTTTGCCCAGGATGCACCAAAAGAAGAGGATTTTTACCGCGTCAATAAGGTAAGGATGCCAGAAGGACCTATCCTGGAAGTGGGCGGATTGGTGACTATGCCTAATGGCGACCTCGCCATCTCTACAAGAAGAGGTGAAGTTTACATTGTAGAAAACCCAACCAGTACCAGACCTTATTTCCGTAGGTTCGCTTATGGTTTACATGAAATACTCGGCTTAGCCTATAAAAATGGCGCGCTATATTGCGCACAGAGGGGTGAACTGACCAAATTGGTTGATACTGATATGGATGGTAAAGCTGATGTTTACGAAACTGTATATGCATGGCCGTTAAGTGGTCACTATCATGAATATAGCTTCGGTCCGAAGATCGCTCCTGATGGTTCCTTTTTCGTAACAGGTAACGTAGCTTTCGGTGACGAAATGTGGTATCGTGGTGAAAGCCGTGTGCCAATGCGTGGATGGACAATGAACATCACCGAAGACGGTGTGATGAAGCCATTTGCTACCGGTATGCGTTCTCCTGCTGGTTTGAACGTGATCGACGGTCAATTGTATTATACAGATAACCAGGGTGACTGGTTTGGTTCCGGTGCAATCTGGAAAGTTAACAAAGGCGATTTCTTGGGACACCCAGCTGGTTTGAGATGGACTGGAAGATCCGACTCTCCGGTTAAATTGACTGAAGAGCAATTCCGTTCTAAAATCGATGAGAGAAGAGATGTAAACGCGCAGGGAAGAGCAATCAAACCTGAGAACAGGGTAGACGAGAAATTCAAAATGCTATTTGAAATGAAAAAGGACTTCCCTGAGCTGAGGTTGCCATCTGTATGGTTACCATATGGTATTTTAGGTATCTCTACTTCAGAGCCTGTTAAAATTCCTGCTGGCAACTTTGGTCCTTTCGAAGGTCAGTTATTAGTAGGAGATCAGGGAATGAGTATCATCTCAAGGGTCTTCATGGAAACTGTCAATGGTGTAGAACAAGGAGCCTCATTCATGTTCAGAAGCGGATTCCGCTCAGGAGTATTGAGATTAGCCTGGGGTACTGATGGTTCATTATTCGTAGGAGAAACCAACCGTGGTTGGGGTTCTGCAGGTGACGCCAACGAAGGACTTGAGCGCTTGGTTTATAACAAAGACAAAACACCTTTCGAGATGAAAGCTGTGCGCGCGATGTCTGATGGCTTCGAAATCGAATTCACCAAACCTGTTGATGTAAAGTCTGCACAGGATCTTGCTTCTTATAGTGTAGAGAGTTACTTATACAAATACCATCCGGTTTATGGTTCACCTCCAGTAAACAAAGAAACCTTAAAAGTCAAAGGTGTTAAAGTTTCCGCTGATGGTTTGAAAGCCCGGATCATTGTAGATAACCTGCGTCAGTATTACATCCACACCATTATGTTGGAAGGTGTAAAAGCTAGTGAGAATTCTGGTGCATTATTACACCCAATTGCTTATTACACATTAAATAGTATTCCAACAGGAGAGAAGCTGTCTATGAGCGAAGTCAGCACTAAAAACTCTGCTACTGAAAAAGTAGCTGCTGCCACAGCCGCTGTTAAAAAAGGACAGGTGAAAAAAGCAGACGCCGCAGTGAAGTCTGGAGTTGCAAAAGAGAAAGCTGCTGCTACCGGTAAAACCGTAGCGGTACCTGCTGCTGCACCTACTTATGCTCAGGTAAAAGGTCTGTTGACTTCTTACACTTGCGTAGCTTGTCACAATCCTACCAAAAAACAGATCGGACCTGCATTTATTGATGTAGCAAAACGTAAGTACTCAAATGAGAAAATTGTTTCACTGATCCACAACCCTCAGCCGGAAAACTGGCCAGGTTATGCGACCGAAATGCCGCCTATGCCACAGGTAACAAAGGCAGACGGACTTAAAATTGCAGCATGGATCAACTCTCTGAACAAGTAGTGACTTAGTGTTTTTTATACAATATTAAAAAAAACGGCATAATACTTCATTTCTTGAAGGTTATGCCGTTTTTTTTAGATAATTTAGTCACTCAATAAAAACCATTATAAACTCATGAGTACACTTCACTACTACGATTACATTGTATTTTTTGTTTACTTTATAATCGTGTCATCTTACGGATTTTACATCTATTACAAGAAGAAATCCGCCACAAGCGATTCTAAAGATTATTTTCTGGCAGAGGGTTCATTAACCTGGTGGGCTATCGGCGCATCACTGATCGCTTCAAACATATCTGCGGAACAAATGATTGGAATGAGTGGTTCAGGCTTCAAGCTTGGTCTCGCAATTTCTGCCTATGAATGGATGGCTTCAGCGACTTTGATCATCGTAGCCATATTCTTCATGCCGGTGTATCTGAAGAATAAGATCTTCACCATGCCTCAGTTCCTGAGTCAGCGCTACAATGAAAAGGTAGCTATGATTATGGCTGTGTTCTGGTTGATGTTGTACATCGTGGTTAACCTGATGTCTATTCTTTATCTGGGTGCTTTAGCAATCAGCGGAATCTCGGATCTACCGATTACTTTCTGTATCCTTGGTCTGGCCGTGTTCGCCATCATCATCACCTTGGGTGGTATGAAGGTTATTGGTTACACAGATGTTATACAGGTATTTTTCCTGGTATTGGGAGGTTTAGTAGCAAGTTACATTGCTTTAAATATGATCTCCGGTCAACAGGGTATTACCAAAGGCTTTACCATACTAACAGAAGGTGCTTCAGAACATTTCCATCTCATTTTCAAAAAGGATAATCCAAATTATATGGATTTGCCAGGCCTGAGTGTATTGATCGGTGGTATGTGGATTGCAAACTTAAGCTACTGGGGCTGTAATCAATACATTACTCAAAGAGCGCTTGGCGCATCCCTTCCAGTTGCAAGGTCAGGTCTGTTATTCGCTGCATTCTTAAAAATGCTAATGCCTGTGATCGTTGTAATTCCAGGTATTGCAGTATATTATATCATCAAAGAAAAAATCCCTGGATCCATTACCTCAGAGAGTTTACTGACTGCTTCCGGCGTTACCGATCCTAATAAAGCATATCCTGCATTACTAGGTTTGTTGCCGATCGGACTTAAAGGACTTTCATTCGCAGCGCTTACTGCTGCTATCGTAGCTTCCCTGGCTGGTAAGGCCAACAGTATCGCGACGATCTTTACACTGGACATTTATAAAAAGGCATTCAATTCCAATGCAGGTGAAACAAAGTTGGTGAATGTGGGTAAACTTACCGTGGTAGTTTCTATGTTGCTTGCTGTAGTGCTTTCACTGATTGTGGGTGATGCACTGATGGGTGAGGGTAAGCAAGGCTTCCAATACATACAGGAGTATACAGGCTTTGTTTCTCCCGGTATCTTTGCCATGTTTATCCTGGGCTTCTTCTGGAAAAAAACAACATCTAATGCAGCTTTATTTGCAACCGTAGGTGGGTTTGTCGTTTCAGTAAGCCTGAAGTTCTTACCAGGATGGACAGATCTTTCTTTCCTAAATGAAATTGGATGGGCAGTAGCCAATGCCGATGGCATATTTGAAATTCCTTTTATGGACAGAATGGTGATCGTATTTGCTTTCTGTATCATCGGAATGTATTTCATCAGTATCTATGAAACCAAGAAAGGTGTTCAGACCAATGGTCTGGAAGTGGATGCAAGTATGTTCAAGGTATCGACCTCTTTTGCAATCGGTTCACTGATCATTTTCGCTATGCTTGTAGCACTTTACTCTGCATTCTGGTAGCCAGATATAATTGATAAAAGAAAAGGCGTTCTGAAGTGATTCAGAACGCCTTTTTTATAAGGTAAAAATGGAGTGTAGCTAGTATTTAAACACTTTACCGCCTACCATCACTTCCTGTGTTTTCTCATCAAATGTTGCTTTCTGGCCTGTTCTCGCTGCAGCATTGGTCATGATATTTGCTATAGAATGGTAATACCCTGCTTCTACAGGTGCATTTGTCTCTTTCCTGCTCCTGATGCATTCCATCCAATTGCGCATGTGCGCAGAGGTCAGCTTATCACCACCTGTATTTGCTGATGCTGCTACCTTCTCTACCATATCCGTCAACTTCAGTTCAGGCAATAGATTTGGCTGCATTTTCATTGCAGCTGCAGCATTTTTACCTAAGCCTCCTTTTGGAGATACTGTATTCGTGATCAAATTAAGCTCCCCACCATTAGAGTAATAAATCTCCGCAGGATTTTCATCACCGTTGTGCATTCTTGATGTAAACACTACCTGGAAGCCATTAGTTGGATCATTTTCTTTTCCATAGTCAAATACAGCAGTAGTGGTATCCCAATTCCTACGACCATCTTTCCATTGATAGATACCGCCATTTGCTACCACACTTCTAGGATGTTTCAGTCCGGTAAACCAATGGACAGTATCAATTTGGTGCGACATCCACTGACCTGGCATTCCTGATGAATAGGGCCAGAACAGGCGGTATTCCAAATATTTACGCGGATCCCATTCTTCGAATGGACGATTGATCAAAAAGCGCTTCCAGTCGGTATCCTCCTGTTTTAATCTGGCTACCAGGTCTGGCCGACGCCATCTGCCTGGCTGGTTAACATTCCAACTCAGTTCTACCATTGTGATGTCACCAAACTTGCCATCTTTAATAAATTTTGAAGCAGCGTGATAGTTCGTTCCACTTCTTCTTTGAGAACCGATCTGCAGGATCTGTTTAGATCCTTTTACAGCTTTCAATGCTGCACGTGCATCAGACATCGTCTCTGCGAAAGGCTTCTCACAATATACGTCACACTTATTGTTCACAGCCTCGATGGCATGAGTCGCATGTTGAAAATCTGGTGTACTAATGATTACAGCGTCAATATCCTTCAACCCATAAAGCTCATCGTTGTTGCGGCAAGCAGTGATGTCGTGTCCGAATTTATTCTTTAAATGATCTACACCTAAGCCTCTGCGGTAGTTCCATAGATCGGAAACTGCAACGATATCAAAATTCAGTTCTTTATGATGATTCAAGAAACTTGGAAGCAAGGAATCCTTAAATCTGTCAGAAAAGCCTACCACACCAACTCTCACACGGTCATTCGCGCCAATGATATTTCCGTAACTCTTAGCACTCATACCCATCGTACCCAGATAGGTACCTGCAGCAGCAATACCTGCCTGTTTTATAAATTTTCTTCTTGACTCTAACATGGTCTATATTTGATTTATAGTGTCTTAATTTTTATGCTTCTGAAAAATACCTGATCACCATGATCCTGTAGCAGGATATGACCTTTAGGAGCCATACCGAAATTTTTCCAATCCTTGTATTTACTTCCTGCCACCAGTTCCTTAAATTCTGCTGAACCCCTGGTATATTCTGTAATCTTAAATCCGTTCAACCAATATTCAACTTTATTGTTTGGAAATACCCTGATCAACCCTCTGTTCCATTCTCCGATCTTACGTTGGGCATTCGGGATTTTCTTACTGGTGATCAGGTCATATAATGAGCCCAGTGTACGGTTCCCATTTTTACCAAGTTTGGCATCAGGATGTCTTACATCATCCAAAATCTGGTATTCAAGTCCGATTGCAGAACCTTTTGTCTGCTCTGAAAGGGTTACAAAGTATTTAACACCACTGTTTGCACCTTCAGTCAATTTAAAGTCAAATTTGAGCTCAAAAGCGCTATATTGTTTCTCGGTTACGATGTCGCCACCATTAGTAGACTCTGCACCGTTAGATTTTTCTACGCTTAGCTCACCATCTTTGATTAACCATCCTTTTTCCGGAAATACACCCTTACGTGCGCCAACCCAACCTTTAGTAGTTTTTCCATCCCAAAGCAGCGAATAACCTTCTGATTTTTCCTGTTTGGATAGATCGTTTGGTATCATGTTAACTACAAAAATATTGTCCGTTTTGCTAGGCTTCAATTTTTCCGTCTGAATACGGATGTTTCTCCATTTGATTTGTTTTCCTGGCTGATCATTTTTATCGATCGAATGTACCTGCAGAGCGATGAATCCAGAAAGGGTCAGGTTATCTACCACATTTGCAGTTGGCACACCATTCACCCAGGTGCGAATAGAACTTCCAATACATTCTACACGATATTTGTTCCAAACTCCTTTTTTAAATGCTTCTTGTCCCTTAGGATTGATATCAAGGGGATATAACCAACCTCTGCGTGCCTCGTCATATAAACCGCCGCTCCATTTCCTGTCAGAAGGATCTATTTCCACCTGGTAACCGTGAACGCGACCGTTCTGATAATCGGCACTGCTCAGACTTCTGATCTGTACACCCGAATTCATCGAATTGTCTACCAATAGTTCCAGTTCAAGAATAAAATCCCCATAATTCTTTTCGGTGGCCAAAAATGAATTGGGTGTATTGGAAACCGTAGTTCCTACGATCTCACCATTTACCACTTCATACTTTGCCTGTCCGTTCAATTGTTTCCATCCCTGCAGATCTTTTCCGTTAAAAAGCTGCTGCCACTTCCCAGTTTGGGCATATGATGCTACCGGGGCGGTTCCCAGCATCAACGCTGCCAAAACTACTAGTCCTGTTTTTTTCATTTGTATATTAATTGTGTTTAGTGTATGCTATTTTTTACTAAAGTCTTTTGCTTGCTCATCCAAAACTGCGGCATTTGGGGTTTCTCCGGAATTGACAATAACCCGATATTTAAAAGTTATAGACTGGCCGGGCTTTAAAACCAGGTTCAATTTTTCTTTACCGTTGCTGAATACTTCCTGTCCAAGCGGATTTGCCGCAAACAAACCATAATCACGGGCATGCCAGTAAGTAGGATAACCCGGATTTTTTGAATGGTCTATCATCGCTACCGAGATCGGCTGACCTTCTTTATTGGCATAAAGCAGGCACCATACAGCCCTGGTTCCCCAAACGCCGGCACCTTTTGTGCCCGTGCTCGTTAAATAATTACCATTGGCACCATTGCCGGAGGCTGAAACTTTGGTCACATTTCCCTGACTGTCTGTAAATTCCTCTACCTTATCTGTAGCAAACTCGAGTTCTTTAGTAAGCCGCAATCCCAGCATCCCGTCCTTTACATCCTTAAATGTCACCGTATCCTGCATCGCTGTTAGTGTAGTAATCCTGTCTATATTCCTTGAACTGGTTGTACCAGAGAATAAAAACGTCGTTTTTTCCTTCAATAATACTTTAGCTGCCTGGTTCTCCCAGTTGGCTGAATAGCTTAAAGTCCCCTGATTTTTACTTTCTTTTACCGCTTCAACTTTAACATTTCTGATCCAGCCATATTTCGATTTTTTATCGGCAGGAATGTTGTAAGAGTTGTTCCAGAAATCCAATCCATTTACACTTTCATAATTCAGCCACAGCCCAACATGGTGTGGATGGTCTACACGTTCACCTTCCCTTGTTTTTAAAGGAAATCCACGCGTTACCAACTGCCCATTTGCGGCCAGAATAGGGTAGAGTACAGGCTTCTCCAGATTGTCCGGATATATAAAAGTGGTGAAATGTTTTCCGCCAATATTAACCTCTACACTCTTCTTGTCATCATTTCTCAAAAAGGAGACTTTCTCGGTTTGGGCATTGAGGTGCAAGCTAAAAAGGCAACAGGCGATGAGCAAAATTTTATTTTTCATATTTGGTTGAAGGCAATGGTCTATTATCAGATCAAAAGTCAGGTTAAATATAACTTTCTTAAAAGTAATTCATTCAGAAAAATGGCTATTCGTATTGAAAAATTACGAAAACGATTGCGCTATTTTTCGGGAGAAATGGGGAATTAGCCTTATACTTGTAAGGTAGAAAAATGCAGTTTAAATGAACCGTAAGCACTTTTTATCTTTCATGATTACAGCTGGTGCGCTGAGCCTCGGCGAAAAGGGCCGGGCAGCCTCCATAAAAGATAACCGGGAGTTCAGAAACCGCATTCCACCTTACCTCAAAACAGGCGATACCATCGGCATTACCAGCCCGGCCAGCTTTATTACCCGTGCAGAAATTCAACCTGCAGTTGCCCTGCTGGAAAGCTGGGGCTTCCGCATCAAAATTGGAAAAACCATTGGCAACAGGGATTTTAACCTGGGCGGAACTGACCTGGAAAGGACTTCAGATTTCCAGGAAATGTTGGACGATACAGCAGTAAAAGCCATTCTATGTGCCAGGGGCGGTTATGGTGTGGTCAGGTTGATCGACCAACTCAATTTCAGACAATTTAAGAAGCATCCCAAATGGCTGATCGGTTTCAGCGACATTACCTTACTTCATACGCATGTCAATAGCAATTTTGGAATAGCCTCCATCCATTCCAAAATGTGTAATAGCTTTCCAAGTATATGGGAAGAGGCATCCCCTATACAGATAGAAACCATATTATCTATTCGCCAGGTGCTTACAGGTCAGGCTGTACGTTATACAGCGCCATACCACAGCAGCAACAGGCAGGGAAGAACCGAAGGGATCCTTGTCGGAGGTAACCTCAGTATGATTGAAACTGCCGCAGGTAGTCCTTCCGATTTACAAACAGCAGGTAGGCTCTTATTCCTGGAAGACACCAATGAACCGCTTTACAGCCTTGATAGAATGCTTTGGAACCTCAAGCGCAGCGGAAAGCTGGAAAAGTTAAAGGGACTGATTATAGGTGGTTTCAGATTGAAACCGGAAGCTCCTGGTGATGAATTTGGTAAGGATCTTCAGGAAATTGTTATGGAGAAAATTAAAAGTTACAATTATCCGGTTTGTTTTGACTTTCCTGTAGGCCATCAGGTCAATAATTTCGCACTCAAATGCGGCGCGGCACATATTCTTAATGTAGATCAAAATGGCAGCACCCTTACCTCCATCTAATCCGGCTCCCATTCGCCTTTCAGAACTCACTCGTTGGCTCCAGCAGACGATTGAAGGCGTATTCGGTCAGCAAAGTTTCTGGATAATTGCTGATGTAACCAACTACACCTACAAACCACAAAGCAATTACCATTATTTCGAATTGGTCGAAAAAGATAAATCTTCCTCCAAGATCCTCGCTAAGATTGCTGGGAGGGCATGGGGAAATGCATCTATAAATATCTCTAATTTTGAAAAGGCTACCGGACAGAAGTTCAGAAACGACATCAATGTACTCATTCAAGTCAGCGTACAGTATAATCCTTCATTTGGACTGCAGCTCAACCTGATTGACATAGATACCAACTTTACTTTAGGACAATTTGAACAACAGCGTAAAGCTACCCTGGAAAGATTAGTGAGAGAGAACCCTGATTTCATTCAGAAGCAGGGGGAGGAGTACCTCACCAGAAATGGTTCGCTTAAGCTAAACAACGTCATACAGCGAATCGCAGTGCTTTCTTCGGAGACATCCGCAGGTTACCTGGATTTTAAACACACCCTGGACCACAATGCCTTAAACTATAGGTTTGAAGTCGACAATTATTTTACACTGGTGCAGGGAGAGGTGAATGCCAGGCAAGTCCTGACCAAACTAATCGAAGTATTTCAGTCAGGAAAACCTTATGATGTATTGGTGATCATCAGGGGCGGGGGAGCACAAATGGATTTCCTGATCTTTGACAATTATGACCTGAGCCGGGCCATCGCCAGATTTCCCATTCCCGTGATCACTGGGATAGGTCATCAAAAAAATGAAACGATTGCCGACCTCATGGCGCATACTGCAACAAAAACACCTACTAAAGTTGCGGAGTTCATCATTGCCCACAACCGAAACTTTGAAGAATCAGTACTCAATCTTCAGAAAATGATGCTGATCAAAACCTATCAGCTGATCAACCTTCAAAAAGACAGACTCGTACAACTCAACAACAATATCATTCATACCAGCAGGAATTCAATTCATCGAAACCAGCATGGACTAATGAATCTGTCAGCAACAATCCTTACCAACCCAAAAATCATTATATCCAACCGAAAAAAGGACCTCAGCAACCTATTCAGCAATTTACAATCTTACAGCAAAATGTATTTTGTCAATAAAGAGGCTTACCTGGGTCATTTTATCTCCATAATGAAGTTGATGAGTCCGCAAAACATCCTCAATAAAGGCTTTGCCATTATCAAAGTAAACAACAAAATTGTCAGCAACGCTGATGGCATTGAAAAAGGAACTGAACTGACAGTTCAATTTGCCGATACCCAAATTAATACCACCGTAAATGATAAAACCAAACACAATGGATCAGAACTTAACCTATGAAACTGCCTACAGAGAACTAACTGAAATTGCACATGAAATCGAAACAGAATCGGTGTCTGTAGATGTGCTGGCCGAGAAAGTAAAGCGGGCCTCTGAACTGATCGAATTTTGTCAGCAAAAACTGAGGGCGACAGAAACAGAGGTCAATAAGGTTATTAAACAAATGGAAAATCCACAATAGCTATAGCCATTTATTGATCTGATACCAATTTAAAGTCTTCGAAAGGCCCTTTTCAAGATCAAAATCAGGTTGATATGCCAAATCTTTCCTGGCATTTTCGATGTTACATGCCCAATTGACAGCGGTTAGCTCAGCCATTTTTTCTTTGTTCAAGGCAGGTGTAACCTTACTGTTTTTATACAGTAAATCCATCAGTGCAGCCATCGCAGCCACAACAAAAACAGGGAGGTGAAATTTCAAAACCCGCTTATTCAGCAATTTTTTAGTCAATTGACCCAGCGCATATCTGTCATAGACCCGACCGTCTGCAATATTATAACTTTTATTAACTTGCTTCACAAACAACGCGCTGATAATCACCTTAGCTAAATCTTCGACATATACAAAGCTTAGTTGTTGTCTAAAGTTACCGATATAAGGTTCCACTCCCTGGTTGATGCTTTTGAATAAAATAAAAATGTCTTTTTCACGCGGACCATATACTGCGGTAGGCCGAATGACCAATAAAGGCAATCCGGACACCTCTTTTAAAAAGGACTCTGCAAGCAATTTACTTGCGCCATAACTGGTTACCGGATGTCCAGGGCTATCGTCTTCGATCCTTTCACTAAGTTCAGTAAGTGGTCCCAAAGCAGCGAGGCTGCTTACAAAAACAAATTTTTCCAAAGGAATATCCGCAGAAACCGCAGCCAATGCAAGGTTTCGTGTATAATCAGCATTTACCAGATTGTATTCCGCAGCAGTTTTTGCTTTCGTGATCCCAGCTGCATGGATAACGTATGCATATTGCATTTCTTCCAGCTGGATTTTTAATTCTTCTACAGAATTATAATTCAAATCAACATATTGAATATCAAAAGCACTCAAATGAGCTCGGTCACTGCTTTTGCGGACTGCCGCATATACTTGCAAACCTGCTTGCAGGGCTTTTTCGATCAGATGATAACCGACAAAACCTGTCGCACCAGTGATCAATACCCGTTTACTCATATCTGCTTTTCGTAAATTCGGTATTTTTTATAAGGGTCACCTTTGATGGCTTTGATCGCATTATTCACCAGATCATTATGCTCCAGGGTCCAGCTGGCTTCTGCGTATTTCAACCCTTTCGCACGGTAGGCTTTGATGATATTTCCATAAATACAGGCTTCAATTCCCAGTTTACGGTAGCCATCGACTACGCCCAGAAGCAAAATACGGATACCGGTTACCTTCTTCTTACCAAACAACAGTTTGAAGATGCCAGTAGGCAATAGCCTGCCTTTCTTGATCTTGATCTGTATCTGGTTCATATCCGGGATGGCTGCACCGAAGCCAACAAGTTTGCCTTCGTGTTCTGCTACCAAACAAAAATCCGGATCCAGTACCAATTTAAGGTCTTTGGCTTGATAATCAAATTCTTCATCATTCAATGGAACAAACCCCGTATTCTTATCCCATGCCTTATTGTAAACTTCACGAAGACTCGCAGCCTCCTGTTTAAAATTCTTCATGTTGATCTTACGAATGGTAATGTCACTCCGTTTCAGACGATCCTGAAGTCGATCCATCAGTTTAACCGACCGGTCATCGTAATTGTCACCGGTAAATCTCCAGGCGAGCAGGTCAACCTGCTTCGTTAAGCCCCATCCTTCCAATAATCCAGGATAATAGTTGGCATTGTACGGCATCATCACCACAGGCGGACTGTCAAATCCTTCAATCAGTAAACCACAGGATTCGTTGGTAGAGAAATTAACGGGCCCCATGATTTTACCTTGAACACCTTTCTCTTTCAACCATGAGGACGCAGTATCCAGCAATTGGTTAGCCGATTGCTGGTCGTTGATGCAATCGAAAAAACCAAAAAAACCGTCGTTGGCATTGTTCATCCTGTTATGGCTATTATTCAGTATGGCTGCAATTCTGCCCACCACCTGATCATCTTTATACAGAAGAAAGCATTGAAGAGCGGAGTGTTTATGAAAGGGATGTGTGGTCAACAAATCCTTTTGAGCGATGAACAATTCGGGCACGTAATTAGGATCTCCCTGATAGAGTTCATGAGGAAAATCGATAAACGTAGCGAGATCTTTTTTACTGTTTACTGCAACGATGCTGTTCATATCGTTACCGGAGATAATTTTACTTCAATCTCTTTAGCTGCTGCTGCAATCTTCTCTACAGCTTCTTCGATCTGCGCGAAAGTATGCGTAGCCATCAAAGAAAAACGGATCAGCGAAGCGTCAGAAGGAACAGCAGGGGAGACTACCGGGTTCACAAAAATACCATTCTTACTCAGGATATTGGTAATCATGAAAGTCTTGTCATTATCCCTGATATAAACCGGAATAATCGGACTGTCAGTATGCCCAATATCAAAACCAGCATCAAGTAACAATTTTTTAGCGTGGTTGGTATTGGCCCAAAGCTGATCAATACGTTCAGGTTCTGATTCTATGATGTCAAGCGCAGCGATTACACTCGCTACTGCTGAAGGAGGCATACTTGCACTGAACATCAATGAACGTGCCCTGTGTTTTACAAACTCAATAGTTTCTTCGTCACCGGCAATAAAACCGCCCAATGAAGCAAGCGATTTACTGAAGGTACCCATGATCAGGTCTACTTTGTCTGTAAGTCCGAAATGTGAGGCGGTACCTGCACCGTTCAAACCGATTACACCTAAACTGTGTGCATCGTCCATCATGATGTTTGCCCCGAATTCGTCAGCAATTTTAACGATCTCAGGAAGGTTTACCAAATCACCTTCCATACTGAAAATACCATCTGCAACGATTAGTTTTGCTGCATCTTCAGGCAATCTGCTCAACTTCTTACGCAGATCGTCCATATCGTTGTGCGCATATTTGATCGAACGTGAAAAAGATAACCTGCTGCCATCTATAATGGAAGCGTGGTCGTATTCATCAAGGATCAAGTAGTCATTTCTGTCCAGCAGACAAGAGATTACTCCCAGATTCACCTGGAAACCAGTACTGAAAAGTACTGCAGCCTCTTTGCCTACATAAGCAGCCAGTCTACGCTCCAATTCAATATGTATATCTAATGTACCGTTCAGAAATCGTGAACCGGCACAACCGGTTCCGTATTTGTCCACTGCAGCTTTAGCAGCTTCTTTAATTTTTGGGTGGTTGGTTAATCCCAGATAGGAGTTGGAACCGAACATCAGTACTTTCTTCCCGTCTATAATTACTTCTGTATCCTGTCCTGACTCGATTGCACGGAAATAAGGATATAATCCTCTTTCCTTAATTGCTGTTGCGTCTTTAAAAGCCGCTATCCTATCTTGTAATTTTTTGCGCATGCTAGCTAATACTATTTGTTTAGATGACGGGGTTGATTGTGAAATTCAACATTTTTGTCAATATTAAAACTTCCCCAAAGCTAAGATCATAAACACAGAAAACAAAACTTAGGACCAACCAAGATTCAATATATTAATTTTTAAAACAAAAATTACAATCTACTTATAATTTTCTCCTGAAATCTTCGTCTTCTTTGGTTTGTTTGGTTCGCCGGTCTTAGTAACCCTGACTTATCAGGTATAAAAGTCATAAAAATAATTCAACAAAACAACAGGTTGAGGTCAAAAAAAAACGGAGATAGACCTTACGATCTACCCCCGCTAAATTAACGCTCTCAACTATACTAACGAAATGCAGTATCAAACGGTTTTTAAAAAACTTAAAATATTTTAAAAAGAAACAGGGACAGACCTCTAAGGTGTATCCCTGCTATAATGATGGTTAGTCCACCACAGACTAACCTAAACCAAACAAACTATCCAGACAACTACAAACACTGTGCTAATGTTTGCAAGTGTAAAAATAAAGACAATATTATGACAATCCTTCAACTACTTGTTCGCTAATACGATTTTTATAAAGGTAGCGATAGAATCCGACCAACAAGCTTAGCTCTGATATAATAAGTAAATACGCATGCGCCAAACATGGCCTACAGACATGTAATAGTCGTATTAGACATAAATTGCTCAGATTTACTGCCAGCCAGAAAACAATATTTACTTTTTTATGTTAAATAACTCATTAAACAATTATACTTATAACTGACACTAACATTGGAATTTAAGCAAAAAATGCTTACTTTTGTACAAATTTTTAGACATTAATGAAGATATTTATTACAGGCCTTCCTTTAGAAGTAGGGGAAGATGAATTAACAGCCGTATTTGGTGATTTCGGTCAAGTAAAATCACTTAGGATTATCAAGGATCGCGAGACTGGTCAGAGTCGTGGTTTTGGTTTCGTGGAAATGCCGGTAGAAGAAGAGGCAAAAGAAGCAATCAAACGCATGAACGGTGGCGATTACAATGGTAACCGCATCAAGGTTGCAGAAGCTCAGGAAAAACCAAATACCGGTGGAAACGGTGGCGGTGGCTTCAAGCGCAACAACCGCACAGAAAAAAGCTACTAATAGCTTTTTTCTCTTTCAGTTTAACTGATTCTATATTTTAAATATATTAGAGCAGCAGTGTAGGCCTATGCCAATACTGCTGCTTTTTTTTATAAATTGCACCGATGAAATACGCGAAACTCAGCCTTTTGTTTATCTTCTTATTTTTCTTTCAACTGTTCTCCATTTATCAGCAGTCGAGTCAATTGCAGTTAATCGCCCTTGGATTGTTCGGTATTACACTGGCCGCTACCTTCATCCATAGTACCAAACTCAAGGGAAGATTCCATAAGCGACTCTTCGCAGGGATTATTTTTTCAATTGTAGGAAACTATTTCCTGCTCCATGTTGGTTTAGATAGCAATCAGCAACTCAGCAGCTTTGTAGTGCTACTACTGTGTCACATTTGCTACACCAGTGCCTTTTATCTGGATTTCTGTTCGGCACCAGAACTCGACAAAAAGGGCGCCCGGATGGCCATAGGAATCGTTTTTCTCTTTTGTATAGGTTTTTATTTTTACTTCAGACCCCATCTTGGAGCCGCCAGGGTACCTTTCCTGGCTTATACCATCACGATCAGTTTCATGATGATGATGGCCGCCTTCAGGCACTTCAGGGTCAATGAGCCAAGCTTTAAACTTATTCTGATGGGTGCTGTACTATTTCTATTGTCCGATGTACTGGCCACAGCGTATCTTTTTTTAGGCAGTTCAAGTCAGACCCTTTTACTGAGCACAGCTACTTTCATGGCTGCCCAATACCTGATCACCATAGGAGGCATAGAACGCCAGCTGCTCCGGAAAGATTAATCCTTCTCTTTATTAAGTACGGTAAAAACCTGCACCAACCGCTCACCGTTCTCATCAACCAGCGTTAGTGTATGTTTTCCAGGAAGGGGGCTCAGCGCCAACTGATGGTAATCTTTAGTGGTTGCAACATAGGCATTGTCAATATGCCAGTAGATCTTTGCAGCTGCATTTCGGTGAGTCGCGTTGAAAACCACTTTACCACGTGTTCCGTCAAGCTCAACAGGAATATAGATACTCGCATTTTGTTTTGGATAGATCATATCCATAACGTAAGCATTCCCCGCATCCTCGCAGCCTGGCTTAAAGGGCGGCAGTTCTTTATAGCTGCTGTTTTTGATCTTATAATAGTATTCCATTGCCGGAGGCAATATGAACCAGGTTTTATGCTGCATCATCCCTGGGGATTCACATGCGTCTGTAGCCCTGTAGGTAGCGGTTCTGTCCAGGTGTATCAGTTTATGGTAAGGACAAAGTCCGGTTTTTTCTCCTGACGGAGAAACTTCCGCAAGTACCTGATCCGGGCAATAGTTTCCCGCTTTGTAACCACTCTGCCGGCATACAGCCATTTTTTTCAATTGATGATCGGGTTTGCGGAACCATTTTCCGGCAGGCAACAGTTTGAAAATATCAAACAATACCGGCGCAGCAGCATCAATACCGGTCAGGCCTGGCCGTCCTTCGCCATCCGCATTTCCTACCCATACACAGACCACATAGTCCGGATTCACACCCAAAGCCCAGGCATCCCGGAAGCCAAAACTGGTACCGGTCTTCCAGGCAAGGCGCTGTGAAGAAGAAAATTGTTCCCATAAGCCCTCTTCACCCGGTCGCATGACCTCCTCCATTGCATTAAAAGTATTCCATATGGACCCAAAATCCAGTACAGAACTGAGCTCTGTCTCCAGATCATCAAAGCGGGTATCCCGTCCTCCGGACGTGTAAACAGCTGCGTCATAGTCATGCGGATTGTACCTTCCTTTGTATTCATTGAAATGATTGAGTGTTCTGGCCATCCCCATATAGGTTTTTGCCAGATCCCACAACGTAACTTCGCTACCTCCAAGAATCAGCGAAAGCCCATAATGGTCCGCTGGCTTATTGAGTGTACTCAATCCCATCTGCTTCAATTTATCGTAAAAGCGCTGATACTTGTACTGTTGCAACATCTTAACCGCAGGAATGTTCAGTGAACGACTTAGGGCCTGATCCGCAGGAATCGCCCCATCATAACCCAGGTCATAGTTTTGCGGAGCATAACCACCAATCTGTGTAGGAACATCTGGTATGAGTGTTTTGGGCAAGATAAATCCGTCATTCATCATACTGGCATACAACAGGGGTTTCAGGGTACTGCCGGGACTGCGCGCAGCAGGGATCATGTCCACATGGCTTTCCAGTTCTTTGAATTCCGGCTGGTAGTTATTCCCTACATAACTCAACACTGTTCCTTTACGAACGTCCAGCACGAGTGCAGCAATGTTATTAATGTCGTTCGCCTGGTAACGATTATGGTAACGCCTGAGCAATGCATTGACCCTCAATTGCAGGTCATAATTTAGTGTTGAAGTGATCCGGGTACCCGAAAGCCCGGATCCTGAATTTCGCAAAACACCTCTGCGGTAATCATTTTTAAACCGGTTAAGCAGGTGAGGGGCATGTTGGGGCAAATCCAAAGGCTTCCCTGGAATGGGCTCCAGTTTGGAAAGATTTGCTGTCTGCTGATCTAAAACGCCAAGCCTCACCATTTTATCCAGCAGGTCATTGCGCTTTTTAATCAGCCTGGGAGAGTTCTTTCCCGGATGCACCAGTGAGGGACTATTTGGCAAGACTGCCAACGTGGCCATTTCTCCCCAGGAAAGACTTCCTGGAGCCCGGCCAAAGTAACGCCACGCTGCCGCGTCCAGCCCCACAACATTACTGCCGAAGGGCGCATTAGCTGCGTAAAGTTTCAGTATTTCCGCTTTTGAGCTAAAGGCTTCCAGCCTGAAAGCCAGCAGCACTTCTATCAGTTTCTGCCAGATGGTCCTGCTTTCCCGCCTCGACAAACGGATCACCTGCATGGTCAGCGTACTACCGCCACTCACTACGCTACCCGCTTTTAGGTTCAATTGCACCGCCCTGCCCATTGCCAACACATCTACTCCGGGATGTTGGTAAAAACGCTTATCCTCGAATGCTATGATGCATTTGGCAAATTTATCTGGTACACTATCTGCTTCCGGAAATCGCCATTGGCCATCATTTGCGATGGCCGCACTCAGCAATTGCCCATCGGCAGCAGCTATGACAAAAGACGTGGGACTTTTAAATAGCCTCGAAGGCAGCGACAATAGAAATACCAGCAGCAGCAAAAGACAGAACACATCTGCAAAAAGAACGATTTTCTCTTCCTTTAACATGGCTTTAAATTGAGCGACACAGGTAACATTTTCCCATAACAACTGATCTGTAATAAATCAATTGTCATGGAAAAAATTTTTACATTCTTAAAATTAGCTGCAGGCTTTATTCGCTTTTTACTGATCAATGTATGGCCCCGACTATAACTATTTAATCACCTGGACCCATTTTCCATTCTCAGTGGCACTGATCGTATTGTTATACATGGCCTCGCACTGCACTGCCGACAGGTAATACCTGCCGATATACGAGGCGTTCAGCAACACTTTATACACAACCGTTTCATTTTCCCTGAGGTTGAAATAGGTAAATACCCGGTCATCACGAATGTCTCTGTAAGTATACGGTGAAGATGCAATGATACTTTCATTGTCATTTACCCGTGTATTGATGATTTCCCATCCAGACGGGAAAATCTGTGTCAGCGCCATTTGTTCGTAATAGCCCATGCGGCCCGGGTTCTTCACCGTCACTTCAGCATAGAAATCTGTACCTTGTTTCAGCAGACCAGGATCAATAGACTTCCCGTTCAGCAATTTGTAACTTACGTTCATTTCCATTACCGCAGGGTCGGTTGGCAGGAAGTTGTTCTGACCAGCGGCGGGCTGGCCTTGTACGATCAGCCTTGCAAATAAGACCCGGTCACCGCTATTGCTAACGGAAACCCCGCCTTTGAAGCTCAATGGTGTGCTAACGAGATATTGACTGGTATTTACATTTCCTTTTTTCCCATCTATCGTATAGTTGTACCGGATTTTGTTCGCCGCGCTGTTCTGACCACAGAATTTGGCAATGGCCAATAAACTATAGGCCGTAGTTTGTGTACTATACCAGTTATCCTGACCCAGTTTTGCTGCCAGAGGTTGCAGCAATGCAGCAGCCTCAGATTTCCGGCCAAGCAGGTTCAAAGTTTCCAGGATCATGGCTTCATCACGTACATCAGAACCATAAGTACCGCCCAATTGGCTGTAAGGCTTCACTTCCTTGGCTAAGCCCTTGATGAGGTTGCTGGCTGCATCCGCCTGTCCAGCCAGCTTGTAAGCGGCAGCCAATCTCCATTTTGCCGTTACCGATAAGTATTCGAAGCCCCGCAAACGGTTCATCGCCGCAATATCCGGACGCTTGGCCAGTGCAAGTACATATAAACGGTAGGACTGCAGCAAATCCCCTCCATAGAAGTTATTGCTATTGGGCGACCAACTGCTGGCTTTGCTTTTCAAATAGCGGCTCAGTTCATCCATCATGCCAACGGGTAGGGTATAGCCGAGATTCTGCGCTTCTATCAGGAAATGGCCGGCATAATTACTGCCCCATTCATCCGATGAGCCTTCCCCAGGCCAATAACTTAGACCTCCGTCCGGAGTTTGGAAACCACGTAAACGTGTAATTCCAGCTTTAATATTCTTTTCTGTATTCGCTTTTTGCTGATCATTCAATGCACTGAGTTGTCCCAGGAACAACTGCGGGAATACGCCTGAGGTGGTTTGTTCCACGCAACCATGCGGATATTGCATCAGGTAACTCAGTCGTTTTTTCAGATTGATCGGCGGGATCGTAGATAGCTCCACCGTTCCGGAATTGGTTCCTGCCATACCTACAGGCGCATAATTGAGGGACCAATTGCTGCCAGGCTGGATTACCGCAGAAACTACGTTTGTTACGTAAGGATTCGGATTTCTGATGTCCATCTCCACGTCATACTCGGTTTTTTCCGATCCACTCTGCGCAATCAGTTTTACTTTCGCAATACCGGTGAGTTCCGGCGCCTTGATTTCAAAATAGGCCAATTGTTCGCCAGGTTTTGCAAACTTCAACTGAACCGTTTTCGGCCCGCTGACCTGCAGATTTTGGGCCTGCAGACTGAGGCTTACATTTTTAAGGTTAGCCTCCGTTGCAAATACCGTAGCCGGCAGGGTAAAACTTTCACCCGGTCCAATGACCCTCGGCAATGTAGCGAGCAGCATGAGCGGTTTTTTGACCTGCACAGATTTCTCCGCAAAGCCATAAGCTCCATCCTGACCGGCAACCACCATTGCCCTCACCGCGCCAATGTACTGTGGCAATTTAAATTTATGCGTAGCTGAGCCACCTTTACCCAATGCGAAAGGTCCCAGGTATTTAACTACAGGCGCAAAGCGGTTCGCTTTGGCCGGGTTCAGGTTGCGGTTCAGCGATCCGTCGCCACCAATGCTCAGGATTCGCTCCAGATTGCCGCCCCACGCACCCAGTACATAGTCAAACAAGTCCCAGGTTTTCACACCCAATCCCTCTCTGGCGTAAAATACCGCATGCGGATTAGGGGTTTTGAACCTGGTGAGGTCCAGCAGGCCTTCATCTACAATGGCTATGGTATAGGTCATGGCCTTTCCATTGGCTTCCGAAACCGTAATGCTGCTTTCCGTCTCCGGTTTCAGTTTGTCGGCCATCCGGATTACCGGTTTCAAAATCGTCTGTGGATCTTCGATCAGCAGGGGAATGGCTCCATACATCCTGATCGGAAGGTCATTGACCGTTTGTGCATGCGGCTGTAACAAGGTTACATTGGCAAAAACATTGGGGGCCATGTTCTGCTCAGCTTTGAACTTAAACTGTGTCTGCCCGGCCTTGGTATCCGTCCAGAAGGTCTTCAAGACCTTACTGCCGTTCTCAATAGAGATCAAAGCCCTGCCGCCTTCGCCGGAAGGAATGGTCAGCACCACTTCTTCACCGACATTGAATTTCGTTTTATTGGCCGTAAAAGACAGCATAGCCGCTTCTGTCGGATTCGCACTTTGCTCACGCTGTGCCCATCCCGGCCAGTCAATGTACACTGATTTTCCGGTAACATGACCGCCATTCAGATCACGGACCAGGATGAGGTAACGTCCCCATTCGGGTTCGTCAATCCTTAAATTCCAGCTTCCTTTACCGTCCAGCAGGGTAATATTTTCTTTCTTAACGAGTTTATTGTAAGAGTTCTGGGTGAAATTGGCAAAGGAATTCTGATCATCCTGTTCCCACCACCAGCGCCACTGCACCTTGTAGAGTTCCACGTCAACGGTCTTTCCACCGCCAACAAGTTTACCATTGCGACTTACATTCACAATCTCAATTTTATGATCCCTGCCCGTCACCAGCATGCCACTCATTTTGTCGCCCTCAGGCGTTTTGATCCCGTAATAATTGTTGTACACATGGTAAGGAATGCTGAAATTGTCGATGCTGAAATTACCACCGGCTTCAAACACCTTCGTTGTAAAATTGGCCTTCAACATACCGGGAGCAGTGTTGTTCTCTGCCAGGCTGGTATTTACACGCGCCGAACCATTCTCATCCAGCGTACCCTCGAAGACAGTTTTTACCTGCGACTGGAAATTCACCGTTGGATTGTCAAAAGTATACGAATCAAAGCCTTTGAAGCTGGTCTTCATCGTATTTAGGTTCACATCCACTTTTGTCTTTAGGTGTTTTCCTACGGCACCGAAGAGCCAGTTGGCCGATAGGGTTGCATAAGATGCGCCACCACTGCCCAGATATCCCGCATTGCCGATATCAAAGTTGATTTTCAAGCGGTTGGGCATTACCGTTTCTATTTTGATGGTCTTCGTGAAGCTTGCCCCACCCGCTTTTACCTTTGCCATCCAGTTGCCGGTAGGTGAGGTGCTTTCAGTCGCCGTTTTAAAGGCATAAAAACCATTCAGGGGTTTTCCGTTGATGATGCGTTTGTACAATTGACCCTGTGGATTGTAGAGTTCAAAAGTTACCGGGTAACCGCCAGGCAGTTTTTTCAATTTATCTTCCAGGATAAAAGAAACATATACGGAATCACCCGGACGCCATACGCCACGCTCTCCGTAGATGAAGCCTTTCAAACCATTTTGGACTACATCACCACCCACGTCAAAACGGCTGAGTGGGAGGGAACTGCCGTCATCCATTTTCAGGTAACCACGCTCCGTTCCATTTTTGGCCACAAGCAAAAACGGCTTACGCTTCAGATCGAAACTCGCCATACCATTTCCATCGGTTTTTACTTTATGGATCAATTGCCTCTGGTAATCCAGCAATTCCAGTTCTACGCCACTCATCGGTTTGGCAGTCAGTAGATCCGTTGCAATGATCAACATGCTGTTGTCATTGCCCCGCTTGGCAATCAGCCCGATATTAGAGGCCATTACGTTCCTGCTTGCCCATTTATCATTCGTATAATAGGAAGGCGTACATGGATTATCACGGTCTTCCCATCGGTAATTCCTTGGATAATAACTGTTGTAGCGTTCCCAGAAATCATCATCTTCGTCTATTTTCTCTCCGTAACCATAGTATTCTTCATCATCACCCTGAGCACTTTCCATCTCTACAGGATTGTCTGCACATTTGAATACATTATATTCTCTCCTGAATCCTATGGTGATGCGGTACATTGCTCCGGGTTCTGTTTTGATCAGCTTGTCCAGGTCCAGTGTAAAACGGTTTTTCTTGTGCAGGTCCAGGGCTTTGTCTTCATCCAGGCGGATCACTTTCTGCACCACAGGTTTCCCGACACGCCTCAACTCGCCACCATCACGATAACCATTGGTCTGGAAAAACTGGGGAATGTTGTTTTCATAGATTTTGATAATGGTCACATCCACCGCCTTTAGGTTCACCGCCTCAAAAGGCAATACCAATCTGCCTGAATTTGGTAAAATTGTACCGGTTCCCGCGATTACTGCCGAAGGCAGCTTATTTTCGAATACGATGTTGGCCGATTTTCCTGCACTCAATCGCTTGCCAGCTATGTTTTCTATGCCTTCATTGACACTTAAGGTATAATTTCCTTCCAAAGCCAAGGTGGTGTAAACCTTAACCTGACTGCCATCTATGGTAAACCTGAGATCCGACTGTCCGGCCAGTGAAATCAGGCCGGAAAGGTCCTGTGCTACGCCCACAGGTTCCGAAAATTGAACCAGGACATAATCTTCCTGTTCCTGAATAGCCCTCATATCCAACACCTTAAAGACACCTGATGCAGGAACAGCAAGCTCAACCGTCCCCTTTCCATCCGCATCTATAGCATCTCCAGACCAGTTCAATTTGAGCACTTGCTCGCCCGCTGACTTTTTGATGCTGTCGATGGTAAATGTGTAGGTGTTTTTTTCGGGTTGATGCTGCCATTTGATCTTCAATGGCTGTTTAAAATCAAGTTCCAATGCTTTTTCTATGGCTTTAGGATCTTCCTCATCTGAAGTATTGACCTCACCCTTCAACTTCATGTATTCCATGGCCGTATTGTTCTGGGAAACCAGCCCCTGATGGCTCAGGCTCATTCCAGGTTTGATGACCCGGAAATCGAATTCAAAATCTTCCAGACCTTGCTCCACTTCGGTTAACTTACCGAGTTCGAAGGTAGCCTCATAGTCCTCACCGGGTTCCAGTGGTTCATCCGGCCTAAACTCTACAGTTTGGGCATCAATCCAATAGGTCTTGCCCTTTACGGAAGGAGAGAAGCTGAACAGATCACGGGAGTCGGCTACGCCGACATCGTTCATGGTCTTCACTTCACTGGCCAGGTGCAAGCGGATAAAACTTTTCTTGGAGATCGTTCCTGAGGTATAGGCCTCAATGTATTGCGCATACTTTTGGTTGTAGTCTGCAGGCCTTTTCTTCTTTAAAAAGAACCAGGCTGCAATGCCAAACAGCAGTACAACAATGGCAGCAATAGACAGGGTTTTTCGATTCCGGGAGAAAAAAGACCCGGTCGGAGAGGGAGATGTTGGGGATTCCATACGCTAACGTTTTTCATATTATAGGTGCGTAGGAAAAGTAATAAAAATTGACGGTTAATAAAAGCAAATTAATTATCCGCTGTATGAATAACTGTATATCAGTGCGTAAAATGATTATCTGATCATTACACCGGGTTTATCTACCAGAGGAATGTGGATGAGGTTCTCGTCCACGATACTTTCCGGAAGAAAAATAAACTTCTTATCGAAAATAACCCCATCGATATAATAGCTCAGCCAATACTCGTTAGTGAGACCGAAAACCTCAGTATCAATGGCCTCTACACCCTTGAAAGACCGGGCATCCAGGTCCCCTAAAAAATGCCTCAGCACAGAGGTTTTCACCATCTTCCCATCTTTTTCACCGTAACCTTTAGAACTGATCAGCACGTTAGAAAGCGCACGATCTTTTAAATTGACTAAGTAGACCGTCCAGTTTTTAACTTCCGGCGTCTCGCCGATCAGCACGACGGCCATCGCCACATCTTCAACTACATTTTCTGGAAGGTCTTTTTTCATAATACTCTATCATACTTTTTATGGCCATTGCGAGTCCGGAAGCAACTTCATCATGAACCAAGGTTAATCGTACCTCGCAATAACGGCAGTGTGCTACATCTTAACGGCTAAAAAAAAATTGCTACTTCTTAGCCGCTGTCTTTTTCGCTGGTGCTTTCTTTGCAGTGGTCGTCTTCTTTGCTGCAGTACCGGTTTTCTTTGCTGCCGCTTTTTTCTTCGGCTCAAATGCATTCGGAACTTGCTCTACGATTAGCTTCTTCACTTCGTCCAAAGAAATCACCGCCAGTTCTTCTGGTGTATATTTATCGTTGGTGGCCGGGTTTTTCCGAAGTTTCAGCATTTCTTTACCAAAACGGATGAAAGGTCCCCATCTGCCGTTTTCAATAGCTATTTTATCGGCATCCCATTGCTGGATGAATCGGTTGGCTTCTTTTTCTATCTTTTTAGCGATCAGTTCCTCAATATCTGTCTGGGAGAGCCTGTCGAAATTATAGGCCTTAGGTACGTTGATAAACAGGTCATTCCATTTGATGAAAGGCCCAAAACGCCCGGTGCCTTTAGTCACTGGCAGCGACTGGTAATGCGCCACCGGTGCATCTGCAGTAATTTTCTCTCCGATGATCTCAACCGCACGGGCCTGATCAATCGAAAGCGGATCTTCGTTCTTTGGAACTGAAATGTACGCATCTCCCCATTTTACGTAAGGCCCAAAACGGCCTACACCTACAGAGACTTCTTTACCTTCATAGTCTTCCAATGAAAAAGGCAATTTAAATTGTTCCAAAGCCTGTTCCAACGTGATGGTGGCAACCGACTGGCTTTTCGCCAGGCTTGCATAACGTGGCTTTTCAGCACCTTCATCATCGCTCAGTTCACCGATCTGAACCAGGGGTCCAAATCTGCCAACCTTAGTATATACATTCTTTCCGGATACAGGATCTATACCCAACAGACGCTCGCCATTAGCACGGTCGGCATTCTCCAGCGTAGTTTCTACCTCAACATGGAAAGGCGTGTAAAAGGAGTGGAGCATTTTTGTCCATTCCTGTAAGCCCTGTGCGATCTCATCAAATTCCTTCTCAACATTTGCCGTAAAGTTAAAATCAACAATACCTTTAAAATGCTCTACCAAGAAGTCATTTACGACTTCACCAATGTCTGTGGGGAACAGTTTTCCTTTTTCAGCACCGGTAACTTCAGTTTTTTGTTGTTTGACCACTTTGCCAGCGCTCAGCACGATAGAACCAAAAGCACGCTGACGGCCGTCACGGTCTTCTTTCACCACATAACCACGATTTTGGATCGTGGAAATGGTAGGTGCATACGTGGATGGTCGCCCTATGCCCAGTTCTTCCAGTTTCTTCACCAGAGCGGCCTCTGTATATCTCGCCGGAGGTCTTGAGAAACGCTCCGTTGCATTCATTTCTTTTAAAGTCAATTCCTGCCCGCGTGTCAAGGGAGGCAGTAAACTCGAGTTTTCCGAATCATCCTGCTCATCTTCATCTGAAGATTCCAGGTAAACTTTCAGGAAGCCATCGAATTTCAATACTTCACCTTCAGCAATCAGGATTTCTTTGCGCGTGCTGATGCCAATCTGAGCAGTAGTTTTCTCAAATAAGGCTTCGCTCATCTGCGAGGCGATTGCACGTTTCCAGATCAGCTCATACAGACGCTGCTCAGAACTATCGCCTGGCACAGTGTGCTGGTTGAAATAAGTAGGACGGATGGCCTCATGAGCTTCCTGCGCACCAGCTGATTTGGTTTTATAAACCCTCAGGTGATGGTATTTATCCCCGTATGCCGACTTGATCTCTGCCGCAGCAGCTTGCAGGGCAGTCTCAGACAAGTTCACAGAATCGGTCCTCATGTAAGTAATGCGTCCGCTTTCATACAGGCGTTGTGCAATCTGCATGGTCCTGGATACTGAGTAACCCAGTTTACGGGATGCCTCCTGCTGCAAGGTAGAAGTGGTAAAGGGTGCCGCCGGATTACGTTTAGCGGGTTTGGTCTCTAAACTGTCGACCGCAAATCCTGCATTAATGCAATCATTGAGGAAAGCTTCCGCATCCGCTTCTTTTTCAAAACGTTGTGGCAGTTCTGCTTTCACAATTTCACGTGCATTTCCAGTAAGGAACTGTGCAGTGATCTTGTATGCCGCAGCGGCATTGAATTTATTTACTTCGCGCTCACGGTCTACGATCAAGCGTACCGCCACAGACTGTACACGACCTGCGGACAACGAAGGTTTGATCTTTTTCCAAAGCACTGGCGACAATTCGAAACCTACCAGGCGGTCCAGCACCCGGCGTGCCTGTTGTGCATGCACAAGGTTGTAATCGATTGTCCTTGGTGTTTCTATTGCTTTTAAAATCGCAGGTTTAGTGATCTCATGAAAAACGATCCTCTTGGTTTTGGCTTCTTTAAGCCCCAAAGTCTCGTATAAGTGCCAGGAAATGGCTTCTCCCTCGCGGTCCTCATCGGATGCGAGCCAGACCATTTCGGCATCCTTGGCTAATTTTTTAAGTTCTGCAACGACTTGTTTCTTATCAGCGGGTACTTCGTAGGTTTGAGCAAAATTGTTGTCGATGTCAATGCCCATATCCCCCTTAACCAGATCACGGATATGCCCGTAGCTTGATTTAACGAGGAAATCTTTACCTAAATACCCTTCTATGGTTTTAGCTTTTGCAGGTGACTCAACTATTAATAAATTCTTAGCCATTCAGGAGGTTTTTCTGCAAATAAAGCTATAAATACGGCTAATATCAAAATCAGAACTAAAATTTGTCATAAAAATATTCCGAATTAATCAATTTTATTCTCCAATAGTTAAGGGTTTCTTAGCCTGGAGACCAGCTGCCCGACTAAGAAACCCTATAATTATTAAGCGGTTAAATTAATCCTGCCACAGTAGGTGCTATTGGAAACCTCCATTCTGTCATCGGAAACAAAAGCGATGTAAGTTTCCACATAACTTTCATCGAAGCCTGTACCATCATTCTTCAGGTGGACATCAAGTCCTAACACATCTGATCGATCGACCCGGCGTGCGCCGCTTGTGCAATAGCTGCTTTTTCCGGTCTCCGGAAAGAAAGCCAGCATCATCACCTGATCACGCTGCCGCTCTCCATAGCAATTTGGATCTGACTCCCAGCTGAATTTGAGTTTGACTGTTCTGTTTTGCTGATCGTACACAGACAACTCCGCGACTGGATTCAGTGCTGCCGGCAACACTCCCGCCGCTACTATCGCTTTTGAAAAGTCAAAATGCTGATCAGGATATTCGCCGTATACGGCAGGTAGGTTTAGGGACATTCCTGCATTTCTTGGAATCTGCGTAGTGCCTGCTACGTAGGGTTTGAAGCTTACATCAGTGAACGCTCTGATGGGACTCACAAACTTGGATACGATGCTAAAGGCATTAGTGGAAGCTTTTTGAGCAGGGCTTCTTTTCTTTTTGGTGGGGATAGACTTCATCCTGATCAATGGCTGCCCTAAGCGAATGTAGCCAACATGATTGCCCAATTTGCCCACTATCGGGCCCGAAATTCCGTTCTTTAAACGTGCCATAATATAATATGATTTAATAAGCTGCACCATTACAGCCTATACAAATTTAATATAAGAATGTCCAAATGCCAACTCTGTGAAATGGTCCAGTATTTCTAACCGGCCTTTTGTGAGCGTGTTTTCTCCGGCTTTTTGATCAAAAAGTCGGAGGAAACACGGAGCGGAGCTGGAACGTAGACGGACACAGCCACCACTCATTGTTGGAAATTATATTAGCGATTTGATTAGATTTTACGGAATGATTATAAATAGCTAATGTGATATATTTAACTTCGCATATATCAAAGCATATAACTATGAACACATTATTAATTTTCCTCGCTTTATTTTTTACACCTCCTGTGAAAAACGTATACGATTTCTCCTTCAAAACAATTGATGGAAAAGAAGTCAAGCTTTCTAAATTCAAAGGAAAGAAAATCATGATTGTGAATACGGCTTCCAAATGTGGTTTCACACCGCAGTATGAAGACCTCGAGAAACTGCACAAACAGTATGGCAAAAAATTAGTCCTGATCGGTTTTCCCGCAGGAAATTTTGGCGGACAGGAATTGGCTACCAATTCTGAGATCCAGGATTTCTGCAAAAAGAACTTCGGCGTGACTTTCCTGCTGAGCGAGAAAGTAAGCGTGAAGGGTGCAGACATCAATCCCTTGTTCAAATACCTGACTGCCGCAGAAAACCCTGATTTTAAAGGCGACATTAACTGGAATTTCGAAAAATTCCTGATCAATGAAAAAGGTGAGTTGGTACACCGTTTCCGTTCTAAAATAAAACCAACAGACGAGAGCATCGTTAAAAATCTTTAATGACCAAAAAAACAATACTCAGACACTGTCTGCCGCTGCTGTTTGCAGCATTACTGTTTTCCTGCAGTACAGGATACCGGCTTAGCAAGAGCAATCGTGCCGACTATCCAATAGATAGTCAACTGGCGGCCGACAGTGTCATTATAAAGACCTACCTGCCTTATAAAGCGCAGATGGAAGCAGAGATGAGGCAGGTAATTGCGCACTCTGCTGTGTTGATGTCTAAGAAAAGCAGCGATACGCTTCCGGAAAGCCTACTCAGCAATTTCTTTGCTGATGCGGTGATGCACCAGGCATTAAAGCTAGATGCCAACATAGATTTTGCGATTCCTTCTACAAAAGGCGGACTTAGGGTAGACCTTCCCAAAGGCAACATTACGGTTTCCAATATTTTTGAACTGATGCCATTTGAAAATGAGGTAGTGGTCTATGATGTTTCCGGGGTTCAAGTCAGGCAACTCCTGGATTTTATTGCCTCTACTAATGGTCAGCCCATCAGTGGTTTTCAAATGCAGATCAAAGACAAAAAACTGCTCAGTGCAACTTACAAGGGAAAGCCTTTTGAAGACAACAAGACTTACAGGATCATGACTTCTGATTACATTGGCGGGGGAGGTGACAAAGTACCTGTGTTTAAGGACATAACAAGCAGAAAAGCCATAGGTCTTAAGGTCCGTGATGCCCTAATGAAAGAGGTCAAAGAAAAAGAAGCTGCCGGAGAATTGCTGAACCCGGTGTTGGACAACAGAATCATCAAATTATAAAGTAATGAAAGAATTGATCAACCGCAGAAACTTCATCCGGAACAGTGCAGCAGCAGCATTGGGCTTTAGTGTTTCCGGTGGTTTGGGTTTTGATGCCAGCGCCGCGATAGCAGGAGGGGACCTGGTGAAGCTGACCATATTGCATACCAACGATGTGCACAGCAGGATAGAACCTTTTCCCTTGGACGGATCTAAATATGCCGGACTGGGCGGAACTGCCAGAAGAGCCGCCTTATTAGCTAAGATCAGGTCTGAGGAACAAAATGTATTACTCCTGGATGCGGGAGATATTTTTCAGGGTACACCTTACTTTAATAAGTTTGGCGGTGAACTCGAAATTAAGCTGATGAGCATGATGGGCTACGATGCGGCTACCATGGGCAATCATGATTTTGACAATGGCCTGGAGGGCTTTCATAAGCAACTGCCTCATGCTAAATTTCCCATCCTTTGCGCCAACTATGACTTTTCGAATACCCTGATGAAGGGTGCGACGAAAGCCTACCAAATTTTTAAGAAAGCAGGACTGAAAATAGGCGTATTTGGAATCGGGCTGGAGCTTAAAGGCCTTGTTGCTGATGCGAATTACGGAGACACCCGCTATTTGGATCCAGTGAAAAAAGCAAATGAGACGGCGGCACTGCTGAAGAATGAACTGAATTGCGACCTGGTGATCTGCCTTTCCCACCTGGGTTATAAATATGAGAACGATAAGGTTTGCGATCAGATTTTGGCGAAAAACACAAGTAACATCGATCTGATCATCGGTGGACACACACATACCTTTATGGACCAACCGGAGGATGTACAGAATTTAAGCGGGGGGATCACAACCATTAATCAGGTAGGTTTTGCCGGTATCAACCTGGGCAGGGTAGACTACTACTTTGAAAAATATAAAGGCAGACGTGTAAAAACAGGCCTGCCTTATATGATCACTAACGAATTGGGTTAGCTTTAACGCTTCATTGATTTTTTAGCACAGGAAACCACCGCCCAGCAAGTCGTTTCCTTCATAGAACACGGCAGACTGTCCAGGTGCTATGGCGGATACATTGTGATCGAAGACCACACGCATCCGGTCTTTCTCCTGTACAATGGTGCTCAGCATACCGGCGTCTTTATAACGGATTTTGGTAATGACATTATCCATAGGCTCCAGGATGTTCTCATACTTCACCATATTCACATTCCTCACCGTAGCTTCTTTACGTTCCAGTTCATCTGCACGTCCCAATACTACTGTATTGCTCTCCGGAAGGATCTGGATCACGAACATCGGTTCACCAAAAGCGATACCCAATCCCTTGCGCTGACCGATGGTATAGAAAGGATAACCCTTATGCTGACCCACCACCATGCCATTACTCAATATAAAATTGCCGCCCGCGACACGCTCTTCCAGGTCCTCTACTTTATGTCTCAGAAATGACCGGTAATCATTATCAGGCACAAAGCAGATCTCATAGCTTTCGCTTTTCTTTGCCAGTTCTTCCTGTCCCATGTCCAATGCCATTTGACGGATCTCCGATTTGGCAAAAGAGCCCAAAGGAAATTGCGTACGGGAAAGGTTTTCCTGTGATACGCCCCAAAGCACATAAGATTGGTCTTTATTTTCGTCTTTACCTTTAGAGATCACGTAGCGACCGCTGTCCTGCTGGCGGATATTGGCATAGTGACCTGTAGCAATGAACTCGCAGTCCAGTTTGTTTGCCCGTTTCAATAAGGCTTCCCATTTGATGTGTGTATTACAAAGCACACAAGGATTTGGTGTACGCCCTGCGAGGTATTCATCTACGAAGTTATCGATGACAAAATCGCCAAATTCATCCCTGATATCGAGGATATAATGTGGAAATCCATAATTTACTGCCAGTGTACGCGCATCATTGATGCTGTCGAGGCTGCAGCAACCGGTTTCTTTACTGCTGCTGCCGGAGGTGGCATAATCCCATGTTTTCATGGTGAGGCCAATGACTTCATAACCTTGTTCGTGGAGCATGACCGCTGCAACTGAACTGTCGACGCCGCCACTCATGGCGACCAATATTCTTCCTTTTTTACTCATTTTTTTAATACTGCCACGGGTTCAAGGCCCGGTGATTAAGATATAAGCTGCAAAAGTACGGGATTTTTTGGGTTTATCTGAAACCCGGAGTCAGGGACAGGTAATAAATTCTACAGCGTAGGGATTTGCACTGATGAAGTCAAACGTATTAGCAAAGCTAAAAACAGTGTTTTTTATTATTTTTTTAATACATTAGTCGATAGATTAGCAAAGCGTAAAAAATATCATTAAACTAAACATGAAGAAAGCATTATTGTACTGTTTACTGTTGTCGCCGGCCATGGCATCGGCACAGCAAAATCTGGTGAAGTATGTGAGGCCGATCATCGGCACACAAAAAATGGGACATACTTATCCCGGGGCAACGGTACCTTTTGGGGCTGTACAACTCAGTCCGGATACTGATACCTTATCCTACGAGCTCAACGGAAAGTACAATGGCGATATCTATAAGTATTGCGCAGGCTACAAATACGAGGATAAGACCATCGTAGGTTTCAGTCATACGCATTTCAGCGGCACAGGCCACTCTGACCTGGGCGATTTCCTGATTATGCCAACACAGGGAAAACTGCAATTGAACCCAGGTACAGCCAGCGATCCGAAATCAGGTTTCCGTTCTGCATTCTCCCATGCCAATGAAGTTTCAGAGGCCGGTTATTACAAGGTAAAACTGGATGATGACAACATCACCGCTGAAATGACCGCCACCAACAGGGTAGGGATCCACCAATACACCTTCCCTAAATCTGATCAGTCGCACATCATCCTGGACCTGATGTCGGGCATCTACAATTACGATGACAAGACTGTGTGGACCTATGTAAGGGTGGTGAATGATACCCTCATTACCGGTTACAGACAGACGAATGGCTGGGCGCGTACCCGTACGGTGTATTTCGCCATGTCGTTCTCTAAACCTTTCCGCGAGTACGGACAAAAGAACTTTGAGAAAACACAGGTGTACCGCGGTTTTTGGAGAAAATTTGACCAAACGAAGAATCACCCTGAAATTGCCGGCAAGCGCATCAGGATGTATTTCGACTTCGCTACAGAAGCGCAGGAAAAAATCCAGGTGAAGTTTGCCATTTCTCCGGTGAGCCAGGACAATGCCCTTGAAAATATGCGTGCAGAAGCACAGGGCTGGGATTTCAATAAATTTAAGAGTCAGGCACAAGCCGACTGGAACAAGGAGCTGAACAAGATTAAAGTGGAAGCTTCGGAGGATGATAAAATCAATTTTTACACCGCTTTGTATCATTCTTTCATCAATCCGACCAATTATAGCGATGTGAATGGCGAATACAAAGGATTGGATCAGGGCATCCATAAAGCAGATGGCTTTACCAATTACACCACTTTCTCTTTATGGGATACCTACAGGGCATTACACCCTTTCTTCAACATCATCCAACCGAAGCGCAACAATGATATTGTAAAATCGATGATGGCACATTACGAACAGAATAGTTTGAAAATGCTGCCGATCTGGTCGCACTATGCCAATGAAAACTGGTGCATGAGCGGCTACCACAGTGTTTCTGTTTTAGCGGATGCAATCATCAAAGGAGTATATGACGGCGATGCCCAAAAAGCTCTGGACGCCTGTATCGTGACGGCCAATCACAGAAATTATGAAGGCATTGGTGATTATATTGATATGGGTTATATCCCTGCTGAACGTAGCGGAACCTCCGTATCCAATACACTGGAATATGCATATGACGACTGGTGTATCGCACAGATGGCCAAAAAACTAGGTCGTAATGATGTATACGATACTTTCATGAAACGCGCGGCCAGCTGGAAAAATGTCTTTGATCCTTCAATCGGCTTCATGAGACCCAAAATGGCAGACGGTTCTTTCAAGAAGGAATTTGATGCATTGAGCACACATGGGCAAGGCTTTATTGAAGGAAACACCTGGAACTACAGTTTCTTCGTTCCGCAGGATCCTAAGGCCATGATCGCAGCCATGGGCGGCGCTAAAAAAGTTACTTCGAGGTTGGATTCCCTGTTCTCTATGCACCTGCCTGATGAATTCTTTGCCGAAACAGAAGACATCACCCGTGAGGGGATCATCGGTGGGTATGTGCACGGAAATGAGCCTGCACACCATGTGGCCTATTTGTACAACTGGGTCGGTCAGCCCTGGAAAACGCAGGAAAAGATCCGTATGATCCTGAAAATGCAATACAAATCGACACCGGATGGATTGGGCGGCAATGATGACTGCGGACAGATGAGCGCCTGGTACATGTTCTCCTCACTTGGTTTTTATCCGGTAGCACCTGGTTCAGACGAATATTCACTGGGTAGTCCTGCGGTAAAGAATGCCGTACTTGCATTGGAAAACGGCAAAACCTTTACCGTAGAAGCGCTGAACCAGAGTGACAAAAATGTGTACGTCACTAAAGTGTTGTTGAATGGCAAGCCATTGACAGACTGGAAGATCAAACATTCAGACATCACCAATGGTGGTAAACTGAGCTTCTATATGTCGGCCAAAGCCAAAAAATAGACCTTAAAAATAAGGCATAAAAAAAGTCAGGTAAGGTTCACTTACCTGACTTTTTTATTTTAAAGCCCCAATTCTATCGGAACCGGCTAAACGAAAGCAGGCACATCTGAACGGGGATCATTTCCCTGAATTTGATTTTTGCGCATATCTGAAGGTTCTACCGGGGTTCTGATGATCTTTTTATTGAGCCCGCTGGCTGCGTTATAGAGGAGAATACTTCCTAAAGCGATCTCTTCAAAGGCAATGAGTGGTCTCTTTTTTAGAATTCTCAGCCCTTTTTGTAAGATGTATGCTCCAGCTATGATAGAGATGATCCTTTTTCCGGCGCTTAAATCCTCTGCTTTATACCCGCTCAGCAATGAGCTGGCAATGCCTATAGTCGCTTTGTCTTTTATCTTTGTAAACATAGTCGCTTCGTTTAAAATTCTAATTATTGAACAGGACAAAGCAAGTTTTTGTTTTCACAATTGCTCAAAAACCTGCCTGATGGCCTGATTTACGACTTTTTCCGGTTCCGGACTAAACTGGAAACCAACGCGGCTCACGAGAATGGCATTGATAGATAACGCCCTATGTCCCAATGCCCTGGCAAGCGCATAGATGCCTGCTGTTTCCATTTCCAGGTTGGTGATCCGCTGATCCCGATAACGGAAGCTATTGAGTAAGTAAATGAAATCAGGAACGGTATTCTTTGCACGGACCTGTCGCCCTTGTGGGGCGTAGAATCCGGGGGCTGTCAGCGTGATACCTTTTTCCATTCCCTTCGCAAATCGGTCCAGCAAGCCTGGATCTGCCGAAGTAAGATAAGGACTGACGCCCTTGAGCTGTCCGCAGTGAACTTTGAAGTGCTCCAGCATATTCTCTTCTTCGTCTGAGGCCTTCTGCTCGTAATACAGCATCAGTGCATCCATACCTATACCTATAGTGGAAGCCAGAATGGTACCCATTGGCAGATCGGGCTGGATGGCACCGGAAGTACCGATTCTGATCAGTTCCAATGACGTCAATTCCTTTTTCACCTGCCGTGAATTGAAATCAACATTGACAAGCGCATCCAACTCATTGAACACGATATCGATATTATCGGTACCAATGCCTGTTGAAATACAGCTGATGCGTTGTTTGCCGACATAGCCGGTATGTGTGAGGAATTCCCGTTTTCCTTTTTTCAGTTCAATCCGGTCGAAGTGCTTAGAAATCAAGGAGACCCGGTCGGGATCGCCCACGGTAATAACGAGGGGCGCCAGGTCCTCTGGTCTGATGTTGAGGTGATAAATGCTACCATCCGGATTGATGATGAGGTCTGCGGCTGAGATCTGATGTTCCATACCTCAATTTAGCAAATAAGTACCGAAAGCCGCTAAGCTGTAGTCAGGTATTTCAAACGCAGGCCTTCGATTTTTTCCATCTTAGCGATCACTGTATTCAGATTGGCTTTTCTCACCTCGAAACGAATGCTGCAGTGGTTGTCGAATTGCTGATCAAGAACAGCAAGCTGCTCTTCTTTGATGAGCCTCATGACCTCATTCATCGCCAGGTATTCAAACTTGGCCTCATAGATGTCATTTACTGTTTTCTCAACTATGGATGATTCCTTAATCGCTTCTGCAGCAGCAGTTTTATAAGCATTGATTAAACCAGGTACACCTAATAATGTGCCGCCGAAATACCGGACTACTACAATGAGCACATTGCTGAGATCTGCAGAAAGCATGGCATTCAGAATAGGCCTGCCGGCAGTGCCAGATGGCTCTCCATCGTCCTGGATACGGAAAACACTACGGTCGGGACTCAGGCGCAAGGCCCAGCAGAAATGCCTGGCCTTTGGATGTTCTGTGCGGATTCTTTGGAGGATGAGCTTAGCTTCCTCGTAGGTACTTAACGGGAAGGCATAACCGATGAACTTACTGCCCCGGTCGCGGAAAATACCTTCTGAGGGCTCAGCTATCGTTCTATAGGTATCATCAAACAGCATAGACCTGGGATATAGTGATCAGAATGATGGCGATGAGGGCCAGTGCCAGTCCGGCATAGTTGAGCTGATTGAGTTTTTCCTTGAAAATAACGATACCTACGATACTTCCCAGGGTAATCACGCCCATATTCATGGCCGCAAAAACAGTAGAAGGATCGTCGGCCATTGCACGGTGTGCCTTGAGATAGAACAGGATATTGAAAAAGTTAAAAAACCCGAGGATGCATCCGCACAGGAAGTTGATCAGTTGAAGTTTTTCTTTCTTTACAATAGCTAAATAAATGATGGTCAATATAGATATCAGGAATGCCAATGCAAAAATAAGGATCAGAGAACTGGTATAAGGAAGACTCTTGATCTGAGCAACTTTTTTGAACAGGATGTCTATGATACCAAAGCCTACGAAAACGACCAGAGGATAGATCCAGCTGGATCCTTTCGATTGCTGGTCCGTCTTTTTGTGGAGGGTAAAGAAAATGGCCAGGAAGCCGACTGCAAGCCCAAGCAATTTGATGCTGCGAAAAGATTCATTGAACAGGAAAAAAGCGGCCAGTATAGGAATAAATAGGGAAAGGCGTTGTGCGATGTCTGTTTTCGCAATTCCGATATTTCTTACCGAGGCGGCCAGGAACCAAAAAACAAGGGGCAATAAAATGCCCAACGCTATATATATGCCGTTTATGGGGGCTGAGGAAAGCTGTGTAAAATCTGGCTGAAAGAATACTGTGGCGAGTGCAATGGCAAAAAGGTAGTTCCAGGTGACTGCCTGTGGTATGCTGATCTGATATCTTTTGGCTAACTTAAGCAATACAGCTACGGTGACGCTACAGCAGATACTGATGAGAAGGTAAATCATAGTTGATGTTTGTTTTGGTAAATGGTAAGGCGGTCCTGACCGACCTGATATTGCTCACTAATGTAGCCATTAATGTGTGGAGCCGACAGTCCTTCCAGCCAGGAAGTACCTGAAGTAAAAACACGGGCTTCATCCCATAAATTACCTATGATGAACTGGTTAAGGATATTTGCGCCACCCTCAATGATCACGGATTGAATGTCCATTAGATACAATTGAAAAGCGATCTTCTGAGGCAGGTAAAATTGCATGTCTTCCATTTGAATGTAATGGATATTGCCCTCTACCTCGGTTTTTATTTCATTAAAAACTACTGTTTTCGCATGATCATTATAGATATGATTGTTGTGGGGTACGGAAAGCTGGCGGTCGATGAGGATCCTTACCGGATTTTTACCGGGCCATTCCCTGGAGCTCAACTGCGGGTTGTCGGACATTGCCGTTTGCCGCCCGATCAGAATGGCGTCTTCTTCTGTACGCCACTTATGTACCAGTAATTTAGCCAAGGGGCCACTAATCCATTGTTGTACTGTATTTTTAGGGGCAAAATAACCATTGGCAGTGGTTGCCCATTTGAGTAGGATATATGGTCGTTGCTGACTGATGCGTGTGAAGAAACGCCGGTTTAGCTCCCTGCATTGTGCATCGAGTATACCAGCTTTTACCTGGATGCCTGCGGCTTCCAGTTTCTGAATGCCCTTACCGTCGACATCTGGAAAGGGGTCACGATTACCAATCACTACGCTTTTTAGTCCATGCCTGATCAACAAGTCAGCGCAGGGTGGGGTCTTACCAAAATGTGCACAGGGTTCCAGACTAACGTAGGCAGTAGCCTTCCTCAAAAGTGCTGGTGCCTGATCTCCAAAACGGCTCAGCACATCATTGATCGCATTTACTTCTGCATGTGCTTTTCCAAATTGTTCATGATAACCTTCGCCGATGATCAGTCCATTGCTGACGATAACGCAGCCGACCATAGGATTGGGGCTTACACTGCCAATTCCCATTTCCGCCAGCTCCAGACAGCGCTGCATATATAATTCATCGCTCATTGCTGCAAAAGTAAGGTATATTGTTCGATTTAGTTACTTTTGTGCCTCATGAATTTAAAGGCGCTGGCGCAACATTTTAGTGTACAATTGAAGAACCGCTATGAGGAGCAGGAAATCAGTTCCATCTTCAGCATTGTGGTAGAAGAACTGTCCGGCTGGAGCAGGTCCCAGCAAGTCTGGAAGAAGGAAGAGGAGATTCCTGATGCAGAGCTTGTGGCCTACCTGCAGGTTTTGCAGTCACTGTCAGATGGCCAGCCAGTTCAATATGTGCTTAGAAAAGCACTATTTTTTGGCCTGGATTTTATCGTAAATCCTTCGGTACTCATCCCCAGACCGGAGACAGAGGAACTTGTCGACTGGGTGCTGGAAAGCTGCAGGACTTTAGAAGGGCCAGAAGTGATCGACATTGGCACAGGTAGTGGCTGCATTGCCATTTCACTCGCAAAAAATTTACCACAGGCCAGGGTGTCTGCTCTGGATGTATCTTCTGCTGCTTTGGAAGTGGCCAGGGAAAATGCTGTACTCAACGAAGCAGCGTTGACTTTCATTGAGTCTGACATCCGAACCTACGATAATCCGGGGAAGTTTGACATTATCGTGAGCAATCCGCCATACATCACGCTTCATGAAAAAGCCGAAATGCATGAGCATGTGCTCAGTCATGAACCGCATCTCGCATTATTTGTTCCCAATGAGTCTCCATTGGTCTTTTACGAGGCCATTGCAGATTTTGCGTTACGCTCGCTAAAAGCCGGCGGCTATTTATTCTTCGAAATCAATGAGCACTTAGGAGCAGAAATGATAGAGATGCTTAGATTTAAATCGTTTATAAACATTAACTTAAGGAAAGACATGCAGGGTAAGGACAGGATGATCAGCTGCAGTCTTGGCTAAGTTCTCGGATGGAAATCGGTAATGACTCCCCGCAGGTAGTCGCGGTCCAGGTGCGTATAAATTTCGGTGGTAGTGATACTGGAATGCCCCAACATTTCCTGTACAGCGCGCAGGTCGGCACCACCTTCCACAAGATGGGTAGCAAAGGAATGGCGAAAAGTATGCGGACTAATGGTCTTTTGGATGCCCGCCTTTTCGGCTAATCCTTTAATCATCGTAAATACTGAAATCCGGGAAAGGGCTGTTCCGGAACGGTTCAGAAATATATAGTCTTCATGGCCTTTCTTCACATCGATATGCAGACGGCTTTCCTGAATGTAAATATTGAGGAACTTCAATGCCGAGCCACCGATAGGTACAATTCGCTCCTTATTGCCTTTTCCGATCACCCTGAGGTATTCCTGATCCGGATATACATTTGATAGCCGGAGTCCTACCAATTCTGATACCCTTAGCCCACATCCATATAACACTTCAATAATCGCTTTACTGCGCATACCATCGGGCCTGGAGGCATCAATGGCTTCAATTATTGCATTGATCTCGTGTATATTCAGCGTATCGGGCAATTTCTTATTCTGGCGAGGTGCTTCCAACAATGCGGTAGGATCCAGGTCAATCACTTCTTCCAGCAGTAAAAATCCAAAGAAAGATTTCAGTCCGGAAATTAACCTGGCCTGAGAACTCGGCAACATCCCCAGCTCGTTGATCCAGGAAATGAACAACTTCAGGTCCTGGTAGCTAACTTCCTTAATAGTTGGCTTCCGGTTGATGCTTTCATAGTACTGAACGAGTTTTGAAATGTCGCTTAGATAAGCCTCGATGGAGTTTGCAGAAAGCGCCCGTTCCAGTTTGAGGTAGGTTTTATAAGATCTGATGTAGGCCGGATTAATCACAAAAAATTTTATACTGTAAGTTTTTAACTTTAAGTTTGATTGATGAAGATACAAATTATTAACGGGCCAAATTTAAACCTTTTAGGAGTACGTGAACCAGGAATTTATGGAAATCAGGGGTTCGATCAATATATCAAGGAGTTAAGAGCTAAATATAGCATCCTGGAGATTGATTATTTCCAAAGTAATGTGGAAGGTGAACTGATCAATAAATTGCATGAGGTAGGCTTTAGTTATGATGGCATCGTGATCAATGCAGGGGGCTATACGCATACTTCAGTAGCCATAGCTGATGCCATTGCGGCGATTAAAACGCCGGTAGTAGAGGTTCATATCTCCAATATTTACGCCAGGGAAGAATATAGACACGTATCCCTTACAGGTAAAAACTGCAAAGGTGTGCTTACTGGATTTGGCATGGACGGTTACAGGCTGGCTATCGAGAGCCTGCTGCATAGCTAAACTTTCAGCTGACTGAAATACCTGATTTTCTGAATAAAATAGGCCCAGACGATGCTCGAAGGGTATTGTCCGGCATGTTTTTGAAAAGGAATTTGCCTGTCATTACGTTTGCTTGCGTTTTTGAAAAGGGCCAGCACAAAATGATAATGCGCTTTATTGACGGACCATGCAAAGTCGGTTTCGCCTTTGAGCAGGAAATGGATCCAGGCGATGAAATCAATGCACATCCGTATAAACACCCTAAAATAGGCATCGCCAAGTGGAAGGTTCTTTTGAAGAATAATAAGGTTATTGCGGAAATTCAGATAGGTCTTATAGGGGTTATTGGCGTTTAGGGTACCGCCCCCGACGTGGTAGACTTCGGCCTGCGGACAATAGACCACTTTGTAACCCAGGTTTTTAAGACGCCAGCACAGGTCAATTTCTTCCATGTGTGCAAAGAAATCTGGATCCAGTCCACCTACCTCATGCCATGCTTTGCTTTTGATGAAAAGCGCAGCTCCGCTGGCCCAAAAAATCTCTGTGGTCTGCTCATACTGGCCCTGATCAGTTTCTATGGTATCAAATAACCTTCCACGGCAAAAGGGGTAACCATGAAGATCAAGAAAACCACCTGCAGCGCCAGCATATTCAAATTGTGTCTTATCTTTTTGCCATTTGATTTTGGGTTGCGCTGCCGCAATCAACGGATCGGCTTCCATTTGCGCAATTACCGGCCGGATCCAGTCCGCAGTCACCTCTACGTCAGAATTGAGCAAGATGTAGTAGTCGGCTTCAACCTGATCCAGCAACTTACGGTAGCCCTCAGCAAAACCATAGTTTTGCGCATTTCGGATGATACGAACGTCGGGGTAATTGGCCTGTAGGAAGTCGACGGAACCATCGGTAGAATTATTATCGCCAACGATTAGCTGCAAATTGCCATAAATGGATTGTACGACACTTGGAAGAAACTGTTCAAGCAAGGCCTGTCCGTTCCAATTTAAAATTACTACTGCTACGCTTGGTTCCATTCTTCTTTTGTCGGTTGGTATTTCCATCTCCTATGGCTCCAAAGCCAGTAGGGTGGGTTTTCTTTGATGATATTTTCTAGAAATGCAAAGGTCATGTCCGCAATCTCATGCCCTTTAGTTTCGCTGGGTTTCTCACAGATCACGTCACAATCAATCTCATAATAGCCTCTCCTTAGGAATTTCATATTGAAATAGATCACGGGGCGATCGGTCTGTAAGGCAATTTTTTCAAGTCCCAGCAATACTGCTGTAGGCTGATGGAGAAAATTGATCCAATATTTAGCTTCGTGTCGCACAGGAGTCTGATCCCCTGCAAAACAGAACATGGTGGCCTCATTTTTAGTACTTACCAGTGCACGGAGTGTTTGTTTCATCGGGATGAAGATATTCCCGAATTTGGTACGCATTCGATTAAACCAGCTTTCATATACCTTATTATTCAACGGCTTATAGATCACGTATGGCGTGGCCGACAATTTTTGGCTCAGCGCCAGCATTCCCCATTCCCAATTGCAATAATGGCTGCTGCAAGCGAGTACATTTTGCCCACGCTGGTAGTAAGCCTCGACTTTCTCCAGGTTACTGAAACGCACCCGCTTGTCCAGCTCTGCTCTGGAGATCGATTGCATTTTGATCATCTCAAAACTCAGATCGGTAAAATATCTATAGAATGTTTTTTCAATCCTAATGATCTCTCTAAGTTTTTTTTCAGGGAAGGACTGTAGCAGGTTGTCACGGACTATTTTTCTGCGGTACCGGGCAATATAATAAACAGGATAATAGCTCAAAGTCGCAAGGCAATACAACACTGGTAGTGGGAGCAAAGACAAAAAGTTTAAAAAAAATATTCCTATATCAGAAAAGCTTTTTTTTATCATTATTTTGGCGAATTGAGAATGCAAACATAAATTATCAGATGCAAAGTTCAGCTATATTCCCTCTTTTTTATCTTCCACCAATCAGCTATTTTTCTGGTTTAAAGGAATTTGAGGGCAATTTCCTAATTGAAAAAGAGGAGCATTTCCCCAAACAAACCTATAGAAACAGGGCAACTATCTACTCGCCAAATGGCAGCCTGGACCTGATCATCCCGGTGATTCGCGGAGCAAATGCACACACCAGCATCAAAGATGTGAGGATCAGTAATGATTTTAACTGGCAACGCCTGCATTGGAAAAGCCTGGAAAGCTGCTACCGGAAGTCGGCATATTTTGAGTACTACGAAGACGAACTGGCCCGTTTCTATCATGAAAAATTCGAGTTTTTGTTCGATTATAACCTGGAACTGTTACAATGGTTACTTAAGCAGATGAAGAAGGATGTGTCTTTGAACTTTACTACGGAATATGTTAAAGAAATTCCAGATAAGCTGGATTTCAGGACTAAACTTCATTTCAAAAAGGAACAGGCAGTTACGGATGCAAAGGCTTATTTCCAGGTGTTCGACGATCGGCATGGTTTCAAGTCAAACTTAAGTATTGCCGATTTGTTGTTCAACCAGGGACCTCAATCCCGATCCTACATCTGACTTCATGAAAAAGCAGCAAAAGTACAAGCGTAAACACAAACATTATAATTTGCCCGATGCGGGAACTAGTCCCGGCCTGGTGTATATTGATAAGGATTCACTCGATCCGGTAATTAAGATTTACAAGTATAATGCTGATTCATATGAGGTTGCAGATGCGAAAGACCTCAGCCGGGTGAAGGACATGATCGCAGACAAGGATTTTAGCTTTTGGATCGAAATCAAAGGTTTCAGGTCGATGCCGATGTTTGAAACCCTAAACGCAGAATTTGGAATCAACAAACTCACGCTTGAAGACATTACCCGCACTTACCAGCGGCCTAAACTGGAGGAATATGATGGTTATGTTTTTGCGATCAGCCGGATGTTGCATTTTGCAGACCGCGAGGAACTGGAGAACATTCAGGTTTCTTTCCTGCTGCTGGACAATGCGCTCTTTACCTTCCAGGAGACTTACGCTGACTGCCTGGATCCTATAAGAAACAGGCTCAAAGCGGGAAAAGGTAATATCCGTACTGCGGGAAGCAGTTACCTGATGTATGCCCTGATGGACATCATTGTAGACACTTATTTTCAAACGCTTGGTGTTTGGAGTGAAGAATTGGACGCTATAGAAGACCGCTTATTTGACAAACCTGATAAAAGCGTCATGTACGATACGCAGGTCATCAAACGTCATTTGATTGGCATGAGGCGGGTAGTATGGCCCGAAAGGGATAAACTAAATGACATCCTCCGCACGGATAGTCCACTCATTACTGAACAGACTAAAATGTATGTAAAAGATGCTTATGACCACTGCATACAGATCATCGACATTGTCGATTCACTAAAGGAGATTTCCGTCAGCAATATTGACATGTACTTGTCTTTCATCAGTAATAAGATGAACGAGATCATGAAAGTGCTGACCATCATCTCTTCGATATTCATTCCGCTCACCTTTATTGCGGGTATTTATGGGATGAACTTTGCCGTAGAAGATCCTGTAACCGGAAAAGTATTGCCAAGAAACATGCCTGAGCTGTATCAGGAAAATGGCTACCTATATACCATGATTGTGATGGCTCTTATCGCATTGGCTCAAATCATATATTTCTGGCGCAAAGGATGGTTTAAATAGTGCTGATTATGCTTACCTTTAGACCAGCATGCAATCGTTTGAACTGGACAAGACAGATGTTTCAAAAATCAAGTTAGCCTTAACGGGTGATGATGAACAACTTCAGGTTATTCTGGGGGAGTACCATGCCTCAGAAATTGCCATCCTGTTTGAAAGTCTGAACAAGGAAGACAGGCAGCGCATCATCAACCTTCTGCCTGTAGAGACAGCTTCAGAGGTCATTTCGGAAATGCATGAGGAATCGCATCCCGAAGAACTCCTACTTCAAATGCATCCTGATAAACGGACAGAGATCGTAGAAGAACTTGATTACGACGATGCAACCGACATCATCTCCCAACTCGAAGAACACGAGCAAAAGGAAATTCTGGAAGACCTGAGTGAAGATGATGCTTCAAGCATTAGGAACCTTTTAAGTTACCACGAGGAAACTGCCGGAGGTTTGATGAACACAGAGTTCATCCGCATCAACCTCAACCTAACAAAAAAAGATGCCATCGATGAAATCATCCGCCAAAGCGAAGAAATCGAGGAATTTTACACTGTCTTTGTGGTAAATGATGAAAATGTCTTTCAGGGAATCGTTTCCTTAAAGGACATCATTAAATCGAAGGGAAATGTAAAAATCACTGAACTCGTGAAGGCCGAGGTCGCCTGGGTACATCCAGATACCGATCAGGAAGAGGTGGCCAGGCTCATATCGCAATACAACATCACCAGCATACCGGTACTAGATAATGAAATGAAATTATTGGGCCGCGTGACATTCGACGATGTCATCGACGTATTGGAAGATGAAAATACCGAAGATATCCTAAAGATTTCCGGGGTATCTGAAGATGAAGAACTGAGCGGTAACTGGGTAGAAGCTGTCAAGTCCAGATTACCCTGGTTGGTGCTCAATCTTGGTACTGCTTTTCTTGCCTCCGGGGTTGTCAGGCATTTTGAACCCACCATTGAAAAAATTGCTGTACTTTCTGCTTACATGACCATCATTGCTGGAATGGGAGGGAATGCAGCTACCCAGGCACTGGCTGTAACCGTCCGCAGGATCTCGTTATATGACCTAACCGACAATCAGGCATACCGTACTGTTTTGAAAGAGTTTACTGTAGGATTGATCAATGGTGCAGTCACTGGACTGATTGTATTCCTTTTTGCGCTGTTTTTTGACAGTAATCCTTTGCTTGGAGTGGTGATTTTTCTGGCCATGACCGGTAACCTGTTGATCGCTGGTGTCACAGGTGCAGGAATTCCTTTAATCTTAAAAAGGGTTGGAATTGATCCAGCCATTGCTTCTTCAATAATTATTACAACTTTTACAGACGTTTTCGGATTTTTGCTGCTGCTAGGTTTAGCGAGCAAATTATTACTATAACTGATTAACTATGCAACCAACTAAACACAACTGGACAAAAGCAGAAATTGCGGATATTTATCATAGGCCATTTTTAGACCTCGTTTATGAAGCAGCCACCATCCACCGTGAAAATAAAGATTATAATGAAGTGCAGGTAAGCTCCCTGATTTCTATAAAAACCGGTGGCTGTGCGGAAGATTGTTCTTACTGCCCGCAAGCAGCCAGATACCATACCGATCTACAGGTACAGCCACTGATGCAACTCAGTCAGGTTGTGAGCGCAGCGGTAAAAGCCAAGGAGGGAGGGGCATCACGGCTTTGTATGGGTGCTGCCTGGAGAGAAGTACGTGATAACCGCGACTTCGACCGTGTGATCGACATGGTAAAAGCGGTGAACGACATGGATATGGAAGTCTGCTGTACATTGGGCATGCTTACGGAAAGCCAGGCTCAGCGTCTCGCTGACGCGGGTTTATATGCTTACAACCACAATATAGACACTTCTGAAGACGATTATAAAAGGATCATTTCCACTCGTACCTATGATGACCGTCTAAACACTATTAAAAATGTTCGTAAAGCAAAATTGACAGTTTGCAGCGGCGGCATTATCGGCCTTGGAGAAACCGTAGAAGACCGCGTATCGATGCTGCAAACTTTGGCCAATATGGAAGTACATCCGGAATCTGTCCCTGTTAATGCCTTGGTGCCTGTTAAAGGAACACCGTTGGAAGATCAACCACGTGTCCCGATTTGGGATATGGTGAGGATGATTGCAACTGCGCGTATCGTAATGCCCAATTCAGTAGTGCGCCTATCTGCAGGCAGGAACGAGATGAGTACGCTTGAACAGGCTTTCTGCTTTATGGCAGGTGCCAGTTCAATTTTTGCTGGTGATAAGCTCCTGACCACGCCAAACCCGGCATTTGTAGATGACATGGCAATGTTCGAATTGTTGGGGCTAAAAACCCGTGATGCATTTAAAAACGGAAGACCTGCAAATACACAGACCGCAACTGCGGAGGTAGCCATTTAGTGCTACATATAAACAAAAAAGCTTCTGAAATATATTTCAGAAGCTTTTTTGTTCCAACTAGTGCAATGCTTAAATCGCTGTTATTCTGGTTTCCACATTACCTTTTGTGGCCTTGGAGTAAGGACATGCACGATGTGCCTTATCTGCCAGTTGTTGGGCCTCTTCGGTAGTAATGCCCGGTACATGTACATCAATGTCTGCAGACAAAAGGAAGGAATTCCCGTCTTTATTAAAAGAAACATGAACTTCCACTGTTGCTTCAGAAACATCCACGCCTTCATGCTGAGCCACCGACCCTAGAGCACCGAGGTAACATGCTCCCCAGGCAGCAGCGAAAAGCTGCTCGGGATTACTAGCCCCACCTTGACCCCCCATTTCTTTTGGCTTTCTTAAATTAAAATCTATAATTCCGTCGCTCGATTTAACATGCCCATCCCGACCGCCTTTTGCAGTAACGGATGCCGTATACAATTTTTCCATAATTAATGCTTGTTACAATAGAATAACAACAAGATTTTCCCGCTAAAGTTTTAGATTTTGATTTTCTCCGATAGTTTATAAATGTCATAGACAACTTTCTGAATCAAATCAAATTGCTCTGCAATGACCAGCTCTTCCTGAGGATAAAGCGTATCATCTTTCATACCTCTCCGAACGAGGGGAACATTGCTTACCATACCTGTATTGGTTTTAAGTGTATCCGAAGAAAGGTTCAAAAGATAAATGGTATTCTGCACCAGGGGTTTCAATTCTTCAAAATCTGAGAATACGAAAGCATGCTCTTTATGGTATAACGAAAGCGTGGCAATGTAAGAAGACAACAAATGATTTAGCGCAGTAAACTGATGGAGTTCAGTCATTAGTATCTGCTTACTTTTCGGTTCCGAAAACATACGTTGAAAGAGTGACGCTAAATTTGCGGTCGTGACATATACTTCTTTGCGCGCAACCTTATAATTCGTAAGATCCGTAACAGGTTGAGTGTATAGAAAAGTGACCTGCTCAAAGTAATTGAGGTTCGCTTTTAATGTATCCAGCATCCCTTCCTTTAATTTTTCATATTCCCAATTTGGGAAAAGAGAATAACTGGCCAGCAAAGCAATTCCGGAACCGATTAATGTATCATAAATTCTTTCCCTTGCAATAGAAAGTCCACCCATTCCCAAAAAATCAAAAAGCACAAGAATGTAGGGCGTCATAAAAAGTACACTCACTACATAATTCTTTCTTTGGAAGCTATAGCACCCTACCATACAAATCAATAGGATCACAAATAAAGTATTTTTATCCTGAACATACATCAAAATCCCCATACCTATAAAAGCGCCAATTACAGTACCAATCAAGCGTTGATAATTCCGTTGTTTCGTTAGACTGAATCCTGGTTTGGAAATCACCAGGATGGTCAGTAGAATCCAATAGCTATGAGAAAAACTTAAAGACTTAGCTACCACAAAACCGATCAGCATTACGATAGCTACACGCAATGAGTGCCTGAAAGTCGCCGAGCTGAATGTGAGGTTCTCGGAAAGTAATTTCAAGTCAATGCTTTGATGCGTGACAAACTTTTCTACATCAATCTTACGCGGCTTTAAATTTTTCTTTTCATTCTTATTGAAATATCCGTTAATGGTTCTTACCCTGGATAAGATATTCTCTATATTAACTTCTATATTTTTTATGGCTATGATTCCTAGGGTACTATACTTTCCATCCGTATTGGCCGTTTCCAGCGCTGTGATTTCTTGCTTGAGCTTGGCTACGTCATCTATAAGTGAGGTTGGAAGGCTAGGGGTACCTCCAGTTTTAAGTGCAAATGCAATCTCATCCAACTGGTCAGCGATCTTAACAATGACAGATTCATAATGAAGTAGTATGCCCGATGGATCGAATTGTTCATGAAGCTGCTTATAATTATAATAAGTAGACATCACTTGTTCGAAAAGATCCACCATATCCACGAATACTAGCAGAAGAAACCTGCCTTCTGGTGTAGATTCGCGTACAATTTCCCTCGTCTTAAATAAAACTTCTCTAACAGCATCCTGTTGCTCATGTACCAAAACCTGTAACTGTAAAAGTTCTGCGTAATTTTCTTCGTAGTTTGTTTTATGGTGATAAAACTTAGCTTTAGCGCGCAAAAAATCACTAACCTCGTGAATTGAATCACTCAATGTTTGTTGTACCAACCGATAGGGGCGAATCCTATAAAAGAAATAACTCAATAAAGTATACCAGATGCTGCCTACAAAGATTAGCAAGGCATAAAAAAGAACCTCATTCCAAGGCCTGACATCATCGATACTCAATACCATGATCAACAATGCCGCAGTTCCTATAGAAGCCGCCCGCAAGCCGTACAAGAAGAACATGGAAAATATGAAACTAAAGAGCACTAATAAAGTACCTATAAAATAAACATTGCTATTAGTAAGTCCCACGACAATAGAAATCAGTGTAATCAGGCTTGTTGTAATCAGCATTGCATTTCTACGGTGCACGATTGGACCTGGCGAATCGACTACGCTAACACACAAGGCGCCTAATGACAATGTCATCCCGTATTGTAACATACCAAATTGCGCAAGCAACAACGAGGGACAAAGCACACCCAGGGTAATTCTTAAGCCATCAGCAAAATAAGTGCTGAGCAAAAAATCATGGATATTCCTTATAGGGCGGTTAATCATTATGCAAATTTAACGTTAGAATACCGTGAATCAGATAAATTTCAAAAATTAATCTAGCAATTGGATTCTCTTACAAATTAGCTAAACAATTTAGTTGAATCAACAAATATTAGTATAATTGTAAAACACGCTAATGTTGTAATCAACATGTCCCATAATTAATATTATGTTAAGTAATATGTTTTCCACCATCACCTACACCTTATTTGTCCGGGAAAATTTTCTTTAATAATCAGAATCCTAAAACTCTTCCAGCTTTGATTTCAGTTCCTGAACCTTATCCAGTTTATTTTTTCTGGTATAGATATCAATGAGCAGTTGAACCGTCGGCTTATCATTTTGGTTGATCTCATGTGCTTGCAGCAATGCAACCTCAGCTCTATTGATATAAGAGGCAAATTTTTGGCGGTCTTCTGCTTTGTTAGACTTCAATGCATCATTTGCGGAATCAACATAAGCCAAACCCATTTGATAAATAGCATCAAAATAGTTCTCGTCAATGGACAATGCTTTGTTGTACGCTAAAGTAGCAGTACTATAATTCGCATTATTTTGCTGTAAATAGCCGTATAGAAAATAAAGTAATTTATTTGTCTTGTCTACTTTAAGTGTAGACTCAATTACTTTAACAGCATCATTATACCGTTCATTATCCAATAATAAGTTGATATAACTGCTGGTTAGGTTAGCATCCTCTCCGTTGATCCGGAGACCATCTTCTAAAGTTTTTATAGCAAGCTCATGTTCAAATTTAGAGGTATAAATGCTTGACATATTTTGAAAAACAGTCGGATTTCTAATGCCGTTCTCCTTTGCTCTTTTGAAATAAACCAAGGCTTGATCGAAATTTCTAACGTTTTGCGCAGCTAAAGCAGTATTGATTGCCAATGAAGTATCTTTTGGAAAGAAGTCACTAACATCTTTCAACAAACTATAAGCTGCCGCAAAATCACTATTTTTAAATGCGCTGTTTGCTTTATCTTGCTTCTTGATATTCACGTTGTAAACTGCTGCAATAATCAGCCTTGTATTGGCCTGAAATTTATCCAGTCTTCTTGCTGAATCTATAGCAGCAACAGCCAAGTCGTAGTATTTATTTGAATTTCCTTCATCTGTATCCAAAATAGCTACATAAGAACTCAGATAAGCTTTTATAGCCCAAGTCTCAGGCCATTTCTTAGTTTTTTTATCATTTTGAGCAGTTTCACTTGCCTTGATCCCCTCTCCTATAACACCGAGTTGTTTTTTTGCATCCTGCTTATTGTTTATGGCATATTGTAGTTTACCTACACTATTGCGTGCGATCTGTAGCTGGCTTTTCTGAGAAAAAGCCATATTACCAGTTGCCAAAATAATAAGGGCAGTATTGAAAAACGATATCTTGCTCATAATACAAACTTAAAAAAAAAGAGGGATAAAATATCCCTCTTTTATATAATCAATGAAATGATGCTTTATTTTTGCAACTCATCTAATCTTTTCTTCATTGCATCATGATTCGCAGTATCACCTTTAAATGCATAGATAATTTTTAAATTCTCTAATGCGTTTGAGTTCTTAGGATCTAATTCCAGTGCAGTTTTATAATAAGGCATAGACAGGTCAATGAATTTTGTCATTTTAGTTCCTAAATCATTGAACTCTTTAGTCTTCTTAGCATCTAAAGCATTTCTCTGTGTTTGGATAGCCAGCGCTTGCTTGTAGTAAGTGTCACCCATTAAATATTGATAGGTAGGATTCTTTGGATCTTTAGCAATCAATTTATTCAGCATTTCCTGAGATTTAGCGATATCCCCTCTTTTGATATAAATATCTGTTTCTAAACCGATAAAATAAGGATTTTCTGGAAATTTCGCACCAGCCTCCTGAAGCAAAGCAATTCCAGCAACACTATCCTTTATTTTATCAAATGTAGTACTGATGATTTCAGAATAAAGAACGCTTCCATCTTTATATCCCAAATCGATAGCCTTCTTGAAGTTACGTACAACTTCAGGATAATTGTTTGCTTCTTTAGCAACTACGCCAGCATTTACATACATTGCGGTATCCGTAGGATACTTTTTAGTTACTTCATTAAAAGCTTCTAATGCAGTTGCAAAATCTTTCTTTTGATAAGCAAAGATTCCTCTGTTTCTCAACGCATTATCCAGATTCAACTCAGCATCTTTGATGTTATCTTTTTCTGCGCCTTTAGCATCCAAAGCTTTTGCTTTTGTAATGGCCTCTTCAGCTATTCTTTGATTTGCCAAAGAATTTTTAGCATCTAAAGAGTCTACTAATGAAATCCGGGAAGCAAATAATGCCCTATAAGACCATGCATCAGGTAAATCTTTTGATTTTTCATGTGCGATTGCCTTGTCTGTGTGCGCCAGACCAGCATTTAACTCCTTTAAATTTTCATCTAATGTTTTGGCTTTGCTTAAGCCCAATAGTCCCCAGGCGGTCTTCGCCGCATTCACTTCACTCTTTTGAGCATTTGCAAGCGAGGCGACACCCACAAATAATATACTTAAAAGTATCTTTTTCATTTTATTTATTATAGGTTAAACAATTAATTTTCTTCTTCTGTATCCTCATCATCTTCTGCATCTTCGGTATCCTCTTCAATAACGTCATCAGCAGTATCGGCCTCCAGTTCCTCACCATCTAAAACAATATGGCTTTCCATCAGCTCGGCATCTTCTATCTCCTCCTCTTCGTGTTCTATTTTTGCTACGGACGCGATCTCATCATTGCCTTTAAGGTTGATCAAGCGTACCCCTTGTGTGGCTCGTCCCATCACCCTTAATTCACTAACCACGATTCGGATAACAATTCCCGATTTATTAATGATCATCAGATCATCAGCGTCAGTAACATTTTTAATGGCCACCAGATTTCCGGTTTTTTCTGTAATGTTGATGGTTTTCACACCTTTTCCGCCTCTATTGGTAACGCGATAATCCTCGATATCCGTACGTTTTCCATAACCTTTTTCTGAAACCACCAATACAGTAGCTCCAGGATCATCCACAGCAATCATGCCAACTACTTCATCCTGCTCGTTTGCAAGGGTCACGCCGCGCACTCCCGTGGCAGTTCTGCCCATAGGTCTTACTTTTTCTTCGTTAAAGCGAATCGCTCTTCCGGAACGTAAAGCCATTACGATCTCGCTGGATCCTGTAGTCAAGCTGGCTTCAATTAGCTGATCACCTTCATTGATATTGATGGCATTGATACCATTTACTCTAGGTCTCGAATAGGCTTCTAAAGAAGTTTTCTTAATCGTTCCCTTTTTCGTACACATGATGATGTAATTGTTCTCCAGATATTCCTGATCTTTCAGGTTCTTCACCTTTATAAAGGCTTTAATTTTTTCTTCCTTTGGAATGTTAATGATATTCTGAATCGCCCTGCCCTTGCTCTGACGGCTTCCTTCAGGAATTTCATATACTCTAAGCCAGAAACAGCGCCCAGCTTCAGTAAAGAATAACATGTAATTGTGATTCGAAGCTACCAGCAAATGCTCGATGAAATCTTCACTCCTCGAATCACTACCTTTAGAGCCTTTCCCTCCTCTTCCCTGAGTACGGTATTCTGTAGCTGGTGTACGCTTGATATAACCTTCATGAGAAATCGTAATCACCACATCTTCATCTTCAATGAAGTCTTCCATGCTCATGTCTCCGGCAGCGTGAACGATCGTCGTACGGCGTTCATCACCATACTTTTCCCTCATCTCCGTCAATTCATCCTTAATGATCTGCATACGTTTGCCTTCATCATCAAGAATAGATTGTAAGTACTCAATGGTCTTCATCAATTCGTTGTACTCTTCCTTGATCTTATCACGTTCCAGACCTGTCAACCTTCTAAGGGTCATATCCAAAATGGCTCTGGCCTGTAGGTCAGACAATCCAAATTTCTCCATCAAGCCAGTTCTGGCTTCTTCAGGAGTATCCGAACTACGGATCAGCTGGATTACTTCATCCAAATGATCTAATGCAATCAGCAATCCCTCTAAGATGTGTGCACGCTTCTTAGCTTCAGCCAACTCAAATTTAGTACGGCGGACAACTACTTCATGCCTGTGCTCCACAAAATAGCGGATCAGATCCCGAAGATTAAGTAACTGCGGACGCCCATTTACTAGTGCAATATTATTCACACTAAATGAAGTCTGCAGAGCAGTTTGTTTGAAAAGGTTATTCAATACAATTGAGGCGTTCGCATCACGCTTAATTTCATAAACGATACGAATACCATCCTTATTCGATTCATCTTTGATATTCGAAATACCTTCAATTTTCTTTTCGCCCACCAACTCCGCGGTACGCTCAATCATCATCGCCTTATTGACCTGATAAGGTATTTCTGTTACGATGATCGTTTCGCGATCCTTGTTGGTCTCAATCTCAGCTTTCGCACGCATAACAATGCGGCCACGACCGGTTTCAAAAGCTTCCTGAACACCAGAATAGCCATAAATAATCGCACCCGTTGGAAAATCAGGTGCTTTGATGTGCTTCATGAGATCAGCTACGGTGATTTCATTATCATCAATGTAAGCTATTGTCGCATTAATAGTTTCGGTAAGGTTATGCGGAGGCATATTTGTAGCCATCCCCACAGCAATACCAGAAGAACCATTGATCAATAAGTTTGGCACCTTAGAAGGCAATACTGTAGGCTCCTCAAGGGAATCATCAAAGTTAAGTTGAAAATCAACCGTATCCTTATTGATGTCCGCCAGCATCTCTTCAGCTATTTTTTGGAAACGTGCTTCAGTATAACGCATTGCTGCAGGAAAATCTCCGTCAATTGAACCGTAGTTCCCTTGTCCTTCTACCATAAGGTAACGCAAACTCCATTCCTGAGCCATCCTTACCATCGTATTATATACAGATGCATCACCATGAGGGTGATATTTTCCAAGTACCTCTCCAACGATACGTGCAGACTTTTTATATGGTTTATTGTTGGTCAATCCCAGATCAAGCATACCGTACAACACCCTGCGATGTACCGGCTTTAAGCCATCCCGCACGTCAGGCAAGGCCCTCGATACGATTACCGACATCGAATAATCGATGTAAGCTGACCTCATTTGCTCGTCAATATCGATCCTGATTATTTTGTCGTTTTCTTGATTTTCTAAATCTTCTGCCATAAATATTAATGTTCCTTAAGAACGATTTAAATGTGGTATTCTTATAACCTTGCGAATCTAATAAAAAATGCGCCATAAAGGCGCATTGTTGAAAAATTTTAACCCATAAATAAAGTCCCGGATTTAGGCGATTAAGCCCATTCTATGCCCTTTTTTAACTTACTCAGGGTAGTAGCTTCCTGACTATCTTTCAATGGTTGGTGGTTATAAACCCACTTCGCCATTGGCGGCAAACTCATCAGGATTGATTCTATCCTTCCGTTAGTTTCAAGACCAAATTTTGTGCCCGCATCGTAAACTAAATTGAACTCTGCATACCGGCTCCGGCGCAGATATTGCCATTCTTGCTCCTGCTCAGTGAAGGCTGTATCTCTATTCCGCTCTATCAATTCTGTATAAGCCGGAATGAACGTATTCCCAACTGCGATAGAGAAATCCAGAAGTTGGTCAAAAGATAGTCCTGTATTTTCCGGCTTCAACCTGTCATAAAAGATTCCTCCTACACCTCTTGTTTCATCACGGTGTTTTATGAAGAAGTAGTCATCCGCCTGGGCCTTGAATTTAGCATAGAAAGAAGCATCAAATGTATCACAGGTCTGTTTCAGCAAATGATGAAAATACCTGACATCTGTATCAATCACGTAGTGTGGCGTAAGATCAATTCCTCCACCGAACCATTTGGTTTGTTCATCCATCTCAAAATACCTGATGTTCATGTGGATAATAGGCACGAAAGGATTACTCGGATGCATTACAATAGACACTCCTGTAGCAAAGAAATCGTCACTTTCGACTTTAAAAGCATTTTTTATAGCTTCCGGCAACTTCCCATGCACTGCTGAAAAATTTACACCTCCTTTTTCAATCACGTCTCCAAGTTGCATGATCCTGGTCCGTCCGCCACCTCCACCTTCCCTATTCCAGATTTCCTCTTCAAATACGGCTTTTCCATCTGCCAATTCTAAACTCTTGCAAATCTCATCCTGAATTCGCTGATATGCCGCTACTACTTGATCTCTAAACATCATTTTCATAAAAACTATAGCCAAAGTTAACCTTTAAAAAAGGCCTTTAAAGCTTTAATTTGCAGATAGTACATTGAATTGACATACTACTCTTCAACGAAATTCAGGTCTCGCCCATAGGTCTCTTCCAGATTATACAAGGCAATGTAAGCGAGTCCGATAGTTAGCACAGCCAAACAGAGTGCTGCGTTTACAATACCCATTTTGCTGAGCAGAAATTGAAATAAAAGAGTGACCAATATGAGTGAGCCCCTTACCATATTCGGTACGCTAGTTGTCACTGTTGCCCGCAGATTCGTGCCGAATTGCTCTGCTGATATAGTTACGAAAACTACCCAATACCCTGTAAATAATCCAAAGCAAACACACAAAGTGTAAAAACCGTTTGCTGTCCATCCGGTATTTAACAGGTAGTACAGCATCGCTAAAAATGTAAGCGTTACGAAAACAAATACAATTTTTTTCCTTGTTTTAAAAACCTGGCTTAAGGCACCACTCAGGAAGTCTCCCAGCGAAATACCTATGTAAGTAAACATTACTCCCTTCCCATTATCCAATACCTCCACTGCTTTTAGGGCTTTTCCAAATTCCGGGGCTATGCCCACCAAAATTCCAACTACAAACCATAAAGGAACTGCAATGAGGATACAATTTAAGTATTTAAAAAAGCGTTTCCTACTGGAGAACAGCATAAAAAAATTACCCTTGACCACGTCTTTCTTGGACATCTTCTCAAACATTCCCGATTCGAATACGCCGAATCTAAGTAATAATAAAACAACTCCTAGCCCACCACCCACGAAAAATGCAGTCCGCCATTCAAACAGATCGCCCACAATATATGCCGCCACTGCGCCCATTAATCCGATTCCGGCAACCAGCATCGTCCCGTACCCCCGTTTTTCTTTGCTCATGCTTTCGCTCACCAAAGTAATTCCTGCGCCGAGTTCGCCAGCCAATCCTATACCTGCTATAAACCTCAATGCCGCATAAACTGGTATACTGGTCACGAATCCGTTTGCAATGTTGGCCAGTGAATACATAATAATCGATCCGAAAAGTACTGATAAGCGGCCTTTTTTGTCTCCCAATACACCCCAGAAAATACCACCGATCAGCAGTCCAGCCATTTGCCAATTCATTAGCCTAAGACCAGTTTCCGTAATTTCGTCAGCTGGAACACCCAGCGCAGAAAGACTTTTATTTTTAATAATCAGGAATAATAGCAGATCGTAAATGTCTACAAAATAGCCTAGTGCGGCTACAAGAATCAAAAAGAATACATTTCTTTTTTGCTCAGCTTCGTTCATGGTTTAAATTCGTTTGGTTGTTGAAAGTACAAACAATTTTATGCTGAGAAAAATTTTCGATAAAAAAAACGTGCATCGGACAATCCAGTCCGAGCACGTTTGTTTAACCTTTACTCGTATTACATTGGTTTCACCGTGGTATCAGGTGGCATTGTCATCGTTGTGTCTGCAGTTCTTGCGGTATCTACTGGCATCATCGTAGAATCTACAGTTGTACTATCAGAAGTTCCCGATACATTTTTCGTGGAGTTGCATGCTGTTGTGGCTATGGCTATAGACCCTGCAAAAGCAAGACTTAAAATTAACTTTTTCATAGGTTGATGTTTTGTTTTCAATCATAGGAACAACGAATCAGATCTAAAGTTTTTAAAAACTTTAAAAATCAACATGTTAAGAGTCTTCAATGAGTTGCCTTTAAATTCTCTCTCTTAATTGCCAGACACAATTTCGACGATAAAATTTCATAGTTCAATAAACTTTCTGATATTTAAGCATCATGGTTGTATCAGAGAAAACCCTCAAATGGGCAATGTGCTTATATCCTCCACTCTTATTTCAACGCATATGGGTGCGCAAATTCCATCCGGGCTTTAAAGGGGCCGATGTAAAAATTGCCAAAAGCCTGTTCAATAAAAATTACAATGGCTCTATTTTCGGAGGAACCATTTACGCTGCCACCGACCCCTTCTACGCAATACTATTTGACCAACTCCTCCAACGGCAGGGCTTTAAAGTCAGGGTCTGGTTAAAAAGTGCATCAATACAGTACTTGAAACCAGGACGTTCCGCACTTTATTTCACAGTAGTCATTACAGACGTTATGCTAAATGAAGCTATTGAAGCGTTAAACACCAGTGGCAAATTTGTGAAAGCTTACCCGATGGAGATCAAAAACAAAGCAGGAGAAGTATGTGCCACCGTAATGAATGAAGTATATGTCAGGAATCTTCATCAAGGTGAAGCTCCACGCATTGCTTATTAATGAAATTAACGCTAAATCGCATTCAGATGAACATCAGGAAATTAATATTACAGGGCGAAGGAACTACACTGGATTTTAAAAAAACGATTACCAGCAATGAAAAGATCGCCAGAAGTCTGGTCGCCTTTGCCAACAATAAGGGTGGCCAGTTGCTGATTGGAGTAGCCGATGATGGAAGCATTAAAGGGGTCAAATCTGAAGATGAAGAACGCTATATGATCACGAAGTCGGCGCACCAGTTTTGCAAGCCAGCGATAGAACCTGACTTTGAGGAAGTATATGTCGATGATAAACTGGTATTGGTGGTCAGTATTGCTTCAAGTGATACCAAGCCTCACTATGCACTCGATGAAAACAAGAAATGGTGGGTTTACTACAGAGTAAAAGATAAGAGCATTCTTGCCAGTAAAATCCTCGTTGATGTCATTAAGAAGGGAAATAGCGAAACCGGACAACTCATCACTTATACTGAACAAGAAAAAAAGCTATTCGAGTACTTGGGACAGCAAGGTCGCATCACCTTAAAAGAGTTTAGTAAACTCACTAGAAGTTCCTACAGACAGGCTCAAAAAATCCTTGTCAGCCTGATCATAAGTGGCGTTATTCGTCCTCACATCAATGAAAAGGAAGAGTATTTCACAACAATTTAATGTAATATAAATCTGTAACTCTCAAAAATCAGCTGGAAAAAGCCGACTTTTGCCTCATGTTGACGAGCCTTTACAAAAAGTATAAACCCTATTATACGGATAACCTGCGCCTTGCGCTACCTATTGTTGTTTCTCAACTGGGGCATACACTCGCTCACCTTGCCGACAGTGTTATAGTCGGTCATTTTGCAGGCACGATCCAACTCGCTGCCGTATCACTGGTCAATAGTCTCTTTATGCTCATCTTGGTGCTGGGAATGGGGATAGCTTATGGGCTTACCCCTCTAATCGCACAAGAAAATGGAAGGAAGAACTATGAAGAATGTGGCAAATTACTCTCAAATAGCCTGATCATCAATTTCTGTATGTCATTACTTCTTTATGGTTTTGTTCATCTGGGCACACTCCTGATCATCGACCACATTGGCCAGTCTCCCGAGGTGGTGGCTTATGCAAAGCCTTATTTGGGCTATTTGGGTATTTCCATCGTGCCACTCATGATTTTCCAGACGTTTAAGCAATTTGCCGAAGGACTGGGCTTTACCAAACAGGCGATGTTTGTTTCTATATGGGGAAATGTCATCAATATTGTATTGGGGGTCATCTTCGTAAAAGGCATGTTTGGAATCAGTCCTATGGGTGTAAAAGGCGTAGGTCTCAGTACGCTGATTGACCGTACTATCATGGCTGTAGTCATGTGCCTCTATGTTTTACGTTCCAAACACTTTCAAGCATATATAGAAAAATTCAAAATTACTTTCGTCGACCGTGTCCGTTCCATTAAGATCATCAAAATAGGTGCACCTGTTGCGTTACAATATTCCTTTGAGATCAGCGCCTTCAGTGGCGCAGCGATATTAATCGGTACTATAGGCGCTATTGAACAGGCTGCCCACCAGGTCGCTATTAACCTCGCCTCAGTAACCTATATGATGGCCAGTGGAATTGCTTCAGCAGCAACTATTAAAACAGGGAACAACTTTGGCAAAAGTAATTTTAAAGATCTGAGGCACTCCGCAATCGCGAGTTACCACGTCATCATTGCCTTTATGAGCATCACGGCATTATTGTTCATCTTTGCGAATAATTTATTACCATATCTGTATACCGAAGATTCGGCTGTAATACATATCGCCGCTCAGTTGCTCATTATTGCTGGATTTTTCCAGCTATTCGATGGCACGCAGGTCGTAGGTCTAGGTGTCCTGAGAGGGATTGGTGATGTCAACATCCCTACCCTGATCACCTTCATTGCTTATTGGATCATCGGCATTCCATTGGGGTATTTTTTGGGCATCAACCTCCACTTGGGGGTTAATGGCATTTGGTATGGACTCACTTTTGGCCTTTTAACAGCATCTTTATTGCTTTTCCTCCGCTTTCAGACCAGAACGAAAAGGCTCGCCAGCTAAATAAAAAGCAGCGGCACCCTAATATCTAGTAATTCAATAGAATTTATTGCTTGAAAATTTTGTTTATTCAAAAACTTGCCTTAATATTGTCGACTAATCACATAGAACTTATATAAAGCATGAAGCATTGACTCGAGACAAGCTGCCTGCCTAAAAATAATATTAAAACCAACTAGTAACCTAAACCAGCATCCGGCGGCCCATCGGGCTCGCCGGATTTTAAATGAATACCAGCCGCCATTATTAAAGCATACAAGAGATCTAATGAGTACAACAGAAAACCAAGTCAGCGTCAATATCAACAACCGGTCCCAGGAACGAAAATGGAAGAAAATTGCTTATTTATGCCTCATCATCCTGACTGTATTGTTTGTTGGCTATGCCATCTATTCCTACATAGGCTATGATTCTCTGATTGGTATCGCAAAGGACACCTATAACCAAATTGACGAAAAATTCCTATGGATGCTGTTGGTGGGATTCCTGGCACAATTGGTAGATGGTGCTCTTGGAATGGGTTACGGTGTAGTATCTACTACACTTTTACTATCTGGCGGACTCAACCCTGCGGTCATTTCTGGCAGTATCCATACTGCAGAAATGTTCTCTAGCGGCGCTTCTGGATTCAGCCACTATCGATTTGGAAATGTGAACAAGAAATTATTTAAAACTTTGCTCATCCCTGGTGTATTGGGTGCCATAGCAGGAGCTATTTTATTGGGTTATGCAGGCGAAGCATTCTCTACCTATATTCGCCCGGTAATTTCTATCTACACGCTTTTGCTCGGTATAAGAATTCTGGCAAATGCTTTTAAAGAGAAACAAAAACCACAGAAGGTCAAGCACGCTGGTTGGCTGGCTGGTGCAGGTGGATTTCTGGATTCATTTGGCGGTGGTGGATGGGGACCGCTGGTTACCTCTACACTGATTTCTAAAGGCCGCACACCTAAATACGTAATCGGCTCAGTGAGTTTAACGGAATTCTTTGTCACTATGGCAAGTGCAATTACATTTTTCTTCATCCTGGGCGTCAGTCATTGGCAGTCGATTATAGGACTCATCGTGGGAGGTGTGGCTGCAGCACCCATCGCCGCCAGGCTAGTCGGAAAGCTCCCCATCAAAAAGATGTTCATTGGGGTCGCCGTTATTGTTATTATTTCCAGTATTCGCATAATATGGATGTCAGTGACTAAATTATTGTAGAAAAAGAATAAATTTGCCTTTGACGCTAATGGCAAATCTTTCTTTTAAACAACAAGTCAACAAGAATTTCAGCAACTACAGATGGTTGCTGCACCTCTTATTTTGGATAACCATCTCTGGAGTTTCCCTACTCCAGATGTATAATTCCGGACAATTCAATCATTTTGCGGAACCGTTTGGTAGTGTAGGACTTCAAGTCTTTATTATAAAAGTTGTTACTCTACTTATCGCTTGCTATAGCTTTCAGTTTGTAATCATGCCACTTTATAGCTATCGTAAACAATATGTTTTCTGGTGTGGCCTTATCGGAATGTTAATGATCATATGTCTCTTCCAGGTATTGATCATTAAAATGATTTACGTTGGTCTTCCTGCCTCTGATGTAAATCACAACCTTACTTTTTTCAAGCTGATCGGCAATAGCCTTTCCCGCTTCCTGCTTGTTTTTTTCTTCTTCACATCCTTCTATTATTTTGTAGATATCTATGACCAGCAAAAAGAAATACGCAAGCTTTCCAGTTTTAAAACTCAGAAAATAGCGTTAGAAAGTAGCTTTTTAAAGTCACAGGTTAATCCACACTTTCTCTTCAACACCTTAAATAACATTTACGCCCTGAGTCTTAAAAAGTCTGCACAAACGGAGGTAGTTATTGAAAGGTTGGAATCCTTGCTACACTATATGCTCTACGAATGCAAATCTGACCTTGTTCCTCTGGAAAATGAATTTAAATTCACCAACAGCTATATTGCACTGGAAAAACTAAGGCATAAGGAAGAGGAATGTAAAGTGACCGTGGAAATCAGTGGCGACACAGCGCATAAGAAAATTGCCCCCCTGCTGCTCATCAACTTTCTTGAGAATGCTTTTAAACACGGCACCAAATCTAGTTTTGGTAAATCCTGGATCAATATGAAAGTTGAAGTAAATGAACATTCGGTTCATTTTCAATTGCAAAATAGCAAACCTTTCCGTCCAAGTGGTCAGGCCATCACTGAATATAAAGGTGGAATTGGTATCAAGAATGTAAAAAGACGATTGGAAATCCTTTATCCTAACCAACACCGCTTAAGCATCAATAACCTCAAAGACCGTTTTGAAATAGACCTATTGATTAATTTTTAGCAGATGAGCAACATTGTACAGATAGAGATCAACAAAAAGAACCGCTGGGTCTATTTTTCTAAATACCGTTGGGTTGCGCATGTCATCTATTGGACCTGGGTACTCGTGGCAGGTACTTTGCTCAGCGTGAAAGTGCCAATTACAACCAGTGTCGTCTTCAATCATTTCATACTGGATAATCTATTGATTGCCCTATTTTACTATACTTATTGTCTTTATCTAATCCCGTATTTTTTCAAGAGAAACCGAATAGTTCTATTTTGGACACTGACTGTCCTCTCCTATTTGCTCATCGCCGCCATTGATGTACCTTATAACCAATATTTTGTAAAACTAAGTTACCAAAACCCTCATATTGAAGCCAGCTCAACTTTTTTTCAAAGATATTTTGTCAATCTGGGCAATTATCTGCTCAATTTTGTGGTCTTTTCTATGATGCTTTTTTTCATGGAAAAGAACGAAGAAAACCACACACTATTGGAACTGGAAAAAGAAAAGAAGGAAATTGAACAGGTGAAACTGGATTTACTAAAGACCAATATTAGTCCTGATTTTCTGATGCGCTCATTGTCTCAATTGAAACATTCAGCTCAGGAACAATACAGCAATACGCCCGATGCAATTCTTGCATTTTCAGATCTATTACGATACCGTTTGTACAGCAAAAAGAAACACCTTTCTACACTGTCTGAAGAACTAGATGCACTACAGAGTCTTATACATTTCATAGACCTGTATAAGGATAAAAATAATCTGATAATACACTTAGACGTTCAGGGCAATTCTTCCGGCAAAAATATTGCGCCCCTTTCTTTAATTAACATTCTGGAGCCTTTCTGCAAAGCGCATTCCAATCAACCAGTAATACTCCGTATGATCTTGCTCATCGATGAAAAAGAACTCAATCTGGAGATGGACTATGGTTTAAGAGCAAATGAGATCCTGATTGCTGACCTGAATGAGTATGGCAATAACTATAGACATTTGTATGGTTCCAGTGTCAGGTTCAAATTCGAAAATTGCGAAGATGACAAATGTATCATCAGTCTGAACCTGCCACTTAGCACCCAACAAACTACCGTATAATTGCGGCCTTTATACCCAGAGTAAACCATGACCCCGGCATTGGCACCGCACCAGCTTCAATATATTGCACATCGAATACATTGGCTGCATCGGTATATATACTCCAGTTCTTTTGCCGATAAGCCAGTCTGGCATCCATTGTCATGTAATTTTTATAATTGATACGTTCATTGTAACGGCTGGTCAGACTCAAGGAGATTACCTTGTAGAAGTCAGCACTCCAAGTGGTGCTCAGTTGATTCCGTAGACTTTCCAGTGCATAGCGCGAAAAATTTGCGGTAACCAGTGTCTTCTTGAAGCTGGGCTGCAGATTGGTGTATGAAGCGCCGATCCGGACATTACCTATTGCGTTTTCCAGAATATTACCTAATAAATAATCAACGCTCAAAGTGAGCCCTTTGGTGTCTACCTGGCTAAAGTTTTGGGGTTGCCATGGATTTGTTTGTACCTCTTTTATCCAGTCTATAAAATGATCGATCCTGCGAAAAAAGTAACTTGCATTCAGCGACAATTTCTCATTATTAAACTTTAGACCTCCTTCTGCGTACTTTGATTTTTCCGGCTTCAGCTGATCGTTCCCAATATTTGTTGGTCCTTTATAGTAGAGGTCGGTATAAGTTGGTAATCGCTGCCCTGTACCTACATTCGCGAATAAGCGCCAGTTGCCATAAAAATTATAACCTACATCCATGCCTGGAAATGCCTGCCAGCCAAAATCCGAATTGTAATTGGTATACATTCCGGCATTGATCCATAAGCGTTCCGCAGGCTCAAATTTAAATTCGCCTGAAATTCCCGCGTTGTTGCGTTCCCTTTTACCTAGATTCGTACTATTAATTTTTTCAGTACGACCTTCCAATCCGATACCAAGTGTACCAAAACCTAGTTCAATTGTATTATTCAGTTCTGCATTAAACACATTCACCACATGATGATTATGAAACTTGTCGGGTGTCTGTTTGATGTAGAGGTAGTCATCCACGTTGTTTCTCCAGCTGACTCTTGGGCTGAACACCCAATTTTCACTGAACTTAGTATGGTAAGTTAAGGAAGCTAGAGCGGTTTTTACGGTCTCTTCTGATTCTTTGTCGCCTGGCGAAGCATAAAATCCGTTCGCTCCAAAATTGTTATGAGTATAACCTGCAAGAACATCTATCGCATCCCTCTCACTAAGCAAGTATTTTCCCTGATAAAACACTTTTTGGTTGTTGAATGCCGTGTTATACCGATAACCATTTCCTGCTTCCTGTCCACCAGACAAGACATGACTGGAACCATTCAATACTATTGAAGCGGCAGCTCGCGCACCATAATTATAATACGTATCGCCAGATACATTATCCTTAAAGCTACTTCCGGCAAAAACGTTCGCAGTGGCACTGGTCTGTTGAGGCGTCCGCATCACGATATTAATGGCGCCGGTTAAAGCATTCACACCATAAATTCTTGAAGCTGAACCTCTCAGCACTTCAATGTGATCTATATCATCAATTGCAATCGGGAGGTTCATCATGTTATGACCTGTCTGTGGATCGGAAACCTTAATCCCGTTGATCAACACCAGCGACTGGTCGAAAGTCCCTCCATCGATACTGATGTCAGCTTGCAGACCGCCTGGACCCCGCTGACGAACATCTACACCTGAGACATAGCTTAGCAGTTCACTGACGGACCTTGCTGGTAAGGTTTTGATCTTTTCACGGTCTATGATCCAGATGTTTCTATTGAGTTTTGAAAAAGGCAACTGTAGCCTGTTTTCTTTAACAATTACTTCGTTGAGTTTATTAATGGTATCTTGTAGATTTCCCTGTTGGCCGTAAGCAGTAATGACACTGCCCAACATCACAACCGGAAATGCCAGTTTTTTTAATTGCATTGTTTTTATTTTTGCTGCGCCAAATATAGTATGGTTTGTCGATTTGATGTTAGCTTTTCACCACATTCCTGATCAACTATTTCTTAAAATACTGTTAATCCGTTCATAATCTCCACTTAACTTAATGATGAATTAACATTGAGATCATTCTTTTGTAAGTGTATGAAATACCTCAAGTCTATTTTCAGAGCACTTTTCTTGTTGCTATGGATGGTCCTACAGCAGGGTTCGGGGCTACGAGCCCAGCATGTCGAAGACGATTTTGTCACCGGCAGATATCAGCTTCAACAGCTGGATCGGCCAGATTCCCTTTTTCTTGAGCTAAAAAAACAAAGTTCAATCGCACATGCAAAGGGTGATGCTGTCGAACAAGGGCTTAGTCTTCGGAAAATGGCTGAGCTGTGCTTTCACCTCGGACATTATCAACGTGCCCTGGAATACCATCTGGAAGCTGGAAGGCTATTTGAAAAAGCGGGAAAACAGAAACTTCTGGCAGAAAACTACCTGCAACTTGGCACCTTACAATATTACAACCGGGATACCGCACAATCTGGGAAGAGTTACAGCATAGCCATGCGCATTTTTGAAAAACAAAAAGACACACCTGGCATTGCGGCTGCGCTCGGGAAAATGGGGCACTTGTTGGAAAAAAAGCAAAAGTATAGCCAGGCATTCGATTATCAGCAACGTGCTTTAAGAGTTTATTCGTCAATCAACAATAGAACTGGAATGGCCAAAACATTTGAAAATCTTGGGAGTATCTATGAAGATATTGGAAATTACGACGAGGCTATGTCTTATTTTCATTCCGCACTGACCAACTATGCCGATGTCGGAGAAGAAATATCAACCATCGAAGTCGTTAATAATATCGGCGATATTTACCGTAAAACGAACAACTACAACAAAGCCCTCCAACAATATTTTTCCGCATTGAACCTTGCACAGGCACATCGTGAAATGTACCAGATCAATTCCGCCTATCGGGACATCGCGAAGACCTATCACCTGATGGGCCAAAACGAATCTGCCTATACTTACGGAGAGCTATCCAGAAGCTGTCTTCTTAAGATCTATTCCATGGAGGGCAGCAAGCAGATGGCATTCCTGCAAGCCCTCAATGATGTAGAAAAGAAAAACAATGAGATCAGGGAATTACAAAATGAAAAGAAGATCAACCTGATCATTACCGTAGCGACTGTGATGGTCATCCTGCTCCTTATATTTTCGGTATTTCTAATCCTCAGCCGTCAACGCATTAAACTTGAGGTTCTTGAGGCACAAAAACAACTGATGGAAGCGGAACTCAAAAATCGTAAAATGGAAGAAACGCAACTTAAATTGGATATCGGGATCAAATCCAAAGAACTTAGCACCCAGGTGCTGCATGTGATCCAGAAAAACCAATTACTCGAAAATTTGAAAACTCAATTGGAGGAAATCACTAAAGATGAAAAACGGGATCAAAAGAAACAACTGAGGCAAGTCATCCAACAAATTAACCTCAATTTCAACAATGATGCTTACTGGCTGGAGTTCCGACAGCTTTTTGAACAGATCCACCATTCCTTTTTTGACAACCTGAACAGGAGATTTCCAGGACTCACTTCTGCCGACCTTAAACTGATCTCCTTACTCAAAATGAATATGGATTCTGCAGATATGGCTTCGATGCTTGCCATTTCACAAGACAGCCTCCGAATAGCCAGATACCGCCTGCGCAAAAAATTAGATCTTGAGCAGGGCGAAAACCTTGTTGCATTTTTACAATCAATTTAGACATGATAACCTCCGGTAAACTTTAGCTTAACAATTAGATAACGGAGGTTAATAAGAACACAAAACACTAACAAACAACGCTTTAAAAAATAAAATTCACTTTTTGTATACGCAAAATCTCAGCTTGTATACTTTATGTAACAGACAAAATTTGCATAGCCATCGCCACAATTACAACTTGCCGGTGTAATTAAAAAATCTCAAATCAACAATTGTTACATGAAGAAAATTCTATTTTTCGCCATCATTATGACATGCTGGTCCGCGATGGCCTTCGCACAGAAAGGACTGCTCACCGGCCAGGTCACAGACCTGCAAAAGCTTTCACTTCCGGGAGCTGTGCTCCACCTGGAACCCGGAAACCTACACACCGTTTCCGATACCTATGGAAAGTTTCAGTTCTTAAATGTTCCGTTGGGGGACTTTACGCTTACGGTAACTTATATAGGCTACAACACCTATACCCAGAAAGTAAGCATTAGCAAGGGCAAGGTAATTCCGGTAAACGTGACGATGCAAGAATCTACTGTAATTGGTCAGGAAGTTGTAATCATGGGAGATAGGCTCCGTGGCCAGGCCAAGGCTTTAAACGTTCAGAAAAACAAACTGAACATCTCCAATATTGTCTCAGCCGATCAGGTGGGACGATTCCCTGACGCCAATATCGGTGATGCCTTAAAACGTATTCCAGGCATCACCATGCAAAATGATCAGGGTGAAGCGAGGAATATCATCATTCGTGGCCTGGCACCTGAGTTGAACTCGGTTACGCTGAATGGCGACCGGATTCCTTCAGCAGAAGGTGACAACCGCAGGGTACAGATGGACCTGATTCCATCAGACATGATCCAGACCATAGAAGTAAATAAGACACTTACTCCCGACATGGATGCCGACGCAATCGGTGGATCGGTTAACCTGATCACCCGTGCGACACCAAATGGGCAAAGGATCTCAGCGACCTTCTCCGGAGGTTACGCTCCGATCCGTGAAAACCCATTGTACAATGCGAGCCTGGTTTATGGCGACCGTTTCTTTGAAGATAAGTTTGGTATCGTGATAAGTGGTTCTTACAATCATAACAACTATGGTTCAGATAACGTAGAAGCAGTTTGGAAAAAAGACGATTTTGGGAATACCTATGTAGAAGAACAAGATATCCGCAAATATGATGTGAAACGCATCCGCAGGAGCTTTGCTACAGCCATGGATTTTAAGTTTAATGAAAAGCATCAGATCAGTCTTAATGCGATGTACAACTGGCGTGATGACCTGGAAAATAGGTACCGTTATACAATGAAAGACATAGAACCACTTTACGATGCGAATGACAACATCATTGGCTATGAAGGAGCTATCAACCGACAGACCAAAGGTGGTATCGGAAACAACCGCGTAGACAATGCCCGTCTCGAAGATCAGCGCGTACAAAACTACTCGATCAATGGAGATCACCTCCTTGGACCTAAACTGGATATGCACTGGGCGGTCAGCTATTCTACAGCAAGAGAATACCGCCCAAATGAACGTTATATTGAGTTCGAAACGGGTACTTTGAATTTCAACAAAGACTTTGGTCCAAGCCGGTATCCCCTTCTAAATGTGTCAACTCAGCCTTCACTGGACGAATATGAGCTGGATAAAATCACCGAAAATACAGATGAGACCAAGGAAGACGAATTGGGTGCCAAACTTGACTTCAGGATACCATTTTCTTTGGTCAGTGGACAAAAAGGTCGCTTGAGGTTCGGTGCAAGGCTCCGTTTAAAAAACAAAGACAGAAACAATACTTTCATGGAATATGAACCGGTCGATGGAATCGAAAATCTGTCGCAGACCACTCTTCGTTATTGGGGCGGCGACAAATGGCAACCGGATACTAAATACGTTCCCGGAAATTTCGCGAGCAGAGAATTTCTCGGAGGACTACAATTGAGCAATACTTCATTATTTGAAGGAGAAGCTGATCCAACGGAATTTCTGGCCGCAAATTACAAAGCTAAGGAAACCATCATCGCGGGCTATTTAAGATGGGACCAGGACTTTAGCGAGCAATTTTCAATGATCGCCGGTCTCCGACTGGAAAACACTCGGATCCGCTACTCAGGAAATCTCATTCAGGATGAAGAGGATCTAGAAGGGACAAAAATCACTAAAAACAAATACCTTAACGCCTTACCAGGTTTAACATTCAAATACACCCCCGCAGAAAATCTGATCATCAGGGCTGCGGCGACTACAGCATTGGCAAGACCAAATTATTACGTACTTTCTCCCTTCGTCAACACAATTATGGATGATGCTCAGATTGATGCAGGGAACCCAGACCTGAAAGCATCCTATTCCTGGAATTACGACTTAATGGGTGAATACTACTTTAAATCTGTGGGTATCCTTTCCGGTGGCTTATTTTATAAAAAGATCAACGACTTTATCTACAATTACAGAGATGAAAACATGACCACAGACAAATTTGCTACGCAGTTCCCCTACATGAGTAATCCGATTCCTGCCAACGAAAACTGGACATTGGTACAGGCGAGAAATGGAGAAAGTGTAAAGGTATACGGCTTTGAGGTAGCCCTACAACGTCAACTTGATTTCCTCCCTGGCAAATTCTTAAAAGGTTTTGGTATATACACCAACTACACATATACCAAGTCAAAAACTTCAGGCATCTATAATGAAGATGGTGACCTGCGTGCCGGTATCCCGCTTCCGGGTACTACCCCTCATATGTTTAATGCCTCATTGTCATGGGAAAACCAAAAATTCTCTGCACGTATCTCCATGAACTACGCTGCAGATTACATCGACGAACTGGGGGGCAACGATTTTGAAGACCGTTTCTACGACAAACAAGTTTTTCTTGATGCCAATGCTTCTTATGTAGTCGCTAAACACTGGCGCATCTTTGGTGAGGCCAACAACCTGACCAATCAGCCGCTGCGTTATTACCAGGGCATTTCCACCCAAACCATGCAAATGGAATATTACCGCAGTAAATTTAACCTTGGTCTTAAGTTTGACCTCAATAAATAATCCTCATGAATATTAAAATATATCAACTCCTACCGCTCCTAATACTCAGCCTTACCGCCTGTAACAATGAAAAACAGGGTACCATATCGCCGAATGCCCTAAAACCTGTGGCCATTACAGACACGGTGGGACACGATACCGATGATCCAGCAATCTGGATTCATCCTGCTGATTCCTCCAAAAGCCTGATCATCGGCACAGATAAAGATACCGATGGTGGCTTATATGCTTACAATCTGGATGGAAGGATTGTCAATAAGGTGACCGGACTAAAAAGGCCTAATAACGTAGACATTGCCTATGGCTTAAACATCAAAGGTAAACTGGTAGACATTGCCGTAGCCACAGAAAGGGAAACCAACATGATCCGAATCTATAGTCTCCCTGACCTCAAACCCCTTGACAAAGGCGGTATACCTGTGTTTGAAGGGGAAAATCAGAGAGATCCGATGGGGGTATCGCTTTATACCGCCCCGGATAGCAGCATTTACGCAATCGTTGGCAGGAAAACAGGTCCTTCAGATCAATACCTATGGCAATATAAACTGACAGATAATGGCCTGGGCGGAGTTAAAGCTGAGGTGGTACGCAAGTTTGGTAAATACAGCGGAAAAAAAGAAATCGAGGCCATTGCAGTTGATAATGAGTCGGGATTTATCTATTACTCCGACGAAACCGTAGGTGTTCACAAATACTATGCAGATCCGACCAAAGGAAATGAAGAGCTTGCGTTCTTTGCACAAGATGGTTTTACCAGCGATCATGAAGGCATTTCCATTTACAAAACTGGTCCGAAAACTGGCTACATCCTGATCTCCAACCAGCAAAAAAACAGTTTTATGGTGTACCCAAGAGAAGGAAGCAAAGCAAATATTCATGAGCATCAACTGATCACAGAGATTGATGTGTCTACAATTGAAAGTGACGGCTCAGATGTAACGAATGTAAACCTCGGCCCTAAATATCCAAATGGACTATTTGTAGCCATGAGCAACGGAAAAGTGTTTCAATATTATGACTGGCGTGACTTGCAGAAGAAAATCGACTCAGCTAAAAAGTAACAAAAAGGGCAGTCCAAAAATGGACTGCCCTTTTATCATATCCCTCTAAAAACCTCCGACAAAATCTCATAAGAGCGGAGTCTTGCAAAATGATCGAAAATATGTGCTGAAGCCATTACCTCATCGACACCAGTCTGATCTATAAATTGCTGAAGATCAGTTTTAATAGTCTCTTTACTTCCCACAAAAGTACAGGCAAGCATCTGGCTGATCTGTTCTTCTTCATAATCAGACCAAATCCCTTCCATACTGTCTACAGGCGGCGGAAGTAATTGACGTTTGCCGGTGATCACACCTCTGAACATTTGGTACAGGGAAGTTGCCAATTTATTCGCCTCCGCATCAGTCTCGCCAGCAACCACATTCACACAGGCGAGTACATAGGGCTGTTGCAAATGCTCCGAAGGCTTAAATTTATCTCTATAAATGTTAATGGCAGTCATAAACTGCGCCGGGGCAAAATGGCTTGCAAAAGCGTAAGGTAATCCCAATGCCGCTGCCAGATGTGCACTATCGGTACTAGAGCCTAGTATCCAGATCGGGATATCCAATCCTTCGCCGGGAATGGCCCTCACACTGCTCCCGCTGTTTTCCGATGAAAAATAGGCTTGTAATTTCAATACGTCCTGTGGAAAGCTTTGTGCAGCCTGGAAACGTTGCTCACCACGGATAGCCATAGCCGTGACCTGATCCGTACCAGGCGCCCTGCCCAAGCCCAAATCAATACGTCCCGGAAACAGTGATTCGAGTGTTCCAAATTGTTCTGCAATCACCAATGGCGAATGGTTTGGCAACATAATGCCTCCTGAACCTACACGTATATTTTTGGTAGCTGCGGCAATATGCCCGATCACCACAGAGGTAGCAGAACTGGCTACACTGATCATGTTATGATGCTCTGCCAACCAATAACGGGTATAGCCAAGGTCTTCTACGTGACGTGCAAGATCGGCACTCTTTTTAAACGTGTCAGCAGGTGTTTTGCCTTCTATTACCGTCGCTAAATCTAAAACGGAATAGGGAATATTGGTGATTGATCTTTTCATATGCTTATTGATGCGAACAAAATTAAAGCCTGAAAAGCTAAAATCCCGTTCGCACCAGCTGATATGACGCTAATACTACAAGTATTGCCTATTGGTGTTCTATCTTATAAATTGTAGTCTGTTGATAACGCTCTCCTGGTTTTAATATCGTGCTCGGAAGCGATGGTACATTCACACTGTTAGGTGCATGCTGAGTCTCTACACAAAAGGCACCAAAGGGCTCATAATGAGCACCGCCTTTTCCGTTTTTTACGTCCAGGTATTTTGCAGTATAAAAATGGGCAACTGGTTCAGTAGTGTATACAGTTAGTTTTAGCCCACTCGCAGCCTCAGTAGTTTCCGATGCCAATGTCAGTTCCCCATACGCCTTGTCGAGCACATAAGTCTGATCATAACCCAGCTCCGTATCCCAGTTTTCACCAATCGGTTTTCCCGCAAGAAAATCATGATGTGTTCCGGCTACAGGAATCAGTTTTCCAGTCACGCAATAGGTATCATCCTGCTCTAAATAATAACTGGCAGGCATTCTATGGTGATGATGGATAATCGAACCTCCATCCGGACTAAGGTTGAAATAACTGTGATGCGTCAAATTGATCGGAGTAACAGCATCTGTAGTGGCTTTATAGTCCAATATCAGCTCATCCTCGTCAGTCAGCTTAAACGTGAGTTCCACAACAAGATTGCCTGGAAAACCTTCTTCAGCTGCCGGACTCACATAGCGCATGGTCACGCTTGGGTCTATAGTAGATAACACTTCCCATACCCTACTGTCGAAACCAGTTTTGCCACCGTGTAAACAGTCATAACCTGTATTCTTAGCCAACTGATAGTCTAGACCTTCCAGATTAAAACGTCCATCTTTAATGCGGTTCGCGTATCTTCCGATCACTGCACCGAGATATGGGTAGTTCTCTTGGTAGCCTTCACTCAGGTATTGATCGAAATCATCAAATCCCAGAACAATATCTTGCTTTTCCCCTTGTTTATTGGTCACCACAAATTTGCTGATGATCGTACCATAATTGTACACTTTTACATATGTCCCTTTGGTATTGGTCAGCTCAATACCAATGACCTCCTGACCATCTATGATTTTTCCCGTCTTTACTAGCTTAGTGTTCATCTGTATCTGCTAAAATGTTATGTTTTATGAGTTAAAATGTATGTTATTGTGGCTTTGAACTTATAGGATTCGGTTCATAGTCGTATATTTAGAACCGAAAATGAGATCACAGGCAATACTATAAATACTTTATTAAAACTAAAACAATAATTTAAAATATTACAATGAAAGCTGAACTAACCAAAGAATTCCTGGAGCACTACAAACACGAACCTGCACAATACTATTTTACTCCCGGACGCGTCAACTTGATTGGTGAACACATCGATTATAACGGTGGCTTGGTCATGCCCTGCGCCGTCACCTTAGGCACATGGTTAGCGCTTGCACCAAACAACGAAAATGTAATCCGTTTCAAAAGTCTGAACTTTGAAGAAGAAGCTACCATTGAGCTGAAAGACAGCTATGTCAAAGACGGGAAAGGATGGTATAACTATCCACTGGGCATCTTTAATGAAATCCTGAAAGACCACAAGATCCCTGGCGGCCTGGACTTGCTTTTTACAGGCAATATCCCGATCGGATCCGGTCTGTCTTCTTCTGCCTCTATTGAGGTGGTCATGGCTTATGCATTAAACGATTATTTCAACCTGGGCTACGACAGATTGCAGTTGGTGCTAATGGCCAAACGGGTTGAAAATGATTTTATCGGATTGAATTCAGGTATCATGGATCAATTTGCAGTTGCCTTCGGCGAAAGCCATAAAGCGTTGGTTCTTGATTGTGATACATTGAAATATAAAGCAGTTGACTGTAACCTGGGCGAATACAACCTGGCGATTATCAACACGAACAAACCCCGTAAACTGGCTGAATCCAAATACAACGAACGTGTAGCAGAATGCCAGACTGCCCTGGAACAATTGAACCAGGAAATTAAGCTACATGCCTTATGTGAACTGACTGCTGAAAAATTTGCATTGCACAGTCACCTGATCACCGATGAAACTGTATTGAAACGTGCCACACACGTCATTAAAGAAAATGACCGTGTACACCTGGCAGCGAAAGCATTAGGCGAAGGCGAACTGACTGAATTCGGCCGCCTGATGTACGCTTCGCACCAGTCCTTAAGGGAACTATATGAAGTATCGGGTGTAGAACTGGATACTGTAGTTGATTTCTGCGCTGGCTATGAGCCGGTGATCGGGGCACGCATGACCGGTGCCGGATTTGGCGGTTGCGCTATTGCTTTGTTAAGGAAAGGACAGGAAGAGGATTTTGCCAAAAAATTGACCGAATACTATGAAGAGCGCATTGGCTATGCTCCTGGAATCTATGTCAGTGAAATCGGCAACGGCGCCAGCGCCATCTAATCTGACACCCACAGCATGCAAAAATTAAAATTAGACGAACTGAACCGGGTAAGTGTAGAAGAATTTAAAGAACAGGAAAAACTCCCGGTCATTGTGGTGCTCGACAATGTACGTAGCATGCACAACATCGGTTCTATCTTCCGTACCGGCGATGGCTTTTCCATTGCCGGTGTATACCTTTGCGGCATCACTGCCCAACCTCCGCACAGAGAGATTGAAAAAACGGCTTTGGGTGCTACCCAATCACTGAACTGGCAACATTTTGAACAGACAACCGAGGCTTTAGCGTCGCTTCGGGCCGATGGTTATGAAATTATCGCCATTGAACAAGCATCAGGTAGCACCATGTTACACACCTTTAAACCCGCAGTTGATAAGAAATATGCGTTGATATTTGGTAATGAGGTCAATGGTGTAGACGAAGCGGTCATGAAAATCATAGATGAATGTATTGAAATTCCTCAATTCGGAACCAAACATTCCTTCAACATCACCATTTCAGCGGGAATTGTACTTTGGGATTTCTTTGCTAAATTGAGATTGTAAAAACAAATTCGCCATATGGAAAATGCACTGCTCAAGAAAATGTTTTTCAAGCCAGCCTTCACACTCATTCTGGCTAATGCCCCTGAAAATGCCGGTGCTATTCTGGGTAATACCCAAGAAATCAGTATAGTTTCTGAAGAAGCTAAGATTTTTGATGCACTACTGCTGTTCGTCAAAAACAGTACAGAACTTAGTCAACAGTTGAGCATATGGGGACCAAAGATCGCCGATAAAACCCTGGTATGGATTGCCTACCCAAAGAAAACCTCTGGTATTGCCACTGATCTGAAGATGGAAAAATGGCAAGAATTGGAACCATACCAGTTGACTCCATGTGGCTCAGCAGCTATCGATGAAACCTGGACAGGCTTGCGCATCAAACCTGTAGGAAGCGTCAAATCATCGGGAATTGGCAATCAACAGATCAAGACCAATGAGTTTTCGGAATTCATAAATGTAGACCAAAAAACAGTCACAGCACCACCTGAACTGGCCAGATTATTTCTGCAACATCCTCAGGCGGGTCAATATTTTGAATCCCTCGCTTATTCTCACAAAAAAGAATATGTACTCTGGATCCTGACTGCGAAACAGGAAGCCACACGCATCAACCGCTTGCTGAAAACTATAGAGATGCTGATGACCGGCAAGAAAAACCCTACAGAGAAATAGTAGACATCAATGAGAATCAAGCATAAAAAAACACCGGCAATCCTGCCGGTGTTTTTTCGTTATATCCAATAGTTTAAACGATTCAATAATTAAGCAAAGGGAATACCATCCTTAGATGGCAAACTGCTGTGTCCCATCAAATACTGGTCTACCTTGCGGGCAGCTTCCCTACCTTCAGAGATCGCCCAAACTACCAAAGATTGTCCACGACGCATGTCGCCGGCAGCAAAGATTTTGGCAATATTCGTCTGGTACTTACCCTCTTCCGCTTTCACATTACCCCTGTTGTCCAATTCCACGCCCAACTTCTCGATCAGACCTTCTTTCTGCGGATGCAGGAAGCCCATTGCCAATAACACCAACTGACAAGGCAAGTCGCGTTCTGTACCTGGTTTCTCCTTAAAGTTCAGCGGACGGCCAGAAGGATCAATTTCCCATTCTACATCCACCACCTTCACCGCTTTCAGGTTACCATTTTCATCTTTAATAAATTCCTTAGTATTCACTCCCCAACCTCTTTCGCAGCCTTCTTCATGTGAAGAAGTCACTTTCAGTAACATGGGGTATGTTGGCCAGGGCATGTTGTTTGTCCTTGCAGTAGAAGGCATCGGCATGATCTCAAACTGAGTTACGGATTTCGCACCCTGACGATTAGAGGTACCAATACAGTCTGAACCTGTATCACCACCACCAATCACGATCACATCTTTTCCTGTCGCCAGAATGGCTTCATCCTTAACTTCAAAATTCTTCACGCGTTTGTTTTGCTGTTTCAGAAAGTCCATCGCAAAATGTACTCCCTTGGCATCCCTGCCAGTAGCTGGCAAGTCACGCGGAATGGTAGAACCACCAGCCAATACGATAGATTGATAGTCTCTCAGCAGGGTATTTAATTCTACATTCACACCTACGTTTGAATTGCATTTAAATACAATACCTTCTTTCTCCATCAGGGCGATACGCCTGGTCACCACATCTTTTTGAAGTTTGAAATCAGGGATACCATAGTTCAGCAAACCTCCCGGCGTATCATCACGTTCATAGACTACTACCTCATGTCCCGCTTTATTCAGCTGTGCTGCAGCTGCCAGACCTGCAGGTCCTGAACCGATCACCGCGACCTTCTTACCGGTACGGATCAAAGGTGGTTCTGCTTTAATATAACCTTTTTTGAAAGCAGTTTCGATAATGTGTTTTTCGATTTCCTCGATAGAGATCGGCGATTTGTTAATGCCCAATACACAGGCAGACTCACAAGGTGCCGGACAAATCCTTCCTGTAAATTCAGGAAAATTATTGGTACTCAGCAAAATGGTAGAGGCCAGATGCCAATCTCCTTTATATACTGCCTCGTTGAATTCCGGGATCACATTACCAAGCGGGCAACCCGACTGACAAAATGGTACACCGCAGTCCATGCATCTTGCAGCTTGTTTATTTACTTCCTGCTCTTCCAGCGCATCTACAAACTCATTGTAGTGCGTTAAGCGAGATTTGGCATCTTCTTTACCAGGAGCAGTCCTTTCATATTCTAAAAATCCAGTTACTTTTCCCATGGTTATGCTTTGTTTAATTGATTAGTACTAGTCATTTGGTTAAGGTCTTAAACTGTGGCTTTGGCTTTGTTCATTAATACAGCTTTGTATTCTTTAGGGAATACCTTGATGAAATGCGCTGATTGTGTTGCCCAATCAGACAACAGGAACTTGGCTACGCTACTTTCGGTCAGTTGGGCGTGTTTTTTCAATAAGAAGGCAATCCTAAGTTCGTCTTGTTCATCCAAAGGATCCAGGTCTACCATCTCCTTGTTGCATTTACTTGCAAAGTCGCCGTTCACATCGTAGATCCAGGCTACTCCACCGCTCATACCAGCAGCAAAGTTGGTTCCGGTGGTACCGATCACCAGCACCTCACCTCCAGTCATGTACTCACAACCGTGGGCACCCAAACCTTCTACTACTGCCGTGGCTCCAGAGTTACGCACGGCGAAACGCTCACCAGCTTGTCCACGGACAAACAGCTCACCAGAAGTTGCACCATATAGGGCTACGTTACCGATGATGATGTTTTGTTCCGGAACATATTTATTTTCACTGAATGGATAGATGGCTAGTTTAGCACCAGAAAGCCCTTTACCAACATAATCATTAGCTTCACCTTCCAGGTGCAAAGAAATTCCTTTTGTCGCAAATGCACCAAAACTTTGTCCAGCTGAACCCTTGAATTTAAAATTAATGGTATCAGCAGGCAGTCCCTGACTCTTATATACTTTGGAAACTTCGTTAGACAACATGGTACCGATCGAACGGTCGATGTTGATCACAGAGAATTCTTTATAGATCGGCTCTTTAGTTGCCAATGCTGGCTGAGCAGCAGCAATCAACTGGTGATCCAATACATTCTCCAAATCATGATCCTGACTTTCAGTATTATACAAACTCAATCCGTTATCTGCTGCTTTAAACAAGATTTTAGAGAAATCCAAATCTTTCAATTTCCAGTCAGATTCATCAATGTTGCGTACTGTAAGTGCGTCTGCTTGTCCTACCATTTCCTGGATCGTTCTGAAACCTAACTCAGCCATGGTTTCTCTTAATTCCTGTGCAAGGAAGTAAAACAGATTCACGACGTGATCCGGCTCACCGGTAAACAGTTTTCTCAAGTTTGGATCTTGCGTTGCCACACCTACCGGACAAGTATTCAGATGACACTTACGCATCATAATACAACCTGCTGTCACTAAGGCTGCGGTAGCTACACCCCATTCTTCAGCTCCCAATAATGTCGCTATAGCAATATCTTTACCGGTTTTCAGCTGACCGTCAGTCTGAAGGACCACACGACTTCTCAACCTGTTTTTTACCAAAGTCTGGTGTGCTTCGGCCAGTCCAAGCTCCCATGGCAAACCTGCGTGCTGAATGGAAGTCAGCGGAGAAGCTCCTGTACCACCATCAAAGCCCGAAACCAGGATCACATCTGCATGGGCTTTAGCCACACCGGCAGCAATCGTACCTACACCTGCTTTAGAAACCAGTTTTACGTTGATACGGGCTTCACGGTTGGCATTTTTCAAATCGTAGATCAGTTGAGCCAAATCCTCAATCGAATAAATATCGTGATGCGGAGGAGGAGAAATTAATCCCACGCCCGGCGTCGCGTGACGCACTTTTGCGATCCAGTCATCTACTTTGTGCCCCGGTAGTTGTCCACCCTCACCTGGTTTTGCACCCTGGGCCATTTTAATCTGCAGCTCATCTGCATTAGTCAGGTAATAACTCGTTACGCCGAAACGTGCAGAAGCAATCTGTTTGATCGATGAGCGCATAGAATCACCGTTTGGAAGCTTCTCGTAACGCAGTTCATCTTCACCGCCCTCACCTGTATTGCTCCTACCACCAATGCGGTTCATGGCAATCGCCAGTGTAGAGTGTGCTTCATGGGAGATTGAACCGAAAGACATCGCTCCTGTTGCAAAACGCTTCAGGATGTTCTCAATTGGCTCTACTTCTTCGATCGGCACAGCCGGACGGTTGTATTTAAATTCAAATAAGCCACGGATGGTGTAAGCTTGCAAAGTTTGCTCATTCACCAGTTTCGCATATTGCTTATAGGTATTGTAATCATTTTTTCTGGTTGCATTTTGCAACAAGTGGATCGTTTGCGGATTAAATAAATGCTGTTCTCCTTTGCGTTTCCATTTGTAGTTACCACCTGTAGGCAGGATCGCATCCGGACGTGTAGCCAGTTTGAAAATCCTGTTGTGCTTGATCAGGGTTTCTCTAGCAATCTCATCCAATCCCAATCCACCAATCCTTGATACTGCACCAGTGAAATATTTATCTACCACTGTTTTATTGATACCTAAAATCTCAAAGATCTGTGCACCATGGTAAGATTGTAAAGTAGAGATTCCCATTTTAGAGAAGATCTTCAGCAAACCACCATTGATAGAATAGATGTAATTGTTCACCATCTTTTCAGTCGTCATGCCTGCCTCCCTTCCGAAACCACGGATGGTCTCCAGAGCCAGATAAGGATTTACTGCTGTAGCACCAAAGCCGATCAGTGTCGCAAAATGGTGTACTTCCCAAACATCTCCAGCTTCCACCACGATGCCAACTGCGCCACGGTATCCTTTGCGGATTAAATGATGATGAACCGCAGAAACAGCCAATAGCGACGGGATCGCAGCGTGCTCAGAATCCAGTGCCCTGTCAGACAAAATAATTACCTGAAATCCGTCTTCCACAGCATCCACAGCATAACGGCAAAGACGTTCGATACCTTTAGCCATCGATCCTGGTTTTCCATCTGCTCTGAAATAGGTCTGCAAAGTTTTAGACTGGAATACACCAGTATCAATACTTCTCAATTTCTCCAGTTCTGTATTGGTTAATATCGGGTGTTTGATACCCACGCAGTGACACTGCATGGCAGTTTCTTCGAGTAAGTTACCGTTGGCTCCCATGAATCCCGCAAGACTCATGACCACCTTTTCCCTGATCGGGTCAATTGGCGGGTTGGTCACCTGCGCAAACAATTGTTTGAAATAAGAGGAAAGGTGCTGTGGTTTCTGGGAAAGTACAGCCAAAGGAATATCAGTTCCCATAGAACCGATTGCCTCTTTACCCTCTACTGCCATCGGTTTTAGCACCAGATCGATATCTTCTCTGGTATAACCAAACACCTGCTGGTAACGGAATATAGATTCTTCAGAAAGCCCACTGAATACCACTCTTGGTTCAGGAAGCTCTTCCAGTCTGATCTGGTATTTATTGATCCAATCGGCATATGGCCTGTTGCCACATACCTGTTGTTTAATTTCGGTATCTGAAATGATACGGCCTTGCTCCATGTCTACTACAAACATTTTGCCTGGCGTCAACCTGCCTTTCTCTATGATCTTACTTTGATCCAGGGCCAATGCACCGGCTTCCGAAGCCATGATCACCAGGTCGTCCTCCGTAATTGCATAGCGCTGCGGACGCAGTCCGTTTCGGTCCAATGTCGTACCGATCAGGTTTCCATCAGTAAATGAAACCGCTGCCGGTCCATCCCATGGTTCCATTAAAGTCGCATGGAATTTATAGAATGCTTTTTTCAGCTCATCCATATCATCATTACCATCCCAGGCTTCCGGGATCAGCATCATGAGTACATGCGGCAGCGAGCGGCCGGAGTGCATCAGTAATTCTACTACATTATCCAAACAACCTGAATCGGAGTTGGTCTCATCGATGACAGGCAATAATATATTCAGTTCTTCAGGGGTAAAATATGCGGAGGCAAAAGACTTCACACTCGCTCTAAACCAGTTAAGGTTGCCCTGCAAGGTATTGATCTCACCATTATGGGCAATATATCTGAAAGGCTGAGCCAGTCTCCATGAAGGAAAAGTATTGGTTGCAAAACGCGAGTGTACCAAGCCAAATGCAGATACAACACGTTTGTCACCCAGTTCGGTGAAGTACGATCTCACCTGCAATGAGGTCAGCTGGCCTTTATAAACAATTGTCCTGGAAGAAAAGGAGGCAATGTAAAAATCACCATTAATACCCTTCACTGTATTGTTGATCGTTTTGGATAGGTAATTTTTGAATACGTACAGTTTACGTTCGAAATCAGCACCTGCTGCAATGGCGTACGGACGTGCGATGAACAACTGCTCCATTTCCGGCTCTACAGATAGCGCCATATCGCCAATGCCTTCGGTGTTGGTCAGCACCTTTCTGAAACCCAATACTTCCAGGTTCAGTTTTTCTGCAGCACGATAAATGATTTCCCTGCATTCTTCTCTTGCTTTCACATCTTTGGGTAAGAAAAGCATCCCGACGCCGTAATCACCAGATTCATTCAGACTGAACCCGATCTTAAGACATTCATCGTACAGGAACTCGTGTGGTATCTGAATCATGATACCGGCACCGTCTCCCGTATTGATCTCGGCTCCTACTGCCCCGCGGTGATCAAGATTTTCAAGAATGGTTATGGCGTCTGAAATGATTTGCTGCGATTTTCTGCCCTTGATATGAGCGACAAATCCGATCCCGCATGCATCGTGTTCAAAACGCTGGTCGTATAACCCCTGGTTATCTTGTGATTGTTCCATAAGTCCGTTTAAATATAGTTTGGTATAGTGTATTTGAGACACTAAGATAAGAAATTATTTCAATGAATTATAATATTGATATATTTTTTAAGAGATATGCAGTAGTTTTAAAATAATACCATCCAAAATTGCAATATTGATAATTTACATCGTTACCAATTACCATAATCACAATACCGCTATTTAGAATAATTTTGCATAAGCAGGAGAGCCTCTATTTTTACAAAAAATTCGCTTTTTGAGCTATTTTTAGAGTTTCCTGGCCCCCATCATTAGCTTGCTCTAGAACAATTTCACTTCAAATCAGGGTTACCGGCTCAGCATATTAAAGATATGTAAATTTTTTATCAAGTTCAAGACATTTAATGTCAATGGATTATGTAAAAAACGGCCAAAAAGTAAAAATAAATACAACATTTCTTTTTGCAAACTGATGTCTTTTGCTACTTTTGTGGCGGGCAAGTCTTTTACGATCAGCTCCCTTTGAACTCCCCCAGGGCGGGAACGAAGCAAGGGTAGAAGGTTGTAGCGATGCGATAAGAGGTGCTTGCCCACTTTTTTCTTTTTCTTAGAAAAAAGGCAAGCTCCATAAGATCAGCATTTCCATTCTTCAAAATAATTTAACCTTAGGCGGACATTTTTAACAGCTAAATTCCCTAATTTAGGCCTCGTAAAATATTTTACACAACATATTAACCAATGCTAATAATTAAATAACATGAAATTTTTCATTGACACAGCAAATCTTGATCAGATAAAAGAAGCACAGGACCTGGGCGTTTTAGACGGAGTGACCACCAATCCAAGTCTAATGGCTAAAGAAGGTATTACCGGTGATGCTAATGTAACAGCACATTATAAAGCAATTTGCGATATCGTAGATGATAACGTAAGTGCTGAAGTAATTGCAACTACTTATGACGAGATCATCAAAGAAGGTGAAGCCCTGGCTGCACTGAATCCTAAGATCGTTGTGAAAGTGCCAATGATTAAAGACGGTGTAAAAGCCATCAAATATTTTACTTCAAAAGGAATCAAAACCAACTGTACGCTGATCTTCTCTTCAGGACAAGCGCTATTGGCTGCTAAAGCAGGTGCTACTTACGTTTCCCCTTTCCTGGGCCGCTTAGATGACATCTCTACAGATGGTCTGCAACTGATCGAAGACATCCGTTTGATCTTCGACAATTATGGATACCCTACACAGATCTTAGCTGCATCAATCCGCGGACCACTACACATCGTAGCCTGCGCTAAATTAGGTGCTGATGTCATCACCGCTCCTTTGGCTGCAATTACTGCATTATTGAAACACCCATTAACTGACAGTGGTCTGGCTACTTTCTTAGCTGATCATAAAAAAGCTGCTGGATTATAATCCTAAAAGCGCATAAAAGAGCCTCGCTGAAATATTCACGCGAGGCTTTTTTTATTTCTTCTCTTCGGTCAGTTTCTTCATACCTGCTGAGTAGGTCTTCATCTCTGTGCCTGCCAACACGCCTTTCACCAGGTCGTAATCGATCTGTTCATCAGGAACAATCTCTATCCCCTTCACACCAGCCCCGTTGGCTGCCTCTACATCACGCGGTTTGTCGCCAATCATGACCGACAATGCCGGATCAATCTCGTACATGTCAATCGCATCGAGCAGCATCTTAGAACCCGGCTTTCTGCATTCACAATCGCCGGTTACGGTCGGATGGTGCGGGCAATAATAAAACCCTGCAATATCTGCTCCTTTAGCCACAAAAGCGTTCCGGAGCATCTGGTGCATCACCGCGAGTTCCTGTTCTGTATATCTTTTCAGGGCAATCCCACCCTGATTGGTGATCACGATCAGCAGGTAACCTTCATCGAAAAATCGCTTTAATGGTTGAATCTGGTAATTCAGGATTTCAAAATCTTCTACCCTGGTGATGTAATCGTAGATCTCATGGTTTAAAACTCCATCGCGATCCAGAAAAATAGCTTTATTCATTTCTTTGTTTGATATATTGCGGCAATTCTTAACTGCCCCAAATATGGGAATATTAAGCTAAACAAAACCACTTTATCCCTGTTATTTAACCAAATAGACAGTATTTTTAAACTCTAAGTACCACTAACAAGATGCCATACATTAAAAAGAACCCTGCCAACAACCAATCTGTAAACCTATTTTTTGAAGACCTCGGACAAGGAAAACCTGTTGTACTCATCCATGGCTGGCCGGTTTCCCACGAGATGTGGGAATATCAGGTCAATGCATTGGTAAATGCCGGATACCGCTGTATCGCCTATGATAGAAGAGGTTTTGGCCAGTCAGATAAACCCTGGTCTGATTATGATTATGATACCCTGGCTGCCGATCTGAATGAAGTGCTGACCGCTCTTGACCTTTGGGAAGTGACCTTGGTAGGCTTTTCGATGGGTGGTGGCGAAGTGGTTCGTTACCTCGGTAAATATGGCTCTTCCAGAGTTGCAAAGGCCGTATTGATCAGCTCTGTAGTGCCCATACTTGTCAAAACCCCAGATCATGAAGAAGGTGTACCTGAAGAAGTATTCAATGAGATGATCGCGAAAATACAGGATGACCGTCCAGCGTTCCTTACAGAATTTGGAGAACAATTTTTTAATGAAGGAATTCTCAATAAGCCGGTGAGCAAAGAAATTCAGGCCTGGATGCACCACATGGCGGTATTGGCCAGCCCAAGCGCAACTGCGGCCTGTGTACGGTCCTTCTCAGAGACAGATTTTAGGACTGATCTTACAACCATTACTGTCCCTATGATGATCATTCATGGAGACGCTGATAAAACCGTTCCCATAAAAGCAACCAGTGAAATCACCGCTTCCCTCCTGCCCAATTCAGAATACTATATTCTGGAAGATGCCCCTCATGGACTATTCATCACCAATAAAGCAGAAGTAAATCAACTATTGGTCAATTTCCTCCGTAAATAAAAAGCATCAGCTGATCCTCCGTACATTTGCCACATGAAACTCAACCTTAAAGGTTCACTTTATGTGCTCAGCGGAGCGATCAGCTATGGCATATTGGCCACTATTGTCAAATACTCCAATCACCTGGGCATCCACACCAGTGTACTTACATTTATGCAGTTCTCCGTTGGCGTTCTGTTTCTGGTTATATTTACACAATTCAAAAATAAAAGCCTGAATATCCCCCCTGCAAAGAGCAATGGAAAATCCATTGCTAAGCTATTGGCATTCGGAACTTCACTCGGGCTCACCAGCTCTCTGTATTACCTGTCGATCCAATTCATCCCGGTTTCCCTTGGTATTATCCTGCTGATGCAATCCATCTGGATGAGCATGATACTGGAGGCGCTGGTCAACAGGCAACGCATTACTCCGACCAAACTGATTGCCACCCTTACAGTCATCATCGGAACACTTTTGGCCACCAATATTTTGTTCGAACCTACCGCCATCAACTGGTTGGGCATATTGATCGGGTTAGGCGCCGGTTTGTCTTACACCATTTCTATGTATGCTTCCAGTAATATTGAAAGCCAACTACCCAATTACGTCAGAAGTAAATACCTGGTAATGGGTGGCTTACTCGCCATCATCTTATTCTGGAACATTGACATCATCCAACATTTCAACAGTATAAATATCTTATGGTGGGGTACAATTCTCGCTATATTCGGAACCATTGTGCCACCGCTCCTATTCACTAAGGGTATTCCCCTGATCGGTATTGGGTACGGGTCCATCATCGCTGCAGTAGAAATACCGGTTTCCATCCTATCGGCGCATCTGGTACTGGGCGAGCAGGTCGGCGCCATGCAGTGGTTGGGCGTGATGATCATTATTGGCGCTGTAGTAGTGGTCAACCGCAAGCCTGGCTGAACAAAAAGAGCTGATATTTGTTAAAACCATAAAAAGAATTTATGGAACAATTCAGAATAGAAGTAGCAGCAGAAGGCCTTAGCCATTTTTACAACATCAAACCTCAGGGAAATCAGGTGTATGACATTTATACAGATGACGACAGGATCGGGAGCATCGAGCTGGATGACGAAAATCATGAGCACTGTATCACTTCCGATTGTGAACTGGACCTACCACTCATCAATGCAATCCGCGAAGGCATTCATGCCAAATTAGCTCAGGCAAAATAAAAAAATAGGGCATCCATTAATGGTGCCCTATTGCAAAATCATTACGTACCCGGATTAAATACTGAATTTAGAATCCCAGACCCACCGTAAATGCTTTTAAATTACCTGTTACGGTAGCGCCAGCAGTGGCAACTCCTGTACTCAGGTTGATGGTATAAACTTTCGTCACGCCTCCTACCGTCAACAAAGCATAAGCAATGCCACTTGTACTTCCGATATCGAAACCATTTGATGCAGTAGCTGTTACACCTAGAGGCCCAATAGCCGCCAGACCTCCATCGTTAGGTGGATCTTGTTTATACAGTGTATTATTTTGGGTATCAATATCATACAACACTGTAGAAGTTGTTCCCGCAAAATTATTTGTGTAAGCTGCAGCGGTCACAGAAGCCGAGGGAAGTGTCAGTGCAACATCTGCCATGACCAACGCCCCTGTCTCAGGATGTACCCTTAAATTCTGACGCGTATTGCTTACGATCCTGATCCTGTCTACCTGAGGATTAAAATCGAAACCGAATTCGGTGCCTGCCAATAAGCCAAAAGGCGTAGCAGATACAGCTGTTGCTGCGCCTGTACCGATATTGATGGTATAAATCCTGCTTGAACTACCTAAAGCATACAGTTGACCATTAACCGGGCGGAAATCTAATCCAAGTAAAGTCTCTGCAGTTGCTAAGCCGGTAATTGGCTTACTTACCTGAGCTGGATTCATTGGATTGAAGATCACCAAATCGTTAGTTGCACTCAGGGCATAAGCCACTGGTTCAGTTGGGATGGCCAGTCCCAGAATTGTAGCACTAAACTCTTTAGCGATTTTTGTAGCCTTTCCGGTAGCAATATCAATGCTGTACAAATTGGTTTTGCCTGCAACTTTCAAAGGAGCAATAGCCACTCGGCCGTCAGGACTGATGTCAAAATCACCTGCCTGCTCTACATCAAAACCCAGGCTCCCTACTTCTACCAAAGTGCCGTTGTTAGGTGGATCTTGCTTGTACAATTTATCTGTAGTTGAATCGATTACATAAAGTGCCGTACTTGTGGTACCTGCACGGTTCTGCGTATAACCAGCTGAAGTAATCACTGCGCCGCTAACTCCATTTATAGCTCCATCTGCCATCACCATCATTCCAGTTTCAGGGTGTAAACGAAGATTTTGTCCGGATGAAGTGATCAAACGAATCCGGTCAACTGCGGGATTAAAATCAAAACCTACAGCTGTACCAACGATGCCTGGAGTAAATGTCGGAACAGTAAGTAGTCGTGCAAGACCACTTTGCGGGTTGATTACATAAATGTGGCTCAAACTTCCTACGCCATAAAGTTGACCGGTAGCGGGCCGAAAATCAATACCTAGTAAAGTTTCGCCTGTTTGTAAACCAGTAACCGTCGTTTGTTTGGTCACAGATGAAACATCTTTCGCATTAACGCTGAGTAAAACGTTGTTATTGGTCAAGGCATAAAATGCCAGGTCCGGACCGCTGATTGTCTCTTCATTAGGGTTCTGTCCCGGTCTGTCTTTTCTGCAGGATGTAAAAATAAGCATGCTTAGGAAGGCGCATACCAGCCCCATACGAGTAATTGTTTTCATAAAAGATGTGTTTATTGATAGTATAGATTTGGCCGAAGCCCAGTTTTAAACGAAGTTTAAGGACGTATCCGGAGGGGGGATGATCACATCCAGACAATACACCATTGTATATTGAATCCGGTGCACAGTGAAGCCAATTAGCTGTAGATCTGCAGTCAAATGGAGTGAATTGGAATATAAACTTGAAGAAAAACTCTTCAATTGATCTTTCTCCGGTTCAGATTCCGCTTTCTTTTCATCTGATTCCGCTTGTTGTATAGAAATATGAGATTTATTTGAATCAAAATAAGGAATTAACGGGATGCAAATTTTAAAAACAACCATAAGCACCAATAACAGCCCGATTCCGGCACTGCATTTTAACTTATAATGACTTAATCCCTTTTTCAACGTAGATGTATTTTGATATTTCAAATGTAACTACGCCAAAAAACACAAAATGGTTTTCTAAAAAATGCCTTTTTAATGCTTTTATCGGTTTATTTGATCAACAAGAATGTTAAAGAACTGCAAATCAAGCGATGGCAATTGTGATCTATGTTGTAGCTTTGCCAACATAAAGCTATCAGTATGATCATAAGAAAAGCAAGTGAAGCCGATGCAATGGCAATTACCTCCTATATTCTATTGGCCATGGGCGATATCATTTATCACCTTATTGGCGAAAATGATGCCGACGAAGCCAGAGCATGCATGTATCATCTGGTTAGCAGCAGCGACAATCAGTATGCCTACGAAAACTGTTGGGTAGCTGAAGAAGATCATCACATCATCGCCGCCGCTTGTGTTTACGATGGTGCGAAAATTACCGAACTCAGAACTCCTGTTCTTGAATACCTTAAAAAAACCTATCATCACGTACCTGTTCTCGGAGAAGAAACACAAAAAGGTGAATTTTACCTCGATTGTCTGGGTGTCGACCTTACACTTCAGGGTAAGGGTATCGGCTCAAAAATGCTCCAGTTCTTAATTGATGAATATGTAGTCAGACAAAAGCAGACGCTGGGTTTATTGGTCGACAAAGAAAATCCAAACGCCAAACGCCTGTACTTAAAATCCGGTTTTGAGGTCGTTGGACATAAAAATTTTGCAGGCAAAAAAATGGAGCATTTACAGATTGCAGGCAAAGCACTTAGCTAAATAGAAAAGAATCACCGCCTAAAACTGTTTCAATAACTCTTCCTTTTTACTTTTATACTCAGCTTCATCCAGCAACCCTTCCTCAAATAAAGCTTTTAATTCTTTCAATTTCTCTTTGATCGAAAATCCAGCCGGCGCCACAAGCTCCGCAGCCGGCTGCAAGTTAAAAGCTGTAATCATTCCAGCGCCCATTCCTCCTTCGTTGCGTGCCGCATCCCTCATAGCCATCATCTTTTGCAATTCCGCATAAGACACACCGGCCATTTGCGCAGCTTTGGCTTCCGCCTGTACATTGGATATCCCTGCAATGCGTTGCTCAGTTTCAGGATCAAAGGAAGAGCCTTCTATTCTAAAATCCAACAAATCAAAACCAAACTCCAGAAACTCAGGTTCAGTCTGAACACCGGTTTCCGCAGCTATTTTTACTAAATTGCTATCTATATCGGCGTAACTGAACTTCGCATTTGCCAGGTAATTCCCTATCGGTTGGCTGATCCTCGACAATAATAATTCTTGCAGTTCATAGGCATAGTAATTTGATGCCCCGGCAACGATCCTGGTAAAGAACTCTTCGGGCCTACTGATCTTGATAGAGAAATTACCATAGCAACGTAAGTTCACCGGAAAACTGTATACAGGGTCATTATACGTAATGGGCATACGTGTACCCCACCGTATATTGGCAAGGTCTGCTGTCCGAAAAAACCAGAAGCCTGTTTTATGATCGCTTTCAAACAGGTTCATAAACTTCTTGAGCGTAGTGAGAAAGGGTCTGTTATCTGTATCTATTTCGTAAATACCCGGTTCCTCAAATACGCCTTTAATGCTGCCTTCATAGGTAAAGATACAGCCCTGGCCGGGCTGTAATATCAGTTTAGAGGCATTCTTGATTTCATCATTCCGCTTATCAAATTTACGGAACAATTCCCATTCCTGTGGATCATCCCATTGGATAATCGTACGGAACTGATTCTTAGTTGAACTAATGATTCCCATACTAAAATTCTATATCTGAGGCCAGGTCTGACCGGTTATCTTTATATAAATTCTCAAAATGGAATCTCCATTTATCCTGCAATTGCTGGAAGTACCTGAATTTATCTGCATAATCAGGAGCTGTATGGTCCAGCAAATCGTTTTGATAATTCATATAGTGCATATTTAATGCACCCCATTTGCCCAGATCTATGCCATAATCTTCCAGAACCGTAACGGGATCTACTCCATGGCTTGCGGCTACAGACTGATGCCAGAATATTTTCTGATAAGCTTCGTAGTCAGGCACCAGCTCCAGCAGCTGCCCGGTATCTGCTGCGGGACTATCGGCAGTTGCAAACCTTCCTGCTTTCGGATTTGCAAAGAGCTCACCGTATTTGGTTGCATAACTCATGTCTTCGGTCATCAGTTCCCCAAGACGATTATTCCATTTGTCTATCGTTTCATCCCATATTGGTTTTTCCATATCCAATATCTGTATGATCTGTTCTTCTGGCATACCCTGCGCAAGGTTGCCGCATGCTGCTGCATATTCTTCAAAAGTTACTCCGTTAATTGTTTCCATAGGTATCTGATTATTGAGATTGTTTTTTTAATTCCAGTTCGATGTCCTGATCACGCGTGGCGGCGGTATGCGGCAGCAATTTGATGCGCTCATCAAAATACCGCTCGTAATATTTCCTGGCAGCGGCATTATATTCAGCCCCCCTTTCTGTTCGCTGCATGATTGTATATTCGTCCAGCGCGTTTAAGGCAGCAATATTATTCACTACATTCCAGCCAATGGCGACATATTTACTTTCCGGTTCGAAAGTATTGATGGCCCCGCAGTAACTGCAGTTAACATACTGCGCCATAAAGAAATTCTTCTTTACATTCAGCAGTGCATTACACTGGGTACAGAAAAAATCACGATTGATCATAGGAATGATGTGGTCATAGTATTTCTGCGAAAGCCGCCCTTCTGTAACGATTTGCCAGAGACCGATACGTTCATTCATAGATTCAGCCTGACGGTGCCCCTTGTAAGATTCTTCCGCCCAGAAGTGACCTTGCGCACGCATCAGGGGTTCCACTTGCCGTTGCCAGGTAGTAGAAATCTTCTGCACCAAATCCTCATAGAACTGGGCTTTTATAGCCTGCAAAGTTCTCGCTGAAGCATAATAATTGTAGTCATTATCCTCAAGACTTTCTAGCACAGCTTGCTCGCCAAGTTGTAATGCTTCTTCGAAGCGGAGCTCCAGCTTATCTAAAAAGCCATCCCAACGTGAAATCAGTTCGCGCTCAGTCATACTTCAGAATTAGGCTTTATGATTCGGTCGACCCCCATGTACCTGAAACCACAGTACGCACAATAGGCTAAATTGGTATTTACTGGCCTTGCGGCGCCACAATTTGGGCAGGAACGACTCTGTAAGATAGGCTCCTCCTTGCTACTCTCCCATTTTTTGGAAGTCTCTTTCGAGGTGTCGGCTATTTTTTTGAAAGGGTTACTCATAGGCAGATCTGTAGTAATAACGATCGAATTGCCCTAAAAGTTCATAAAAATTAAGAATCGAATACCTGACGGAATGCTAATGGTGACATTTTAGTTTTCTTTTTAAAAAGGGTACTGAAGGACTGGGCATGTTCGAAACCCAATGCATAGGCGATCTCACTAACCGAGAGGTTGGTCGTAGACAGCTGCTCTTTAGCCTTTTCAATCAGCTTTTCGTGAATGTGTTGTTGTGTATTCTGCCCGGTATGTACCCGCAGCAGATCACTGAGGTAATTGGGCGACAAGCTCATCTTTTCCGCAATATATTGTACCGTCAGCAAGCCATGGCTAGCCGATTGATCTTCCTCAAAATACTCGTTCAGAAAGCGTTCAAACCTCACCAGCAATTGATGATTATTGTTCTTTCGTGTGATGAACTGCCTCTCATAAAAACGATTTGAGTAATTTAGGAGGAGTTCAATCTGGGTCAGAATGATCTCTTGAGTATGCCTGTCAATATGCAGGCATTCCTTGTCAATCTTATGCAGTATAGCAATGAGGTCATCCTCCTCTTCAGTCGAAAGATGCAATGCTTCGTTCACAGCATAAGAAAAAAAGCCATAAGTATTGATGCTACTGGCCAGGGGGTGTTTTAAAAGAAAATCGGGATGAAAGATGAGTAAATAGCCTGATCCACATTCCATATTCTGCAGATCTAGGTACTGCACCTGATTAGGTGCAGTAAAGCTTAAAACACCTTTGTCATAGTCATAATGCTGCTGGCCGTATTTAATCTTGCCTTTCGCTTCTCTTTTTAATGCTACACAGTAAAAGCGATTGACAAAACCCTTCCAGACCTCGCTTTCGAGGAAAATACTTTCCTTCAGGTTGATGACACTCACCAGAGGGTGCCGTGGCTCAGGCAAAGATAAAAGTCTATGAAACTCTGAAATGGATCTGATTTCGTTCATCATTCTAATTTAAGCAATTAATCGATAAGCCCCATACTAAACTCGTCATAAGGGTTCCCGGTATCTGTTCCTAAAGGAATAATACGCTCCAGTCTGGCCAGTTCATCATTGTTCAACTGAATTTCCGAAGCTGCCAAATTTTGCTCCAGATATTTCCTGCGCTTTGTTCCTGGAATCGGTAATATGCCCTTGCTGATGATCCATGCTAAAGCCAATTGCGAGGAAGTCACCTCCTTTTCCGAGGCTAAGGCCTCAATTGCCTTTACCAATTCAATGTTCTTATAGAAGTAGGCTTCCTGAAAACGCGGGATTGCCCTGCGGAAATCATCAACTGGCAAATCGTCGATACTGCGAATTTCTCCCGACAAAAATCCACGACCTAGCGGCGAGTAAGCCACAAAGCCGATCCCAAGCTCATTCAAGCTCTGCAATACACCACGCTCTTCCACTGAACGTTCAAATAAAGAATATTCACTCTGCACCGCAGTGATCAGATGTACCGCATGCGCTCGTTTTACTGTTTCCGATGAAACCTCTGACAAACCGATATAACCAACTTTTCCCTCCTTCACTAAATCAGCCATAGCCGCTACGGTCTCCTCAATCGGTGTATCCTTATCGAGGCGGTGCATGTAATACAAATCAATGTAATCTGTATTGAGGTTTTTCAATGAACGCTCAACTGCCTTTTTTACGTATTCTTTCTTTCCATTGATGGCCCAGGTCACTTTATCATTGTCGTCTATCTCCCAGCCAAATTTGGTAGCGATGATGTATTTATCCCGCTTGCCTTCAATGGCTTTGGCGATCAACTGCTCATTTTTAAAAGGCCCGTACAGGTCAGCAGTGTCCAAAAAATTACCACCCAACTCCAATGAACGATGGATCGTTGCAATGGCTTCCTGTTCGTCGGCTTTACCGTACATATTGCCATCTTCAAAGCCCGTCATGCCCATACAGCCCAGACCAATTTCAGGAAGAACCAAACCCTGATCTCCTAATGCTATTTTCTTGATTTCCATAATGTTGATTTAATACCTCAAAATTCGGCAAGACAAGCGTAAATGAAGTATGCAAAACCCTGAATCTTGTAGGTAAATCAAGGCATCAACCGATAAGAATTTACAAAATTTACAATTCTTTTTACAATAATCATTATTCATCCCCGGTTCAGCACTGTTAGGTTTGCAGTCACCAATAACTTAAAACTATGTCCCGTAACCTACTCCTGATTTTGATCGCAATAGCCCCAGCAATGGTCTTCGGGCAACAGGCGGAAAAATGGATAAGCAAGCCCAAATCACAATGGCCCAAAATCGCGCTGATCAATCAGGTCAGTTTTAAAAATGGCGACCGCTACATAGATCCTTCATTTAAATACGCGGCAACAGGCTTCCTCATAGACAATGGAACTGACACGCTTGCCGCAACCGCCAAGCACATGCTATGGATAGCACGGAATAAAAAATCAAATGCGGTAGCTATAAATGACGATTTGAACAGCTGGACGATGACACCTAAAGGATCGGACAGAGACACAGTCGTTATCGAGAAATTGCTCAATGAAGACCCAAAGGAGATATTGGAAGGTCCAAACGCCAGTATACTGGAAAGAGATTGGCTTATTTTTTCCGTACAAAAGGTCACTGGCAAGCTCTTCCCATTAAAACCCAGGTATACAAGCCTAAAACACGGAGAAAAAGTTTACATCCTCAGTTGCGCTTATGAGGACAGTCTCTGCACAGTCCACGAAGGGAAAGTCTATAAAAAGCTGGGAATGGACATCCTGATCCGTAGAGACATGAAAACCCACAAAGGAGGCTGTAGCGGTTCTCCTGTGATTGATGCTGCAGGCCAGTTGATCGGCATCATTTCAAGCAGTACCGGAACCCTGAAAGGTGATATGTCCGTTGCCGTATCTACCGAATACCTTAAAGCCGTTTTGGACAATAAGCCGGGAATCAACGAAGCTAAAAAAGATTATGGCAGACTGGTTTATAATGAAGCGATTCAATATGGGGCAAAAGCGGCCATCAGGAAGTTCCGTCAGTTGAGCACTGAATCACAAGCCTACTACCACTACAATCTTCGGAGTTCCAACCGCAACGGCCTAAGGGAATGCGGCGAAAAACTACTGCAACTAAAACGCCATTCAGATGCTGTAAACCTGCTTAAATTCAATCTTAAAATCAATGGAAACTACTACGTCAATTACAATATCCTTGGAAATGCTTTGATCGCTGCGGGCAAAAAGAAGGCAGCAATCAAAGCATTTAAGCGCTCCATTAAGCGTTACGATGGCAAAGACAATGAGGCCTATGCGGCATTGAGCAGTAAAGATAAATTCTAGCTATTTACCTACATTTGGTGTCTCAATACTCATTGTAAACTTAGCGTGCTATGAACACTGACAATTTATTAAAACAGGTAGCCTTCATTAAAGAGATCGACAAACTAAAATACATTAAGCGGAAAACGAAGCTCTTCAACAGCGACAGACATGAAAACGACGCCGAGCACAGTTGGCATTTGGCAATGATGACCATCATATTGGCAGAACATTCCGACCAGCCGATAGATGTGCTCAAGGTTCTGAAAATGGTCTTGATACACGATATTGTAGAAATAGACGCGGGAGACACTTTCATTTACGATGCTGCAAAGAGCCATACCAACACAGATGAAGAACTTATTGCAGCCAAACGTATTTTTGGGCTTTTACCAGCAGAACAAGCCGAAGAACTGATCTCAATTTGGGAGGAATTTGAAGCAGGAGTTACAGCTGATGCGAAATTTGCAAGGGCAATGGACAGGTTTGAGCCACTATTGCAAAACACCTCAAACAATGGCGGCACCTGGACAGAATTCAATGTGCCTTACCAAAAGGTCTATGATAAGAAAAAGGCGATCAAAGATGGATCTGCTTCGATTTGGGATTATGCCGAGAATTTGATTAATGAGGCTGTGGACAAAGGCATTTTAAAGAAATAAGTAGTTTCAGCACATCCTCAAATTCTACTAATAATTTTAACGGAATCCTACTCGAAAGACTGCCGGAATGCAACCGGCGAGAGCTTCGTTTTTGTTTTAAACAATCTGCTAAAAGACTGGGAATGTTCGAAGCCCAATTCATAGGCTATTTCAGAAACGGATAATGTTGTCGCTGACAATTTTTCTTTCGCTTTCTCAATGAGTACACAATGTATATGCTGCTGTGCAGTTTGTCCTGTCAAATTACGCAATACGTCACTTAGGTAATTTGGCGACAAGTGCAATTGTTCTGAGAGAAACTGAACCGTTGGCAGGCCTTGTGTTGATGACCTTTCACTCATGAAATAGTCATTTAATATGATCTCCAGTTTCTGCAGCAAGTCATGGTTTACAGTCTTCCTCGTGATAAACTGCCGCTTATAAAAGCGGCTGCTATAATTCAACAATGACTCGATCTGCGAAATGATCACATCCTGACTAAAATCATCGATCCTGCTTTGTAATTCATTATCAATGTTTTTGAAAATAGGGATGATCGTTTCCTTTTCCTTGGCAGAAAGATGTAATGCTTCGTTGGCAGAATAGGAAAAAAAGCCATATTGCCTGATCTTATTCGCCAGCGGATACGACAGTAAAAAATCAGGGTGAATGATTAAGGTATAGCCTGAATGGTTTCCATTGGTATCCCCATTTGCCGTCACCTGATTGGGGGCTACAAAGAACAAGCCCCCTTCCTCAAAATCGTAATATTGCTGACCATATTTCAAATGACCACTCAAGTTGCTCTTATAGGATATTTTGTAAAAAACAGAAGTGTGGATACTCGGTAAAACATCTGTCTTCAGAGAATTCTCAGTATTATCGATTAAACTGATCAGGGGATGCAAAGGCTTTGGCAAGCCGAGCATGCGGTGTAATTCTGATAAAGAGTTATAGTTATATGGAACATTTACTTCCTTTTTCATACCATAAATTTACTAAATCCACAGCTTTCTTTACCAAGGAATCTCACCAGTTTCGGGATTGTTGTCTTCACAAAAGAACTTACCTGTAGGCCCGTCATTGGCAATCAAGGTGTACTTAAGGATCTGTTGCGCAGCCACATCAACACTACTTGTTCCAAGATGGCGATTGAAATCAGTTGCCGTAGATGGTGGACTAACTGCATTCACTTTAAAATTGGTATCCCGTAATTCAAAAGCCAGATTGATTGTATACATATTCAGAGCCGCCTTTGAAGACTGATAAACCACTCCTTTCCGCTCGTAATATTTGTAACCCGGATCACTGTGCAATGTAAGTGAACCCTGACTGGAGCTTACATTAACAATACGGGGCTCTGACGATTGCTGTAACAAGTCTAAAAAGGCTTGCGTAACCCTTACTACTCCAAATACATTGGTTTCATAAACCATTTTGAATATATCAATCGGTAGTGTCTTGAATTTTGTGTAAGTAAAAAAAGATGTAGGTCATTCGTATTGTGATTAAAGAAATTCAGAACTTTAATTACAAGAAATGGAAGAGAACAAATTAGGTTTACCAAAGGACTTTTTCA